>Ga0209006_10000013_pt1 | contig 192866 bp, 170 predicted proteins | sample JacPin_JW_Ref_O2_FD_188567 | JGI IMG/M metagenome (GOLD analysis project Ga0209006, IMG submission 188567) | Forest soil microbial communities from Algoma, Ontario, Canada - Jack Pine, Ontario site 1_JW_Ref_O2 (SPAdes) (version 2) | ecosystem: Environmental > Terrestrial > Soil > Boreal... | reverse complement strand
CGTGACCTTCTACGAGTGCGGCCCGCTCCTGGCCAATGCGAACTGCAGCACCAACGCGTCCACTCCGGTCATCCTCAGCGGATCGGGCCATGCGACTTCTGCCACGTTCACGCCCACCGTCTCGGGTATCTACTGCTTCGGTGCCACCTACAGCGGTGACTCGAACTACTCCAGCGCCTCGGAGAACAAAGACGGTGACGTTATGAGCGCGGAGTGCGTGCCCGTGACGGTAACGACGCCGACGATACCGACGGGTTCAATCACTGTAACGCCGCCTACAACGACGACGACGCCGACGACTACTCCTTCAATCACGCCGACCACGATCCAAGTGTCGCCGCCGACAACGCCGCATGGCACGAAGCCGCCCAAGCTGCCCACAGCGACCATTCCGTCAGGCGCACCTTCGACCGGCGCTGGTGGCTCAGCAACTTCGTCGGACAGTGGAGTTGTACTGACCGCAAGTGGTTTGGCACTCTTTGCCGGTCTCGCTGGATTAGTACTCATAGCTCGACGTCGCCGTCACGCTTGACCTGAAAGTGATTATTAGTTAGGTCAAACTAGAATGAGCGATGTGAAGTCGCGTAAAAAGAAACGGCCCACACACTTAGTGTTGTGGGCCGTTTCTTTTTCTTTGATCCTTGCCGGAACGTTGGGCGTCATTTTTGTTCCCCATAGCAAGCCCAAGGGACCGACTCTGAAGTCCTCGCTAGGCGTCGTCGCGTTGCCCGCAACAGGCGTCGTCATCAACTCACCGACCAAGGTGACTACCACCACAACCAAGGTCACGACGGTGACTTCGGCGCGCACGACCACGACTACCGTTCGGCGTAATTCGGGCGGGAACACCACGACAACCTCGGTTCCGCAAGGAACCGGTCCTCAATCGGATTCTCCCCCTCCGACCTTCGTCGCGGGCGCCGTTAGCCGGTCGCGACCCGTTCATCTGAGGATTCCCATAATCGGACTTTCACTGCCGTTGTCGGTTTTGTCACTCAACAAAGACGGGTCCGTCAATGTTCCGACGAATTTTTCCGAACCTGGTTGGTACGACGGGGATCGAACGCCTGGCCAAAAGGGATCGGCGGTGATTTTGGGACACGTGGACAACTTCCACGGTCCCGCGGCATTCTTCTATCTGGACAAACTAAGTCTTGGAAATCGCGTCTATGTCACGTTGGCCAACGGGAAGCAATTGGTGTTCGCGGTCATAGGTGAACGCATGTATGCGAAAACTAATTTTCCCGACGCTCTCGTGTATGGTCCGCGCAACTATCCGGCACTGCAACTTGTCACATGCGGTGGCATTTTCGATTCCGCCACGGGTCACTATCTTTCCAACATCGTCGTCTTCACTGCGCTCATTAAGTCGTAGTCGATTACCCAAATTCTGTCGGCAACACTTTCACGGCGACTTCAACGCGTGAATAATTGACTCGCCGAATGACGAAGCCACAGGTCCGTCGATGAAAACTGTCGACTCCAATTTGGGCGACAACCCGCCGACAATCTCCGCGCAACTTCTCGTCAAGTCGGGGATATTCACGAATTCGAGTGGCACACTCGTCATGCCTCGCAACACGCGAGGGCACTTCTCAGAACTCTCTGAGGTGGACCACCAGCATGCCCTTGCGTGATGGTCCACGTCCCGAGTGCAAAACGCACCTCAAATTCGCGGGACGCTTTCGAGTGCATAGTTCCTGATCATCCTCAGTAATCATCGCGGTTCCGACTGTCACATAGCTTCGAGTGCCTTGCAACAAATATGTCGGCGCTGCACGAACTGCGGACCGTACGGATCTAGGTGATGTCGACGACACACTTCACAGAGTTCTGACACGCGAGCGAACGACCTTCGCCATCAAAATGCAGGTTGACCGTCGAGCACGTTCGATCCGTGAATGATGGATCATCTACCGGATCGGTCGTCGATCGGATCTATTGATCGCCCAATTCTTTGTCGCAATGGGGCCTCCATCAAATTGAGCAGATGTTGAGGAGTAGTAGCGGCCACTTTGGAATTGGTTTTCGACAATTGGTCCATGACGAATATCACGCAAGGGCAAAATCTCTCCGGAGACCCCAAAGCACGAACTTCGACTTCACGTCGAGGTCCGCGCCGTTCAGTACTCATCGGATCCATTGGATCTCTCGTCCTAGGAGTCGTGCTCAGCACGACGGCGTTGCCCGCCATGGCGAACATCGTGCAACCCTCAGCCGATCTTGGCTCTGGCGCGACCACGACCGTGGCGACCACGTCTACGACCGTAGCGACCACCACCACGACGATTGCGCGACGCGTCGTGCACCACGCCAGGGTTCGGTTCGTCCATCACACGCATGTTGTGGCCACGACTTCACGGAAGAAGTCGGGTTCAAATTCGAACGGCTCCCCCGGCCCGACGACCACGACGCCACCCCCGACGACCGTCGTTACCCCCACGACGGTCGCCCCCACGACGGTTCCGGTGAAGAAGGCGCCGGCACTTTCCATCTCGAATCCTTCATCCAACATCGCGCCGAGCCCAGACTTCATGGCGCCCGGGCAGTGTGCAATGGGCTCCACCGTGTGGACCTGCGCCAACCCCTGTGTGGTCGGCACCGCGACGGCACTTTCATGGCCTGGCTTTACGAACGACGTCGCCTGCACCAACTACATTCTCTCGGCAATCAACAACGCCCGAGCGGTTGAAGGCGTGCGGCCGATGGTCCTGCCCAGTAACTGGTTCGGTCTCTCGGTGCCAGAGCAGCTCTTTGTGATAGCCGACCTCGAGCGAACGGCGCGTGGACTCCCGCCCTATGTCGGAATCAATGCGGCCTTAACCGCCGATGCGCAACACGCCGCGGCCACTCGAAGTGACCCGTCCGTCGCACCTGGATTCCCGATGGGCAACGATGCGCAAGGTTCTGCTGGTTTCGGCGGCGCGTGGTCCGGTGGATTCAACGTCCTCGCCGCTGACTACATCTGGATGTACGACGACGCATGGGGTGGGAGTGCCGCCAAGACCTCGAACATCGCGTGCACCTCTGCCGGCGCCGCTGGCTGTTGGGCACACCGCGACGAACTGCTTGGTTCGGACCCCGGTTACAACCCTGGTGTGGGCCTCGGCTGCACCAACTGCGAGATGGGTACCGGATTTGCAATGGTCAGCGGCGGTGGGTCCTTCGTAGACCTCATTGAGATCCCCAAGGGATCGTTGCCCCCCATGTCGTTCACGTGGGCCAACAACGTGCTGCCCAATCTGCCCTAGCGCCTGAGCGGCGCGAGGTTCCGAATGTTCAGTCGGCGGTAGCGGGAGCTGACGGGGCAGGCGGAACCGGCGGCGCGGGACGCAGATGGAAGTACAACATAAATGTGAGCGACGCTACCGCGAATGCGCCGAACGCGATGAACACCGGCACGAGCGCAATGTGATGAAGCTCGCTCGGACTGCCGCTCCCCGGCGTCAACAGCACAGCCACGAAGCCAATCAGGCCGATCCCCGTGATGATCAGCCAGGCGATTCTGTTCCACTGTCGAACGTGTCGACCGGGAAGGAACGGCAGAGGCAGCATCCCGAAGGCGAGACTCGCGAAGCCACCCAAGAACGCGACGTTGAGCGCGGGATCGAGAATCAACCAAATAGGTGAGGGATTGGCGGCCGTGGCGAGGTGATACACCGGCACGGTGAGAAGGAACGCGGCGGTGCTGACGACGAGTACGCAGACCGAGGCAATAGCGTGAAGCCGACCCCAGTCTTTCTCGTCCGTATGCGGGCGCAGGACGAATACGGCTATCAAGCCGTAGCAGTAGCCGGGTGAGAGGCCAACAAGGCGTGAGGTGCTGACGCAGATGATGGCGATGATCATTCCACCAACCAGTACGTGCATGTGGATCTTGCGACGCTCCTTCAGGCCGCCGAAGAGAATCGGGAGCTGTGAGGTCAGCGTGACGATAGCAACACCGATACATTCGCCCAAATACAGCCAGAGCGTGGTGCGGTTAAGACCGAAGCCCTTGTCGAGGAATGAATTGATCAGCCCGGCGAACCCGATGAAGCCGAGGAAGAGGAACGTACCAATCACGATTCGACGGCGCAGCGACTTCTCTTTCTCACGGTCGATGAACAGCTTCGGGAAGCGACGTCGCGCTCGAGCCTGAATGCGGTCACGATTCTCGGCGTAGGTCGAGTCCAGCCACTCACTGGGGAAGCCGGCCGCGATGAGTCGACTGACGAGCAAGAAGGCGAGGCTCAGACCACCCGCGCCGGCAATGTGCTTGCCCAATTCGGTGGGGCTCGGCATTGCGGTGCTGAACTCCGAAAGGTGGTTCTTGGTCTGAACAACCGAGAAGGGCGCCGACACAAGGAAGGGACGCTTGGTCAAACACGAAAGCTCAAGGTGATGCGTGCCCACGACGGCATCGCCGGGAATCACCAAATGCGGAACTGCAAAACCTGTCGAGCGACTGGCAACTGAATCGATGAGTTGGTCGTCGAAGAATACGTTGACAGTCTTGCAACGAGGCTTGAAGGTCGAATCACGAAGAGTGATGGCGATGCCCGGCGGTCCCTTCGATGGTGAAGACTCGAGCAACGCGAGGATTCTCAGCGAGAGTCGCGCCTCAGCCGCAGGGCTCCCGTTGTTACTAACCGTTTGGCCGGTGAACGTCTTCGTCGTCGAAGTCCCATCGGTCCCCACCGCGGTGACCGAGGCGTCGTAAGTTCCGGGTTTGGTGTACACGTGCGACGTCTTTGACGCTTTCGTCGATGCGGTCACACCGTCACCGAAGGACCAGTTGTAATGCGAGATCGGCACCGACGAGGACGTCGAACCAGCGTTGAATCGAGTCTGCTTGCCAGCGGGAGCTGAGACCACCTTAAGAGTCGCGGTGGGAGCCTGACCAGGGGCAATTGCGATTCCGAAGGAGGCGGAGCCCACCTGAATCGGTGGTTCGGCACGAGGTGACCTCGCGGCGATATTGATCGGCGTGACAGTGTTACTCGCATTGGCGACGAAGGCGGTTTTGCCGTTCGGGGCGATCGTGATCCCGTCAGGTTGCGTGATGCTCCCTACGGAAAATGCCTTCGCTGGCGTGGCCGGTGAGGTGGTGAGGTTGATCGGCGTAACGGTGTTGTCGTTGTTCGCCGTGTAGGCCATGGCGCCGTTGGGCGTGACCGCGATGCCCAATGGACCGTTCGGCACGGTGATGGCACTCTCGAGTCTCGGCGTGCCCGAACTCAAAGCGATCGGCGTCACGAACTTGCCGTTGGCAACGTAGGCAACGGATCCATTCGGGGCAATCGCAATGGCTTGAGGGGCACGCGTGAGCTGCAGGACGGTCACTTTTCGCGTCGATGTGTTGATCACGCTGACCGAACGTCCCTCGGAGTCAGAGACACAGACCCACTTGCCATTCGGACTCACGGCGATGCTCCACGGACCGTTCCCGACCCTGATTGGTCGCTCCGTCGTTGCCGGGCTCGTGGCCAAGTCGATGGGTGTCACCGTGTTGGAGTTGAAGTTACTGACGTAGGCCCTGGTTCCACTGGGTGTGATGGCGATGGCGGCCGGTCCACTACCGACGCGGATCGGCGTCTCGAGGGTGAACGGCGATGACCTGATGTCAATCGGCGTCACCGTGTCGCCGCTCGAATTCGTGACGTAGGCGGTATCGCCGTTCGGCGCGATGGCGATTCCGAGCGGTCCGTTCATCGCCGGTGGTGCTCCGTGCGCGACCGTGGTGTGACCGTTCGCCGCATTGATGGCGGTCACTGAGTTGAGCGGCAGATTGGTCACGTACACGGTTCCCGCGGATGTGCTTGACGCTGCGGCGCTCGCCGGCGAACTCGAAACAACCGCCGGCAGCGGACCCAGCAGAAGGATTAACGCGGGAATCCAAAGTGCCTGACGAATTCGGCGTCGACCAACCGAGGCGACAGGAATCCTCTTCACGCTCGTGGCTACGTCGCTTTGAGAGTTGCGACGACTCTTCGATTGGCAGCTCGACCCTTTGCCGTTGTATTCGTACCGACAAGGACGATGCTGTAACCGGGAACGACAATCGTGGTGACGACCTTGATGTCTTTGATCGTCTTGAGGTCCAGCGTCAGACGCGCCGCGACCGCGTTCGCGCGCTTGCTATTCAAGGTGACGTTGAACGCCGCCGTAAAGACGTTATCGGTGTAGCCGGTCAGAGCGACGGTCGTGTAGTGCTTCTTGTTAATGATCTTCGCCATGTTCATGATTTCTTTGTCGAGTTTCTTCGACAGACCGTACGAACCCTCGGCGAATGGGGCGATGGTGACTGTGCGTGGGCGAGGCGGCGCCGGCGGAGGTTTGGCAACTATGCGAATGGTGGGGACTGTCGGTGGTGGTGGTGGCTTCTTCTTCTTAACGGTCGTGGTCGTCGTTGGAGGAGCAGTGGTCGTTGGAGGCGGTGGCGGTGGCGGCGCCGTGTGATGGACAATTGTCGTAGTGGTGGTGGAGGTGGTGGTCGTCGTGGTCGTGGTCGTGGTAGCTGCCGTTGTCGTGGTCGAGCAACCCGTCGGCCTACCGTCACCGTGGCCGTGGTTGGTGCAGTCGTTTCCTCCACCATTGTCCCGGCCAGGATCCGCATTCGATGCGAGCGCCGGCATCGCCAGAACTATCAACGCACTCGCAACGAGAGCACACAAAACTGATCGCGCACGTCGAATAAATCTTCGGAACGTGTCCGAAGAGATGGTGATCTCTCGTGTCGATCGCCCTTGCATTATGTGTATCGCCCCCGCGACCCCAACCTGGGACCGTATCCCCCCCGCGTCAGCGGATTCCGATAAATCTAACAAGTTTCGACAACCTGTGCACTTTTGAGAGAAGAGGCTTCTTACCTGCCAGAACGGGCTATTTAGGTCCCGGCTTCGGCCCGCATCGTGACCGCAGAGGCCCCTGTAATCAGCCGTTCACGGTCGAACATCTTCGAGACGATGCGCCACGCGACCACGTCGATTGCGGCAAGCGCGACGGCGACCACGACGGCCACAGTCGCGGTGGGCTTGAAGATTTGCAGTGACATGAGCAGTGGGAACACGAGGGCCGGAAGACTCGCGAGCGTCCCCAACTGTTGTGCCACTCGAACGTCCGAGGACCGTGCCGAGATCGCGGTACCCACCCACACCGACCACAGGGCCAACAGAGGTGCGAAGAGCAGCTCCGCCAGAAACCACGCCGGTTGCCACACCGCGTTCGAGACCACACTCGAGGCGCCAAATCGAATCGCCACCACGAGCACGAGGAAGAACCCGTACGCCACGGCGACGGTAGGGATCGTGGCCGCGAGCGATTTGCCCAGGAGGAACTCCTCCCGGCTGATCGGCGTCGTGAGGAGTGGCTCAAGCGTGCCTTGATCGCGCTCACCGATCACCGAGTACGCAGCGATCGTCGCGGGCAAGACGACCGGGATGATGAGGAGCAGGAGCAACGTGATCGCCACCTGCGTGCGAACTTGCGTCGGATCGGCCGAGCTCTGGATGGTGAAGAGCGAAATGACCGGAAGGGCGGTGAAGATTATCGGCAGGGTGGTCATCGTGTAGATGATGAATCGGTTCCGCCGATACTCGCGGAATTCCTTACGCATAACCGCGCGGATTCTGATCGCGCTCGTGTTCACTGTGCACCCCCCTAACCGACTGCTCCGACGAGTTCCAAATAGACCTCTTCAAGAGAGTGGTGACCTTCGACAATCGAGAGAACATTCGCCCCGACTGCGACGAGCGCTCTCGTGATCGAAGGTGCGACACTTCGAACGTCAGCCACAGTCACGACGTATCCGCCAGCACCGTCTAAGGACCAGTGCTCAACGCCTTCGATGGTTGAGAACACCTGATTCGGATCGGTCAACGGTTCGGCCGTGGCGACGAGGATGGACTTGCGAAACATCTTTTGGCGTAGGTCGTCGATGCGCCCGACCGTGCGAAGCGTGGTATTCAAGATCGCTACTCGGTCGCACAGTTTCTCGGCTTCGTCCAGGCGATGCGTTGTCAGGAACACCGTCACGCCCCGGGCGCGAAGCTCGTTGATCAGATTCTGAACTTCAAGCGAAGCGACGGGGTCCAGACCCGCGGTTGGCTCGTCCAAGAAGACGATTTCGGGATCGTTCAACAGCGCACGCGCCAATCCCACTCGTTGGCGCAGACCCTTTGACAGGCCGCTGCAAAGGTCATCGATCCTCGACGTCAGGTTGACGGCTTCGAGTGCCCGATCGATTCGAGGCTGGACGTCACGGTATCCGTAGAGTCCTGCGAAGAAGACGAGATTCTCCCTGACGCTCAAGCGCAAATACAGACCCGGGACTTCGGTCATCACCGCGATCTTCTGACGGATCTCCACATCGTGTTTGCCGTCCAGCGGGATACCCGCGACTTCGGCGGTGCCTGACGTGGGAGCGACCAGGGTGCTCAGGGTTCGAACGGTCGTCGTCTTACCGGCGCCGTTAGGACCAAGGAAGCCGAAGACCTCGCCTCGACGCACATTGAATGAGACGTCCTCGAACGCCACTCTCGATCCGAACTGCTTCGTGAGATGGCGCACCGCAATGATCGAATCAGCTGGCACTACATCGTCAGTCTGGACCGCAAACTTCCCAGTGTGGGACACAATCGCTTCGGCGATTTCGTGTGGCGTTTGCGATCCATAAATTTCTGGCGGTACCGGATCCTTGACTGCGATCTCCAGTGGAGTTGGTTCTTCCTCGTCAAGTGAGCGCTCATTCGGTGGAGCGAACCGTTTCGTACCACCAAGGCGGTAGGCAATGACCAAGTAGAGGGCGATGATGCCCACCAATAGAATCTCTCGAGCAGTCGTCTTGGGGCCCACCACGCTGGCGATGACCGCCGCGGCCGCCACTGCGGTGATGCTCCAGCCTTGCCAAGTCCTGGGGCGAACGCCGAAGCCGTATCGGCGCCGCGCGAACCATTGTGGGTTAGACACCGGCGCTGCTGGGCGCGAAGGTTCCGACGGGCTGCGCCATAGCCCAATCATACGAGCCGTGAGTTAGCAATAAGGATTGATAACGCGACCGCAGCTAGTTACGAAGAGTGTCGACGTGCCCTTCGACGCGCACGAGCGATCATGCGAACGCACAAAAATGACACCACGATCACGAGGTTGGCGTTGACCGCGGGAACCCAGCGCACCTGCTCGTCCTTGACGACGTACACACCCGCGGGCATCACGACTCCGCCGAATCCGCCACCCGAACCAGTGCTCTGCAGGTTCGAACTGGAATCATCATCGCTGGACTCCGCCTGCGGGGAGTCGGGCGTCACTGGCCCCACGGGACCTTCGCCCCCGCCTCCTCCGCCAGCCACGAACGCCACAGGAATGACCATCGAACCGTCTTTCTCGTACGGCGTGCCGAAGGCACGGCTCACCGAGAGATGGTGGGCAACCTTTCCTAAGAGTTCTTGAACGTCCACGTCACACCTGTCCTTACTCGCTCGCGAAAGCAACTCGAATGTACGCGTCGCTTCGTGCACCCGTCGAAACGAAATTCTTGAACTCGCGCTCGAGTCTGCGATCGACGACTACTTGTCCAGCTCTGCGAGGACCTCACCAATAATCTTGGTCATCTTGTGCGCCGGTAGCGGCTCTCCCCCTTCGGCCTCGGCGACCTCATCGGAGAACGCTTCGACCGAGTGGGTTCCACCGATCAACACATGTCGCAGTGCTTCACCGCTTGCTTCGGAGTCGTGGACGTCTTTCAATGCCGCTGCCACGTCATGGTCGGGCGACTCCGCGACAGCGTGAACGACATTCATGGCTTCTTCGCGGCCACTCGCTGTCGACACGGCGGGCGCGCGGTCCGGATTCTGTTGGAGGTCCCACTCTGCGAGCGCTTCGTTGTAGCCGCCCTCGCCGGGATGCAGCACCCTGGTGGTCGGTGCAGCGACGGCGTCGGTCTCGGCGGCGGAGGTGTCAACCTCGTCGTCACCTTCGTGATGTCGCACCTCGGGAATCGGCACCACCAAACTGCCGTCCGGATTACGGATGATCTCCATCTCATCTCCTTTCGAAGACTGTGTCGAGTACCCCCAACCTAAAGGGCGCGGCACACCCAACGATCCGATGCGAAGCACCCGAGCAGAATGCTGGCAATCTCAATCTTCGGGCGTCAACGTATTCTCAGAAGATTCTCAACGAAACGCAACCAGATTGACGTTGACGGCACTTCGTGGAAACTGCCAAAGAGGCGCGAACTAGGTTCGAATACCCGCGATCACCACGTCGAACATCGGATTCACACGCGACTGATCCGGCGCCTGTTCGTTGGCGATGACGATGCCGTGCATCAATCGAAGTAGGTCAACCATCTCGACGTCGCCGCGAACCTCGCCCGCGTCCTGCGCACGACGCAGTAATACCGCGCCCGCTTCTCGCATATCGACGCAGGCAATTTGGATCTCTGTTCCTTCGGTGTGCTTTGCGTTCATGACCGCGGCGCCCATGCTGCGTCCGTGAGCTCCAAAGTCCATTTGCAGTCGCAGCCAATCGATCAGTGCGTCAAATGTCGCCGGCGCGGATTTCATCGCTTCGGCACGTTGACGCAGTTCTAACGCTTCGTCCAGAAAGGCGGCCTCGAGCAGTGCCTGACGCGTGGGGAAATGACGGTAGAGCGTGCCGATCCCAACACCGGCATTGCGCGCTATGTCTTCGAGCACGATGTCGCCACCGCGCTCAGCGACTGCGGCGCGAGCGGCGGCCAGAATCACCTCGTAATTGTGCTGAGCGTCTGCCCGGCGAGGACCCTTCCTCACAACCGTTTCGCCCATCGCCTCTCCTTTGAAGTGACCGCCCCAAAAGTTTTTCAAGAATGACTTGCAACCGGAGGCTTCCTCCATATAGTATGTGGAGGCACCCTCATGTTAGGTCTTCCGGAGACCGAAAGCAACGCCTTCGGGCATCGAGGTTGTGGGAAGTCCATATTTCCGGAGTTTTAAGCCTCTATTTCAAAAAAAGGAGCCACCGTGCCTTTGACTTCTCACGCCCAAAAAAGGGCTTCAACGATCGCCTTAGCCATCATCGTCACCTGTCAGTTGATGGTCGTACTCGACGCCACCGTCGTCAACATCGCCCTCGTGCCAATTAAGCACTCTCTACATTTCAGTCCGGCCGGCCTTTCGTGGGTCATCGACGCCTACAGCCTGGCCTTCGGTGGACTGCTGTTGTTGGGCGGTCGAGCCGGTGACGTCTTCGGTCGTCGGCGGATGCTCATCATCGGGTTGACCATATTTACCGGCGCGTCATTGCTGGCCGGGATGTCGACGACCTCGACCATGCTGCTGCTCACTCGAGCCGTCCAAGGCGTCGGCGCTGCGTTAGCGGCTCCCAGCACCTTGAGTCTGATCAGTGCCACTTTCGATGAGGGACCGGCGCGCAACAAGGCGTTGGGAATCTTCACTGCCGTGTCGGCCGGCGGCGGTTCCCTGGGCCTCATCCTCGGTGGTGCCCTGACCTCGTGGTTCTCTTGGCGCTTGGTGATGTTCATCAACGTGCCGATTGGCATCGCGATCATCCTGTTAGCCCCGCGTTTCGTGCCCGAACCGCCGCGCAATGGTGGACGTCTTGACGTTGCCGGCGCGGCGTTGGTGACCGGTGGGCTCGGAAGCTTGATCTACGCCTTCATCCGTCTCGCCGAACACGGCAGCCGTTCAGTCACCCTCGGTTCCTTCGTGCTCAGCGCAGTGTTGCTGTTCTCGTTCGTGCAGGTCGAGCGGCGACGAGCGCAACCGCTGCTTCCGATGAGGTTGTTGACGGACCGCCTGCGAGGACCGGCGTACTTCACGATGATGCTCGTCCCCTCGGTCATGTACGGCGTCTTCTTCTTCATCAGTCAGTACCTCGAGGGCAACCTGCACTTCAGCGCCATCGAGGCGGGATTCGCGTTCTTGCCCATGACGGCACTGATCTTCACGAGTTCACGCATTACACCGCGACTGGTGAGTCGAATCGGAGCCCGTCCGATTCTTCTGTTTGGTCTCGTCGTGCTGGGAATCGCGACACTGTGGATTTCGAGGGCCACTCCGTCCGAGGGCTATTTCGAGAGCCTCTTTGGACCTCTCGTGCTCTTTGGAATCGGCGCCGGTTCGTGCTTCTTGCCACTCAGCGTCACGATCCTCGCGGGAGTGCCGCACGCTGACGCCGGTGCGGCCTCGGGAATGCTGCAGACAATGCAGCAGACCGGTGGCGCGCTCGGCGTGGCCGCTCTCACGAGCATCGCCGCAGCGCACGGCCGTTCCGACGCCCTGGTGACCGGAGCCGGCATCATCACCGTGGCCCTGCTCGTCGCCTACTTCTTCATTCGCCCGGCTCAGAGGCTCACTTCCAACGCCGAAGAGACGGCCGAAGAGATGGTCTCCTTGGCCATGATCGAATAAGTCGATCTAGCCCGCGGCTGACGCCGTGACTCTCAAGTGTTGCCATGGCAAGGCCCCTCCTTCGGGAGGGGCCTTGTAACGAAAATTGTGCTCCCCGATACCGTTATGAAGGCACGACGCGAGATGGCCACGTGCGAATCCAGAAGGGATGCAGATGACGAAGAAATACGTGAAGGACCAAGAGGCGGTGGCGAAACTATCTCCCAATCAGTACGCCGTAACCCAAGAGAGCGCTACCGAGCCCGCGTTCCGCAACGAGTTCTGGGACAACCACGAAGCCGGACTCTACGTCGACATCGTGTCCGGCGAGCCGCTTTTCACTTCGACCAAGAAGTTCGACAGCGGATGTGGATGGCCGAGTTTCACGGCACCCGTCGAACCTGACAATGTCGTCGAGCACAAGGACCGGAGCTTCGGCATGACGAGGACGGAGGTCCGTTCCACCAACGCCGACAGTCACCTGGGCCACGTGTTCGAAGACGGTCCCAAGGAAGAAGGCGGACTGCGCTACTGCATCAACTCCGCGGCGCTACGATTCGTTCCGTACGACGAGCTAGACGCGTCGGGGTACGGTGAGTACAAGCATCTCTTCGAGGCGGCATCAAAAGAGGAGGCGTCACAATGACCAACGAAACCGAGACCGCGGTGCTGGCCGGAGGTTGCTTCTGGGGCATGCAGGATCTCATCCGCAAGCGACCGGGCATACTCTCGACGCGCGTGGGCTACACCGGCGGCAGCGTCGAGAATGCCACGTATCGCCACCACGAAGGACACGCCGAGGCGATCGAGATCGTGTTCGATCCGTCGATCGTGTCCTACCGTGACATCCTGGCGTTCTTCTTCCAGATTCACGACCCGACCACGGTCGATCGTCAGGGCAACGACAGGGGCTCCAGCTATCGTTCGGCGATCTTCTATCTCAACGACGATCAACACCAAGTCGCGCTCGACGTGATTGCGGACGTCAACGCTTCGGGGCTCTGGCCGGGCGCGGTCGTGACCGAGGTCAGCCCGGCGGGAGCGTTCTGGGAGGCAGAACCTGAGCACCAGGACTATCTCGAGCGCTACCCCAATGGCTACACGTGTCACTTCCCACGACCGAACTGGGTGCTGCCGCACCGCAGTGACCGTGTGAACTCTTAGTACGTCGAAGCGCGAAGTTCCGCGAGACTAGGACTTAGCGAACGCTGCGATATCGGCCGCGGTGCTGTGACTGATGTCGGGACAGAGCGGCGGGAATACTTCCGTACCGTGGATAGTGCCGAGTACGGTGCGACCTTGTGCCGCGACACCGGCGGAAAGCAAGAGCCGGTAAAAGGCGATGCCCTCGTCACGAAGCGGATCGCACTCGTTGACACTGATAACAGTAGGTGGAAAGCCGGTCACGTCGTCGACCTCGGCGAATGCGGGCCACGCGAGAGGGTCGCGCGCGGTGAAGGCATCGATGCCGTAACTCAAGATGCCTCGATTGTTGTGCAACTGCAGGAAGATGCCGTTGTTCTCGACGGTCGAGGGATAGCGATCATCGGGATACTTGCCGACGAGATAGGGACAGAGAGCGTAAAGACCCTTGACGAGTCCGAGATCGCCGTCGCGTCGCAACTGGAGGCCGAGGGCCAGGGTGAGATTCCCTCCACCGCTTTCGCCGCTTACGACGATCCGCGACGGATCGATTCCGTGCTTCGACGCGTTGGCGACAGTCCATTTGAGACCCGAAATACAGTCGTTCAAGCCCGCCGGATACGGTGCCACTTCGGGCACGGCCGATGGCACAATGGCGTTGCGGAATTCGACCAACACGACGGCCACGCCGTTGGAGGCGATCATCCTCGCCCACGCGCGGTAGTTGCCCAGGAAACTCGACAACGAGGCCATTCCGCCGCCGTGGATGTAATAGACGCAGGCCAGCGTCGTGTCATCATCTGGTCGGATGATCTGCAGCTTGATCGTGTTGCCGTCGGGGGACGAGGTCACGTCCTCGGTGGCGAAGCGCAAACCTGTGGAGGGCGCGACGACCTCGTCATCAGCCATGTCCATGAAACCAGTCGCCATCTCGTACTCGGCGACACCTTCGGGCGAGTTGGCTTCGGCGAGTATTGCGTCGCGGCTGTCGGCGTCGGTTACCACGTCGGTCGGCATCATCGCGAGCACTGCTTTGAGACGCGGATCGAGCCGGTCATCCGATTGCGGATCGTACGTCACACACTCTCCTCTGGCCAAGTCGTCGCAAGGTTAACCGCACTCCAGGGTGGCGAACTGACCCGTCAGAGCGCGACGCCCAAACGAAGGTTCACGGTGTCACCCAGGTTGATGCCTTCGGATTCGCGAATGGCACTCTTCAATGGCACGACGTACAGCCCGTCCTTCGGGAAGAGCGACGTCGTCCAACGGGTGAATCTGATCGTGACCTCAACGGGAATCATCCCCCAGCCGTAAGTCACGAGCGACGATGCGGCTTCAAGTTCGGCACTTTGTTCTTCAGGTACCGTCACGAAGTAGAAAGGTGCCGGACCTCGCCATTCCCACACCTCGCCGTTGAATTCGAACTCCATACAATCACCATCGCTTTATGGTCCCCGGCGAACCGCACCGCATCGAAACTACCTCAACCCGGCTAATTCAATAGGCGACGAGTCGCTCTAGCCGCGCGACGGAACGACCGCATCCGTGATCTAAGCAGGCGAAGTCAATCCTCGGCGTAACGAGCCACGGTGAATGCGATCGTCGTAGGAACACTGAGCGTGAACACCACCAACATGCAGGTCACGATGAGAAGTGACGCGCCGTTCGTGTGATCTCGGACAAACGCGAACTCAATCATGGCGGCCGTCACCAGGTCAGCGAAGATCGCCCACTTGAAGACTTTGAGAAACGTCGCGCGCGAAAAGTCTTTCAAACTCACGAGCAACACTCCCGCGACGAGAAGCAACAACGCCCCCGCGACGAGGAGCGCGGTGGCCACGCCGAGGGGTGCCTTACGGGGCGCGTACGACGCCATGAGAATGCCACCGACGATCACCATTGCGAGTGCGCCGGTACTCAACCAGCCAACGGGCGGATACGAGTGTTCCGTGTTCGAGGGAACTGGCGACGACTGTTCGATAGTCATTGGGTTGCCACGCGGGTCATGATGATCAGTGTCGCAATCTGCATCAGGCCGGTGATGCCGGCCGTGTAGATGAATCGCTTCATGAGGCGTCCGATGAGTTCGCCGTTGGGCACCGGTTTGTTCATCTCGAACAAGACGGCGATGTTCGCGGGTTCAAGGATGCCTAACGCGATCACGGCCATCACGCCGACCACGCAGAATGACGCGATGAGCCACGAGTGGTTCGGACTGCTCGCGTAGAGGTTCCCCATCTTCCTCGCGATCTGGAACCCGGTCGCCAAGGTCATCATGACCACGGTCGGCATGATGATGACCATCTTCGGCATGAACCTCGCGGAAAATTCCGCGCGCGCCGGAATGGATAGACGACCCAGAATTGGACCGAGCACGAGCCCGACGAAGAGATCGATGCCGGTCCAAAGGCCGCCCCCGGCGACATGACAAAACACGAGTGCCCACTGCCAATTTCCGGCGATTGCCAGTGTCACAAACACCACGGCCGCGGCCGCGATTGGTAGTCCTTTCAGCGGAACCACCTGAATCTTCGGCCGATCTAGCGACGGCCCATCCGATGCCGACGGCGCGAGGTTCTTCACAACATCGGTCATGCCCGCTCCCCGGAACGAAGTACTGAAACGCTGCTAATTTAACGGTTCGCCGGGTTCGTCGCCAGCACCGACCGTCTCATATTCGTCCGCGGCCCGAGAGCATGATCAGTGAATTGGCGGAGCTGCTCGAATCAAGAACGAGCAGCTCCTCGCTTTCCTTCGACCGACGGCGCTACCTGACGCTGTTCGGTGACGCTTACTGGTGGGACTCGGAGACCGACCATCGAGTGTTCTGGCGACACCCGGGGTCCGAAACTTCACTCCCCCAGTCTGGTCAACACGTTGCGGGTGATCTGTTCGATCTGGGGATCTCGTTCGCTGAGTCCATGCGCCCAATCGGTAGACCCCGACGTGAGGACCGTCGCGCCCGCATCGTTCGTGTACGCACCTAACACCGCGTGGCCGTGTCGAATCCGTTCCAACGCCGCAGGGTCGCGCGTTCCGAAAACGCGAGAGGCGATGTACTGCAACTCGCTCGGCTCACCCGGTTTCGGCGGACGCGGAGCGGTTTCGTGGGTGAAGTGCTGCGTCGGGCACGTACCCAAAATCTCGAAGGTCGTGGGTGTCCCGTCCTCTCCGGTCGGGTACGGGAGCCCGTCTCGATACGTGAACGCGCAACCGTCGCATTCGTAGCCCACGACGGTCGCATTCGAGCCGAGAATGTCGCCGTAGCCGAGTCCGGTGCCGTCAAAGATCCAGTGGTCCGCGCGATGCACGGTGTAGCCACCTAATCCGGCGGTGACGTTGCGACCGATGCGGTGATAGCCACCTCGGGTGAAGGAGACGCCCGTCATGGTGTTCTCGGGTCGGCCGAGAATGACGTCGGACCATATAGTTGTCACTTCGGACTCACGTGACGTTCCCATGAGCGGATCGTCCTTGAAGAATCCTTTGTAGCCCACCATCACCTCGCGGTCGCTACCTTCGAGCCGGACCTGCCACATCGACGTATTCCCCGAAAAAAAGGCCACGTTCCCACCCCGAGCGATGAAGCCCTCGACGGTGTCGCGCATCCCTTTGGACCAATACTCGTCGTGACCGACCGACAGATACAGCTTCGCGTCGTCCAACACCTCGGGATGTTCTTCGAGGTCGGCGTTCGTGCAGACGCCGATCTCGAGACCTTCGCGCTCGGCCCAGGAGATGAAAGGTTGTTCCCAGTCGGGCCATCCCGCCGATCCCGCCCAGCTCGACAAATGATTCAGTTGGATGTAGCCCACGTGCGCGGCGTTCTGAGGATCGGGGGCTCCGGTCGCAGTGACACGACGGCCCCTGCCGAATGGTTTGTGTAGATAACCCGCCGACATTGGACGTTGCATCGAGACCTGCGTTCCTCCGTTGTAAAGATTCGTCCCGCCAAAATCGTTGTACGCGTGCCAAGTATTGGTGGCCAACGCCACGACGATCCGCTCGCTGGATTCGGGTCGCACCACGAAAAAGGCGTAGTCGCGACGCACCTTCTCGCCGACCTCGATCTCCATCACGACTTCGTAGTAGCCCGAACGCCACGAAGGATCGACATCAATCGTGAGTGCTGACGGCCACTGGCAACCGGTCGATGAAGCAGTCCTCGGAGTCTCGTGATCCCCCGCCGCTACCGACGCCGCAGTGAAGACAACCTCTCGTCGACCTCCAACTCGTGCGATCTCGACACGGACGGGCCGCGCACCAGACGACGACACGTGAAGGCCGACTTGTTCTCTGCGCCGTGCCGACTGTGGCCAGCAATAACCAGTGACCGTTTCGCGCACCACGCTCCGACTGTAACTACGTCGGAGGTCCTTGAGCGCCCGAGCAATGCGACACTCACTCAAATTTCGACTCACGACGGTTCGCTCTCCTTATGAAATAAGGGGAGGTGATCAAAAACCAGAGCACCTTATGCTCAGGCTCAAGGCGCCGCGACGATGCATCTCCGCCGAATCAGACCGGCACCATTGTGTTCAAAAGCATTTCCTTGACCGTCGGAACCTGAAAGGAAGAAGACAATGACGAAGATTCTTTATACGGCACATGCACACGTGACTGGTGGACGTGACGGACATGGCCGTACTTCAGACGGCGAACTGGACGTGAAACTCCGCAGGCCCAAGGAGATGGGCGGCGAGGGTGGCGGCACGAACCCCGAGGAGTTATTCGCGGTCGGGTATGCGGCATGTTTCGAGAGCGCCCTCGCGGGGGTTGCCCGTCGTCGCCACCTCGATGCCGGTGAGGTCTCGATCGACTCGGCGGTGAGCTTGCTCCCAACTGGCGATGGAGGCTACAAATTGGCAGTCACGCTTGACGTGTCGCTGCCGTCCGTTGATCGCGACATCGCAGCGGATCTAGTGCGTGGAGCTCATAAGGTCTGTCCTTATTCGAATGCCACGAGAGGCAACATCCCCGTCGACCTTTTACTGGACGGTCAACCGATCTAACCGCGCCTCAATGTGGTCTCAGGCGACGCATTGTGTATGGAGGTCAGGAGAACGTGCCATTGAAGCCAGAGGTGCCGGTCGGGCTCGTAACGGTCACGTAGTAGTTCCAGCCAGCGGTAAGAGCCGGGACAGTTGCGGTGATGGACGTCCCCGACGAGTTCACGGTGACACCGGTGGCGGGCAAGATGACGTTGCTACTCAAATTCGTGTAGGTGAAATTCACGACCGATGACGACGTGAAGCCAGTGCCCGTGATGGTGATCACCGTGCCCGCAATACCGATGGTCGGAGTGAAGTTCGTCACCGCCGGCGGGAGATTAGCGAAGGACCATCCATTGACCGTCATGCCGATTCCGCAGGTAGTCGTGCACTGCGCGCTCTGGAGGGTACCGAGAGGGAACGAGTAGTCGTCAAAGGTGACGATGGCCTGGAGCCAGGGGGTGGCAGCGCAGGATATCGCCGAGACCGAACTCGGGCAGAGCGAGATCGTGACGACGCGCGTGTTTTTGGAGAAGGGAACCCAGACGGTCGAACACCAGGCGTCGACGGCGTAGGTCTTGGCATCGACCACGTTGGCCACCTGGGCGTTGGGATAACCGGCGGCCGACGTCGCCGGTACCCAGCACGGCGCGGGTGGCGACACGTTCAAGGTCTGGGGCTCGAAGTTGTAGCGAATGCTGGAGATGGCGGTTTCGGCGGCGGTGTTGAGCGTCGAATCCATGGCCTGGGCGGACTTGAAGTGCGTGGTGTTGTTGAGGTCGTTCGAGGCCATGGACGTCAGTCCCATGACGATGGAGCCGACGACGATGAGCATGACCATCGCCAGGATCAGCGAGGAACCGGTCTCGTCGTGGGAACGTCGAAGGCGGGCAAATGTGCGGGTCACGTGGGTTCCTAACTGCTCGTGGCCGGTCCGAAGACGGACGAGACGTTGTTGACATAGCCGCTCGGAGCCACGGCGGTGACCGTGACGTAGTACGGAGTCGAGGTTTGTAAGGTCGTGGCGGTTACGGTGGAAGCGGGGGCAGAAACCGAGGCAGTGATGCAACTGGTGGTCATCGCCGCGTTCGTGCAGAACGTCGCCGTGTAGCTCGTCGGAGTAACCGGGCCAGCCTCGTTAAATGAAACCTGGAGGTGGCCGTGGCCGCCATTCGGCGCGACTGACGAGATCGTGGGTGCCGTGATCAAAGCCGCGCCCGCCGACGCACTCGAAGCCGCTGAGATGAGATATCCGGCGGAGGCCACGGCCGTGACGGTGGCGAAGTACGTGGTACCCCCGGTGAGTCCCGTGACCGAGGCACCCGAGGTCACCGAGGACGGTCCGACACAACCGGTGGTCATGCCCGAGTTGGTGCAGAAAGTGACGGTGTAGAGCTGTCCCACGGCGGCGTTCGAGGAACCAGTGAAGGTGACGGTGAGCGATCCGTTGGACGTACCCGCGGTGAGGACAACGCCGCTAGGAGCCAAGAGCTGCGTCGTAGACTTGAGGCCGGCCGAGGCGCTGGAGGCCGGCGACATGAGGTAACCGGCAGACGCGGAGGCGGTCACCGTGGCGAAGTACGTGGTGCCCTGGGCGAGACCGGTCACCTGACCACCGTTGGTGATCGCGGCCGCAATCGTGCACCCGGTGCTCATCAACGCGTTGGTGCACAGGACCGTGGTGTAGGTCTGACCGACTGCGGCGTTGGCCGGGGGGGTGAAGCTGACGGTCAACGAGCCCGCCACCGTGCCGTAGCCGAGGGTGACGGCGGTGGGTGCCGAGAGCTGCGTCGTAGCCTTCAGGCCGGCCGAGGCGCTGGAGGCCGGTGACACCAGGTAACCGGCGGACGCCGAAGCGGTCACCGTAGCGAAGTACGTGGTGCCCTGGGTCAGACTGGAGACCTGACCACCGCTGGTAATTGCGGCCGCGGTCGTGCAACCGGTGCTCATAGCGGAGTTCGTGCACAGGACCGTCGTGTAGGTCTGTCCGACCGCGGCGTTCCCCGGGGGGGTGAAGCTGACGGTCAACGAGCCCGCCACCGTACCGTAGCCGAGGGTGACAGCGGTGGGTGCCGAGAGCTGCGTCGTGGCCTTGAGTCCGGCCGAGGCCGAGGAGGTCGCAGCCAGATAGCCCGTCGAGGCGGTGGCCGTGACGGTGGCGAAGTAGGTCGTACCGCCAGCGAGACCGGAGATTTGACCACCAGAGGTGATAGCGGCCGCGGTGGTGCAACCGGTGGTCATGGCGGAGTTCGTGCACAGGACCGTGGTGTAGGTCTGTCCGACCGCGGCGTTCCCCGGGGGGGTGAAGCTGACGGTCAAGGAGCCCGCCAGCGCGCCGTATCCGAGGGTGACGGCAGTGGGTGCAGAGAGTTGGGTACTGGCCTTAAGACCTGTTGACACGGTGGAAGCCGGGGAAACGAGATAGCCCGGCGAAGCTGACGCAGTAACGGTGGCGAAGTAGGTGGTCCCGGCGGTGAGACCAGAGATCGAGGCACCAGAAGTCACCGAAGTCGGTCCGACGCAGCCGGTGGTCATGCCGGAGTTGGTGCAGAGCAGCGTGGTGTAGGTCTGACCGACTGCGGCGTTCGAAGAGCCGGTGAAGGTGACTGTGAGTGATCCGTTGGTGGTACCCGCTGAGAGGGTGACACTCGTCGGTGCCGTGAGTTGCGCGGTCGCAGCGAGACCCGAGGAGACCGAAGAGGTCGCCGCCAAATAGCCAGTCGAGGCGGTCGCCGTCACGGTGGCGAAGTAGGTCGTACCGCCAGCGAGACCGGAGATCTGACCACCCGAGGTGATTGAGGCCGCGGTGGTGCAGCCAGTGGTCATGCCGGAATTGGTGCAGAGCACTGTGGTGTACGTCTGGCCGACTGCGGCGTTACCCGGGGGGGTGAAGTTGACGGTCAACGTACCGGCCAACGAGCCGTGACCCAGTGTGACACTGGACGGCGCAGAGAGTTGCGTCGTGGCATTGAGAGAAGTTGAGACAGAGGAGGCCGGGGAGGCGAGGTAGTTCGGCGACGCTGACGCGCTCACGGTGGCGTAATACACGGTGCCGGCAACGAGACCCGAGACCGAGATACCGGAAGTCACCGAGGTCGGTCCGACGCACCCGGTGGTCATCAACGTGTTGGTGCAGAAGGTGACGGTGTAGAGCTGTCCCGCCGCGGCGTTGGCCGAGGGGGCGAATGTAACGGTGAGTGACCCGTTGGAGGTACCCGCTGAGAGGGTGACGCTCGTCGGTGCCGTGAGTTGCGTGGTTGCCGCGAGTCCCGAGGAGACCGAGGAGGTCGCCGCCGAGTAGCCAGGGGAGGCGGTCGCCGTCACGGTGGCGAAGTAGGTAGTACCAGCGGTGAGACCAGCGATCTGACCACCGGAGGTGATGGATGCCGCGGTGGTGCAGCCAGTGGTCATGGCGGAGTTAGTGCAAAGGACCGTGGTGTAGGCCTGGCCGGCGGCGGCGTTGGCCGGGGCATTGAAGCTGACGGTCAACGAGCCCGAGATCGTGCCCTGACCAAGGGTGACGCTCGTGGGTGCCGAGAGCTGGACAACGTAGGTGACGGCGCTCGCCGTGACCGACGACGTCGCAGAAAGATAGCCCGCTGAGGAGTTCGCAGTGACAGTGGCGTAATAGCTCGAACCACCCACCAGACCCATCACCACGCCACCGGAGCCGATCACTGCCACTACACATCCCACGGTCATACCCACGTTGGTACAGAGCGTGGCGCTGTAGGTCTGGCCGACGGCGGGGTTCGTTGAGCCCGTGAAGGAGACGGCCAGGCCACCGGAGGCGAGTGCGACGTTCGTCACCATGGGGGTAGACAGCTGAACGGCGTCGGTGACGCCGCTCGAGGTGGACGACGTGGCGGCGACGTAACCAGTCGAGGCGGAGGCAGTCACGGTCGCGTAGTACTTGGAACCAGCGACCAGCCCATTGATGGTGGTGGGCGACGTGACGGAGGTAGGACCGACGCAACCAACGCTCATACCTGCGTCGGTGCACAACATGGCGGTGTAGGTCTGACCGACCGCGGCGTTGTCTGAAACGGTGAAGGTGACCGCCAGCGACGTCGAAGTGACCGCGCTGAGTGAAACCGAAGTGGGAGCATCGAGCGCGATGGTGGGCGACGCCGGACCGGCGACAGAGGAGGAGGCGGCTGAGTAGTTGGCCGAACCTGAGGCCACGACGATGACGTAGTACTTGGTGCCCGACGTAAGTCCGGTGACGTCGGTGCCCGAGTTAAAGGCATTGCGTGAGACGCATCCAACGCTCATCTGGGGGTCCGTGCAGGCTTCAGCGACGTAAGTCTGGCCGACGGCTGCGTTCGACGAACCCGTGAAGGTGACTGTGACGGCACCGGGGGTCGTGGCCGATGGCGTGAGACCAGTGATCTGGGGCTGGTTGAGCTGAGTGGTCTGTTGCCCCACCACTCCGCGATCGTCGATGGTGAAACCAACGGAGTCGCTGTACGAGCCGTGGGAGACCTTAAGAGTGAGGAGCTGAGGGGACGTCGACGTCGGAATACACGTCGCGGAGAAAACGGCACCGTTCCAGTAGTTGACGTTCGTGATGAGGAAGGTGTAACCAGGGGGCAGGTTCTGCTTGAGCGAGAGATCATTGTTGAGAGTGCTGTTGTAGTACGTCGCGTCGCCGCATGTCAGGTATTTGGGGTCGGGTTGCTGCTGCAGCAAGGCGGTGGCGGACTCGGCGGTCGAGCGCATGACCGCGTCGACGTTGGCGAGCTGACGGTGTTCGCCCGACGCCAGGATAGAGGTGCCGAAGGCGGCCACCAGTGCCACGCCGGCCAAGCCCAAGACGACGAGGGTCATCAAAAGTTCGACGAGCGTGTCGCCGCGCTCATCGCCTGTCGCGCCGCTCGAGTCAGCGCGAGCCTTGATACGCGCCCTCGTACGAGCGAGGAAACCGACGGGCTTTACCGGAGTCACGGCGAGGTCACCACGACGGTGGCGTTGTTGGAGAGCGAGGCGCTACCGGCCACGATAAAGGTGGTGGCGAAAGATCCGTTGTTGGACACGTTGACCGAACCTTGCGGCGCGTACACGCCACCATAAGTATTGACAGTCGAGGAGTTGTTGGCGAGATTGACCGCTCCGGTCCCAGCGTTCCAGACGACGACACCGTTGTAGGCGCTCTGGCCGGTCAAGGCGATTGAGCCGTTGTTGCCGAAGTCCACGTCACCGGACGACGCGTAGAAGAGGACGTTGTTGCCGGTCACCGTGGTGCCGTTGGCGTCGGACGTGGCGAGGGCCACCCCTCCGCTGGCAACAGAACCGGCGAAGGTGTACTGACCACTGCCGAAGGTGGCGGTGGCCTTGTTGGGGATGTTGAGGCCGGCGGCAAAATCATAATTACCGGCGGCGAAGTTGATGACGGCGTTATTGGGGAACGTCTGGTACGAGGCGTACAGGCCGGGCGTGCAGACCCAGTTCGAGCCCGAAGGATTGGTGCAGGCCCCGGGACTGGTCGGCGCGGTCGGACCCCCGAGCGAGACGAAGGGGTCGCTCAAGGTGGAGTAGACCTCACTCGCGGGGTACGTCCCCGACGAGTTGGAGGTGATGGTGTTGAGCGAGGAGTCAGTGGTGACGATCCCCGACGCTTGGATCGAGCCGCCGGATCCCACCGTCACCGAGTTGGGACAGGAGGACTCGACAGCGAGCACACCGTCGTTGGTCCCCGAACCGACGTTGATGGCCAGCGACGCGTTGTTCGCGATGGACAGCACGGTGGCGGGGCAAGTGCTGTTGGTGCTTAACAGGGTCACGGCGGCGTACGGCGAGCCTCCTTGGCGCACATCGTTCGCGGGGATCCAGGCTCGGGGCGCGGCGGTCAACGTGAAGCTGTACTTCGAGAGCGGCTCGTTGACGACGAGCGTGACCGCCGCGACGTTGCCCGCGACGAGCCCCGTCGAGGGCGTACACGTGACGTTGACGTTGCACGTGACCGTGGGAGCGCTTTGGTTAGCGCTGATGTCACCAGTGAGCGTTGAGGTCGAGATCGGTGTCGACGAGTTGGCGAGTGCACACTGGCTTCGCACCAGCGAGTAAGTGGTCTTGGCGCCAGAACCGACCGTTACGACCGAGTAAGAGATTGAGTTCTGACCACTCGCCCACGTGAGCCCGAGTAGCTGCGTCCCGGCACCGCACTTCGGCGGCGTCGGCGTCGTCGCCGTGGTGATGTTGTCGGCAGACTGGACATCTTTGACGAAGTTCGCGGCAACAACTTGAGCAGAAGCGGAGTCGGTGATTCGATTGGTGACACCAGTTTGAAGATTGAACACGCCGAGCAACGCGAAGGTGATGGCGCCGACGATGAGAGGCATGATGAGGATCACCACCGTCAACTCAACGAGGGAGAAGCCCGCGTCGTCGAACTGGCGAGTGCGCGCAGGGCGTGCGAAGTCTCGGTTGCGCCTGACTGTAGGCTGCGACGTCACTGCCTTGACTGAGGTTGCGAATCGCTCGACTCGCTTGGCAGTCGCCATTTTGACTCCATCTATTTGCGGAAAGAGAACTTCAACGCGATGGCTTTGTCACTTCGATTGCCCCTGCGTCAAGTACAAAGGTAAGTTCGACAAAACATATTGAAGCCGACGACCGCACAAGTTTGAAAAAATTATTCGTGGCAGTTTGGGCAGTCCAGGTAGGTGTCGAGAATGAACGTCACGAACCGATTCAGCACGAGGGCCCAGGGATATCCCTGGGCCCTCAGATGCATTTTTTTATTACTTCGTTTGGTGGCGGGGGCAAGATTTGAACTTGCGACCTTCGGGTTATGAGCCCGACGAGCTACCAGACTGCTCCACCCCGCGATGCAGGTCCCAGTATATCGCTGGGTCGCAGCTGCGAATTTTAGACAAGTCACCACGTCGAGCGAAGCGGTTACGTCGTACGCGCTCGTCATCGCGAGATCAAAACGCAATCGCACTCATCGTGGTGTGTAAAACAATGGTTGAGCAACGCGAAGTGTGCGTGTGAGTGGGTTTGTTCAAGTCGCTGCAAGAATTCTCACGCTTTACGCGCAGCGACGGTTGTTGTCAGCTCATTGCTAAACGCACCGGAACAACCACGTATCCGCCGCCACCCCCCTCCCCCCAACGGTCAAAAGGCTGGCCACCGCTGGCACTACAAGGGTGCGACCCCCGCGACTGTCTAGAAGCCGCCTGTCCCCCATGGGGTGCCGTTCCCAGTCGGCCCGTTGTAACCACTTGCAAGGCTGAGCGCCGCGCTGCAGAGGTAGGTGCTGCAGCTCCGTGCGTTGGTGCCGCTCGTCACCTTGTTGAGGTTCGACGCGTTGTAAAGACTTCCGGCTGTCGCCGTATTGGTGTTACCCGCAAGCGCATAGACCGAAGCGATCAGTGGCGAGGCAACACTGGTCCCACCGAAGACGAGCCAACCAGACTGACCGTAGGTGTCGTACACGGCGACGCCCGTGCTCGGATTGGCATCCGCTGAGACGTCGGCGACGGTGCGCTTCGAGCATGACGAAGTCGAGGTCTGCCAACTCGGCATCTGCTCATACGCCGAGCAGCCCGAGCCTGTCCCCGACCAGACCGTTTCGGTCCATCCCCTCGTCGTCGAAGACTTGGTGAGTGACGTCCCGCCCACCGCGGTGACATCCGGCGAAGAGGCCGGGTACTCGACGCCGTAACCGGAGTCACCGGCACTCGCAGTGATGACAACTCCCGGGTGGTTGGAATAGGCGCTGTCTTCAGCGGTCTCTCCGGAGAACTCATTCGCTCCGTAACTGTTCGAGACGACGTTCGCGTTCTTGGCCGCGTAGTTCACCGCAGTGCCAAGATCCGCGAGGCTGGCGGAACTCGCTTCGACGAGGAGGATTTTACAGTTAGGACATGTGGCAGACACCATGTCAAGGTCGAGAGAAATCTCCTCCGACCATGAGGTGTTGCCAACCGGAAGGTTCGTCCCACCGTTTTCGTTCACTTGGGTAAAACATCCGCTCCCGCACGCTGGCAGTTTGAAGTTCAAACGATAACTAGCTAGGTCCTTCGCCGCGTTCGGATCGTTGTAGGCGTCGACGATCGCGACTGTCTGGCCACTACCTGCCGAGCTTGATATTGCGGTGAGTCCGTAGGCGGACTGAATATCCGAGGGGTAGTAGCCAGTGGGCGCCGTACCTCCACCACCTCCGCCCGGCTTCTTACCGGGCGCGGCGCCGTGCGACCCGTGCCAGTTCTGTGCGGGGTTGAGCAGTTGGATTGCTTCACAGTGGGCGACACCCTTCACCGCCGCGGGAAGACAGACCGGCGCGTTCGCAGCACCTTCATCAGGCGCCGCGCTTGCCGCGAGTGGAACCAGACCTAGGGTTGCGATCGCTACGACAGCGATTCCGGTAAGTGTGAACCTTCGCATGGAATTCCCCCTTGTTACGTTTGCCCGAACGCTCATTGCCGCGACTTAAATCAGCGACAGAACTGTTAATTCTCTAGCACACTTCGCGGCGAACTCAGAGCTCAGTTCTCAGCTATTTCTTGTTAAGTGCGGCTTGGGCCAACTGCAACTGCTTGTTCATGGCGTTCACTTCGGTTTGATACGCGCCGAGATTGCCCGCCGTGAGATCTGCCTGCGCCGCGGCGTAGTCCACGGACGCCTGGCTCAGGTAGAACGACGCGGACTTCCCGGTCGTGCCACCAACGCTGACCGGCGGCGGTGCGTGACCGCCCGTTGAGACGTTGGCGCCGAAGACCTTGGAAAGTGCTCCCGAAAGTGTCGGTTCAATCGCGACGTCCTGGTTGAAGACGACGATGACGTATTTCAACTGTGGCAGCGGGTTCGACGTACTCGTCAAATAGAGCGGGCGAATGTAGAGCACACTTTGATCGAGCGGCACCATCAGGTTGTTGCCGAGCAGCACGCTCGAGCCGTTGGTGTTCAGCAGCGTGATCGCCTTCGACGTGGCGGCATTCTGCTGGATCTCGGAGTCGGCCTGTACCGGCCCGGTCACCGACTGGCCACGAGGCGTGACGTAGACGTGGAGTTGACCGTAATCCGAGGGATCGCTCGTCGCGACCATGAACGCGGTCAGGTTCTGCACGTTGCCGGAATTGCCCGCCGGCACGAAGGCGATGTTCTCGAGAAGTTGCTGATGATTATTCACGGGCAACGAACCGACTTGGAACGTCGGATTCATCGGTGCGAGCGACGAGGAGACGACGTTACCGGCGTTGTTGGTGACGGTGGTGAGTGCGAGTGACTGTTCCGGTGAGCCCGAGCCGGTCGTGGGCGAGATCTCCCATCGGTCAGACGCTGCGAAGAAGGCACTGGCCTGGGAGATGTGGTACTTGCCCAAGGTCGCCGCCTGTACCGAGAAGATGTTCGCCGGGTAACGAAGGTGCGTGCGAATCGATGAGGGCATCTGGCTCATGGGGTGGAACATCGTTGGGAAAGCGGCTCGGTAGGCCTTCAAGATGGGATCGTTCGGGTCATTGGCGTAGAACGTCATCGCGCCGGTGTAGGCGTTGACGACGACCTTGACCGAGTTGCGCACGTAGTTGAAGCTGGAGGGCAAGCCGCCGGAGTTCACGTTCAAGTTCGATGCGTTCTCGCTGTAGGGGTATTGGTCGGTGGTGGTGTAGCCGTCGAGCACGTACTGGACCTCACCGTTGGCGATCACGGCGTAGGGCTGAGAGTCGAAGGAGAGGAACGGCGCAGCCTTTTGCGCCATCTGCTGGACGTCGCGCACGAAGAGCACGCGGCTCTTGGACGAGATCTGATTAGAGATCAGGAAGTTGAAGTCACCAAGGCGAAGTGCCAGGGCCATGCGACTGAAGATGTTGCCCACTCGCACGCCACCCGTGCTGTTGTAGTGCGTCTCGACCGGTTGACCGGCGTTCGCACCGGAGTTCACTTGGTAGTCGAGTTCGAGTTGTTTGGTATCGGCGACCACCCAACCGGGGTCGTGGATGCCGAAGTAGATGTCTGGCTCGGTCAAGACGGGCATGCCATTGGTCGACTGCGGCGGCACGTTCGAGACGACGAAGTCGGGGTTACCGGTGGTGTAGTCGACAGCGTTGGCGGCGAGCACCGCGGCCCCGATGCCGTGGGTGTACTGCAGGTGCTGGTTCACCCACGACTGTGACGGGAGGTTCGCGGTGTTGAGTTGACGAGCACCAATCAAGACCGGCGTGAGTTTTCCGTTGATGAAGTAACGATCCACACCGAGCGTCGAGAAGGTGTAGTAGGCGTGAATCGATTGGCGCCGGGTGACCGTCGCCAACGCGATGTTCGACGCCGGGTCCCACAGACGAATGTTGTCCAGTGTCGCGCTGTCGGCCTTCAGCGTTGCCTTTGAAATCGTGGTCGAGCCGGCGAAATTGGCGTACTGCACGTTGTCCAAACCAAAAGCGGTTCGTGTCGCTTCGATGTTGCGTTGGATATAGGGCGCTTCGAGTGAGTCCTGGTTCGGACTGACCTTGAGGGCCTGGAGGATCGTTGGATAGAGCACCCCGATCACCAGCGCCACGAATAGCCACAGTCCGACCGCCACCGCGGGCAACGACCACCCGCGCATCCGCACGTTGGCGAGAAGGATCAGCGCCGCGGCCATCGAGAGGAAGAACAGGATCGTGAGTGCCGGCATACGCGCGTGCACGTCGGTGTAGCCCGCACCTTGGGTGAAACCGTTGGTTGAATTGACCAACTCCCACTTCGCGATGACGTAGCCGACGGCCTTCATCAGCGCGATACCAGCCCCGATGACCGACAGGTGGGCCTTCACTCGAGGCGAGACTCGTGGCGTGACCTTGGTCGCGCGGATCCCACCGTTGAGGTAGTGGAAACCGGTCGTCACGATCAAGGCAATGATCAACGACACCAGAAGCCACGTCACCACGAATGACACGAACGGCAGCGTGAAGATGTAGAAGCTCAGGTCCTTATGGAAGAGGGCGTCCTTCACGTGAAAGGGCTGTCGATTGGCGAAGAGAAGGTACTTGTTCCACTGACCGGTGGCGTCGAGTCCGGCGATCAGACCCATGACGACGGCAATAGCGGCGTAGATCCGCTTGGCGTAAGGACGTACGACATTTTGGAACCGTCGAACGATCTCATCCTCGGGATCAAAGGAGAGGTCGCGCGCACCAAATCGGTCAGTCAGGAGCAGGTTGCCCCACATGATGAAGAAGAAGATCGCTCCGAACGTGAGGCCGAGTCCGACCTTCACCATCAGGAGCGTCGAGAAGACCCTGCCGAGTCCGACGGAGGAAAACCACATCTGGTCGGTCCACAGGACCGCGAGATTGCGCAGCGACAAGAACCCGACGAGGATGACGACGAACGCGAGCCCGATCCAGAATCTCCGGGAAAACCGACCAAGTCGCCGCGCCCGGGGCGGAAGGTCAGTCGGACTTTTCACGTAGCGAGCCTAATGGGATTGGAAAGCCGCTGGTTTTGCGAGAGGATTTCCACCGAGCCGCTGACTGGTGAGCACTCTGCGAGCCTGAGCCTTGAGCTCTAGGTCTAGAGCGTGCCCCAGTCAGATTGGCGAGGTTGACGGAGAGGGCTGGAGGGGTGTCGTGCCAGGAGCACTAATTCATTAGGTCGCCGCCGTTGCCTCGAGGCTCGTTGAACTATCGACCATCGGAGGTGACTACATGATTTTTGTTGGAGTGGACTGGGCGGAGACCCACCACGACATCTGCGTCCTTAACGAGGCGGGCGAGGTGCTCGCGCGAAAGAGGATTCCGGACACGTTTGAAGGCCTGCGAGCGTTGCACGAGCTGCTGGCGCCGCACGCCGAAGAGCCGGAAGAGGTGATCGTCGGAATCGAAAAAGACCGCGGCCTGATTGTGAGCGCCATGCTCGGCGCGAACTACCACGTCTACGCGCTCAACCCCATGTCGGTCGCGAGATACCGCGAGCGCCACGTCACGTCGGGCTCGAAGTCCGATCCCGGTGACGCCAAGGTCCTCGCCGACCTCGTGCGCACCGATCGTCATAACCACCGCGAAGCGGCCGGCGACACCGAGGGGGCCGACGCGATCAAGGTGCTCGCGCGGACCCACCAGAGCGCCATCTGGTCGCGCCAGCGCGAGAAGAACGCCCTGCGCAACGCTCTCAAGGACTATTACCCCGGGGCGCTCAACGCGTTCGGCACCGACCTTGACGACGGCGACGCCGTCGAGGTCCTCACGATCGCTCCTACCCCGGCACTTGGGGCGCAGCTCTCACTCTCGAAGATCACCTCGGCCCTACGACGTGGTGGTCGTCAGCGCAACCTCGAACGCACCGCGAAGAAGATTCAGCACGCCTTGCGCGAAGAGCAACTACGCGAGCGTCCGAAGGTCGAAGCGGCCTTCGGCAAGATCACGTTCGCCCACGTTGCGATGATCCGCGCCTACTCAGCCACGATCGCGGAACTCGAACATGCGCTGGCTGAGGATTTTAAGCAGCACCCGGACGCGAAGATCATCCTCTCTCTACCAGGACTCGGGATGGTCCTCGGCGCCCGGGTGCTGGGCGAGTTCGGGGACGACCCGAACCGCTTCGCCGACGCCAAGTCTCGCAAAAACTACGCCGGCACGTCACCAGTGACCAAAGCGTCGGGCAAGAGCCGCGTGGTGCTCGCTCGCCACGCGCGCAACACGTGGCTCGGCGACGCCACCGACCAGTGGGCGTTCTGTTCGCTCAAGAAATCACCCGGTGCTCGTGCCCACTACGACGAGCTGCGAGCAAAAGGAAAGACACACCGACAAGCCATCCGACAGCTCGCCAATCGGAGTGTCGGCATCCTTCACGCGTGCCTCGAACAACGTGTCGACTATGACGAAGATCTCGCCTGGAAGCATCGAGCAGACATCAGAGCTTGACAGTTCGAGTCAAGGGGTGTCTAGGCCGTTTTTCAGACGGGAATAACTGCGCAGGCGCAGCCCGCGTGCAACGGCGGGTAGGCCGATCCACTTGGAAAGAGTTCGCCGGCCAGTCGCTCACCCGATGCCGCATCCATCGCGCACGCGTCGCACGGCGCGTCATTCGGAGCGACGAAGAAACGAACCTGGCGACCTTGCGACGCAGCGATGACACCGATTTCAAACGCTCGTCGTGCGGCGTCGGTGCAGAGACGCTCAACTCGTGCGCCCCGCCACTCTTTGTACGCGGCGTTCGCGCGGTCGGGACCGTCGCCGGCACCCTCGGTCAATATTCGCTTTCGCAGTGCAAGGACGATCGTGACCGCGAGATCGGCTGCACAGTCCGACAGGGCGACGCTATCGACTGCTCCCCCGCTGGCGCCGGCTTCATCCTTGGCGAACTGCACGCCCGCGGCGGCGGCTAACGAAAGAGCGTCGATGGCGGCGTCGGCGTAACGCGCTCGTTGGCCGTGTTCGTCCTCGAGCTCGGTCGTGATCATCGCCTTCACGTCGCGCAGTCGTTCCAGCATGATGTTCTGGTCGTCTTGGAGTGCCCGCTTCACTTTGCGCGTCAGCGCCGCCAAGGATTCGGCCAGCGCCGCGTCGCGGCGCTCGAACAGTTCACTAGTCGCCGTCACTGCACGGGCAGGTGCAGGCGCCGCCTTTTTCGGCACGGGCGTCGCGCCTCGCTCGTCCAACGTCGCCTTCCGCAGCCGCGCGAAGATCTCGTTGACGACGTCGGTGCCCGAGCCGTCATCGCCAATCATCGAGACTTCCGTCACGTCGGGCACGGGGGTGATCTCGTCTTTCGGCAACTTTCGGGGACGTGGTGTCGTCGCCGTGACTTCGGTGACTTCTTGAAGCCTGGGTTCAGCGACCTGGCGCAGCGGAGTGCCGGCGAGTACCTCTTCTTCGGTCGGCTCGGGAACGTTGGGTCTGAGTCGCAACGCTTCGAGCGCCGCGTTGCGAGCCACTTCGTCTGAGTTGTTGATGCCCGAGAGCACGTCGTCCACCTGGTTCTGCACTGACGTGACGAAGGTGGCCAGGACGTCGCGCGCCGCGCGCAACTGTTCGATTTGGATCTGCAACGCCTTGCGCTTGACGCTGAGGTCGTTCAAGACCGCTTTGCGCGCGTCGTAGGACTGCTCGACGATCGCGCGTCCTTGCTCTCGCGCACCTTCGACGAGTGCCTCGCCGTTCACCTTGGCCGACTCGACCAAGCGTTCGGCGCCCATGCGGGCATCGAGGTCGATTTGTGCTGCGGTACTTTCGGCCTCGGAGATCAGCGCCGCGGCGCGCTCTTGTGCCTCGATGAGGTGCGCGGCGCTTCGCTGTTGGGTCTCGGTGAAGACCTGGGCGCTGCGCTCTTGGGCCTCGGCGGTCACCCGACCGGCTTCTTCGTGGGCCGATCGCAGGATTGCGGCGCTCTGAGCACCAAGGGCACCGGCCAATGTCGCCTCGTCGAAAGTCGGGTTGGCGGCTCGGCGCTGGGCCTCGCTGACCTGATCTTGCAGTTCACGAATTCGAGCCTCGAGATGACCCATTTCACGTGCAATCGACTCCAGGTGGATTCGAACCTCGTTCGGGTCGTAACCGCCTTTTCGGATGGTGGTGAAGTTCATCCGGGCGATCTCGGCCGACGATGGGCGCGTGGTTGAGAGAATTCGGCGATCGTCCATTCCCTCCAGACTATGGCGTCGGCCTTGAGGAAAATGGCTTAGCGCGGCGGCGTAAGGGGTTTCGGAGCGGCTCCACCGAGCCTTCGAAGGTCGCGCAGCGTCTGAGCGAGCGTCGTTACGCCGACGATGGTGAGGCCGGGCTGCGCCGCCGACTTGGCGGTGGCGACCTCGACCTGGGGAACGAAGAAGTACTTCGCGCCCGCGTCTTGCACCGCCACGGTTTTCTCCGCGACGCCGCCGACGTCACCGACGTCGCCGTTCACGGCAATCGTGCCCGTCGCAGCAATTGGCTGGTTCCCGGAGATGGATTGGCGACTTAGTTTGTCAATCAAGGTGAGCGTCATGGCCAGTCCTGCCGACGGTCCGCCGATATTCGCTGTATTAATTGTCACCTGGGCGGGCAATCGGTACGTCGAGCCGTCCTCGACGCCGACGCCGAGATACGAGGTGCTCGCGCCGGTGACGCCGGGACAGCCAGAAGGTCCGATTCCCGCCGGCTCCTTGGCTGTCGTCAGCGACACCGTTGACGTGGCTCGATACGAGATCGCACCCGCACCGGAGATTTTTGCGCGCTTGATCGAAAGTCGAAGTTTCGTGCCGGCCGGAATCGAATGCGTCGCGGCGATGAGCGAACACGCCGAGGTGACCGCGGACGAGTTGACCGCGACGATCTCATCGCCTACGTGAATGTTCGCGCTTCGCGCCCGTGACGGAGCGACCACGGTGTTGACGATGGCGCCCGTCGGTATCGCGGGAGTGGTCCATCCCAGCGCGCGAAACGCCGCCACCTCCGCCGCTTGCTTCGAGTCGCTCATTTCTAGATAGCCCTGGGCTTGCAGTTCGTCGGTCGGCACACCGGTTTGAACCAGCTCGCTCGAGCTGACGAACTGGACATGGCTCTTCAGGTGAAAGTACAGCCACTGCCAGGCGTCAAGCGTCGAAAGATAGACGTCGGTCAACATGATCTTGCCCGGATGTGTTTCACTCGCCACACCTTTGATCTTCACGAGCGGCGCGACGGGGGTCGCGTCACCAGGCGTGATGGCGTACTCATTCGTATTCCACCTGCCCAGCACCACGATGCCCGCCAGAATCACCACGAGAACCAGGAAAAGCACCATCGGTCGCCGCCGGCGCTGGCGAGGTGGTGAGATGGGTTCATGCACGGTGATGAATCAACGCTAGCGGAGAGCATCGACGAGTCGTTATTGCGCGCGGGCTTCGCGATTGGCGATGACTACGCCCAGGTGTTGCACTCCAACCTGGAGAGCTCCGTCGCTCGACACCGCATCCTGGCGCTACGCGGCATCGTCCGTCAACACCTCGCGCACGCCGACGATTGGCGACGCGCACTGAGCGACAGCGACGTCGACGTGCGACGTGAGGCGCTCAATCAGATCGCGCACGTCGACATCGACGACACAGAAGTCTTCGACGCAGTCGTGAGGTCTCTCGATGACGACGATGCGCTCGTCGTCGACGGCGCGATCTTCGCTCTCGGTGAACACCTTTACGTGCCTGCCGTGGAGAGGCTCTGCGAGATCGCCGCGAGTCACGACGACGCGCGATGTCGCGAGTCGGCTGTCGCGGCGCTCGGGGCGATTGGCGATGATCGAGCTCGCCCGGTGATCCTCGCCGCTCTCATGGACAAACCGCCGGTGCGCCGTCGGGCCATCGTCGCACTCTCGAACTTCGAGGGACCCGACATCGAGGAAGCGCTGGAACGCGCCAGTCAAGACCGAGACTGGCAAGTTCGAGCGGCGGTTAATCAGCTCGGCCGAGACGATGACTAACGATCGCTGTCTCGGTACAGCGCGTGCAGCGACGACATCTCCTCGAGACAGAGGCGTAGACCTCGAATCACCACGGTGTCGGGCTCTTCAGCCACCGCGACCTCGACGCCGGTGTTGGTCACGATCAGCTCGGCGAAGTCACTTAACAAGGCGTGACCTCCGCTCAGCAGTAGTCCACGAGAACTGACGTCCTGGCTCAGGTCTGGTGGCGTATCGGCGAGACACTCCTGGACCATTCGCACGGTGGTCGTGACGACTTCGTGGACCGCGAGGTTGACGAGTTCGGCATCCACGTCAACCTCGACGAGATCGCCGCGGTCAACAGTGCGAGCCAGCACCACCTCCGAGCGTCCCTTGGTGTGACCAAGCGCTGACGCCAGTGAAAACTTCAAACTCTCGATGACCGACGGAGCCACGACGACGCCGAGCTGGATGCGTAATGACGTCGCGATTGCCGCGTCAAGGTCGTTGCCACCGAGCCGTCGAGCACTAGAGGTGACGATGCCGCCGAGGGAGATCACGACGGCCTCTGAAGCCCCGGCCCCGAGAACGGTCACGGCCGAGCCAACGGGGTCTTGCACCGGCAGGCCCATGCCGATCGCCGCGGCGATCGGCGCTTCGATCAACGTCGCTTCGCGCGCGCCCGCTTGGATGGCAGCTTGGCGCAGCGCGCGGCGTTCAATCGACGTCGCCAGCGACGGCACGCTCATCACCACCCGGGCCCGACTCATCTTGGATACGCCGGCACGTTCGAACAGGCCCGCGATCAGTCGTGACGTCACGTCAAAGTCCACCGTGGCACCCTGGGAGAGCGGTCGAAAAACGACGACGTGATGAGGAGTTCGTCCAACCATGTCGAGGGCTCCGTGACCGACCTCGACGACACGACCGGTGTTGGTGTCGATCGCCACCAAGGTCGGTTCGTTGAAGATGACGCCGCGGTCAAGGGTCGCCAGACGCGTGTTCGAAGTTCCGATATCGAGCGCGACGTCTGATGCCATGGGCACCGATGTTAGGGCGACCCATTGCAGACACTGGTGGTAACTAGCCTTCAATGGGTGGAGAGTCGGGGACGAAGGGATTGGTGGCGCCGTCGACGCACCCATGCAACGCCCCCTCCGACAGGCGAGCGGGCGTGGGTTCACCCGAGTGAATTACCCAGTTTTGAACGGCTCCGGACCCACCAGATTTGGCCGATCAAGTCGCACGCGGCCCGTGTCGTGGCGGGCCTCATGGCCGTCGCGCTCGTCCTGGGATCGTTCGGTCTCTACCTGACCCAGTCAAGCAATCCGCCCGCGACCCCGCACCTGGCGCTCACGCTCGACGGGCTGCCGGCGAGCAGTCGCAGCGCCGCGGCGGACACCGTCGACCTGTCGATTTCCACGCCGGGAGGCGTCGTCGAGGTAGTGGCCGCGATGGTGCTGCCGCATGACCTCGCGGTCACCACGATACAAATTCCGTCGGACGCATCGATCACAGGTTCTACTCCGGGCGACGTGAATTTCCCGGTCCACTGGGTCGGGCGCGACCAGGTGATGGGATTCTCGATCGTTCGACTCGGACGCCACGTGCCAGCCCTGAGCTTCGCGCCGTTGCCAGCGAGCAAGTGGGTGGTCGCTGTCTCACCGATCCTGACGAGTTCGACCAAGCCACCGCAGTACGCGTGGGCCAACACGATCCTCGGCGATCCGAAGACCGACGCGACCGGGGTCATCAGTTATCTCTCAACGAGGTCTGACGCCAACCTCAATAACTTCGTCGACGGCATCGCCATCAATCAGAACGGTCAGGTGGTCGCAGTGCTTTCGACCGATCACCTCTGGTATTCGGCCGAGTTCGTGGCTCGAATTGCTTACATCGTGGCGACGGGCCGAGGTTGTCATGCCAGCCTGGGCATCGCGGGCTCGAGCGCCCAAGGCGGAGGGGTCGCGGTTACGCGCGTCATCCCCAAGAGCCCGGCCCAGTATCTACTGAAGAAGGGCGACGTGATCACGGCACTCAATGGCAAGGCCGTGGATACCCTCGACGCCCTCGACACCGCTCTTTACCTAACGCCGGCCTTCACCGCGGCCAACGTAACGTTCGTGCGCAACGCGACAGTTCATCACGCCGACATGACGCTCGCGTGCGCACTTTAAATTGGCACTATGAGTGACAATCCCTTCGGCGGCATGTTCGGCGACATCTTCTCGTTGCTGGGACAACAAGGCCCCGACGCGTGGTTCACGACCGCGACGCAGTTGGCGCTCAACATCGCGCGCGGCGAGGACAGCGATCCCAATGCGCTTCCCATCGAACGCCAACGGCTCGAAGAGCTCGCGCCGCTCGTCGCGCGCCACGTGGACTCCATGCTCGGTGTCTCGATCGACCCGTCGGTCGTTGCGGTCAACCGGTCCGCCCTCACCATGGCCGCACTCAACCAGTGGCGTCCACTGATGGAGCCCATGGTTACGGGTTCAGCGACGATTGGAGAGGATCTCGACTTGGGTGAGAACCAGATGATGGCCCAGATGGCCGCGGCACTCGGTCCCCTCTTCTCGGGCTTTCAGATCGGCTCGGTGGCGGGACATTTCTCTGAGCGCGCCTGGTCGCTCGCCGCCCTGCCGTTGCCTCGCATCGACGCCGAACGCCAGCTCGTCGTGAACAACCTCGCCAGTTTCGCCGAAGCCTGGTCGTTGGAGCGCGACGAGGTCTACGTCTTCGCCCTCGCCCAGGAGTTCCTGGCGTCACTCGTACTGACACAACCCGGCACCAGCGACGCCCTGCGAGCGCTGCTGATCGACACCGTGAACGAATCCACCAAAGCTCAGGGCGACCTGCTCACGCGACTGCAGTCGATGATCAATCCCGACGACATCGCGGGTCTCATGGAGAATCCCGAGTCACTGCTCGACGGCATCGAGATACCTGAAGAGTCCGACGCCACGCGCGCGATCAACGCCGCCGCGAGTGTTTTGCTGGCGTTCTTCGAGTCGGCCGCTCACCAGATCACCGAATCGATTCTCGGGCCTCGACCAGCGCTCGTCGAGGCCTACCGGCGGCACCGACGAAGTGACGCGCGAGGTGAAGACGCCGCAGCGGCACTCTTCGGCATTTCGACGCAAGGTGAGCACCACGAGCAGGCCGCGGAGTTCGTCGCCACACTCTCCCAGGCACACACGCTTCGGGTGTTCGACGCGTTGCTACGTGTCGACGGGCTACCGAGTGCGGCCGAGCTTTCGGATCCGAACGCGTGGTACGAGCGAGTGACGAACTCGCCGCTCGCTTAACTCTCTTCGTCGTACCCGAGGTTCCACTCGACGAGCAGATTCTCACGTTCGGCGTCACGGTTAACCCGCTCGCGATTACGACGGAACTGCGGGTCGTGCGGTGGCAAGAAGCGCAGACGTGCATCCACCCGGTCCACGAAGGCCTGAATCTGCTCTTCGTCACCGAAGACCATCCGGCACTCCCAGTGAGGTGCCACGGGGCCGAGGTAGATGACCTGGACGTGGCCGACCGGATCGACGACTTCAGTGGTCTCCGGGGTTGGGACCTGGCTCACGATGCTCCTTTGGCGTTGCGTTTTATGCGAAAACCAAGTGTAATGGCTGGTTCTGGAACCTTCTTCGAGCCAATGTCTTTGAAAGGGCTTACAGCCGTCTGTGAGGAGTATGGTAACCAGCGGCTTGTGAACAAAAAGGCTGTTCGTTATCAGTTCGTCACATAAACAGTCGCTACTGTGACATAGAGAACCGAAGTAAGGGGGTGAGCATGAGTACCGAATGGATGGCAGACGGCAAGTGCCGCGAGTACCCAGCGGGAACGTTCTTCCCACGAGATGGTGTCGGCGTGATCATTGCGCAACGAATCTGTGCCACGTGCCCAGTGTCGAGTCAGTGCCTTGAGTACGCACTTGAGAATCATGTGGACCACGGCATTTGGGGTGGCTGCTCGGAACGTGAGCGTCGCCGCATCTTGCGCGAGCGCCGACGTCGCCGCGTTTTTAACTCTGACAAAAATTCCTAGTACCTCACTCGCGTGCTCGAGTGTGTCCTCAATATCTCCGAGGGTCGCAACCTCAATCTCCTAGGTTCACTGCGCTCGAAAGCCGGTCACTCGCTACGCGATCTGCACGCCGATGAGTTCCACAACCGCTCGGTCTTCACCCTTATCAACGATGCAGCGCTCCTGACGTCGGACGTTCGCGCTCTTATCACCGCTTCCTTCGAAAGCCTGGATCTTCGCCTCCACGAGGGAGTTCATCCTCGATTCGGCGTCGTCGACGTCGTGCCCTTCGTAGCGCTGGCACCGGAATCACCTTCGCGTGCACGGGAGCTGCGCGACGACACGGCGCAGTGGATCAGCGACACCTTTGAGGTGCCGACCTTTCTCTACGGCGAAGCGGACGGGGTCACCCGGTCGCTGCCGGAGGTTCGAAAGCATGCCTTCGCCAACCTCACGCCCGACTTCGGGCCATCGAGCCCGACGCCAACGCTCGGCGCCGTCGCGGTCGGTGCACGCCCGATACTCGTCGCCTGGAACATTTGGCTCGCGGGTGTGTCGAGGGACGATACGCGCGCATTGGCGAAGGCGGTGCGACGAAGCGAAGTTCGCTCACTCGCCTTTCGCGCAGGTGACTACACCCAGGTCAGTTGTAATTTGATCGACCCGATGGTCGTTGGGCCGTCCATGGTCTACGACCAAGTGGCGTCGCGACTGCCGATCGGCGGCGACATCGTGCGTTGTGAATTGGTGGGTTTACTACCGCGGTCGGTGCTCGAGACCCAGGACCGACAGAGGTGGGGCCAACTTGGCCTTGATGAAGACTTGACGATCGAAAGTCGTCTGTAGCTCAGCTGGCCTGGGCGCGGCGCTCGATGGCTCGTGCACGGCGCAGCCGGCGGCGTTCGCGTTCGCTCATACCGCCCCAAATGCCGAACTTTTCACCGTTGTCGAGGGCGTATTCGAGGCAGTCCTCACGAGCGACGCAGCCGCGGCAGACCTCTTTGGCCTCGCGGGTCGAAGCACCGCGCTCCGGGAAGAAGAGGTCGGGGTCAACGCCCATGCAGTTCGCCCGGGCCTGCCATCCACGATCTTCCATGCCGCTCATCAATTCGACGATTTCCACATTTAATTCCTTCCCCCCAGTGCTGTACACCACTGATGTAATTACAACCATGTCATTGTGACGGTAAACGTGACAAAAAGCAAATGGAAATGTGTAATTACCTGATCAGGGGGATTTAGTCGCCTCAGCCGGCGCGGCGGTGCTTCACGAAATCGTCGAGGGCGTAGGTGCCCAAATCGTCCACGTCGGTGTAGAAGAGCCGGCCCCCGTTGACTTTGGCGATCTGCTCAACGAACGGGAATTGACTGCGTTCGATGTCGAGGGCGAACGTGTTGATGGTGATATCGGCCTTCGTGCACCGAAGGACCTCCGCCATGGTCTTTTCCAGGGTCTCGCGCACTGGCGGCCAGGCGAAGAACGGCTCCCCGTTGGCGAGCAGGTGGGCGGTCGGCTCGCCGTCGGTGACGACCACGATCTGTCGTTCGCCGCGTTCGTTGCGCATCAGGTGACGACTGAGGGCCAGGGCGTGCTCGAGATTCGTGCCGTAGGCGTAGTCAATGGTGAGGGCGGGGATGTCTTCGATCTTGAGCTCTTGGGCCGTCTCACCGAAACCCACCACCGCCACGAAGTCGCGAGGGAACTTGGAGCGGATGAGCGACGTCAGGGCCAGGACCATCTTCTTGGCCGGGACGAGATTGCTGCGCATGGCCATCGAGAGTGAGAGGTCGATAGCGAACACGGTCGCCGAACGCCTGGTCGACTCGAACTCCTCGACCTCGAAGTCATCGGCGTGCAACTTGACCGGCGTGCCCGGCCCCTGTCGCAGGACGGCGTTTCGCAGCGTCTTAGGAAGGTTCAGCGCGAAGGGCTCACCCGGCTCCCACGGCTTGGAGGTCTCTTCGCGGTCGCCGCCGCGCGAGATGCTCGCCACCCGGTGCATGCCGAGCGTCGGCGAGTCACGTAGTTGCGCGAATAGATCGCGCAGGGCCTGTTGTCCGATCTGGCGAACTCCCTTAGGCGTGAGGTGCAGTTGGCGACCCTGACGATCGACGAAGCCCTGGTCCTTCAGACCCTGCAAGGCCTTTTGCAACCTGACGACGTGGCGCGCCGCATCATCGCCGAGGTTGCGACGAATGGCCTCGACGTCGACTTCCGGTAGACCCTGAGCCGCGTTGGCCTGTCCCAGGAACTCCTCGAGCCCTTTCAACTGTCCGAGTTGCTCGGCCACCGACGCGGCGTCGGCGAACGGCGAGCCGTCATCGCCGCGCATCCGGTGCGCGCGGTTCCAGTCGATGTCGGGCGTCGCCATGCGCAGATTCGACACCAGTCGATTCAGAGAAAAGTTGAGCTCCATGTTCTCCATCATCCCGGCGAACATGGAACGCAACTCGCTCTGTTGGTCAGGCGACAGCGAGTTGAACATGGCTTCGGCGGCCGCTGCTCGTTCGGCCATCATCCGCACGACGTCCTCGAGATTCTCGGCGCCCGGGAAGAAGTCGCCGAACTTCTCCATGAAATCGTCGAACGTTGGATCGAGGTCCTCGCCCCGGCGGTCCTGTTCGATCATCGTGGAGAGTGCATCCATCATGTCGCGCATCCGAGCGAGCTCTTCGGAGTCCGGACGACCCATCATCTCCTTGCTCTGCTCGAAGTAGGTATTGAGGACGTCGCGTTCCAATTCGGCCATGAGTTCTTCGAACTGTTCGCGCGCCTCACTCGACACGAACTCGTAGTTCTGATACTCCCCGAGTCGTTCGCCGATCCGGTCACTCATCAGATCACGCTGCATCTTCTTTTGGTCGACGAGGTCGCGCGTGACTTCCTGACGGCGCTGGTCGTCAGACGCTTCGGCTTCGGCCAGAAGCTCACCCAGTTCCGTGTCCTCGGTGGCCTCGATGTCGTTCAGCCAGTCGCGGTAGCGCTGCATCTCGCCTTCGGGGTCGGCCTGCTGTTCGAGTTCGCGACGCTTAGCCCTTGCCTGATCGAGCAGATCACGCAGACCTTCGATGCGTTCGCCGTCAGCTGTCGTGTAACCCTCGCGCAGCAAACGGTCCATCGCCTCTTCGAGGTCACCGTTCTCCATGAAGTCATCGCCCAGCATCCGAAGCATCTCTTCGACGTCAAGGTCGTTGAAGTCATCGTCATCGCCAAAGCGACGGTAGCCGTAGCGAACGGGCACTAACGATTCCTTGAGCGATAGAGCGCTCGCGCACCCGAGGCGTCCTTCGCCAATCGCTTGGTGAGATAGAGACCCTCGAGGATGAACTCGACCGCCGATGCCAATTCGCCGTCACTGGCTTCGGGGCCGGCGATGCGACGCGCCGGCGCGTCAAGCGATGGCATCGCGGCCATGACCGTCACGTAATCGCGGTCGGGGAGATCGTCCCCGGTGTGCACCAGCGCCTCGGTGTTGAAGGCCTCGACGATCTCGGGCCCTTCTTCCAACAACACGTGCTCGGCGAAGCACTGGCGAACAGCGAGGGACACCAGCGCGGCGATGACTTGGTCGGAGTCGCTGTCGTCCATGGTGTCGAATTCGATCTTGCCCTGGGTCGACTGCACCATGGCGGCCAGATCGCTCACGCGCGGAGCGACCGTGGCGTCGTGCGTGCGAAGCGTTCGGCGCAGGGCGTTGGCCACGACGATCTCGTAGTTGGCGATCGAAAGGCGCACGGACACACCTGAGCTCTGCGAGATGACGTGACTCTTGCGCGCGACATGACTGACGCGTGCCACGATGTCGTCGATGAACCAGGGGACGGTAATCGGCACCGGGGATGACGGAAGCGTGGCTTCTTGATGCATGATGGCGATCTCGGTCGTCAACTCATACGGATAGTGCGTACGGATCTGTGAGCCGAACCGGTCCTTCAACGGCGTGATGAGACGACCACGGTTCGTGTAGTCCTCCGGGTTGGCCGTCGCCACCACCAAGACGTCCAAGTCCAGACGAACCAGGTGACCTCGGATCTGTACGTCGCGCTCTTCCAGCACGTTGAGCAGGCCGACTTGGATCCGCTCGGCGAGATCGGGCAGTTCGTTGATGGCGAAGATGCCCCGGTTGGACTTGGGGACCAGTCCGTAGGACAGCGCTTTCGGGTCATCGAGGAACAGACCCCCCGCGACCTTGATCGGATCGACCTCACCGATCAAGTCGGCCATTGAAGTGTCAGGCGAGGCCAACTTCTCGGCGAATCGCCGCGAGCGGTGTATCCACGCCACCGGCGTGTCGTCGCCCTTCTCGGCGACCAGGTCAATGGCGTAGGCCGAGATCGGCGCAAATGGGTCGTCACGAATCTCTGATCCCTCGACGATCGGCAGCCACTCGTCGAGTAACTCAACAAGTGCGCGAATCATCCGGGTCTTGGCCTGTCCGCGTTCGCCGAGCAAGATGATGTCGTGGCCGGCCAAGAGCGCGGTCTCGAGCTGGGGCAAGACGGTGTCTTCGTAGCCGAGGACATCCGACGTGATCGCCAACCCGTCTGCGAGACGCTGCTCGAGATTGGCGCGAATCTCTTCGCGAACCGTTTTTGGCTGATAACTCGAGCTCCGAAGAGCTCCGAGCGTGGTGGGTAGATCAGATGGGGCAAGGGGGGTGCTCATAAATCCACTTTAAGGGTTACCGATCGACCCCAAGGCTGGCGGCGGCCGAAGAACGTCGATCAAAGTTTGAGATACATGATGTCGAGTCCGACGCGGCCGAGCGACGCGTGTTCGAACGCTTCGGGCACGGTTCCGATCGTGATGAATCCGAGATCCTGATAGAGCCTGATCGCGTGCACGTTCGTCGAGACAACGGCGTTGAACTGCATGGCCGCGTAGCCGTGTTCTCGAGCCCAGGCAATCGCGTACTCACACATTGATCGTCCGACACCCGATCCACGCGAATCGGCCGCGACCATGAAACTCGCCGTTGCCACGTGCGAGCCTCGCGCCGGTCGATTTGGTCCGAATTTGGCGGTGCCGAGAATGACCTCGTCGCGAAGGGCGACGACCGTTTCTCCCGGTGGACCTTCGACCCACAACGACCGAGCCGCGTCAGACGTGAGGTCGTTGGGGTAGGCGTATGTGTCACCCTCGTTCACGACCGACGTGAAGATGTCAAAGACCCTTTCCCAATCATCTTCGGCAATGCCACGGATCTCGAACCCCGACTCAGCCATCGCCCATGACTCCAAATGCCGCCGCGAACGCCGGCATCCACTGTTGACCTCCTGAGATTGTCCGACGAACAATGGACGTACCCGGTCGATACGCGAGGTGTGCGGCCCGCGGGGCATCGAGGATCGCTACATCGGCCCGTGCTCCCACACTCAGGTGTCCCACGTCGTCGCGACGAAGCGCGATCGCTCCCCCACGCGTCGCCGACCACAGCGCCTCGTCGAAGGTCATACGCATATCTCGCACGGCAATGGCAAGCACGAAGCCCATGCTCGTCACGTACGAGGTGCCCGGGTTGCAGTCCGTCGCCAGAGCCACGACCGCGCTTCGATCGAGAAGTCGGCGCGCGGACGAGTAATCGGCCCGCGTCGAGAAGTCGGCGCCAGGCAAAAGTGTCGCGACGGTCCTCGAATCATGAAGTAGGTCAATATCGTCGTCGCTCAAATAAGTACAGTGATCGACGCTCGCGGCATGGAGTTCGACAGCGAGCGCGACGCCGCCCGTGGCTCCGAGTTGGTTGCCGTGCAGACGAAGTTGTAATCCTGCGGCTCTCGCCGCCAACAAGATGGCGCGTGCCTCATCGACGTCGAAGGCTCCCCGGTCACAGAAGACGTCGGCCCATTTCGATTTCGGCGCGCACGCCTCCAGCATCGGACCTCGCACCAAATCGACGTAACCTTCGCGGTCCTTGACGTATTCATCGGGTACCACGTGCGCTCCGAGGAATGTCACCTCGTCGCTGAATTCATTCGCAATATCGAGCAACCGTGACTCACCATCGAGGTTGAGCGCGTAGCCCGACTTGATCTCGACGGTGGTTACTCCCCCGATGCGAAGTTCATCTAGTCGTTTCTTGGTCGTACGGCGTAGCTCGTCGCTCGACGCGACGCGCGTGGACTCGACGGTCCTTGCAATACCGCCCCCGTCGTACGGGGTGCCGTTCATTCGCGCTTCGAACTCCTCGGATCGCTCGCCAGCGAACACCAAATGCGTGTGCGAATCCACGAAGCCGGGTATGACGGCGCCGTGCTGCGCATCGATCATCTCGTCGGCTGGCGGAGCGTCGCTGTTCGAACCAGTCCAGAGCACATGCTCGTCGTCGATCACCATGGCGGCGTCGTGAAGTCGACCCATCACGCCGACACCGAGGGACGCGTCGTTCGTCGTCAACTCCGCGATGTTCTTGATGACGCGAGTGGTCATTACACCTCGCGCATCGGAATGCGCACGCCCCGTTCTTCGGCGGTCCTGTCGGCGATCTCGTAGCCGGCGTCGACGTGACGGATGACGCCCATGCCCGGATCGTTCGTCAGGACCTTGGCCAATTTTTGCGCCGAGAGTTCCGTACCATCAGCCACGCAGACCTGCCCGGCGTGGATGGAACGACCGATGCCCACACCGCCGCCGTGGTGAATCGACACCCACGTCGCTCCCGACGCCGTGTTCACCAGTGCATTGAGGAGCGGCCAGTCGGCGATGGCGTCGGATCCGTCGAGCATGGACTCGGTCTCGCGATACGGCGACGCGACCGAACCGCTGTCGAGGTGATCGCGACCGATGACGATGGGCGCCGCGACCTCTCCGGAGGCGACGAGATCGTTAAAGGCGAGACCGGCCTTGTCACGTTCGCCGTAGCCGAGCCAGCAGATCCGCGCGGGCAGTCCTTGGAACGCCACGCGCTCTTGAGCCTTGGTGATCCAGCGTCGCAGCGCATCATTCTCGGGAAAGAGATCGAGCACCGCCTGATCCGTGCGCGCGATGTCGTTGGGATCACCCGACAAGGCGGCCCACCTGAAAGGCCCGCGCCCTTCGCAGAACAGCGGGCGCAGATACTCCGGCACGAAGCCGGGGAAGGCGAAGGCCCGGTCGTAGCCTCCGAGTTGGGCCTCACCACGAATCGAATTGCCGTAGTCGAAGACCTGGGCTCCGCGGTCCATGAATCCGACCATCGCCTCCACCTGCCGGGCCATCGACTGGCGGGCCCGGTCGGTGAACTCCTCGGGTTTCTTCTCGGCGTAGTCGTGCCAGTCGGCGAGGTCGATTCCTTCGGGCAGGTAGCTGAGCGGATCGTGCGCCGACGTCTGGTCGGTCACGATGTCGACTTCCACACCTCGGCGAAGCAGCTCGGCAAAGACGGTTGCGGCGTGGCCGACGAGGCCGACGCTGAGGGCCACGTTGTCTCGCTTGGCCGCTTCGACACGCTTGACGGCGTCGTCGAGGTCCGCCGTCCACTCATCGAGGTAGCGCTGGTCAACCCGACGCTGCAAGCGCGACGGATCGACGTCGACGCAAAGACAGACACCTTCGTTCATCGTCACCGCCAGCGGCTGCGCGCCGCCCATCCCACCACAACCTCCGGTCAAGGTCAAGGTCCCGCGCAGCGTGCCGCCGAAATGTCGATCGGCGACAGCCGAGAACGTCTCATAGGTGCCTTGAAGGATCCCTTGGGTTCCGATGTAGATCCACGAACCCGCCGTCATCTGTCCGTACATCGTGAGACCGAGGGCCTCGAGTCGACGGAACTCCGGCCACGTCGCCCAGTCACCGACCAGGTTCGAATTCGCGATCAGGACGCGTGGTGCCCACTCGTGCGTCGAAAAGACCCCGACCGGCCGACCCGACTGCACCAGCATCGTCTCGTCGCCTTTGAGCGTGCGCAGCGTTCGCACCAAAGCGTCGAAACTGCGCCAGTCCCGCGCTGCTCGTCCCGTCCCGCCGTAGACGACGAGGTCGTCGGGTCGTTCAGCCACCTCGGGGTCGAGGTTGTTCTGCAGCATCCGCAACGCGCCCTCTTGGGGCCAACCCAACGTGGAGAGCGTCGATCCTCGCGCCGCTCGAACCGGTCGCGCGCCTTGCATCATCCGTCCTTCATCTCTATGACAGTGCCACGTGACGAGTCACGATGTCCAACAATTCTCCGTTGCGCACGAGCTCGCCTACCGCTGCGATCTCTGGTGAGAGCCAGCGGTCGTGACCCGGTCCTCCGGAGACCGCGTTCACCCGATGGCACACGAGGGCCGTCACCGGTGAAGGCGTCAGAGGTTCGCGCAGCGCCATCGCCCGCGCGCCCGTGAGGAGTTCGATGGCGATCACGTCGGCGAAGGCATCGAGTGATGTGCGGAGTTTGCGCGCGGCGTGCCACCCCATCGAGACGTGGTCCTCTTGCATGCCCGAAGAAGGAATGGAATCGACGCTCGCCGGTGAGGCCAAGCGCTTCATCTCCGATACCAAAGCGGCCTGCGCATACTGCGCGATCATCAGACCCGAATCGACCCCAGCCTGTTCAGCGAGAAACGGCGGGAGACCGAAACTTCGCGACACGTCGAGCATCCGGTCAGTCCTGCGCTCGGACATCGACGCGACGTCAGCAATGGCGATAGCCAGGAAGTCCAGGGCGTAACCGACCGGGGCGCCGTGAAAGTTTCCATTCGACGCGAGCGTTCCGTCGGACAGGACCGATGGATTGTCGATCGCCGACGCTAACTCGACGTCGGCGATGTGCGTCGCGAAGTTGAAGGTGTCGCGCGCCGCGCCGTGCACCTGAGGCGCGCATCGAAGTGAATACGCATCTTGTACTTGGGTGGGATCATCGAGATGTGAACTGACGATGACGGAGTCGGCCAGTAGTGCGAAGAGATTGGCGGCACTCACCAGTTGACCGGCGTGGGGTCGTAGTTCGTGGATCTCCGGGGTGAAGACCTGGTCGGTACCGCGAAGAGCCTGGATCGAGATCGCGGCCGCGACGTCCACCAGCTTCATGAGCGCCATACCGTCGTCAATGGCCAGCACGAGTTGGCCCAACATCCCGTCGGTGCCGTTGATGAGCGCCAGGCCCTCCTTTTCGGCGAGCACGACCGGCGTGAGACCACTCGCCCGCAGCGCGTCCGCGGCACTGACTCGCTGGCCCCCGCGCTCGCGCACGTCGCCTTCGCCCATCAGAGCGAGAGCCACGTGCGCCAACGGGGCGAGGTCCCCGGAACAACCGAGTGACCCGAATTCGTGCACGATCGGTGTGATGCCTGCGTTCAAAAGCGCGGCGTAGGCTTCAGCGGTCGAAGGTCGTACCCCCGAGACGCCGCTGCACAGATTGGAAAGCCGCGACACCATCATCGCGCGCACGACCTCGCCTTCGACTTCCGCGCCGACCCCGGCGGCATGAGAGCGGATCAAGGATCGTTGCAGGTCGCGGCGTTCTTCGGGCGAGATGAAGGTGGTGGCCAGCGAACCGAAACCGGTCGAGAGTCCGTAGACCGGCGTGCCGCTCTCGACCAACGCGTCGATGGCGCTGCGCTGACGCTCGAGTCGCGCCATGACCTCACCACTCAGCGTGATTTGTTCGAAGTCCCTTGCCACCCTCACCAGTTGGGATCGGGTGAGCGACTCGACGCCGATCTCTACGGCCATTGGATTCTCCTTCGCACGCCCGCAAGCGCTTCAAGTACCAGTAACGCTCCGAGACGAACCGTTCGCTGATCCGGGCTGTCTTGATCAACATCGATCTCGGTGAAGTCGATCCCGCACACGCCGTGTTGGACCGAAATCGCCCGCACGAATCGTCGCATTTCGTCGGCGCTCAGGCCACCGGGAGCGGCTGCCGGACAGCCCGGCACGGCCATCCGGTCGGCCGCATCCAGGTCGATGTCGACGTAGACGTGTCGCCCCCCGACACCGGCGATCCCGACGGCTCGCCGAGCCGCCTCCTCGACCGGTTCGTGGTGCAAGACCTCGCGAGAAATCACTGTGACGCCGGCATCATGGGCGCGCTGCGCGTACGCGGCGGAGTTCGAAAAGTCAGCCAGGCCAACTTGGACGACGTGATGTCCGTCCAGTCCGTCGTCGAGTAACTGTCGTACTGGTGATCCGTTGGAGACCCCGTCGCGCATGTCCAGGTGCGCGTCGAGCGTGACAAGGCCGAAGTTCGAGTAGTCACCGCCGCTCAGGGCGCGAAGGCAGTGCCAGGTCGCCGCGTTGTCGCCGCCGAGGATCAGTCGCATCGGAATCGACTCGTCCCATCCCGACATCGCCTCGGCGACCCGTTCGGAGCCGCCCGGGCCATCGGGTGACTCGACGTCGCCGAAGTCGACCAGCGTCACGTCCTCGGCGATGTCGTGGGCGTCGCTGAAGGACCAGGTGGAATAGCGCTCGAGCGCCGCTCGAATCGCCGCAGGGGTACTGGTCGACGAGCGCTTCGAGACCGACGTGGCGTAGGTCGGAACGCCGATCAGACCGACGTTGCGGCGACCCTCGACCGGCCACTCGGCCAGGAGCGAACGTGCCGAAGGCCAGTTGGGATCGCTGGTGGTCGCCACTTCATCCATGTTACGCATAGCCCTCACGATGAGGTATTACGTCACGCGTGAGGCACTGTCGATCCGTGAAAGGTGTCGATCAACGATCGACGACGCGTACGCCACTTTCGTCGGACTCATCAGGCTCGGCGTGGACGTAATCGGGAACCGGCGTCGGCTCGAGGTGACTGGGCACGTCGTCCACGTAGCGCGGTGACGGTGTCGCAGAGTACTCCCCTTCGCTCGAGCGCGTCACGACATTAGGCGTCTTTCGGCGTCCGCCACCGTGAAGAGCTTGGATCTCGTGACAGATGCGATAGGTGATCGGGAAGGCCAGGATCGGCACGATGACCGTCAAGTAGCGCATGGCGACCAGCACCGTGTTAAGTGACAGATCGAAGAACTTGGCGAGCACGTCGGTCGAGCTGGCGATGAACAACATGCCGAGGAGCGTAAGTACCGCGACACCGGCGGCCGTGCGCTTTGGTCGGTCACTGGGACGATCGAGTAAATGGTGTATCTCGTTGTCCTTGGTGAACTTGCGCTCGAACAACGGCCAGACAAAGACCAGGTTGAATATCAGTCCGGGCAAGATGACGGCCGGTATGAGGACTTCGAAGGGGATGTTGTGGCCAAAGCTATGGAAGGACCACGACGGCCATATTCGAAGTGCGCCGTCGAGGAAACCCATGTACCAGTCGGGCTGGACGGCGTAGGAGATTCTCGACGCGTCGTAGGGACCGAACTGCCAGATCGGGTTGACCTGAGCGAAAGCACCGAGCAGCGCGGTGATGCCGCCGACGATGAAGAGGAATCCTGTGGTCTTGGCGATGAAGACCGGGTACATCGGCGAGCCGACGACGTTCTTCTCGGTGCGACCGCTGCCGGGGAACTGCGTGTGCTTCTGGCGAACCAACAAGAAGAGGTGCGCACTCACTAACCCGATGATGGCCAGGGGCAGGATCAGACAGTGCAGGATGAAGAAGCGCGGGATGATCGCGGTCCCGGGGAAGTTCCCGCCGAACAAGAAGAACGCGAGATACGTGCCGACCAACGGGATCGAGAGAATGATCGAGTACGCGATGCGGATGCCGGTACCCGAGACGAGGTCGTCGGGCAGCGAGTAACCGAGGAAGCCGTTCAGGATCGCGAGGATCAACAACGTCGAACCGACGATCCAGTTCAATTCGCGCGGCTTGCGGAAGGCACCAGTGAAGAACACTCGCGCCATGTGGATCACGATCGCGCCGACGAATATGTCACAGGCCCAGTGGTGCATCTGTCGCATCAACAGACCGCCGCGCACGGCGAAGGACAGGTTGACCGTCGACTCGAAGGCCTGCGTCATCTTCTGTCCGTCAAGCGGTTTGTAAGCACCGTGGTAGATGACGACGGCCGAGCTCGGCACGAAGTACAGCGTCAAGAAGACACCGGTCACCAGAAGGATCACGAATGAGTAGAGCGCGATCTCACCGAGCATGAACGACCAGTGATCCGGGAAGATCTTGTCCATGAACGTGCGGCCGCCGCGCGCGAGGCCCAAGCGGTCGTCGAGTTCATCCAGGGACTGTCCAATACGACCGTAGGGACCCAGAGCCTGCTTCTTGGCGCGCTTGGTGTTGATGACGTCGCTCACGAGCGCTCCCAGAATCCCGGACCGACGGCCTCGCGGTAGTCACTTTGGCTTCGCAGGTAGCCCGCGGAGTCCACGTAGAGCGGCAACTGGGGCAACGGTCGCGGCGCAGGACCGAACTGCGGTACCGCACCGTTGGTGACGTTGAACATCGATTGGTGACAAGGGCACACCAGAAGTTGCAGTTCTTGCTCGTACAGCCCGACCGGACAGCCAAGGTGCGTGCAGACCTTGGAGTACGCGACGTAGCCGTGCGGCGCCCAGGTCTCGCGGCCCTTCATGGTCGTAAAGCCTTCGTTGGAGACCCGAATCAAGACCGTCTGGTCCACGGCCTGGCCCCGGTCGGTGTTCTGTGTGCCCTCGGGAAAGACGGTGGCAATCGATCCAATCGCGTAGTCACCGACCTGGACCCGGTGTCCGGATTGATCGACGACGTAGGAGCCCGATCGCCAGTCGGTGTGATCGAGTGTGGTCTTCGGAAGTGGTCCGAGGCTGCGTAACAAGGGAAACAGGGCCACGATCCCGAAGATGCCCATGCCGCCGCCCAGGAGTCCGCCGAGGAGTTTGCGACGTTGCACGACGTCGGCACCTCGTTCGACGATGGCGGCGGCGAAGGCCTGGCGATCGGCCTCGGAGTTCGCGAGAGTGTGGCGTTCTTCGACGAAGGGGCCGCGCGGCATGAGGTATTTGCCCCAGGCGACGACGCCGATACCGAGGAAGAGCAGCCCGCCACCCAGCGTCGCCCCAAGCTTCCAGGGCTGCGCGTTGATCCAGTAACAGGCCCCGAAGCCGGCGACGAACAGCGCGCCGAGGATGAAACAGACGCTGATGACGCGTTCGACCAGCTCAGGGTTCCTTGCGGCGGGCTGGAGGTGCGGGTCGTTGGCCGGGAGTCCCTTCAAGGAGACCGGCGTGCGGTGTTCGTCACTCATCGCGTTCTCCTACCCAGAATCCGGCGAGGGCCAGCACGCCCACGCCGAAGGCCAGTCCGACGAAACCTTCGGCGACCGGACCGAGCCCACCGAGTCCGAAGCCACCAGGGTTGACGGGGTGCTGGATCTCGGTCGTCACGTACTTCACGATGTCGTTCACCTGCGCGTCACTGAGGTTGCCGGTGAAGCGCGGCATGTTGGCGGGGCCGGTGCGAATCGCTTCGGCGACTTCTATCGAAGGAATCTTGCGCAGTGACGGCGAGAAGGTGCTCATCGCCAGGGCGTCCCCGTCGCCTTCGATCGTGTGACACGACGCGCAGTTGAGGGCGAAGAGAGCCGCGCCATCGGCGACGTTGGCGTTCTTCAGGTGTGGGTACGGGATAAGTGGGAAGCCCGGCGAAAGCGACTGCACCCACGCCGACACGGCGAGCGCCTGATCATGGGTCAGTCGCGGTGGACGACGACTCGCCTCGATCGAACGCGGATTGGCGGCCGGCATACGTCCCGAGTCAATCCAGAAGTTGATCGTGGCCGGTCCGAGTCCTACGAGGTCGGGGTAGGCACCGGAGGTTCCGTTGGCCGGGACGCCGTTCGCTTCGGTGCCGTGACACGACGCGCAGTTCTGCTGGAAGAGCGCGTCACCCAAAGTGACGAGTGCCGCCGAGGGAGCGCGGTAGGTGATCGACGAATTGCCGTAGGCGATGATGACGCCGTCGGCGTTCTTCTTCACCATCGTCGAGTTGGGCGTACCGGCGTTCTTGCGCGTGGTCTGGTACGGCGTGCTCTTGAAAGACGCCTGCGCGCCCCCAACGAAGAGCACGACCGGTCCCAGTGCGATGAGACCGATGACCGAGAGAGCGAAGGAGCGTTTGAGGAGAGGTGACGTCACGCCATTCCTACTTCAGCAGGAACAGGGCCGAGTAGAGCCCGATCCATACGACGTCGACGAAGTGCCAGTAGTAACTCACGCCCTGGAACGTGGACAACTCACCCGGATCGCCTTCACTGCCGCGCATGCGAAACAGCAAGAAGGCCATGGCGACGATGCCCAAGATGACGTGCAGACCGTGAAGACCGGTGGTGATGAAGAAGATCGAGCCGTAGGAGTTGGTGTACCAACGCGTGGCCAGGTGCGTCCACTCGTAGGCCTGGTTGGACACGAACAGGGTGCCCATGATCATCGTGATGATGACCCAGCGTCGAGCTTCGGCGCGCCGGCGATGTTCGATGAGCCACACGGCCCACTGCATCGTGAACGACGAGGCAATCAAGACGACGGTGAAGATCCCCGATTGCAGTACGTCGAGGTGGGTGCCGACGGGGGGCCACGCCGCCAGGTGGGCGCGGATCGTAAATAATGCGGCGAAGAGTCCCGAGAAGAACATCAGCTCGCTGCCGAGCCAAATCATCACGCCAATGGCCAACATTGGCGGTCGATCGTGGACGATCTTCTCTTGCTTCGCCAGGCTATTGGGGGAAATCGCCTGACTCACGGCTACATTTCTAGCGGAAATTCAGACCCCGGTGCGACAGACCGGCCGAATTGCTCAGCGCAAAGTCTCGGGAAGCGCCTCGACCGCAACGATCGCGAGCCGTCTCGTCGGTCGCGTCATGGCGACGTACAGCGTGCGAAGTCCTCGGGGTGTGATCGACGTTCCGGCGCGAGCGCCGCGGCTGGCAATCTGACCTGGTTCGACGACGACGACGCCATCGAATTCCAGTCCGTTCGCCCCTTCGGCCGAGAGCACGATGAGATCGGCCGCGAGACCTTTGGACTCCTGATCGCGAGGGTCAATCGCGTCGAGTCCCTTCGAACGCAGGATCGTCACGATCTCCTCGACCCGTTCGCCGGTCACGATGACCGCGACTCGTCCCGGCGCGACGACCTCGACCTCGCGGCGTGTCACCTCAACCAACGTCGTGACGAACTCTTCGCGAGGAACCTGGTCCACCGTCGGTACGTGACCCGCACGACGAACCGGACGAGGCGGCGTCAGTTCGGGCGCGGCCGCGCGCAACGTCGGCGCAGCAAAATCGAGGACCTCTTCGGGGGTGCGGTAGCTGACCGTCAAGTCCACGCGGCTCGGCTCTCGACGTGGGTCCAGCACCTCGAGCACGGCGTCCCAGGACGCGGATGACGACGCCGTCGTGGCCTGGCCCATGTCACCCACGATGGTCATCGATCCGGTCAGATCGCGACGCTTGAGAACGCGAAGTTCCATCGGCGAAAGGTCCTGCGCTTCGTCGATCACGATGTGTCCGTACGTGACGAACTCAGCTTCGTCGAGTTCGTTGTTTACGACCGGCGCGTTGCGTTGGGCTTCGCGAAGGGCCGCCGCGCGTACGTCACCGGCGTAAGCGTCGAGGTCGATGCCGTCGAGGATTCCGTTGTCCCCCGGCTTCACCACGGGACGCGGGCGACGAACCGGTCCGAGAAGCACGCGTGCTTCGTCGATCAGGGCTGCGTCGGCCTTGGTCCACTTGACCTCATCGAGCGAATTCGAGCGGGCGCGGTACAGCAACGACAACTCCTCCTCGCTGACGAAACCTTGGCCGGCCGCGCGCAGCAACGCCGGGGCGCCGAAAAGGTCGTGCAGGAGTTCTTGTCCCGAGAGCCGTGGCCATATTCGCTCAAGCGCCCATTTGAACTGCGGGGTCGCGCGAATCAGATCGGCCAACTCGCTCACCGCGTTCACCTCGTCGACTCCTTCGCGCACGAAGCGCTCGTAGTACTCGTTGGCGAGTCGGTTGGCGAGTTCACGACCCACGGCCGAGCGACGTTGATTGTGGTTTCCCGGTCGGCGGCGAGCGCGTTCCACCGTCTCTTCGGTATAGCGCGCCCTCAAGACAGCGACTGCCCGACCGATGGGGATCTCGATGTCGTCTTTCAATGGTCGCTGACGCGTGCGCAGTGCCCGAGCGAGGAGTCGCGCCATTCGTAGGTCGCCCTTCAACTCGTCGACCGGTTCGGAGTCGCGCCCACGGATCTCCACGTTCGTCACGAGTCCGGAGATCGTCGAGAGCGTCACGCCGGACTCGCCAAGCGAGGGCAAGACATTCTCGATGTAGTTCAAGAAGAGTGGATTCGGTCCTACCACGAGCACACCTTGACGCTCCAGCGTCGCGCGGTACGTGAAGAGGAGATACGCCGCTCGGTGTAGTGCGACCGCGGTCTTGCCCGTTCCCGGTCCACCTTGCACCAACAAAACTCCGGCCAGCGGACTGCGGATGATGCGGTCCTGCTCGCCCTGGATCGTGGCAACGATGTCGCCCATGCGACCGGTGCGCGCACGTCCGAGAGCTGCGAGCAATGCTCCGGGTCCGCCGAGCGCGAGACCACCGTCGACCAGACCTTCTTCGGTGGCGGCGCGTACGTCATCTTCGGGCAGCGCCAACTCGCCGTTCGCGTCGGCGAAGTATTCATCTTCGACGCCCGTCACCTCGTGGCCATGAATGGCGACGTGACGTCGGCGCGCCAGACCCAGCGGTTCGACGCCCGTCGCGCGGTAGAAGGCCTCGGCGACCGGCGCACGCCAGTCGATCACGAGAGGATTCAATTCTTCGTCTGACACCGCGAGACGTCCGACGTGGTACTCGTCACTTTGACCAAGATCGTCAGGCGCATAATCGATGCGTCCAAAGAACAGTGGTTGGTCGCCGATCGCCAGTTGGTCCAGACGCTGCAATGCCGTACCCATGACCACGTCTCGTTCGACGAGGTCGCCCGCGCCACGCATGTTCGCCACGGCTGCACTATCGCGCAGCGAGCGAGCCTCATCACGCATGTGATCAAGGGCGCTGAGGGCAAGATCGAGGAAGAGTTGCTCTTCTTTGATCTCACGCTCGTGGGCCACGCCGTCCTCTTTCTAATTCTCAAAATTGACGAATTTCAATTCTAGGGCAACCTGGCGGGACTATTTCAAAACGGTCCACGAGCCCGCTCACGTAGATTGAGATGGATAAGAGGGAGTGAAGTGAGCGAGCCAGATTTCCTTCGGGCCTGTCGCGGCGAGAGTGTCGCGCACGTACCGGTGTGGTTCATGCGCCAGGCCGGTCGGTCACTCCCCGAGTACCGAGAACTCCGTGGTACCGGATCGATTCTGGACGCCATCGCTGACCCGACCATCGCATGTGAGGTCACCATGCAGCCCGTGCGCCGCTACGGCGTTGACGCCGCCGTCCTCTTCAGTGACATCGTCGTGCCTTTTCACGCGATCGGATTCGGTGTCGATCTAGTCCCGGGACGCGGTCCCGTCATCGCTGAACCGTTCTCCAAAGCCGCAGACCTCGAGCGGCTCCGCGACCTTACTGATTTCGATATCGCGCACGTCACCGAGACCATCGACCTCGTCGTGACGGAACTTGCGGCAACCGACACGCCGCTCATTGGATTCGCTGGCGCACCGTTCACGGTCGCGAGTTATCTCGTCGAAGGCGGTCCGACCAGAGAGTTCGCGATCATCAAGACCCTCATGCACACCCAACCGCTGCTCTTCGACCTCCTCCTCGAGCGAATCTGTGACATCACGGTCTCGTTCCTTCGTGCCCAGGTCGCCCACGGCGCGCGTGCCCTACAACTCTTCGACTCCTGGGCCGGAGCGCTCACGCGTGATGAGTACCGCCGGTTCGCCCTTCCAGCAACCGAACGTGTCATCGCGAACGTGGCCGATCTCGGAGTGCCGACGATCCTTTTCGGCGTCGGCACGGGCGAACTACTCGATCTCATGAGTTCTGCCAACAGTTCGGTCATGGGGATTGACTGGCACGTGGACCTCGACGAGGGTCGCCGTCGCGTCGGCGGTCGACCGGTGCAGGGCAACCTCGATCCAGCACGCTGTCTCGGTGGCATCGACGCGGCCGTCGAAGCTACCCGCGAGGTGTTGGACCGCGCCGGTGGCGATGCGGGCCACATCTTCAACCTGGGTCACGGGGTCTTACCTTCGACCGATCCCGCAACGCTCGAAGCGGTCGTGCGCGTCGTCCACGACGAGGGAAGGGCAGGCGTTCGGTGACGATCGGCGTGCTCGTCATGGCCTACGGCACACCCACGACGCCCGACGACGTCGAGGCTTATTACACGAGAATTCGACACGGTCGTGCCCCCAGTGCGGAGCAACTCGCCGACCTCCAGCGCCGCTACAACGCCATCGGCGGCACGTCACCGCTCACCCAACGAAGCGCCGATCAGGTGGCGGGCATCGCCTCAGCGCTCGAGCATCGTCGTCCGGGCGACTTCGACGTGCGATTCGGCTCGAAGTACGAACCACCGCTCCTTGAGACGATCGCCGAATCGTTTCGTGCCGATGGAATCCGCGTCGTCGTTGGATTAGTACTGGCACCGCACTCGTCGTCGATGTCAACGGCCCAGTACATGTCGAGGGCCAAGGAAGCACTGGGTGACAACACGGAGTTTCTTGAGATCGGGGCATGGTGGGAGTTCCCGGGTTTTCTTGAGATCATCGCCGCACGGGTCAACGACGCATTGGCGACGCTCCCGCCGGAGCGCCTCGCCACTACCGAAGTGATTTTCTCGGCGCACTCGCTGCCCGAGAAGATCCTGACGACCGGCGACACGTACCCCGAACAGCTACGAGAGAGTGCCGAACGTGCGGCGGCGCTGGCGGGAGTCACCCGCTGGGACGTCGCGTGGCAGTCAGCCGGGCGCACGCCCGATCCGTGGCTCGGACCCGACATCCTGCAGGTACTGCGTGAAAAGCGAGCATCGGGCGTGACCGACATCGTGTCGTGTCCCATCGGATTCGTGAGCGACCACCTCGAAGTGCTCTTCGACATCGACATCGAAGCCCAAGGCGTGGCGCACGAAATTGGCCTCAATCTGATTCGAACCGCTTCGCTTAATGACGACCCGACCTTCACGACACTGCTCGCGAACGTTGTCTTGGAGCGCGTCTCTTGAGCCGCGATTCGATCGTCATCGTCGGTGGCGGAATCAGCGGCCTGAGCGCCGCGTGGGAACTTTCCGGTGGCGTCGAAGGACCTGACGCCGATACACCGCGGATCGAACTGATCGAAGAGAGTCCGCTCGTCGGAGGAGCGCTCGCGACAACGGAGTTCGCAGGGCGATCGGTCGATCTCGGCGCTGACGGATTCCTCGCCCGACGCCCAGAAGTCGTCGACCTCATTCGTGAACTCCGATGCGACGACCAACTCGAAGCGATTGACGCCAGTGGCGCGTCCCTTTGGTTACGGGGCGCGCTCGACGAACTTCCCGAAGGACTGGTGTTGGGAATACCGACTTCATCAGGTCAGTTGAAGACCGTTCGCGGGCTCTCGAAGCGCGCTCGTATGGACGCGTGGCGCGACCAACACGTGCCGGTGCGAATGAAAATCGGTGACGACGCAACGATCGGCGACATCGTGCGCACCAAGCTGGGTCGAGAGCTCTGCTATCAATTTGTCGAACCAATGTTGGGCGGCATCCAAGCCGGCCGCATCGACGACCTCTCCGCAAATTCGGTATTCCCCGCCTTGCTCGAGGCGGCGCGAAAAGGTGGATCACTCATGCGCGCCATTGGCGCCAGCGGGCTTGCCGTCCCGGGTCCGTCGGTGACCTCGTCCTCCACCGGACCCGCGTTCTACTCGTTGCTTGATGGTGTCGGATCCCTCCCCTTCGAAGTCGCGCGCAGGCTTCGAGAACGAGGAGTCGTCGTGCGCACCGGCGTCGCGGTAACGGCGCTTCGTCGCACACCATCAGGAAACTATCCCTGGGAAGTCGACACCCACGCCACCACAACACCGGCCGATGCCCTTGTCGTAGCCACGCCGGCCACCGTCACCGCTCGAATGCTCGGTCATCACGACTCGGCGTTGCTACGTCTTGACGACGTGCGCAGCGCCGGTGCCGCCATGGTCACCTTCACGATCCCTCGCGGTGGAGTCGCGCTCCCGGCGAAGGGCACCGGAATCCTCGTGCCACTCGCCACCTCGTGGTCCGGAGAGAGTTCGATGATGATCACCGCCGTGACGTTCCTGGATCGCAAATGGCCACACCTTCGTCGCGACGAGGACGTACTCCTTCGCGCGCACGTTGGAAGAATCGATGACCTGCGTTGGAACGAGATGAGTGACGAGGAACTCGTCAGTCGCGTGAGTGCCGAGCTGAATGTGTTGCTTCCTTCATTCGGACCACCGAACGAAGCGATGGTGCAACGCTGGCCCGACGCTCTACCGCAGTACTACGTCGGACACGCAACTCTGGTGACGAACGCGAAGTCAGCCGCCGCGAGACTCGGCGTGTCGCTCTGCGGCAACACGTACGACGGCGTCGGCGTACCGGCCTGCGTCGGATCCGGTCGTCGCGCAGCCCGGGAGGCGCTGTCGATGTGCCGTCGCGCTGTTCGGACGGATCAGAGGTAGTAGCCCGAGTGGATGTAGATGCAGGGAACACCTTCGCTCACGTACATCGCGTGATTCTTGGGGTCGTCGTCAAGCGCCAGGCGAATGTCGAATCCCTCCTTCACCAGGTCGCGTAACGCGCCTCGTTTGAACTCATCGACGCCGGAATAGTCACCGTATTCGCGCATGATCAGGAGATCCCACCTGAGTCCGTATCGTTCGAGCCACGCGACCGTATGTGGCTGGACTCGTCGAGGCCGTCCGGTCAAGAGCACGACCTTGAGCGACGAGTCCAAGAGTTCCAGTAATCGCTCGATCTCTTCGATAATGGGGTCGTCCCCGCAGGCGTCGAAAAACCTCTTCCAGTCACCCCAATCGAGGTAATGCTGGCGACCGGCGGCATCAGCCAATACACCGTCTATGTCGAATATGACCGCCGGACCGGTTCCTGACGCACCTTCGCGCCAGTGCCAATTCTCTCGCGAGTAGTCCGAAGTCATCTTGAGCAAGGCTAACGGCGTGATGCGCAGCGCAGTCTGCGAGACTGGATGGCGTGGGTTGTACCGAGCGTCAAACGCTGCCTATTCCTTTTGGTCATCACGTCTATGTGGTGAGCGATCTGGGACTCTCGCCCTCCACTGATGAACAGTCTCGACCGGTACACGAACTCGTTCGTCTTTTAGGTGACATCGATGACGCTGCCGTCGTCGTCGTTGCCGGCAATTTGTTCCATCCGGAACCAACCTCGGACCTGGTGAAATTCATCGACGCCACGTTGGAAGCGCTTCCGACCCTTCGGAAACAGATCGTCGCCTTTACGAGCAACGTGCGGCACCGATTCATCGTGCTGCCCGGCACTGACGATCAAGAGTTAAAACAAAACGCAGTCGCTCGCGAACGTCTGCAGGGGCTTGGCATCACTTTCGCGAATGATTTGATCCTGAATGTCGCCACCGCCAGTGGAGTGCGCGACCTCGCTATCGCGGCGGGTGACTGCCCAATCGACACCGCGCGTGCGGACGTCGCGGACCGGGCTGACGCACAACGTCTTGAGGACCCGCACGCGTTGCCGCGCTTCGTTGCGTCTCGCGTCTTGTACCGCCGTCTCGCCGGCTGGGTGTGGTTCCCCGCTATCGCCTTGTTGATGTTCGACGTGTTGACGTCGCTCAATGCGATCTTCTTTCACTTCACCCACCATCACCTTCAAGTGCGAACCCCTCACGCCGGGAGCTTCTGGGGCAACCTGGTGCTCAACCTCCTGATCTTGGCGGTCGTGGAAGCCATCGTGGTGTGTTGCGCCGGGCTCATCGTTCGTCGCCGATTCGACCGCGAAGCTCGTCGAGCGGCCCCGACCGAACTTAGTGAACCGCTGGCGCTCACGCTGGTCGACGATGTCGACGCACTGGAGTTCGCACGTCGAAACGCCGAGCGAGGCGGTGCCGGGGCCGTCGTCGGTGGCGCACCGCGCCCGGCACTCGCCTTCCTCGACCGCGGCGTGTGCGCCGCACCGGGCCCGTCGCGCAACGTCATCATCGAGCGGCGAGGCCGTTTCGGTCTCCCGCCGGTCTTCACCTCGGTTGACCGTCTGGGAATCGTCGAGATCGAAGCGGCCAGCGCGGTGCAGGTTCGTCTGTACGCCGGTGAGACTCGTCCCGGACGGGCCCGCCTTCTCGAGAAGCTCGTCGCCAACACCGACGTGCAGCCCGCTCCACCGAGTGCGACGACGACGGTTGGTTCGTGGCCGACTGGTAACCCCTTCCCCGTCACGCTGGAACGACTGAAAGAGCAGCGGCGCCAGCGCACGGTTCGGCGCTGGGCGAGTGGACTGCTCTTTCTCGACGGATTGGTCAATGTCGTGGTCACCGCGACGCCACCTCTTCGCCACCGAATCCACGAGGTGCAGAATTATTTCCCATTGGGTGTGGCCCAATCTGCGGCCGCGCTGACCGCCGTCGCCGGCATCGCCATGATCATGATGGCGCGTGGCGTGCGCCGCGGCCAGCGCAGAGCGTGGTTCGTGGCGTGCGTCGTACTGGCGACCACGGTCGTCGCCCACCTCATTCGCGGTGGCACCGTCCGCGCGTCCCTGATCGCGGCATCGATCTTGGCGCTTTTGGTCATCGAACGTCGATACTTTCAGGCATCGACAGATCGCTCCAGCGCACGCGCGGCCATTCCGCGACTCGGCTTCATCGCGATCGTCTCGGTCGTGGCCGCGACGGCCGGCATCGAGCTCTCGTCACGTCATCACGTACCCGCCTTCGGCGTCGTGGTCATGGCGTGCGTCGAACGTTTCGTGGGCCAAACGAACATTGCCCTGCCTGACGTCGCGTCAGACTTTGTGAATCCATCGCTTTTGGCGATCGGCGTCTCACTGTTCATATCGGCCCTCTACGTACTGACGAGACCAGTCGTCGATCGCCGCCTTTCGATGACTGGCCGAGGTGCCGAACGGCGCCTCGCGGAACTAAGGGCCAGAGAGATCGTGCGACGACACGGACGAGGGACGCTGGACTATTTCGCCTTACGCGACGACAAGCAGTTCTTCTTCTTCCGTGACTCGCTCGTGGCCTACGCCGTCTACGGCGGCGTCGCCTTGATCTCACCTGATCCCATCGGACCGGTCGCGGAACGTTCCGAGGCCTTCAGCGCGTTTCGCGCGTACGCCGAAGGTCGTGGCTGGACGATCGGCGTGATCGGCGCCGGCGACGACTGGCTCCCCATCTACGGCTCGGCCGGACTTCATCACCTCTACATGGGTGACGAAGCGATCGTGGATTGCACCACGTTCAGCCTGGCCGGTGGAAAGATGAAAGGGCTTCGTCAAGCCACCACTCGCCTCGCTCGACACGGCTACACCGTCGAGTTTCTCGATCCGGCAAACATCGATCCAAGTCGCGTTACGGACATTCTCGAGTTGATCTCGATGTTGCGACGCGGCGAGGCGGAGCGAGGCTTCTCGATGATGTTGGGTCGCCTCTTCAATCCCAAGGACAAGGGGCTTTTGCTGACCATCGTGCACGGACCCGACGGCAGGCCGGCCGCGGTCTGTCAGTTCGTTCCCTCGCCGGCGATCAATGGGTACTCTCTCGATCTCATGCGACGAGACCCGGGTGAACACCCGAACGGACTCATCGACTTCGCCCTGTGTTCGACGATTGAACATTTGCGAGTGACTGGCGCGCGCGGACTTAGTCTCAACTTCGCCGCGTTTCGTTCGGTGTTGGACGGCGAGCGCGGAGAGGGAACGTTCACTCGTGTCGAGCGATGGGCTCTTAAACGACTCTCAGGAATATTCCCCCTCGAAACCCTGTGGACCTTCAACGCGAAATATCACCCCTCGTGGCTCCCGCGCTATCTGGTCTATCCAGCGGCCGAGAGTTTCGTTCCCGTCGCGGCCGCAGTGCTCCGCGCCGAGTCACTCACGGAGCTGCCCGTCCTTGGACGCTTCCTCGTGAGTGACCCGTCGAATCGACCGGGGACCGTTGTCCCGGAAGAGGTGTTGGCAGCCGCCAAGAAGATCGACGAGCACGTTCACTAGAACGATAAGACCTGTCACTAGCGGATCCGTGCGTTTCGCGTCGTAGGTACGAGTCGATGACCAGCGAAAATGACTCAAGCGCCGACGCGACCCGATAGATAGAGTGTGGCGACAAACCGCAAATGGAGGAAACCACATGCCTGAATTTCCGACCATCACCCATGTCGCGTTGACGGTCAATGACCTCAGTCGAAGCGTGCCGTGGTACCGACGACTCTTTGACGCTGAGCCGGTATTGGACGAGGACACTGGACCGTTCCGACACGTTGTGTGGCTGGTCGGCGGCCAGACGTTGGTGGGACTGCACCAGTTCCCCGACCTTGCCGATAACTCGCCCTTCGACGAACGACGAATCGGACTCGACCACCTGGCGTTCCAATGTGCCAACCGCGATGAGTTGTCCCAGTGGGAGGCGCGACTCGACGAACTCGGTATCTCCCACGGTGGCATTGTCGACGCCGGCTATGGCTCCGGACTCTCGTTCCGGGATCCCGACAACATCGCCTTGGAGTTCTTCGCCCCACCGTCGTAGCTTCTGGGCCCGGCTCGTTGACCAGCGTGACAGTGGTCACTTAATGTCTGCGACGTGGAGAACTTCAAGGAAGTAGATCTTCGCGGTACCCGATTTGATGACGTGAAGCTGAATGGCGCTCAACTGAGCCGCGTTGACCTTTCCGACGCCGATTTTCGAAGCTGCGATCTCAGCCGGGTGGTGATGCGCGGCGTCGACCTCATCGACGTATCCATCAATGGCGACGTGCAGAATCTCGTGATCAATGGCGTAGACGTCGCTCCCCTCATCGATGCAGAGCTCAATCGACGCCACCCGGATCGGGTCAAGATGCGTCCCGAGGACCCGGCGGGATTCCGTGAGGCATGGACGATCCTGGACGCCCTATGGGATGGCACCATCGAGCGAGCACAGCGTCTCACTCCCGAGCAACTCCATCAGCGTGTCAACGGTGAGTGGTCGTTCATCGAGACGCTTCGTCATCTCTCCTACGCCACCGATAGCTGGGTTCGACGTGGGATTCTTGGCGACCGCTCACCTTGGGATGCACTTGACCTCCCTCCGGAAGAATTCGCCGACGGACCAGAGTTTGCGCGTGCCCGCGGTGCGAGGCCCTCGCTCGAAGAGGTCCTTGCGCTGCGCCGAAGTCGCACCGCGACGGTTCGTGAATTCCTTCAGCAACTCACCGAGGAGTCGCTCGATTCCGAGAACATCGTCGAGGGACCAGGCTGGCCGCTAGAGGGAAGCTATCCCGTTCGAACGTGTCTGCGCATTGTTCTCAACGAAGAGTGGCAACACCGTCTGTACGTCGAACGAGACTTCGACATCATGGACAACGAGTAACCGTCCGTACGAGCTTTCAGTCGTGGATCCCCGGTGGGTCCTCGCCGACGAGACCGTCGACCGACTCGCGAATCAAGTCAGCCCGACCGACGTGACGCGCATACTCCTCGATGAGGTCGACGAACGTTCGTCGCAGACTCGGCGACCTACCGTCGGGCCATTTCTGCGCCATGAGTTGATCCAGCCCGCCACTGGCGAGCGCCTCGTTCACCAGTCGCCTCGACTTATCGACATTCGTTTGCCAGAGTTCGTACAAGGACTCCGGTGTGTCCTCCGGCGCCCAAGTCCAGTCCCAATTCGGAGTCGCGTCCCAATCGACATCTTTGAAAGGCGACGCGGGCGTTCGGTCGAAGAGGCGCACCGAGAAGTAATGATCCTCAATTAACGCGAGGTGCTTGAGGAGTCCTCCTAGCGTGACGGTGGAGTCACCCACGGTGGCTTGCAGACCTGCGGCGTCAAGCCCGCCAGCTTTCCAGGCGAACGTCGCTCGTTGGCGCTCCAACGAACCGACCAGCGTGGCGGCTTCGTCACCGTCGACAGGAGGCTCGGGCCAGGTTTCCAATCCGGCGTACACGATCATCGACCTTTCAAGACTTCAGTTCGAGGTGTGGCACGAGGTGTCACACCTCTTCAACATTGCCTTCAAAGGAAAAATCAATGTCGGCCGTGGGCACCGCGCCCCCGCGACGTCCCGGCGCATCTTGATAGCTCCAGTAGATATTCGTGTGCGCGATCACCTTGTCGACAGTCGGCGCGCCGTACTCGCTGTAGTCATCGGTCGTGTGCGCATCGGAGACCAACGTCACGTCGTAGCCGCGAGTGAATCCGCCATGGATCGTCGAGCGTATGCACGCGTCGGTTTGAGCTCCGGTCACAACGAGACGCCCGACACCACGCTCGGCGAGCAGCTCTTCGAGATTGGTGTCCTCGAAGGAGTCGCCGTACATCTTGTGGACGAGCGGTTCCGTGTCCTGGCGCTCCAACTCGGGGACGTACTTCCAGTTGTCGCTGTCCATTTGAAGGTCATCGCCCGAGTGCTGCACCCAAATCACGGGTATGTCTTCGTTGCGAGCCTTCGTGACCAGAGCGTTTATATTTGCGATCACTCCGTCGCGCTCGTACGCGTTCGCGACCACGCCATTTTGAACATCAATAACCAGCAACGCTGTCTTTGAGCGGTCAGTGAGTGTCGTCATGGTCTTCTCCTTGTGGGTAATTAGACGGTCCTTCGCAGTCCAGAGTATTTCAACCACTGTGACACCACAAGAGTCGGGGGTGTCAAACCACGCGAACTTCTGGTGAATTCATGGTGTCACGGTTGGTCCAGATTCGCTCGATGGACCAAGCTTTCGCACAGCGTTTCTCAACGGAGTGGCTCGACGCATGGAACGCTCACGACCTAGAAGCGATACTCGATCATTTCGCCAATGACGTTGTCTTCTCCTCGCCGCTCGCACTTCAGCTCATCGAGGGATCCGACGGCGTCATCCGTGGCAAGGTAGACCTTCGCACCTACTGGAGTGAGGGCCTTCGTCGCAGTCCAGCGCTGCACTTCGAAATCGAAGACCTCTACGTCGGCGTCAACACCTTGGTCATTCACTACCGCAATCACTTAGGCGGATTGGTCGACGAAGTCCTGACCTTCGAAGGTCCGCTGGTGGTCGAAGGTCACGCCACCTATCTGGTTTCATGACGTTCCGACAGGTGCCGCGCACTTAGCTTCGTACTGGGTGCTCCCGGGTTGCAACGCTTGGGCGGAGTTCGGAGTGACCATCAGACACGACTCGTCAACGGCCACGAACTGACTCGCCGGAATTGCCTTCAATTGATCGACTTCGGTGTAGGTCCAGCGAGTGTCGGCCGTGCCCTGGAAGTACCAGTTGGAACCGTTGTCGGCGAGGATGAGTCCGTAGGTCTTCATGGTGGTGAGCACCGTTTGGCAGAAGACAGAACACTGCGACGCCGGCAAACTGAACGACGCATTCAGGCGGAACCGAGCACCCATTGGCGGACACGACTGAGTATTCTGTCCGGCCTCATGGCGCGCGGGCCAGAGAAACGACTGTTGCGTGCAGTCCGCAGTGAAGCGAATGGCGTGATCCATGACGTGCGACGCGACCTCGTTGTAGTTGACGAGACCGGGCAGGATCGGCAGACCAGCGGCGTCGGCGGAGGTGAAGCTGGCCGTGCGTAATGCGTTCGAGCGCAGATTCCACGTGGCGCCCGAGCCAGCGGTCGATCGACCTGACGCGTGGTAGTAGGTGTCGAAGGTCTCAAAGAGGGTGCATGGTGCCGAGGTCGCCGACCGATATGGATCGACCATCAGCGCGTGGCGGTCCGAACCACCTTCAATCGGCGTCGACGCCGTCAACGGATACGGGCGTTGATTGCTCTCTGAGGCGTACTGAAACGTGATGTGCGTGAACGCAGTGTTCTTTCTAACCACCGTCCAAGGAATGCCGTAGGGCGCTCGGGGGTTGCCGGACGGTCCGTAGTCCGGGTGCAAATTCGTCGTCCCCGACGACATCGACGCGAGCCACGTAGCGCTGTTGGAATTCACCGGCAAAGTCGTGATCGCTGTGTTCCACACGTTGTTCGCGGGAAAAGCCGGACAGTTAGTGCCGGGAAAGGTCGGTGGATTAACTCGAACCGCCGCACTTGTGGTGGCGGAGAGGATCGGTACGGCGGAAAGGACAAGTCCAAGGACCGTCGCCGCTGACGCAGTGACCAGGATGCGCAGCGTCAGAGACGAATGTCGAAGTTCACCCATTCAGATGTTCTATATCGCGTTCTGAATCGTCAATGCACGATTGTCCAAGAGTTGTGCGGACTCGCACGATTCCTTTGGTGTTTCCCGGAAAAGGCACGAAACCGACTTCGTAGTATGTCTGGATGTCACGCTTCGACCTGGTGATCTTTGACTGCGATGGAGTGCTGGTCGACAGCGAGCGCCTCGCGGTTCGCACCGAGTCGCAGATCCTCACCGAACTTGGATGGCCTCTCTCGGAAGCCGAGGTGATCGAACAGTTCGTCGGCCGCTCCTCTAGGTATATGCAAACCGTCGTCGAGGAGCAACTGGGCCGTCCCGTCGATTGGAGAGGCGAGTTCGAGCGTCGCGTACGCGAGGTGTGCGAACGCGAACTCGTACCGGTGGATGGTGTGATCTCAGCGCTCGATGAGATCGCGATCCCAAGTTGCGTCGCCTCAAGTAGCAGTCACGCAATGTTGGACTTCAAACTCGGCCTCACGGGGCTATCCGACCGATTTCTCGGGCGCATCTTCAGCGCCGATGACGTCGCTCACGGCAAGCCGGACCCTGCGGTCTTTCTGTACGCTGCCTCTTCGATGCATGTCGAACCTGGTCGTTGTGCGGTGATCGAGGACAGCGTGTCGGGAGTCGAAGCTGGAGTTGCGGCCGGCATGACCGTCTTCGCATTTTGCGGCGGTGTCACGAACGCCGGTCAACTAGAACGCAATGGCGTTGTTCTTTTTGACTCGATGAATCAATTGCCGAAGCTGCTGGAATCCGCTTAATGAGGGAAATCCGCAGGGTTTCGCCAACTTACCCTCGTCGTTCGTGATGTTCAGTCCAGCCGTGCACGAATCGCATCGGCGAGTCGACGCGGTGCTGTTTCGTCGTAGGCGAGGAACAACGATGGCTCGACCAACTCGAGTTCCATGATGGCCCAGCCGTCCGGCATCTTCACCAGATCGACCCGGCCGTAGAGGATCCCTCGAAAGCGTTCATCGTCCAAGACCGCCTCGGCGAAGGCCACTGCGTCGGGTTCCGCGTTGGCGACCGACATCTGCTCGCGGCGAAAGAGCGCGTCGCGATCATCCGCGGCGGTGTTGAGCATCGCTCCCTTGGTCATGGCGTGCGAGAACGCACCATCGATGAAGACCAGAGCTCGCTCGCCGTCGCTATCGATTGACGACACGTAGGGCTGGATCATCGCGTCGCGTCCGCTGCCGTGCAGAGCGCGCACGTGCGCGAGAGCAGCGTCGACATCTGCCACCGCGTACTTCTCGGCGTCGATCGATCCGGCGCCGACGGTCGGTTTGACGACGAAACGGGAGTCCGGAAAAACCGGATCGTCGCCGACGTCACAGAACGTCGTCGGCACGATCCGGTGTGCGCGCGACTCGAGATCGCTGAGGTAGTGCTTGTCGGTCGAATACTCGATCACGGGATAAGGGTTCAGAAGTCGCTCGATGCCCCGCGCCCAGGTGAGGTACCCATCGCGGTCGCGGGTGTAGTCCCAAGTGGAGCGGATGACCGTCAGCTCGAACTGCGCCCAGTTGACCGAAAGGTCGTCCCACACGCACATTGAGCCTTCAAGGCCGACATCAGAAAGCGCGTCGAGCAGTATCTGTCCGTCGGGATCGAGATTGACGTCGTCACTGATGCTCGTGGCGATCGCAATGCGCCTCACGGCGTGAAGAGCACCGTGGCGTGCTGGGCCAGAGTGGCGAGCGGTCCCGGCCAGATGCCGAATACCAGCGTCACCAACACGCCGAAGCCGATGACCACGGCCGTCGGACGTGGAACCACTACGCGCGCGGCCTCGAGTCCGTCATCGGAGTACAACGCCATGGCCCAGCGCAAGTAGAAGAAGGCGGCGATCGCCGCGCTGATCAATGCGATCAGCGCCAACTCTCCCCCGCCCGCATCGACCACCGACGCCAGGACCGTGAACTTCGCGTAGAAGCCGGTGGTGAGCGGTACGCCGAGTTGACTCAACAGCAACACCGCCAGAGCGCCGCCCAGCCACGGTTGGCGGCGAGCCAGTCCTTGGTAGCGCTCGATGGAGTGGTGTTCGTCACCGACGCCGCCGATCAGTGTTACGACCGCGAAGGTGGCCACGACGATCGGCGCGTAGGTGATGATGTAGAACAGCGCCGCCGCGGTGCCGCGGATGGTGCCGGCCCACACGCCGAGCAGGATGAATCCGGCGTGGTTGATCGAGGAGTACGCCAGCATTCGCTTCACGTTGCGTTGCACGACTGCCAGCGACGCGCCAATCACCGTCGTGAGCACAATGAGGATCCACAGGATCGGTCGCCAGGTGTCGAGTTGCGTGCCGAGCGCCGAGATGAGGACCCGGATCAACGCGGCAAATGCGCCGACCTTGACGATTGAAGCCATCAGACCAGTGACCGGCGTTGGCGCGCCCTCGTAGACGTCGGGCGACCAGAGGTGGAACGGCACCGCGGCGATCTTGAAGGCGAAGCCCACCAACAACAAGGCCCCGCCGGCGTAGAGAAGACCGGGACGCAACAAGACATTGGAGCCCAAGAAGTACGAGATCGTCGTCAGGTTGGTCGAACCGGTCGCGCCGTAGACCAGGGCCGCGCCGTAGATGAAGATCGCCGAGGCGAAGCCGCCGAGCAAGAAGTACTTGAGCGCGGCCTCCAGAGACGTCGTGCGGTGCCGGTCGAAGGCGACCAACACGTAGAGACCGATCGACAAGATCTCCAGGCCAAGGAAGATGACGATGAGGTCGTTGGCCTGGGTCATCAGGAGCGCTCCGGCGCTGGAGGCGAGCGCCAGGATGTGGAACTCGACGCCCGAGACCCGTTCGCGGATCGCCCAGTCGTGTGCGACCAGTGCGGTCATGATGACACTGAGCGCGATCACGCCCGACGCGACGACCGAGAAGTCGTCCAGCACGATCGCGTGAGCGATTGTCACCGAGGCGCCCGCCTTTGCGACGCAGCGCCACTGCCAGAAGTTGACGACGATGCTGGCTGTCGCGGCCGCGATGACGGTCGACGTCGCGACGACCAGCGGCACCTTGCCGCGCGCCAGTGCCGACGCCAGTACGAGGGCCAGGGCCGCGCCGAAGAAGATCAGCACCGGCAGAATCGCCAGGTAGTGGATCGAGGGGATCACGAGTTTCATTTGTTCAACCCGGCCGGTGCGACGTGAGCAATGAGTTGGTGCACCGACGGTGTGATGCGATCAAGCACCGGCTTGGGGAAGACACCGAGCACGATGATCAAGACCACGACGGGGACCAGCACCCACTTCTCGCTCGTGGTCGCGTCGGTGATCTCGGCGTTCGCTCCCTCGGCGCGTCCGTGGAAGACGCGCTGGTAGGCCCAGAGCAGATAGAGCGCCGAGGCGAGCACACCGGTCGTGGCCACGACGGCCCACCAGGTGTGCGTGGCGAACGTGCCGATGAGGATCAGGTACTCACTCACGAAGCCCGACAGTCCCGGGAGTCCGATCGACGCGAGCATGACGACGGTGAAGAGCGCGGCCATGACCGGGGCGGGGCCCTGCAGACCTTGGAAGTCCTTGATCAGTATCGATCCACGTCGCTTCTCGATGAAGCCGATGATCAAGAAGAAGCCGATGGTGATGACGCCGTGGTTGAACATCAAGAGCACCGCACCGACGGTGCCGATGGTCGAGCCCGACATGACGCCCAAGGTGATGAAACCCATCTGGGCGAGTGACGAGTACGCGACGAACCGTTTCAGGTCCGGCGTCGTACAGGCCAACATCGAGCCGTAGATGATGCCGATCACCGCCAGGGTCAAGATCACCGGCCGCATCGAGACCAGCGCCAAGGGAAAAAGACCGACGGCAAAACGAAGCAGCCCGTACGTGCCGAGCTTGGCGAGCAGCGCCGACATCTCGATCGAACCGGCCGTCGGCGCTTCGGCGTACGTGATGGGCGACCACGTGTGGAAAGGCCAGATCGGCGCCTTCACCGCGAAGGCGATGGCGAAGGCGATGAAGAGCCACACCGCGGTCCCGTGGGACATGGCCGTCGACGACAGCGCGCTGTAGGAGAACGTCAGCGCCGAATTGGGATTCTGGTGCTGGTACTGAAAGGCCAGATACAGGATGCCAACGAACAAGAACGCCGAACCGGTGAAGGTGTAGATGAAGAACTTGAGGGCTGCCTTGGCACGTTCTTTCCCACCCCACTGAGAGATGATGAAGTAACACGGGACCAGGGTTAGTTCGAAGAAGACGAAGAACTCGAGCAGGTCGTGGCTAAGGAAGCTGCCCATCGTAAAGCACGTCAACAGCAGCATCCAGGCGACGAAGGCCGGTTCCTGACGTCGATCGCGCGCACCCAGCAGCGCCAACAACACGGTAAGCGCCGTCAAGACGACCATCAAGAGTGAGATGCCGTCGATCGAGACGTCGTAGGCCAATCCGAACGGTGCCGACAACACGTGACGCGTCGCGAAATCGAACGTTTGGGCCTTGGCGATGTGATCGTTGTAGAGACACGCAACGACGACCGACAGTATGAGCTCGATCGCAGAAGTGCCAATGCCCACGACATAGGCGCGACCCTCGACCTTTCGCACCAGTGCAGCGCCTATCGCCCCGACGAACGGGACGAGGATCAAGAAGGTAAGCCACCATGAAGAGTGCATGGTTAGACAACCCTCGCCACGAGAAAGACGATGATGACCGCGACGCCCAAGACCGTCGCAAGGGCGTAGTGGCGCACGAAACCGGACTGGACCTTCCGCAGTCCCTCGCCGCTTCGACGCACACTCACCGCGAGTCCCGTCACGGCGCCGTCGATGACCTTGGGCTCGATGACGTCGTCACTGAACTGCGCCGCTTCGGTGAGCGGACGTCCGATCGTCGCGTCATAGAAGTCATCCCAATGCCAGACGTGCTCGAGGAAGGGCGATTCGAAGCGCTTGGACTCGGTGATGTTGCGCCAGATCGAGAAGGCGGCCAACAGTCCGAAGACGGCCGCCGCGATGTCGACCAGCGCGAGTCCGTACTGTGCAGCCGTGCTGGCTTGACCGCCAGCGGCGACGTAGCCGAAGGTCGGCGCGAGGAAGCCGGCCAACGAATCGTGATGGACCCACGGCAGATCGAGGACGCCGCCCACGACCGTGAGTGCGGCCAAGACGACGAGTGGCGTCGTCATCACCCACGGCGACTCGTGAGGGTCATGACCTTCGGTATCTTGACGGAAGCGCTCCGTTCCGCGGAACGTCAAGACGAACAGTCGAGTCATGTAATACGCCGTCAGGATCGCCGTCAAGACGCCGAGGACCCAGAGCGCTTTGTTGTGCTCGAAGACGTTAGTGAGGACGTCACCCTTCGACCAGAACCCGGCGAACGGCGGGATGCCAGAGATCGCCAGCCAGCCGACCAGGAACGTCGGGAACGTCAGTGGTAAGTATTTCTGGAGACCACCCATCTTTCGCATGTCCTGTTCACCCTTGAGGGCGTGGATCACCGAGCCAGATCCGAGGAACAACAGGGCCTTGAAGAACGCGTGACTGATCATCAGGAAGATCGCGGCGCTGTAGGCACCTACCCCGACAGCGAGCACCATGTAGCCGATCTGGGAGATGGTGGAAAAGGCCAGCACCTTCTTGATGTCCTTTTGGGACGTGGCTATGGTCGCGGCCACGAACGCCGTCACGCCACCGATGATGGCGATGGTCATGCGACCCGAGTGCGACAGGGTCAGCACCGGCGACATGCGAACAAGTAGATAGACCCCCGCCGTCACCATGGTTGCCGCGTGGATCAAAGCGGACACCGGCGTCGGACCCTCCATCGCGTCGGGCAACCAGTTGAAGAGCGGGATCTGGGCGCTCTTGCCGGTAGCTGCAAGTAGCAATGTCAACACGACCAACGTCGCGATCGTCGGAGAAAGCGTCCCGGCGCGCGCGAAGATCGTCAAGTAGTTCAGCGTGTGGAGGTGAGAGAAGAGTAGGAACATGGCGACCAACATGCCCACGTCGCCGATGCGGTTGTAGACGAAGGCCTTCTTCCCCGCCGAGGCCGCGGCGTCACGATCGAAGTAGTAACTCACCAGCCAGTACGAGCAGAGTCCGACGCCCTCCCAACCGACGAAAGTGAGCACCAGATTGTTGGCCAGGACCAGCAGCAACATCGAGAAGACGAAGAGGTTCATGTAGAGGAAGAACTTGCGGAAATCTCGCTCGCCGTGCATGTAGCCGATGGAATACAGGTGGATCAGTGCCGAGATACCGGTGACGAACAGACACATCGTGATCGAGAGCGGGTCGACGAGCAGCGCGGCCGGTACGTGGAGCGTCCCGACCGTGATCCACGAGAAGAGATTGATCGTCACTTCCCTTGACGAATGGTGCAAGAGAAGCACGAAGGTGATCACCGAGAGGACGAAACTGACCGCGACGACGCCGGTGGCGATCAGGCCGACACCCTTCTCGCTCTGAGATCGTCCCAAGAGGAGTACGGCGAGAAAGCCGACCAACGGCGCCAGCAGGATCCAGGTGGCGACGGGGCCCATCTCAGCCCTTCATTTCAGAGAGCTCATCGACTGAGGTCGACGAACGCCGGCGAAAGACCGCGACCACGATGCCGAGTCCGACGGTGACTTCGGCGGCCGCTACCACCATCACGAAGAACACGATCGCTTGACCGCTGATGTCATTCAGCGTCCTCGAGAACGTCACGAACGTCAGGTTGACGGCGTTCAGCATCAGTTCGATGCACATGAACATGATGAGGGCCGAGCGACGCGTCAAGAGTCCAAAAGCGCCGATGCCGAAGAGCCCGGCGGCCAAGATGAGATACCACGCGGCGGGGACGTTCACGCGCTCTCCTCATTCTGGGAGGGACGTTCGCGCCGAGCGAGCAAGACCGCTCCGACGACCGCGATGATCAACAAGGCCGCGGTCGCTTCGAAGGCGAAGAGGTAGGTCGTGAACACCGCGGTCCCCAGTTGACGGACGTTGCCGTTGCCGGAGGAGAGCTTCGTGGTAACCGACGTGGCGCCGCTCACCCAGTGCGAGCGAGCCATCAGGGTGATAAGGCCAGCGACCGTGATCACGACCCCGACCCCCGCGAAGGCGCGTTGACCGACCAGTGGTTCGAAGTGGATGTGCTCACGACGATCCACGCCGAGGAACATGATGACGAACAAGAACAGCACGACGATCGCCCCGGCATAGACGATGATCTGTACCGCGGCCAAGAAGTCGGCCGACTGGGCCACGAAGGCGACGGCGACGCCGATCAACGTCATGATCAAGCAGAGCGCGGCGTGCACCGGGTTCTTCACCGAGATCACGCCGATGGCGCCGATGAGGATCAACAGGGCCGACGTGACGAATACCAAGACGCTCGGGATTGAGTACGCGTGAGAGAGGGCGATCACGACTCGGACTTTCGTCGACGCTTGGGCATCTTCGCTCGTGCCTCGTTCAACTTGCCCTGGAGGCCGCGGAACTGCAACGGGACGTCCTCAGGTTCGAAGTGCTTGGGGAATATGTTGCGCAACTGCTTAGAACCGGTGGCCTTGTCGTCACGCACGCCGGACTGGCCCGCTTCGGGCGCGCGCACGCCCGCTCCGAGATCGGCGGTCCACTGGACCACACCCTCGTAGGCGGCGTCGCCGTTGGGCGAAGCCGCGCGCATCCACCCGCCGGTCATGGCCGCCTCGCCCTCGCGCCAGTCCTCCCAGGGCAGGCGCTGCGGGAAGCCTTGATCGTCAACCAGAAGTTCGGCCTTGGTGTAGATGGCGTCGGATCGGTTGGTGAAAGAGAACTCGAACATCTTGGATTCGGTGATCGCCTGGGTCGGGCAGGCTTCCACGCAGAGGTCGCAGTGGATGCAGCGCAGGTAGTTGATCTCGTAGATGTAGCCGTAGCGTTCGCCGGGACTGACCGGGTGATCCGGCGGGTTGTCGAGGCCGCGCACGTAGATGCAGTTGACCGGACAGACCCCCGCGCACAGCTCGCAGCCAATGCACTTCTCCATCCCGTCCTCGTAACGGTTCAGCACGTGACGCCCGTGCTGACGCGGCTGCTTCGGGCGCTTGGCCTTGGGATAGCTCGTCGTGACGGTCGGGCGCGTGATGTGTTGAAAGGTCAGCTTGAAGCCGCCGAAGAAATCGAGCGCGCGTGACATCAGTTGCTATCCTCATCGGTGCGCGTGCGAAGGACGTCACCCGGTAGCGGCCGCTCACCGACGATCGGTAAGACCGAGTCCGCACTGACCTCGCGCGTCTGACCGAGCGAGAAGGCGCGCGTCAGCACCGAGTACGCGACGAGCACGAGGGCGCCCATCATGAAACCCCATCCTTTGGCGACGAGGAAGCCGGCGACGATCAGCATCCAACCCAAGCTCAGCGGTATCAGCCGCTTCCAGCCCAGATCCATGAGTTGGTCGTAGCGAAAACGCGGGAGTGACGCCCGGAACCAGACGTAACAGAAGGCGAAGCCGATCGTCTTGACGAGGAACCAGGCGATAGGAAAGAGCCATTTCAGGTGCGGAACATTCGGCGCCCAGCCGGCCGGTCCGCCCAAGAAGAGCGTCACGATGATGGCCGACATGGTGATGGTGTTCATGTACTCCGCGAGGAAGAAGATCGCGAAACGGAACGAGGAGTACTCGGTGTGGAACCCACCCACCAACTCGCTCTCGGCTTCGACGACGTCAAAGGGCGGTCGATTGAGTTCGGCGGTGATCGCGATAACGAAGACGACGAAGGGGACGACACCGAGTCGGATGAGATTCCAGTGCCAGATGCCATGGGCCTGGGACGTGACGATGTTGTGCACCGAGAGCGAACCGGTGACCAGCACGACCGTGACGATCGTCATTCCGAGCGCCGCTTCGTAACTGATCATCTGAGCGCTCGCTCGCACCGAAGAGAGCAGCGGGTACTTAGAGCCCGATGACCAACCGGCGAGCATGACCCCGTAGACCGAGATGCCGGACATGGCCAGCAGCAACAAGATGCCCATGGGAGGATTCGCCACTTGGAGCAAGACCTTGTGACCAGCGATCGTCATCTCCCCGCCGATCGGCACCAGACCGAAGGTGATGATGGCGGGCACCAGCACCAGGAATGGCGCGAGCTTGAAGACGGTGCGATCGGCTTCGGCAGGGATCAAGTCTTCTTTCAAGATCAACTTCAAGCCGTCGGCGACGGTCTGCAGTAGTCCGAACGGTCCCCAACGCTGCGGTCCGATTCGGCTCTGCATATCCGAGATCGCCTTGCGCTCGAACCAGATCATGATGATCACCGAGTTCATCAACAACCCAAGACCTAGGAGGCACTTGGCGAGGACGATGATGAAGATGGCCAGACCCACATGACCGTGGTTGCCAAACAGCGGGTCGGTCGTGGCGAGCACGTTCATTCGCTCTCCAGTCGGACCTGGGCAATCACATCGCGACCGTCGAGAATCGGTCGTACGACGTCGACGCCGTCGGCATCGAGCGAACCGAACGCGATCTCGGTCACACCTCGAGGCACGGCATCATCGAGGGCGACCGGTAGGCGGATCGATCCGCGTGTGCCGGTCACACCTACGACGTCACCGGTAACGGCGCCCAGGCGATCGAGGTCGAAGTGGTTGAGGTGCAGCACGCTCACTGCCTTCAGTGTTGTCAATGCGGGCGAGCCCTGCACGGCGATGCCGTTGTCGTAGAGTCGCCGGCTGAGATTCACCCGCAACGAGTAGGAATCGGCCAGTGGGACTTCGAGTTTTCCGCTGGCTCCCAGGTCGCTCAACGTCGCCGGCATGGTCGACGTCGTGGACGAGAGATCGGCCAGCGACGTCGTTCCCGCATTTGCGCCGAGGCCCACCTCTTCGGTCGATCGGATACCGGGAAAGGCCATGGGGTCGAGGGGTCGTCGCGCGGAACGCTCCGCCACGTCACCGACGACGACGCCGTCACTCGTGGAGTCATTCAGAACCGACAGCGCCGGATAGCCAGTCGTTTCTTCGATCGTCTTCGCGGCCTGCTCCACCGATGCCAGTCCGATGCTCTGGCCGAGTTCTTCAGCGAGCTCAGAGGCGATCGCGACGTCGGGCCACGCCGATCCGGGTGCGACGATCTTGGGAGCAACAGCGGTCACGCGTCCTTCGATGTTCGTTACCGTGCCGAGACGCTCGTGTTGCACCGCGGCGGGCAGGACGACGTCGGCGTACGCGAGCGACGCTCCACCGTGTCCGCTAACCACGACCACGTCGGCTGCGTCGAGGGCTTCGCGCGCCCCGACCACGTCGAGCACATTGCCCAGGAGGCACCCGCCAAGCATCAAGAGCGCGCGCTGTTCACCGGAGCGCATCGCCTCGAGTTGAGCCAACGCGTCGCGGCCGCCACTCTCAGCGTCGAAGCCGCGTCCCGGACGAAGTTGCGGACCGAGTCCCATGTCCGTCGCGCCCATGACGTTGGCGCGACGAAGAGCCGGCAGGAACTTCGCCCGCGAGAACTGCGTCGCGAGAAGTCGCACGGCGTAATCCATGACGTCGGCCGATTCGGTGATGTTGGGCCGACCGACCACGAAGACCACGCCCTCGCCGTCGCCGATCAACTGACGCGCTGCGTCGAGCTCGCCCTGGGTAAATACGACGCCTTGTGGCAGGGTTCCGTCACCGAGCGCTTGGGCGACGAGGTGAGCTTCGCCCGGCCGAACGGGCAACGAGACAGACGCGACGGAGCGCAGCGCGCTCGCACCGAATGCCACCTCCACGATGGGGCGTTGATAGCGAACAGCACTTTCGCGCAGTCGCAGGAACAAGATCGGCAGCTCTTCGCGAAGATCACCGGTCAACGTCACGACGACGCGGGCGTTGGCGGCTTCGTCGATCGTGGCGCGCGGCAGCGCCTGAAGAAGCGCGGCGTTAAGACCGTCGCCGTATTGGGCGTCGATGTGCTCGGTCCCCAGTACACCGCGAAGTAGACGCTCCCACGCGAACGCGCCTTCGTTGGTCAAAGCCGCACCACCGATGGCGCCAACACCATTGGGTTGCGCCGCAGCTGCGCGCAGTAACTCGGCCGCCTCGCCGAGCGCTTCACCCCAACTCACTGCGACCAAAGTCCCGTTTCGTCGCACCAGCGGCTCGGTGATGCGCGTGGCGGCGTTCAGGACATCACTCGACTCTTGGTTTCCGTCGATCGAATCCAGTGTGAAGCGACCCTTGTCGCAGAGCCATCCGTGATTCACCGGTTCGCTGTCGACACCCAGCACACGAGTCAAACGATTGCCCGAAGACTGCACCGCGACGCGACAACCTACCGCGCACGTCGTGCACGTGCTCTCGATCTGCTCCAAGTCCCACGGTCGCGCGTTGAAGCGATAGGGCTTCGCGGTGAGCGCGCCGACCGGGCAGATCTGGACGGTGTTGCCGGAAAAGACCGAGTCGAACGGCTGCGTCGGCGATGTCGCTACTTCGATCAGGTCACCACGTCCCGCAAAGGCGATCTGCGCGTCACCGGCCACGTCGGCCGCGAACCGAGTGCATCGCGCGCACTGGATGCAACGTTCGCGGTCCAAAAGGACCAAGGCGCCGATCTCGATGGGCTTGACGAAGTGACGCTTCTCTTCAATGAAGCGCGTCTCGCCCGAACCGTGCGCCAAAGTCTGATCCTGCAACGGACATTCGCCGCCCTTGTCACAGACTGGACAGTCGAGCGGGTGATTGGCGAGGAGGAACTCCAAGACGCCGTCTTGCGCTTTCTTCACCTTTTCGGAATCCGTGACGACGGTCATGCCGTCGTTGACCTTCAAGTAGCAGGCCGGCTGCAACGTGGCGCCTCGCGGCGAGTCGACTTCCACCAAGCACATCCTGCAGATCCCGACCGGCTCCATGCGAGGGTGGTAGCAAAACCGCGGCACGTAGGTGCCGGCGCGTTCGGCCGCTTCGATCAGGAGTTCGCCCGGCGTCGCCTCAAGGCTTCGCCCATTGATGGAAATCGTCACGGTGGTCTTCACGTCAGTCAAAGGGACAGCCTCCCAATTGCACGTGTTGAACGAACTCGTCACGGAACATCGAAATGGCACTGGTGATCGGCGAGGGAATCGAAGGGCCAAGGGGACAGATCGTCGTCTGCTGGGGTGGCCATGTCAATCCCGGCGCGATGTTGTCGCAGAGATCGAGCAGCAGATCAAGGTCCTCCATGCGTCCGCCGCCGTTCTCCATCCGGTACATCACACGTTCAACCCAACCGGATCCTTCGCGACACGGCGTGCACTGACCGCAAGATTCGCGCGCGAAAAACTTCGTAATTCGCCACGCCGCGCGCACCACACATGTGGTGTCGTCAAAAACGACCACCGATCCCGAACCGAGCATTGAGTGTTGTTCGGCCACCTCGTCCTGACCGAGCGGCACGTCTAGCTGTTCGGGAGCAAACCACGGGGCCGAAGCGCCACCTGGCATGAAAGCCTTGATCGTTCGACCATCCAGCAATCCGCCGCCCAGCGCCGGGTCGTAGATCAAGTCGCGGAACGTGTTCTTCACCATTTCTATTTCGAATACCCCGGGGTTCTTCACTCGACCCGCCAAGGCGAAGAGTCGCGTACCGGTGGAGCGCCCCGCGCCGAGCGCCGCGAAGGCATCGCCTCCGTGCACGACAATCCACGGGATGTTCGCCATTGTCTCGACGTTGTTGACCACGGTGGGCTCGCCGTAGAAGCCGCTGACCGCTGGAAAGAACGGGGGCTTTATGCGCGGGAATCCCCGCTTGCCTTCCAAGGCCTCGAGCAGTCCCGTCTCGTCGCCGCAGATGTAGGCGCCGGCTCCCGGATGCACGACGATGTCAAGTGAGAAGTCCGAGCCGAAGATCTTCGATCCCAATGCGCCCTGTTGGTAGGCGTCATTGACGGCCTGCTGCACACGCTCGAGCCCGAGAGCGAATTCACCACGAAGAAAAAGGAACACCTGATTGACTTGCAGTGCGTAGGCCGAGATGATGATGCCCTCGATGACCTCGTTCGGGTCGCGTTCGAGCAGCAAATGGTCCTTAAAAGTTGCCGGTTCGGACTCGTCGCCGTTGACGACGAGGTACGCGAGTTGCGACTTTCGCAGCATTGACCATTTACGGCCCGCCGGGAAGCCCGCACCGCCTCGACCGAGCAGCGAAGCCTTGTCGACCTCGAGCGCGACTTCTTCGGGGTGCATGCTGAGCGCTTTGCGCAACCCGTCGTAGCCGCCCGTGGCGAGGAAGCGCGCCAACGTGTGGGAGTCCTCGTACTCGAGACGAGCCGTGACGATGCGTGGTGCTTCGAGCGTTGCCACTACTTCGCCGTCTCTTCACGCTTGGCTCGCTCCGCCTTGGCCACTGCGCGCTGTTCGGCGACTTCGGCCCTAGGCGCGTGAAGTCCTCCACTTCGCTGCACGCGGATTAGCGTGCCGTGATGGGGCACCTCGTGATTTAACTTGCCCGCGCGAAGTTCGGCGACCACGGCGTCGAACGCGTCTGGCGTCGTGGTTCGAACGTAACGGTGGTTCACCTGCACGCACGGCGCGTAGTCGCAGTCGGCGAGACACTCAGTCTCTTCCAGGGTGAACATTCCGTCGCTCGACGTGGATCCGACAGGACAGCCGAGCGAGGCGCTCGCGTGCGCCAGCAGCTTCTCGCCGCCGGCCAACAAACAGGCGATGTTCGTACACACGCCGACGACGTATCGACCGACGGGCTCTAGGTGGAACATGTCGTAGAAGAGCGCGGTACCTCGGACGTCGGCCGGTGTGGTCGAGGTCAACTGGGCGACTTCGGCGATGCCTTCTTCGCTGACGTAGCCGTCTTGTTCCTGGGCGAGGTGCAGCAAGGGCAACATGGCCGAGCGCGGACGCGGATAGAGCGCGAGTACCTCTTCGGCGCGCTGACGGATATCGATTCGGAAATGACTCACCGATCGACCTCGCCCATGACGGGGTCGATCGTGGAGACCACGGTGATCGTGTCGGACATCGAACCTCCGCGCATGAGCAGCGAGACCGCCTGGAGATTGACGAAGCTGGGGGCGCGCACGTGCAGTCGATACGGCTTGGCGGTGCCGTCGGACGCGATGTAGCAGCCGAGCTCACCGCGTGGTGATTCGACGGCAAGGTAGACCTCGCCCGGCGGCACCTGGAACCCTTCGGTGAAGAGCTTGAAGTGGTGGATCAAGGCTTCCATCGACTCGCCGATACGGGCGCGCGGCGGCGGCGTGACCTTGGAGTCCTGACTGCGGTAATCGCCGCCCGGCATCATGTCGATGCACTGGCGCACGATGCGAATCGATTCGCGGATCTCGTTGAGTCGAATGGCGTAACGGTCGAAGTTGTCGCCGTAGGTGCCCACGATGACGTCGAACTCGACTTGGTCGTAAGCGAGATACGGCATGGCGCGTCGCAAGTCCCACGCGACGCCGGTTGAACGTAGCAGCGGTCCCGTGACGCCGAGAGCGAGAGCCTCTTCGGCGGTGAGGGGTGCCACGCCGACCATGCGATTTCGGAAGATTGGCTGACCGGTCAACAACTCGTCGTATTCAAAGGTTCGCGCGTAGATCGTGTCGCAGATCACGAGCGCGTCGTCCTGCCAGCCATCGGGCAGGTCGGCCGCCACGCCGCCGGGGCGCACGTAATTGAGGTTGAGACGCAGGCCGGCCGTCTTTTCGAAGAAGGCCAGGATCAACTCGCGCTCGCGAAGCCCGTAAATCATCATCGAGGACGCGCCGAGGTCCATGCCGTTGGTGGCCATCCAGACGAGGTGCGAGGAGATGCGGTTGAGCTCGCTCATTAACATCCGGATCCACACCGCACGTTCGGGAATCTCGATGTCCAACAGCTTCTCTACGGCCATCGAGTAACAGAGCTCGTTGATCACCGGACTCAGGTAGTCCATACGCGTCACGTTGGTCGCGCCCTGGATGTAACTGAGCTCCTCGCCCGTCTTCTCCATGCCGGTGTGCAGGTAACCGATGACCGGCTTCGTGCGCAGCACGAACTCACCGTCGAGTTCCAGCATCAGTCGCAAGACCCCGTGGGTCGACGGGTGCGACGGACCCATGTTGATGATCATGGTCTCGTCGTCGCGACGGTCCATGTCGATCGACGTGGGATCCAGCGTTAGACCGTCGAGCCGCAGAACCGCGCCGACTTCACGGCCAAGTTCGTCGGTCTTGGTCGACGTTCGGCGCTGAAGTTCCTGAGCGCCTTCGGAGGTCTCAGCCGTCAAGAGGTCGAGGCGTTCGGCGCTGCGAACGGTTGGCTCACTCATCGCGGACCCGGCGACTCTTTGAACTGGACGGGCACTCGACCGGCGCCGTAGTCCTTGCGCAGCGGGTGACCTTCCCACTCTTCGGGCATCAGGATTCGCGTCAGGTCGGGGTGGTTGGTGAAGAGGATGCCGAAGAGGTCGAAGGCCTCGCGCTCCATTGCTTCGGTGCCGGGATAGAGCCCGAACAACGAATCGACCTCCGGCGCATCGTCGCCGGCTTGGACGCGGATACGCACTCGCTCTTTCTTCGACAGGCTGAGCAGGTTGACCACGACCTCAAATCGAGTGGCGACGACATCATCGGGCAGCCACCGACCAAAATGTTCGAGGTAGTCCACCCCGCAGAGATCGACACACATCTCGAAGCCGTCGTCGCGAAACGACGCCACGAGATCGACGTACTGAGCAGGCGTCGGGAAACAGCACAGGTCCGTGGCGAGTCCCTCGCTGGTGAGAACGCCCGGGGGGGCCGTGGAAGACAGGGTGGTCACTTCGGCGTGCCTACCCTCACGGCGACGGGGACCTCGGGAGTCCAGAGTTCGGATGATGCGTCGAGGTGCACGGGGCGACCCTCGTGACGGCGCTTCATGATCTCGCCGGTGCGAATCTGCTCGTGCAGCGTCAGAATCGCGTGCATCAGTGTCTCGGGGCTGGGCGGACAGCCCGGAGCGTAGACATCGACCGGCACGATCTGGTCGACACCTTGGACGATGGCGTAGTTGTTGAACAGTCCCCCGGTCGAGGCGCACACGCCCATCGAGATCACCCACTTGGGTTCCATCATTTGGTCGTAGACCTGGCGAAGGACCGGCGCCATCTTCTGGCTGACCCGACCGGCGACGATCATGAGGTCGGCTTGGCGAGGTGAGTTGCGAAAGACCTCCATGCCGTAGCGCGCGAGATCGAAGTCGGCGCCGCCGGTCGCCATCATCTCGATCGCGCAACAGGCGAGACCGAAGGACGCCGGCCACACCGAGGCGCGACGCGCCCAGCGCACGATGTCCTCCAAGGGTCCCGTGAGGAAGTTGTGTTGCAGGTCTTCTAGGGCCACGCCTAAGCCGCCTGATCGGAGTCGGAGTTGATTCGAAGGATGGTCGAGGAACTGGTGCGCGACGGCATGCCCGCGGTCAAGTGCTTGACCGGACCCCACGAGAGCGCGCCCTCGGAGACCAAGAGCAACAGCGCACCGAACACGGTGACAGAGAAGACCAGTACTTCGACGAGTCCGAAGAGACCGAGTTGACGAAAGACCACGGCGAAGGGATACATGAAGACGACTTCGATGTCGAAGATGACGAAGATCATGGCGACCAGATAGAACCGAACGGGAAAGCGCTGTGGCGGCTCGATCTCTGGGACAATCCCACACTCGTAGGGTGCCAACTTCGCGTCAGAGGGTCGCTTCTGAGGCGCCAGCATCGCTGACATCACAAGCGAACCCGCACCGAAGAGCACTCCGAGAATTAGGAGCCCCAGTATTGGTAAGTACTGGTCCACGGACATCATTTCTACCAGACTCATTCCCCCTCTTCGGCCGAGGGTCGTGAACACGAAAGTCGTAGGCTGTTCCGGTGACAAGCCTGCGTGACGCCGTATCGAAACCGACCGTGTACGACGTCGTCATCGTCGGCGCCGGCCCGAGTGGCTCGGCCTGCGCATACTGGTTGGCCCAGGCTGGCTGGTCGGTCTGTCTGATCGAGAAGAAACAGTTCCCTCGCGAAAAGACGTGCGGCGACGGTCTGACGCCGAGAGCGGTCCTTCAACTCCGACAGATGGGACTCGAAGACGTCGTCGCCGCTCACGGCCACAAGTTCAACGGACTTCGGGCCTTCGGCTTCGGTTCCACGCTCGAGATGAAGTGGCCCGATCACCCTGTTTTCCCTGGCTACGGCTATACGATCACCCGCTTCAACCTCGACGGTCTCGTCGCCGAACGCGCCGAAGAACTCGGTGCAACTCTTTACAACGGCGTCGAAGCGATAGCCCTGCTGGAGCCCACCGACTCCGACGACGGAGCCTTGAAAGGCGCCGCGGGTGTGGTCGTCAAGGACAAAGACGACGTCGTCGCCGAGATTCGGGCGCGCTACGTCGTGGTGGGCGACGGTCAGAACTCGCGACTGGGACGTGAGCTGGGCACGGTGCGCAACAAGTCCTGGCCCATGGGCATGGCGCTGCGCGGCTACTACACGAGTGAGCGACACGACGAGGCGTGGATCGACTCGCACCTCGACATCCGCGACCCCAACGGCGAGGTGGTCCCGGGTTACGGATGGATCTTCCCGCTCGGTGACGGTCGCGTCAACGTCGGGGTCGGAATCCTCTCGACGGGTGGAGCATGGAAAGGCGTCAACACCACCAAGCTCCAGGAGTACTTCGTCGCCCAAACCTCCGACGCGTGGGGCCTGAACGATGAGACATCGTGTGGACCAGCGACGGGCGGTCGTCTGCCGATGGGACTCGCCCTCGGACCACGTTCCGGAACCAATACGCTCACCATCGGCGACGCCGCGGGCACCGTCAATCCGTTCAACGGCGAAGGCATCGCCTACGGCTATGAGACCGGTCGCATCGCCGCCGCGGTCCTCGCCGAAGCGCTGCTCGCCAACGACTCATCACTGCTCGGTCACTACGACGAACGACTTCAATCGGACTACGGCGACTACTACAGGATCGCTCGGGCCTTCGTGCGCCTCATCTCCGAGCCGAAGATCCTCACGGCCTTCGTGAAACTCGGCCTTCACATTGAGCCACTCATGAACGAGTTGCTCACCTTGATGGCGAATTTGATGCGCGACGACAAAAAGGGACCAGCCGAACTTGGCTATCGCGCGCTGTTGCGGCTCGCCGACGTCGTCCCTGAGCGCGCCATGGACATGTTGCTGAGCGTCGGTGACGCCAAAGAGTAAGTTCGACTCGCAGCTAGGTGCGACACCGCATCGCCACTTGCCTCAACTACTCACACGGACTTTGAACTCGGCGACACCATTCGTGACAACAACGTGCTCGACAGGTTCGAGACGAAGGTTTCGGACGTCGGCCATTGGTCGACGAGCACGCCGAGCGTCACCTCGAAATGGCCCTCGGTGATCGCGACCAGCACGAGGTGGGGATTGCCCAGTGCCTTAGGAATCGACAACTCCGCCTCACCGCCGCGGGAGAATCCGCGCAGGAACGTCGCCGGTCGAAAGTTCGTGCTCTTAATCGATGACGAGGCGACACTGAGTCCCGCGCGGATGAGCGCGACATTTGACGAAGCGAAGCAGTCACCGAAATTCTTTCGCGCCATCTCGGCGCTATCGCGCTGCACCATCGTCGTCGTTCGGTAGTACTGCGTGGTCGACACGGCTTCGATTCCGCCATAAGAGGGTGACGAGAAGATCTTGGACGAAGTCTGGTAATCCGGTTCTTGCCCCGCCGCCCCGTACATTCGGTCGCGCTTGGCCGAGACGCCGATGCACTGCTGGAAGTCTGCTGACGCGACCGCGAACGGCGAACCCTTCTTCGGAAGCGTCGTGGGCGTCGCCGAAGGCTTTTGGACCGTGCCACTCGGCGGGAAAATGTACGCGAGCACCGAAGTATTCGGATCGGCCAAAGCAAACCAGCCGTTGGGAAGGTCCCGCAGCGTGAGGTTGACATTGCGAGTGGCCGCGATCGCCTTGGATCCTGAGGAGTTGTGATACAGCCACGATCCAATGCCTCCCGCGAGCGCGGCGACGAGAACGACGACCGCGACGATGATGATGCCCGCGCGGCGACGCTGGTGCGACACGGCTCCCCCGTGGGCGACCACGATCGCGCGAAGTGCGTCGAAGTCGGTCCGACTGGGGTTACGCCAGCAGTAGCGGGTGCCCGACGCGGTTGCAAAAAGCGCCAAGCCGCGAGCGAATCGCATGATCTGGACGTTCGACAACTCACTCCAGGGTGTCTGCCACGCCACAGCCGGCTCACCGGCGAGTTGCGTGAGCGAATCGTCGTCCAAGAGGAGCGTGACCGGCGATACCGCACCGCTGGGCACGAAACTCGGCTGCACCGTCCAACCTTCGCTTCGAAGGGCCGTCGTCATGATCGTTGCGTCTCTCGTGCGGCCTCGGCCGCCTTCTCCACCGTCGCCGCGAGTTCGTCGGTGCCGTGCGCGAGTGAGACGAACAAGATCTCGTAGGCGCCGGGCGCGAATGCCACGCCTCGATCGAGCATTGCGTGAAAGAACGTCCGATAGAGCCCGTTCTCGCAGAGCTCTTTGGCCTCGACGAAATTACGAGGCGCGCTGAACTCGTCGCGAGAGAGAAAGAGTCCCATCAATGGTCCCTGCGAAGGACAGTGTGCATGGAGACCACTCGAGGAGATGGCGACCTCTAGGTTCACGGCGAAGGCGTTCACTCGCGCCGTAAGTTCCTCGTAGTCGCGCGGCGTGACGAGATTCAACACGGTCGTGCCGGCAGCGGTCGCCAGCGGATTGCCCGAGAGCGTGCCGGCTTGATAGACGGCACCGAGCGGCGCCAGCGCCGACATCGTGGCCCGCGATCCCCCGAAAGCGCCGACCGGTAGTCCCCCGCCGATCACCTTGCCGAAGCACCAGATGTCCGGCGTCACGCCGAAGAACTCCTGTGCACCTCCAAAGGCGAGCCGAAAACCGGTGATGACCTCATCGAAGATGAGTAGGGCCCCCACGCGGTCGCACTCGGCACGCAGGCCCTCCAAGAAACCGGTGACCGGCGCGACGAGATTCATGTTCGCTGCTACCGGCTCCACGAGCACCGCCGCGTAGGTTTCGTCGAGAACCGGCACTTCGTTGTAGGGAGCGACGACAGTGTCAGCAATGGCGCCGGCCGTGACGCCCGCGGAACCCGGCAGGCCCAGTTGGGCGACGCCGCTCCCGCCGGCTACCAACAGCGCGTCAGAGTGCCCGTGGTAACACCCATCGAACTTGACGATCTTGCCGCGACCGGTGATCCCGCGAGCAAGTCGCACCGCGCTCATCAACGCCTCGGTACCCGATGAGACCAGTCGTACCTGCTCCAGTCCCGGAACGCGCGCGCACATCGTTTCGGCCAACAACACCTCGCCGGGCGTCGGCGCACCGAACGTCGTCCCTTCGGCGACCGCCTCCGACAGCGCCTTCACGACGTCGGGATGCGCGTGGCCTAGGAGTGAGGCACCGTAGGACTGAACGAAGTCGAGATACTTCGTGCCGTCGACGTCCTCGACGTACGCGCCGCTCCCACGAGCGACCGTATAGGGAGTACCGCCGACCGAGCGGAACGATCGCACTGGGGAGTCGACGCCGCCCGGCAACACGCGTTGGGCCCGAGCGAACCACGACTCATTCAATGAGGTCAACGCGAAAGCTCCGTGGCCATCTCGCGAGCGAAGTACGTCAAGACGAAGTCGGCGCCGGCTCGCCGCACGGCGCTCAACTGCTCGAACGCGACGGCGTAGCCGTCGATCCAACCTTGGGCCGCCGCGGCCATCACCATGGAGTACTCCCCGCTGACGTGATAGGCGCAGAGCGGGACGTCGAGTTCGCGTCGCAGATCACTCAGGACGTCGAGGTACGACATCGCCGGCTTTACCATCACGATGTCCGCGCCCTGGGCGACGTCGGCGCGCGCTTCGCGAAGTGCCTCGCGCCGGTTCCGGTAGTCCTGCTGGTAACCCTTTCGATCCCCGCCTTCGATGATCTCCACACCAACCGCGTCGCGGAACGGTCCGTACAGTCCGCTCGCGTATTTCGCGGCGTAGGCCAAGATGATCGTCTCTTCGAATCCACCGCCATCCAGTGCGCTTCGAATCGCTCCGACCTGGCCGTCCATCATCCCGCTCGGCGCGACGACTGAGGCGCCCGCTTCGGCCTGGGCGAGAGCGACCCGTGCATAGAGTTCGAGCGTCGCGTCGTTGTCGACCGTGCCGTTCGCCCTCAGCACACCGCAGTGACCGTGTGTCGTGTACTCATCGAGACACAGGTCGGCCATCAAGACCAACTCGTCGCCGAAACGGTCTCGAAGCGCTCGAAGGGCTACCTGAGCAATGCCCTGCGGGTCCCAGGCACCGCTGCCGATCTCGTCCTTCCTCGCCGGCACGCCGAAGAGGATGACGCCGCCGACTCCGACGCGAACCAGTTCTTCCACCTCTTTACACAGGGAGTCGACCGTGTGCTGGAACTGGCCGGGCAGCGACGTGATCTCGCGCGCCTCGCTCAGTCCCTCGGCGACGAAGAGCGGAGCCACGAAGTCATCTGGCGCGAGCGTGGTTTCTGCGACGAGACGACGCAGGGCCGGGGTGCGTCGCAGTCGCCGGGGTCGTTCGATAGGAAACACGTTCACCAGACTACGGCAGGTCGATTCTCAGTTATTCGGCCACAGCGAGTTCGGTGAGTCGCGGCACCAAGTCCGGTCCCCAACCTTCAATAAGGCGAACATGATCTCGTTGCACGGCCGCAGCGGTCGTAGCGCCGGGAACGACGACCCACGTCTCACGGTTCACGATTTCGCTCACCACGTCCCACGCCGACGGCGCGCCGATGAAGAGGACATCGGCGGCTCGGACTTTCGCGACGTCGGTGTTCTCCAACGTCAGTGGAATCGTCTCGTAACAAGCGACAGGTAGCACCTCCAACCCCTTCGCGAGCAACGATGACCTCAGTTCTCCACGTTGCACCTTCGCACCCAATATGAGAACTGGTCCGTTGGAGATATGCCGAGCGAGATCTTCCGCCGTGCCTTCGCCAGTTATGTCGACAGTGACGCCACGATCCTTCAGCGCGTCCGCGGTCGCCGTCCCAACGCAGCAGACTTCGACGTCTGTCACCGATGCTGCAAGGGCGATGTCGACGTAGCGTGCACTTCGTTCACTAGTGACAACAAGCGTGCGAAACGGTTCGACGGCATCGAAGTTCTCAATCGCCGCACGCACATCCTCGGGTTCCACGTACGTCGTCGTCGTCAACGGCACTTCTTCGACGATCGTCCCCGACGGCAGCCATGATCGAATCACGCCGTTCCAGCCGGCTTCGCGGGTGACGACGACTCTCACGGAATCTGCTGCCAACCGGCGAGTGCTCCCCCGCCCTGCTCATCTCGCAGCTCGTGCGCCAGAGCGCGGCCCAGCGCAATTGGATCGTCACCTTCGACGACGCCACGCACACTTCGCGATCCATCGACGCTCAACATAACGCCGCGAAGTGAAATGATGCCGTTCACTACGGTGGCGTATGCGCCGCACGGAACGAGGCAACCGGCGCCGAGTTCGTTTAAGAACGCACGCTCAGCCATCAGTGCGGTCATAGCGTCAGGCTGGTTGAGCGACGCCAACGCTGCGATCGTTGCGTCATCATCGTCGCGAACTTCGAGGGCCAAGGCACCTTGGCCGACTTGAGGGACGAACCATCCGGTGTCAAGACGCTCGGCGACAAGATCGTCCTCTCCAAGTCGTTCGAGCGCTGCGGCCGCGACGACCACGGCGTCGATGTCACTTCGCTTGACGGCGGCGAATCGCGTCGCCATGTTTCCGCGAAGGCCGACGACACGTAGATCGGGCCGTCGTTCGAGCAAAAGAGCTCTTCGGCGAGGTGAGCCGGTTGCGACCGTGGCACCCGGGCCGAGTCCTGCCAGCGAACGCCCTATTAATACGTCAGCGGCGTCGAGACGCTGGGGCACGCACGTGAGGGTCAGACCCTTAGGCGTCGAACTGGGGAGGTCCTTGGCGCTGTGAATCGCCACGTCTGCGTCGCCTTCCATCACGGCGCGTTGCACTTCAATGGCGAAGACGCCCTGAGCGCCGAGCTGATCGAGGGAAACGCCGACCTCGCGGTCTCCGCGCGTCTCGAGCGGAACCAGCACCGAAGTCACACCGTGCTCGGTTAATTGGCGCTGCACCAGTTCTGCCTGAATCAAAGCCAATGGTGAGCGACGAGTCGCGAGACGAAGCTCGCTCATAGATCGAAGAGCGTGCGGGCTGCCTCGCTCAGTCGCGTCCCTTGATCGGTACCGGCTGCTTCTTTCAACACCACCGTCGGGCGATGCGCGATCTTGGCGACCACCGAACGCAGGATCGATGCCACCTTTTCTCGCTGGGCCTCTGTCAAGCCTTCGAGGTCACCGTCGCGGCGCGTCATCTCGCCGGCCACCACTTCATCAAAGTGTTCGCGGAGTTCGATCACGATTGCCGCCGCCCCACGAGCCCGCTGATCGCTCAGGTACTTCTCCACGTCTTCGCCGACGATTCGTTGCGCGTCGTCGATCGCCTCTCGGCGATCCCCCAGGGCCTGTCCCACTCGCTCACGAAGATCACCTATGTCGAAGCGGCGCACCTTGGCGAGACCAGCGACGTCACTGGCGACCGCCCTCGGGAGTCCGAGGTCCACGAAGAGCACCTCTTGACGACATTGCTCGAGGTCGGCGCGTGTGATGATCGGCGACGGGACCTCGACCGCGGCCACGACCAATCGCGCCGACGTGATGAGTGAGGTGACGTCCTCGATGGCGCCCACGACGACGCGCGAGTCCGCGAGCTCGTCGCGCAGTCGCTCGGCTCGCAAGAGCGTTCGATTGCAAATGGTCATCCGGCGAAGTTTTGCCGGGCGCTCGAGTAGAGCGCGCGCGATGCCTCCAGCTAACTGTCCGGCGCCGATGATGACGACATCGGTTCCTTCGAGGTCGACGCCGAGGTCCTCAGTCGCCATCACGACGGATGCTTGGGCGAAACTGGTGCTGCCTCGGGCGATCGGCGTCTCGTTGCGCACGCGTCGACCCGAGGAGATCGCCCGTTGAAAGAGCTCGGTAATCTCGGGTCCCGCAGTCTGCTCTTCGACGGCGAGTTCCAGGGCCCGTCGCAGTTGACCGAGCACTTCGAACTCTCCCGGCACGACCGACTTGAGACCCGAGGCGACGCTGAAGAGATGCGTGGCGACACCGTGATCGAAATTGACGGTGAGGTGATCGGTGAAGTCACTCGGCGTCAGGGCCGTCGCTTCGGCGATCGTATGCGTGATCTCCTCGATCGCTCCGTGGAACCGGTCGATGACGGCCACCACTTCGGTGCGCAGACATGTCGACACGAAGACCGCTTCGTGAATGTTGCGCTGGCTCATCAGAGTCCGAAGGACCTTGCTCCATTCGTGCTCGGGAATCGTGGCGCGCTCTAGTAGATCAAGTGACGCATGTTCGTGGTCGATACCGACTGAGATCAGTGCCACGACGGGACCCCGTTACTCATAGCGCCCCGCGCAAGGGTGCCGGCGTCGATATGCCAAGTGAATGCAAGAGACCGCCGCCCAACGGTCCCGTGCCGTTGTTGAGGTGATACATCAGAATCTGCAACTCGATCGAAAAGTCGACGTAGTGCACCGCGGTACCGATTGGCACGGTGAGTACCTGCGGGGCGAAGTTCAACAGCGCGTGGATGCCAGCGTTCACCAATCGGTCGGCGACGACCTGAGCGGCCTCGGGCGGCACGCAAATCACCGCGACGGCGGCGGGCACGATGGGATCGTCTAGCGACTTCACGACGTGACCGGCGATCGTCGTGCCGACGACTTCGGGGTCGTTGTCATAAAGCGCCGCGAGCTGCGCCCCGCGAATCAAGAAGTTCGTCGAGTTCACCAACGCGCGACCGAGATTGCCGATGCCGACAACTACGACGTCGTACTCACGGTCGTGTCCTAAGGCTTCGGCGATGTGATCATTGAGTACTTGGACGTCGTAACCCGCGCCGCGCGTGCCGAAAGATCCCAGCCCCGCAAGGTCGCGACGAACGGTCGTGGCGGTGACTCCCGCGAGTTCACCAATCTGTTGGGAGTCGATGCGATTCAGGCCACGCATCGCCCAGCCCTCGGCTATGCGTTGATAGACGGGCAATCGAGCGATGGTCGGTTCGGAGAGTTTCCTCGGTCGAAGACGCGGGGTCGCCATGTTTGAAGGTTAATGGAGCCTCAACGACCCATTTGCCGGCTGCGTTCGGCCGCCGCTGCCACAGCGTCAATGAACGCTGATCGAACGGCGCGACTCTCCAGCGTTCGAAGGCCCGCGGCGGTCGTGCCCCCCGGGGACGTGACTTGATGGCGCAGTTCTTCGGGCGTCTCGCCGGTTGACATAAGCAGCGCGGCTGAACCTTCGAAGGTTCCCACGACAAGCTTGTAGGCCACGTCTCGCGAGAGGCCCTGGTGTACTCCCGCCTCTATCAACGCCTCGATCACCAAATACAGGTAGGCGGGCATTGGCCCCGACAGCCCGGTCACGGCGTCGATGTTGCGCTCACTCACTCGCACTACCGTGCCGACCGCTCCGAGGATCGACTCGGCCCAGTCGAGGTCGTCCTTGGTGACGTGGGCGCCGCCAGCGATCGCACTGACACCCTTTCGCACCAATACCGGAGTGTTCGGCATCGAACGAATCACGGCGATGGGACGATCGAGCGTCGCTTCGATGCGGGCGGTCGAGAGACCGGCGACGACCGAGAGCAGTCGCATGGCGCCCATCGCACCGGCCAGGCGCGCGACCGCTTCCGCGTGTTCCGGTTTCACGCAGATCACGACCCCGCTCGACTCATCGACGTGCTCGATCTCGAGCGATGCCAGTACCGCGACTTCCGGGAGGCGCTGGTTCAGCACGTCGCGTTGTTCGACCGCCGTCTCTATGACCGCGAGTTCTTTTTTGGGGCACCACTTCGCATCGATGAGCCCTTCGGCGAGCGCCGAACCCATGCGACCGCCACCAACAATGATCAGTTTGAACGCCATGATCGAACGCTACAGGGTTGTCAGGTTGAACGTCGGCGACGATAGAGCGACGAGAGACCCATCGTCATGGCGGTCGGATAGATCTCCTCAACGTAGGTCAAGGTCGCACCCACCACCTCGTCGAGCCGTTCGACCGTCACCTCGCCGATCGGAATCTTGGCCATCAAATAGATGCCCTCTTCCGGACCGATGGCGAGATGGAGCTCGCGCAGTTCCGCGTTCTTCGCCAACAAGAAGTGGTAGAGCGTCTCGCGGTTCTCCTCCGGGGCCGGTATGACTTCGGTCTCCACATGGACCGTTCGCTGACGAAGTGAGAGCCACAAGGTGATGACGGGTTTCTCTTCGCCCTTCAAGCGAATCAGCCAATGGAAATGACCTCGGTCGTCGGCTAGCGGCTGGTGCTCGACCCCTAAGAGCGCGCTTGCCTTCCACTGCGTGGCCCAGGCGTTGACCGTCTCGTTCAGTCGAATGGCTGAGTCTGCGTCACCGAGTGGGGCTCGAGTCACCTCAGCAGCGAACGAGTCCCGAGAGCGCTAAATCCTCCGTCAGGTCGGCGAGGGACTTCGCCGCTGAACGCCAGGTGTAGCGTCGCGCGAGCAAGACCGCGGCATTGGACATCGCGGTCGCGTTCTCGGCGTCGAGCGTGACCTCCACGGCGTCGGCCCAGATCCGGGGATCGCGTTCGCCCACGAGGAATCCGGTAACGCCCGGTTCGATGAGCGTCATAAGTCCCCCGACCTCGCTCGCGACGACGGGCGTGCCGCAGGCCGAGGACTCGAGTGCAACGAGACCGAAGCTCTCGGAGCGACTCGGTACCAGCATGACGTCGGAGGCCCGCATCCAGGTGGAGAGCAGTTGGTGCGACTGCGGAGCGACGAAGCTTACGTGTTGGATCACGCCCGCTTCTTCTACGCGGCGGTGCAGCGCGGCGAGCGTCTCGCGACCGTCTGACCCCGACGGCCCTCCGACGATCGCGAGCATCGCGTTTCGGCCGCGAAGGCGAAGCTCGATCAGAGTCTCTAAGGCGAGGTCAACGCCTTTCAAGCTTTGGAGTCGCCCGACGAAGAGCAACATCGAGTCCTCACCCTTGATGCCCAGGGCGCGACGGGCCTGGGGCCGGTAGCCCGGTGCGAAGAAGGCGTGTTCCACGCCAAGGGGCACGATGTGCACCCGCTCGGGCTCAGCGTTATAGAAGCGCACGAACTGCTCAGCCTCGACCTCGCAACTGGCGAGCACGGCGTCGGCGCAGGCAAAGATCGCGGCCTCTTGGAAGGCGCGGTCCTCGGACTCGCCTTCATGATGTTCGGCCTTCACGCGCTCGAGCGTGTGGAAGGTCATGATCAACGGGATACTCAGCTCGTGCTTAAGACGGTGTCCGGCGAGTCCACTCAGCCAATAGTTGGCGTGGATGGCGTCGGGGGTACCGTGACAACGAAAGAGAGTGGCGACCGAGTCGGTGAACTCCGCGACGTGATTCGTGAGTTCTTCGCGGTCAAGTGGTGTCGCCGGTCCCGCGGTGACGTAGTGGACCCGAAAGCCCGGTTCCACGTGCACGGTGTCACGAACTTGGGTGTTGTCGCGGCGAGTGTAGACGTCGACGTCGTGGCCGAGCCGGGCGAAGGCGCTCGAAAGCTCGCGTACGTAGACGTTCATCCCCCCGCCGTCGCCCGTGCCGGGCTGAGCGAGGGGCGACGTGTGATAGGAGAGGACCGCGAGTCGAGCCACGATGGGCATCCTACCGGCGTCGGCCCTGATTCAAAGGGGGGAAGGGCCTTAGGCCGACGGCGACGAGAGCACGATGTAGGCCACGTCGCGCGCGTCGACCAGGCCGAAATCTCTCGAATCGGTGGAGGCCGCAGCGTTATCGCCACGCAAATCAAGACGTCGACCCACACGTCCGACGCAGCGCTTCAGGAGCCAACGATTGGCGTTGCGCGGATCGCGCACGACGACCACGTCGCCGGTGCGGACCGGTCGCCACCGACGAAGCGCCGTGAGGCGCTCGCCCGGCAGGTAGGTCGGCGCCATGGACGTTCCCTCGACCGTCACTCGTCTAAGAAAGAACTCCAAGAGCCGTTCCATTTCTGTGAACGATAGACCAGTGTCGTCGCTAACCTTCGGTACGAAAAGAGATTGTGCCGACACCACAACGAACGACAACGAAAGGCGAAGCCATGACGCTTCTGACCCGTATTAATGCACTACTGGACGCCACGACCCAGCCGCTTGTCGCTTCCGCGCATTGCGACCTGCCGTGCGGTGTCTACGACCCAGCCCAAGCCAGGATCGAAGCACAGGCCGTGAAGGCCTGCATGGAGAAGTACAACGCGTCGACCGACAACGATTTCAAGGTTCGCGCCACCTTCATCAAGGAAGAGCGCGCCGAACTGGTGAAGCACCACCTCTGGGTCCTGTGGACCGACTACTTCAAGGTCGATCACCTGAAGGAGTTCCCCAACCTGCACGATCTCTTCTGGATGGCGACCAAGAGTGCCGGCGAAGCTAAGAAGACCAACGACGTCAATGTCGCTGATCGACTACTGAGCGAGATCGACGCCATCGCCGAACTCTTCTGGGCGACGAAGAAGTAATTCACACTCGGGGCTGATCCGGTGGCATTGGCCACCTCAGGACCAGTTCAGTACCTAGGAAAGTTCCGGATGAGCGGGACAGTTGGCGAGTAGCGGGCTGGCGACGAGCGTGTCCTCATCAATGGACGCACCACAGACCTGGCAGGTTCGATAGGTGCCGCTGCGTAGCCGTTCGAGCGCACGGTCGACGTTTCTCAAGGTCGTTTCGATGGCACTGACGCTCTCGTTGGTGAACTCCGTCATTCCTTCAAACTACCGGGCCGCTGAGCCTCTACGGTCCTACTCCTCGCGCAAGACCAGCGCGGTCGACGTACGAGCGGCCATGCGACCGGGCACACTGGCGATGACGTTCGCAAGGACGATGGCGCCGACGCCAATCAAGACGATCACCAACACCGGCACGCTCGGCACGGGCACGGCGTCGATCTCGTGCGCGAAGAGGTTCCACAGGACTCGACCGAGGACGATGCCGAGAGGCACGCCAATGACCACGCCTATCCCCACCGAAATGCTGGACTGCCACGCGACCGCCGACGCCAACTGGCGTCGAACGAAACCGAGCGTCTTCAAAAGTGCCAGTTCGCGACGTCGACGGCGCACCGAGGCCACCAACGTGAGCGCCAGAGCGACGACCGCGCCCAGTGCGAGTCCGCCACCCAGGATCGTGGGCGTGGTACCCATGGAGCGGTAATTTACTATCTCGGCGGGGCGCAGCTGCGGGACCACACCGCCCGCCGTGCCTTGATCGCCGTGCACGCGGTTCAACAGATACACGATGTGGTGGATACTTCGGTACGCCGACTTCGGGTCGACGCCTGCCTTCACTCGAATAAGGACGGCTTGAGGCCCGGGAATCGAACTCTGTTGGCTATCGGTCAATGCCAACGGAAAATCTTTTGTCGCGACTAGGGCCCCGGTACCCATCTCGAGTCCTTTGAAGATGGGGGTCATCGTGGCCGTTCCCACAATCGAGAGCGTGATGGGCTTCGATTTTTCGTTCGAGAAAGTGACCGTATCGCCGACTCGTTTGTGAAGGGCCGCAAGCGTTGCCTCGCCGAGGACGATTTGATTGGCGGCCTCGAGTCCATGGCCGGAGAGAATTGGCGGTCCAACCCGCGACCCGGGTGTCTCGGTCATCATTTCGACTGACTGACCGTCCAACCCTCCCCTGACGAAGTTCGCCCCCGACCACGCTGCTAGGTAGTGGTCGTGGTCGAAGAGCGTCGCCACTTGCGGGGCAGGCATATTTTCTTCCCCGGCGAATCCGGAGAGGAGCGCGTAGTTCCAGTTCCAGCCGTAAAGCGACGGGTGCGAGACGAGCGAGTCCAGGCTGGCCCCGAACGTCACCGTCGTGACCAACACCACAACCGCGAGAATCGAGCCGAGGATGGCCGAACGAACTGGCGCGGCATCCGGTCCGCGTCCGGACTTCAGCGCAAATCGCAGTCCGGTGGCGAGCGGAAGCGGGATACCCGTCGTCGTGGTGAGGCGCGTGACCCACGAATCCTCGCTCAACGCATCGACCCGTCGGCCAAGCCGAAGCCGTTTCAATTCGCGACGCGCCATCACCAGCCCGATTACCCCGAGAGCCATGATAAGTATCGCTGCGCCCAGGCCAAGAACGGTCCAGTCGAATGAGACGCCGCGGTACGGGTAGACGAAACGCACAGGACCAAGCGGCGCGAGCGGTGAGAGCGCTATGGCGAGAGCGACGGCGAGCAGCGCGCCCATCACCACGGCCAACATCACGCCGACCAGCTCGCAAATGACGGCCGTCCAGGTGTTGGCGCCGAGCGACTGCAACGTACGCATCTCTTGGGATCCCGCTCGCAACAGACGCCCCAGGGTCAGACCCCCGATCAAGAGCACCGCGATACCTGCGATGAGTCCAAAGACGCCGAGCGCGATCGCTTCGGGTTTGATCTCTTGTTGCGCTTTGGTGAGCACCGACGTGGGGCTGCTACCACCGCCGATGCCGTACCTGGCGATCGGGTCGATCTTCGCGACCTCCGCGCGAACGCGTGCTGCGTTGGCCGTCCCGCCTCGAATCTGTAGAGCCATTCCCGAGTAGTACGAGCAGCAGGTCGCCCATTGATTGGTCAGTTCTGGTGAGAGCAAGACGATGCTGGAACCGAGTTCGTCGATGTCGTCCTGAATGACCGTGCTGTTAATGACGACCTCGCCGACGATGGTGATCTTGGGAAAGTAGTACGGCGGGCCGTTGTACGTCGGCGACGTCGCCTCGCGGTCGTTATAGATCGGAACCTGAATAACTGAACCGACATGCACGCCCATCTCGCGCGCGGCTTGTACGTTGATCACAGCCTCGTCCGGACGATTTGAGCTGAAAAGGTGACCCTTTAGCAAGGTCACCTTGTCGAGGGTTAGGTATTCGCTGCCACCGATGATTGAGGGCGGCGTCTCGCCAACCGCGGGATGCGGGTGAACCCCCTTCACGCCACCGATATCGATGTTGGCGTCAAAGCCAATCGAAACGGCGGATTGTTCAACGAAGGGTAGGCGAGCGATTTTGCGTTCCAGCGCAGGATCAAATCCGCTGTGCGAGCCCAGCGCCGGATCATCGAGCGCCGTGAAGACCATCGTCGTCGAAGGATCGGTACTGGACAAATAAATCGGAAACGAAGAGTCGGTACGACGAGCGCCGGCGATCGAGGCCATCGACAGACCTCCGACTAAAGCGATCAGGAGCAAGAGGCTGAGGTATCCACCCCATCGACGATGGAACGTGGCCCGGAAGCGATACGACGCAACGCGAACAATATGACTCATGCGTTCGGGGTCCTCACCATGAAGTGTGGCCAAATGCTGCCATTTCTGCGTTCAAAAAGTCAGGTGGCTGGCAACCCTTCTGCGCTTCGTGCTACCACAACAGGCTCGAATATGAAGTGCAACCAATTGATGAGGCAGTCGGTCTACCAAAGTTCACGTTCATCCATTGAGAATTAGTAGGCTCCCTTGAGCCAAGAATCACATTCGACGAATCGTTCGAGGGAGCCTTTGGAGTTGTTCCCTCGTATGTGAAGTCGAGTTCCCACATCGGGCCGCTAGCTCATCGGGAAGAGCAGGGGACTTTTAATCCCAAGGTGCCGGGATCGAGACCCGGGCGGCCCACTTCAGTCTGCAAATATCCGGCTATTACTTGTCAATGACGCCAGGTGATCCTTTACACAGCTTCAGGAGTTTCTTGACACTCGAGCCGCCACGTCACCGTGGTTTCTGAAATTACTTATGTGACTTGGAATGGCTGATTTCATCCCAAGATTCTCGAAGTTTTTCAAACTCTTCGGCAAGCGACTTGATCCGCTTAATTTGAGTTGTCGAACCAGTCTGAAGTTTCGTCACGATCTTTCTTAACTCGCGCTTCGCACCCATGTCGAAATCCTTGAACCGGCTACTGAACTCTTGAAGCGTGCCCGAGAGTTGCTTGAGCCATTCGGAATACTCACTCATGGAGAACATTCCTTGTTCAATCTTCGAAAGCAACTGTCTGTCGAATGGCGTTTCAACACTGCTTCGATCCTCCACTTTGGAGTTGCCATCGGTGGCATTTAGATACTCCTTAAGCGCTCGTCTTTGAATCTCGGAGATACTGACACCTTCCTCATTCGCTCGTATTTCTGCTTTCTCGCGAAGAATTGGATCAAGACGCAATGACCCGACAACTTTGGCAGCGTCACCAAGTGGTGGCCGACCGCGACCGCGCTTTCGATTGTCAAGCCGCCCAACATATCCCTGCTCAGCCTCTTCAACGAATTCTTCGATCATTTCGTTGTCGATTGCCTTGCCCGATTTTGTATACCCGTACACTTTTTTGTTCATCCGCGCGGACCTCCAAATAGTTCCTCCGCCGTCCCTCGACGGAGCGGCACGCATGAATGAGAAGTTCGTCTTCGTCGCCTACTACGACGACGAGTTCGACGAAATTCCCTGTTCGATCCGGACCAGCCATTAGATAACGCAATGGGTCGTCACCGAGTTCCACCCACTCAACGCAATATTCAAACGCGTGAAGCATGTCCTCATCCGCCACTCCGTGTCGGCGAGCGCTCGGCAGTATCTCCACTTGAATAAGCGTAATACGTTTAATTTAAGTCCGGGCCGTCTTTCTTCGTTCATTGGACACTACGAATCCTCACTCGAAGCCGCGCGACTGGCTTCAGGGGTCGACGCGTTGAGATCGGGGGCAACGGTCATGCCCCCTCCCGTCGAAGGTTCGGCCCGCCCAGCGATTTTGTAGACCATGGATCCATCAACGGTCTCATTGACCTTAAGAAGCGCGACCAACTCGTCAAGAGCAGCTCGGTGCTCGGTCAATATCGAAATCGATCTCGCTTGGGCCTCGCGAAGCATCCTCGATATTTCGCCGTCCACCTGCGCTTGGGTCTCATCAGAGAATGGACGACTCGAAAAGGCGTTACCGCCGTCACCCAAGAACACCGATCCTCCCGAGGGATAGCCAACCGGCCCGAGTAGTGGCGAAAGGCCGAACTCGCGCACCATTTTCGCGGCAAGCTCAGTGGCCTTCGCAAGATCGTTGGACGCTCCGGTCGAACCCTGACCGAGCACCACTATCTCGCTGGCCCTTCCACCGAGGAAGACCGCGAGTGTGTCGTAGAGATAGTCCTCGCCGTAGAGATGGCGTTCCACGAGCGGGAGTTGCTCGGTGACTCCGAGCGCTTGTCCGGCGGGAAGAATCGTCACCTTGGCGACGGGATCGGCCTTGTCGCAGTAGACGGCCACGAGCGCGTGGCCCGCTTCGTGCACGGCGACGGCGTGTTGCTCATCGGGCATCAGCACGTTGGATCCGTCGCGTTGGCCAAGAATGATCCGATCTCGGGCTTGGTCAAAATCCGCGGCGCTCAGCACGACGCGGTCGGCTCGCACCGCGATGATCGCCGCCTCGTTGATGAGATTGGCAAGATCGGCGCCGGAAAAACCAGGCGTGCCCCTCGCGACGACTTCGAGGTCCGCGTCAGGGGCTAATTGCTTTCCGCGCGAGTGGACCTTCAGTATGGCGAGGCGCTCCGGGAGCGTCGGGAGAGCGATGATGACCTCTCGGTCAAAGCGACCGGGGCGCAACAGCGCCGGATCGAGTACTTCGGGCCGGTTGGTGGCGGCCAGCACGACGATGCCCGTCGCCGGGTCGAAACCGTCCATCTCCGCGAGCAGTTGATTGAGCGTTTGTTCACGCTCGTCGTTCGCGACCACCATGGCTCCGCCGCGTCGTTGACCGATCGCGTCGATCTCGTCGACGAAAATGATCGCCGGCGCGCGCTTTCGCGCTTCAGCGAAGAGATCCCGTACTCGGGCCGCACCCACGCCCACGAACATCTCGACGAAGCTCGATCCGGTCACGGAGAAGAACGGCACGCGGGCCTCGCCAGCGACGGCGCGCGCGAGCAGCGTCTTGCCGGTACCCGGAGGTCCGACCATCAAGACTCCACGTGGCGCCATGGCACCGGCACGGGCGTAGCGTTCGGGGCGTTGGAGGAAGTCGACGACCTCGCGAATCTCAAGTTTGGCGCCTTCGTAACCCGCCACATCAGCGAACGTCGTATTCGGGCGCTCCTCGTCGAAGACCTTCGCCTTCGAGCGGCCGACCGCGAGCGCACCTCCCAAGCGTCCTGCGCCTCCTTTTGACAGCCGAAACCATATGAAACCGAAGAGAAGGAACGGTGAGAGCAAGATGAGCCAGGCCAACACTTCTGAACCGAACGAAGTACCAGCCGTCGCGGCGGTGATCTGGACGCCATCGGCCTGCAGCTCATCGAGCAGAGCCTGACCGGCTTGCGGAGGAATCGCCGTCGTGTACTGGTTTCCATTGGTCAAGTTCCCGGTTGCCACGCCACTCGAGTTGATGGTGACGCTCTTGACTTTGTGCGCGGCGACGTTCTTCAGGAACTTCGAGTAGTTCAAGGTGACATGGGTCTGATTGCTGGTCGCCGGAACCAAGTAGAACAGCACGATGAATGACACGACCGCGACGAGCCAAAGGTAGTGACGCCACGCCGGAGGTGGGGGTAATGCACTCGGAGCACCTTTGTCTGACGTCGAGGGCGAGTTAGCCGGCTTGGTCACGCGAACGCACCGATCGAGTTCCCCCGTCGATGACTGGTCCGAGCGCCGCCGTGCGACAGTACTGAGAACGAGACCTCATCGACGCGGCCGAAACGGCGAATCAATGAAGCGAACGTCCGCGAAATCGCCTTGTCCATCGAGTCTCTCTTCCCTTAACCCACTGCAACGAAGCACTGCTCCCCGCCAACACTCCCCACAACATAATTGGAATGTTCCAAGGACATCGCTTCGCAATTCCGGACCAACACAGGCGCCGACTGTCGCGCTAGTGCCGTCTCATCCGCTCGGGGCGGCACTGTAAGGAAGACCTTGAGGGATGATCTTTAGGCAGATATGGAAGGCATGCTCGAACAACGTTGAACGGACGCTAGGTAGATGTCCGAGACCCTGGAACTCAACGGAGTTGGCGAAGAAGCTGGGTTCCGGGAAGTCGGTGACGCCGTGCGAGTGCATACACGCAGCTACTTCGAGGTAGTACCGCTGCTGGCGGACCGAAATCGTTTGGTCATTCGTACCGCTTAGCGTCCCCCCGGCTGGAAGCAGGTCTTTGCACGCGTTCTGGGCGGACTGAAGCTGAGACAGGCCGACCCCAAGCTCCTGGGCCGTTTCCTTAGGGATTCCTCCGCTACCGGCCGGGTCCGGAAAGTTCGGAACGCCGTGCAGGCGCACGCAGGAGGAGTAGGCGAGAAGTCCCGTGGCACCCGTTGTGGAGTGGTTGGACGTGCCAGAGGTGCTGGTCGTTGCGCCTGGTCCCGTGGCCACGCCAGGCGTCGACGGACCGCCACATGCTGCAAGACCGAGACCAGCGATGGCCAGCATCACTAAGAACACGACACTCCATGGCACTGAGTCCCGCTTCCGTTGAACTGCGCGCCGCCGCATACCACGCATGAAAGTCACACGCTCCATAGGGCCTCCGTTGGCGACATCCGCGCCGCTCGGAGCGCCGGCCACAGTCCAGCGACCGCACCGATCACAATCGACGCCACGATCCCCCCGCCCCAGGCGAGTGGAGGAATGACTACGGCCCAATGTTTCGACGAGGCGTACACAGAAGTTGAAATGACACCCAGCGCAATGCCCACTGCGCCACCGATGAGTGCGAGCACGATTGCCTCGGAGAGGAACTGCACGCGGATGTTGCCCTTTGTTGCTCCGAGTGCGCGACGAAGTCCGATCTCCGAACGTCGTTCCAAGACCGAGATGACCATGATGTTCGCTACACCGATCGCGCCCACCAGCAACGCCACCGCGCCAAGTCCGAGAAAGAGTCCGTTGAGAGCGGACTGCGCGTCCGCCTGAGCAACCAGGGCCGCCGACGGCTGGGAAACATCGACCTCATTCGGAGCTTCGGGGTTCGCGCTCGCGCCAAGGACCGCGTCGACACTGCCCGTCTCCGAAGTCGGTTCGACCTTCACGTAGATCTCAGAGGGGTGACCGTCGAAGCCCAGGTAGCGTTCGGCCGCTCGATATCCAACCAACACTTCGGAGTCGACTTCGGGTGTGAGTGGCGCCGCATTCAAGATGCCCGCGACGTAAAACCACATATTGTCGAGCCAGATCCGCTCCCCCGAGAAGACCCGGTCAATACCAAGGCGCTGCGCGGCCGCCGCACCGAGGACGCACACCGGCTCGGTCGCCGTTGCCAAATTGAGATACGTGCCGCGCGCTACGGAGGTGCCCACCGCGCCCGGCAGCCCGAGACTCGTCGCGACGACCGACAGCGCATTGGTATCGATTGAAGGAACGAATGGACTGCGGTAGGCATTCACGCTGATCGAACCGGTGTCTTGCACGTCGCTCACCGGCCCGATTCGCCCGATCATCGCCGGCGCCGCAACTGGCAGTTCGGCGGTCGAACCGAAGAGACTCTGACCGTTGGTGACGGTAAGCAGATTGGTACCAAGTTGATTGATCTCGGTCAACAGTCCTGACTCCGACGAGGCCGAGAGCCCTAAGACCGCGACGATTGCTGCGACACCAATGGCAATGCCCAAGGCCGAGAGCCCCGCTCGCAACTTTCGCGTGCGAAGTCCTACGAAGGCCAGCCGCGAAAGATCCGATGCGCTCAGGTGTCGTTCGCTGTTCACCTCAGCGACTCGCTCTCGGGCTGCAGCACATCTAGCGTGACGTCGGCCACGACGCGTCCGTCAAGCATCTCGATCTGGCGAGGCAGTCGACTCGCGATCGCGCGCTCGTGCGTGATCACGACGATCGTCGTCCCCAGCGTCTCGTGCAACTGCGCGAAGAGATCGAGGATTGACAGGCTGGTCGCACTGTCGAGGTTGCCCGTTGGTTCGTCGGCCAAGAGGATCGCCGGGGATCCCACGATCGCGCGCGCAATCGCCACTCGCTGACGTTGGCCGCCCGAAAGCTGTGTCGGACGCGCCGACGCGCGGTCGGCGATGCCCACGGCTTCAAGGGCCATCATCGCCTCTTCGCGCCGCTGACGTATCGCCACACCGGAATAGAGGAGTCCGTCGGCGACATTGTCACGCACGCTCTGGTGTTCGGCGAGAAAGAAGCTCTGGAAGACGAAGCCGATGGCGTTCGCGCGCAGCGCCGAGAGCGCGCGGTCTGACAAACCGGCCACGTCCAGACCGGTGACGCGCACCGTGCCCGACGATGGCTTATCGAGGGTGCCCATTAGGTGCAGCAACGTTGTCTTACCCGAGCCCGAAGGTCCGACGATGGCGAGCAGTTCTCCCGCACCAACCCGGAAGCTCACCTCTTGCAAAGCCTGGAGCGGCGGTTCGCTCGGATAGACCCTGGTCACTTTTTCAAGTTCGAGAACGGGCGGAACAACGTTTTCATTGCCCTCATCGACTCTCGGCGGCACCGACGTTGTGATCGTCTGATCGTTCACAGCTTCGGCACGACGACGACCTGGCCCGCTGCGAGTCCCGGCCCGCTCACCTGCACGAGACCAGCGGCGTCATCGAAGAGTCCGAGTGTGACCGCGTGCAGGTGGTGCGCACCGTCGGCGGCGATCTCTTCGATCGCGTCACCGCCATTGGCGAGCGCGAGCAATGCGTCAATCGGCACCGCCAGGGCATGTCGCACGGTGGCGTTGGTTATCGACACGTTGACCGGCGCCTGGTCGTAGTTACCGACGGCGGCCAGCTTGGTTGGAGTGACTTCGACCGTGATTGTCGGGGTGGACGAAGAAGAGTTGGCCGACGGCGCCACCGCAACCTTGCCGATCGAGCTCACGACACCTGGCGTCGTGGCGTTATTCGGCAGCGTGATCGTAACCGGGTCGCCCACCTTCACCTCGCCCTGGAGTGACACGTCGAGGTCGATAGTGACGACCGGCGTGCGTGACGTCGCCTTCAAGAGCGCCATGCCGTCCGAGACGACCTGTCCGTTCGTGGCCGACAGGCTCGCGACTTCAATGGCGCCCGGTTCGACGACGACGTCGCCGATCGCGACGACACCGGTGGCGGCTTCGCCAAGCGACACTTGCCACGCTTTGACGGCCGACTCAGTTTGGCCGGAAAAGTAGTCGCTCGTGCTCTCGTGTTCGAAGCCCAACGCCGTGAGATTGAAGTTCAGCACTTCGACGTCCGGACCGACCAAGCCGGGCACAAGCGCGCGATAGAGCGTGACCGCGCCATAGAAAAGCGGCACGGGCTGGTCGTCGAGGAAGTACAGCGCCTGGCCGCGCGAGATACGCGCCCCGGGCGCCGGGAGTTTGGTGATCGTCGTGTTGGCGTTGGTCGCGCTGGCCTCGTCGAGCGAGAGGGCCTCTTGGGCGCTGGCGGCGCTGGCCTCGTCGGTCTGAAGTGTCGATCGGGCCATGGCGACGGCCGCGCCGCGACCGAGTTCGTCGAGCGTAAGTGCGTCCTTCGCCTGAATGAGTGCGAGGTTGTCGTCAGCGATCACCGTGTGTTCGGCGAGGCACGACGAAGTTGCGGCTTGGAACGTCAGCGTCGCGCCGAGGGACCTACCGAGCGCACTGGTAGCGACGAGCGCGAAGTCGTAGGTCGCGCCCGCCGTGAGGCCGGAGATCGTTGCCGTCACTGACGTCGGCGACAGCCCGCCTCCTATATCGACGGCGGGCGTCGACTGGCCGAGAGCCGCCGACGTGCCGTATTCGAAGTAGTAACTCGTCTCGGCGCCGTTCGGGTTGACCGCGCCGGAAAGACTTTCGGTCGTGGCTGAGAGCGACGTCGCCGAGCCGCTCGTCACGCTCGGAGCGGCGCTCGTTTGGAATGTCGCGCCTTGGCCGTAGACGGTGGCGTAGAAGTTGATGGCGACGAGTCGGTAGTAGTAGGTGTCGCCCGGAATAAGACCGGCGAGCGTCGCCGTGATCGCCTCGTCGTTGGTGCCCAACCCGGCGTCGGTGGTGGGCGTCGCCGATCCGTAGTTGGGACTGGTGCCGTATTCGAAGTAGTAGGTCGTCGCTGCACCGTCCGGGTTGACCGTGCCCGTGAGCCGAGTCGAAGTGGCCGACGTGGCGTCGGCCGGACCGGTCGTCGCCTGCGGTGCGCCAGCGTCGCGGGGGCTCGGTGTCGACGTGGTTGGACCGTTCGTGGAGGTGTTCGCGCGTCGCAGGTTCGCGCTCGGGCTGCTCGACGAACCAGAACCCACCGGCGAGGTGACCGTCGTCGGCGAACTCGCCGGACAGCCCAGGTTCTCATCGGACGCGAGCTGGTTGCGCGCCGTCGCCAAGGCCGCGACGTCGTTGGCGACGGTGGCCCGGGCCGCATCCACTGTCGCGGCGTTGGTGGGAGCGGCCGCGGCGACTGCCTGGGCGAGAGCGCTCCTCGCGGTCGCGACTTGCGCTGCGGCCATTTGTACCGCGCTTCGCGCCTGGGTGATCGTCGCTACCGACGTGCCGCTCGGAACCGCGACGGTGAAACTGCCCGCGTAGCCGAGCGTCGCGCTCACCTCGGTCTGGGAGGACAGTGTCCGTTCCGTCACGGTGGCCCTACCGGTGGGATTGGCGTTGTCAGTGAAGCCGCGCGAATTGGGTGACGCGGCGAAAGGATCGGTGACGCCCAACGCGATGAGCGCGACGACGAGTGCTACCACTGTCGCCGTGGTGACACGGCCGCGACGAGAGGCGGGCCAACGCGTGAATCGACGATGGGTTGAGTTCGGGGACACTATTAACTTCTCGCAACCGTGCGAGAGCGCAGAGACATCTCGTGACTCCTACGGATTGTGACCCGCGCCGGGCGGGACTCCGACCGCGGCGGGAAACACGTAGTCGCAGGCCTGCATCTTGGCTGCGATCCTCGGCGAATTCGGATTTATGCCGACGGCCTGTGAATCGAAGATAAGGCGACCCTGTTGGAGTACAGGGTTAGGCCACTTGGGCACACCGTGGGTGCGCATGCACCGAACGAACTTTGCTTCGTCGTTCGAGATCTCTTGTAACAACAGTTGGGACGGTGACTTGTCGCTCATGTCTGGGAACAAGTGGGCGCACGAATTCGACGCTGTTTGATAGTGGGAGTTGCTGGTGGCCAGTTGATTCATGGCGACCTTATTGAAGTCGCCCTTTGCGTCGGGATCAGGGAAGTTCGTCACGCCGTTCGAGCGCATGCAACGGGCGAACGCGAGTGCTTCGGTCACCTGCGACCCTGCGGATGAGGTCGACGAGGTTGCTTGCGTCGTGGTGGTCGAGCCGAGCTGTGCCACTCCGTTCGGTGACGGCTTCGAGCACGCCGCCAGCACGAGGGAAAGACCGATCGCGGTGAGGAGGACAACCACCGTGCGCGCGGCGAGCGACGATTTGTGTCCCGGCACTTTCGACACATGGCCGCTGCTCATCGGGCCATTCGACGTCGCGCCCATCATCCGCTTGACCGGACGTAGGCGTTGTACTGGGCGTTCGAGGGCATGTACGGCGGTCGGTACTTGGCGCACGCGTTATTCCCCGCCTGGAAGAGTGGTGATCCCTGATTGATCCCCACGGTGGTGGGGTCGGGTATGCGACCGTCACTCCCCGGGTCCGGCAGGTTCACGCCGTGACTACGCATGCAGCGTGCGAATTCCAAACCGAGTTCTTTCTCGTATTGCTGCTGGGCCGGCGTTGGACCGTTGTTCCCGTTCGGGAGCAAGTGGGCACAGGCTTGGTCCGCCGAGCGGTACTTCGAGACCGAGACTCCAAGTTGTTCGGGAGTCTCTTTTGGAAACACGCCACTGCTATTCGGTTCAGGGAAGTTCGACACGCCCCCTGAGTGCATGCACTGTGTAAAGGCGAACGCGCCGGCATCACTCCCTCCACCATTGCCACTTGTCGACGGCGCGGTCGTCGTCGTCACATTCGGCGAGGGTGACGCGCCGCACGCCGACAGCAGTAGGCCCGTCGTGGCGAGGGCGACGAGGAGCACCACGCGACGCGCACGACTCGGTCGAGTCGGTCGAAACTCAACTCCGTCGCGATTCATTGAGAACCCCCGAAGTCACACGCCACCGACGCCCTGGTGAACGCCGGCGAGTGCACATCGACCGAGTTAGGAATCGCCAACCACACTCCGTCGTTGCTCACGATGTCGCTGAAGTCGCCGCGGTTCGACGGAGAACTGAATGTCGGATCCGGGAACGCACTGATACCGCGCGCGCGCATGCACTTGGAGAGTTGAAGCATCCGGGCTGAAGCTCGCTGCTGTTCGGCGTTCGTCGGCTGGCCAGCGTTCGGTTCCAAGTGCCGACACGTGTCTTGTGCGGTGCTGAACGCCGCCGTGTTCGGATCCACCCCCGGCGGAGAACCCGGTACTCGCACTGACCCATCGATCTCCGTGGGATCCGGATACGTTGGAACGCCGTGCGAGCGCATACAACGTGAGTAGGACAGCCATGCAGCGTACTTGCCCGTCGAAGCAGTCCCGGTGCCGTTCGTCGTTGTCGTGACACCAAGTTGCGCGACGCCCTGTTGCGGTGCGTTGGTGCACGCCGCGACTACGAGACCAGTGACAGCGACATAGATCGAGACCGCGACGATGCGTGTCGGTCGCGACGAACCGCCTCGAGTCGGTCGGCCCCGGTGTCCGCCGACGTTTCGCAGTGTGAGGCTCGGTGAGTGCACCTGGTGAGTTTGCCGCGATGAGGATTACGCCCAACAGAACCCCCGATGAATATTCCATGAAAACGTCATCGCGCCGCGCTGGACCGATGCGTCGTCGACGAGACTGTGCGAGGTGAACGGTGAAGAACACACAGGTCCGTCGATCTTGGTCGTCGAAGACGACGAACAGATCGCCGAGTTGATGCGCGATTTCTTGGAAGCCGAAGGCTTCCGAGTGCGTCGAGCCGGTAGCGCCAGCGAAACCAGTGAGGAGTTTGCGCGCAGCCGTCCTGACCTGGTGCTGCTCGACGTGATGCTGCCCGACGAGTCGGGCTTCGAGGTCTGTCGCCGGATACGCCGTGACTCGAACGTGCCGGTCCTCTTTCTGAGCGCGCGTGACGGTGACGCCGACAAGATACGCGGCCTCGGACTCGGTGGTGACGACTACATCGTCAAATCGGCAACGCCAGCCGAAGTGGTCGCCCGTGTCAAAGCAGTACTGCGGCGCGTCTCACCGACCGATGAGTCCCGAACGTTGCACGTCGGACAACTCGAAGTCGACCTTGCATCGCACGAGGTCAGCCGGGAGGGGCGAGAAATCGAACTCACAGCACGAGAATTCGAACTGCTGCGCGTCCTCGTCGAACAACCTCGTCGCGTGTTCAGTCGAGATCAACTCTTCGAGTTGGTCTGGGGCTCCTTCGGAGATCGGAGTTCTGTCGCGGTGTACATCGCTCGTCTGCGACAGAAGATTGAACCCGACCCAGCCAGGCCGTGCTACATCGTCACCGTGTGGGGCGCCGGCTATCGACTCGATCCGGGTAAGGGATGAGTCGCGCACCGATCCGATTCCGGACATTCATTCTCGGTGCGATCCTGGTGGTGTTGCTCGTACCGACGTTGGCGGCCAGCGCCGCGTGGGTGATTGAACGTGAGAACCAACACTCGAACATCCAGCGACGGGTGGACACCGCAGTCTCGTTCCTCACCGCCCACCGCAGCGAGATAAAGGAACGGGCGACCCTCCGACAGTTTGAGCGAACATTAATTTCGCTCGGCCTACGCGCACAGTTGGTCCTCGCCACAAAATCTCCCCCTGGAAAAGTTGTCCTCTTCATCAGCCCGTCGCTTGAAACCCTTAACACCCGGCCCGCGGTCGAGCAAAAAGTCGCGGCGACTCTGGCCCCTTCTACGTCATGGAGCCAACAACGACACACCATCTACGTTGCGTCGTCGAAACCCCCGGCCACTCTCTCTGCCACGCTCTACTACCGACCCGCCTCGAGTGGCGCTCGAGCACTCGTTGCGTTCATCACCTGGGTGGTGTTCTTTCTCGCAAGCCTCACTGCGGCGATCTTGCTGGTCGGTCGCTGGATGGTCGCGCCCCTCGCTCGTTTGAGCGCTCAAGTCGACAAGGTCGCTGGCGGCGACCTGTCCATCGCGGTTCCTGAGAGTCGGATCGGCGAAATCGCGAACATTGCTCAGGCGGTCGACGGCATGACGAGCGCCCTCGGTGAGACCGAGCAAAACCGCAGCGAAGCGGATGAGGCGCGACGCTTCTTAGTGACAAGCGTCGCGCATGATTTGCGAACGCCGCTGTTCGCATTGCGCGGTCACCTGCAGGCGATCGGCTCAGGTCTGGGTGACCCGCAGGTCCACTTGGAGCGCGCCGAAGCCAGAGCGGACGCACTCGAGCGGCTGATCGGGAACCTCTTCGCTTTCACCCGAGATGACTATGCCCAACCAACGCTGCACCTCGAAACCGCTTCATTGGCTGATCTTCTCGAAGAGATTTCCGCCGGCCTTGCGCACGCAATCCGACTGGGCGACAACGAAATCGTCTTTGATGGCGATCGAGCAATCAACGTCATCGTCGATCGCGACCGCTTCAAACGCGCACTTACCAATGTCATCGAAAACGCGCTGCGCTTTAGTCCTCGAAGTGCCCCCATTCAGTTGAGCTGGGCCCTCGTCGATGAGGCAAACGCTCAGATCACAGTCCAGGATCAAGGGTCCGGATTCGACGTTGAATTACTTCCACACGTCTTCGAGCCAGGCATTCGAGGCAACCTCTCACCCGACGACAACGAAGGAGGAGCGGGTCTCGGTCTAACCATCGCGAAGCGCCTTCTCGAACACCAACACGCCACAATTTCAGTCTGTAACGATCCGCTTGGAGGTGCTTTGGTTACGGTCACGTTGCCACGAGCACCGACCGATCGTCGCTATTAGCGCCTCAATGGTTGTCTCGCGGCCGCCCGTTGGAACGCGCCGTTGCGCGCGAGGCGAATATCTTTCGTCCACATACGCTGACTCCTACGAGAGCTAAGGAGAAGTCATGGTGGAATTCACTAGCGCCCAGGTCAAGTACCTACAGAATCAGCGCCTTGGTCGACTGGCAACGTTACGGCCCGACGGATCACTCCAGAACAACCCGGTCGGCTTCACGTTCGTCGCGGAATCCGGAACGTTCGACATTGGCGGAATGAACATGGGCGACTCACAGAAGTACAAGAACGTCGCCGCGAATGGTCAAGTGGCGTTCGTCGTTGATGACCTTGCGTCAACGGATCCGTGGAAGCCGAGAATGGTGGAAGTGCGCGGAACGGCTGAGGCAATTTCGAATGATGATTCGCGTAAATCGATCATTCGCATCCATCCAAGCCGGGTGATCAGTTTCGGCGTCACAGAGTGACCGGTCGCAACCAGATGCTCGACACGCTCACGCGGATCCTTCGTCTGGCGTGAGTCCAATGTCGGTGTAAGGCAGGCACAGGCGTCAATCATCTTGAACCGTCTGACCGGAGAATGTGTGAAAGCGATGCGCGGGGCTTCAAGTCCCCTTCTGCGGGTTCTCAAGCTCGTCACCGTGTGCGGCCTCTTGGTGTGGGTTCCAACAAGCTTCAGCACTGTCGCCGCCGAGGGCGTGACGAGCCATGTTGCCAGCTCGTCGGAGTACGTGGCACTCGGAGATTCCTACGCTTCGGGAGAAGGCCTGCAGTCCAACGCGGCGACGTATATTCCTCCCTCGAATAACGACGGATGTCATCGGAGCCCCACGGCGTATCCCGTCTTGGTTGCGGCCAGTCTGAACCTAGATCTCGGCCAATTTGAAACCTACGGATCTGGCGGCTTCGTCGCATGCTCCGGCGCCACGACAAAGGACCTTTTGAAAGGAGAGAACGGCGAGCCTGCCCAACTGAGTGCCCTTTCGTCGGCAACACGCTGGATCACGGTGACCGACGGAGGCGACGATCTCCAATTTGCGAACGTCCTGCTCGCGTGCCTAGACCTTCGCGCGAGCGTCAAGGTCCACAACGTGACGAGGAGTTACACCCAATCGGGGATAGTTCGAGAGAGTCAAACGTGCAATCAGTACCTGGCCACTGCGAATGCTCTCTTCGCTACTCCGAGTGGGACGTCCAAGGAAGTGGCCGCCCTCGAACACGTCTACAAGCAGATCTTCATTGACGCACCGAATACTGAACTGGCGGTGGTGAACTACCCGCAACTGTTCACCGAAAGTCCGCCCGTATTCTGTCCCGTCGCTCCCGGACTCAGTCTGTCCTCGCGGCTCAAAGTGAGGTCAGCGCAATTGAACGTTGGTTACTCAGCGAGTGAGATCGCCGAGTTCAATGTCGTGGAGAGTGAACTGAACGCCGCCATCGCGAGCGCGGTCACCGCCGTTGGCGCTCTGGGACATAACATTCGACTCGTTGACGTCAATAGCCTCACGAAGTCGGCGGCGATTCCTTGCAACCTCGCGACCAACGCGAAATCCGACATGAACGCTCTTCGCGTCACCGTCGGTTCGCCGCTCACGACAGTCGTCGAGAACTGTCACTTCGATTTGGCTCACCTGATCGCATTACGACCCTTCGTTTCGTGTCCCATATATGAGGGAGATATATTCGTCGCGAACATAGCCACCGAATCGTTCCACCCGAAAGGGGCCGCGCACCAAACAATGGCGCGAGCTGTTGAAACTGTCTTCAATCAGGTCGCGACGACGACGAGCACGCTAAGTCCCCAATAGAGCCTTCGAGCGGAGGGGCCGAGTGTCGGCGCCACAGGGTGTCGGAGGTCTTGCGACTACGTTGGTATACGCGTGGGCTCAAATACGAAGTGATTCAGCTTCGTACTCGTTGCGTCGAAATCGGGTTACAGCCAGTGGTTTCGCGCCGATGAGCTGCGGGAGTGGTGCATTCACTTGATGGGAGCCGGGGGTCTCTGTATGACTGATGTAAATCGAATCCGCTTGACGGAGTTGTTGGGATGAGTTCGGCCTTCGATCTAAGTGGGCGCGTGGCGCTGGTCACCGGTGCCGGCAGCGCCACCGGCATCGGTTTCGCGACCGCGCGGTTGTTATCTCAAATGGGTGCCGCGTTGATCATCACGTCGACCACCGATCGAATTGACGATCGAGTGAGCGAACTGCGAGCGAGTGGCGCCGACGTCGTCGGAACGGTCGGGGACCTGACCGATCCATCGACGGCGCCAATGTTGGTCGACTCGGCTATCGCGCGTTGGGAAAGGCTCGACGTGGTGGTGCAGAACGCCGGCATGACGTCTGTGTCCAATCCCCACACCGCGAGTGTCATCGAGGAGATGGATTTCGAAACCTGGCAAACGAGCATTGCTCGTAATCTCGACACGACCTTCCTGGTGGCCAAGGCATGCCTCCCGGTCATGACGGCGGCGAGTTGGGGTCGTCTCGTGCTGGTGTCAAGTCTGACCGGTCCCGTCATGGCGACGAGAGGTGAACCCGCGTACGCCGCTGCAAAGTCCGGCATGGTCGGACTCACACGAGCACTCGCCGTCGATGTGGCCGCCCACGGCATCACCGTCAATGCGGTCGGACCTGGCTGGGTTGAAACTGGTTCACAAACCGACCACGAATACGATCAAGGTTTGAGAACACCGGTCGGTCGTAGTGCGACCCCCGACGAAGTCGCGTCCGCGATCTGTTGGCTGGCCTCACCCGGTGCTTCGTACGTGACCGGGCAGTGTCTGGTCATCGACGGTGGAAATTCAATCGCCGAAGAAAGAGCGTGACCTGACCAGGAGTGGCCATCGCTCAACCGGCTGATAGACGAAACCTTTTATCGGTTCAATGACAAGGGATTCTTCTAGTAAGCAGGGACATTTTGCCCTAGTGCGGCCCTATTGGTTATCCCTACTCTCAAGAGTATGGACAGGGGGGCACAGACTCAGCGACGACGAGGCGTGATCTTCGTCCAGGATTTCATCGATGTCCCGCTACCGCTGGCGAGCGTTCGAGGGCAGTTCTCCAACACCGAACGGTGGCTCGCTGTTCTGGCGAGCGAGGCCGAGGAGGACGGCGAAGCGTTACGCCTCCAGATTGGTCCGACCTGGGCCGGCGGACTCGTGACTCGCGAAGTCGAAGTCACGCTCGGGCCAACCCACGAACGTGGCGAATCCCTTGTCGTTCCCCTCGTCTGGAAAGCCACGGGTTTGACCGGCGTGTTTCCGATGCTCAACGGTGACCTCGAACTTGCTCCGCTCGGCTCACAACGATGCCGATTAACGCTCGCCGCCTCCTACTTACCGCCATTTGGCGAAATGGGCCGCGCACTCGACCACGCCCTGCTGCACCGAGTGGCGCAGTCGACCGTGCGCTCGTTCCTCGCGCGAGTTGCCACGAACCTCGAAGCGAGCAACAGCGAATCAAGGTAATCCTGGTGGAGGTTGAACATCCACTGAGATCCTTTAAATCCGTCGAATTCCAAAACTTATGGTCAGTGATGGTGACAGTTCTATGTGTTGCGTGTTTCGCGCGTCTGGTCTGACGCCTTAATTCAGTGTGAACGCGGCGGCCGCTGGCCGCCGCGTTCACTCCTCACACAACTTCGCCAATCAGGCGCCGAACGCCTGCTGGTTGTTAACTTGATCGAAGATATTCTTCGCGATTGTCTCCAAGGTCCTATTCGAGGCATACCAGATGCTGCCGGAACCGGTCACGCCGTTGAACGGACCGTTGAACGCCGTGAGGGTCGTGGTGGCCTCGAAGTCGAGGATCTGCTGGATGGTCATCGCCGCCGCTGGCACTGCGCCAGAGGCGAAGGCATTTGTAGATGGCAGTGCGCCGGTACAGGTGGCGGTCCCGGTCGTCGTATTATCGATCTCCGGGCAGATGGCCGTCATGTCCATGTTGAACGAGCCGAGACCAGCGCCGCTGACAAAGAACTTCGATGGCGGCTTGATACTGCCACTCGTCGTCGAGGTCCACCCGTAAGAGGAAGTGCTGAAGTAGACGTCGAGAGCGGTGCCCAGCATTTGAGCCTTCAGCATCACGTTCATGTTGGTGGCCGAAGCTCCGCTAATAATGCCGTTCACGTACGCGACGAGCTTCGAACACGTGAGGCCAGCTGCGTCCTTGAAGGGCCCATTGCCAGCACCGAGGCTCGAAAGATACGTCGCCAGCGACGTCTTGGCGGTTGGGGCACAGTAGTTACTGATCAAGCCGTTCCCGTTGGAGTTCTTCCAGAAGCCGATCGTTAACGCCCCGGTCGCGGCGGGTCCGCAGACCGTCACAACCACTGTGTTGGAAGAGCCCGTAGTCAACGTGGTGTTGGTCGTGAACGCAGCGGTGTTGTTGTACGACTGACACCCGGAAGATGGCACGGGTACGGTGTGGCTGTAAGTGATGTACTGCGGGCTCGATTCCGTCTCGTTGACCGTACCTATGGTGGACGTAGTGCCATTCCAGTCGTCGGTCACTGTCACGGAGTTGTCGATCAACGACTGTGTTATGGGGACGCTGAAGAAGGTAAACGATGCCTGACCAGCTCCGAGGAACGTGTCGTCACTCAATGTCTGGTCGCCCCAGGACATGGTCGCCGTGTTGTCGATCGACGTCGGTGTCGGTGAGTTGGTGTCGGTACACGAATAAGGGAACGTGTTGAAGCCGGGTACGAGCGTGGCCGGCAGGGTCACAGTGACCGAACAGACAGTCCCGTCCGACAGTTGGTCAGACAAACCCGAAATCTGAACATTGGACGTCGAATCCGTGTTGTCCAAGGTGATCACGCCCGACACTCCGAGAGCGCTGTTCGTGCCCCCGTCGTGGGTCACAGTGACGGTGTAGTTGAATGTGGCACTGCCACCAACTTGCTCGACCTTCGTCTTGTCGACGGCCTTTGAAATGCCCCACGTCCACTGCGTGGAGTACCCAGCAGCGGCGGTCTTAGAGATGGTCGGCTCTGGCGCCGGCAGTAATGAGGTGCCACCACCACATGTGCCAGAGGTAGCGTCCGCGCTCGGCGCGATCACGTTGCCCGAAGAGTCGACGAACGCGAAACCACCAGGTCCGTTACCGTTCCCGCCCGGGATGAGAAAATTGTCCGTGAGATTGCCTTCCGTGACGTAGGCAACGACGGACGTTCCACAGACCCCGCCGGTGACGGTAGTGGTGTCAAAGGTGAAGGTGATCGTCCCACCGGAGGCCGTACCACTTATTGTCTTGTTACCGAAGTACGAACTCTGAATGATTACGTCGACCGGTCCATCGGGCAGGTTGGTGTTTTCGATGGTCCCCGTGACGATATCCCCCGTCTGGACCATCCAGTGGGTGTTATTCAGAACTTGGCCGGTCCATGTCTGTGTACCGACCGGTTGCGCTAACTCACCGGGACCCGTGCCAGCCGAGGCAACACCAAGGGCGAATGGTCCAGTCGCGACGAGGGTAGCTGTGACCAGCAGGCCCGCGGCAACAACTGAGAACTTGGACAGAATACTTCGTGGTTTGTACTCCATAGGTCAAATCCCCCCCCAGACCCAGGAGAAGGTCTCCAGGGCGTAAGAAATCAACATCGTGAGGTGTCGGTTTCGCCCTGGCTCCCCGGATCGCTGGCGACCAATTTGCGCAATCCGGATTACTGCCACGCCTGGGCGGTCAAGGTAGCACAGTGACTCGTATGTGTCAAAGAGTTGAGGTTAGACACGCAGATGCATCCCTAGGCCCAGTGGTCGACGCCATCAAACGTTCCGAATAGAGGGATTAAAGGGCGCCGTATCAGGGACGAGGCATTTCTGGGTAACCACCACGTTCGCGATACTGACTCCGAGGACTTATCAGGCGCACGGGCAATGAAAGGCGCGATGCCCCTGCTGCCCCACAGGGCTACTTATGCCTATTTATTACCCTTGCCCGAACCGCCACCTTTTTTGGAGTTCGTGCTGGTTGGCGTCGTCGTAGTAGTGGTTGATGTTGGCACCGTCGTCGTGGTCGTCGGCGTAGTCGTCGTAGTGGTCGTTGATGTTGGCACTGTCGTCGTGGTAGTGGTCGACGTTGTCGTGGTAGTCGTCGTGCTTTGGACCACACCCGACTGGGACGACGTCGAAGACGCGGAGCCAGATGAGTTCAATGCCGTCACGCTGACTTCAAGGGAGAGGCCCACGTCTCCCGTCCCCACCACGAACGATTGGGACGTCCCTCCGAGAATGGGGGTGCAGATCGAGGATGCGCAGGTCAGCCACTGATACGAATAGGAAGTCGGTGATCCGGTCCATGTTCCCGTTGCAGCCGAGAGTGTCTGGCCCACGATCGCGCTCCCACTGATCACCGGATGCGCGATGTTGGCAGGAGCCGACGAAAGGCCAAGGAGCGACTGTAGAGCGCTGTATGTGTTGACCCGTCCATACTGGACCTGACGTGTGCCTTTCACTGGGTCGGTCGTGGAAAAAAGCGCGCTCGTGATCTGGGCGACGGAGGCGGTCGGGTCGGCCGACCGCATCAGCCCGACGATGCCGGCCACGGCCGGTGCGGCCGCAGAGGTCCCGCCAATAGCGCCGTAGCCGCCGCTCATCACTGTGGTGGCCTGAGAACCCGGCGCTGACACATTGACCCACGAGCCATAGCCCGAGTAGCTGAACAAGGTATCGGTCTGATCCGAGGCCCCGACACTAATGACCCCGGGAGTCGCTGCGGGATAAACCGGCGCGCTCGATCCGAAGTCGCCGGCCGCGGCGACCACTACGACGTTGTGGGATAGCGCGTAAGAGACCGCGCTGTCAATGACTGAGGAGTCGGTGGTGCCTGCGAGGCTGATGCTGATCACATTGGCATCGTGGTCGACGGCCCACGTGATGCCGCTCGCCACGTTGCTCGCCAGTGCCCCAGTGCCGCTGTTGTATACCTCAATCGGCATGAGCCGGCAGCTCCAGCAGTAGGCCGCAACGCCCTGGGAATTATTGGTACCCGCGACGGCCACGCCCGAAACTTCGGTGCCGTGGCCATAAGTGTCGGCCGTGTTGGAAGAGTTGGTTAGGACGTTCCATCCGGGCACCAGGTTTGAGGAAAGGTCGGGATTGGTGGAGGCCACGCCGCTGTCAATGATCGCGATAGTGACAGCGGTAGAACCCGTCGTCAACGACCACGCGTACGTCGCTTGGTCGACAGTCTCGCCCCATTCTTGGCCGTTGATACCGCCGGCGAAGTAGGGATCGTTGGGAGCGAGGGGCGTGGCGGTGGGTGTCAGAAGGGGATCCAGTTCGGCATAGGCGACCCCCGCCTGGTTGCACAGCGCGCCGAGGACGGTGTTGACCGCCGCGCTCGGGACGGTCACGACTCGGGCGTTAAGGTCGCCTACCGCGGAGACGGTGGTGGCTCCTATCTGCGATTCCAAATGCGCGGCGAGCGCGGCTTTGGAGCCGGGAAGAAAGCCGATCACTATACGCGACGTGCCGCTCGCGGCCGACGCCTGGGTGGTGACGCCAGTGAGGGTAGCCGCAGCAACCAGGAGACCAGAAAGTGCGAGCACGGCAAACGTGCGCGTTCCGACACTGAGCCTGACCATGAAATCTAAGTTGCCAGGTCAGAACAAAGATTCGCCCAACTTCGGCTCAATCATTGAACAACCTCGCGGCAGAGTCGTTGCTGCTACACCGCCCCGTGCCTTACCCGGTTTTTCGCGCTCGATACAGCGTTACAGCGAAGGTGATGATCACCAGCAACGGCAACGCGACGTAAGCCAGGGCGTTGACACGCATGACATGGACCACGAGAGCAACCGCACCCACGATCACAATGACCGCAACCGTGATCTCTGGGGTGTCGCCTACCAGGAAATCCCACCAAAAACGACCGAAGCCTTTGAGCAATCGCACCGGGAGAGATGCGGTGTCACTCATGGGCCGGCTCCTGCGCGACGTGGTGCGTCATCCGCAAGACTCGAATGAACGCTGCCGCGACGACTGCGTAGAACACCACGAGGACGAGCAACGTCGTATCGCCACCGGGCCATCGCACGTGCAGGCCTTCGCCCGTCCAGAACGTCCCGTAACTCACGAGCATTATTCCGACCACCATCTTCATGGCGTTCTCGGGCACGCTCGACAGTTGCTGTGCGACGATCACCCCGACGATTCCTACAAGCACGACCGCGATCGCGGCGACGATGACCGCCAGACCGAGTCGGTGGGCTGACGTGCCCAGCGTCAATACCGTGATGACGATCTCGAGTCCTTCTAAGAAGACTCCCTTGAACGCGACGACGAAAGCCACGGGGTCACGCCCCACTGGCGCGCCCTGGGCTTGGAGTTCGGCAACCGTTTCGCGGTAAATCGCATCTTCATCGTGCTTGGCTTTGAGTCCGCTCGAGCGAAGCATCGCCTTACGCAACCACTGCATTCCGAATATCAAGAGGACGATACCGACGACGAGTCGAAGAGTGCTCAACGGGACGTGCACGAGCGCCGGACCGAAAGCGCCCACCAATGCTCCTAGCGCGAGTATTGCAACGGCCACTCCTTGCAGCGCTGAACGCCACCCACGAACGTGACCTACGGCCAGCACGATCGTGAGGGCCTCAACCATTTCGACGGCGCTCGCGAGGAACACCGCGCCGACGAGCACGACGACGGAGGTTGAACTGCTCAATGTGGCAATCATGAACTCCTGCTTCCTTGGGCGGCCATGACGAAACAGGCCGACGAATCAAACGACACCTTCACATTTGCGTTGCGTTCGAATCGCCGCACTGAGAAAACTTTTGTGAGCGTCATCTGATCATCAACTTTAACGACGTGCTCGTATCCACGTCCATTGAAGGCCACGTCGATCACTTCGGCCCGCACGCCGTCGTCATCACCAGGCGCGTTAAGTGCGACTCCCGACGCTCGCACAAAGAAGTGCAATGAGGGATCACCAGCGCGGCAATCGATGCCGAGCGCCTTGAACGAATGTGACGGAGCAAAGGGCAACGCCACGTCGAAGAAGTCATCGTCCAGGGGCGTGGCCGACGTCACGGCACACTCCCCCGCGACACCGGTGAATCGCGTAACGAAGGCGTTCTTCGGATGTCGATAGATGTTCTCCGGTGTGTCAAATTGCACGAGCGAGCCGTAATTCAACACACCGACGCGGTCCGCTAGTGCGAAGGCCTCACTTTGATCGTGCGTGATGTAGATCGCGGTGGCGCCAGCCTCGCGCGTCAGCGTCGCGATCTCGATCCTCAACTGTTCGCGGCGGTCGGCGTCCAAATTCGACAGCGGCTCATCGAAGAGAATTAGACCGACATCGGCGGCGAGCGCTCGAGCGAGAGCGACGCGCTGTTGCTCGCCACCAGAAAGTTCATTGGGGTAGCGCGACGCCAAGTGGGATATGCCGACTCGCTCGAGCAGATCGTCCACGCGTTGATCCTTTTGCTCTTTCGATCGTGACGACATGGCAAGCGGGAACGCGATGTTCTTCTTTACCGTGAGGTGCGGCCAGAGGGCGTAGTCCTGAAACACCATCGCGGTCTTTCGTTTCTCCGGCTGCACGAACGTCCGGGGACCGGCGACGCAGACGTCGTTGATCGTGATCACGCCACTCGAAGGTCGCTCGATGCCCGCAACGCAGCGAAGCAGCGTCGTCTTGCCCGATCCCGAGGGCCCAAGCAACACGACGAACGAACCCGGTTCGACCGTGAGGTCGACACAGTCCAGAGCCACTTTCTCACCGAAGTCCTTGCACAGTTGCTCGACCACCACCCCGACCGCTTGAGGAGCACTGGATTCAGACGTCACTTCACCACGCTCCAACCTGTTCGTCGCCAACCCTCCGGCGTCACCAGGCGGTAGATGGCCAAGGCGATGATGATGACGCCGAACATCTCGGCCAAAGTGAGGACCGTCATGGCCGTGCCGGTACCGGATTGAAAGTTCGCGAGGTAGGACTGGATCGTCACGGAAGCTGGCTCCTGGCTCGGCGGATAGAGGATCTGCGCGATGGCCAACTCCGAGAGGGTCTTGGTGAACGTCAAGAGCCAACCCCATACCAGGACCCGCGACATCAGCGGCATGTTCGTCGTTCGCCACGTTCGAAATCGGCCGGCACCATGGACCCTTGCGGCCTCACTCAGCGACGGCTGAATCTGGCTCACCGGCCCAGCCATGAAGCGAGTTTGACCCGGTAATGCCGAGGCGATGAGCGCGAGCATCAACAATGGCAGCGTCTTGTAGATATCGACGACGTGGGACGTGATGAAGCTCAAGTTGTAGAAGAAGATGTAGCCCACGCCAAGGACGACGCCCGGCACCGCCACCGATCCGAGCAGCAGGATGTCGGTGATCCGTTGACTCCAGCCGCCATGACTCGCGACGAGTCGCCGCGCCAAGACAATGGCCATGACACCGGTCAGCGTGGCGACGACGAGTCCCAGTTGATTGGAGAGTACGAGCGGAGATCCGAGACTGTTGTCGACGGTCGACGGATGAATGGCCTGGGAGTAGTACGACAACGTGAAATGCGCGCCGGCTCCCGTGGCGTCGCCGAGGTTTTGGACGAATGAACCGATGACCGCCCCGAGAATCGGCACCCCGAGTGCGATGAACACGATGAGACCCACTCCCACGGAGGAGAGGTAGCGAGACCGCGAGCCAAACTCCCGACGCCGCGGAGCTCGCGTTCGACCTGAGAGCACGGCGTAGGACTTGCTACGGCGCATCACCACTGACTGCAGCGCGATCGGCGGGATCGTCAAGATGATCAAGACCGCAGCGATGACCGCGGCGACCGAGAAATTCGCGGGAAAGTTGGAGATCGCCGAGAACAGGGTGTAGGTGGCCAACGGGAAATGCACGTGATAGCCGAGGGTGAAGGCTACGCCGAAGTCACTCATGGTCTCGGCGAAACTGATCGCGATGGCACTCAGAAGTGCCGGGGCGATGATCGGCAACACGGTCGCGAACGTGCGCGTGCGCCCGGCCCCATGAATCCTTGCCGCGTCTTCGAACTCCGGACCGAGACCCTGCAATCCTGCCGAAACGATGAAGTACGCGAAGGGCAGCGCGGCCGAGGTGAGCACGATGATGATGCCCAGTGGACCGAAGAATTCGCCGTACAGCCAGCTGGTATTGAGCCCAATGGCGCTCGCGGCACCGTGAGGTTCTAAGAGGTCCGTCCAGCCGAGCGTCATCATCCACGTCGGCATGAGCAACAACAGCCACATGCACAAGGACCACAGTCGCCGAGCGCCGATGTTGGTTCGGTGCACCAACCAGGCGATGGTCGTCGCCGTCGACACGGCGAGGAACGACACCAACGTCGAGACCCACAGCGAGTTGAAGATGCCCTGTCCCGTGTAGCCCGTGAACGCTTGACGGACGAAGGTCAACGTGAACCACTGCGAACCCTGTTGAAAGAGCCGTGGGCTCACCGCGAGTATCAAGAAGCAACCAACCGGCGCCACGATAAGAAAAAACAGCACGATCCAGATGGCGGTACCACCCAAGGAGAATCGTCTCTTGTCGAGTCCGCGATCGCGTGTCCGAGGCTCGGGGCCAGGCACAACGGCGCTGGCAGTGGTGCTAATCGTTACGTCGGCCACGCAGTCCTTTCTTGCGCGGAACCGTCGCCGAGGTCATTAAACCTCGGCGACGGCGCGCGGACTTCTGAGGAGAGATGAAGTCGAAGGATTACTTCGGCACAACTGTGCTGTCGAACCAGGTGTTCACCGTTGACTCGAGTGGTCCCCATACGTAGGGGCTGATAGTGATGGCGTGGGCGCTCGACAGAGGTGGAATGACCTTGTTGGCTGGGTTCTCGCCCTTGAGGACGGGCCAGAACAGCGAGTCGCCCTGAGGGTCACCTGTCTGCATCACCTTTTGACCGGCGGAGGACATGACCCAGTCGACGAACTTCTTGGCGTCATCACGAACGATCGCGGGCTGCTTACCATCAATGCCGATGGCACTCGGTAAGGCAATCGAGTAGTTCAAATACTTCACGCGAATGGCCGGGAACGATCCGTTCAACTCGTCGCCGTAACAGGCCGAACTCTGGACGATGGCCATGTTGATCGAACCTTGTTCCATCGCGCCGAGCGTCGGTCCATTGGTGGAGCTCACGAGCATGCCACCCTTGGCCAGATCCGAGAAGAACTTCTTGCCGTCAGCGACCGCCGCGGCCGTCGAGCCGCTCTGGTACTTGCCCATCTGGTCCATCACGCCAGCGATGAGCGGGAAGGTTGGTCCGGACTGCGACGGGTCGTTCATACCGAGGACGCTGGCGTACTTCGACTCGGCGAGTTGAGCCCAGGTCGACGGCAATTGATTCGCCTTCACGGCGGCTGAGTTGTAACAGAGGGCGCCGGTGACCGTGAGTCCGGTCGGGGTGTAGCTGCCGTCCGCCGGTACGTTGGCCTGTCCGAGGGAGTTGAAGGTGACCTTGGGAACACTGTGCTTCAGGAGTTTTCCCTCATTGTCCAACTGCGCGAACGCCGTAGCGCCGTCAACCCAGAGAACGCCCCACTTGGGGTTGTTGCCCTCGGCTTGTATCTGCTCCAACAAGGGGCCGGTCGAGTTGTCGTTCAGGGTGACCGTGAATCCAGGATTCGTGGCGTTGAACGCGGCGACGGCGGCGTGGTCGTAACCCTGCGCCGAATAGAGGACGAATCCTGGATTCGAGGCAGCGTGGGCCGGGGCCGACAGGGCAATGAGTGAAGCGACTGTTGCCGCGGCCAGGGCAGAAATGAACCCCAGACGTAGCGATTTATTGGTTTGGATGAGGGTTTGCATGGTGAATTCATATCGAAACGAGATGAATAACACTTGACACTGACTTGACAGAAGCGAAACAGTTAAATGAACTCTCTGTCAATTACGAGGCACGAGATGTTGGTGAGTGTTTTCGTTGACGGGGCACGACCCCAGTGATAATCGACCGGCTCCATCCGTGGATTTATATCACCTGATATAAACCAAGTATGAACCCAACTGCAGATCTTCGCGAGGCGCGAGTGGCCGCGGGACTGACGCAGGCGAAGTTGGCAAAACGAGCTGGGACCAGCCAATCGAGACTTTCCTCGTACGAGAACAACAGGATTACACCGAATCGGTCAACCAGAACTCGCCTGCTTCGTGCGACCCAACGGTTGCCCTCTGAAGCCTTGAGAGAGAATCGCGAGGAGATTCTTCGAACTGCACAAAGAAGTGGCTTGAGCGATGTGCGCGTTTTCGGTTCGGTGGCTCGACGTGAGGACACGATCCACAGTGACATCGACATTTTGGTTGCCGCACACAAAAGTACTTCGTTGATGGAACTCGCGGGATTCGCTGCTGAAGTCGAGGAGCTAACGGGATTCCACGTAGACGTAGTCTCCAATGGCAACGTAAGTAAGGATTCCAAGATCCTTCGCGAAGCACGTTCGTTGTGACAAAGCCTGACCAAACTGATGATCATGCGCTGTGACCACACTCGTGGGCAGCGCCGATTAACGCGGCATCATTGGATTAGTCGTTCACAGGCCCGAACATCGAGCGCATACGCCTCTTGATGCACCGAAGGTCGGTTGTTGGCGCTCGTCCCTCGGTGCATCAAGATCTATAGACATCAATTAGTGGATCAGAACCTTCAACGCTTCGTGCTCGGCCGCGTTACCGAAGACCTCGTACGCCTGGACAATCTCGTCGAAAGAGAATTCGTGTGTGACGAAGTTCTCGGCCGGCAGTTTCTTCTCGGTGACGAGCTTCAACAACATGCCGAGGGTATTCGTGTTCACGAGTCCCATCGAGATGTCGATGTTCTTGATCCAAAGTTCATTGAGCGCCAGTTCGACGGGCTTACCGTGCACTCCGATGTTGGCGACGCTTCCACCCGGACGAACGATGTCAACGGCCATGGTGAAGGTGTGCGGGGTTCCGACGGCCTCGATCGAGACGTCGACTCCCTGACCGTCGGTCAGAGCGAAGACCTGCTCTTTCCAGTCCGCGTCACCAGAATTCACCGAGTCAGTCGCACCGAAGTCGGCTGCGCGCTTGAGACGACTGTCATCGAGGTCAATCGCGATGATCTTGGACGGCCCGTACAGACGGGCGGTCATGACTGACGCCAACCCGACCGGTCCCGCACCAACGACCGAGACCACGTCACCTGGATTCACATGTCCGTACTGCACGCCGATTTCAAATCCGGTGGGCAGGATGTCCGACAGCAGGATTCCTTCGGAATCGGAGAGGCTCGCGGGCATTTTGTAGACCGAATTCTCGGCAAACGGGACGCGCACGTACTCGGCCTGGGTGCCATCGATCATGTAACCGAATATCCAACCAATACCGGCAATACCTTCGGGGTCCAAACAGTGTCCGAAGAGACCGACTCGACAGTTGGTACAACGACCGCATGAACTCACGCAGGACAAAATCACTTTGTCGCCGACCGCAAGTTGTGTGACCGCCTCGCCAATTTCGGTAATCACGCCGATTCCCTCGTGACCGAGAATCCTCCCTGCCTCAACCTCCGGCACATCACCTTTGAGAATGTGCAGATCTGTGCCGCATATGGTCGTGGCGACCATTTTTACGATGACGTCAGTCGGCCGTTGAATTTGGGGATCCGGTACTTCTTCCCAACTTTTTACTCCAGGACCTTTATAAACGAGTGCTTTCATGGTTAATCCTCCTTGCGCGCACGCGATCAACAACCAATGCGCTGCATCACCACCTTGGCGAGTCAAGGTCCTCTGCGTTAGGGACAGAAGTCCCATTTATTTGCGCCATCTACATAAAAGGGCGATATACACCAAGAATCCCGGTGGACTCGAAGGAAGGTGCGCTCGATTGGACTTTTCGCGAAATGGCAGCAGAGGACATTCGCCACTACCGAGCGCGGCAAACGGCGACGGATGATTAGCACCATGCTGGAACTTGGTGAACCGAAGGTTCAAATGGTTGAAGAAGTTTCATCCACCTCAGGCCGATACCCTGCCGATCTCGAGACCACGTTCGAGGTCGACTCGGCTGTCGGGCTCGTTGTTCGACCGATTCGAAGTGCCGATGGCGAGAAGCTTGTCGACTTTCACAGCTATCTCTCCTTTGATTCGATTTATCGTCGGTACTTCTCAATGCATCCGAGACTCTCGCCGGAGGAGGTTCAGCACTTTACGAACGTCGACTACCTGAACCGCTTGGCACTCGTCGTTCTTGACGGCGCAGACATGGTCGCGGTGGCGCGCTACGACCGCCTTCCCGAGACCGAGACGGCCGAAGTGGCGTTCATCGTACGCGACTCCTACCAGCACTTGGGACTGGGTCATCGTCTGCTCGCGGCATTGGCCGTCGCTGCGTGGCAGCGAGGGATCAAGGAATTCATGGCCGAAACCCTCTTCGCGAATCGCGACATGATCGCTGTATTCCGGCATTCGGGCTTTCCGGTGACGACGGAGCGAATCGACGGCGACATCATTGTTCGGTTCCCCATCGAGCCCAGGTCCTCAACCAAGGGCCCTTCCTGAACGTCAACAACCCAAATCGCCTTGACGATGCGAGCGTTTCACACGAATCTGACGCTCGGGGCCAAATGTCCCTAGTGCCTGTAGAGAACACGCATTAGAACAGAAGTGTGTGCGTTTAGGTTGTTTGCCCGATCGAGACGTTGTCACGCGGTAGGTAATGATTCGAATGAGAGGTGGCGACAATGTTGTCAGTGTTTTTAGTTGACGATCACGAAGTCGTCCGTCGCGGCGTCCGCGAACTTCTTGAGTGTGAGAGCGATATCAAGGTGGTTGGCGAGGCCGGTCGTCAAAGCGAGGCGCTCGAGCTCATCACCAAAGTGAAGCCTGACGTCGTTCTCCTCGACGTGCGCCTACCTGACGGCGACGGAATCGAAATTTGCCGCGATATTCGCTCAGCGTCACCCGAGATCCACTGCCTCATGTTGACCTCATACGCCGACGACGAAGCGTTTGTCGGTGCGGTGATGGCCGGTGCCGCAGGCTACGTGTTGAAGCAGATCAATGGCAACGACCTCGTCGCCTCTGTGCGTCGCGCCGCCCGCGGCGAGTCGTTACTCGATCCATTGCTGGTCGCTCAAGCTCGTGCGCGACTCGGTCGAGACCGCGAAGAGGAACGACTGAAGCCACTGTCGCCGCAGGAACGAAAGATCCTCGACCTCATCGCCGAGGGCAAGACGAATCGCGAAATCGCTGAAGCCATGTTCCTGGCGGAAAAGACAGTACGCAACTACGTGTCGAACCTCCTTATGAAGATGGGTATGAAACATCGAACCGAAGCCGCGGTGTTCGCCGTCCACGTCGCTGAGCGCGAGCGCAAGTCCTTCGCCGGACCTGAGTAATAGTTCGCGCTCGTAGTCGACGTCACGCCATCTGAAGTAGTCACTGCTACGCGCTGCGCCGCGTCGCGCATTCAACCCGCGTTACGTCAACGCTTCACGTCGCACGCGGATCGATGATCGCGTTGTTGGGGAAGAAGGTCGACAGTATCTGACATTTGTCCCTATTGAAGTGGGGATGTTTCGAACCAAGATGGATTCGAGGTCTTGTGAAGGACCAGAAAGAGGTGAGTCCCATGGAAAGCATCCGTGAACTCCTCGGAGAACCATCCGCGATTAACACACCACGCATTCTGGAGTGGCTACGAACTTCGAAGTTGATGTCCGTTGCTTGGACCGCGATGCGTATTTGGCTCGGTGTGATGTGGATTCAAGCAGGCACCGCAAAATTGTGGGGAGCCGAGAATCCCGCCTTTCTCCACAACAACGGTGCCGGTGTCGCTGGCTTCGCTGCACACGGTGCGGCGGCCTACAGCTGGTGGGGTTCGTTCCTACACACCTTCGTCGTTCCCAACGCGAGTTGGATTGCGGTCATCGTGGCCTTCTCTGAGTTCGCTTTCGGCGTCGCCCTCGCGCTCGGCCTGTTCACCAGGCTTGCGGCTCTCGGCAGCCTGGCCCTGCTCTTCACGTACATCATGTCCGGCACGGCGAGCGTCTGTGGCTTCTACGCCCTCTTCGCTCTCGTGATCCTCGCGACGTGGAGGACGTCGAGTTGGATCGGTGTCGACGGCTTGATCTCTGGCTACCGCCAGCGCCGCAACGCGAAGTTGGCGCTTCACAACGTGGTCGTAACTGACGACATGATCAATGCTGTCATCGACGCGGAATCGCTCGACGGATCGGTGTCGTCTTCAAAGAGCGACCACCTTTCGGTGCGCTAAGTAGTCGCATAAACCGCAGCGTCCGTCATCCGGTCTAGGCCGATGACGGACGCTGCGTTTTTTTGTCTTCTACGACGAAACCGGAACCCGCCACGACAGAATCGAACCCTTCGGATCGCGTGACGTAATGGTGCAGGTGCCGCCATGACTTTCTGCCCGAGTCGTCATATTACGAACACCATTGCCCGCCGACAGCCCATCGGTGATGCCGATGCCGTCATCCATGAGTGAGAAGGTCATCCACTCGCCTTCGAGTGCGACGACGGCATCGATCCGCGAAGCGTGCGCGTGGCGTGCAATGTTGGACAGTCCTTCTTCGAACACGTGCAGCAAGTCCTCGGTGACGGTCTCAGACACCACGGACTCCACCGGTCCGTCAAAGACAATTCGCGGCCGTACGCCGATTTCCTCGAGGTACTTGTCACCCAGCATCAACATCTCCTCGCGCAGGCCGCGACTGTCTCTTGATTGGCCCGGGAGTCGGAATATCGTGTTGCGAATCTGGCGTATGACGTCGTCGAGTCCGTCAACCGCTGAAGCGATTCGCTCGCCAACGGGACCCTCAATGGAGGATCCCGTTGCCTGCAACGACATTCCCAAGGCGAACAACTCTTGGATGACGGTGTCATGTAGGTCGCGAGCGATTCGTTCGTCTTCGGCGACAATCTTCAAGCTCTCGAGCTCCATGCGCGTGGAACCCATGACGATGGCCGTGGCAGCAGCGCCGGCGAACACTTCGGCGAACGCAACGTCGATCGGCTGGTAGTTGGATTCGCCGCGCCGTCGCCCCAACACCAGTGTGCCGAGACGCTGATCATCGGCGATGAAGGGGACGTAGAGGCCCGGGCCGAGACCGAGTTCGATGACGCCTTCGGGTACGTTGGTCGCGGTGTAGAGATCTTCGATGACTTCCGAGTCGCCGCTGCGCATGACTTCGGCCGATCGACTCGTCTCGGCCGAAAGCATCTCACCCAGCAAACACTCGGTTCCCGGTCCGTCGACTGCGACTATCTCGAAATAGGTGTCCGACTTCGGCGTCGCGATCCACGCCGCCTCTGAATAGCTGAGCAGTCGAGCGCTTCTCGTGACGAGCGGAAGTATGTCCTCCATCTCCTTTCCCGCCAGAAGGTGTCGAGTGATCTCATTCACCGCGTGGAGGCGATCGATCGATCGCCGCTGCTCTCTCGCGTCACGTACGTAAGCCGCGACGTAGTTGGTTCCTTCGAGCTTCACCGGAGTAAGACTCACGTCAATCGGGATCTCTGATCCGTCTCGACGACGACCCGAGAGCTCGAGACCCACACCCATCCGACGCGCATGCGGCGACTTGAAATAGTCGCGAAGATGATCCTCGTGGCGCTCTCGACGATCAAGAGGAATCAGCGTCTCGACGAGTTGGCCGATTAGCTCTTCTGATGTGTATTGAAACAACGACTCCACTGCGGGACTCGCGAGCAGTATTCGAGCACTCTCGTCGACCACAATGACTGCGTCGGGACTGGCCGAGAAGAGGGCATCGAGCAGCTGCACGGGATCTACATTGGGCGAGATGTTCATTTCGAGGCGACCGAACTTCGGAGTTATCCGATCTCGGTGATGTACGAACCAACCAGGGTCGCGGTTTGCTGATCCACCCCACCGTCACGCCGGGTCTCATGTCCGTCCTGAAAGTGAGCGAACGCCGCCGTCGACGAGATGGGATTGATCTCATCATCTCGGTGATTGTGAAACGACACATGGACGAACGAATCGTCGGCAAGGCGAAGGACCAGGTAACTGACGTTGTCGGGCTTCTCGGCGTTCAATTCCTCAAAGACGCCTTCGATGCGCTTCTGATTCTCATCGGCCGCCGCCTGAGAGTTCGTCCTGTAGCGGGTAACTAATCGCTTTTCCATGGAATGACCTTTCGCCGTACTCATGACCATATCGGTCACCATTGGTCGCAACCTTTAGGACGTGATTCTGGGCCTGAAAGCACCTGACCATTCCGCGGTGGACTCACTTCGGTCCGACACCTTCGAACGCGAGGTCCGTAATCAGTTGACTCACGGACTCGGAGTCGGCATTGGCGTTCACTCCGAATGACAATTTCGCCATGTTCGACGATACGAGTACGTGAGCGAGAACCTCTTCATCGACGTCGACGCGAATCTCCCTGGTCTCCTTGCCTCGACGAATCGTCGATCTCATAGCATCGAGAAAGGGGTTGGCATACTCGTTGACAAAATAATGATGGAGATGGGGAAAGCTACCTGCCTCAGCGTTGACGGCCCGTTCCAATCGGCCAACACGCGGATCCGCCGCACGAGCGGCGACAGCATTCATCAGCGAAACGATATTCTCCCTTGCACTTTGCGCGCTAAGAACGGGCAAGCTGAGATCGATGGATCGCAGCACGTCCAAATACAAGTCCTCCTTTGAATCCCACCGACGGTAAATCGCGTTTCTTGAAACTCCGGTGTGATCTGCGATGCCGACGAAGGAGAGCGAACTCAATGAGGCTCCGCCGCCGATCAAATCCAATACGGCGCTAAGCACGGCGCGGTCCACATCTGGGCTACGGGGCCGACCAGTTTTGGCCGATGCCGAATCGGACTCGCTCATACGATTAACGCTACACATGTGTTCCGTTAAAGAGCGTTACTGGTATCGCTATTTACGCAACACTGTTGTATCGTTATGGAAAAGCTTTGATTAACGTGTTCGAATCGAAATTCGCGTTGTGCGAAGTCGATCTCGTAAAGGCAAACTTAGTGAGATTTCTCTATCGAGAGAAACCTCTCGATAGAGTACGCTCGAAGAATGGCCCCAGAGAAACTCTCCACGGAACTTCCGAAGACGACGAGTTCAGACGCTCCTTCGGAATTGCGCGAGCTCAACGATCCGAAGACACTTCGCGCTCTCACTCATCCCGTCCGGCTCGCATTGCTGGAAGCACTGGCACTCGAGGGTCCACTCACCGCGACTGCCGCCGGTGAACTCATCGGTGAGTCACCGACGACATGTTCGTTTCACTTTCGCCAACTAGCGAAGTACGGCTTTGTCGAAGAGGCGGATTCCGGACCCGGTCGACTTCGGCCTTGGAAGATCATCAACGTAGGAATGCGCTTCAGCGACATCACCGAAGATGCCGAAACGAACATCGCGGCGAAGAGCCTCGAACGCATGGTGTTCGATCGTGCGATGAGTCGACTCGCGAGCTACCTCGATGCGAAATCGAGTTATCCCAAGGACTGGCAAGAGGCGTCACAGAACGTCGAGACGATTCTTTGGGTGACGCCCGCCGAACTGGAGGCCGTAACCCAAGAGGTCCTGGCGATCTTCAATCGATTCTTCGATCGAATATCTGACGCCTCGCTGCGTAGCGAAGGATCGCTACCGGTTGAAACCCTTATGTTCACCTACCCCGTGCGACTCCCAGGTACGTCACAATGACCATGCGCGACCTCGCAAAATCTCGCGACGCGAGGGTGTACCTAATCGGTCAGAGCTTTTCGCTCTTCGGCGATACGGCGATGTTCCTGGCCCTAGGTATTTGGGTGAAGGAGTTGACGCACTCCAACGCCGACGCCGGACTTACGTTCCTCTTCTTTCCCCTCGCGGCGCTATTCTCGCCACTGGCTGGCATGGTCGTCGACCGGGTGCGGCGACGCCCCACGCTCATCGTGGTGAACTTTGTGAGTGCCGCACTGGTGATGCTCCTGCTCTTCGTCCACAACTCGTCGGACATTTGGATTGTCTACCTGACCATGTTCCTCTACAGTTTCACGGGCAACTTCATTGGTTCGGCCCAATCCGCTTTCTTGACGGTGTTACTGCCGCCCGAACAGTTGGGCGACGCTAACGGGTTCTTGCGAACGGTTCGCGAGGGTCTTCGTCTGGTCGCTCCACTGGCCGGAGCCGGTCTCTTCGTCATCGTCGGTGGTCACTGGATCGCCGTGTTGGACTCGGCCACGTTCGTCATCGCTGGATTCACGGTCCTCGCCGTGCACGTGCGAGAAGAGAAACCCGTGCGAACCGCCGAGCACTTTCTCGCCGAGATCTCGGCCGGATTCCATCACGTGACCCGAACGCCGATACTTCGGAGAATGGCGATCTCATTGGCCGTCGCCCTCAGCGTGGTCGGTTTCCTTGAGACGGCGATCTTCGCGATCACCAGCAATGAACTGCACCGAAGTCCGAGTTTCATCGGCGTACTCATGGCAGCCCAAGGCGTCGGCGCCTTGATCGGTGGACCGCTCTCAGCCCCGACGATGCGCAAGATTGGTGAACGTTGGCTCTGCGGTGTCGGCCTCATCGGTATTGTTGCGGGCTCGTTACTTCTCGAAGGCGGCACGTTGGTCTTCGTGCTGATGGGTGCCGTCGTCTTCGGAGTAGCCCTTCCGCCACTGCTTGTCGGTGCCTACACGTTGCTGCAGCTGCGCACACCCGGAGAACTACAGGGACGGGCGTTCTCGGCCTTCGACCTCATCGCCTCGCTTCCGCAGACGATGTCGATCGCCGTGGGCGCCATATTGGTGACGGCGATCGGCTACCGCGGCGAATTGACCATCATCGCCATCGTCGTCGCGTTTGCCGCGCTGATCTTGTTGCTGCCAATCGCGGGTGAACCGAACTTCGGTCCGTTGGTGACGACTGATGAACTTGAAGTCGCCGTCGTCGACTGATTATTGGCGCGTCGATCCTGTGAGTTAATCAACCAACCGAGGAATCGCCACAGGTTTCACTGCCGGTCTTCGTTCCAGTCGCGACTCCGGGCGGGAAGAACGAGTTCACGACATGCCAGAACGAGCACGAGCGGTTGTAGAGAGTCACGTTGGTCTTCGCCGACGAGATCGAAAGGGCGCCAGGGCACTCGTCCGCTGTCGCGGCCCAGATCTCGTTCCCGTCGTTGACGATCTTGATCTTGAGTAGCAGGGAATCTTCCGCACAGAAACCACCGTTGCTCATATCCTTCAAACCAGTGATGGCCGTTCGCAGCGCCAGAACTTGACGGTGCGTCAGTACGACGGACGTGGGATCGCTGGACTCATTCATCAATGAGATCTTGCCGAAGCCCGTGACGGTCACGACACCACGAGTGGGCATCTGGACGTTCAGGATCGGCAAGTAGATCACCTGCACATCGACGCGCAACTCTTGCTCACCGTTCTTTGCTTGAGTGGTGGTATAAAACACGCCGCAGTACGTGATGTGGGGGCTGAAACAGGTCAGTGAAATGCCGAGGGTGTAGGTCGTCGCGACGTTCGGCCCACCGCCGGTCCCCGTTTCTGTCACCTTTTCTCCGCTCGGCAAATGCGCGCGCACGTATTGATCCACATCAACGGACGTTGGCAGGAGGTACAAACGATGCGCGAGGCGGAGTCCGGATCCACCGGCTACGTCGCCGCTGCCGGTGAGGGGCGTGGGCAACGAATTGACCTCTCGGGCAAGCGGCGGAACCGGTTGAGCATCGAGTAGGTGCAGTGCGTAGGCGTTGCCCGCGGCGACGATGGTGGCGGGCAATGTAGTCGTCGTGGTCGTCGTAGGACTGGCTGCGGAGACGGTCGCTGCGAGACCGAGACACGCGGCGCCGAGCGCGAAGCAAATCACAATTGCCCGGCGCGCCGTACGACCGGTTGGGTACTTCTCGGCCAACGTGCCACTTCGAAGCCCGGACATTTGTCTCACACCAAATACTGTCCGCGTCTCGCGGATTCTTTCGTTCACGGGCTGCGTCGACGACGCAGCGAGATTTAAGGACTCCGTAAAGTCCACGACTCAACGAATAGCCTCTCGTTTAGGGTGGTGAAGGGTCGACGACGGTCGGTCCCACAACGGCTTCGACCAGGAGGAGCACACCATCAAGAAGCTCTTTGTCTTCGACCTCGACGGAACCCTCGCGCCGAGTAAGTCACCCCTCGGCCCCGACGTCGCCGCACTCTTACACGACCTTTTGGGTGTCATGAAGGTGGCAGTCATCTCCGGCGGCGACTGGTCGCAGTTCCAGAAGCAACTCTTAGCCAATCTCCTGGACGATGAGCGAATGAAGGATCTCTTTCTTCTCCCCACCTGCGGCACACAGTTCTACGAATACGTCGGTCATTGGTCGAAGGTCTATTCCGAAGACCTCAGCGACGAAGAGCGCACTCGGATCAAGAAGGCGCTCCAGGACGCCTACGACCAGTCCGGCACCAAGGTGGACAAGATCTGGGGCCAAGCAATCGAAGATCGAGGCAGCCAGATCACCCTCTCGGTCCTCGGGCAAGAGGCACCCCTGGAAGAAAAAGAGAAGTGGGACCCCGACTTCTCGAAGCGCCAGAAGATCATTGCGATCCTCCGGCCGATGTTGCCGGACTTCGCGATCGCCATGGGCGGCACAACGTCGATCGACATCACTAAGCCCGGCATCGACAAGGCGTATGGAATCGGGAAACTGCGCGATCAACTCGGGATCTCCGTGGCCGAGATGCTCTTCGCCGGCGACGCCATCTTTCCCGGCGGTAACGACTATCCGGCCCAAGAGGCGGGGGTCGACAGCATTGAAGTGCGTGATCCCTGGGAGACGGCTCGCGTAATACAAACAGTGATCGCGTGCCTAGGCGAGGGCAAAGAACAGATCAAGTCGCCGGGAAAGAAGTCGTGAGCAGCTTCAACATGCATCCGCTCGATCTGGTGATCGATCCGGAGCCGGGAAACGCGAACGAGGTCGGGGGAATCTTGAATCCCGCGGCCGCGAGAGGACCCGACGGTGAGCTCTACCTTTTCCCGCGCCTCGTCGCGAAAGGCAACTACTCACGAGTCGGCATCGCTCGCGTACTGTTCGACGACAAGGGTGAGCCGCGCGGCATCGAACGACTTGGCATCGCGCTCGAGCCTGAGATGCCCTACGAGCTTCGTCCCGATGGCGGAGGCTGTGAAGACCCTCGCGTCACGTTCGTCGAACCGCTCAAGCAATACGTCATGACCTACACGGCCTTTTCTCCCGAAGGTCCTCGCATTGCGCTGGCCATATCGGAAGATCTCATCAACTGGGAGCGACTCGGCCTTGCCACTTTCGAACCCTACGAGGGGATCCATTTCGACGGCGTGGACAACAAGGACGCCGCCATGTTCCCTCTCGCCGTGCCGAACCCCGCCGATCGACATGAGTTGGCGATCCTCCATCGACCCCTCTTCCCGGGCACGCTCCCGGAGGACACGATGATGATGGACCCGAGCCGCGATGTCGACCTGCACCGCGAGAGCATCTGGATCTCCTACACCTCGGCGAGTCCCAGCGACCCCAAGTACCAACTGCGTGAGTTCACCTCGCATCACCGCTTAGCGTCACCGGTCTCGGACTGGGAGTCACTCAAGATCGGCAGCGGGGCACCGCCGGTCATGACCAAGCACGGGTGGCTGTTCATTTACCACGGCGTCACCGACCTCGCCCCTCCCGGTAGCGACGTGCACCGCCTCTCGTACTCGGCCGGAGTCATGATCCTCTCCGCGGATAATCCCCAGGAGTTGCTCTACCGATCGACGCATCCCGCACTCTCGCCCTCGGACTACACGGGTCCCCGAGGCACACCTTCCAACGTCGCCTTCCCGACTGGCATCGACCGCCGCGATGACCTCGGCGAGCCCGACCGGCTCGACGTGTACTACGGAATCAACGATTATCAAATCGCCGTCGCCCGGCTCGATGTCCCGGACGTCCTTCCCCACCCCGGCGTGGCCGACCCGCCCAGCCAGAAAGACCAAAGGACGATGCTGTGACCCGCTTCAACCTCGCGCCACTGATTCGGATTCGAGTGTCGTCTGGAAAGTTGCCAAACTAAGACGATGGAGAATGTCATCTCCATCAACCAAACTTCAAGGAACATTCGATGACCGTTCTCCCCCTTCGTCAACGAAGCGCGTGGTTGGCACTCGAAGCCCATGCCAGCTCAATGAACACGGTGAACTTGCGACACCTGTTCGCCGAAGACCCGAAGCGTGGTGAGCATTTTCGTGCCGACGCCGAGAGCCTGCACCTCGATTATTCGAAGCAACGAATCACCGAGGAAACTCTCCGACTCTTGATCGATCTCGCGAACGAATCCGAACTGACCCAGCGACGCGATCAGATGTTCCGGGGCGAACACATCAACGTCTCGGAGGATCGGGCAGTGCTCCACGTGGCGCTTCGAATGCCGAAGGATGCTTCGCTGGTCGTCGATGGCGTCGATGTAGTGGCCGAGGTTCACAAGGTGCTCGATCAGATGACGTCGTTCGCGAATCGCGTGCGAAGCGGCGAGTGGAAGGGCCACACCGGCAAGCCGATCAAAAACGTCGTGAACATCGGCATCGGTGGTTCGGACCTCGGACCGGTGATGGCGTACGAGGCATTGCGCTACTACTCCCGTCGTGATCTCACCTTCCGGTTCGTCTCCAACGTCGACTCGACCGACCTCGTCGAGGCGGTCCGCGATCTGGAAGCCGACGAGACCCTTTTCATCATCTCGTCAAAGACCTTCGGCACGCTTGAGACGCTCACCAACGCCACCTCCGCTCGCCAGTGGCTGATCGAAAAGCTCGGCGACGAGTCGGCCGTGGCGAAGCACTTCGTCGCCGTCTCGACAAACGCCGACAAGGTCGCGGCCTTCGGCATCGATCCTGCGAACATGTTCGTGTTCTGGGATTGGGTCGGCGGCCGTTATTCCATGGAGTCGGCGATCGGCCTCTCGACGATGATCGCCATCGGACCAGGTCACTACTTCGAACTGCTCGACGGCTTTCACGCAATGGACGAGCACTTCAAGTCCGCCCCCTTGGCAGAGAACCTTCCTGTCGTGATGGGTCTGCTCGCGTTGTGGAATCGCGACTTCCTCGGCTGCGCCAGCGTCGGCGTCATGCCCTACGAGCAGTACTTAAAGCGTCTACCCGCCTACCTCCAGCAACTCACGATGGAGTCCAACGGAAAGCACGTGACCCTTGAGGGTACGAACGTCGACTACGACACTGGTGCGGTCTACTGGGGCGAGCCGGGGACCAACGGGCAGCACAGTTTCTACCAACTAATCCATCAGGGCACTTCGATCATTCCTGTCGACCTCATCGGCTTTGCCAAGAGTCTCAATCCGCTGGGTGCGCATCACGACATCCTTTCGTCCAACGTCTTCGCTCAGGCCCAAGCGTTGGCTTTCGGCAAGACGGCCGACGAGGTGCGCGCCGAAGGAACGCCGGAGCACGTGGTTCCTCATCGCGTGATGGAAGGTAATCGTCCGACCAACGTGCTGCTCACGGAGATTCTGACGCCCCGGATCCTCGGACTGCTCATCGCCCTCTACGAGCATTCGGTGTTCACGCAGGGAACGATCTGGGGCATCGACTCCTTCGATCAGTGGGGAGTAGAGCTGGGCAAAGTCTTGGCCGTTGCCATCATCCCTGAGTTGGAATCCGACGTCGAGCCAAAGCTCGCTCACGACTCCTCGACGAATGAACTGATCACGCTGTATCGACGACTGAAGAGGAATGAGGACACCCATGACAACTGAGCGACCGATGCAACTGGGAATGGTAGGTCTCGGGCGGATGGGAGCGAACCTCACGCAACGACTGGTCCGCGACGGCCATAACTGTGTCGTGTACGACGTCAACGTCGCCGCCGTCGAGAAACTCGAAGGCGATCGGGTGGTGGGCGCCTCTTCATTGGAAGACCTCGTCAGCAAGCTCGACGCTCCCCGTGCGGTGTGGCTGATGTTGCCGGCCGCGATCACCGGCGACACGCTTAATGAACTCGTTCAGTACCTGGACGACGATGACGTCGTCATCGACGGTGGCAACTCGTACTACCGCGACGACATGGCGCGCGCCACACAGCTCGCCTCTCGCAACGTGCACTACGTCGACTGCGGCACCAGCGGAGGAGTGTGGGGACTCGAGCGGGGTTACAGCCTCATGATCGGTGGCGAGGACGACGTGGTCACCCGCCTGGATCCGATCTTTCGATCTGTCGCACCGGGCGAGGACGGTACCGCCGCGACCCCGGGACGAAACCGACCCGACGGCACGGCTCAACTGGGCTATTTGCACTGCGGACCCAACGGCGCCGGACACTTCGTCAAGATGGTGCACAACGGCATCGAGTACGGAATGATGGCGGCGATCGCCGAAGGCCTCAGCATCCTGAAACACGCCAACGTCGGGACCACCACCGTCGAAGCCGACGCGGAGACGACGCCACTGCGAGATCCCCAGTACTACGCCTTCGACTTCGATCTGGCCGAAGTCGCCGAAGTATGGCGACACGGTTCGGTGGTCGGTTCCTGGCTGGTCGACCTGACCGCCGACGCGCTCGCGCGTTCACCGGCACTCTCCGAATTCAGCGGTCGCGTCTCGGACTCCGGCGAAGGTCGCTGGACCGTCGAGGCCGCGATCGACGAATCAGTTCCCACGCCTGTGATCAGCGCCGCTCTCTGGCAGCGATTCGAGTCACGCAACCAAGGTGAGTTCACGGCCAAAGTGCTCTCGGCCATGCGCGCAGAGTTCGGCGGCCACGTCGAGAAGACTTCGTAGCGTGCTTCACGAAGTACGCCGGTTCACCGATGCAGAGGCCGTCGCCACCGCGGCCGCCGAGTACGTGGCGAAGTGTGCTCGACGAACACTCGACCATAAACGTCAATTCACCTTCGCCGTCAGTGGCGGGCGAACGCCGTGGTTGATGTTCGAGAAACTGGCCCAGCTCGACGTGGCGTGGGCCGATGTCGTCATCTATCAAGTTGACGAACGAATCGCTCCTTTCGGCGACGCGACGCGTAATCTCACCCATCTCGAATACAACCTTGGAGAGAATCAACCAACCATCGTGCCGATGCCGGTGAACGAAGAAGATCTCGACGCAGCGGCGGCAAGCTACGCACAACTTCTGCCGGACCGATTCGACCTTGTGCACCTCGGCCTGGGTCGCGACGGTCACACGGCGTCACTCATTCCGGGCGACCCGGTACTCGAAGTGCGCGACCGGCTCGTCGCCGTCACCGGCGTCTACCAAGGCGAGCAGCGGATGACTCTCACCTACGAAGCCCTCGCTCGCGCCGACCAATTGCTCTGGCTGGTGACCGGCGACGACAAGCGCAACGCGCTCGCGGCACTGCTGCGCGGCGACACCTCGATTCCGGCGGGCGCCGTCACGGCGGGCGCGTCGCTGGTGATGGCCGACGAAGCAGCACTCGCATGAGTATCGACGACGAAAAACGTCTCGCCGCCGACACGGCCGCAGAACTCATCGAACCGGGTACGAGAGTCGGTCTCGGGACCGGGACTACCGTTGCGTTCTTACTCATGGCCATCGCTCGTCTCGACATCAAAGCCCGGTACGTCGTGACATCACCGCACACCGAAGAGGCCGCACGGGCGCTCGGCATCGCCGTCGAGTCGTTCAATACCTTCGACGAATTGGATCTGGCCATCGACGGAGCAGATCAGATCGCACCCGACGGCTGGCTCGTCAAGGGCCGAGGCGGCGCGCACCTGCGCGAGAAGATCGTCGCCGCGGCGGCGCGGCGCTTCGTGGTCATCGCCGATTCATCGAAGCCCGTGACGGCGCTGCACACACCTGTCCCCCTGGAACTACGCCGCTTTGGTTTGGAAGCGACGTTGCGCGAGTTGGGCTCGGTCACGTTGCGCGACACTGAACCCAGTCCCGACGGTGGTCTCATCGGCGACTTCGTAGGCGACCTCACCAGTCCGACGGAACTCGCAGCGCAACTGTCGTCCACGCCCGGCGTGAGTGCCCACGGCCTTTTCGCGCCAGACTTGGTGAGTGAGATCATCGTGGCGACCGGTAAGACGGTGACCAGAACATCCCCCGGAGGTGAACTATGACGAGTTCCAAGGCCATGCACGTCGAGCGGCCGCCGGATCACATCTTCGTGATGTTCGGCGCCACCGGTGACCTCGCCAAACGAAAGATCCTGCCGGGACTCTTCCACCTGGCGGTGGCAGGACTGCTGCCGAAGCACTTTCGCATCATCGGCTGCTCGCGCCAAGCGTCGGCCATGTCGGACGACGATTTTCGCAAGCGCGCCTATGACGCGGTGTGCCATTTCGGGTCGAACAAGCCCGAGGGGGTCGAGTGGGAGAAGTTCGAGAAGATGCTCTCCTTCGCCTACGCCGAAGAGGACGGCACCGGCGACCTCGTCGACGCCATCGCGAGCGCGGAAAAAGAAATGGGCGGCGACGTCCAACGACTGATGCACTTAGCGGTGCCGCCGAAAGCGTTGCTGGGAATCATCGAAATGCTCGGGGCGACCGGACTGAATCAGAACACTTCGATCATCTGCGAGAAGCCTTTCGGCACCGATCTCGCCTCGGCGCGCCAATTGAACGCCACCATTGCCGAGTGTTTCGACGAGGCGCACGTCTTTCGCATCGACCACTTCCTCGGCAAGGAGTCCATCGACAACATCCTGGCGCTGCGATTCGCCAACGGGCTCTACGAGCCGATCTGGAATCGCACTCACGTCAGTTACGTACAAATCGACGTGCCTGAGACGCTGTCGATCGAGGGTCGCGGGGCGTTCTTCGAGCAGACCGGGACGTTTCGCGACATGGTCGTCACGCACCTCCTTCAGGTGCTGGCCTTCGTCGCGATGGAACAGCCGATCTCGCTGGACGCCAAGCCACTGCGCGATGAGATCAGCAAGGTCTTCGACTCGATCACGCCGATCAATCCCGAGCACGTCATCCGTGGACAGTACGACGGCTATCTGAAAGAGCCCGGGGTCGCACCGGACTCCCAGACCGAGACCTTCGTGGCACTGCGCGTGGACATCGAGAACACCCGATGGAAGGGCGTGCCGTTCTTCATGCGAACCGGCAAGTGCATGGCCCAGAGTCGTCAGGTCGTGACGATCGGGTTCAAAGAACCCGTCATGCGAATGTTCCCCGTGGACCACATGGAAGGACAGCGTCACGGTAACGAACTGGTGGCCGACTTTGCCGACCCCGGATCGATCCAGACACATTTCCTCGCGAAGCAGCCCGGCCCCGAGATGCGCCTGGCGCCGGCGGTCATGAACTTCCGCTACGCCGATTCCTTTCAGACGGCCAACAATCTTGAGGCCTACGAACACTTGATCCTCGAAGCGATGCTCGGCAATCAAGCCTTCTTCACCCGTTCCGACGGCATCGAACGACAGTGGGAGATCGCTACGCCGGTGTTGGAGAACCCACCCGAGGTCGAGCTTTACGAGCCCGGGTCGTGGGGTCCCGTGTCGATCGACCGCATCGTCGCCCCGGACCGTTGGTCCCTGCCTCGATGACGCCCAAGATTCGATTGCTCGTCTCTGACATCGACGGGACGCTCGTCCCGTCGGACAAGATCCTCACGCCACGCACGATTCAAGCCATCGACGACGTGCGCGAAGCAGGCATTCTCTTTGCGGTCACGAGCAGCCGCCCCCCACGAGGCATGCGGATGTACATCGAGCCGCTCAACCTGACGACGCCAATGGCTGGCTTCAATGGTGGCATGATCGTCGACCCCGATCATCAGGTTCTCGAGGAGTGGACGATCAACGACGATCTGATCGCCAAGACCATCCGTTCGCTCGACGACCACGAGGTCTCGGTCTGGGTGTACCGCGGCCAGGAGTGGTACGTCCGCGACCTCAACGGTCCCCACGTGCAACACGAAGCCGAAGTCTGTCAGTTCGAGCCCCTGGAGGTCACGGACTTCGACGGGGTGAGCGACGGCGTCGCCAAGATCGTGGGCGTGAGTGATAACCGCGATGCGATGGCGCGAGCACAGAAGGAACTGCACACCGCCATAGGAGCGGACCTCTCCGCGACGATGTCACAGTCGTACTACTTGGACGTGACCTGCCCTCAAGCCAACAAGGGCGCCGTGGTCGAGTATCTGGCGAACAAGTTAGGAGTGTCAACGAGCGAGATCGCCACCATCGGCGACGCCTACAACGACGTGCCCATGTTCGAGCGTTCGGGACTTTCCATCGCCATGGGCAACGCCGAAGCCGAGGTGAAGGCGTCCGCCGATGAAGTCACGTCATCGAATGAAGACGAAGGATTCGCTCGAGCCGTTGAACAGTTCTTCTTGTCGCAGTGACGTTCGAACCATCCGACAACTCGTAAGAACGGCTTCGCCCGTAACTTCAATTCACAACGCGCTACGAAATCAGCGATCGTCTGAACGCACCCATCCACCGTTTGTCGGTCGTCGCACGGGATAATTGAGACGAAATTGTCATCGTGTCGGACTTCATCGAAGGGGGATGAATGAGGGTCATTAGGAAACTGCTGGGTCTGTTAACTCCGAAAACGCAGAACACCAGCTTGATGGAGCCAACTTCACTGGCTGCGTTCGGACATCTAAGCGGATCCGAGCAGGCATTACTCGCTGAAGCGCTGGTCGCCTCTCGCCGCAAGTTGGACAAGGCGTCGTAGTCGCCAGCCAGTTCAAGTTTCGAGTTTCGGCGTCGCGCGTCGTCGATTCGGCGGAACCATCGGCGGCGGTGAGCGTCGAGGCGGCAAAGCCCCAAGGAGTCGCTGCGTCACTTCAGCTATCTCATCGACGGCCTCGTTGAACTCCGTCGAGTTCAACAACGGCCCCGAACTGACCGCGGCGACTTTGCGCACGTACTGCAGCGCGGCGGCATGAACCTCTTCTGGCGTCGCGGGCGGCTCGAGTCCCCGCAACATGGTGATGTTTCGACACATCGCACCACCGTAGGTCGCGGCTCGACACGACGCCAGCGCACGAAGGCGAGTGAGCTATGAGACGCGCGTCTCCTAGGAGCTTCCGCCGAGGCCGTTGTTGCGAACCGTATTGGCGTACCACGAGAAACTCGTCTTGGGCAGACGCGTACCGGTGGGGAAATCGACCCACACGATTCCGAAGCGGCGAGAGTAGCCGTAAGCCCACTCGAAGTTGTCGAGGAGGCTCCAGACGAAGTAACCCTGCACGTTGACCTCGGCGCTGATGGCGTCGTGCACCGCCGAGATGTGCTCTTCTAAGTACGACACGCGGTCGTGGTCCAAGACGTGGCCGTTGGGATCCACGTAGTCATCGAAGGCCGCACCGTTCTCGGTGATGTAGATCGGCAACTCCGTGTAATCGGTCTTTACCCGCACCAGCAGCTCCGAAAGTCCCGAAGCGTCGACTTCCCAGCCCATGGACGTGGTGTCGGTGCCCGGGTTCTCGAGTGAGAGCACGCGCAGGTCAGGAAACTGCTCGCCCAGGGGTACGCCGTAGCCAGCGGCGCGGGCCTCTTTGACACGAGTCGAGTCCATGATGGTGCCCGGGAAGTAGTAGTTGACGCCGAGGAAGTCGAGCGGTTGGGCGATGGTCTCCATGTCGCCGTCGCGAACGACCGAGAATCCGGGCAGGGTCGACTTGTAGTGCTCAAGCATGTCTTCGGGATACTGACCCTTGAACAACGGGTCCAAGAAGATCCGGTTCAAGTTGCCGTCGGCGCGGCGGGCGGCCGCGAGGTCGAGCTCGTGGTTCGTACCCGGTCGAGATACGCCCAGGTTCAACGTGATGCCGACCTTGGCGTCGGGTATCGCCGAGCGCAGGATCGGCACCGAGGCACCGTGAGCGAGGAGCAAGTGGTGCGTGGCGGCCACGGCTTTGCCGATGTCCTTCACGCCGGGCGCGTGCCGGCCCGAGCCGTAGCCGAGCCAGGCCGAGCACCACGGTTCATTCAGCGTGATCCAACGCTCGACGGAGTCGCCCAAAGCGCGCGCCACGATGTCCACGTACTCGCCGAATCGTTCGGTCGTGTCGCGTACACACCAGCCACCTTCGTCTTCGATCGGCTGCGGGAGGTCCCAGTGATAGAGCGTCAACGTGGGCTCGATGTCACGAGCCAACAGGCCGTCGACGAGTCGTCGGTAGAAGTCCAGTCCGGCCTGATTCGCGGGACCCTTACCGTCGGGCTGCACGCGCGGCCAGGCGACGGAGAATCGGTACGAGCCGACGCCGAGTTCCTTCATGAGGTCGAGGTCTTCGTCCATGCGGTGGTAGTGGTCACAGGCGATGTCGCCGGTGTCACCGTTCCATACGTCACCGGAACGGTGGCTGAAGGTGTCCCAAATCGAGGGTCCGCGGCCGTCGACCTCGACGGCGCCTTCAATTTGATACGAGGCGGTGGCGGTTCCCCAAAGGAAACCGGATGGGAACGAGCGCGGTGGGCTCTCGTTGTGGGGGCTGGTGGTGCTCATGGTGTGGGTCTCCTGATAGTAATTGGGCGAGTTTCAGCAAAGGGTGACTGCGCGTGACCGCGCTGATCCCAACCTCAGCGCGGTCACGCGTAATCTGATTCCCTCTGCGAGCGGGCTGGCGGTTGGAGAACTCCTAGCCCGCTCGCAGAGGTGATTTCGTTACGACGCATTGAGTTGCATCAAGATGTACGGCAATTCAGGGTCGCTCGGCGACGGGTCCGCGTACGGGTTAGCCGCAGTCACGAATCCAGTGAAGTTCGCCGTGCTGTACTCGTCCCAGTCCGCGCCATACAGCAACGGCACGACGGGCAACGTGGTCGCCACAATCTTCTCGAGGGGCAACGTGGCCGCCTTTACCGCCGCCGTGTTGGACGGGTCGGTCGTGGAGAGCGTCGCCAGCAACGACTGCACCTGCGCGTTGTGATAACGGCCGTAGTCCGCGTTGGCGTTCTTGCCGATCGCCGCTGAGTTGTTGTAGTCCAACCAGTTATCGAACTGCGTGTACGGGTCGGTGCCGCCATTGCCCCAGTGCACGATCGAGTCTGACCGTCGGCGGAGTCGGTGTACCACTGCGAGGCCTCGACACCGTCAACCGTGGCGTCGATGCCTTCGGACTTCAGCTCTGAGGACATGAGCGCGATGTCCGCGTAGTAGTCGGAGTACGAGATTGGGTCCTCTATGGAGAACTTGACGACCTTTCCCTTCAACGCGTAGAAACCCTGCCGGTTCTTCTTGAACCCGGCCTTCTTCATGATCGAAGCCACCGTCTTGGGTTGGTTCGTCGACTTGACGTCGTTCGCGTACTGCGAACCAAGGTACGAAGCCTGGCTGGGCAAGATAAGGGCCGAAAGCGACGTCGCCGGCGCCTCGTAGCCAGTCTCACCCTTGACACTCAACGCGGTGCGGTTCACACCGGCACTGACGGCCTGGCGAACTGCGACGTTGTTGAGTGGCCACTTGGTCACGTTGAACTCCAATGTCACGGTGGATCCCGGGGCAAAGTAGATGTGGTTGGTGGCCTTGTTCACGTTCACGAAGATCTTGTTGACGTTCGCGATGTCGTTACCTGCCCAGTCCAGTTGTCCACTCGTCAACGCGGTCGCAGCGTCGGTGTTCGACGCATACGCCGGCACGTTGATCTGAGCCGCGGCCGGTGTGCCACCCCAGTACTTAGGGTTGGCCTTGTAGGTCACCAGCGTGGAGCTGTAGTTGCTCAGCACGTAGGGACCAGTACCGACAGGATTGGTCACGGTGGCCGAGTTCGCGGGCGAGTTCGCCGTGCCAAAGTTCGCGGGCAGCATCTCCTGCGTGCCGGCGATGGCCACGATATTCGCGTACTCCGGTACTGCATAGTTCAGCACCACCGTGTTGCCCTGGACCGTCGCCGCACTCGCCAACGCAGGAAGTCCCCAGATGTTCGCTGCGGGGACGGTGTTGACGAGGTTGAACGTCGCGGCGACGTCAGAAGGACCAAACGACGATCCGTCACTGAACTTCACACCCGAACGAATCGTGAACGTCAACGTCTTGCCACCGTTGGACCATGCGTAACTCTTGGCGAGCCACGGATACGAGACACCCGCTTTGAGCGAGTCGAATTCGAACAGTGGTTCATAGATAAGCGAGGTCACGCTCATTTCCTTCGCGAACGAGCTCGAGTCCAATGGATTGAAGTTATCGGTGAAGGTCACACCGGTGTTGTTCTCCAATGTCAAAGTGGAACTCGCCCCCGAGGCGGCATTGAGGCCAACGCTCATGACAATGCCTAGTGTCATACACGACATCGCCGTGAAGACAACAGCAGCTCTTTTAAACATAGTTTTTCCTTTATATTGATAGTGTCCAGCCGGCTTACGCCGACGTTTTGTGTGAACCGTGTGGGTCCCTACTTAACTAACGCGAGGCCGGTTGGACCTTCGCGATTTCTACGACCACGAGAGCCCACTGTGGGTGCTCGCGGCTCTCTATTCGATGTGGGTCATGTCGTCGCGGTCTCCCCCTCCCTCCGGCGCGTCGACAGCGCCACTTCGACTGCCACCTCGTGATCGGCGTACAGCCAACACTTCGAGGTGTGATTTTCACCGACGATGAACTGCGGCGGCTCTTCTTGGCGACAACGGTCCATGACATAGGGGCAGCGCGGACTGAAGCGGCATCCCTTGTCGGCGATCGCCGTCTGCGCGTGCTCGCCGGTGATCGGTGCGTCCCTTGTCGGGTCAGACGGGTCGGGCACCGAGGCGATAAGAAGTTGCGTGTACGGGTGGGTCGGCTCGTCGACCAGTCCGGTACCAAGGGACTGTTCGACGATCTCGCCGGCGTACATGACGATGATCGAATCGGCGAGGTAGCGTGCCGACGCGATGTCGTGCGTGATGTAGAGAATCGCTAGATGGTCGTTGTCGCACAGTCCTCGCAAGAGATTGAGTACGCCGAGGCGCACCGAGACGTCAAGCATGGAGATTGGCTCGTCAGCCAACAGCACCTTGGGTTGCACGCAGAGCGCGCGCGCGATCGAGATGCGCTGCAGTTGTCCTCCGGAGAGCTCGTGGGGGTAGCTCTCGAGGAACCGGGCGGGAGGCTCGAGCGACACACGCCGCAGCGCAGCCTCGGCGAGTTGCGGAGCGTCGGCCCTCGACGCGCCGTGAATCAGCAGAGGTCGAAGCAGATTGTGACTCATCCGATGAACGGGATTCATGGACGCGAATGGATCTTGGAGTACCAGTTGGACCTGGGAGGTGTAGTCGAGCGTTCGCTTGGCCCTGATGGCGATCGGAGTGCCTTCCAGCACCAAGTCGCCGGAGGTCGGTGTGATGATCCGGGCCAGCATTCGCGCCAGGACAGATTTGCCTGATCCACTCTCGCCTACCACGGCCAAAACCTTGCCGGCACTGAGATCGAGACTCACGTCATCCACCGCGCGCACGATGCGCTTCGCGTTGAACAACCGACCCGGGGTGCGTACCGAGAAGTGGCGCGTCAGATGACGGGCCGCGAGTTGCACCGGGGTCGTTGCGATCTCGCTCATTGGACCACCTCGTCTTGCTTCGACGCCGCCGAGGTCGTGTGACTCAACTCGACCGGAACGGCAACACCGACATCACCGACGTGCAGCCAACAGGCCACCGACCGGCCGGAGTCACCGACTGGAACGAACGGCGGCGACTCGTTCGAGCAACGGGTCATGGCGTACGGACAGCGCGGATGGAAGCTGCAGCCGGTCGGCAGGTGCGCGAGATCGGGGGGTGAGCCGGGTATCCCTGAGAGCTTGGAGCGTTCACCATGCATCGGTGGAAATGAGTTCAAAAGGCCCAGCGTGTACGGGTGTCGGGGTGCCTCGTACAGCTCTCGCGCGGTGGCGCGCTCGACCAAAGCGCCGGCGTACATGACGACGATCTCGTCCGCGAGTTCGGTGAGCAGCGAAAGATCATGAGTGATGAAGATCATCGCGAAGCCGAAGCGCACCCGCAGATCGAACAGTTCTGAGATGATCTCACGTTGCGTCACGACGTCGAGCGCCGTGGTGGGCTCGTCCATGATGACCAGTTGCGGGTCGAGGGTGAGCGCGAGCGCGATCATGATTCGCTGACGTTGGCCACCGGAGAGTTCGTGTGGGTAACGATCGAGGCGGTCCTCGCTGAGACCGACCAGGGCCAGCAACTCGACGGCACGCGTGCGCCGTTCGTGCTATGAGAGTTCACGACGATGGGTCTTGAGGACCTGCTCGAACTGGGCGCCGACTCGTATGACGGGATTGAGCGCGCTCAAGGCGCTCTGCAACACAACGGAAATGCTCGACCAACGAACGGCGCGAAGTTCTTGTTCGCTGGCGTCGACGAGATCGATCGTGCGCTGACTACCGTCCTCGTTCGTAACGACGAAGCGAGCCTCGCCCCCCGTGATCACCCCGGGGGCACGGAGGAGCCGGGTGATTGCGTAGACCAGCGTGGATTTGCCGCTCCCGCTTTCGCCCGCGATGCCCAGCACTTTCGAGCGTTCGAGGTGGAAGTCAACATTGTCGACCGCTCGCACGGCGCTGTCGCCCCAGCCGTAGTCGACGCTGAAATTGCGTACGTCGAGGATGCGCTCGTCCCGTGCGCTGTCGACCTTCGCTCGAGCCACGAACGGGGCCGTCGCCGGTGTCGCTGACGCCTTGGCGGGTTCGGTCATGACGTCGTCGATTCCCATGGATTCGGTTGTCATGGCGTTAGCGCATTCGTCGTCGGCGCGAGCCGAGGAGCGCTCGTCGCCGTTCGATTGACGGGCGTGAGTCCGAGACGCTGTCGACGCGGCATGCCCAGGCGTCGTCGCTGTCGGCCGCTCAGACCTCCCGCGCGCAGCCGCGGGTTGATGAACTCGTCGATCCCAAAGTTCAACAAGGCGAGACTGGTACCGACCAACGCGATGCAGATTCCCGGTGGCACGAACCAGTACCACTCACCCGAAAGGGGCGCATTGTTCGCCTGCGCCCAAAAGAGCATCGTTCCCCAGTTCCACACCGCGCTACTGGTGAGCCCGATGTACGCCAACGTCACGTACGCGCCAATCGAATAGAGAATCGTGAACAGTAGCGACGACGCCAGGATCGGCAGCAAATTGGGAGCTACTTCGGAGAACATGATCCGGAGTTTGCGCTCGCCGATGATCCGTGAAGACTCGACGAAGTCGCGATTTCGAAGCGACATGGTCTGCGCCCTTAGTACTCGAGCGCCCCAGGCCCAACCGGTCAACGCGATGATCAGGCCGATGACAACGGAATTCGAACGACTGTCGACTGGCAGGTAGCTGTCGATCACGATCAAGAGCGGAAGTCCCGGCAGGGCCAGAAACACGTTGGACAGCAACGACAGTCCGTCGTCGGTAGGCCCGCCGAGGTAGCCAGCGGACACACCGATAATGATCGACAACGCCGTGGCCACGAGGCCCGCAATCAACGCCACGACCATGGTGGCCCTCGCGCCGACGAGCGTCTGAGAGAAAATGTCCTGACCGAGGCTGGTGGTGCCGAACCAGTGGTGCGCCGAGGGTGTCAGGAGTGGTGCGAAGTTCGTGTTGTTCGGGTCGTAGGGCGCGAGGTACGGCCCGAAGATCATCAGGAGAAGGAAGAACGCGAGAATCGACAAACCGACGATGACCTTCGGCGAACGAGGAAAGCGCAGGTTCTTCACTGCGCCACTTCGGTTCTCGTACGCGGGTCGAGCCACAGGTACACGAGGTCGGCCAAGAAGTTCGCCGCTAACACGCCCAGCGTGATGCAAAGGAAGATCCCTTCGATCAACGGATAATCCTGACTCTGGACCGCGTTCAACAAAAGATCGCCCACGCCCGGATAGTTGAAGACCAGTTCTACGAGCAACGCACCGGAGACCACGAGTCCGATGGCCAGCGAGAGGTTGGCAATACTCGGCAACACCGCGTTGCGCGCCGCCGCCCAAATCACCTTGCGCTTCGGCAGTCCCATCGCAATCGACATGAGGACGAAGTCCTCGGCGACCATGGTGATCATCATGTTGCGCATTCCGAGCATCCAGCCGGCAACCGAGCTCAAGACAATCGAGATAACGGGTAACTCCGCGTAACGAAACACGCTCGCCACATAGGCCCAGGTCCAGCCGGGCTGAAGGCTCTGGCTGTAAGGACCTAACACCGGGAACCAGTGAAGATTGCTTCCGAAGACGAGGAGCATCACGGTTGCCAAGAAGAAATAGGGCACGGCTTGGAAAAACGTCGCGGTGGGAATCAGGGAATCAAGTCGAGAACCCCGCGTCCACCCAAGCAGCGCCCCCCAGACCGTGCCCACCAAGAAACTCAGGATGGTTGAGATACCTATCAGGCCGATGGTCCAGAGCACGTGTGATCGAATGATGGAACTGACCGTTGCGCCCAAGGTGAGCGACACTCCAAGGTTGCCGTGTACGAGTTGATCGAGGTAGGTGAAGTACTGATCGATCAACGGACGACTCAATCCTCCACCAAAGGAAAGACGAATTGCCCTAATCTCTTGCGGCGTCACCTGGCCTTGAATCTTGCCGATCATTGTTTGGATCGGATTACCGGGCATGAAGTGGGGCAACATGAAATTGACTGTGATCGCCACCCACGCAGTAAGGAGGTACAGCGCGAGGCGGCGACCGATCACGCGCATGGTCAGTTCACCGCCATGGTCGGTACTGGGCTGACCTTGTAAATCTCGGTCGGTTCGGACGCCGGTTCGCAACCGCAGCTCTCGCGCACCACCAACTCGGTCGGCAACACAATGGTGCGTTGAGCCAACTCGGACTTGTCGAGGGTGGCGATGAGCGCGTCAACGGCCACTTCACCCAAGAGACTCCCCGATTGGCGAATCGTCGTAAGTGGCGGTTTGAAATATCTCGTAAGCGTGATGTCATCAAAGCCGGTTACCAAGATGTCTTCCGGTACTCGAAGGCCCGCGGCGTGCAGCGCATAGATGACGCCGACTGCGGTTTGGTCGTTCGCACACGCGAACGCTTCTGGCAACGGATCGTCTAAGGCGATCCGAGCGCGCATCGCGCCCTCGCCCCCGGCGGACGTCCAATCGGACTTCAAGATATCGACGTCGGCCAACGTCGCGCCGCTTTCATCGATAGCGGCTTTGAACGAAGCTTCGCGAGCCACGCTGTCGGGGCTGCCTTCGTGTCCCGACACGAAGCCAACGCGCTTCACGTCGTGGACGTCAATGAAGTGGCGCGCGAGGCTGCGCATCGCTTGCTCGTTGTCGACGCGCACGGTGATGGCCGCAGATGACTCGCCGGCACCGGCGAGCAGCACGACGGGGATCCGACGAGAGAGATCAGCGACGTCGTCTTCGGTCATGACTCGGTCGAGCATGATGAGACCGTCGACCGTGCCGGTCAAGTTCATCAGCGGCGTCATGCCTGCCGGATTATTCTCGCCCGCACCGCAGAGCAGCAGCGAGTAGCCGTGCGACGCCGCGCGCGCTTCGGCGCCTCGGATGACGATGTCGGTGTAGAGCAAGCTCGCCTCTTCAACCGCGAGGACGTTGTTGTCGACCGCGGTCTGCATGAAGACGAGACCGAGGATCCAGTGCTTGCCACTCGAGAGACCCCGCGCCACCGAGTTCGGAACGAATTCCAACTCGCGCATCGCCGCCAAGACTTTGTCGCGGGTTGCGGGGCGAACCGAGGAAAGTGAGTTGAGAGCGCGACTGACGGTAGCGATTGAAACGCCAGCCCTTTGGGCGACGTCATAAATCGTTGGTTGTGAATCAACCACGAAATCCCCTTGGTTCCCCCAGCAGCGACAACGCAATGTTGTCTCTGTAACCGCTTACAAAATACACAGAGGTACCTATCGTGTCAAGTCGCCTAAACCCTTATATTGCAAGGAATTCCTCTGAATTTCCGAAAAAAGTAAGCGTTTACAACGCTTTTACTCGGCCAATATTTTTGACAAATTTTTTCGCCGAGTCTGAGTTCTCATTCGCGTCTGCCCTACCAAATTGCGTCACGCGACCCTCACCCTTTGGTCACGCGCCACCAATTTATTTGACCTGTCTCGGAAATTCTGGTCGCCGTCGTTCGCGCGGATCACGTTTCGAGGACGATGCCGCTGTTAATCCTGCTCAGTCTCGCCCTCGGCTGCATTCGAATAGATTGTGAATAACAATTCGGTGCATTTCCGTACCAAATAAAGGCACCAGCACTCGTGACCAGATCTTTAAATCTTGCATGCCTCGCTGTGAAGTTGTTTCGGACACACTGTGTCATGGAAGGTTCTACGAAGACGAAATGAGTGAGACCGGCGATTTATTAGACGGACGGTACCGACTGGGAGTCCTGCTCGGTCGCGGCGGCATGTCGGACGTCTTTCGAGCCGTTGACGAGGTGAACAGCACCGACGTCGCCATCAAGATCGTTCGTTCGCCGGACCGCGAGTACGCACAACGCCTGGCCCAAGAGGCTCGCGCCCTTCGCCGTTTCTCGAATCCCGGAATCGTCCAGCTCTTCGAGACCGGAGTGAACGGTGACATGGCGTACCTGGTCATGGAGTTCGTCGATGGCCCCAGCCTCGATCAAGTACTCCGTCAGGGTCCGCTGTCGACCGCCGAGACCGCCTCGATCGGCGCGTCGCTCGCCGACGCCCTTGCCTACGCCCACGCGCAGGGAGTCGTCCACCGCGACGTGAAGCCCGCCAACATTCTGATCGGCCCTGACGGACTGGCCCGGCTCACAGACTTCGGCATCGCTCGACTGGTCGACTCCTCGACGATGACGCTCGTCGGAACGATGATCGGGACTGCGACGTATATGGCCCCCGAACAGTTGGAGAATCACGCCGTCGGTCCGAGTGCGGACGTGTGGTCGTTGGGCATCGTCCTCTTGGAATGTCTGACCGGCGAACGCGTCTTTGCCGGCACGCCGAGTGAGGTACTCGCTCTTCGATTGTCAGGACCGGTGTCGCTCCCCGAAGGACTGCCGGTGCCCTGGCGCCTGTTGCTGACCGGCATGCTCGCCTCGGTTCCCGAGAATCGCCTCAGCGCCCACGAAGCGGCGTCGATGCTGGCGACACCGGCACTTCATACCGAGTGGGTTCGCACCGATCTCTCGAGCGATGCCACCACCATCGTCGGCGGCGCTGGTCGAGGTCGCGATGGTCAAGACGGTCACACCGTCATGATCCCACCGAATGATGCGTTGCCGCCACGCCGAGTACCTCCGAGCGGCTCGAATGGATTCCCCTACTCACGTTTCTTGATCCCGGCACTCATTCTCGTCGTGGTGCTCGGTGGTGTAGGACTGGCGCTCGCACTCGGATCCAGTGGCCCGCCGACCACAACGACGACCATAGCGACCACCACGTCGACCACCACGACGACCTTGCCGTCGATATCGAACTCACTGGCCAAGATGGTGAATGACGTAGTCGCTGGACAAAGCTCGCACGCGATTGGGCCGCAGACCGCCCAGTCGGTCTCTACCGGCGCGCAACAGGCGGTCACCGACTTCAACTCCGGTAACGCCGCGCAGGCAGCCATTGACCTTCAGGGCGTCGCCTCGGACATCGCAAACGGCCTGGCCAACAGCTACATCACACCCGCGTACGCGACGCTCCTACAAAATGACCTAACGACCCTCGCCGATGTATTGGGTCTGAGCGCGGCCGCAACCCCTCCCACAACGACGACAACGCCTGGTCCCCCGCCGGGACCCGGTAACGGCAACGGCGACGGCAACAAAAAAGGAAAACCGTAGCCGTGAGGTCGCGTGCTCACTCGATCCAGCAGGCACGCCGATGTTGATATTGAATTCGCCGCTCGGTGATGCGACTCACGAAGAGCCAGGTCATCCCGAGCGACCCGAACGACTCCACGCCGCACTCGCCGGAGTGGACGATCTCCATCTCGGTGAAGAGCTCATGCACGCGGCGCCCCACAGTGCCACGCGAGCCGAACTCGCTCGCGTTCACGACCCGGAATACCTCGATCGAATCGGCAACTTCTGTTACGAGGGAGGCGGAGATCTCGATCCCGACACGTACGCCACGCACGATTCCTGGAGGATCGCGCAGCTCGCCGCCGGTGCCGGGCTGTCGGTGGTCGCCGAGATGGACCGGCACGATGACGCAGTCGGATTCGTCGCGGTGCGACCACCGGGCCACCACGCGTTGCGCGATCACGCGATGGGTTTCTGTCTCTTGAACAACGTGGCCGTGGTGGCCGCGGCCCTTCGCAGTCGCGGCGAGCGAGTAGCCATCATCGACTGGGACGTCCACCACGGCAACGGCACGCAGGCGATCTTCTGGAACGACCCCAACGTCCTGTTCGTCTCGACCCATCAGTGGCCGCTCTATCCGGGCAGCGGCGGCGCCCGAGAGATCGGCGGCGTCGATGCCCTTGGTCTCACCGTGAACATCCCGTTGCCCCCGGGCGCGACGGGCGACGTACTGCTTCGAGGTTTCGACGAAATCGCAGCACCCGTCATCGATGACTTCGCACCGACGTGGGTGCTCGTCTCGGCCGGCTACGACGGACATCGAGCCGATCCTCTCGCGAATTTAGAACTCTCCGGTGGTGACTTCGCGACGATGGCGTCGCGCGTGAACGCAATCGACTCGAGTCGTTTGGCCCTTTTTCTTGAGGGCGGCTACAACCTCGACGCCCTTCGTGCTTCAGTGGGCGCGACGTTCTCGACGTTGCTCGGTGGCGACTTCGTTGCCGAAGCGTCGACCAACGGCGGCGCGGGACTGGAAGACCTTGATCGGATCCAAAGCGAACGACAACTCGCGCTCCAACTGGCCCACGACGTCAAGCGCGCCGAGAACGAGTAATCCAACCGGCCTTGCATCGGTGAAGGCGTCGCGTTCACTACTGTTCGGACATGATTGTTTTCCTTCACGGCGTCCCGGAGACGTCCGCCATCTGGAATAAGGTCCGCGCCGAGTTCGACGAAGAGACGGTCGCCCTCGCTCTCCCGGGATTCGGTTGTCCTCGACCTGACGGCTTTGGCGCCACCAAGGACGACTACGCCGGATGGCTCATTGGAGAGCTCGAGAAGTTCGACGAACCCGTAGACCTGGTCGGCCACGATTGGGGAGCTCTTTTGACCTACCGGGTCGCGACGACGCGCGCAGACCTGCTTCGGTCCTGGACCGCCGACGTGGCCTTCGGTGTTCACCCCGACGTGAAATGGCACCGGTTCGCGCGTATCTGGCAAACCCCGGAAGAGGGCGAGGCGTACTTCAAGGTCCTTCACGAGACGCCCGTAGAAACCGTGGCCGAGGCGTACATGGCGTTCCATCTGGGTCACGACGACGCCCTCACCATTGCGAAATGGTCCGACGACACCATGGGTAGTTGCATCCTCGATCTCTATCGCTCGGCAACGCCCAACGTGTTCCACTCCTGGGGCACACAGTTCGGCCCCACGTCGGCGCCGGGCTTGGTGCTTTTCCCGGAACTCGATCAGTTCGACAACGAAGCGATGTCAACGGGCGTCGCGCGAACGTTCGCAGCGAGCCACGCGACGCTGAAGAACGTCGGCCATTGGTGGGCTCTCGAGCAACCGCGCGAAGCCGCTGCCGTCATCAAAGAATTCATCCGCGGCGTCGACTGACGTTGTCGAACAGCGGCGTTAATGGACGCGGCGCACCAGCACGAAGGCGACCGCCAACGCGATCATGGCGATCGACAAGGCCCGTAACGCGCGCTCGGAAGGAACCAGCAAGAAGTCGCGGTCGATGGGCCGCACGGTCCCGTCGGCAAACCTGATCTCACCCTCGACCGACGTGACCCGTCGGCGGATCATCCGCACCGGGTTCGACAGATTGCGCTGCGCCGCAGAAAACAATGCCGCGGCTGCGGCGAGCACGCATGCCGACCAGGTGATGGTTGAGGTCTGAGCGTAGGCCGACGTCAGCACCGGAAACGCTCCCCAGGCAAGTGCGAAGCCGAGATCGGTATGCACCAGACCACCGAAGAGTTCCAGGTCGTAGGCAAGGACGAAGAAGGCGCCCACGACAATGAAGGCGAGCAGCCCGTAGCCAACCCGGCTGATGCCTATGGCGCCAAAGACCACGGCGCCACCCAGTCCGAGTGTCGCGGCACCACTCAACAACCACGAGGGCAGTGCCGTGCCCAGAGGCCGACCGCGCAGTTCATCCAGCGCGTGCGCCGCTATACCCACCGCGAGGAAGAACGCCAGCAACGTGTAGATGAGCGTCGACCAGTTCACGCGCGGCGCGATCATCGCACCCAGTACGACGTAGGAGAGATGCCACGCGGTATAGGGGGGATGAAGTACCGCGCGCACGTCGCGCCACGGACTTCGCTGGCCCGTCGCATAAAACGCCGGTCCCTCGACGCTCTTAGCCATCGCTGCCTTTGGTGGCCCACATGACGAGACCGCCTCCCAGCGACATCGGCTTCGCCTGGACGTCAACCATGCCCGCCGCTTTCCAGTACTCAATGATCGCTGCAAGCGGATGACGGTCGTAGTGCCCTTCGATATTCGGACCCAAGAAACGTCCCACTTCGTACCACTCTCGACCACCGGTCACGAGACCACCGATGGGCAACACCCAGCGGGTGTAACACCACCACATGGCGCGCCAGAAACGAGAGGGCGGTACGAAGAAGTCCATGCCCGCAAGTACTCCGCCGGGTTTAAGCACCCGAGCCAGTTCGGCGACGGTGGCCGCCGGATCGCTCACGTAACGAAGGAGATAGGTGAAGCTCACGTCATCGAAGGTCTCGTTGGCGAAGGGCAGTTCCTCGGCTCGCCCTTGCACCAGATGAACGCCGGCTTCGCGACGACGGGACAACTTCTGGCGTGCGTTCTCGAGCATGTTGGCGTTGAGGTCGATGCCGGTGATGTCGGCACCCGTTGCAGCGCGCAACGCCAGCGCGACTCCGGCGGTGCCGGTCGCCACGTCAAGAACTTTTTCACCCGGCGAGGCTTTTACTTTGTTTACGACGGCGTCGCGCCACCGACGGTCCTGGCCCATTGAAAGGAGATAGCCCAACCGGTCGTAGCGCAGCGGTAGACCGTTGAACAACTTCGTGGCGAACTTATTCGGGTCGGTTCCAGCGAATTGTGGCATCACCATCCTTCGTGCTTCACGCAGGTTATCGTTCGCGCATTATCCGTAGTAAGCACAGAATCCACTCCGTCTCCACGTGAGATCTTCGGTTGTCGACTCGGTCACAGGACACGACGACCATGTGCCATGCGTCGTCGTGTGTCCCATTCGATGAGGTTCCAGGGAATCGCTCGGAGCCACTTCGGTAGGTGGCGGTTGACCGCCGAGACTCTCGAGAAGATCTTTTCGAAACGAGCTTGGTTGCGCGGCGTCCACGGGTATCCCAGTTCCTCGCGGAAGTTCGGTGGCAGGAATCCAATCGTGATGAATCGGTGAGCCGGACCAAGTGTGAGTGAGAGGAACTTCGGAAGGAACTCCAAATTCGCAAGGCCCCGAAGATAGGTGCGGGTCTTGTCATCCATTTGAATGAGACTGACCGCTTCAGACCAGTAGTCCTCGAAAGCGGCTCGATCCACGGGCCAACGAGATTCGGGAACTTGCAGGGTGGTGGCGAACGAAGAGCACCGTTGGAGCAGTTCCATGTACGCCGCTTCATCGACCGGGCCGACGAGACAGGTCACCGCGTCGATGACCCCACGAAACATGCACGCAGCGACCCACAGTTGAAGTTCCGGATCGAGGGCGTCGTACTCGACGGCGCTGTCGTCGTCGGAACGAACTTGCCGGTGCACGGCGTTCACTTCGCGTTGAAGGGTGAGGCGCTCGCGCTCGGTACCAAAGAGAGCGATCATGATGTAGGCGAGCGTCGTTCTGGTGCGCTTGATCGGATGTTTGTTCAGCGAGCCGCTCTCGACTTTGCTCTCGACGACGGCGTGGCCGATGGGCAGCCGCGACAGCTGCATGATGACGTTGGCCCCGGCCGGTGCCAGACCTAGTCCACTGACGAGCAACCCTCGCACGTCGAGTGGTTTCGACGCGGCCGGGGGATCTTCGGGACCATCGGATTCACTCGTCAATGATTCTCAATCTTCTCCGTGAACGTCCCCATAGAAAGTAGACACGGTAAATGCGGCGTGTTGCTGTTCTCGAGCCAACGATAACTCGCGGCGGGGCGTATTAGGTGGTGACCCCAGTCATGTTGGCCCCCGCGAACTGCGCCCCCTTGACGATGGCGTTCGTCAGGTTGGCGTACGAGAGGTCGGCGTAGTGGAAGTTCGCGTTCGTCAGATTGGAGTTCTGGAGGTTGGCGTACTTCAGAGTGGCGTATTGGAAGTTGGCTCCCGTCAGGTTCGCACCGGTGAAGTTGTAGGTCGTGTTGAGGTTTGCGCTCATCAGATTCGCCTGCTGGAGATTGACACCCTGCAGGTTCGCGTACTGGATGTTGTCTCCCTTGAGGTTTGCGCCATAGAGATCAGCGTTCACCAAGTTGTCGCCTTGGAGAATGGCTCCCATCAGGTTCGCGCCCGTCAGGTTCACGCCGGCGAGGTTCACTCCTTCGAGGTTGGCTCCCATCAGGTTCGTGCCGGAGAGGTTGCACCCGGCCAGGTTGGCCCCGGCCAGGTTCTTACCGGTCAGGTTGGCCCCTGCGAAGTGGGAGCAGTCAGGCGTGTAGGTGGTCACGACGTTGAAGGAACTCGTCCCAGTCGATCCGACCAGGTCGCTGTCACCGAGGTAGGTGACAGATACGACGTACGGTCCTCCGACGGGCAGCACCGCTACTGCAAATTGGCACGATCCCGTCGCGCCGTGCGCGCTCGGGGTCAAAAGCGTCGTGCAGGAGGTCGAGCCGACATGTATCGTCACGCTCTCGTTGGTTCCAGGCAGCGGCTCGCCGTAGTGCGGAGCGACGATCACGCTGAAGGTCACGCTCGTCTCGCTGGCATAGGGAGCCGACGGCGGCGACGAGACACTCGTCACCGTGTTGTCCTTAGTCACGGTGAGCCCGTTGGTGGCCGTCGCCAGTGCCGAAGCGTTCAGGTCGGCGTCGCCCGGGTAGCTGGCGGTCACTGTGTAGGGGGTGTTGTGCGCTCCCAGGTCGATGTTGCCAATCGTGCACGATCCCGTCCCGCCGCCGGTGGACGGGGCCACGGACGCGATGCAGCTGTCCGAGCCGACGTGCACCGTCACCTGGTCGGTCGTGGGCAGCGACTCACCGTGAGTGGTCGTAACGTTTACGGTGAAGACGGACGCCGACTCGTTGCCGTAGGTCGCCTGTGCCGGCGACACCGACACGCTCGTACTGGTGTTGTCCTTGTTCACCACGACGTCGTCGACTCCAGACAGAGCCGAAGTGGCGCTGGCATCGCCCGTGTAACTGACGGTGATGGGGTACGTAGCGGCCGACCACGCGCTCCCGACCGAGCACGTGGCCTGGGCGGAGTCGTCAGTGCCCAGACCCAAACCCGCATCGCCAGTGAGTGACAAGTTGACGCAGCCCGAGATGTTCGCTCCATTGTCCAAAAAGGTCAGCGTCCCTCCACCGTCGGTCGGCGACACGTTCACCGAGAGTGTCAACGATTGGCCGTAGTAGTCGGGGCTCGGAGAAGCCGAGACCGTCAGGGTGGGGGTGGCTGCGTTCACGGTCTCGGTCACCGCGCTGGACTCCGCAGGTGGGAAGTTCGAGTCACCGCTGTACTCGGCCACGATGGCGTCCGACCCACCGGGAAGAATCATGGTGTCGTTCGAGGAGGGAACCACTGCCTGGGAGGTGGTGCACGTCGCCGTGTAGGACCCCGCGTTGTCTTGGAGCGTCACTGCCGTGGCTCCGCTGCACCCAGGGATGGGTTCAGCGCCAATGTAGAACGACACGGACCCGCCGCCGTCGAAGGTGGCCCCCGTCGCGGTGACCGCGGCCGTGAGCACGACCGACTGACCGTACGTCGATGTCGTCGAAGACGTTCCGTTCACCGACGAGGTGAGGGTGGTGGCGGTGCTGGGAATCGGAGCAGACGGCGGGTCACTGCTGTCGAAGGGGAAGGTGACGCTGTAGCCGTCGATTGAAGCCGTCAACCCGCTCGAGCTGGCCGAGATGCCGGTGGTTCCTAGATTGACCGAGAAGCTCGAGGCGCTCCCCCAGCCTCCGTCGCAGTGCCAGGTCGACGGGTCATACCACGTGCCCGAACAGTTGGCAAACGGGTTCCAGGCGGTTATCGACGCGCTCGCCGATCCCGACACGAAGGCGCTGAACCCGCTCGTAGACAGATCGACACTCAGCGACATAGACAGCGATCCGCTCAGCTGCACCAGTTGAGGAACCGTGACGGATCCGCTCAGCGAGAACGAGCCACTGAACCCGAACTCGAAGAACGAGGTGTTGTTGGCACACGTCTCGGCGGTACTGCCGCACACGACGAGTGTCACCGGGCCGACGCTGAGGTCACTTCCCACGGTGATCTGAGAGATGCTCACCGTGAAGTCGAAACTCGTGGGACTGCCGATCGACACCGACGCGAGGAAGTTGACGGTGACTGGATTCTTGAAGATGGATGCGTCGATGGTCGCCGTGAATCCAAGGACGAAGCCGGGAGCACACGTCAAACCTCCGCCCAGGTTGAGTGGTGTCGCTCCGGGCAGCATGAAGCACAGCTGGGCGTAAGCGACCTGAAGATCCGAGGCGTAGCTCCCGTTGTCGAAGGCGGTGAGTGGCTCCAGGGCGGGCGCGGTAGAACCGAACGTGCCGATGCTCAAGTCCAAGTAGTACGGGTTGAAGCCGAAGGCGAAGGCGATGGGCGCGCCTTGCTGGTAGCCGATGGCGCTGGCCATATCCGACGGCAGGGCGCTGATCACTCCGTTGATGGACCCCGACACGAAGGGGAATATGTCATTCACGCCAATCGTCAGCTCCGCGCACTGCACGGTCAGCCCATTGTCGCTGAAGGCGTTGTCCCAGCCTGCACCGGAGCCGCAGGTGCCCAGCGTTGGTTCGTTCACCGAGACCTCGATCGACACGGAGGGAACGGCGCTGACCACGGCGGAGAGAGTTCCGGCGACAGCCACTTGCGGTCCCGACGTGCCGTCCGGATACAACGTCCCGTTCAGAGAGAAGGTGATACTCACCTGCGCAGAGCTCACCGAAAGCGTCACGCTGGCCGAGTCCAGATCGAGGGCCACGCCCTGGTTGTCGAACAGTTGGACCGGCGAGGCGAACGTGAGGGTAATGGCGAGGTTCAAGGTGTCCGTCGAGGTGTCGAATGACCCGACCGCCAGGACTGAACTGGGCAAGGTGATGTTCACGTTGCTGAGCGCCGAGGTGATGGATGACGGAAGGCTCGCGGAGATCGCGAAGTTGAGTCCCGGGACGAGGTCGAGGGTCCCGATGCTGGTGATACCGGTATCGAAACCCGGATACGCCGCAGTGGCGAAGGCCACGAACGCGGACACGTCACCGCCGCCGGTCAAGGATGAAGGGAGGAAATTCGACAGGTCGGCCGAACCGCCGACCACCACAGTCCCCGAGCTATTGAACGCGACCGTCAACGTTACGGACACCTGCGCGCCGCTTCCCATATTGATGGTCGCGGCGGCCGTGCCCTGCGCTGAGAAGAGAGAAGACGAGTAGGTAAGGGTCACGCTGAAGTTGTCGAGCGTGACCGACGAACCAAGCGCGACCGAACCCAAGCCAGCGGTCAGCTCAAGGGTGCCCTTGGTGCCCGCCGAGAGGTCGACACAGCCTGTCGCGGTCGCGTTCGCCGACAGAGTCGGTGTCGTGAGCGACAGAGCAAGATTCCCGCTCACGGTGAGCCACCAGTCGCTCGGATCGTTCAATGTACAGCTGGTGGGAACGTTGACACTGCCATTGCCGATGGCGACAGTCACTCCCGACAGGGTGAGGACGGACGCGATGCTCACTTGTCCAACCTGGCTCAGCGATGCGCCGCTCACGTTGTCAAGGGTGCCTCCCGTGCTCGTCGCTGCGGAGATCGTGAAGCACAGGCTTCCGGTGACGGTCAAACCTTCGCCCCCCAAGTTGCCCGAGGTGATGCACAGAAGGGGTTCCGTTGATGCTGACGTCACGTCCGTGATGTTGCCGCCGAGACCACTGCCGCTCAGTGTGTTGCCAAGGAATGACAGCACGCCCCCGCTGAACGTGATGCTTCCGGACGAGTCGCAAGGACCCGAGGTCTGGTCCACGGTAAGAGAGAGGTTCGCCAAGATAGTCACCGCAGACGAGACCGGCGTGAAGGTCAGTGTGGTGGAGCCGGCGGCACCGTCGTTCCACAACGTGGAGAAGATGTCGGAGCACGACCCAACGGTGTGGGCAGTGACGGCCAAACTCGAGGGGCCGCTGGGTCCAGCGGGAACCGTGTTCGGCGAGGACGCGCCCGAGCCTCCCGCCGGTGCGCCGAGGGTGCTCGACATCACCGTCGCCGACACCGGACCTGACGTGGCGAAGTCACCGCTGACGGTGGGGACGTAAAGCGCAGTGTACGTAGTGCTCGCGCTCGAGGCCGGCACATCACAGGACACGCTGGACGTGGAGGGCGTTGCTTCGGTGAGTACCGGTTGTCCCTGTGCACAGGCAAGCGCGACGCCCCCCTGCTCAAAAGACACCGTGCCGGTAGGCGCCAGACTGGAACCGGGCGAAGCGTTCGCTACGACGGCCTGAAGCCGGACGGTACCCGGCGACGACACGACCGGTGCTCCGGAGAGCGAGGTCCTGGTGGAGGCCCGCACTACCGTGACCGCGACACCCTGTGCCGAGGTCACGTTGCTCGAGGTGACAGTGCCCTGGGCTGGAGTGTACGAAGCGCCAAAGTGATACGCGGTGGAGCTCGCCGCCAGGGCCGTAATCGCGCACGATGCGGTGCCCTTCACGACGGGGACCGCCTGGCAGATGGGCGCGCTCGAGAACTCGGGCTTCACGGAGGTGCCGTTCTCGGAGAAGTCAACCATCCCCGAGTTCACGGGCTTGTGGCCTTTTGTCTCGTCGACCTTGGCCACGACGGTGAGTAGTTCGCCGTAGGGGACCTTCGCATTCGCCGTCACCGCGACTTGGGCGCGAGATCCAAGCAGACGCATCGTCGTGGTGGTCGGAGAGGCGGCCGGCTTGACAGCCGGTGTGGCCATTGCGTGAATAGGTGCTGCGCTGCCTCCAAGTGAGAGGGTGAAGGAGTTCTGACCAGCAGCAGAGACTTTCAGCGACGAACCGACCTTCGACTGAAGGAGTTGGCGCGTGACGTTGCGCGCCGAGGAAGCCGCACTCGCCGCAACTCCACGAGGACTTCCAGCTTGAAGGCTTGTCGAGCCCGACGCGCTCTGCGACAAGGCGCTACCAGCCGAGTGAGCTCGGGTCTGAGCAGAGGCACTCGCGGGGGCAACGAGCGAACTAGTGATCCCCGCCCCGACTATGAGCGACAACGCGAGGAACGAATAAGCGGCGCGGCGCATCTCTTCCCTTGGACTTCTCATTGACGCCTCCCAGCCCCAACTTGCAAAACGCGAGCACGAGCGATTGGCTCTCGGACACTCTGTCACTTCATCGGCAGCAGGAGATTCAAAGGCTGAGAAACTTATTACTTTTGCTATTGAAAGGGCAAGATAACGCCGCCTGTAGACGGCTGAGGTCGTTACGGGACAACAACTTCATGTCGTTTCCAGGAAATGTGGTGACTGGACGTAGAGAAAACAGTCAACGACTATTCAACTCACTAGGACACGAACAGCGTCGACAAGCGAAACATTCCCCAGAGAATTGGCGGCCCCAACGAGACGATTGTCGAATCCACTCCGACTACAAATCACAATCTTCAGGCTCTTCGCCTTTTTCAACTCACCCTGCAACATCGCCGGAATCTTCAAGTTCATGAGGTCTGTCAGAGTTCCTAGATCCGTCTTTCGATTCCGCCACTTTGCTTCGCCCGCTAACACCACGGTTCGATCCTTGATTCCAACGACGTCGATCTCCTCGGTGGTTCGCAGTCCCGCCCGGCGTTCTGAGTCCAGTGCGTTGCCCCACCACGCACCCACGATGGCTGACTCAGGGTATTCGCGTCGAATCCAACGTCGAACCTCCTCTTCAAAAACTATCGCCGTGTGCTCGGCAAGCCGGGGGCGTACGTGATTGTCGACGTGCTGAGCCGCACTGGCCCCGGCTTCCAAATCATCTTGGTAGCGCTTCACGAAACGGAACCAGAATCGGAAGAAGTGGTCGCAACACTCCCACTGCGCGACTCTGGCGTTCGCGGGCGCACCCACCGGTCGGCGCGTCCGGACAAGCTTCATCGCCTCGAGTTTGCGCAGATAAGGCTGCAGTGAGGTTGCTTCGAGACCGGTTGCCGCGCGAAGATCCTGCGAATCCCCGGGCTTCATCGCGAGAGCGTCGAGAATGCCCATGTAGATACTGGGTTGGGCCAGTTCAGTGGTCAGAACGGTGTGAGGCTCATTGAAGAGCGGGGCGGTACGGTCGACAATCGCCTCTGCGATCGCGTCTTCCAGTCGACCCTTGCCCAGCATTTCGAGATACAACGGCATGCCTCCAGCGATAGCGAAGCGTGTGAAATGATCCACCGGGTCGGATCCCTCCATCAGCAGCCGTGCTTCAGCGAATGGCATCGGCTGCAGTTCCAGCGGTTGGAATCGCCCATGAAGTGGACTTCGTTCATTCTGGAGGTCCTCCATCTGGGCGACGGCCGAACCGCAAATAATGATCTTCGTGCGTGATCCATCTCGATACTTCTCGATCGCCGTTTGGATCAGTGAGAGATTCGAACGCACTTTTGCGGACGAGGAGCCGAGCAGGTACGGAAGTTCGTCGAGGACGACGAGGACTCGCTTCGAGGCACCGAACTGGAAGATGATGCGGAAGAGATCGTCAAGATTCTGAATCTGAGGTCGAAAGCCGAGATGTGACTCGAGTTGCTCGGCGAGTAGGGCCAATTGCTGAGCGGGAGTGGTGGCGGCCGCCACCAATATCACCGCAGACTTTTGATGTGCGAAGCGACGGAAAAGCCAACTCTTACCAACCCGACGGCGTCCGAAGAGGTTGATTCCACTGGAATGCACCGGAGCGCGCCACCAGCGCTCCAACCGTGCCAGCTCCTCTTCACGCCCGACGAACTGGCTGACCGCCTGCCATGTGTAACCTTCCACCGCCACGTACTTCTCCTTAGTATAATCTATCTTAGTATAAGACTAATTATACTCTGTGACTAACGAGGACCTACTCCTCTGCCGACGCAACGGTCGGAAAAGTCCTGATCCTGAACAAAATGACTAATCGAACAATTGGGCCAACTTCGCAAGTCCACGGTATTCTCACACCAGCGAAGATTGCGCATGAACTCAGAGAAAGACTGCGAGTCGACCTTGATAAAGGCACAGGAGTCCCTCTACACCGATCGATACGAGTTGAGCATGCTCGATGGCGCCCTCGTTTCCGGGGTGATCAATGCCCGGGCCACTTTTGAGGTGTTCACTCGTTCCTTGCCGAACGGGTACCGCTACGGCATCGTGGGCGGCACCGGACGTCTTCTTGACGCGCTGTCGACGTTCACCTTCGATGACGAGACGATCTCGTGGCTCGTGCAGGAACACATCGTGAGTACTGAACTCGCAACGTTCCTTTCGACGTACCGCTTCGACGGTGACATCTACGGCTACCGCGAGGGCGAGGTCTTCACGACGCTTTCGCCGATCTTGCGCATCGAGGGACGATTCTGCGATCTGGTGCTCGAGACGCTCGCGCTTTCGATTCTCAATTACGACTCCGGTGTCGCGACCAAAGCCATGCGCGTCGTGAAGTCGGCCGGTGGTCGCCGTCTCATCGAGATGGGTTCGCGGCGAACCAACGAAGTGGCGGCCGTCGCGGCGGCTCGTGCGGCGTACGTGGCGGGCTTCGACGCCACGAGCAATCTCGCCGCCGGCATGACCTACGGCGTACCCACCGCAGGCACCGCGGCACACGCGTTCATCTTGGCGCACCGCAGCGAACGCGAAGCCTTTGAAGCGCAGATCAAGGCGCAAGGACCAGGCACGACCTTGCTCGTCGACACCTTCGACACCGAAGCCGGCACCGAACTAGCACTCGATGTCGCGGGGCCGACGCTGGGCGCGATCCGCATCGACTCCGGCGACCTGGCGGACTCGACCCGGCGGTCACGAAAACTGCTCGATCAACGTGGAGCGACCAACGTGAAGATCACGGTCACCGGCGACCTCGACGAATTCGTCATCGCGGCAATCCTGGCCAGCGACGCGCCGGTCGATGCTTTCGGTGTGGGAACGAAGCTCGTCACCGGTTACGCGCCACCTGGGTTCGTGTTCAAATTGGTGGCCATCGAAGACGGCTCGGTAATGCGATCGGTGGCGAAACGGTCCATCGGAAAACTGTCGAGCGGCGGGGCCAAAGACGCGTATCGACTCTTCGTGGACGATGTGGCGGTCATCGAATCGGTGGTAACCCGCGACTCGGGCGTCCTGATGCCTTCCGGTGAAAGCCGAATCCTGATTTACCCTCTGGCGAAGAACGGTGTCCCCGTTGTCGATTCGTCGCTCGCGACGGCACGGATCACCGCGTCATCGGCGGTAAGTGAACTCCCTCGGCAGGCATTTGACCTAAACGCCGGAGATCCGGTGCTGACGACTGAAGTCATCACTCAGTCGACCGGGCCACGATCGAGCCACTGACGGAGTGTCCGTGAACGATCAAGCGCGCAGCAACGAAGCGATCATCGTTGTCGACCCTCAACCGGATTTCTTCGACGATGGCCCTTTGCCGATTCAAGGCGCCACGAAGATCTCCGAGAAGATCGCGCAGTACCTTCGAGATCGAGGCGACAACTTTGCCATGACGATCGTCACGCAGGACTGGCACATTTCGCCGGATGGTCACTGGTCGACGAATCCGAACTTCGTGACATCGTGGCCGGTGCACTGTGCCGCCGGTACCAGTGGCGCGGCGATCCATTCGTCATTGGCGAACCAACGATGGGACGCCGTGATCCGCAAGGGTCAAGACTCCGCCGCGTATTCAGGTTTCGAAGGCGTCAATGAAAATGGAGCTTCGCTCGCGGACGTACTTTCCACAGCGAACGTCGACTCGGTGACAGTCGTCGGGTTCGCAACCGATTACTGCGTGAAGTTAACGGCTCTGGACGCGCGCGAATTGGGCCTCAGCGTCAGCGTGCTACTCGATCTCTGTGCCGGGGTCGATGCCCACACGACCCGCGAGGCGATCTCCGAAATGGCAGAAGCTGGCGTCTCGATCAAAGAAGGTTACGACGGCTGAATTGCACGATATGCCGCCAAAAGCCGTTGCGCTCTGAGACAATCGGCGAAGCACCACTTTTTCTCAGAAGTAGCGGCTCGGTGCTATGATATGAGAAGTCATATCAAGAAAATCAGAGGAGTGTCAGTATGACAACGGCGCAACTGGTTCGACAAGCTCGCCGCAGCGGGGGAATGACTCAACGCGCCTTGGCTGCAAAAGCTGGGATAACCCAACCATCGCTCGCAGACATCGAGCGGTCTGCCCACGACACTCGGGTCGCTTCACTGGACCACCTAGTGAATGCCGCAGGCTTTCGGCTCTTCATTTTGCCAACGAGGAGTTCGTCAGCATCTAGCTGGGCCGACGCAATCTACGAAGAACTCCGCTCAAGTCGTCGTAGCGAGGCGGTCGCCTTTCGCTCGCTCATTGGACTAAGCGACGATCTCACCGCAGTTCACGGGCCACTTCGCGTCGCACTGTGCGTGGCCGATCCGCCACCATGTGGCGATGTCCGATATGACGCTGCCATCGCAGCGATAGTTGACTACCACCTCACAAGAGACAAACTCCCGCTGCCGGAGTGGGTTCGTGACCCATCACGTATCCTCGACGAACCTTGGGCGGTGTCGCCATATACCGACTTGTCGGAGGTGCCTTTGGTCTTCCGACGCCACGGCGTTCTGCTCGTGAAGTCTGAACTTGCGAGCGTGTGACTTGCTATTCACGAAAGAAGACGTTGAAAGAGGGTTTGCGCAACCTTGTCGACGAATTGGTAGCGGTTGGCGTAGTTTCAACAATCCAGGTCGTGGGCGGAGCGGCCATCATGCTTCAAGTCGACCGTAAAGCACTTACTAGCGACGTCGACGCCCTTCACGCCACCACAGCGGACATTCAGTTGGCCATCGAGCGCGTCGCTGACTCCAGAGATTGGCCCTCGACGTGGCTCAATGACGCAGTGAAGATGTGGGTCAGTCACAATGACACTCCTGACGATTGGGAGATTCGGTTCACTGGAAACGGTGTGACGATACTCATTGCCTTACCGCCACTTCTACAGGCCATGAAGCTTCAAGCGGGTCAGGGCCGCCGAGACGCAATGGACATCGACTTGCTACTTGATGCGTGCGGCATCGAATCACTTGGAGAGGCCTCTGCGATTTTCGATAAGTACTACCCGAATGAGACCATGGCGCCTCGAGCGATTCAACAGTTACGCGATCGATTCGAAGTTGTCTAGAGGGATCACTCAGCAAACTGGTTTGCAGTCAGGAGATCGCCTTTACGGCAACGACTCGATGAGTCGAGCGAGTTCGTCCCTTCGATAGCCGTGGCCCCTCGCGAATTCGATGAGTTCGCGAGCTCGCGTGACGACCGCCCCGACCTCGGGTGTTCCCGACACTGTTATTCCTCGACCTCGACGAAACTCCAAGAGTCCCTCATCACGCAACATCCGTAAGGCCCGAAGCACCGTGTTGGAATTGACGTTCAATACCGCGGCCAAGTCTCGCGCCGGCGGTAACCGTTCACCCCGCCGTGCCTCACCGTCGGCGATCGCCCGACGGAGTTCCGCCGCGACCTGATCATGGAGCGCGACCGATTCTCCGGGGGTCAACTTGACACTCAGCATGGTGCTAGATAGAGTAGCACCAAAGCGGAGTTCACTAGCCCGGAGAATGACCATGAGCCAAGTCCTTACCCCGAAAACCTCAGACCTAGCGCCGGAACGGACCGCTACGTCGTTAGAGGTCCGCGAAGCCGAGCAGATGTTGATCGAAGAGGCTCGCCGCCGCCAGCGCCGACGCCACCGCATTGTCGTCGCGATCGTCGCGACCATCGTCGCGGCCGCCGGTGTTGCCTACGCCTTGGTAAGCAGCACCCCGAGCCCAAGGCCGCGACCAATCTCCGGATCACCCGCTTCGTTGGTCGCGTTTCCGATCTGCACCCATTTGCACGTGTCGCTTTCGGGACAACCTCAAGGGGCGGCGGGAACGTTTTACTACACCTTGAAACTGCTGAACAGCGGTCCGCAGTGCACCGTCGCGCCGATCGTGGCGCGCGGCTTCAATACGACGACGTCCAAGTACGCGGGTCCTTGGTCGAACGTCTACATCACCAGTAAGACCAAGACCGTCGTATCGACCGGTCACGCGGCTTACGTTCCTCTGGGTGTCGCCGACACCGCCAACTATCCGACCTCGCTGTGTGAAGCCGTCAACGTCAACGCCATTCGCGTCGCGCTAGCCGGCAATCACTCGATCATCGGTGCCGTGGCGATGCGCGCTTCGGTCTGCACGGTCACGCGCAGCCTGCGCACTCAGTCCGCGTCGCTCAGCCCCAGCGGGTTGTAATCCTCAGTCGTCGCTCAGTCCGACGTTCGCGAGTATTCGCTCGGCGTGGCGCAGTAACGGCGCGTCCACCATTCGGCCTTCGTAGCTGAAGACACCGCGCTCGCTCTTCGCCGCCCGGATGACGCCCGAGGCCCAAGCGACCTGCTCATCCGTCGGACGGTAAGCGGCGCGTACGACGTCGACTTGCCTCGGATGAATGCAGGCCGTCGCACTAAACCCTGACGCCGCGGCGTCTTCCGCTTCGGCCCGAAGTCCGTCCACGTCAGCGATATCGAGATGGATGGCGTCGATCGCCGCGCGGTCGTGCGAGCGAGCGTTCAACAGCACTCGGGAGCGGGCGAATCGTGCGACGTCGCGGTAGTCACCGTCTGCGTTGCGACTCGTTCGCCCCCCGAGCGATACCAGCAGATCCTCGGCGCCCCACATCAGCGCGATGGTCGAGTCGGCCGCCGCGATCGACGATGACTCTCGAACACCTTTCGCGGTTTCGCACAGCGCGATGACGCTGCGACCGGCGAGCGCCTGGACTTGGTCGGCGGACTCCGTTTTGGCCAGCATCACGATTGAATACGGCGTCTGTTCCAGCGCCTCGAGATCGTGCGCGAAGTCAGGTGAGTTGACGGGGTTCACCCGAATGATCGTTCGTTGCGGATCGAGGAGGTTTTCGATGAGCGCGCCACGAGCCTGGACTCGATCACCAGCGTTCACGCCGTCTTCGAGATCGAGGATCACCATATCGGCCGCTGCGGAGGCCTTCGCGTAACGATCGGGGCGATCGGCGGGACAGAAGAGCAGTGCCGGACCGAGCGGCGACCAACTCATGCGGCTGGCTTCGTGAGGACCATGGTCGAGCGCTTCGCCACAGCCACGACGACACCGTCTTGATTGCGAGCCGTGTGTTCGAAGGTGACGATGCCCGCGCCAGGCCGACTCTCCGACAGTCGCTTTTCGAGGACGACGGTCTCGGCGTACAGGGTGTCGCCGTGAAAGACGGGCTTCGGGAACGTCACCTCCGAGAAACCCAAGTTGGCGACGATCGTGCCCTGGGTCAGTTGCGCGACCGAGAGTCCCACGAGCGTCGACAATGTAAAGAGGCTGTTGACGAGCCGCTGGCCGAACGGCTGCTCCGCCGCCCACGCCCCGTCCAGATGCAAAGCCTGGGGATTCATCGTCAAGGTGGAGAACAAGATGTTGTCCGCTTCACTGACCGTGCGGCCAGGTGAGTGACGATAGAGCGCCCCTACTTCGAGCTCTTCGTACCAAAGACCACGCTGCTGATAGACCGGTCGCTCGTCCGTCACAATCCCATCCTCAATTCTGGCCCCGTGGCCGCGCGTACTTCTTCGACGCTCACGCCGGGCGCCGTCTCAAGAAGGGTCAGCCCGCTCTCGTCGACGTCGATGACGGCGAGGTCGGTGATGATCCGGTGCACGCAGCGCTTCCCTGTCAGCGGGAGCGAGCACTCCTTCACGATCTTGTGGGCGCCGTCCTTATTCAAGTGCTCCATCATCACGACCACTCGCTTGGCACCGTGCACGAGGTCCATGGCTCCGCCCATTCCCTTGACGGTCTTTCCGGGCACGATCCAGTTGGCGAGGTCGCCGTACTGCGATACCTCCATCGCGCCGAGCACCGCGACGTCGATGTGCCCGCCTCGAATCATCGCGAACGACGCGGCCGAATCGAAATAGGATGCGCCCGGCAACGTGGTGACGGTCTCTTTGCCCGCGTTGATCAAGTCCGGGTCGACGTGCTCCTCGTCGGGGTACGGACCGACGCCGAGGATGCCGTTCTCCGAGTGCAACACCACCGTGATGTCGGCGCCTAGGTAGTTCGGCACGAGCGTCGGCATGCCGATACCCAGGTTCACGTAGTCACCATCCTTCAATTCCTTGGCCACACGGGCAGCGAGTTCCTCTCTCGTCAGCGCCATCAGCGAACCGCTCCGTCGGTCGCGGGTCGCACGGTACGACGCTCGATCCGCTTCTCGGTATTGGCAACCACCACCACGCGTTGGACGAAGATGCCGGGCGTGTGCACGTGCGCGGGATCGATCTCGCCGGGCTCGACGAGTTCTTCCACTTCGGCGATGGTGATGCGTCCCGCCTGGGCACAAAGGGGGTTGAAGTTCTGCGCCGCTTTTTCGTAGACCAAGTTGCCGTGTCGATCGCCTGTGCGCGCATGGACGAGTGCGAAATCACAGGTGATACCACGCTCGAGCGCGAATTCGACGCCGTCAAAGACCCGAACCTCTTTCGGTTCCGAGACCAGCGCCGCCGCGCCGTCCGGTCCGTAGCGAAGCGGCAATCCTCCGTCCACCACCTGCGTGCCCACACCGGCCGGCGTGTAGAAGGCAGCGATGCCGGCGCCGCCGGCACGCAGGCGCTCGGCCAGTGTGCCCTGCGGCACCAGTTCGACTTCGAGCTCGCCGGAGAGATACTGGCGAGCGAATTCGCGATTCTCTCCCACGTACGACCCGGTGGTCCGTCGTATCCGCTTCTCTCGCAGCAGGACACCGAGCCCGAAATCATCGACGCCGCAGTTGTTGCTCACCGTCACGAGATCTGTGACTCCCGTTGCGAGAATGGCCTCGATCAGTGCCGACGGCAGACCGGAAAGTCCGAAACCTCCAACGGCCAACGACGAGCCACTGGTGACGTCGGCGACGGCCTCGGCCGCGTTGGCGAACACTTTGTCCATCCCCTACCACCTTCTCGAACTATTCGCCCGGCACTTTCGCGAGCCGATATGCGGCGTCACGAATTGGTCTCCGTCGTCGTCTCAGAGGGAGTCAATCGCGCCACTACCTCATCAACGACCACTGAATCACCTTCTCGCACAAGGATATCGATGGTGCCGTTTCGAGGAGCCACGAGTACGTGCTCCATCTTCATCGCCGACACGACCACCAACGCGTCGCCCGCACGAACCTCGTCACCGGAAGTCACGCGCACACTCACCACGGTGCCCGGCATGGGGCTTCGCACGTCATTGGACGACGTCGACGATCCCCGAGCACGACTCACGACATCCGCCTCGACGAGCGGCCACGTCTCTCCACCCACGCAGACCCACGTGGTCGTTCCCTCGATTCGATGCCACGCCCGCTGTGTCTCTGCGTTCAAGGTAATGAACTCGCCATCATCGCGCGTCACGAGACTCACGGACATTTCTGCGCCTCCACTCACCGTGACGACAGCGCCGTCTGAGTTCCCGGATGCCCTGACGACATGGACTACGTCACCACCACTCGTCACTCGTAACGTCAGCGGGCGGCTCGAACCTCCGCTTCGCCAGCCGCTCAAAGCGTTCCATGGATCGATCAGCGAAGTTGAAGGTGTCAGTCGTGACAGCCACGACATGGCGTACAGCGCAAATGCCGCGTCCGACGGTGCGGTCGCGACGAGTGAGGCGGACTTGCGATCGATCAGTTCTGTGTCGAGCTCGCCCGCAACGACGTCCTCATCGTCGATCAAGCGACCGAGGAAGCCAATATTGGTCACGACGCCGAAGACGACCGTGTCGTCGAGCGCGCGGCGGAGCCGGGCCAGGGCCGTCTTGCGATCAGCTCCCCATGCCACCACCTTCGCCAACATGGGGTCGTAGTCAGTCGCGACGTCGAGGCCTTCCAGTAATGAACTGTCTACTCGGATGCCCTCACCGACCGGCTCGTGTTTCTCCACAACCCGCCCGCTCGTCGGCAGGAATCCCCGGGCGGGATTCTCCGCGTACAGCCGAGCCTCGATGCTGTGTCCGCGAACATGCGCGTCGGTCACATCCTCACCGAGGCGTTCGCCAGCGGCGATCAGCAACTGTTGCTCAACGAGGTCAAGTCCCGTCACCATCTCGGTGACCGGATGCTCAACCTGCAAGCGGGTATTCATCTCCATGAAGAAGAACTCCTCTGGTTTCGTGGAGGAGACGATGAACTCAACGGTCCCGACGCCCGTGTAGTCGACACTTCGTGCCGCGGCGATCGCGGCGGCGCCTAGTCGATTCCGGGTGGTGTCGTCGATGAGCGGTGACGGCGATTCTTCGACCACCTTTTGATGGCGACGTTGCAACGAACACTCGCGCTCGCCCAAGTGCGTCACCGTTCCGTGTTGGTCGGCCACGACCTGTACTTCAATATGGCGCGGTCGCGTCACGAATCGCTCGACGAACAGCGTGTCATCGCCAAACGCTGCCGTCGCCTCACGGCGTGCTTGCGCAATCGATTCGACGAGGTCTTCTTCGCGTTGCACGAACTGCATTCCCTTGCCGCCACCACCGGCCGACGGCTTCACCAACACCGGAAAGCCAATCTCGAGTGCGGCCGTGGTGAGATCGTCATCACTCATGCCCGTCTCGACGCGCCCTGGAACAACCGGCACACCGGAGGCCGCCACATGCAGCTTGGCCTGGATCTTGTCGCCCATCAAACGAATCGCTGACGGCGGTGGACCAATGAAGACGACGCCGTTCGCCACGCACGCGTCGGCGAAGTTCGCGTTCTCCGACAAGAAGCCGTAGCCAGGGTGCACCGCGTTCGCGCCGGAGCGAGCACAGGCATCCAAGACCCGTTCAATGTTCAGGTAGCTGTCGCGCGCGGGCGTCGCGCCGAGATAGTGCGCCTCATCGGCCTCGAGCACGTGACGGGCGTCACGGTCCGCGTCGCTATAAACCGCGACCGACCTGATGCCCAGACGACGCAATGTGCGAGTGACGCGCACCGCGATCTCACCTCGGTTGGCAATGAGTACCGTGTCGAACATCGAACTCACATTCGAAAGACGCCGTAGGCGACGTCCTCGAGCGGAGCGTTCGCGCACACCGAGAGCGCGAGGCCCAAGACGTTTCTCGTGTCGAGGGGATCGATGATGCCGTCATCCCATAGGCGCGCGGTCGAGTAGTACGCGTTACCTTCGTCTTCGTAACGCTGACGAATCGGTGCGCGAAACTCTTCTTCCTCTTCTGCGCTCCAGGTGCCGCCAGAACTCTCGATCTGCGTTCGTTTGACCGTCGCTAACACGGCGGCCGCTTGATCGCCTCCCATTACCGAAATGCGTGAGTTGGGCCACATCCACAAGAACCTCGGCGAATAGGCCCGCCCGCACATCGAGTAGTTCCCCGCGCCGAACGAGCCACCGATGATGACCGTCAACTTGGGAACTCTGGCGCAGGCGACCGCGTTCACCATCTTCGCCCCGTGTTTGGCGATCCCGCCCGCTTCATACTCGCGCCCCACCATGAACCCGGTGATGTTCTGCAAGAAGACCAATGGGATCTTGCGCTGGTCGCACAGTTCGATGAAGTGCGTACCCTTAAGCGCCGATTCCGAGAAGAGCACGCCGTTGTTCGCCACGATCCCGACCGGATGTCCCCAGAGATGGGCGAATCCCGTCACCAGCGTGGTGCCGTAGTCGGCCTTGAACTCGTGGAAGAGACTGGCATCGACGAGTCGCGCGATGACTTCTCGGACGTCGTACGGCGTACGTGGGTCGGTCGGCACGACGCCGTAAAGGTCACTTGGATCGACCAACGGCTCTTCCGGTGCCTGCACTCCCCAAGGAGTGCTCAACTTCGGTGCGAGCGTCGAGACGATCGAACGCACGATCGAGAGCGCATGGGCGTCATCGTCAGCGAGATGATCGACGACCCCCGACGTGCGCGCGTGCAAAAGTCCCCCACCCAGGTCCTCGTCGTTCACGATTTCACCGGTGGCGGCTTTCACTAGCGGCGGTCCACCCAAGAAGATCGTCCCTTGATCACGCACGATGACTGACTCGTCCGACATCGCGGGAACGTATGCGCCACCCGCGGTGGACGAACCGAGGACCGCGGCGATTTGGGCGATACCCATTGAACTCATTCGGGCTTGGTTGTAGAAGATTCGGCCGAAGTGCTCGCGGTCCGGGAAGACCTCGTCCTGCCGAGGCAAGAACGCGCCACCGGAATCAACCAGATAGAGACACGGGAGTCGATTGGCCAAGGCCACTTCTTGGGCGCGTAAGTGCTTCTTGACGGTCATCGGGTAGTACGTGCCACCCTTCACCGTCGCGTCGTTCGCGACGATTATGCACTCACGTCCACTCACGCGTCCGACGCCAGTGATGATGCCCGCCCCGGGCGACTCGTCGTCGTACATGTGGAATGCGGCGAGCGGCGACAGCTCGAGGAAAGGACTGCCTAGATCGACGAGAGCGTCGACCCGATCACGCGGAAGGAGTTTGCCTCGGGCGACGTGGCGTTCGCGAGAGGACTCGGGACCGCGCGAATAGTGATCGAGGCGGCTCTTCAGCTCCTCGACGAGGGCGCGTTGCGCTGACGAATTACGTTCAAAGCCTTCGCTGTGACGATCAACCGCGCTGGAGAGTCGCTCCACTGAATCCCCCAATTTGAGTTAGTTGTGGTTAACTGAAATAGTGTACCAACGAATTATGGGTTCGTCCAGGGAAAGTGAAGCGGATGAATGAAGTGACCCAGCGCAGTCGCATGAAGGCCGAGAGGCGTTCGCGTCTCGTGCGGGCCGCCTCTCGACGCTTCGCGGAGCGAGGTTTCCGCGCAGTATCCATGGAGGACCTCGCCGCCGAGGCCGGTGTCAGCGGTCCCGCCGTCTACCGACACTTCGCCAGCAAGGAAGCGTTGCTCGCCCACCTTCTGATCGACGTGAGTGAACAACTTCTGGAACAAGGGACCCAACACGCTATGAGCAAGTCGCCCATCGAGGCGATGGAGTCACTCATTGCTTTTCACACTGACTTCGCATTGCGTGACCGCGACTTGATCAGGATTCAGGACCACGACTTTGCGAATCTCGCTCCAGAGGACGCGCGAACCGTGAGTCGACTGCAGCGGGCGTATCTCGATGTGTGGGTCCGCGTGTTTCGACGTATCGATCCGACGCAGTCCGAGAGCATCGCACGGACCAAGATTCAAGCGGTATTCGGTCTGCTCAACTCGACGCCGCATAGCGCATCACATCGCGACATTGAAACCACGAGGTCAATCCTTGAAGAACTGGCGATGAAAGCACTCGGGCTCCATGAGGATTGTTGATCACTAAATGGATACTTGAGCGATTCGCTAACGCAAAATCGCCGTCGCTCGGTAGACGTCCGTGACATACGGCAACTCGAATATCGCCGGCAGCGGATTCACCACGCGCTTGACTTCGCGAATCACTGACGACTGCTCTTCGTCGTCCATGACCGCCACGTAGCTTGTCGAGAGCACGCGCTGAACGAGCCCTTCGTGATCGAGAACCTGTCGATGGGCGAACTTGCGACGTTCGATATTCACGAATGGCCCGGACGCCAGGACCGCGGTGAAGTCTTGTCCCACCGGGTAGGGCTGACGAGTGGGCCAGTGCATCACTTTGCCGAGTTCGGCGACCCAAGGAACGGATTCGTCGCGTTCATTCCACAAGACACCGAGTCGCCCACCCTCGACGAGGACCCTATGGATCTCTTCCAATGCCGCTGGCGCGTCGAACCAGTGGAAGGCCTGCGCCACCACGACGCAGTCGACCGAGGCGTCCTCGAGGGGTATGTCGATGTCGCGACCGTCGAGGACCTTCACGGTCGGTAGTCGCGCACTCAGGACGTTGCGCATCCCCGGCGTCGGCTCGACCGCGGTGATCGTGTCGCAGAACGGAAGTAGCTGCTCGGTGAATTTTCCCGTTCCGGCAGCGAGATCAAGGACGTGGGCGTCGTCGTCGATGCCCATCGAGTCGACCAGGAATTTGACGGCGTCACGTGGGTAGTCCGGACGCGCCCGGTGATACCGCTCCCCGTCACTAAAGCCGGACGAGGCAAGATCGTCTGGTTGTTCGCCCAAGTTCGCCATCCCGGCCGTGAGGTCTATCCCCAATATAGGGAGGAATCAGGACGGTCCTCCCGGCGTTCATTACTCCCAAATCGCGACGCCTGAGTCGAGTTCAAAGAACTCCAATCGATCCGGATTTACCGTGAAACTGAACTGATCGCCGGCGTGAACCACGTGTCGGGGTTCGATTCTCGCAACGCAGTCGTCATCCGGCGTGGCTTTCGCAGACCCCTCCTCCCCATCGATAGTCGCCGACGTTCCTTCGGGCACCACAACCTTCGCGTCCGTGCGAAAGTGGAGGAGTATCTCCGAACCGAGAGCCTCGACAAGTTCTACATCGCCCTTGAATGGCACTCCGGATCGCTCGTCACTGGCCGCGGGCAGATCCTCCGGACGAATACCTACGACGATTGTTTGACCGGCGAACCGGCGCAGTGCCGGATGTCGATTCACGATCTCGTCGGACAGCGGAATGCTTTGGCTCCCGATCGCGACCGAGTGACTGTCAGGCGAGAGCTGCGCTTCGAAGAGATTCATCGACGGCGAGCCGATGAATCCCGCAACGAAGACATTGGCCGGTCGATCGTAGAGGACCTGGGGCGTGTCGCACTGTTGTAACGAACCGTCACGAAGCACCGCCACTCGATGACCAAGGGTCATGGCTTCGGTCTGATCGTGCGTCACGTAGATAGTCGCCACACCAATTCGTGATTGCACTCGCGAGATTTCTGCCCGCAGTTGCACTCGAAGTTTGGCGTCGAGATTTGAGAGCGGCTCGTCCATCAAGAAGACGCTCGGTTCGCGCACGATGGCCCGTCCCATAGCTACTCGTTGGCGTTGTCCACCGGAGAGGCGAGTGGGTTTGCGATCAAGCCACGGCGTGATGCCGAGCACCTCAGCTGCCGCGCGCACCCTTCGGTCGATCTCCTCTTTCGGCACCTTTCGCATCCGCAGAGCGAATCCGATATTTTGCGCCACGGACATCTGGGGGTAGAGCGCGTAGTTCTGGAACACCATCGCCACGTCGCGGTCCCGCGGTGCGATGTCGTTCATTATCTCGTCGCCGAATCGCACCGTGCCCGACGTGATGTTCTCGAGTCCGGCAATCATTCGCAGGACAGTCGTCTTGCCACATCCCGAAGGTCCGACGACGACCATGAGCTCACCGTCGGCGATCTCCAGGTCGAGGCCATTCACCGCCTCGAATCCGTTCGAGTAGATCTTGGTGACCTTCTCGAGACTTACTGACGACATCAACTCTCCCCTTTTTCGAAACGAACGACCGACCAACCCTCGACGAGCGGCACCGCACACGAGAGGGCACGTCCTTCACGGTGGGCGACGTCGTGCACTTCGAGTGACGTGAATCGACCATCATTGCGACCTAGAACCGCGGCCTGCGTGCGCCAACGTTTCGGTGAGTCGACGAGGACGCTCACCGTTACTTCGCGACAAGTTCCGGCCTCGCTCGTGTGACGCCACGACCCTTCGACTGCGCCGGAGAGGTCGATGACGCTGACCACGACGGTGTCGTCGCGTCGACGTACACGGGCGAAGACCGCACCGCCGACGGGTTCGGGGCTCGTGGCTCCTGACCACGTGACGCCGACTGATGCGTTCTCGTCTTCCAGTTCGTACCAGCTGGTGTCGACGCCGTCGCGAAAGAGATCGCGACAGCGCAGCGCGAAGCGATGCCACTGAAGCACCTCGTCGATCTCGGCTCCGCGCAACGTTTCGTGCTCGACGTAATAGGGATGGCACAGCACGCCGAAGTCATCGCCCCACATGAGCACTCCGGCACCCAGTACCGTCACGATCGCTTCACTCAAGACCGCCGTGCGCAACGCGGCCCGACGCTCGCCTTCCCACACCGGCGGATACACCGCCAGCGTGTCGCCTTGGACGGGAGCCGCGCCCGCGCTTCGCTCCAACAAGCCTTCGAAGTGACGCCACCGATCGTTGGGTGGCCACACCTCGGCGTAGCGGAAACCAGGCCGATGGGGAGCCTCAAATCCTCGCGGCACACCGTTCACTTGGTTGAAGCTGATGACGTCGGCTGGTCGAGCCGAACGGACCGCTCGCACAAAACTCTCGTAACCGTCGTCGATCGATACGAACTTGCCGGTGATATCGAAAGCGACTCTGGGATAGCCATAGGTGTCGAGGTGCAGACCGTTGAAACCGAGCGCGTCGAGAGCACGTCCGTACGCGTCAATCCAGTGGGCCTGCCAATGCACGTTCGCGGGGTCCATGATCTGGAGCAGGTTCCCCAGCGATTCACGCACCCCGTCATTTCGTCGCAGCAACCACGCCTGATTCTCGTCGGCGAACGCTTCGTCGGCGGCGCAGACCGGCGCGTAAGCCTGGGCGACGGCGCCGTTCTCTCGAATGCCCTTGATGAGGTCTCGAAGTGCCACCAACTCGATTGGCCGATTTAGTGGATCACGGTACGAGTCGGTCGTGGCCAACGGCATCGAATACCTCTCCATCCAGTCATAGACCTGGACGACGGTGCAGCGAAGCTGTCGCAACCACGAAAGTACGGCAGGGGTGCTCGTAGCGTCGAAGGAGGTTGCGAAACCGACGATCGGATCATCGCCCAGGCTCGCACGGACGCTCACGAAATCATCACCGAGCACTTCTCCGTCAGAGGAGAGCGCCTCGACGGCATGCGTGCCTACGGGGAGGTCGGAGAATCGCGCAGATCCGTCGTCGATAGTCGCGTTGAACGTCTGACCGAACGCGGTGCGCGCGAGAACTCTCGTCGTCCCCTCGGGCAAGCCCTGAACGAGAACGTCGTCACCCAGAACAACCGCGGCGGGCAAGAATCCAAATGGCTCGATACTCATTGATTCCCCGGAACTTGATAGTGGAGTGAAGTTGCTCTCGTCAACGTATTCCTCCGAGCGAGACACCGCGCTGGAACGAACGCTGCGATATCAGAAACACGACCAAACTCGGAATCGTCGCTATCACTGAAGCCGCGAACAAGGGACCCCACTGCGTGGTGTGTTCGCCGATGAAGAAGTTGAGCGCGATAGGCAGTGTTCGGTGCGTGGGTGAATTGATCAGCGTGAGCGCAATCACGAACTCCTCCCACGCAAAGTTAAACGTGAACATCGCCACGACGGCCAAGGCGGGTATGGAGAGCGGCGCGATGAGCCGAGTCAGCACCCGAAGAGTACGAGCGCCGTCAAGTCGAAATGACTCTTCCAACTCCTTCGGTACGGCCTCGAAGAAGCCCCGAAGCAAGAAGATCGAGAACGGTAGGTTTTCACTGGCGTAAATCAGGATCAGTCCGAAGAGCGAGTCGGTCAGATGGAGCTTGAGGACCAGGAGGTACTGCGGAATGATCAACTCGACGCTCGGCACTGCCAACGCAGCGAGAAACGCGTAGAAGATGATCTCCTTAAAGCGAAAGCTGTAGCGAGCGAATGCGAAGGCTGCGAGTGACGACACGACAACGGTGATCAATACGGTTCCGAGGGCGACCTCCATGCTGTTTAAGAAGTACCGACCGAAACTGTTCTCCGACCACGCCTGCACGTAGTTGATGACGGTGGGTCGCGTGGGCACCAGGACAGGATGTGAGGTCAAGATGTCGCCGGTCGGCTGAAACGACAAAGAGATCATGTACAACAGAGGAAAGACCGAGATCGCCCCGAAGATGCACGCCGTGACGAGTCGTGTCTTCTTCCACGTTCGAATACCGAAGAGACCTGGCTGCGAGTCCCTCACGCGACGTCGACGCGGAGGACGGGTCGACGGCGAGAGCAGTTCGTCCTTGAAGGCGACACTCATGACCGATCTCCACTTCGAAGGACGCGGATCTGAAGGACGCTTAGACCCACCACGACGACCGCCATCACTGACGCGATGGCCGCAGCGTAACTAAAGGAGAGGAACGTGAAGGCCTGTTGATAGGCGTAGGTGAAGAGCGTCTCGGTCGAGCCGTAGGGACCACCACTGGTCAGAATGAACACCTGTGTGAAGACTTGACTGGCACCGATCACCAATATGACGAGCACGAAGACGATGGTCGGTCGGATATTGGGAATGACGACGTGGCGCCACACTCGAAGTTCCCTGGCCCCATCAACCCGGCCGGCTTCGACGAGATCGCGCGGCACTCCGTCTAACGCGGCGAGGAACATGATGAACGACCAGCCCACGCCCTTCCAGATACTGATCAACCAAATGACCGCATTGCCCGTCCAGGTCTGGGCCAACCAGTCGATGTGCACGCTGTGACCCGCGAAGAGTGAGACAACAGAGTTGGCCACACCGCCCTGGTCAGCGAAGATGTACGCGAAGATGTACGCGACTACGACCCACGACGTGATCACGGGAATGAAGATCAGAGCGCGCCAGAAACCCCGACCGGGCAAGCGATCCGTGAGAATGGCGGCCGAGAACAGTCCAATCCCCATTTGAATCGGCACGGTGATGACGAGAAAGAGCAGCGTGTTCCATGCCGCGGTTCGGATCGCCGGGTCCTTGAAAATGTGTGAGTAGTTGGACCAACCTACAAATGGATTGTGGACTCCTGGGAAAATGTGCCAGTTGTAGAAACTGATATCAAACTGGCGAAAAATCGGATAGGCGATGAAGAGTACGTAAAGGAATGCAGCCGGTGCCAAGAGAAGATAGGGCGTGGCGACGCGAAGCGCGCGCCGTCCCCGACGTGAAGCAGCGCCCGGCGGATTGCCCGCCGGGCGCTGTTCGAGTACTACAGAAGCCACTAACTACCCGCGAGGGCTGTATTCCCCTCCTGCGCTGCAGTCGAGAGACCCGCGGACACCGAGACGGTACCGGCGAGAATCTGCTGGAGCTCATTGGACCAGTCCGAGTCGAGCTGGCTATAGCCCGGGCTGTTGGCGCGGATGCGTGCGGTCAACAACTGGTGGGCGAAGACGGCGTAGTACGGCGTTGCCTTGACTTCCAGGGCGCTGTCCGACTTGATCGCCGACATGTCACCCTGCTTGGCCATCGCCAATTGAGCGAACGGCGAGTCCAAGAACGCGGCAAACTTCTCCGCGTCAGCCACGTGGTGACCATCTCGGGCAACAACGGTGTCTTCACCACCGACGGTCGACACAGAACCACCGGCACCAGTCGGGAACGGCGCGATGCCGTAGGACGGTACGGGGCTCAGACCTGAGTAGGTCGGAACGGCCCAAGGTCCATCGATGTACATCGCATATTCACCCTTCGGGAATCCGGACTCACCTGAGACCGCGCTCGCGCCGCCTTGGAAGTCACTACCGATGTCGCCAGCCTTCAAGAGGTTGACGAGCGTCTGGACTGCCGTGACCGTGGCGGTGCTGTCAATGTGACCCGTCGCCAGGGTGTAGTTGGAGTTGGTGAAGGATCCACCCATGCTCCAAACATAGGGCGCGGTGTTCCAAATGTCAGTTCCGTCGACTCCCAAGCCGTACTGCTGCTTCGAAGGCACGGTCAACGTTGCCGCGTCAGCCAACATCTGAGAGATGGTCGTCGGAGGACCGGAGATTCCGGCCGCCGCGAAGTCCGCCTTGTTCCAGTACAGAGCCTGCGTATTGGTGTCGTCCGGGTAGGCGTAGAACTTGCCGCCCACTTCGGTCGTCGCCAATGGACCAGGAAGTGACTGCTTCTTGATGGCCACAAACGCCGGCAACTTCGAAACGTTCTCGATGATGCCTTCCTGAGCCAACTGAGCCACCCACGCAATGTCAGAACGCATCACGTCCGGTGGATCGCCGGCCGCTGACGTCGTAATGAACTTGTTTAAAAGGTCGGAATAGGGATAGATCACCGAGTTCACTTTTATCCCGGGGTTCAACTTCTCGAATCTGGGAATGATGACATGGGCAATCGTCGATGCTTCCTTGTCCGCCGTGTTGTAGGTGCTCCAGAACTGCAGGGTCACCGTCTTGTGCCTCGTTGAGGCGGAGGCCCCGTTGGTGCTGAGACCAACGATCGCGCCGCTCCCAATGAGAGCCAGGCTCGCGACCAAGAGTGGAACTCTCGATGCGATCCTTTTTCCAAATAAACGCTTACTACTCATGAGAGTTATCTCCTATTTCATCAATGATCGGACCGTTTAGTCCTCATATTCTGCTTTACGTCGTACGACTTTGGGACCTCATGGCCAAGGTCCTACCGCTCTTCCCCCCTCACCTTTCTGGTCTCCAAAAAACGTTGGTGGCCCTCCCCAACGCGAATACAATCGCTTCCGAACACGTCAAAGAAGTCGTCATCGCCCGCCCTCGTTAACTTCGTTGGCGGCGCGATACGAAGCGCTTCCGTTCTCTGCTTCGTCAATGGCGATCATGAGGATGACGTACATGGCGTAGGACCACGTCAGATTCTTCGCCGGGTGGCCCCATCGCTCTACCCACTCGTCGTAGTGAAGTGCGTCGCGACCTTCGCCGCCGTACTGCTCGCCCAAGAGGCCAGCTTCGTCAATGTGTGCCGCCACCCAGTTCAAGCAGCGCTTGGCCTTCGCGATGTCACCGATCGTGACTGCGTACCAGCCAAGTGATGCGGTGAGCACCGGCCAGGCACCGCTACCGAAGTACACGTCGGTCGAATATCGACGGATGCCGCCGTCGAGCGTCAAGCGGTCTTCAATCGTGGCAACCGTCTCGGCGAACGTCCCGTCACTTACGTCCACCGACGCAAACGGAGTGAGCAACCACAGTTCGCTCGCATCGACGTCGCTATTTTCACTCGACTTCACGTAGACGCCGTGCATCACTGATTCGTCGAGTCGAGTCTTCACCACACCAGCGGAATCAAGAAGTCCGCCGTCATCGAGTAAGCGTGCAGCGGTGGTCAGTCCTCCGTAGACACTTGCGAGTGTGGAGGTGTGTACCGCACTCCCGTTCTCTTCCCACACGTCGTAACAAGGAGTCAGGGCGAAGGTGGAGAGATAGCGGGCAGCTCGGGCGACCGAACTGCGCAACTCCTTCGGCAAGGTCGGTTGGTTCGATTCGATTAGGTGTTGGCCGAGAGACCAAAGCCACGTGCCGTAGCCGTCAATCTGGAAGTTGGGCCAATCATCAATGACTGAGGTCCCATCGAGCGCGAAACGTGCGGGCGGCATGATGGAGGGATCGACGGCATCTCCGCGAATCATCTTCTCGATGACGTCGTCGATGATCCCGCTGATACCGCCGATCGCATCATTCACCCACGCGTGATACCGCGCCGAGGCTTCGTGCTCGCCGGCGCGGTCTAGCGCAAAGGCACTGAAGGATCCGTCTCGAAGCCAGCAAAAGTGGTACTGGGCAAAGTCAGGTGAAGCCACGATCGCCCCAGTGGCCGACTGATTTCGCAGAATCGCGTCGATGCTCTCCTGAAGGGAAGAGCCGAATCGGGCTCGATCGAGTCGTTTCGCGGAACTGGTCGACATCGCGGGATTCGTTCCTTGTGAACTCATGCGACAACCCGACGGCGGGTTGCCGCTGAAACGGAGGGACCAAAGAGTTGCCGAAGAACTGATCGGGAGCCGCGCCACGTCCAGTATCCCGCGGCGGGCTCCCATTGATCAGTCGCTTTCGGAGCCTCAGAGGAGGAACGCACGAGTTGGGGTTCGGCGTTGAGCTGTTCGCGAATCATGCCCCTCCATCAAACGGATATTGCCCGAAGTGCTACTTACTTACTTCACTGAAGATACTACGTATGGGCTCAAGCGGACGTCAATAGCAGCATCCGAAGTTCTTTCCTCGAGGCTGATTGTCCGTTTGCCCTCGTCAACGTAGTAATCTAGAGAGCGTCTTTCTGATCACAAAATATTTCTTTTGATGCCTCAGTTCCCCTTACGTAAGAGTCCTTTGAATTGAGGTGTTGCAACGCGCCTGAGTCACATGCCATTAAGGGGAAGATTTTTGCCGAGGCGACGCTCAAGGAGTCCTTACGAAAGTGGACCCAACTTGTAACGAAACTGGGCGACCAACGTGCCCGATGCTCGATTTGGGCTCTTCGTCTGCCCGGCGGGCAAGAATTCTCATGTCGGCGGCTCCAGTCGTCCAGTCGACGGAATCCCGAGAAGGGTACGCGGTCTATATGACGTGACTCATCCCGTTGGAAGTGAAAGTTGGTGTGAGCGTCGCCAACGCGACGAGTTCATCCGGTGGATCGTCAAAGAACGATGTCTCGGTCAGACTCACCTGCCCACGAGCGTCGAGTTCTTCGAAGCCGTGACTCTGCGGCATCGGTATGCAAAGAGGATCGGCGGTGAACTCATTGCGCTTAGCCCACTGGGGCACTAGTCGAATATTGGCCGCCACGACTTCGAAACACAGCAGAAACTCGTCTTCACTAATCCCACCACGCGACAAAAGCTGCGCTTGAAGTTTTGCTACTCGCATTACGAGGGTTGCCGAAGATCCCCTCAATGCTCGATCGGCGCGAGTATGGCTCGCAGAAGTCTTCCGACCCCGGTAGTGCTTCTTGCGCAGTTTGGCGGTGGTCGAGACGTCCGTCGTAGGCCTTCTCAAGGGTATCGATCAGTAAGACGCGAGTTGAAATCTATTCGAGGGAACGAGACACCGAAGGCTCGGAAACGACTTGAAGGTACGAGTTGGACCCCTTCTTGTCCACCCAGCTCGTCAACGTCAAAGATCGACGCCCGGCCGACTGTCCCGCGAAGCAAGGACTACCTCTTTCATGTCTTCCAACGGGACCATTGCCAATTCTGCAAGTTGCTCGAGAGAGACTCCCGAATTCAACTCGATAGCTCGAATCGATCGTTCCATAAGTACGGGAACCTCAGGCGGGCCCATTTCTCGGTCCCCCGGCTCCATTTTGCGCCACCCTCGAACTGACATGTACCGCATTGCATTCTTGAACTCGATTGGGCTCAGTAGACCAAGATCCTTACTCCGAAAGAGAAGCGCGGCGATGGATATACCCCATCTTCGCTTCAACTGAGCAAGTTTCGTCCACCCCGATCCGTCCATCGCACGAGGCAACTCCTCAAGCGCCACCGTGCGTGGAAGGAGAAGAGCTGACGCAAATTCGTTTGCCTGCTGTTCTAACTCACGCGATGTTTCTCGCGCTGAACGGTGCAGCACAAGGTGTCCAAGTTCATGAGCGGCATCAAATCGAGACCGAACGTAGCTGCGCTTATCGTCGGTGAGTAATACCAAAGGCCGCTGATCAAATTGCACTGAAAAGGCGTCGACTTCCTTAACTCCCATCGTCAACCTCACCACCGCGACTCCGTGACGCTCCATTTCGCGCACCAAATTCGAGATCGGCTCCTCACCCAACGACCAGGACTGACGAAGCCACTGAGCTGCTTGCTCTGCGACACTTCCCCGACCATCTCGAGGTGGTGCAGTTGCGTTCAGATCAAACTCGGGAAGAATGGCCTCGTTCTCAATGACGTTCAAGAGATCATGGACCACCACCGCGAGGGCCGAGGCTCGGCGTCTGTCTCGAACCGACGTGGCGCGAAGATCTCTAAAGAAGGTCACGTCCCCGGTATCCACGTTGGTAGGCATGGGGAGTGAGAAGAAGCCGTTGGGAACCTCGAGTGCCACTGCGAGTTGTCGCACTGTTCCCTCCAGTGGACGTGTCTTCCCTGACTCGATCTGACTAAGCGCTGCGAAAGTAATTGGCTCGGCCATCCGAGCCACGACTTCAGTCTGGGTGAGACCGCGCAACTCTCTGGCAAGACGGAACCGGCCCGGTTGCGTTGGGACGTGACCGATAGGTTCGCTCATTGCAGACTGGGCCCTCTCCGGTGTGGATACTGGTCTAATGATAGTGAATTCAAGGGAATATCTTGTGGATTGAACATAATTTAAGCATATGTGTCGACTCTTGCGCAGATTTCAATTCGTGGCTAAACTCTAGGAACGGTCACCGGCGATCGTGAGGGTTATCGGAGATTTGCCTCGTGCCCTCGCGAGGCGGGAAGGCCAACATGACGATGGCTTGTCACGAGAAGGAGGTACGCGAAACCCTCAGGGGTACCGGACCGTGCCACATCGCTCACGAGGTTCTTAAGCGCAATGGCAAGCCGAACTGGTGGTGTCGTACCCATGGCATGGAAGCGTCCGGACCGGACGGCGGAGCCCTTGAGAGGTGCCCCGGTGCCTGGTTCGATCCGGTTCCTTCCGAACTGCGACTTAACCTTGATCTGGATGACGGTGACATCGCGATCTGGGGCGTCGTGCCTCCCGCAATCGAAATCGGAACGCCGCCGGTTGAGCACGGCAAGATTCACGTGCATCGACGCGTCCGCGGTGAAGAGAGGAAGGATATTGATCAGTCCTACGACATCGTCACACTTCGTCACGGCTCCCACGAAGTCGTTGTTGAGGGCGTTGCCGCTGTCGCCTTTTCAGTGGCTGAGCTAGCCGGCCAGTCGGTTCGAGTGCTCACCTGCCACCACTGTGGTGGGCAACACATCGACGAGCTGATGTTCGCCACGCGCCCTCACTCCAAGCACTTGTGCAACTCATGTGGTCGAAACTTCATCGACACAACTGGGCCATCGATCTCCAATCCGCTGGCCGATCTTTGCGAGACCCTCGAACTTGCACCAATGCGCGATTCCATAACGGCGCCACGCCCACTGAATCTCGATGAATGCACTTTTTCTTCGATGCAATTGTGGCCCTCTAACTCCGCGATCGTCTCCACCATGGCTCGGCCTCTAGAAAAGGGCTTTCACGTTCACGCCTGGGACGAGGCGATGTCACAGATCATTGACGACACCTTTTATCCGGTGAATTATCACGGCGTGCCACTTGACGGCTTGGCAGTACGAATGCTCTCCGTCCAGCGAGCCGTAGATCCAAAAGCCCGAATCATCGCGCTCCCGTGCAAGGCGTGTGGACAGTCCCTTATCAGCCCACTGACAGGTTGGATCGAGCCTTCAACCACACATGCATGCTCGAACTGTGACGAAATTACGAAGACCAATCGCAAGGTTTTCGTAAATCCCCTTGCGCCGAAGGGATGACGATGCGTCATTGCTTAAAATGTGTCTTGAAGACTACGAGTGTTTAGAGTCCGCTGAGAGGAGGTGAAACATGACAGACAGGCGAGCTGGAACCAAGCAGGGCCCGTATGTCGGGAAGGAGCCGCGCGCGCGAAACGAAGACGGAAGCTGGCGCAAGAAGCGCTCAGATGCCGGCAAGCCCCGTGGCAAGAAGTCGAATTAGGAGTGCAGTCGGTTGCGGAGTGGAGAACAGTCGAACTCCACTCCACTCTTCCGATCGAACGATCATCAACCGCATGGCAACTCGGTCAAACGATGCGAGTATTCCAATGGAGCCGCAGCACTTCAACAACAAGAAAGTGAAGCCAGCGACGGACCGGGTCATTCAAGACCTAGTTTTGAGGTCAGTCGCAAAATTCGCGCTGCCGTGGTCAGTCCTCGCCGGCCCCATCGGCTGGGGGAGCACGCCTGGAACTACGCCACGGCTAATGGACTTGGGGAGCCTTCTCGCGACCGGATCAATGCGCGGGCAAGGATGAATTCATCAGTCGGAGACAAGCCGACAAATTCGCCTGATTTTCCTTCGGTAGACGAAGAGGAGATTCTGTGGGAGACACTTCGCCAAGGAGCCAGAAACGTAGCCGGTGTCTCATTCCAGATCGCCGTAGCGGTATTCGTACTCACGAGTGGGAGAGCAACTGAGCTCCCCTACACGCAAATAACACCTGAGGGGCTTGAGGACGTTGACTGTCTTGACGTGGATGGAAGACGGACACTCATCCAAGTGAAGGAGGTTGGCGCTGGAGCTGGACGATTAACGGCAGCGGATGTAGCCGACGCTCTTGTTCACGCCGCCGACGCAGCCGGGAACAGCGATCAAGTAGTTCTTGTGACCGACGGTAGTCTCGGTTCAAATTTGCAATTCACTGGTTGGGTCGCCACGCTAAACCTTCAAGGCGGTAGGGGCTATGACGACGTCGTCACGCACATGGAAAATCGTGGCCTCACAAAGGAGCAGGCACACTCGCTTGGCTCCCGGACGCACTTGGTCAACGTACCATGGAACATACGGGGAGAAACTGAGCAACTCTTGGCGAGGTCTTTAGGTCTTCATCCGACAGTGGCGTCGTTGACGATCAGTCGTATGTACGAGTTGGTAACAACATCGTCCGCAAATCAGCGGGCTACGTCCTCGACGTCGGCCTTCACACACGGAATCCGCGATTTTGATGTGATAGTTAGAGAGATCCAAGACGTCGTGGACATTCAGGGATTAGATGCGGCCATTGCTGAAGGCGTGTGTGAGCCGGCCGACTTCGTGAACGCGAGCGAACTCTCCGAGGCTCAATTTCTTGGCGGTGTCGACGGAGCACCAAGTCACGTGGCGGCCAACCTCGATGTCTTACGACCGCAGGAGATGTCAGAAATAATCGAAGCTGTTCGACAAGAGCGATACGCGGTTTTGCTTGGTCCTTCAGGTGCCGGCAAGTCAGTTCTGCTTTGGCGTGCTGCACGAGATGCCGTACTGGGTTCGCGAGTAATACGTGTTCGGAGGTGCTCTAGTCTCCGCGACGTTGATTTACTGGTTCGTCACGTCAGGCAACTCAGGCCATCCGCCACCGCGCAAGTCGTTGTCGCGGCCGACAACCTTGGTCGACCCGGAATGCAGCAATGGCCTTCAGCCGTTGACGCACTTCGTGAAGTTAGTTCCGTGATGCTCATCGGAGCGGTACGCGCTGAAGATTTTACGCAACGACTCGTGCGAGGAGCCGCGAGAGTTGTCGAACTACGGCTTGATCATCCGACGGCGACACGAATTTTTCGAGTGATTCAAGCGGCGGGCATACCAACTCGCATGGACGGACTAGAGGCCGAGGAGCTTGCGCACGGTCTACTTATGGAGTTCATTGCACTCGTCACGACCGGTGATCGACTCGAGAAAATACTCGCTGAGCAAGTCGAGGCGCTGCGGCAACCGGATCGCGCCCTGCAACGAAATCTCGCGAGATTAGTCACTGCGGCTCACTCCGCGGGAGTGGCGATTCCAACTTCACGCCTTGTCTCGATCCCTGCTCCTCTAGAGGCGATTGGCGATGCCCTATCAGTTCTGAAGGGCGAACATGTCGTGGTGACGAACGACGGCTGTTGGCAAGGTCTTCACGAACTGCGCTCGACGATCATCACACGACAATTGCACGAGTCGCCTCCTCCGACGTTGGCGAGCACGCTTGGCGAAGTCGCGAGTCTGCTTCCTGCTGAGGCGGTGGGATGGTTACTTCGTCGGGCCGCCGAATTCCTCGGTGAAGACGTGGTTGACATCGCCGTCGCTCTCGTAACACGAGGTATGACAGCGAGTGAGGTCACCGTGATACTCGAGGGCGCGGAACGAGCTGACAACACCTTGTACGCGCGCGCCTGTCTGCCGACCCTTCAGGCTGCTGTCAAGCCGGGTGTGACGGTTCGCCAATTGGGGACTCTTGTCTACGCGATGCGTAATCAAGATCTACGACTTGAAGGGACCGACGAAGAACGCATTGACAATGCCTACGCGGTTGTGCAGGAAATTGCCGATCAACTGCCTAGACGATCGTCGCCCGTTGCTTCGCAGTTTGGTAGCCAACTTGACTCCGACCGGATCGTTGAACTCACTCAGAGTCTCTCCCTTCAGGACACTGTTCGACTAATTGAAGCCGCCGACACCGCCATTCAATTGACACCTGACGCTGTCGCCACAATTGTCGGACGATTTGACAATCCAGACGATGCGAATGATGCAGATCTTTACGCACGTCTTATCGCCGGAGTCATTGCCGCAGCCGAACTAACGCCGCCGCAGATCGTGGCAGCGTTCGGTTCCGCCGACCTTCGAGCTCAGTTGGTAACCAATCCGGATCCCGCAGCTGTCGACGTCGAGTTTGAGAGTAGCAGCGGCGTCGCAAAGGTGACACTCATGTTCGCACCTGTCTCCGAGCGGGAAGTGACCTCGTTGGCTTGGGATCAGTCGCCTCGCGAATCTTCCGATAGGGCGAACGATGAAGCAGTAAGAGCCGCAAGGCGACTGGCCGACGCGATTCCAGAAGCGTCGATCTTCGAAGTTGTGACGATCGCTCCATCAGGCAAGTTGTTACGCATCGCGGATCACGATTGGGCACAGAAGCGCATGCCAAGAAGCACGTTCCCTCAACGGAATGACGTGCGGCGAAACGTTGGCTTTCAAGCTGCGCTGGGACGACTCACTGCCGCTGATTCGTGGACGACTCTCGTAAGAAGCCAAACTGCTTTAGCAGAAGAACTGATCCCCCTCCTGCGAGAAGCACCCGGACGGCTGCTGTCCCACGACCACGCCAGACGACGAAATGACTGGCGACATCGTGCCGAGGTAGCGAAGTCGCGCGCCGCCGAATTGGCATCGCCACCTGGAAGCACCACTCATTCGCCTGGAGCATCTGACGCGCGGCGGGATGAAGATGATCGTCGCACAGATCTCACGTCGGACGCGCTGATACAGATTGCCGATACCTTGCCGAGACTGCTAACCGACGTCCGTTATGGGTCACTCGCCGCGGCGCTTCAAGAGGCGTCGAAGAAAATCGACGAAGCTCGGTCCGCGAGCGACCCTTGGCTCGCTGGACTTGGCCGTCCGCTTCCCGACGAACTTTTAAACGTGGTGAATCAGACAGTTGAGATTTTGGCCGCTGCTCACTACGACCCGACCCTCTTGAGACGTCTACACCGTATCGATGTTCAGGATGCCATTCGCGCACGAATCGACGCGGTAATTCGTTTGAGTGAAGAAGCAGAGCGTGCTCATCTCGCACAGCGCCTCGGCGAGGTTGGATCGGCTCGCATACATCGAGTCATGGATCATGAATCACTCGCAACGAACGTAGGGGGCCACGCTTGGGTGGTCACCGTCTCGATGGCCGACCTTGACAACACATTGGAGGCGCTTCGAGGCTTTCACGATGCGAACAGCACAGTACTCGGCGCCAAAGTCATGATTGCCGCGTTAGAGAACGACATTGTGCTGCCGGTAGTCTTACAACTCTCGTACGTTGGAGAACCGCCGGCGCTGCCACTGCTCCCGTACATGTTTGAGCCCTATACCGAACAACTCCCATTCAAGATGCTCACTGGTCGCGCCTTGTCGTTTTTCCGCGAGACTCTCGATGCACTAAGCGCGATCTCAGTGGGCGCAGCTCTCGAGCAGCGGCGAAGGCACGATTGGCCAACGAAGTACGTTAATACGAAGCCGACGTTGGACGAAATTGAAGCGATGTGTGAGTCAGAGTTTGACAGCGCCAGTGACGCGGAATCCGTCATGCTAAAAGACTCTCTGCAGCTTCTTGTGGCTCATGTTCGGCTTGAGTGCGAAGGTTCCGCATCCGCGTCGCTGGCGGGAGAGCTGATCACTGGCCGAGGATTTGGGCCCGCAGAGAACTTGGCTTTTGCTGAAATCTGGGAGGCGATAGGTGTGGCGTCGATGGCGTCAATGCTCCATGCTTTATTTGAGATGAAGAGCGGTATGACACCGCAGTAGTGGATCGATGGTATCGCGACGTACTCCCTGACGTGAAATGGAGCTCCATATCGGAGCCGTATCGACGCGCTGGCTAGCGCCTTCGACATGGCCGCTAGACACACGGCGCAACACTCGGGTCAACGAAGGGCGTGCCGCGCAGACCTCCCGAAGTTCGCCCATCGTTATAGAACGCGTCTGCCGACGCGTAGTACTTGTTGTTCCACGGCGGTGACTCGATCCGGTACCACCAAACGTTGCCGTCAGCCGTCGTGAATCCCTG
>Ga0209006_10000012_pt1 | contig 195388 bp, 193 predicted proteins | sample JacPin_JW_Ref_O2_FD_188567 | JGI IMG/M metagenome (GOLD analysis project Ga0209006, IMG submission 188567) | Forest soil microbial communities from Algoma, Ontario, Canada - Jack Pine, Ontario site 1_JW_Ref_O2 (SPAdes) (version 2) | ecosystem: Environmental > Terrestrial > Soil > Boreal... | reverse complement strand
TGGGTCACACCTAAAGCCTGAAGCACCTTCGTCTTCTACGCAATGACCCTCAGGCGTGACCCCGCTAACTTCCGATGAGCCGAAATTGTGTATGCGAACCACTTGTGTCATCGGATGCCTTCCTGATTTCCCAACAGCCAGCTAAGACTCACCACACTCTCGTATGCGTGGTCCATTCGTAGGGATTCAGATTAACGGGTGGAGGTGATGGGATTCGAACCCACTGCCTCTACATTGCGAACGTAGCGCTCTACCAATTGAGCTACACCCCCGAAGAGGTATTTGAGTTTAGCCCAGCGCTCGACGCGACTGTCGTTGCCAACCGTCGTCGTCGTCATCCACTTCGTATTCGGATTCGAACTCGTCTTCGTAGCGCGGTGACACTGCGTCATAGATGCGTTGCACGGAAGCCAGCCTTCGGGGTTGGGGTAGGCGAAGGGGCAATGAGGACTCGTTCAGATATCCCTGGGATACCGCGTAGAACGCAAGCGCCACGTACGACACGACGGAGATCCACGACACGACTGCGACGTCCATGATCAACCCGAAGTTCACAATGAATGCCAGGACCGTCAAGAAGACTGAGGCCAGAACGAGTCGCACGAACATCATCTGACGACGCGACTTCATTGAACGTCGACGCATCGGTTGTTCGTATCCCCTGCGCACCGATGCTTCGTTGGGCACCGATGAATAGGCCGCGACATAACGATTCCTTGAACCGCGTTCTGCCGGCTCGTCGTACTCGTAATCCTCGCTCCACTCGTCCCAGGAACTGCGCGACTCCAGTGAGCCGTACGTATCGTCGGCGTGCACCACGGTGAGTCGAGACCGACGAGTGGAGTCGATTAGGCCAGATTCGCTGTAATCGGGCTGATCGAGGCGATGGGCGGGGTTCACGGCATACTCCTGGCGGCTCAGGACCTCATGTTCGGCGTGGAAGGACTGAATTGAGCGCTCCGGACTGCCGTCTCGGAGCCTTCGGATCGCCACCGGCGCCAAGAGCGCCAGCCAGAAGAGAGCGAGGATTATTAGAAGCACCCAACACCCCCAACCCCACGCCACCTTGACATTGCTGACAAAGTTACAAGCGTTTTAAGGGTTTTTGGTGGATGTCATGCCTCGTGGAGGCCGCACTCTTCCTTATCGGCACCGACCCAACGACCGGATCTGCGATCCCCCGGCACCAATGGCTTCTCCGTCATCGCGGCGCAGCCGATCGATGCGTAACCCTGCGCCCAAAGAGGGTGCTCGGGCAGATTGTTCGATGAGAGGTAATAGGCAACGTCATCGTCAGTCCACGTCGCCAGCGGATTCACTTTCACGAGGTTGAATTTCTCATCCCACATCAGGGTTTTCATGCTCGCACGTGTCGGCGCGTCGACGCGTTTCACCGACGTGATCCACGCCGATTTACCCGCGACGGCACGTCCGAGCGGTTCGACTTTACGCAGTTGACAACAACGCTCTGTTCCGCAGGGCCACGCGTCGGCGTCGGCACCGGGAGTCGTGCGCGTCATGTTGAGTGACCAATCGCGCTCAATACGTGACGCGAATTCGAGCGTTTCCGGGAAGTGTCCCTTTGTATCCAAGAAGACGATCTCGGTGTTGGGACGAAGTTGATGGACCATGTGCAACAAGGCGACGTCTTCGAACGAACACGCCATGGCCACATCATCATTGAATCGCTCGAAGGTCCACTCGAGGATCTTGATCGGAGTCGAACGCTCGAAGCTCTCGTTCACCGACTCGAGTTCATCGATCAGATCACTGGTTGGCGCTATCAGGGGCATTTGCTCAACGGCCTTACATTCTCGACTGTTTTACTAGGATATACGGAGACCTTACGGACTATGACGACGACACCCTTGCGCACCTCCACCATCACCGACCATCTCGACTTACTGGAGTCCCACGCCATTTTCATCCTCCGAGAGGTGGTTGCCGAGTGCGAACGACCGGTCCTCCTCTTCTCGGGTGGTAAGGATTCCGCGGTCTTGTTGCACCTCGCGGTCAAGGCTTTCGCCCCTCAGCAATTGCCGTTTCCGGTCATGCACATCGACACCGGCCAGAACTTTCCAGAGGTCATCGAGTTTCGCGACGCCACGGTCGAGCGCGTGGGAGCGCGACTCGTAGTCGCCAAAGTCCAAGACACGATCGATCAGGGCAAGGTCCAGGACCCCGGCGCAATGGGCTCGCGAAACCGACTGCAGACGGTGACGTTGCTCGACGCCATCAACGACAATAACTTCGACGCGGCCTTCGGCGGAGCGAGACGCGATGAGGACAAGGCACGCGCCAAGGAACGAATCCTTTCGTTCCGAGACACGTTCGGCCAGTGGGATCCGCGCAAGCAGCGCCCGGAACTGTGGCAGATCTACCAGGGCAAGGTCAATCCTGGCGAGAGCGTGCGAGCGTTTCCTCTCTCGGACTGGACCGAACTCGACGTCTGGCAGTACATCGATCGTGAGCAGATGGCGTTGCCGGAGATCTATTTCGCCCACGACCGTGACGTGGTGCTGCGCGACGGCATGTATCTGGCGGTCGGTCCGTTCGTGGAGCCGAGGCCGAACGAGAACGTCGAGCGGCTTTCGGTGCGCTTTCGCACGGTCGGCGATGCCAACTGCACCGGCGCGGTGAGGTCGCACGCCGCGACGCTCGAGGCGATCATCAATGAAGTCGCGATCGCGAACGTCTCGGAACGAGGGGCGACGCGCGCCGACGACAAGTTCTCGGAGACCGCGATGGAAGACCGAAAGCGTGAAGGGTACTTCTAAGTGCACCTCGCTACCAAAGATCTCTTGCGTCTGGCAACCATCGGCTCGGTCGACGACGGCAAGTCGACCTTGATCGGTCGACTGCTCGTCGATACTCGCCAGCTCTTTGACGACCAGCTCGACGCCGTCGCCGAAGCCTCGGAGAGGCGCGGGGTCGGTGACCTCGACCTGAGTTTCGTCACCGACGGACTGCGAGCCGAGCGCGAGCAGGGCATCACCATCGACGTGGCCTACCGCTACGCGTCCTCACCGACACGCAAGTTCATCATCGCGGACTGCCCGGGTCACGTGCAGTACACCAGCAACATGGCGACCGGCGCCTCGACAGCCGATCTCGCGCTCGTGGTGCTCGACGTGGCCTCAGGGCTGAAGGAACAGACTCGGCGCCATCTCTGCATCGCCGCACTCTTGGGCGTGCGCTCTATCATCGTCGCGGTCAACAAGATGGACGCCGTCGACTGGTCCAAACTGGCCTTCGACCGGGTGGTCGATGAGATCAACGCCCTCGCGCGCGACCTCGACTTCGCGTCGGTCTCGATCATTCCGGTATCGGCGCTACTCGGCGACAACGTCGTCGAGCGCTCGGTGCACTTCCCTTGGTATGACGGTCCGACCGTGTTGGAAGCACTCGAGGATTCCGAAGCCGGTGCGTGGGAGCACACGACGACCCGCGGTGCACGCCTGCCCATCCAATGGGTCCTGCGTCAATCGGGCGGCGGTCGCACCTACGCCGGGATGGTCAATGGCGACACGTTCCACGTCGGGGACCGCGTCACGCTGCTACCGGCCAATATCGAGACCACGATCGCGGCGATCAATTTCGGCGGCGAGGAGATCAGCGACGCCACGGTCGGACTGGCCGCGGACGTGTCGTTGGCCGACGAGACCAACGCCGGCCGCGGCGACATGATCGCGACCGCTCCCCTTCCGTCGGTCGTGAATGAACTGAAGACCACTATCTGTTGGTTCGGTGAACAGCCGCTCGTCATCGGTCAGCGCTTGAAGATGAAGCACACCTCCAAGGTCACACCCGTCCGGGTCAAGCTCATCAACGGCGTCATCGACATCGAGAAGCTCGACATCGATGAATCGACGTCGCTCCAGACCAACGACATCGGTCTCGCCACGCTGCAAACCGCCGACCTCTTAGTGGTCGACGATTACCGGGCCAATCGAGTCACGGGCAGTTTTGTCCTGATCGATGAAGCGACGAACGCCACCGTCGCCGCCGGCATGGTCGGGCACGCCAGTTTTCTTTAGAACTGGACCAACATCGAGATCAGCGCGATCGCGATAAGTACCAACAGCACGTCGATCGACTTCACGAACGCGCGTCCGCTCGCCGGCGGTGCCACACCGTCACTCGCGATCACCTGAGCGAGCGCACGTTCCTGTGGCAGCGTTCTCGCTTCCAGGCGACCAGCCATCGCCAAGTAGCAAAGTATCCCGACGCCAACCCAAGGTTTCGAGAGGGCAACCGACTTGTCACCGCTCAACGACAAGATGAGCCCCGTGATCGGCAGCACTTGTACGGCACGCGCCGCCCAGTTGCGTCGATTGGGGAACCGCGCGCGCTGGACCGATTCGTCTGCACCTCGCGCGATCGCCTGAGCCGACGAGCGCATCACGATGAGCACGATCAGCGTGTCCACGGCCGCGAGGATGTGCACCAAGAAGACCACGTCATAGGTGATCGACGTCGCGATCATGCGTCGCGCAACAGTTCTTCAGCGGCGTTGTACGGATCGGTGGTACCGGCCAGCAATGAATTGATCTGGGCCTCGTAGGCGTCGCCGTGTGCCAACGTACCGATGCGCGATCGAAGCGTGGCCGATAAGACCTTGTCCAACTCAACGCTCATTCGAGCGCGACGTCGATCTTCCAATTGCCCACTCTCGAGGTACGTCCGATGCCGCTCGACGGCGTTCCACAGTTCGGCGACGCCCGTCTTGTCAGTGGCGACGGTCTCGAGAATCGGCGGACGCCATTCGTGTTCGCCCCCGAGATCAAGCATTTGGTCCAGGTCGCGTCGAGTCTCTTTCACCCCAGCGCGGTCGGCCTTGTTGATGACGAAGATGTCAGCGACTTCGAGAAGGCCCGCCTTGTTCGCCTGCATGGCGTCGCCCCATCCGGGGTTGACCACCACGATCGTCGTGTCGGCCGCGGATGCAATCTCGACTTCGATCTGTCCGACACCAACGGTTTCGACCAAGACCACTCGAAAGTTCGCGGCGCCGAGCACGCGAACGGCGTCAGGCACGGCGAGCGAAAGCCCCCCGAGGTGGCCGCGCGTCGCCATGGAGCGAATGAACACATGAGGATTGGTTGCGTGATCCTGCATGCGTATGCGGTCGCCAAGTATCGCTCCGCCGGTGAAGGGCGAAGTTGGATCGACGCAGAGCACGCTCACTTGATCGAAGGTGTCGGCGCCGTCGAAGGATGCGCGTTCGAGGACGACGCTGATCAACTGGTCGGTCAACGTCGACTTTCCGGCACCCGGAGGGCCGGTTATGCCAACGACATACGGAGCGCGCTCGCGATAGGCCAATGACGCCGTAGCTAACTGTCGCGGTCCGCCCGATTCGACAAACGTCAGAAGCCGAGCCAGCGCCGTGCGCGAACCTCCACGGGCCTGCTCGATAAGTTCAACTGGATCCGCTGAGATCATGAGAACCGTTCGATGTTGGCCCCAAGGCTTCGAAGACGCCCAGCGAAATCGTCGTAGCCGCGGTCTACGTGCTCGAGTCCCGTGACCGTCGTTTCGCCCTCGGCAACGAGTCCGGCGAGTATCAACGCGGCCGCGGCACGGATGTCGCTGGCGTGCACGGAGGTCCCTGTCAGGTGCTCCACGCCGCGAATCATCGCGTGATGACCTTCGGTCGTGATGCTCGCCCCCAGGCGAACGAGCTCGTCCACGTAGCGGAAGCGTCCGACGAAGAGATTCTCCGTGACGACCGAGACTCCGTCGGCCACACTGAGCATCGTCGTGATCAGCGGCTTGTAATCGGTCGCCACGCCCGGATACGGCAGCGTCGCCACGTCACAGGCCCGCAAGGTTTGTGGTCCTCGTGCCGCGACGCCCAACCCGTCGACGTCGATGGTCCCGCCCATCGCTTCGATCTTTCGAAGGAGCATCTCCATGTGCTCGGGGTGGGCGTCGACCACGCGCACTTCACCACCCGTGATCAGCCCGGACGCCAAGTACGTCGCACTCACGACCCGGTCGGTCACGACGTGGTGTCGCGCGGGATGCAGCTCTTCGACGCCGTCGATCGTGAGGCGCGACGTGCCGAGTCCTTCGATGCGCGCACCCATGGCGATGAGTTGTCGCGCGAGGTCTTCCACTTCGGGTTCGCGCGCCGCGTTGTCGATCACCGATCGACCCTCGGCCAGCACGCAGGCCATCAAGAGGTTGTCGGTAGCAGTATGACTCGGGTATTCGAGCGTGATGCGCGCCGCGCGCAGACGCGGTCGGTCGTTGGTGGCGCGAATGGAGTTGCGGTCGTTGTGGAACGTGGCACCCATGGCAGTGAGGCCATCGGTATGAAAGTTGATTGGGCGTTGACCGAAATCGTCGCCCCCGGGTAGCGCCATGTCCGCCCGGCCGCAGCGCGCGAGGAGTGGCCCGAGAATCACGATCGAGGCGCGCATCGCTTCGAAGAGACGAGCCGGTGCGACAGGATTCAAGTCTTCGCAGGCGGGCACGAGAATCGTGAGTTCGTGATCGGCGGGTCGAGCGACCGTGCAACCAAGGGCCTCGAGGAGTTCGGCCATCATGGTGACGTCGGTGATGTTGGGCACGTTCGTCAGGTGGTGTTCACCTGAGGCGAGAAGGCACGCCGCCATCTCCTTCAGCACCGCGTTTTTGGCGCCAAAGGCCTGAACGTCGCCCTCGAGTGCACCGGCGGGCTTGACGACGAGCGTTGTCACCCTACAAGTATTGCCGGTAGCGCGAAATGGCTTGGGACGAGGTCGAAGACCTCGGCGCAAGTTACGCTGGCCTTGTGCTGCAACCGTACCAACCGGACCGCAATATCGCGCTCGAACTGATTCGTGTGACTGAAGCAGCGGCCATCGCCGCGGCACGCTGGTCCGGTCGCGGCGACAAGAACGCGGCCGACGGTGCGGCGGTCGATGCGATGCGCTTCGTCCTCGGCGGCGTTGCCATGGACGGTGTTGTGGTGATCGGTGAAGGCGAAAAGGACGACGCGCCGATGCTCTACAACGGCGAGCAGATCGGTGACGGTCGCCCACCACTCGTGGACATCGCGGTCGACCCCGTCGACGGAACGACGCTCACTGCGATGGGCCGCGACGGGGCACTGTCGGTCATCGCACTTTCGGAGCGAGGCACGATGTTCAACCCCGGCCCGTGCGTCTACATGAACAAGATCGCCGTGGGACCTCGAGCCCGTGGCTCGGTCGACATCAATGCGAGTGCGACCGACAATCTCACGGAGCTTTCCAAACGTCTGAAGAAACCAATACCCGAACTCGGCGTCGTCATCCTCGATCGACCACGCCACGATGACTTGCTCGCCGAAGTTCGCGAGGCCGGTGCTCGCGTACTTTCCATCACCGACGGCGACGTCGCGGGTGCCATCGCGACCGGTTGGCCGAACTCCGGCGCCGACATTCTCTTGGGCATCGGCGGCACCCCAGAGGGGGTCATCGCAGCGGCGGCCCTGAAAGGTCTCGGGGGTGAGATCCAGGGCATGCTGATCGCGCGCAACGAGGAGGAGCGACGCATGGCCGAAGCTCTGGGCTACGACTTCACACGCGTCTTGACGACCGACGATCTTGTCGCGAGTGACAACTGCTTCTTCTCCGCCACGGCGATAACCGACGGTGACTTTTTGCGCGGCGTCAGGTTCCATGACTTCGGTGCGACGACGCAGTCGATGGTGGTGCGTTCTCGCTCGGGCACCGTTCGCACTATCGAAACGTTCCATCGACGCAACAAACTCGAAGAGTTCACGTCCGCCGGCTTCTAGTTCTTGTTCGATTGTTCACGAAGCGTGAATATCGGTGCGTTAGCGCTGCATTCCCGATTGCAATCAGCAACGCTTCCCCGTAAGGTCCGCAGTAGCAGTCATCGATGTTGACATAACTTCATCGCACAAGGGGGTAGTCGTGCAGGTTTCGAATCTATTGGCGAATAAGAGCCCAGACGTGGCGACCATCTCTCAGGAGCGCACCGTCATCGACGCATTATTGCTGATGAAAGAGCGCGGAATCGGTGCTCTCGTAGTCACCGGTCCCACCCCGCCTCTGGTGGGTATCTTCAGCGAGCGCGACGCCGTACGAGCTCTGGCGACCAACGGCGCTGCGGCGCTCGAGATGAAAGTCGCCGAACTGATGTCGACCGACGTACAGACCTGTGACGAGACGACCACCGTGACCGAGTTGATGGGACTAATGACCGAGCGACGCATTCGTCACTTGCCAGTCGTGCATGAGGGACAACTCGTCGGCATGATTTCGATCGGCGATGTCGTCAAGGCTCGATTCGACGAACTGGAACACGAAAAGAAAGACCTGCTGGACTACGTCTCTGCGAGGTAGCCGCGCGACTCCTCGTTGACTACTCCGTCGCGAGTTTGACGGCCTTGCGGAACTTGAAGCGTTCGGCGAGCCAACTCACCAGTGGAAACAGTCCGGCCGTGCTAAGCAGCCATCCCACGTAGTGCAGAGCGTTGCCATCCGGAGCGATCATCAGTGCCACGGCGACGATGTACACCGCCCATGTGATCCGCTTCCAGATCTGGGCTCTGCCGTACTGATCGGCGATCTCGTTGCCGTATTTTGCGCGGTCGGGGTACTTGGTGCCCCAGCGATTGACGCCGGTCTGTTCGATCTTGTCGACTACGCGCATTAGTACAGCGAGCCCAAATTGTGGTTCATGTCAGTTCCCACGATATCTGCCGATTTGAAATCACGATTTTGCCGCGTTGATTCGAAGCTCGGCACGTTCGAGCGCAGCTCGCGCCATGGCGCTCGCCGTGGTCTCTTGTTCATTACGACTGTCGGCAGCGATCTCGGCTTCAGCTGACGCCTTCGCGGCTTGGGCTCGTGCAATGTCGATCTCGTCCACTTTTTCAGCGATGCCCGCAAGCACCGTCGCGAGTGTCTCGCCTTCGGTTTCGCCGGGACCGACTTGGAAGAAACCACCGTGGACCGCGACGGCGATTTCGCCTTCGGCCGTGCCCACCCGTACGACACTCGGCACGACGTCGCCCACCATGTCCATGTGCTCGGGCAACACCGTGAACCACCCCTCGGTGGAACGGGCGATCAATGCTGTCGCCTCGCCCACCCACAGTGGTGCCTCGGGCGTCACGATTTCAACCTTCAGTGTTGCCACACCTAGTCCTTCTGAAGTTCGGCGGCCTTGCGCTCGACGTCCGAGGCTCCCCCGACGTTCAAGAACGCCTGCTCCGGGAATGCGTCCAGGTCACCCTTCACCAAGTGCTCGAAGGATTCAATCGTCTCTTGGACCGGGACGTTGATGCCGTCAATGCCGGTGAAGACCTTGGAGACGAACATGGGTTGCGACAGGAAGCGCTGGATCTTGCGGGCTCTCGTCACCGTGATGCGGTCCTCTTCGGACAGTTCGTCGAGACCCAAGATCGCGATGATGTCCTGCAGTTCTTTGTTGCGCTGCAAGATCTGCTGGGTTTGACGAGCGACGGCGTAGTGACGGTCGCCCACGATCTCCGGCGCCAGGATGTTCGACGTCGAGGTCAACGGGTCAACCGCCGGGTAGATCCCTAGAGCGGCGATCTGTCGGCTGAGTTCCGTCGTGGCGTCAAGGTGGGTGAACGTTGTAAACGGCGCGGGGTCGGTGTAGTCGTCAGCCGGCACGTAGACAGCCTGCAGCGACGTGATCGAACGACCCCGGGTCGAGGTGATGCGCTCTTGGAGCTCACCCATCTCGTCGGCCAAGGTCGGCTGGTAGCCAACCGCGCTCGGCATACGGCCGAGCAGGGTCGAGACTTCGGAGCCGGCCTGCACGAAGCGGAAGATGTTGTCAACGAACAGAAGCACGTCCTGGTTCTTCACGTCGCGGAAGTACTCAGCCATCGTGAGGGCCGCGAGAGCGACTCGAAGGCGCACGCCCGGTGGTTCGTCCATCTGGCCGTAGACGAGGGCCGTCTTCTCGATGACGCCCGACTCACGCATCTCCAAGAGGAGGTCCGTTCCTTCACGGGTGCGCTCACCCACGCCGGCGAAAACCGAGACGCCTTCGTGCAGTTCGGCCACGCGACGGATCATCTCCATGATGAGGACGGTCTTGCCGACGCCCGCACCACCGAAGAGGCCGATCTTGCCACCCTGGACATAAGGCGCGAGCAGGTCGACGACTTTGATACCGGTTTCGAACATCGTGGCGTGCGGCTCAAGTTGGTCGAAGGCCGGCGCACTGCGGTGAATCTCCCAGTAGTCCTCAACCGGTCCGATGTCATCGGTGTCGAGCGATTCGCCAATGACGTTGAAGACGTGTCCGAGGACGGCATCACCCACCGGCACGGTGATGCCGCGACCGGTCTGGCGAACGACGGCGCCGCGCACGAGACCATCGGTCGGCTTCATGCAGACGCAACGAACGCGGCCTTCACCGATCTGCTGAGCCACTTCGCCGGTCACCGTGATCGTGGCACCATCGATGACTATGTCGACCTCGATGGCGTGGTTGATCTCGGGCAACGAGTGCGGCGGGAACTCCACGTCCACGACCGGACCGGCGATCGCGACGACGCGTCCCGTCTCGAGTGTGGTCTTTTCTGGAGCGATGGTCATCTGTTTCTCACTTTCCCGAGCGGAGCGCTTCAGCGCCGCCCACGATTTCCATGATTTCGGTGGTGATCGAGTCCTGACGGGCTCGGTTCATAACGCGACTGAGGTTCTGTCCGAGTTCGTCGGCGTTGTCGGTGGCGGCCGCCATCGCGCGCTGCTGACTGACGTTGAAGGAGGCTGCCCCTTCCAACAGCGCGGAGAATATCTCGCTCTCGAGTGCTTTAGGGGCGAGCGTGGTCAACAACTGCGCGACCTCGGGTTCGAACTCGGTGTAACCCTTCAAGACCTTGGGACCGTCGTCTTGCGGCAACTCGGGCATGGTCAACGGGAGAAGCTGTTGTACTTCGACGCTCTGGGTCGCCGCGGAATGGAACCGCGTCGAGACGAGGAGGACTTGTTGGGCGTCACCGTTGACAAACGCTTCGCCCACCTTGGCGGCGATTTGACGAGCGTCCTCGAACGTTGGACGATCCGACATGCCGACGAATCCGTCAACCACGTCGATGCCACGGAAACGGTAGAAGGCACCCGCCTTCTTGCCGACACTGAAGAGTTGAACGTCGGTGCCATTTTCTTCAAGCTTTCGAACCAGGCGTTCCCCGGCGCGCAGCGCCGACGAGTTGTAGGCACCGGAGAGTCCGCGGTCGCCCGTCAGCACTAACACGACGGCAGTGTTGACGCGTTCGGGAATAGCGAGAAGTTTCGCGGCACCGGCCGGATCGGCCTTGGCGGCTTCGACGATGATGCGTCGCATCCCTTCGCGATACGGACGGTTCGCGGTGATACGAGCCTGGGATCGAGTGATCTGGGAGGCGGCGATGAGCTCCATGGCCTTGGTGATCTTGCGTGTGGACTGCACCGACTTGATGCGTCGTCGCAGGATTCGTTCTTGTCCTCCGGCCATGGTTCCTCCTTTCTCGCTGTTTCTCTCGTTGCTTACTTCGTGGTGACGGCGAAGCCGTTCACGAATGACTGCATCGCTGCGTCGAGCGCGGCGGTATCGGGCAATGCGCCGGTCGTTCGAATCGCTTCGAGGAGATCAGCGTGTTGCGCGCGGAAGTTCGTCAACAGTTCGGACTCGAATCGACGCACGTCCTCCACGGGTATCTCATCGAGCCAGCCCTTTGTTCCGGCGTAGATCGAGATGACCTGCTCTTCGACCGGCATCGGTGAGTTCAGTCCCTGCTTGAGGACTTCGGTGAGACGGTACCCACGGTCGAGCTGACGCTGGGAGGACTTGTCGAGTTCTGAGCCGAAGGTCGCGAAGGATTCGAGGTCGCGGAACTGGGCGAGGTCGATCTTGAGCGTTCCCGCGACCGCGCGCATGGCCTTGATCTGAGCGGCACCACCGACACGCGAGACGGAGTTACCCACGTCGATGGCCGGGCGAACACCGGAATAGAAGAGGTCGGACTGCAAGAAGATCTGGCCGTCGGTGATCGAGATCACGTTGGTCGGGATGTAGGCCGAGATGTCGCCGGCCTTGGTCTCGATAATGGGCAACGCGGTCAGCGATCCGCCGCCGCGCTCGTCGCTCAGCTTGGCCGCGCGCTCGAGGAGACGACTGTGGAGGTAGAAGACATCGCCGGGGTAGGCCTCGCGACCCGGTGGGCGTCGAAGGAGCAACGAGATCTGACGGTAGGCCTCGGCCTGCTTCGAGAGGTCGTCGTAGACGACGAGAGCGTGCTCGCCGGAGTCCATCCACTCCTGGCCGATGGCGCAACCGCCGTACGGGGCCAGGTACTTGAACGGCGCGGGGTCACCGGCCGATGCGACCACGACGACGGTGTACTCCATGGCCCCGAAGTCGCTGAGCACCTTCACGGTCTGGGCGACCGATGAGTTCTTCTGACCGACCGCGACGTAGATGCACTTCACGCCTTGGCCCTTCTGATTCAGGATCGTGTCGATCGCGACGGTCGTCTTGCCCGTCTTGCGGTCGCCGATGATCAGTTCTCGCTGACCTCGACCCACGGGGGTCATCGCGTCAATGGCCTTGATGCCGGTCTGCAGCGGTTCCGAGACGGGCTGGCGACCGGTGATGCCCGGCGCCTGGATCTCCATCCGGCGCTGCTTGGGATTCACCAGCGGTCCCTTGCCGTCGATGGGCTCGCCGATGGCGTTCACCACTCGGCCGAGCAACGCATCGCCGACCGGCATGTTCAAGATGCGACCGGTCGCACGAACGACCTGTTCTTCTTCGATCGTGTCAACCGAGCCCAACACGACGGCGCCGATCGTGTCCTCGTCGAGGTTCATCGCGAGGCCCAGCGTGCCGTCTTCGAACTCGAGCAACTCGTTGACCTTGGCCGACGGGAGGCCCGAGACACGGGCGATACCGTCGCCGACTTCCACCACGCGGCCGACCTGCTCGGCGCCGACGGCGGGATTGAAGTCCGTCACGTGCTTGCGCAAGGCCTCGGTGATCTCGTTGGCACTGATGGTGAGCTCTGTCATCACAGATTCCTTTTCTTAGTCAATTCGATTCAAAGATGATTCATAGAGGTGACCCGGTGACACGGCGTCACGCAAGGCCCCCAGACGCGCTCGGGTCGTCGCGTCGAGTCGTAAGTCACCGATCTCGACGAGGATTCCGCCGAGCAATTCGGGGCTGTCCGCCACTTGAAGTTCCACGTTCTTGCCTGTGAGCGTCGTGAGCGCCGCGACGAGGTCCGCCTGACTCTGTTCGTCGAGGGGACGCGCGGTGTGCACCCGAGCGACCCGCCAGTCCCGGGCCCTAGCCACATAGTCCACGAGGAAATCGAGTGTCCCGACGACGTCGCGCGCGCGTCCGCCCTCGATGACGAACCTCGCGAGTGCCAGCGTGACGTGGTCGACCTTTGCTCCGAGCAGCGCTTGGACCGTTTCGAGGCGCGACTCGAGGTCCGCGTCGCGGTCGAGCAAAAGTCGTCGCAGTTCGAGATTTCCCTCGACGGTTCGCGCCCAGCGAAACAGCTCATCTTCGATCTCGTCGAAGTTCTGGGTGTCAATGTCGTCGAGCATGGCGTCGGCGTAGCCACCCACGCGTTGTCGCGATGCCATGAGGCCCAGACCTTCGAGAGGGAAGGTACCGAGTTGCGACAACTCTCGTGCCGCAAAGGCCACTTCAGCCAGCGCGTGCGGGACCTCTTGGGCCGGAGCCTTGCTCGCCGCGTAGACCGCGATGCGCAGCGTGACGTCATGGACTTTGCCCTGCAAGAGGTCGAGCACGATAAGACCGCGTGACGCGTCCGCGATCGACGTGTCGGTGAGAACGCCCCGGAGGTCGGCTTGGCCCAGCACGGTCTGTTCGAGAGCCGCGAGCTCACTGGCGACCGTCGCGAGTGCAGCGGCGTCGAGTGAGCCCAGTCGGGCAGCGGCGTATCCTTCAAGCTTGGGCAGCATGATCAGTTACTGGATCCCCTGGCTGCTTCGACGTTGAGAGCCGCGACGGCTTCGCGAACCAGGTCCTGATGCGAACTCTCGTCAACTTCTCGACCGACGATTTGATTGACGAGTTCGAAGACCACCTGACCAATACGGGCCGAGGCCTCGTCGATGGCGCGTTGGCGAGCAGTGTCGACTTCGGCGTTCGCGTTGGCGATGATGCGGTCGTACTCCGCTTGTCCCCGGCCAGCCGACTCGGCCTTGATCTGATCGGATGTCGCCTGAGCGGCGCTCACGATCTCACGGGCCTGGTCTCGAGCTGCGGCGAGGAGATGGGCTCGTTCGTCACCGGCCGCGGCGGCTTCGGCCTTGGCGGCGTCAGCGGCGGCCAGTGACTCGCGGATCTTCTCTTGGCGACTCTCGAGCGCCTTGTTCAGGGGCGGCAGGATGTACTTCGTCATGAGCAGCAGTATCACCACCACCGTTACAAGTTCAATGAAGAACGTACCGTTGGGAAGCAGAAAAATTGACGCAACCATCTCAATGCCCTTCTCTACAGTTCGAGAACTTCGGACCGTTCGACGAACGGGACTGCATTCTGCGAACTACTTAATCTTCGCGAACACGTACACGAACACGATCATGAACAAGAGGTTGATGAAGTACATCGCCTCGACCAGTCCGACGGTCAAGAAGAAGTATGTGCGCGCCTTGGCCTCGATCTCGGGCTGACGAGCGATTGCCGCGATGGTCTGGCTGCCGGCCAGTCCGTCACCTATCGCCGCGCCGATGGCACCGCCGCCGAGAGCGACTCCGCCACCGACCAGTGCTCCCGCAATGCCGATCGCACCTGCGACTGTCTGTCCTGCCATTTTCTATTCCTCCTGGTTGGTTTTACTGCGACGTTTCGAGCACTGCGGGTTTCTTGTTCTTCACTTTTTCGTGCTTCTCCTCGTGCTCTTCCTCGTGGCTCGTCGCCATATCGAGATAGATGATCGTAAGCAACATGAAGATGTATGCCTGAATCAACCCAATCGCGAGATCGAACGGCTTCCAGATGACCTCGAATGGTCCGATTGCCTTCGCCGCCAGGGCCGCCACGACGACGATGATCAGTCCACCGGAGAATAGATTGCCAAAAAGACGAAGCGTCAACGTGATTGGCTTCGTGACCTCTTCAATGAGATTGATCGGTGTCAACCAGGCCGCCGGCTTACCAAAATGCTTTATATAGCCGCCGACGCGTCGGGCGCGCAGGGATTCGATGTGCACCCACACGATGACGAAGAGCGCGAGGGCGAGGGGCAGATTCACGTCGCTCGTCGGGGCCGGCAAAATCTCGCCCGATTGCCCCGGATGCATCGACGTCGGCAGAAAGCCGATCCAGTTGGACACCAGGACGAAGATAAAGACGGTAACGCCCAGCGGAATGAAGCGCTTGCCCTTTTCCCCCAGCGAGGACTTGACGAGGTCGCCCACGATGTCGACCACGAGGATCTCCCAAATGAGCTGAAATTTTCCCGGCACGCCGTCGGTCATTTTCGCGCGCAGGCGAACGCCCATGAAAATGATGATGATCAGTGCGAGCAACGTCGACATGGCGATGTCGGTGTCGAAGGTCAGGCCAAAAAGGCTGAAGTGGGGGTGGTCGCCGACGTGAATCGTCTTGGCGGCGTACAGCATCGTCACCCTATTCCTCCCTGACCGGTCACGACACGCATGACATTGACCACAAACACGAGCTGATAAAGCACGAGCCCTGACACAATACCGATTCCGAGCGGGGCACTCAGTAAGACGGCCGCGATGACCACGACTGTCATGACGGCCAATCTCGCGGTCGTCCTGCCGCCGAGCTGACGACGGAGTGCCTTGGTGGTCTGTTCGCCGCGCATCTCGACCTTGGCGGTTTGCCCGTCAAGGAATCGAAGGTTCATAATCGCCATTCCGACGCCGATCACGACACCGAGTGCCGCAAGGGGCGGTGCCACGAATACAGCCACGGCGAAGGCCACGACCCCAACGATGATTGCCGAAAGTGTGGTGCGACGAAGGAGGCGCGGCAGTGTGTCGGTTGGGAGGTTTTCTAGCACGAGCAATGGGTTTCTAAAGGAAACGCCGGACTTGCTTTACCACGCTCACCACGGCGGCGACCGTTCCTAATGCTATCCCGATTAGGAGACCCCAGGGCGCGGTCCCCCATGCGCGGTCGGCCCAAATTCCGAGTACCACGAACACTCCGATGATGAAGGCGACGGTCGTTCCCATCGTCAAGAGTGCGAACACGCTCGGCAAGTTCTTTAGCTGACCATTTTCCTGTTCAGAAGGGGTATCGGGCTTCCGTTCTTCGGCGCTATCGCTCACCGACGTGAGCTTTCCCTAACGTGTTTGGCCTCTTCCACTCGGTAATAGAGACGATTGACCAAGGGACTAAACCAGGTCATCAAACCGATCAACAAAAGTGCGACGCCGAGCGGTATAAAGACGTTGGCCTGCGTATCGAAAAGTGGCAGTAACACGAAGCCGCACAGCAGTGCGGTCCAGAGCCAGAGGATCACCACCGTGCGCCGATGACCGTGGCCCAGACGCATGAGACGGTGATGGATGTGGTTCTTATCGGGCGTATGGAAACCCTGTCCCGAAACCGTTCGACGCACGAAGGCCCAGACCGCGTCGATGAGCGGCACGCCGAGGATGAAGACCGGGATCAACAGAGGCGCAAAGAAGAAGAACGTCACACCGCTCGCCGGAGGGGTCCTTCCGCCGATGACCATCGTCGAGGCGCTCATCAGGAGTCCCAGCATCAACGCGCCCGCGTCACCCATGAAGAGCTTGGCCGGATGGAAGTTGTCCTTCAAGAAGCCCAGACAGATGCCGCAGGTCAGCGCCGCGATCAACGGTCCGACGTTGTTGCTGGGAAGGAGTCCGAGGTCCTCGAGGCGCAACCCGTAAAGACAGAGCGTGCCCGAGGCGATCGCCACGATGCCCCCGGCGAGTCCGTCGAGTCCGTCGATGAGATTGACGGCGTTTGACAGCGCGAAGACCCAGACCGCGGTGATGATCGGCAGGATCGAGGGACCCAGCACGACGAACCCGGCGAAGGGCAGTTTCAGTTGGTACATCGTCGCTCCGCTGAAATACAGGATCGACGCCGCGAGGAACTGTCCGGCGACCTTGGCCGGCGCGCTCATTTCACGAAAGTCATCGAGGACTCCGACGACAAAGATCACACCGGCCGCGAGGAGTACGCCGATCATCTCGTGCGAGGAGAGAATGACGTTGCGCAGCGTTGGTATCGCCATCGAGACGATCAAGGCGACACAAAAGCCGACGAACATCGCCGCTCCACCGCCATAGGGCGTGGTGACCTGGTGGACCTTTCGTTCGTCCGGGGCCGCGGTGTAGCCAATGCGAAGAGAAATCTTCCTCGCCGGCACGTTCGCCACCAGGGTCACGGCCGCTCCCACGGCGATGACGGCGACGTACGCGAGGACGTTGTGCATTTAGTGCTGCGTGAAGTTGGCGTACGGATTGAACGTCGCGCACATTGCCGCGACGTCGGAGCGCACCTCGGACACGATCGCTTCGTCCTCGCGGTGTCGCAGCGCGCGTGACATCAGCGACGCGATCGTCTCGAACTCGCCTTCTTTCATGCCGGCCGTGGTCTCGGCGGCGCTCCCCACGCGCAGCCCCGACGTCACGAACGGGCTACGGGGGTCGTCCGGGATCGTGTTGCGATTGGTCGTGATGCCGGCTCGATCGAGTACCTCTTGGGCGACCTTGCCGGTCAACTCTTCGTCGAACTCGCGCAGGTCCAACAGGATCATGTGGTTGTCGGTACCTCCGGAGACGTTTCGGAATCCTTCTTTCGCGAGCGCGGCACCGAAGGCTCTCGCATTGGCGACGATCTGCTCGGTGTAGGTGGCGAAGCTCGGCAGGGCGGCCTCTTTGAACGAGACGGCCTTGGCGGCGATCACGTGCTCGAGCGGACCACCCTGTTGACCGGGAAACACGGCGGAGTCGATCTTCTTCGCGTACTCCTCGCGACAGAGAATCGCCCCGCCGCGCGGACCGCGAAGTGTCTTGTGTGTGGTGAAGGTGACGACGTCGGCGTACGGCACGGGATTGGGATGCGAACCGCCGGCGATCAAACCGGCCACGTGGGCCGAGTCGAACATAAGCAGTGCGCCGATCTCGTCGGCGATCTCGCGAAAGGGAGCCGGTTCGATCAGCCGCGAATACGCAGTCGCGCCAGCCAGGATCATCTTTGGCCGATGCTGGAGGGCCAACTCGCGCACGTTGTCGAAGTCGATCATCTCGCCGGGATTCTCAGGGTCATCCGAGCGCGGTGTCACACCGTAGGAGACGAAGTTCCACCACTTGGAGGTGATCGAAGCGGGTGATCCGTGGGTGAGGTGGCCGCCTTGGTCGAGGCGCATGGCGAGGATCGTGTCACCTGGTTCCAGCAGCGCCTGGTAGACCGCGACGTTCGCGTTGGCCCCGCTGTGCGGCTGCACGTTCGCGTGGTCCGCACCGAAGAGCGCAGTGAGACGACGACGTGCCAGGTCCTCCACTTCGTCGATGATCTGATTGCCGCCGTAGTAACGGCGTCCCGGGTAGCCCTCGGCGTACTTGTTGGTGAGGACCGAGCCGGTCGCGGCGAGCACCGCCGCCGAGGCGAAATTCTCGCTGGCGATCAATTGAATCGTTGTCGTCTGACGTTCCCACTCTTGGGCCAGCAGTGACGTCACCTCGTCGTCGTTGTTGATCCACGCGTCAAAGGGTGAGGGGGTCATTGATTACCTTTCATCATCGACGAGGTGTTCGTCGAGCTCGTCGAGCTTCGCAATTCGGGCCACGTGGCGACCTGCGGCTGGCGTGGCACTCAGCCACGCGTCGAGAGCCTCAATCGCGACGGTCGCACCGGTGAGGCGAGAGCCGAGGCACAGCACGTTGGCGTGGTTGTGTTCGCGCGCCAAGTGTGCGGACGTCACGTCGTGGACGACAGCGGCGCGTACGCCAGGGACTTTATTGGCGGCGATGGATATCCCGATACCCGATCCGCACACCGCGACGCCCAGGTCGCAATCGCCCGAGGCGACACTGCGGCCAACGGCGGCGCCGAAATCGGGATAATCGACCGAATCGGTTGCGTTGTCGGTACCGAGGTCGATCGTGTCGTGGCCCCAGTCGGTGAGCGTCTTGGCGAGCACGGTCTTCAAATCAAAACCAGCGTGATCAGATCCGAGGGCGATACGCATCGTATGTAACCCTACCTTTGGTTTTGCGGTCATCAATGGTCCGGCAATACTTCAGACGTGAACGTTCCACCTCTGACTCCGGTGCTGGTCGGGGTCGGACAAGTCACGGAACGACCCACCGCCGGCTCGAGTTACGTCACGCGAAAAGAGCCCTTGGATCTGATGATTGAGGCGCTCGAGCGGGCGGCGGCCGACTGCGGCGCCGCGTCAGTACTTGGGAATCTTGACGAGATCGTCGCGGTTTCATCCTTCACGTGGCACACCCACGATCCCGCGCTGCTGGTCGCCGAGCGACTTGGGCTACAGGTCACCACGCGACTGTTAGGTGTCGGGGGGAACACTCCGCAGAAGTTCGTGCACGACGCCGCGAAGCGAATCCTCGCCGGTGAAGTGCGAACCGTCGCGCTCGTTGGCGCCGAAGCCATGTACGCCAGGCTCTTGGCACGACGTGAGGGCCACGAACTCGGATGGGTCATGCAGTCAGACGAGGTACCAAGTCCATTGGTCGCAACGAACGACCCGCCACCGTTAACGGCCGCCGAATACGCTCAGGGCCTCAATCTCCCGACAAACGTCTACCCGCTCTTCGAAAACGCCAGACGAGCTCGGCTCGGCTGGTCCATTCCTGAACATCGTGAGCGTCTCGGACGACTCTGGTCTAATTTCGCGATGGTCGCGGCGAAGAATCCCTACGCCTGGATCCACGACGCTCCGTCGCCGGACGACATCATCACGCCCAGCAGCGACAATCGAATGGTCGCGTTTCCGTACACGAAGTTGTTGATGGCGAACATGCCGGTTGACATGGCGGCGAGTTTCATCATGACCAGCTTCGAGCACGCCACCGCACTCGGTATCGCACGAGATCGGATGGTCTTTCCTCAGTGCGGCGCGGACGCCAACGATCATTGGCTGATTTCGGACCGACCGAACCTTGACGACTCCCCCGCCATGCGAGCAATTTGGAAGTCGCTATCGAGTTTCGGGGTTGCGACCGACGAACTCGGTCATCTGGATCTCTATAGCTGCTTCCCTACGGTCGTCCAAACCGCATGCGACGTGCTCGATATTGACGCGTTCGATATCGGTCGTGTTCCAACGATCACGGGCGGACTCACGTTCGGGGGTGGCCCAGGGAACAATTACGTCACGCATTCGATCGCCGCGATGGTTGACGCACTCCGGGCCGATCCGTCGAGCCAGGGTCTCGTCACGGCACTTGGCTGGTTCTGCACGAAGCACTCGTGGGGCGTGTACTGCGCCTCTCCTCCCTCCGAGGGATTCCGTCACGCGACTCCGCAAGACGAGATCGACCGTCAACCGCGTTGCGCGAGCGAACAGCGAGAGGGCTCGGCGACCGTGGAGAGTTACACCGTGACGCACGCTTCCAACGGTGAGCCGGAGCGGCTTATCATTGCTGCGCGAGATTCAGATGACGTTCGCACGTGGTGTCACAGCACCGAAGTCGCGTTGATGGGCGAGGCAGAGAACGCTGAATTGATTGGACGTACGGGAGAAATTCGAGCCGACGTCTTCGCTCTGTGACGTCCAGCGACTACGCCGACGAACGCGGTTAGGAGGATTTGCTCACTTCCGAAAGTGGCTCTGTGACCTCATCAAGAGAAACGAGTGATCGCGACATGAGAAACAGTCCGAGCGCGGCGACCAGAGGGCCGAAAAACTCCAACCACAACGCGGTCGTGATCCAAGCTCCGCCAAAGTAACGAATCGGTGTGAATACGAAGTTGTACCCGGCGGCGATCAGCAAGAATTGAACCGCAAAGAACAAGTACGCACGTCGAAGCAGTTTGAGTCCGATCGAATCTCGGGCCTCCAGTTGGGTAAGGAACCACCAGGCGACAGCTCCGGCGATTGGCGCGAGGATCGCCAACAACTCATCAACGAGAAAGCGACCTGAACCGAATCCACCGCCGAATGAAGTGACGTCATTCACGTAGGTAAAGATCGCACCCAGAGCGCTCAACCCGAAACCGACGACGATCACGACTCGTATCTGTGATCCAGAGAGAGGCATCATGAACCCACGCTAGTGATGAAATATTCTCCGCGAGGATTCCTTCAAGTGAAGTATTAATTGAGTGCAAAACCCAATCAGTCAAGCACGCGCGAGACTTCAGCCACGGAAATGCTTCCCACTCGCAACATGCGCCACGGTGTCACTGTGAGATCGACGACGCTCGAAACGTCGCCCGAACGTTCGCCTCCATCGATGACGCCAACCAGTTCGTCGCGTGAAGAGAATCGTTCCAGCACTTCATAGGCGCTGTAACAAGGCTTTTGTCCGTGCTCGTTCGCGCTCGTCACCGCGAACGGTCCGAGTACCGCCATCATCCGGCGCAGCACGTCGTCGTCCGGCACACGGAAACCCGCGGTGTCATCGGTGCTGCCCAATAACACAGCAAGTTCGTTCGGAACCGGGATGATGATCGTGAGACCTCCGGGCCAGAACGCATCTGCGAGCATTTGGGCCTCGTCGGGCCAGTCGACGCCGAGAAACGCAATCTGTTCGACGGAGTCGACCATCACCGGAAGTGGAACGAACGTCGGACGTTCTTTGAGCTTGAAGAGCGTGGCGACCGCCGTTGGCTGGCTCACTTCGGCGGCGAGACCGTAGACCGTGTCGGTCGGGATGGCGACGATGCCGCCAGCGTCCAACGCCGCGATTGCGGCTTCCACCTTCATCAGCCTGGGCATCAGCGTTTCGCGATCAAGAAGCGAGGATTGCCGAACATGTCGTCGAGGTCCTCTACGTGAGAGAACATGGCGCGATGAGCCGCTTGGAGTACCGCCTCGCGATGCATATTGCCATGTTCACATATCAACAACCCATTTGCCACAAGCCAAGGGCACGATTGTCCAATAATCGTTTGAAGATCTGAGAATCCATCGGCGTGATCCGTATCCCTCGATACCAATGCCGCTAATGGTTCGTAGGCGAGCACTGGATCGAGCGTCGCGAACTCGGCCGCGCCGACGTAGGGCGGGTTGGCGGCGATCAAGTCGACGCTGCCAATCAATGACGGATCCAGGTCGTCGAACCACGAGGAGTGCACCGTGGTGACGCCCTCTAGACCATGCTTCGTTGCATTGGCCCGAGTGACGTCGAGCGCGTCGCGCGATGAGTCCACCGCGACCAATCGAGCAAGAACGCCCAATTGACGTAGTTCGAAGAGCAACGAGAGACCGATCGCGCCCGAGCCGCATCCGAGGTCCATGATGAGTGGTTCTCTCAGGCGCCGTTTCATCAGTTCATCGAAGGCGAGGCCGACCAGTTCCTCTGTCTCGGGGCGCGGTATGAGGACTCGCGCATCGAGATCGAGGTCGAGGGAGCGAAATGGCCAATGTCCGAGGACGTACTGAATGGGCTCACCATCGAGCCGTCGCTGAGCGGCGGCTCGCATGGCGGTGATCCCCTGGTCATCCTTCGGCGAGAACTCCTCGACCAGCCACCGGGCCTCACGTCGGTTCAGTCCGGCGTGAATAAGTTCGGTTACGAGATACGAATTAGCGTCCATCGCTCTCAGCCAGCTGTCGCGCACGCTTTTCTGCGAGTAGCGCGTCGACGTAAGGATCGAGGTAACCGGCCAGCACGTTGTCGAGCGTATAGGTCGTCAAGTTGATCCGGTGATCCGTCACGCGGTTCTCCTTGAAGTTGTAGGTGCGGATCTTCTCGCTGCGACCGCCACTGCCCAACTGCGAACGTTTGAGGTCGCCCTGCTCACTCGCTTGGGCGTCTTGGGCCGCCTTCAAGAGACGTGAACGAAGCACGATCAATGCCTTGGCGCGGTTCTGGATCTGACTCTTCTCGTCCTGCATCGACACCACGATGCCGGTCGGCAGGTGGGTGATCCGCACAGCGGAGTCAGTCGTGTTGACGCTTTGGCCGCCGGGACCGGACGAACGGTATACATCGATCTTGAGGTCGCTCTGATTGATGTCGACGTCGACCTCCTCGGCCTCGGGCAGGACCGACACGGTCGCCGAGGACGTGTGGACGCGACCCTTGGCTTCGGTCACGGGCACGCGTTGAACGCGGTGCACGCCGGCTTCGTGTTGCAGTCGGAACCACGCGTCCTCGCCCTTGATGAGATAGATGGCTTCATCGAGGCCACCCTGCTCGGACTCGCGTTCTTCGATGACCTCGAGTTTCCACCCGCGAAGGGCGGCGTAGCGGCGGTACATCTGCGCCAAGTCGCCGGCGAAGAGGTTCGCCTCTTCACCTCCTTCGGCGCCGCGGATCTCCAAAATCACGTTGCGGCCCTCGTTGGGGTCGTGCGGGAGGAGCAACGTCTCGAGGTTCAGCTCCAGTTCGGGGATCTTCGCCTCGGCGTTGTTCATCTCCTCGCGCCAGAGTTCGCGGTCGTCGCCGCTGGATTCGTTGAACATCTCCTTGGCGGTAGCGACGTCGGACCGGGCGGCCTTCAGCCCATTCCAGGCGTTGTTGATCTCGGTGAGCTCTTTGTGACGCCGTGAGAGATCGCGAAGTCGCGTGAGGTCACTGGCGACGTCGGGCTCGGAGAGCTGTGATTCGACGGTGCGAAGTTCGTCCTGAAGGGCGTTCAGGGTCTCGTCAACGGAGCGCACGGCGAAGGAGCGCTCGAGGACCTAAGCCCGGGGAGCGCGCGCCTTGGTCTTTTGCGCGTAACGACGCTGGAAGCGCTCGACGCGGCCACCGGTGTCGACAAGCTTCTGCTTGCCGGTGAAGAACGGGTGGCATTCGTTGCACAGTTCGACGGTCATGGATGACTTCGTCGACTGGGTCGTGAAAGTGTTGCCGCACGAGCATTTGACGGTCGCGTCGCCGTAGTTGGGGTGAATATCAGGCTTCATAGGTGCTCCTCGTTGCGAATATCAAGTTTAGCGGAAAACTAACTAGTTGAAGCAGGGCCCCGCGCGATCTCGGCGAGGAACTCGTCGTTGGACTTGGTCGACTTGAGTTTGTCAATCAGTAGTTCCAGGCCGGCCGCCTCGCGACCTTCCGAGGCGAGTCCGTTCAACACTCGACGCAACTTCCAGACTTGGGGCAGCGCCTCGCGGCTGAAGAGCAGCTCTTCGTGGCGGGTGGACGACGCGTTGACGTCGATGGCCGGGTAGATGCGACGTTCGGCCAAACGGCGGTCGAGTCGCAACTCCATGTTGCCCGTTCCCTTGAACTCTTCAAAGATGACTTCATCCATCTTGGAGCCGGTTTCCACGAGCGCCGAGGCGATGATCGTGAGCGATCCGCCTTCTTCGATGTTGCGGGCCGCACCGAAGAACTTCTTCGGTGGGTAGAGCGCGCCGGAGTCGACACCACCGGACATGATGCGCCCGGTCGCCGGGGCGGCCAGGTTGTAGGCGCGAGCGAGTCGGGTGATGCCGTCGAGGATGATCACGACGTCGCGACCCTGCTCGACCAGGCGCTTGGCGCGTTCGATGCACAGTTCGGCGACGTGGGTGTGCTCCTCGGCCGGACGGTCGAAGGTGGAGGCGATGACCTCACCCTTCACCGTGCGCCGGATGTCGGTGACCTCTTCGGGACGCTCGTCGACCAGAAGCACCATCAGGTGCACTTCTGGGTTGTTCGACTCGATCGACTGGGCGATCTGCTTCATGATCGTGGTCTTGCCGGCCTTGGGCGGCGAGACGATCAGACCTCGCTGACCCTTGCCGATGGGTGACAGGAGGTCGACGATGCGCGGAGTGAGGTCGGTCTTACCTTCGTTCAGCTCGAGGTTGAGCTTCTCGTCGGGGAAGAGCGGCGTGAGGTCTTCGAATCGGGGGCGCAGTCGCGCCACCTCGGGATCGAGACCGGCCACGCTGTCAACGCGCAAGAGGGCCGGGTACTTCTCGTTCGATGCGGCCGGTCGGTAACCGCCGACGATGGTGTCGCCCTTGCGAAGGTGGTAGCGGCGTACCTGGTTGATCGAGACGTAGACGTCATTGGGCGACGGGTGGTAGCTCTTGGTGCGCAAGAAGCCGTAGCCATCGTCGCGCAGGTCCAAGAGGCCCTCGATCTCGATAAGTTCACCGGCATAGGGCTGGTCGGCATTGGGCATTGACTCGCCGCCGAAGCGTTCGCGACCGTTGCGATTGCGACGATTACGACGGTTTCGTCCGGCGGTGTCGTTACCGAAGTCACGCGGTTGACGGTCTTGACGAGGTTGGGTGTTCTGACGCGGATTCGACGGGCGCTCCGAGCCATTGGTGCTCGGCGCCGCGGTCGTCGTCTCGGTGGTCGAGGTTTCGGCGTCGCTGACGGGTGCCGCACGGTCGACGGAGGCGTCAGCAACGAACTCACCGAGCAGGTCATCAAAGTCGTCAGTCGGAGTCGCGACGGTGCGGCGTGAACGAACGGCGCGCGATGCGGAGTCAGAAGGTTCGCCGGCGGGTGCGGGGTCGCCCATTATTGCTTCGATGAGTGAGGCCTTGGAGGCACGCGCCGAGACGTCGACGCCTTTTACCTTGGCGATGGTTTGGAGGTCTTCACGAGATTTGGACTCGAGATCTGACCGGTCTGGGGAGGGCTTTACAGCCATGGTTAATCCTTTCGCTTCGCTCGCCAAAATTGATTGAGCGAAGAAGAAAAATCGGGAAACGTCGTCTCGGAAGAGTTCCTCACACCGGGGAAAGGCCGGGCGTGGACGACGTATTCAGTGTAGCGGAGTCAACGGAGAATGCCAACATTAGGTCGAATTCTTAAATTCGGCGCCGCCGAACAGATCATTCGGTCACGGCCGCGACGAGGTGCTCGACGCCAACTCCGTGGTGCTGGCACTACTCAACTTCGAAGGGTGTCTTCCTGCGTCGAGCCGTATGAAAGTGGCAGATTTACAGGGTTCGAACGTTCTGACGTCAGTGGGGGGTCACCAAGAGATGACGGGACTCGCGCGGCGGCGATGAGACGCAACTCACTCCGCATCGCGCGGTATTGGTGTCGCGCGAACTTTGGACGTCGCTGGGCTAACTATCTGACGATCATCTTGCTCGTGGGAGCGATAGGTGGACTCTCCCTCGGATCGATCGCGGCGGCGCGACGCACACAGTCGTCGTACAACACCTTCTTGGCCAGTTCGAATCCTTCCGATCTCGACATGACGATCTACGCCCCTAATATCGCATCGCAACTGGCCCGACTGCCGCATGTGCGTCACGTCGGCGTGTCGTCGTACTCCGTCAACGCCTTTCCCGTAGGGAAACACGGTATGCCGGCGTTTCCGAAACCACTCCTGAACGGAAACGTCGGCAACTCCGGGGGCTTCGTCGACGAGTATTTCAGCCAAGACCGCGTGGCACTCATAAGTGGGCGCCGCGCCAATCCACACAAGGCCGATGAGTTCATGGCCGACTCCTTGGCCGCAAGAGCCATGGGCTGGCACGTGGGTGAGTACGTGAAGATGTATTTCTACACCGACGCGCAGGCGGATACGGCCACCTTCGGTGTCAAGTACGTCAAGCCGACGGTCGCGTTGACGATGCATCTCGTCGGGACAGTCATCCCTAATACCGACGTACTGCTCGACCAAGTCGATCGTTCACCGGAACTTCTCATCTATACCCCGGCTTTGACCAAACTTCTCGTGAACAATGGACTGCACTACAACAACTACGCCCTGCAACTCGACCACGGCGCCAAGAATCTCTCGGTGGTCGAACGAGAGATCATCGCCAATCTCCCCCCGCACACGACGTACACCTTTCACGTCACCTCCGCCGTGGCCGCGGAGGTCAATCGCTCGCTGGAGCCCGAGTCGATCTCGCTCGGTGTCTTTGGACTCATCGCCGGACTCGCCGCGCTGATCATCGCCGGCGGCGTGATCGCGCGGGGTCTGCAGAAGGAAGCGGACGACATGAACGTCCTTCGCGCCTTGGGGGGCAGTCCGACGATGTCGACGATCGCCAGTCTGCTGGGACCACTGGTGGCGATCGTGCTCGGCGCGGGATTGGCAGTCGGCGTGGCCTTCGCACTCTCCCCGCTGTCGCCGATCGGGCCGGTGCGCGCGATCTATCCCCACGCGGGATTCGCTTTTGACTGGCACGTGTTGGGCATTGGCTTCGCTCTCCTGCTCATCGTCCTCAGCATCATCACGGCCGGGCTTACCCTTGGACGATCTCGTCGAGCCACGAGGCGTCGCGGTTTCTCCTTGGGGAGCGCACCACGCGCGGGCCGTTTCGCTGCGGACCTCGGACTCCCCGTCACCGCTGTCGTCGGGTTACGTTTCGCCCTCGAACGACCGAGCGGTCGCGACGCGGCTCCGGTTCGGTCCGCACTGGTCGGCGCGGTGCTCGCCGTCACCATCGTGGTGGCGACGCTCACGTTCGGTAACAGCCTCAACACGCTCGTCACGCGTCCCTCGCTCTACGGATGGAATTGGGACTATGCACTCACCTCCAACGGCAATGGAGTGCCTCCCCAAGCAACGAAACTCCTCAGCAACGATCCGTACGTCGCGGCCTGGTCGGGCGTGGACTACGCCAACGCCCAGGCCGATGGCATCACGATTCCGATAATCCTGACGACGCTCCACGCCAAAGTATCGCCACCACTCTTGTCAGGTCACGAGATAGACGGACCGGGCCAAGTGGTGCTCGGCGCCGAGACGATGAAGGAGTTGCACAAGCACCTCGGACAGACCGTGATCGCGAGCTACGGGACGAAGAAGGACGCTCCGGTGTACGTGCCCCCGACCGTGATGAAGATCGTGGGCACGGCGACGCTGCCAGCGATTGGTGGCCAGCTGTCACTCCATACTTCGATGGGTGTGGGCGCGCTCGTTCCCCTCGACATCGAGCCACCGGCGTTTCAGAAGTTCCTTCACTCGAAGCTGATTTCGCTGGATGGATTTTCCACTGACTTCGTGCGACTGAAGAGCGGTGCCCCGCGCGCTCTGGCGTTGGCCTCACTGCGCAAGATCGCTCGGTACGGAGAAAAATTGATCGAGGCGACTCCCAATGGCGGCGGCAGCAGCGACTACGTGCAGTCGGTGCTATATCCGGCTGAAATCGAGAACTACCGCACGATCGGGGTCATTCCGGACCTGTTGGCACTGGCGCTGGCGCTGAGCGCCGTCGTCGCTTTGGGCCTGACGTTGGTCGCGTCCGTACACCGGCGGCGACGCGAACTCGCACTGCTGCGAACGATCGGCTTCACCGGTCGACAACTGTTGTCGGCCGTGGCGTGGCAAGCCTCGGTTGCGGGCGCGATCGGCGCGGTCTTCGGCATCCCCCTGGGGATCCTCGTCGGTCGTTGGTTGTGGACCCTCTTCGCGAATAACATCTACGCCGTCCCCCACCCGACTGAGCCGGTTCTGGCCATCATCATCGTGGCGTTGAGCGCGCTGGTGCTCGCGAATCTCGTCGCGGCACTTCCCGGTCGCAGCGCCGCGCAGACTTCGTCCGCTCAGGTCTTACGCGGCGAGTGACGACAACGCGACCTTCGTCTAGGAGAGTTTCGCGAGCAACGCCTTCAAGGTCGCATCCACGACGTCCGGCGTGACGCTCGTCTCGACGGCGGTGTCGGGATCCTTCAGACCGTTACCGGTCAACACGCACACGACCGTCGATCCCTTCGGCACGCCGTATTTGATGATGCCGGCAATCGAGGCCGCGGACGCTGGCTCACAGAAGATCGACTCGTAACGAGCGACGTAGCGGTAGGCATCAAGGATCTCGTCGTCGGTGACCGAGCGGATGTCACCCAGCGATTCGTGAATGACTTCGAGCGCCGGGACCCAGCTGGCGGGGTTGCCTATGCGAATCGCCGTGGCGATCGTCTCGGGGTGGGCGACCGGATGACCGAGGACGATCGGTGCCGCGCCGGCCGCCTGGAATCCCCACATCTTGGGCAGTATCTTGCAGCGTTCGGCGAAGTGATACTGCGTGAAGCCGCGCCAGTAGGCGGTGATGTTGCCGGCGTTGCCCACAGGGATCGACAACACATCCGGTGCTTTACCCAGCACGTCGACGATCTCGAAGGCACCGGTCTTTTGTCCTTCGATCCGGTCCGGGTTGATCGAGTTGACGATGGTGATCGGCAGATGCTGGGTCAGTTCTCGCGCCAGATTGAGCGCTTGATCGAAGTTGCCACGGATCTGAAGGACCTGGGCACCGTAGACAATGGCTTGGGCCAACTTGCCCTGAGCGATCTTGCCTTCGGGCACCAAGACGACACAGTCCATACCGGCCTTGCCGGCATAGGCCGCGGCCGACGCGGAGGTATTGCCGGTCGAGCCGCAGATGACCGTGGTGGCGCCATTGGCCTTGGCCTTGGTGATCGCCATCGTCATGCCGCGGTCCTTGAACGAGCCCGAGGGATTCAGTCCTTCGTATTTCAACCACACGTCGGCGTTCAGTCGTTCTGAGAGTCGTTCGGCGTGGATGAGCGGCGTGTGACCCTCTTGCAGGGTCACGATTTCGTCGACGCCGTCGAGGTCGAACCACTGCGCGTACTCGACCAACAGGCCTTGCCAACCGATCATCGGCGCTCCCCATCGATCACTCGTAGGCAGGCGCCGATCGAGTCGACCGACTTGTGCTTGGCCAGATCCTTGATGGTGGCGTTCACTCGATCAGTCAGCGCCATGTGCGTGAAGAACGAGAGACGAGCCTCATCACCGAAGCCCGACTGATCCATCGACTGAATCGACACATCGTTGTCGCCGAATATCCCCGCGACCGCCGCCAAGACACCCGGTCGGTCCAGCACGTCGATGCTGATGTAAAAGACGCTCTCGAGTTCTCCGGCCGGGACATCGCGGAGCGTGTGGACCACTCGGAAGGGTACGTCGTGACGATCACTGAATCGATTGCGGGCGGCGTCGAGCAAGTCGCCGAGCACCGCGGTCGCAGTCGCCTCACCACCCGCGCCTTGACCAAGCCACATGAGCGGCCCGCTCCGCACACCTTCGACGAAGACGGCGTTCATGGCGCCCTGCACTGACGCCAATGGATGATCAATCGGAATCATGGCGGGGTGCGCTCGCCGTGAGAGGCCAGACTCGCCAATTCGTTCAGCCACGCCGAGCATTTTGATGACGTAACCAGAACGTCGAGCGAACTCGACGTCGACCGACCGGATACCGACGATCCCTTGGCGATAGATCGCGTCACCGACGAGTTCGGTCCCGTACGCGAGTGACGCCAGGATCTGCACCTTCGCCGCGGCGTCGTAGCCTTCGACATCGGCACTCGGATCGGCCTCGGCGTAGCCGAGGGCCTGGGCCTCTTTCAGAGCGGTCGCGTAGTCGCTGCCCTCGCTCGTCATCTTGGAAAGAATGTAATTCGTGGTCCCGTTCACGATGCCCATCACGCGATTGATTCGCTCGCCGGCCAGTGAGGTGCGCAGGGCGCGAAGGATCGGAATGCCGCCACCGACCGCGGCTTCATAAAACAGGTCGGCACCGTTCTGGTGGGCCAGTTGAGCGAGTTCCGTGCCGCATTCGGCCATCAAGGCTTTATTGGCGGTGACGACCGAGACGCCGTGGCGCAGGGCGGTCTCGATGTAGACCCTTGCTGGCTTGATGCCGCCGGCGAGCTCGACCAGGACGTCGAGATCGTCGTTGTTGATGAGTCCGGCCACGTCAGTGGTAAGCAAATGCTTGGGAATACCCTTGCGCCGTTTGGCGGTGTCGCGCACGGCGACCCCCACCAATTCGATCGGTCCGGTCGCGGCGTCGACGAGCGACTCGCGGCGACTCTCGTCGCTCAGGAGTTGGACGAGGGCGCCACCGACGTTGCCCGCGCCAATGATTCCGACTCGAACGACTGGCTTGTTCACCTCAAAAGGCTAACCGAGTCCTTCAGCCGTACCGACTTCAAACCTCGAGTCGCGACATGTCGTCGAAGGTCTCTCGACGAAGTACTTCGCGAGCGACACCGTCACGAACGAAGAGCACCGCCGGACGAGGTACGCGGTTGTAGTTCGACGCCATCGAGTAGCCGTAGGCACCGGTCACCGGGGTCGCCACGATGCTGCGAACGCCGGTCGACTCCGGCAGCCACGCCTCGTCGATCAACACGTCGCCACTCTCACAGTGCTTTCCGACCAGGCGGACGCTCTGCGGGCGGGCGGCGAGCGGTTCGGCGACGTCGAAGGCTTCGTAACCCGATCCGTAGAGGACCGGACGAGGATTGTCACTCATCCCACCGTCGACCGCCATGTAGGTGCGTTGGGCGACCGGTTTCACCGCGCCCACTTCGTAGAGCGTCACCGCGGCCTGGGCCACGACGGCACGGCCAGGTTCGGCCAGGAGCCGAACGTTGGAATCGAGTCCAACTTCGAGCGCCGCCGCGCGCACCGCGTCACCCCACTGGTGAATCGACGGAGCCGACTCACCGGTGACGTAGGCCACACCCAGTCCCCCACCGATGCACAGTTCGTCGAAGTCATCATTGGCGATGAACTTGGCCAGGATGGTGAGTGACTCGACGAATCCGATCAGCTCAAAGATCTGTGACCCGATGTGCGCGTGCACGCCGTGCAACGTGAGACCGCGTATCGCGCGCAGTTGGTCAATGGCTTTTCGAGCGTCGCCGGTTGAGACCGAGAAGCCGAACTTCGTGTCTTCTTGACCGGTGCGCACGAACTCGTGCGTGTGCGCTTCGACGCCTGGCGTCACCCGAACGAGACAGTCGAGCCGCGACGATTCACTGACGAGCGTCGAAAGCAGAGCGATCTCCTCGAAGTTGTCGACGACCAGTCGATGCACGCCAACCTCAATCGCCAGCTTGAGTTCGTCGAGCGATTTGTTGTTGCCGTGCATGATGATTCGCCCGGCCGGCACGCCGGAGCGAAGCACGAGGTCGAGCTCTCCCCCGGTGGCGACGTCGATACAGAGACCCTCTTCGAAGGCCAGACGGGCCATCGCGCCGCAGAGGAACGATTTTGAAGCGAATGCGACGCCGTCATCAAACGCGCCGGCCGCCTCTCGGCATCGAGCGCGCAACGTTTCCTCGTCGTACACGAAGAGTGGAGTGCCGTAGGCACCGGCGAGACCGCGCAATGACACCCCACCTATGGACACATCGTTCGCGGAGATTTCGGCCGTGTCCGGAAGGAGCGACATGGGTATCGGCTCTGCACTCATAGAGAAACATTACGAGGTGGCGTGGACTATCCGAGAGTGACCGCCCTATTCACGCGCTCCACGCGCAGTTCAGATTGGTGGATTTGGGGGCGTCAGCCCTTGACGTACGAGAGTTTCTCCGCGACCAGGCCATCGCGAATTCGGAACACGTCCACGCCACGCACATGACCGTTCGACCATGAGTATGTCCAACGCTGGATGACCCGGTCATCCACCGAGAACGTCTCTTCTGCTTCGAAGTAACTCGTCGGGTCGTCAAAGATCGGAGCCCAGGCCTTGCGGATGGCATCGCGCCCCACGTACAACGTCCCGTCTGGTGCGGGGTCCGTGTTGTCAAACACGCAGTCATCGGTGATGAGTCTTAGGGCGCCGTCTAGGTCGTGGTTGGCCCACGTCGCGCCGAAGGCGGACACCACCTCGAGAGGACTAATCCCTTGATCGACGTTCGTCATTTGGCGTAATTACCCGCGCCGTACCAATCGACAACGACGACAGGCTCATCACCGATCACCCACGCATCATGTCCGCTCGGCAGTGACGTCACGTCGCCGGGCTCCGCGATGAACTCTTCGCCGTCGTCCATGACGATCCCGATACGTCCGCTGACGTGATACTGAAAGTGAGGCGCCTGGCAACTCTCGGTCTTGGCGATGGGCTTAACGTCGTTGGACCAACGCCACCCCGGCTGCAGGACCAAACGTCCCACCTCACCACCACCTACGTTCAAAATCTCCACTCGCCCGTTGGCAAACTCTCGAATTTCGTCGGCCTCGTCGAATTTACGGTGCTCAGTTTTTTTCATTAGATTTCCCCCAATGCGGCTCTAGTGGGCTCGCAATTCGGTAACTTACTTACTAAGAGGTAAGTTGTCAAGAGGCATTGGAGGAAAGTTCGTGAGCCAAGTCGACACGCAATTGAACGACACAGCGACGCGGATCCTCGACGTCGCGGAGAAGCTCGTCGAGGTACGTGGTTTTAACGGGTTCAGTTACGCCGACGTATCGAGCGAACTGAACATCACCAACGCTGCCCTCCACTACCACTTCGCCAATAAGTCCGACCTGGGCGAAGCACTGATAGCCCGTTACACTTCGCGATTCGATGACGCGCTGTTCGCGGTGGATTCTCGAACGACGGATGCGCCGACGCGACTCAAGGCCTACGCCGATTTATACCTACAGGTCTTGCGTGGCAAACGAATGTGCCTCTGCGGAATGATGGCCGCCGAACTCGAAACCTTGCCCGAGCCCATGCAAGCCGGCGTCCTCACGTTCTTCACCCATAATCAAGAGTGGCTCTCGCGCGTACTGAAAGACGGTAAGACAAAGGGCACCATCAAATTCAACGGCTCTGCAAATGAGACGGCGCGCACGATCATTGGCACCTTGGAAGGAGCGATGTTGCTGGCTCGCCTTTTCGGCGATGTCGCCAGTTTCCGTTCAGCGGCTGCGCACCTTTTGTTGGGACTTAATGCCTCCGGTGACACTCGAGAAAAGGTTCGCGTGTCCGCGAAGTAAGTACTGGGCGGTTTGATCTCGAGAGAACTAGTTCACAAAGATGCGTGCATTACTGAAGTAGAGATAACACTGCGCAGGATGTCGCGAGCACCACCGCGATTGGAGCCATGAGATACCGCTCCCAGCGACTGCGCGAAGCAATATTGGCAATCGCACTGAGTCCAAACACCGCGACGAAAATCCATGTAATGACACTCACGAAAGTAGATTTTCCGGCGACTCCGAAGAGTCCTGCGCGTACGAGCACGACCACCAAGGCTCCAAAGAACAGCACGGATGAGACCGCGCTCGCTAGTCGCAACCGTGGTGGCAACACCGTGTGAGTTCCTCCAAAAGCAGCGGCACCGTAGGGGCGGCCGACGGCCAGGAGTATTTGAAACACGGCGAGACAGAGGATGCCTGCAGAAGCGATGAGAGCCATCCAATCAGAAATTGTATTCATCGACGGCCTCTTGCTCTGAACACGAGCAGCCTTGGCCCGCGACGAATTCTCGCATATCGAAACAGCAGCACCGGCGAATGAACAAGTGGGTTCTCAGCGCAGCAATGTATAACTGCGTCGTAGGCGAGAAGGTCGGATTAGAACATGACGAGAATCGAAGTTTTTCGAGTTTGCGAGGGGGTGGATAAACTTCACCAACACGGGCGACAACCGTTAATGCCCTCGTAGCTCAGTGGATAGAGCATTGGCCTCCGAAGCCATGTGCGCAGGTTCGACTCCTGTCGGGGGCACCAAGTGACTATCTTCCTTATTCACTAGATAGTTGTGGAGCGCATCGAGCCGGTGGTCCCAGTCGTGAGCGAGCGCGGCGAGAAACTGCTGTGCGAGCTGCACTGGTGCGGACTGCAGCCGATAGCGCACCCGTCTGCGCTCGCCAAGTTCCGATGTGACCAAACCGGCTTCGGTCATAAGTGCCAGGTGCTTGGCGATACCTTGACGTGTGATGGGCAGCCGAGCGGCGAGGTCCGTGGCAGTGGACGGGCCCTCGGCGGCAAGTGAGGCGAGGATGGCGCGTCGGTTCGGATCGGCAAGCGCGACGAAGACCTGCTCGGCGAGGGCCTCAATGTCGTCAGGCGCCATCGACGTACTCTGCCAGCTCAGCCAGCTCTCGCGACCAGCCCTCACTGTGGGAGTCGTACGCTTCGCGCCGAGTGTCGACGGGTAGTTGAGCAAAACCGGTCTCGACGACACTCAGAAGAGTGCCGTCGCCATCCGGCTCAAGGGTGAACTCGACGTAGGTGCGGCGGGGGTCATCCTTGGGTAGGTCGGGAAGTTGCCAGGTGTAGGCGAACACCGTGGGCTCTTCGACGCGCTCGACGCGCATGTCCACCGTCATGCCGCCTGCGAAGGTGATCGAGGCTGCGCCACCAAGGCGCAGGTCGATGCTCGCCCCCTCGCCGAACCATGCACTCAAGCCATCTGACGTGGTGAGCGCCTGCCACACCTTCCGCTGCGCACAGTTCAAATGAATTGTCCGCTCAATGCGATCAGGAAACGCCATGAACTTCACCTTTCAGGTAGTGACTACGGATGATGCCAGTCAATCGTCGCTGACCCGGGGACTTCCCTCTCGCCTGGAAGTCCCCGGGAATTCGTTAATCAGCCGTTCTCCTCAGCGGCGCGACGTGCGAGATCGCGCGGGCTGCGGTTGGGAGCGCCGTGGCCGCCCTCAGCCAACTCGCGAAGACTGGTGCCGACGAAGTGATCCCAACTCCGGCTGCACATGTCCTTGCACTCGAGCCGGTCGTCGAGGCCGACGTGCTCGAAGTGGACTTCGCAGCTGCCCTCGTCAAGCGGAGTGATGGTAAACGTCGGTTGCGTCCCGACCCAATCTTCCATGAATGTGCACTCGGTCACCGTCCATTTGACGACCGTGGGACGAGTCGCCTCATCGACGTGGACGAGCAAGGGCGGCTGATCTGCCACCATCGGGAACCGCAGCTCGCCACCGCTCTCGCCAAAGCCCGACACCGGACTCCACCAGGCGCTCAGCGCTTCGGTCGACGTAATTGCATCGAATACCGTTTCAGCTGGTGCCTTGACATCTACGGCGATTTGGTAGTTGGTACTGGTTTTCATTGGGTTCTCCCTTAGTTGGAATATAGCAACCTACAAATTGCTACTATATAGCAACCGTGAGGTTGCGTCAAGCGTCGAACCCAATTCTTTGGTGGAGACGCCCAGCGCGGCCATGCACGACGACAGCGTTGGCCTGGACGAATTCGCTCTCGTGGATTAGCACTCCGTCCGCGATTTGTCTAAGCACGGAGCTCCTTTCGCTTGTGGGTTCCGACCAGTTGTCGAGACTTTATGGCGCACATTTTTCATCTGGGAATTGCTCAGCGATGGATGTCATCCTCATGCGCGGTGTGCGTGGTCGGCTCCAACTGAAAGGTCGAGTGAGTGATTTTGAAATGTTCAGAGAGACATGACTGCAATTCGTCCAGGACTTGCGGTGCGTGTCCAGTGTCGAAACAATGATCCTCAACGATCACATGCGCCGAAAGTGTGACGGAGCCAGACGTGAGTGTCCAGGCGTGGAGGTCGTGGACGTCGAGCACGTGCGCCAATCCCATCAGGTGTGACCGAACGTCATTGAGATAGAGATCCTCGGGTGTGCCTTGGAGGAGAATGCGGCCCGAGTCGCGTAAGAGTCCCCAGGACGAGTAGAGCATCAAGATGACGACCAGTAGTGATGCGATCGAGTCCGCCCTCGCCCAATGGGTAAAGGCAACGATGAGGCCCGAGATCGCAGTCCCCACGAACGCAAACAGGTCAGTTCGAATGTGAGCGAAGGCTGCACGCACGTTCAATTTGTTGCGATTCGCTCGCGCCAAGATACGAACCGCGGCGATGTTGATAACAACACCAATGAGGGCGATCGTGAGAACCAGACCGCCCGACACGTGTTGAGGTCTCACCAGTCTGAAGATCGCTTCCACGGCCACGGTGATCGCCACGGCGACGAGCAACATCCCGTTGGCCGCCGCGGCGAGGATCTCGGCTCGCTTAAAGCCGTACGTCCACACTTCGCGAGCCGGTTTCCCGGCGAGGTGAATTGCCCACGCGCTCAACACGAGAGCGACGACGTCGGTCACCATGTGTCCGGCATCGGCGTAGAGAACCAAAGAATCGCCGAGTATCGCCGCGACGACTTCAATGATGAGGAAAACGACGATCAGCGAAAGTGCCACGAGGATCAGTCGCATGTCCGGGTCGGGTTCGACGCCACGGATCGATTCGATCGGGACTGAGTCCTTCGTCATGACGTGCCAGCCCCACGCTTCGCGAGAACCACGTGGTAGGCGTGCGCTCCTCTGACGTCGGGTAACGCAATCGATGCCATTTGCCAAACCTACTTCTGACCTTGCGGCGCCTTACGGCCCGATATCACCGAGACCGGTCTCTTCGAATATGCGCACGACCACCTCTTCCGCAGTCAGATCGTCCACGTCGATGACCACGCCGGCCACCGATGCATAGAGCGGATGACGGGCGACGTAAAGGTCGCGAAGTGACCGTTCCGGGTCGGCGCCAAGTCGGGGCCTCGCTTCACCTCGTGTGACGCGGTCGATAAGTGTGTTGATCGAAGCGCGCAACCACACGACGATGCCAGAACGAATCAGGAGTGCCCGGTTCGCCTCGGACAGAACGGCGCCGCCGGCCACCGCGATCACCACGGGTGTTGGAGCGTCAATCGCTTCGGCCAACACTCGACTCTCCAGCGTACGAAGTGCCTCGTCGCCGTCAACGTCGAATATCTCTTGAGCCGTGCGTCCCGTGTCGGCCAGTAACTGGACGTCGGAGTCGAGGAACGACCAGTCGAGTCTCTTCGCGCAGAGCTTGCCGACGGTGCTCTTTCCGACCGCCATCATCCCGATCAGAAGCAGTCGGTCCGTCATTTCGTTACTCGAGATCCGAACGACTAGTCATGGCAACACATTCTTCTCTACGTCGAGAGCGGCGCGCGCCTGGTTAAATCTCGAGGGACGATTTAGCCACTTCTTAGGTACCCACTAAGACTTGTTCACGTTGAACACTGATACTTGATTTCGAGTTGAGTGTGCCATAAAGGAGGTCCCAATGGACTGGGACGACGAGAAGCCAGAAGTTCCAACGAGTGAGGCGGTCACCACCGACCCGCCTCAGCCCAAGACGATCACCATGAGCAAGGCGCAGTGGCGATTCACAAAGGGCTTCAGCGCCCTCGTCCTCATCGTCGCCATCGGTGGTGGCGGATTCATCTTGGGTCACGACATCGTGACCCCAAAGCCCCTTCGCAGCGCAGCGCCTGGTTTCACGTACCCGACCTTCCCTTCGGGCTTTCCCTCGGGCGGCTCCGGCAACGGTGGCTTCTCGCCCTCGTTCCAGTATCCGACGGTCTCACCGCAGAACACCAAGGCGCAGGCCGCCGCCGCAAAGATCGCCAGCAAAGTCGACCCCGGTCTCGTCGACATCACGACGAGCTACGCCAGCGCGAGCGGTTCGGCCGAGGGCACGGGCATGATCCTCACGTCGGACGGTTTGGTTCTCACGAACAATCACGTCGTGGAAGACGCGGCGTCGTTGTCGGTACGAGACATCGCCACCAACACGACCTACGTCGGCACGGTCGTGGGCTATGACGTGAGTCAAGACGTGGCGCTCATCCAATTGAAGAACGCGAGTGGACTGACGACCATCACGACAGCGAATTCGGACAAGGTCACCTCGGGTGAGCAGATCGTCGGCATCGGCAACGCCGGCGGCATCGGGGGCACTCCGAGCTACGTCGCCGGAAGCGTCGTCGCTCTCAATCAAGGAATCACCGCTGGCGACGAAACGAACCCGACTGGCTTTGAGCGCCTGAGTGGACTCATCGAAGTAAATGCCGCGATCGAACCGGGCGACTCCGGAGGACCGCTGGTGAACAGCAACGGCAAAGTCGTCGGCATGGACACCGCCGGCTCAGACCTCAACGGTGGATTCGGTTACCAATCCAATGGCACCTCGTCGAACCGTGGCTACGCCATCCCCATCAATACCGCGCTCGCGATCGTCTCATCCATACGAACTGACAGCGCTGCCTCCGGTGTCCACATCGGGCCGACAGCATTCCTCGGCGTCGAATTCGCTTCGGCCGCGTCAACGGGGGCCAGTGGGAACGCGTCGAGTGGTGTCACGATTGCCGGCACCGTGGCGGGCACTCCCGCAGCCCAGGCCGGGCTCGTTGCAGGCGACACGATCACCAACGTCGCGGGCCAGTCCGTGACCTCCGGGAGTGAACTCCAGAGCGTCCTCTTGACCAAGAAGCCCGGCGACACGATCAAGGTGACGTACGTCAATGCGAGGGGAACCTCGCAAACCGTGAGCGTCACCCTACAGTCCGGTCCGGCTCAGTAACTCACACGCTCGTCGGGTTCACTCCCAACGAGCGTGTGTGACCCGATTGGGTAACACCGTGATGACATCGACGATTGAACCGTCGACACCCAATAGGGCGTAGTTGTCGCTTTCGAGACTGGGAAAGATCGCCGCGTAGACGATTCCGTCGCGACCTTCACGAGGCAGCACCCACACGTGTGTGCGTGCATTCGGTTCACCCACCGGATGAATCTCCACTTCGGTGCCGGAACGCGACTCCGTTGACGCGAGTACCAAAGCGCCGGTGTGTTCGCCCACGTTGATCACCACGGCGCGACTGGCTTCGGTCGGCGCGACGGCTTCGACGTGGCGATGACGATGCGCCAACTCGCCCTCGACGTCGTGCTCGTGCGCCTGGTTCGAGGCGTGCTCATGACTGTCACCGTGACGTAAAGCACCGCTTCTGTCGACATCGGGGCTGGTTCGAGCGTCGACAGAAGCGGTGAGTAGCGAGGCGTGCTGCATTTAGCCGGCCATCCCCAGTGGTTGCGTCCCCGGGTTGTCGAAACCGTCCCACGGGTCGGCCAGATACGGGAAATCCGATCGGTATTGCAAGCCGAAGGCCGACAAACTCGCCACGGTCGTCGTCTCACTCGCACCGACATCGAAGAGCGCTGCGGCCGCGGCGTCCGGGGTGAACGTCTTCACCACGTCACCGAGGAGAGCACCCGCAACGGCTTTGAGCTCGATGCTGACAACGTCGTCAAAGACGCGACGTCCGTTCGGGAATCCGGCGACGTCGCCTCCGACCACGCCGAGGATGTTCGCCGCTGACGTCGCCGTCGGGGGGATCGCGACATTGAGGCGCAACATGTCGGCTTTCGTCGCACCGGTGTAGTTCTGGAATCCCGGGAAGAGCGGCGGGACTCCGGTCAACAGCACCGCATCGAGGTCCGGACGAGTGTTGGACGCCACGGCCGTGTAGCTAGCCAGGTTCCCGAACGCTCCGGGGTAGAGCACGTTCAACAGCGCAGCGAGGCCCGGGTGGTCGTAGTACGTCGAATACTGCTTGTCGTCCTTCGGGGCCTGTGAGTTCCATCGGTCTTTTTGACCCATGGGGATTATGACCTCGTTGATCAACGGGTTGCCCAGACGCGACACTTGCTCCCAGGGACCGGTGTTGGTGTGGGGCGTCGTGCCGTACATCCGGACCTTCTGGCGACTCGCCGTCGTCCAGACCCCGATCGTGGAATCCGCGTCCGTGTACTTCATCGGCATTGCGCCGCCCTTGGTCAGATCCGTGATCGGAACTTGCAAGGCGATCGAGTGCACGTTCGTCGAGGCCAACGAGTTGATCCCGGCGATGGCCGCACCCTTCAAGAGGAAGTCAGGTTGGAAAGGTCGCAGGTCGCCGAGGTCGAAGATCGACCCCAGGTCGACGTAGAAGCCGTCGGCGCGCTGACCGGCGAAGACCGTGGTCGTGCCGATCGTGTGCGTCGCCTGACTCGTCAACGACGAGTAATTCGGGATCGAGTTGATGCCGACGTTGCACGGCGGACACGCGAGACCGGAGCCGAGGATCTTCGTCGACCCCTTTTCCTTGCGGGTGAGGGAATAGAACTGCTTACGGTTCCACGTGGTGTCGCTCAACGACTTGATCTGACCCGTGTTGTACAAGAACGTGTCGTTTGCTCCCGTGTCGGTCAGAACTGTTTGGAATCGGAACTGATACGTGACGTCGGCTTCGCCGTCACCGTTGTTGTCCACGTGGATCTCGTACAGCACGTCGTCGCCGAACTCGAAGAAATTCGGTCCGCCGGCCGGCTGCTGACGAGGAATGTAATTCGCGATGAGCGTCACCTTGGTCGGGGTTTCGGGACTGATGAACGCGTACAGGTCCGTGCTGTCGGCGACGGGGTCCTTGGAGATTTCCGGTGCTTCGGCGTGAGAAGACATTGGGTAGACCTTTCTGAAGTGTTGGTTGTGTTATTGAAAACGCGGTCGATTGATGGAGGTCAGCTGACGTCGCGAACAAGTCGAGCGACGAGAGCACGGTCGTGGCGAACGACTTCTCGCGTGCCCACCATGAAATGGATCTCACCCGTGCTGGGATTCGGAACGTGCACCACGAGGTTTTCCTTTGACGACACCGGTCGCACCGTGGGCGTCGGCTTTGCTGCCTTGGGCTTTAGCGCGGCACCCGCCGTGGTGATGAGCGCCGTGGGCGCAACGGCCACGAGTCCGGCCGCGGCGATGCCATTACGAGCCACTTTCAAGAAGCCCCTACGAGAGATGTCTTGCATTACCACTCCTTCTTGTCGGTCCACGCTCGTGAGACCGGTCGGAGGTTTTGTCGGCTCTTTTGTCCAACCTCGACCTCGATGCTTTGCGCACTGAGGACTATTCGCCGCCACTGCCTGACGCGGATGTCGAGGAGATGGCATTTGTCGATTCTTGAGTTCTCGGTACCCCGCGCCTGACGGGCCGTGCTTTCTGGTCGTCGTACCGGTCGCCGGTGTGACCCGACCTGTGCGAAGGGTGGTATCGAACTAACGTCGATAGGGCTGATGAGTAAACGTGAATAGCAGATTTCATGCACTGCGATGGTTTGTTTTTGGTGAAGTTGCGTTTCTCTTCTTCATGGGAGTGAGCGTTGCGCTCCATCCGGGCTACGTGCTGGCCCGCCACGAAGGCGGGATCAGCGAATATGGCGTCCACGTAAAAACCGCGGTGCTCTACACGTTCGCCTGGCTCGTGCTCGCCGGCGGCAATATGCGCGCGGCACGCGCACACTCTGGCCGTGGCGTGCGCTCGGAGAAGGTGCGCAAGTTGCTTTTGGCCTACAGCGCTGCCTCGTCCTTAGTACTTGTCAGCACCTACTTCTATTCGCTCGACGCTGTGTTGAAGTACATTCACTACGGCTTAGGCGCCATACTCGTGACGTTTATGAGCGCTGCGGCCTATTGGCTGTTTCGTCAGTTGCCTGACGTCTCCTGGGCCCGAGCCGTTCTCTGGGTCCAGTTACTCGGAAGCACCGCCGCTCTCTTGAGCTTCGCGGGCGTGCTCCACGTTCTCTTCAGCGCCGAATCGATCTCCAATGTGGGAGTTGCAATTTTGCTCGCCAAGATGTGCAGCAAGGTACTTGACGATGGTGTTGGTGCGACTGACGTCGTTGTAGCGCAGTAGTCGTTCGCGGCCAGCCGGGACGCGGGTGCGATTATCTCGTCTTTATGAAATGTGCCATTACGGCACGATGAGCATGCGTACGGTGTCGGTGATCTGCGCACCACCCGAGGTTGAACCAGCCATGATCACGACCGGGTCACCGGACTTCGCGGTACCCGATTGCTTCAGACGCGTCACCGCAACTTCGCAAAGTTCATCGATGTCCTGGGCTGGCGAGACGTAGATCTCCTGCACGCCCCACGATGAGTGCAACTGACGCGCGGTCGCATCACTCGGCGTGATGGCCACGATGGGCATGGGCGGGCGGAATCTCGAGATGGCACGGGCAGTCATGCCGGAGCGGGTGCACGCCACGATCGCTACCGCATCTTCTTCCATCGCCGCGCGCCACGCGGCGCCCGTGATGGCGGCCGTAACGCGCGTCGAGCGCGTCCCGGTGCCGATCTGTTGGACACCGAGGCTCGCTCCCCAACTCTTGTAGTCGAAGTACTCTTCGGCGCGACGAACAATGCGGTCCATCGTCGTCACCGTCGCAACCGGATCGTCGCCGATCGCCGTCTCACCACTGAGCATGACCGCGCTGGCCCCATCGAGGACGGCGTTGGCGACGTCAGTCACCTCCGCGCGCGTCGGGACCTGCGAGTGGGTCATCGATTCCAGCATCTGGGTCGCCACGACGACCGGTCGGGCAAATCGCACACCGTGTCGCACGATCTCCTTTTGCAAGTGCGGGACCTCTTCGATGGGCATGCGCACGCCGAGGTCACCGCGCGCGACCATGATCGCGTCCGAGACCGTGATGATCTCGTCGAGGTTCTCCACGCCCTCACCGGTCTCGATCTTGGCCATCAACATGACGTCGTCGCGCCCGAGCGCGGTACGCACCGAGACCATGTCGAAGGCCGATCGCACGAAGGACACCGCGAGTATTTCGAAAGACTCGGTGTGAAGTGCTTCCAGGCGTTCACGGTCATCGTCGGTGGGCAGGCGGTCATTCAGAAGGGATGACGGCAACGAAAGGCCGGGCTTTCCCATGACCGACCCGCCGGACGTCACGCGCGCCCGGGCTTTGGATCCGGCCTGTTCGACCAAGAGCGAGACGCCACCGTCGCCAATATGGATCTTGTCACCGACGCTCAGCTGGGCCAGCACGTTGAGGCGCTCGACGACGATGCTGCCGGCATTCGAGCTCTGGTCGAATCCCTCGCTCAGTTCGATCTCGTCCCCGACCGCGAGCGCGACCGGCGTGGTGCCGAAGGAGCCTGCGCGAATCTTCGGTCCGGGGATGTCCACCATGATCGCGCGGTCCGGCACGAGGGCCCGCACTCGTCGAAGACGCTCGATACCGGAGGGGATGTCTCCGTGGGCGAAGGAGAGACGAAAGACGTCAACCCCAGCAACCGCTAGGGCTTTCAGGACGTCGTCGCTCTCCGAGGCGGGGCCGATGGTGGCTACGATTCGCGTGCGTCGCACGTGGTTCCCTTCGTTACTTTCGATAAGTCTAAGGGAAGGTCAATGTTGCTTCGAAAGGCTCCGCGCATCGTCGAATGATGTGACGATCAGTTCATCGGAGACCGAGGCTCACCTTCGGAAAAGCTGCCTGCGGGCGAGCATCGAACAATCCAAAGAGCGCTGACGTATCAAGATGCTCGCCAACGAGATCGGCGAGATTTTCAATTCTGCTTTCGCGACGCGCAGCGAAGTCGTACTCGCCTTCGGGGATGAAGCGCTTGTCAGATCTTCGGGCGATGTCGATGAGATACTCGCGGCGCCAGCGGTCGTTCTCGAAGAGTCCGTGCCACAGGGTCCCGGCGACGGCTCCCACGACGCACCCCTCGTCGGCGAAAAACGGATCGCCACCCTCGACTTCGACGCGGCCGTGATGGATCTCGTATCCGCGAATTGCTGAACCATCAGGCAACGCTCGTTCTACCTGTGTGAGTACTTTCTCTCGTTGGAAAATGGTGCGAACCGGGAGGAGCGCTAATCCTTCAACCCGTCCCAACGCGCTCTCGATGTCGTCATCGATCACCGTACTGAGCATCTGGTAGCCGCCGCAGATGCCCAGGATCGCCCTTCCCGCCGATGCACGACGGGCGAATTCGGGTGCGAAGCCGCGTTCGCGCAACCAGCCGAGATCACTGACCGTCGCGCGGGTGCCGGGCAGGATCACGAGATCGCAGGCGCGCATCTCCTCCGGTCGGTAGATGGGTCGCAAGACCACGCCCGGTTCGTCGACCAACGGGTCGAAGTCCGTCAAGTTCGAAGCTCGAGGGAGCGCGACGACACCCACCGAAAGGATGTCGGTGCCGAGCGGTGCCGCGACGTCCAGCCACGACGTCAGATCGGTGGCGTCTTCGGCGTCGAGTTCGAGTCCTTTTCGATGGGGCAAGACCCCGAAGGTGGGTCGACCTGTCATGCTCATCAGCTGATCGACGCCACTTTGGAGCAGTTCCTTGGCCCCGCGGAACTTGTTGATGATGAAACCCCGTACGAGATCCTGGTCCGCGTCCTCCAGCACCGCCAACGTGCCAACCAGTGATGCGAATACTCCACCACGATCGATATCACCGACCAGCACGGCGGGCACCCCGGCGGCCCGAGCGAAACCGAAGTTCGCGATGTCGCTCGCGCGGAGGTTGATCTCCGCCGGGCTGCCGGCTCCTTCGCAAATCACGACGTCAAAGCGACGACACAGTTCCCGATGCGACTCGACCACGAGATCGAGCAACTTGTGTTTTTCTCTCCACCCAGTTGCGGCGTCGAGATCGCCGACGGGTTTGCCGAGGACGATTATCTGACTCCTGGTGTCGGTGCCCGGCTTCAAGAGCACCGGGTTCATGAGGACTTCGGGGACCACGCCCGCGGCCTGGGCCTGCGCGACTTGGGCTCGACCCATTTCGCCGCCGTCGGCCGTGACGTACGAGTTCAGCGACATGTTTTGGGCTTTGAACGGCGCGACCGAGACGCCTTGACGGTGCAACCAACGACAGAGGCCGGTGACGACGGTGCTCTTGCCGGCGCCCGACGAAGTTCCGGCGACGAGTATCGACCCGCCGCTCATCGCGGGACCTGCGTCGACATCGCGCGCTGCTCGTCCAAAGGACGTCCCCCACGGAGCGGGTGCTCGAGCAAGGACCGCTCGCTTCGAGCGACCGCGAGCCTTTCTTCGTCGTGGTCGAGACCTCGCGCGAAATACAGATAGACGGCACCCGCGACCAGGAGTCCCACGAGCCACGACACATCGACCCCGTGCAGCCAGGTCGCTCCCGGGCTCTGATACAGACCGGGGATCGAGACGAAGGGGACCTCAACCGCAATCCCCGCCGCGTACGCGCTGAGTCCACGGACGCCCCAGCGGCGGTAGACGCCCGACGGGCTGAAGAGGTCGGTGATCGCGAAACTACCTCGGCGAACGAAGTAGAAATCCGTGAGATTCACGGCCGTCCACGGCGCCAGAAGATAGAGCATGAATAGCAGCCAGTCGCTCAATACCGACGTGGCGTTCTCGAGCGTCGCACCGAGGATGAACCACACGACCGCCAGGGCGACCACCGCGAGAGCGCGAACGGCGCGACCCGGTCGCACCACTCGGAACGCGTCAACGATCGTCAAGATCGACAGCATGCCGCTGTACGCGCTTATGCCCATGGCGACGACCAAGGTCACGACCGAGGTCAGAGCCAGCGCGGTGCCCAGGTGGGCGACGGTGCTATTGCCGGCGACGTCGATCCCGGTGAGAGCGTCGGATACGCGTAGACGAGTGGCCATCCACGCGCCGACGGGAATGAGCCAGAGCGGTGACCCGACGGCCCCGAGAAACACCGCTGTCGTGATCCGTCGACGCGACGTGTCTCTCGCCAGATAGCGCGAGTAGTCCGAGACGCAGGGAGCGTAGGTGATGTTGTACGACGCGGCGACCGCAAAGGTGGCGAGGAATCCGACGAGATTGAAGTTGCCGGTGACGTGGCCGTGTCCGCCAGCGTGGCCCGTGAGTATTCCAATGCTGAGCACGATCCAAAGAGGCAACGAGACGAAGAACACGACGAGCACCGCCGAGTGAATCCAGTCGTGACCGTAGATGGCCAGCGCTCCCGCAACGAGGGTGATGACGCAGGCGACGAGACTCGGATTCCAATGGAAGATCTCGAAGAGACCTTGTTTAATCGTGACGACCGTGACGACGTTGAACCCGACGAACGTCAGCGTCGTAGCCACGACCGGCACGAGCACGCCCCGATAGCCGAACTGGGCGCGTGATTGGATCATTTGGGGCAGTCCCAGAACCGGGCCCTGTGCCGCGTGCGCGGTCATGAAGACCGCACCGAACAAGATGCCCGCGATGCCGGCGACCGAAGTCCACAGACCGTTGAGTCCGAGGACCGGTCCCAAAAACGCGACCGCGAGCGTAAGCGGTTGAAAGTTCCCCAGAAACCAGAAAGGCCCTTGTCGCCACACCGCGCCGTGACGTGCGTGATCGGGGACGTGATGAAGGTGACGTTCCTCGACCGCATTCGCCACGTTCACTGGGGATCGGCCTTCTCGGTGACGCCGGCCGAGTCGAAGGTGGCCATCTCTCGAAGTATTTTCGCGGCGGCCTGGATGAGCGGGACGGACAAGGCAGCGCCGCTCCCCTCGCCGAGTCGAAGTTCGAGATCGAGAACGGGCGTGAGGCCGAGATGGGCCAGACCAACCCTGGCACCGGGTTCACTTGAACGATGCCCCGCGATCAGATAGGCGCGAGCATTGGGCGCAAGTTCCGTCGCGACGAGGGCTGACGCGACGGCGATCACCCCATCGATCACGACCGGTACCCGGGACGCGGCAGCGCCGACGATGTAGCCGGCGAGTGCCGCGATCTCGAATCCACCCAGCTCGGCGAGAGTCTCGATCGGCGACGCGTGCGGCGACAGTCGCTCGACGGCGGATTGAATCAACGTGGTCTTCAGTTGCAACATTTCGTCGTCGATTCCTGTGCCACGCCCGGTCACCTCGTCGGCGCTCTTCTTCGTGATCGCCGCGATCAACGCAGCCGAAGGCGTGGTGTTACCGATACCCATATCGCCCGTGACGAGGAGCCGCGCACCGTTGTGCACCGCCTGGGTCGCGATCTCGACGCCGACGTCTATCGCGGCGCGCGCCTGTTCGCGGGTCATCGCCGGACCGAGGGCCAGATTCGAGGTCCCCAGGGCGATGTTTCGGCGAATCAGGTTCGTGGCCGTACCGGGAATGGGTGTCGCCACGCCGACGTCAACGACCACGACGTCGGCTCCGACGTGACGCGCCAGCACGTTGATGGCTGCCCCACCCGCGCAGAAGTTCGCCACCATCTGGGCAGTGACCTCTCGGGGCCACGGGGAGACGCCCGATTCCACGACACCGTGATCGCCCGCGAAGACCGCGATCACCACCGGCTCGGGAACAGGGGGCGGACACGTTCGAGCGATGGCGCAGAGTTGGACTCCCAGCGCCTCCAGGATCCCCAGGGAACCCTGTGGCTTCGTGAGTCGATTCTGTAGGTCGAGCGCGCGGCGAGCGGCGCCGGCATCGAGAGGGATGATCGACTCAACTACTTCGTCAAAGTTCCCTGGCGTCATTGATTGTTCCTGTCATTCGGTGGGCGTGATGCCGCTGGGGTTTGTGATTCGACTGGGGCATCGACGACTCGACCGAGTTTTGTCAAAGCTCGGTCGAGTCGTTGGAGTCCCGCTTCGTTTGGGGCCGCGATCCGTACGGTCCCCGGCATTCCAAAACTCGCGCAGTCGCGTACGACTATGCCTTGCGGCGCCAATGCTTCGCGAAGGCCCGGACGGTAGACGAGTAACCAGTTGGCGTCGGAGGGACCCGCCGCTAAACCATGTCGCTCCAACATCGTGCGTAACTCATCACGCAGTTCTCGCACCGCATTGAAATCATGGAACAAGTCGAGTTGGGCGAGCAGTTCCGGCAGCGCCGACGCGGCCAGACCACCGACGGACCAGGCCGGTTGAAGAGCTCTACACTGCTCGAGGAAACGAGGCTCGCCCAGCACGTAGCCGAGACGCAGTCCGGGACACGCGAGCGTCTTGGTCAGCGAACCAACGACGACCGTGTCAGCGTCGCCTCGAGTCCAGCGCCCCGTCGCCAGTGGATAAAAGGCTTCGTCCCATACCGCCGCGACATCACTTTCTGAGGCGAGCAGACCCGTAGGACTCTTGGGATTGGATCGCCACAGTGGCCCGCTCCCTCGAGGGTGCAACGAAAACTCCGGTTCTTCGACCATGCCGCCGAGCAACGTCGCCACCAGCGTGATCGCCTCGGCGCCGCCATTCGTCAGTAGCAGTCGATCGGGATCGACGGCCATGGTCTCGGCGAGGGCCAGGTGCGCCTGCGTCGCGTCGGGATAGCGACCGAGCGAGTCCAGATGCGCGCGAACGATCGACGTGGGGTCCCGGGCCACGGGATTGAGTGACTGCGACAAATCCAGGACGTCGCTGGGATCCATCCCGAGGGCGCGAGCGATGGACGCACCGTCACCACCGTGGGATCTGGGGGGCGGAACCGTCGGCATCATCGGGTCCACCAACGTATACACCCGACGAGACCGAGGAGCGTCGTCAGCGCGGTCGTGACATCTCGACTCAGGCGCACCGCGGGAGCGATGTCCGTGGCCCGAGGTCCCCGGCCACAACCGAGCGCGGGACGATCTTCGACCCGCTCGCCGTAGTAGTTATTTCGTCCGCCGAGGCGAAGACCGAGGGCGGCGGCGAACGCTGCTTCGACGACACCCGCGTTCGGCGACGGATGAGCGGGAGCCTGGGTGAGCACGGCTCGACGTATCTCGCTTCGCTTGGCGGGACGCACCATCGCGACCAAGGCCGCCGTGCAACGCGCCGGTACCCAATTCGCGACATCGTCGAGACGCGCACTGGCCCATCCGTAGTTTTCGTAGCGTGACGAATGGTGGCCCACCATGGCGTCCATCGTGTTCACCGCCCTATAGCCAAACGCCCCCGGTGCCCCGGCCAGTGCGGCCCACAGCGCCGGCGCGACGACCGCGTCGACCGTGTTCTCCGCGACCGATTCGACGACGGCACGGGCTATCTCCGATTCGCCGAGACCGCGTGGGTCGCGACCGACCAGAGTGGGAAGAAGCATCCGGGCCCGTTCGAGGTCGTCGTCGTCCAGGGCCGCGCCGACGTCCTCTGCAGCCGTCCACAGGGCGTTCGCGCCCACGGCGATTCCAGTAGTCACCGAGGTTGAACGAAGCAGCCGCCCCGAGCCGAGTCCTATCGAGGCGCCGAGCGCGGTGTGAATAATTCCTGAAACTCTCGTGTCGCGATAGTTGCGTTGTTCCAGTCGCTCCATGAATAGGCCAAAGTGCACCACGGGATGCACCGAACTGGGAGGTTCGCCGAGGAGTCGGTCGAGGACGATGCCCGTGGCGGCACCCAGGGGTCGGGGAAGCACCCCGGTACCTCGCGTCACCGCATCGCCAGCACGAGGAGTCCAACCGTCTCGCCCACCACTCCCGCGGCGCCCAGCACGTCGCCCGTGTAGCCACCGATACGCCTCGACGCAAGCGCCGCCACGAGAGTCATGGTGAGGAGTTCCGCGCCGAGCGCGATGAGTCCTCGCGCCCCTCGTCCGAGAGCCAGTAGCAACGCGGCCACGACCACACCGGAGGCCAAGACTGTCCATGAGACGAAGCGCTGGCGACGGCTACGAGCCTCGACGAGGAAGTCCGTCACCAGACCCGAGGGCCGAACGTAGTTCAGGACGTCGGTCGTCATCGCCATTACGGTTCTTGACGCGCACCACAGCCCGCCTATGGCGAGCGGCGTTGGTCGTAGCACTGCGAACGACGAGAAACGCAGGATCAGCACGGCACCGACCGTGACTGCACCGAATGCCCCGATCGCCGGATCGGCCATGGCTTCGAGGCGTCGCGCTCGGGGCAGCGGAGCGAGGAGTCCGTCAGCCGTGTCGGCGAGGCCGTCAAAGTGCAAGAGGCCTGTGAGCGCAAGATCCGCTACGAGCACGACCGCGGCGCTGAGCAGTGGGGGCCACACCTTGGCCGCGAGCCACCAGAGAGATCCCACGCCCAGGCCGAGCACTGCACCGACAGCTGGAAACCACAGCAATGTGTGTCGTGTCGGCTTCGTGCCACGACCGAAGATCGTGAGAAAGGAAGTGGCACTGATCATTTTTGGTGACCGGGTCCCAGCGGAAGTACGAGGCCCGCCACCACGAAGAGCACTTTGTCGGCCACCTGCGCGACTGCCTGATTGAGGGCACCCAGGGCGTCACGAAACTCCCGCCCGAGTTGGGTCGGTGGATGGACACCCATACCCACCTCGTCCGAAACGAGGATCGTGTCACCAGCCCGTCGTTGCAACGCTGCGCAGAGTCCCTCTGCATCGGCGTTCATTCCCGGCAGCATCGCCAGCCAGGGTCCCAGCGAGTCGATCAATACGGTGCCCTCCGTCGTACCGAGCACGTTCACGAGATCGTCGAAGTCCTCGAGGGTCGTCCAGGAAGAAGGGCGTCTCGAGCGATGGAGCGCGACCCGGTCGGCGAGGTCGTCGTCGCCATCGACTCGTGCGGTGGCCACGTAGGTGACACGAGTGTCCATCGAGGCCGCTAGCTCCTCGGCGACGACGGACTTGCCCGAACGAGCCCCGCCCAGGACGAGCGTGATCATGCCGGCGCCGTGACACCCGCGAGGACGGCCTGGTGGACGGCTCTCGCCAGTCGCGAACCCCATGATGAACGTGGTCCGCCGAACGGCGCTGAGTCGCCGTCGACGGGACAGAAGACGCACACCGCGTCGGACGGTGTGCCGGTGGCCGCAACGCGCGCATCCCATAGTGCTTGTGACTTCGCTTCGGTGGCCGTGGTGAGGGCATTGAGCAACGCGCCCTCTCCGAGAAGGACCGGCAAGAAGACGACAATGTTGATCGTGCCGGTGGAGTTCGCGGGTCCATTGTCGTCGTCCTCGGCCGCCGCCCACGCCGGATGGGAGATGCCGACAGTGACCTCCGCTTCGACTCCGCTGTCGCTCGATCGCTGCCGACGTTGGACCTGCGTCGCGGTGAGCATTCCCACGCCAGACCCCCTGAGTTTGAAAGTTTCGGCGATTTCCGCAACGTGTTGTTCGACGTCGACGCGGTCATAGTCATGCGTGACCTCAGCATTGAGCGCCCAATCACGAAGACCCACACCCCCACCAACCACGGTCGTTGCAGCGCACAACATCGTTCGAGACAGACGCCACACTAAGACGTCGAGTTCGACATCATCTTCTCGCCGCGACGTCAGCTCGGCGAACATCAGTACTCGATGCCTTTCTTGGCTCGAATACCTTGCTGGTACGCGTGCTTCACCATGTTCATTTCGGTGACCGTATCGGCGATGTCGATGACCTCTTGTGGAGCGTTTCGACCCGTGACGATGACGTTCGTTTTCGGTGCACGCGACGTAAGTACCCTTACGACGTCGGACACGTCAACCCATCCGTAACTCACCGCGTAGGTGACCTCGTCGAGGATGACCAAGTCGTAGTCGCCGCCCATGATTTTGGCGCTCGCGACCATCCACGCGTGTTGGCCCTTCGCGATGGTTTCGTCGATGTCGGTTGATTCCCACGTGAAGCCGTCGCCCAAGGTTTGCCACTCGACTCCCAGATGGTCGGCCAACTTCCTTTCCCCGGTCTGCCATTTTCCACTCTTGATGAACTGCACCACGACGACGCGCCATCCTCGGGCCCACGCTCGGCCCATGACGCCGAAGGCGGCCGACGACTTCCCCTTCCCATTACCCGTATTCACGATCACGATCGATTCGGCTCGTACCAAGTTGGTCGGCACAGCGGGAGCTTCTCGTTGTTCTTCAGGCATGGTTTCCTTTCGGATGAACACGGCGCGGCACCACCACGAGTTCGCCGTCTTCGGTGCGAAGAATGCGAACCTGAGTGCCGAAGTGACGATCGAGAGACCCCTCTTCTAAGACCTCGTCGGGCGGTCCCGACGCGACCACCACGCCGTGCGCGAGCAAGGTCAGTCGGTCGGAGAACTGCGCCGCGAGGGTGAGGTCGTGCATGGCACTGATGACCGTGAGCGCGCGCTCGAGTCGCAGTTCGTCGACCAGTTCCAGCGCCTCGACCCTGCGGCCCAGGTCGAGGGCGCTCGTAGGTTCATCCAAGAGCAAGACGGGAGCCTCCTGAGCCAGGGCCCTCGCAAGGACCAGGCGCTGGAGTTCGCCCCCCGACATCGTTCCGAGTTGGCGCAGCGCCATCGCGCGCAGCCCCAGTCGTTCCAACAGTTCCCTGGCGATCAATCGGTCGGAGGGACCTTCGGCACCGAAGTAACCGAGATGGGGCGTGCGACCCAGTGTTACGTAATCAACCGCGCGCATCTCGGGAGGAAACTCTGGCTTTTGTGGAACATACGCAACTAACTGTGCGAACTGTCGGCGTGAGAGCGCCGCGACGTCTCGGCTGTCCACTTCGATGGTTCCGTCGTAGTGCAGTAGTCGCGCGATGGCCTTCAAGAGCGTCGTTTTGCCGGCCCCGTTCGCACCGATGAGTCCCAACCACTCACCACGCGCGACCGAATGGCGTACCCCTCTAAGGGCCTGGGTGTCCCCGTAGGTGACGGACACGTCGTCCAACGTGACGATGCGGTCGCTCTCCGCCCCGGTCACCACGTGCGCGCTCACGTTAGAGGACTCCTTGATGCGCTCGACGAGATCGCAGCACGAAGATGAAGAACGGTCCACCTACGAAGGCGGTGATGACACCGAGCGGTACCTCGGCGGGAGAGTCAATGGTCCGAGCGACGAGGTCGGCGAGCACGATGAACGCCGCGCCGCCCACGATCGAGACCGGCATCACGACGCGGTAGCTCGCGTTGGTGGTGAGTCGGACCAGGTGAGGCACGATGATGCCCACGAAGCCGATGAGTCCACTCACCGACACGGCCGCGGCCGTGCCGAGGGTCGCCGCCGCGACGACGGTAAGTCGAACTCGCCGAGTGTTGACGCCAAGGCTGCTGGCTTCTTCTTCGCCGAGGCGAAGGACGTCGAGCAGCCGACGGTGTGCGAGCAGTACGACCGAACTCACCACCACGTACGGGAGGATAAGTCCGACGTCGGACCACGTGGCGACGGAAAGACTACCCAGGATCCAGGAGTACACCGATTGGAGATCTTGGGCGTGTTGTTGTTGAAGGAATGTCTGCGCCGCGGTGAATAGTGCCGCGACGGCCACTCCCGCGAGCACCACCGAAGCCCCCGATGAACGTCCACCAAACCTGGCTCCCACGAAATAGGTGAGTGTGACCGCTGCGCTTCCTCCAAGGAACGCAGCGAAGGGTAACAGCGTCGTCGCGCCGGAGTTGGCGACGATGACGATCGTGGCACCCAGACCAGCACCTGCCGCGACGCCTAGCAAATACGGGTCTGCCAAGGGGTTCCGAAAGACTCCCTGATACGAGGCTCCGCCGATCGCGAGCATCGAGCCGACCAAGGCTCCGAGCACGACACGAGGCAGCCGAATATCCCACACGATCGCCTGATTGATCGTCGACACCGACGAGTGGTAGTGAATGAGCGGCACGTGCGACAACAGGGTCGAGACGACGGCCCCTACAGAGAGGTCGGCGGGACCGATCGCGATACTGATGAGAATCGCGATCACAAGGACCACCAACGTGACAAGCAATGGGAGCCGCGCCGAAATGGGTGGCGCACTCACCTCGTCCCGAGGCTCAGCCTGGCGAGCGGCGTCGATGCTCACGCCGAGGCGGGCGCCTTGAGACCCTTGAGGGCGTCTGCCGCGTCCTGCAACAAGATGGTCACACGCGGTCCCCAGCGCGACGCGATGTCGTCATTCAACCCGATCACGTGTCCGCCTGTCACAGCGCGCAGCGCGGACCAACCGGGACGCGCCGCAATCGACTTCGCGTTGGCTTTGCAACAGATGGTGTCGGCGAGGAAGATGTAGGTGGGATTCGCCTTCAATATGAACTCGGCACTGAGTTGGGGGTATCCGCCGCTGGCGGCAACGCCCTTCGCGTCATCGGCGATGGATTTGAGGCCCAAGAGCCCAAAGAGTTGACCCACGAACGTGGCCGACGTGACCGAATAGTACGAAGGGTCCAACTCGTAGTAGTACGTCGAACCCCTGGGAGCCTTCGGCGTCGTACTCAGAATGTGAGCGATCTTGGCCTTCACTTTCCCTACTTCGGCCTGGGCGCCAGCGACGTTGCCGGTCACCTTGCCGAGGCTCGTGTACTGCGCGTAGGCCTGCTGGAGATTGGTGGCGGCGGGATCGTAGACGACGGGGATTTTGAGGGCCGCCATCTGAGTGTTGAACCCCGAGGTGTCGCTCGAAACGATGACGAGGTCCGGCTTGTACTTGGCTATCGCTTCGACATTGGGCGTATAGGCGTTGAGTTTCGTTAAAGGTGCCTGGGGTGGGTAATCAGAGTAACTGTCGACGGCTTTGACCTGGGGACCGGCCCCGATCGCGAAGAGTATTTCCGTCGCCGTCGCCGAGAGCGACACGATCGCCGTGGGACGAGACTTAAAGGTGAACGTGCCGTTCGCCGCTTTGATCGTCATGGGGAATTCGGACTTGGCTGAAGCGCCACTGGTCATCGGCACGATGAGCAAACCAACGACGACGGCGAAAGTCAACAGACTCTTGTGGATGGAACGCATAGTTAATCTCCGTTAGCTAGTCGGAGGAGTAAACCACCCCGTCACTCCACTTACGGAGAGCAACGAATCGTCCCTCCACCGAGGACTGATTACGCCGACACAGTGAAGGCGACCGGACTCGTCCCCGAAGGGGCATTACCGTTGCGGGACAGCTTCTGAATTTCACAGAAATTCGCTACGTCTGCATCACCCCGGCCTAAGCCGAAGCACTCCGATCCTATCCATATTTGCTCGTTAGGTTGAGTGAGTGACCGACGAAAGAATTGTGCCCTTCGCCGGCGTCTTCAACTTTCGCGATCTCGGTGGGTATCCGACCGACGACGGGAGGTCGACGCGCTGGGGTCGCCTCTTTCGGAGTGATGCCTTGCACGACATGACCGTGGACGACCTCGAACTCTTTCGTCAATTGGGAGTCGCATCCATCGTCGATCTTCGAAACCCCGACGAGGTCGCACGAACCGGACGAGGGCTGCTCGGGCTAGAGACGATTCACTTCGTGAACCCATCGGTGCTCTCGACGTCGAACGAGGAACGAGTTGATGCCTCCGACTTGGGCGTCGACTATCTCTACGAGAGGTATCTCCACTATCTCGACGTCGGGCGCGAGGCGTTCGTGCGAGCCATTCAAGAGATGGCGAAGAGGGAGAACTATCCCATGGTCTTCAACTGCTTCTTCGGCAAAGACCGCACCGGAGTACTCGCGTCGCTGTTGTTGCGTTGCATCGGGGTTCAGCGTCAGGCGGTCATCGATGACTACGTCTTGACGTCAAGGCGCGTTGATCTCATCCTCGAGCGACTTCGTCGCGACCCGGTGCATCGCAGCGCCATTGACAAATCTGATCCCGTGCTCTTCGGTGCGGAAGCGACGACGATGTCGAAGTTCATGGACGAACTAGACCGGCGTCACGGTGGAGCGCGCCAATGGTTCCTGAGCTCCGGGGTGACGACGCGCGAGCTCGACGTCCTGGTCGACGAGTTGCTCGAATAGTTGACAATTCCGCGACGGCGTAGGTCCGGCGGTCGCCACGAGAATTTTCAATGCCGCGACCTAATCTGGCAATCATGGTCGATGCCCCGAAACGATCAGTGGGCGAAACGATCACCCAGCTGGTGGTCATTGCGATCCTCATCGCCATCCTGATCGGCGCCATCATCATCCTTCGCCAGTACATCGATTCGCACAACACGAGTCACTCGATCGCCAATAAGCCAACGTTCACCTTCACCTGTTGTGCCGGGCTGAGTCCCGGCGTCATCTATCACCCCGGAGAAACCGTCCACTTAGCCTGGACACCCGAGGAGAACAGTCCCGGTGTGTACCCGAAGCGCACCGTCACACTCGAGGCGTCGTTGTCGAACTCCTTCGTCAGTGTCCAAGCCATCAAATCTGGCGCCACGACCGGGCCGTCCGCCGCCGAAGGCCCGTTTATTGCCACCGACCAACTTCTCGTGTCGAATCGCTCGGGCGCTTCGCCGGTCACGAGCTTTCAGATACCCGCCGATGCTCGCACCGGTTACTACGACCTCGTCACGACGGTGAGTCAACGGGACCTGTCGACGACTGGTGCTTCGATCATCGTGATTCGACGACGACCGACGAACTAAACGCGAGAGGGTGATACGTCGAAGGCGTCTTTCACGTACTCCAGTACCGAGTACGCCGCCGCTAGCTGATCGGCGTCGACGTTCGCAGTGACTTCATCATTGAGAGCCTTAATCGTCGCCACGACCGCCGAAAAGTACTCATGTCCTCTTGGCGTGAGCGAGACGATGCGCCGACGAGAGTCCTGCGCTGAGGGAATCACCACGGCGTAGTCGCGCTCGACCAGACCACTGACTACCTTTCGCGCCCCCTGACGAGTAACGCCGAGCACCTGACCCAGACTTCCCAGCGCCACCTCCCCGCTTTGCAAAGAGCGCATGACGAGCGCGTCGCTTCGTCGGTAGTCGTGGTAGCCCACGACCTCGAGGCGTTGGGCCATGGTGCGAATCCACCGTTGTCGGGCCAATCCCAGCAGGTCACCGAAGAGCAATTTCGTTGGTATTCCAGGCGTCACTGCTCTACACTAGCATTTTAGGCAACTCAGTTGCATATAATGATCAGCACTATCACTGGATAAAAGGGGACGACGTGACGACACGTTTCTCGTGGTACGCGGCGACTCGTGCGGTCAAAGGCGTCGTTGCCGTATCGGCACTCTTCGCACTCGCCGCGGTGCCCTTCAGCGCTGGCATCGCGTCCATCGCCGGCGCAGCGACATCGAGCGGATGTTCTTCGACGTCGCTCGGTTCAACGACGCTGTCGCTCAAGGTGGACGGCTTCAGCCGAACCGTGATAGTGCACGTTCCGAAGCACTCGTCCGGTACCTCTCCTCTGGCGTTGGTACTGAATCTGCACGGCAGCGGCGTCACGGCGCTCGACCAAGAGGGATTCACCAAGATGAACTCCACGGCCAACCAAGACGAGTTCATCGTCGCCTACCCCCAAGCGCTCATTCCCGATGGCGTCGGATTCGATTGGAACATTCCCGGTGTGCCACTCATCGGTGGACGCGCGGTCCCTCCCAAGTCCGCCAACGACGTGAAGTTCCTCACTTCACTCGTGGGCATCATGGAATCCAAGTACTGCATCAATCCCAAAGAGGTGTTCGCTACGGGTTTCTCGGGCGGGGCGCGCATGGCTAGTCAATTGGCCTGTGACGACTCGGGTCTCTTCGCCGCCGTGGCGCCGGTGAGCGGGCTGCGCCGACCCAAGCCCTGTCCGACGACGCGCGCGGTACCGGTGATCTCGTTTCATGGTTCGGCCGATCCCGTGGATCCCTTCGCGGGCCACGGCCAGAAGTACTGGACCTATTCAGTGACGACGGCCGCCCAGGACTGGGCGACGCAAGACCACTGCACCTCGAACTCCACTGGCTCTCCGATCACTGGCGTCAAAATGACGACGTACCAGAGTTGCTCGAACTCAGCGCAGGTCGAGCTCTACGAAATCATGGGCGAAGGACACGAGTGGCCGGGTGGACCAACCATGCCGTCGGCGCTGACGGCGGTCCTCGGACCTCAGTCGAGTCTCGTGAACGCCAACACCTTGATGTGGGCGTTCTTCCAAGCCCACCCCCTGCCGTAACTAACTCATTCAGGTCGATTCGAGCTGGCGTCGCGTTCAGCCGACTGTCATACCGCCGTCGACCGCGATGTCGGCGCCGGTAATCGCCGACGCGGCCGTCGAGCACAACCAGACAATCGTCGAGGCGACTTCGGTTGGTTCGATGAGTCGGCCGATCGGTTGTTGTGTGGCGAACTCTTCGGCACTGTCAAGTTCGTACACCTTGGCCGACGCATCGAGCAACGCCGTGCGAGTCGATCCGGGACTGACGGCGTTCGCGGTGACGCCGAATGGCGCAAGGTCCATCGCAGTGCCGCGAATGAGACCGACCACGGCGTGCTTGGCCGCCGAATAGGCGGCCAAGTGATAGAGCCCGGTGCGACCGGCGGCCGAAGCGACGGCGACGATCCGTCCCTGAGCGTCCTTACCATTGGCGATCAACGTCGGCGCCGCGGCCTCGATGAGTCGCCGGGTACCCAAGACGTTGACCGACCAGACCGCGTCCCAGGCGGCGTCGGTTAGTTCCCAGATCGCAGCACCACCCGCGACGACCCCGGCGCACGCGACGACGGCGTCGAGGCGTCCGAAGTGTCGTGTCGCGGTCTCGACCGCGAGTTGCATGTCCGAAGCGCTGCGCACATCGCCAACCAGTCCGAGTACTGAATCGCCATGGTGCGCCACGACCGCGTCCAAGTCCGTTGACGTCGCCAAGGCGTAAGGGACCTCGGGAATATCGCGACAGCGATCGACCGCGACCACTCGATAGCCGTCATTGACCAGTGCGTCAACGGTCGCCGCACCGATTCCGCGCGCCGCACCGGTAACGATCGCGACCCGACTCACTAGCCCAGCCTTCGAAAGAAGTCGTCAGGGGCGACGACGTCACTGCGATTCAGTTCACTGACGTCAGACTTGCCGAGCGCGAGCAACGTGGAGTCAATGCCACTGCGCAGGATGTCGAGCACGTTTTCCACTCCGGCTTGGCCTTCGGCGGCGAGTCCCCACAGGTACGCCCGTCCGATCATGACCGCGTGCGCTCCGAGCGCAAGAGCCTTCACCACGTCGCTCCCGCGTCGAACACCTCCGTCGAGGAGGACTTCGATCTGGTCGCCGACGGCGTCGACCACGGCGGGAAGCGCGCGGATCGGCGCCGGCGTGCCGTCAAGATTGTTGCCCCCGTGATTCGAGACTGATAGAGCAGTCGCACCGAGATCGACGACGCGCTTGGCATCATCGACGCGGCTCACGCCCTTCACCATGAACGGGCCGTCCCAGTTGGAGCGCAGCCAGGCGACGTCGTCCCAATCGGGCGGCGAACTCTGCATCCATTCGTAGTAAGCGCCGAAGAACGTTGGCGGCTTCTCACCGGGCTTGGCCATGTTCGGCGTTAACAACCCGGGCACGTGGCCGGTCTTTGCGTACGACCAGAACCACCTCGGACGCATCGCCACTTCGGGCCCCAACTTCACGACGGCCTTCAATCCGATCTTGTCCGGGATCCACGGACTTCCCCAGTCGCGCCCGTTGGCGAATGACCAGTCCAGGGTGAGGATGATGCCCTTCGCGCCAGCGTCACGCGCTCGAACGAGACGCTCGAGCATGGTGGCGCGGTCCCCCGACCAATACATCTGAAAGAGCACCTGGGAGTTCACGGCGCAGACCTCTTCGATTGACCGGCTGGCGAAGGAGCTGAGGCCCATCGCGACACCGCGATTGGCCGCGGCTCTGGCGACCGCCATCTCGCCGTCGGGGTGCACGGCCTGGACACCGGTCGGTGAGATCAGAACGGGCATCGAGACCTCTTGTCCCATCACCGTCGTCGCCATCGTGCGTTCGCGCTTGTTGCCGGCCACGTGCGGCGCGAAGCCCAATTGGTCGAACGACTCCAGGTTGTCGCGTGACGAGAGTCCCTTTTCGGAACCTGCCACCAGCGCCGCATACACCGACTTAGGGAGGCGTTTCTCGGCTCGACGCTGGGCGACGGCCACCGACTCAAACCACTTGCTCGCCATCACTTCCCCGTTCCCGACTCAGAGCGACTTTAACCGAGGGTGCTTTTTCGCCTCGAGTCAACGTCCAGAGATGGCGACCGGGATCCTCCGAGAGTGGTTGGGCGACGATGAGGGCCGCAGCAGCACGCTCTTCGCCGCGAGCGCGGTTTCACCGTGGCCGAAGACACATTCGGGGTCGGGGTCGCTCATCTCGAGTCCCGTGAAGAACTTGGCCGCCATGCAGCCACCACGACACGCGTCATACGAGCCGCACGACGTGCACGCGCCCGCGTTACCCGGTTCGCGAAGCGAGCGAAACAGTTCACTGTGTTGCCATACTTCGGCGAAGCCCGCCGCACGAACGTTGCCCGCCAGAAACTCATCGTGGATCACGAAGGGACACGCGTAGACATCGCCGACCGGATCGATGAGGCATACGACGCGACCGGCACCGCAGAGATTGAGTCCCGAGAGCGGTTCGCCGAGCGCCGAGAGGTGGAAGAACGAGTCGCCGGTGAGTACGTTCGGTCGCTCCAAGAGCCAACGATAGAGACGTCGATTCTGTTCGAGCGTCGGGTGCAGTTCCTCCCACACGTCGACGCCGCGGCCCGAAGGTCGTAGTCGAGTGAGACGGAGCTCTGCTCCGTAGTACTCGGCCAGCGCTTGGAATCCGTCGAGTTGCTCGACCGACTCTCGGGTCATCACCACCGAGATCTTGAACTGACCGAAGTTCGCGGCCTTGAGGTTGTCCATCGCTCGGCGAGCACTGTCGTAGCTTCCGACACCGCGGATCCGATCGCTGGTTGTGGCGTCGACGCCGTCGATGGAGACTTGGATGTCCAGATAGTCGATGCCGGCGAGTCGGCGCGCTGCCTTTTCGTCGATGCGCGTACCGTTCGTCGAGAACTTGACGCCGACGTTCCGACTCACGGCGTGTTCGATGAGTTCGAAGAAATCACGTCGGATCATCGGCTCACCGCCGCCGATGTTTATGTAGAAGATCTGCATCGCCGCGATCTCGTCGATCAGCGACTTGGCTTCCTCGGTGCTCAATTCGTTGGGGTCACGTCGACCCGACGAGGAGAGGCAGTGCGTGCACGCGAGATTGCACGCGTAGGTCAGTTCCCACGTAAGGCATATCGGCGCGGCGAGTCCGCGCTCGAAGCGATCGCGCAACGAGCTTTCAGCCTTCACAGAGAATCTCCGATCGAACCAGTGACGCCAGTGCAGTGACGTAGCGACCTCGCTGCTCCGCCTCGACCAGTGCTGTGAGCGCGGCGTCGGCGCTATCGAACTCGTTCATTCGTCGAACGACCTCCACGAGTTCGCGCGACTTGAGAAAGACCAGTCGTCGAGTGCCGTGGTGGTACGCCAACGCACCAAAGGATTCGTCGCGCAGTGAGACCTGTTCGTTTAGACGCCACGAAGTCGTCGGGTCGAAGGCAACGGAGGCTGAAAGGTTCACCTTTAGTAGACGCCGCAGAGTCCGTCGATCGAGACTTCCTCGACGAGAAGTTCCTCGATCTCTTCGGTCTCCACAATCTCTTCTTCGATCAGCGTTTCAGTCGGCATGTATCCTCCCCGGACACCTCCATTCTGACTCCGGTGGCGACAGTCCACGAACCAAGTCGTGACAGACTCCTCACGTGAGCCAACTTCTCCCACTGGCCCCGCTCCCGGTCGAAGTCCCTCTCTCTACGGGATCCAAAGTGATTCTCGACGAAGGCGCCAAGTTCCTCGACCGCGATCTCTTAAGTGGCGGTTCGCCGTGGCGGTTGCTGCGGCTTCCGGGAGGGTCTCGTGCCGTCGCGGAACGGTGGGTTAACGGCGGTGAGGTGCAGGTCGGAGAAGAACGATTCGCGCGCACCCTCGTGCAACAGGGCCTCCTTCACCCCCTGTATCGATCCGTCGCGGACATCGATGACGTCGACGTCGTGATCCCGGTGCACAACAACGTGAACGTGCTCGAAGAACTGCTGGTATCGCTTCACGGACTGCACGTCACGGTCGTCGACGACGCGTCCGATGATGCCGCGGATGTCCTTGGTTGCGCCCAGCGATTAGGCGCGGATGTCGTACGCCTGGATGCCAATGTCGGACCCGGTAGCGCTCGCAATGCCGGAGCCAGGGCGACGACGCGTCCGCTGCTGTGGTTCATTGACGTCGACGTCGTCCTCGATGATGCAGTCGACGTGCTGTCGCGGTTGCAGGCGCACTTTGAAGACCCGCTCGAAGGTGCCGTCGCCCCACGAATCCGAGGCGCAAATGGACCGTCGATACGCGACCGCTTTGAAGAGCGCTTCAGTCCCCTGGACATGGGCGAGCGAAGTGCGCTTGTCATCCCCAATTCGTCGGTTCACTACGTGCCGAGCGCGTGCCTGCTCGTGCGCCGGAGTAGTTTCGGCGACGGCTTCGACGAGTCACTTCGCACCGGCGAAGACGTCGATCTCGTGTGGCGACTCCATGACCGCGGTTGGCTGGTTCGCTACGTCGGCGACGTCGTCGTCACGCACCGCGCGAGAACGTCGTGGCGCGAGTGGTGGAACCAGCGCAGTCGCTACGGGCAATCATCCAGTGAGCTCGCGAAACGACACGGTACGCGTCTGGCGCCTTTTCGAGCCGACACCTGGACGCTCCTCACCTGGACGAGCGCCCTCGTCGGCAAACCCATGGTCGGCATGCGGATCATCAGCGCGGCCCGCGACCAGTTACGAGAACGGATGCTCACCACGACCGACAACGCCGACAACGTCGCGGGTGAACTTGTCGGTCGAGGAATGGTTCGCGCCGGTCCTCTGATGGCCCGGTCCGTCGTGCGTACGTTCGGACCAGCGGTGATCCTCTTCGCCCTTCATCCGAAGCTTCGACGCCGCGCCTTGATGCTCTTCATTCTCGGCACGGCGTATCGGTGGCGTTCGACTCGCCTTCGCGTCACCGACATCCCGCTCGCCGTTGCTGACGACGCCGCCTACGGTGTCGGCGTCATGAGCGGTGCGGTTCGATCGCGCTCCCTGGGCGCCTTGAAGCCGCACATCACGAAGTCGACGCTCGGACTGCGCAACGTCCTCGGTCTCAAGCCCGGTGCGGGCAGCCTTTAGCCGTTATAGGGCGCATCGGCCATCTGAATCATTCGATCGGCTGACGTCCCATGACGCTCGGCTCGCGGCTGGCGAACAGCCAACCCACGATCGCCGCAATCACCGGCATGCCGATGAGGATGAAGAAGAGGTCGCGGAATGGGGCGTTCTCGAGCGCCGAGATGCCACCGTTCAACGAGTTGCTCCGCAACCAACCGATCATGGCGACGTAGCCGCCCACTACTCCGAGGAGCGCTCCGAGGAAGCCCAAGGCTCCGGCGGTGACCGCCGTCAGTGTTCGACGCGTGTAGCTGGACGCACCCGTCGCCGCCAACGTTCGCAGTTCGCCCGACGTCTCACTGCGCACGAGTCCGACCGACATCGCAAGGACACCCAGGGCGATGAGGATCCCGAAGAGCGTCGCCCAGTTGATGATCGTCGATCCCGAGGGGATGTCATTCCTCGATTCGACTTGTAGCTGCGCGGTCGACGCGGTGAGTTGGGCGCTGCTTATCTGGGCCGCGGTGAAACTTTGATTTCCCACTACGAGCCAGTCGCCCGTGGCGGATCCGATGTGATACTTCTTCATCGCGTATTCGGTGATCACGGTATTGGGCCCCGACGTACCGGCCGGCAACGCACTCATCTCCTGTATTAACGGGTGACGGATACTACCGCCGGCGTTGCTCGGATTCTTAGGATTACCCATCCCGTAGTCCATGATGAGTCCCGAGACGCCGGAGAGGCCCGGCCGTGAAGTCAAGACGTCGGCCGTCGGGTCGATCTGAGAAGCCTTGATGCCGAACTCGCGCAACAACTGCGGCGTCGCGACATAGATCTGGCCACTCCAATTGCGACCACCTTGCGTACCGCGCAAAAAGGCGTCCGGTGAGGCGAGGACGATGAGGTGTGCGTCGAGTCCCTTGGCGATCTGATTGGCCGCAGCGGCGAGTTGCGCAGGTGTGGCGGTCTCCCTCTTCACGTTGTTCACCGGAACCAGTTGACCCTTGGAGTTGCGCTGGACGATGTTCACGCCCCGTGGCACGAAGCTTTGGTGTATCGCGAGTTGGTTCGACGCGAGGTTCGGACCCGCGTAGTCGAAGACATTGCTGAATCGTGACGCCGCCGCGAGCACCACGATGACCGAGATGAGCACGCCGATGCTGATCGCCGAGAGCGCTGAGCCGGAGCGCGCGCGGTACCGCGCGAGATCTCGGAGCGCGAGCTTCGCTGCGATCGGCGCGCGGCGACTCACACGTTCGGTCAACGACAAGAAGAACGGCGCGAGGAGGATCAGTCCCGGCATCAGCAACACGAGTCCGAAGAGGAGTTCCGGTGCCCCGCCATTCCCACTGCCGCCAGCAGTGCTGCCCGAATAGCCGAGCAGCAAGAACGCCGCGACCAACAACACGATGCCCGGGAGGGCAGAGCGATGGATCTGACGAGGCGGGGCGGGGCGACCCGACAATGCGTGGACGACCGGAATCTTGGTGACCGCGCGCGCCGGTCGAGACGACGCGAAGTACGCCGCCAGCACGGCGAGCACCATGGCCAAGATGACGACGACCCACGGAAGGGCGAATACGCCGACGAGGTGATGCGCGCTCTGTTCGAAGCTTGGTCGATACGCCAACCATCCCGCGAAGCCGACGATGAAGCCGAGGATGGCACCCGCGATGCCGACGACGGTTCCGTTCGCCGAGACGACTAGTCGAACGTGACGATCTGTGGCGCCGATCGACTCGAGCATTCCGATGGAGCGCATACGACGTTGCGCCAACACAGTGAAGCCGCCGATCGACACGAGCGCGATCAAGAGCATGCCGAGGACGAGTGCCGCGAGCGAAATGGTCTCTGGATTCAACGGATTAGACGCCGCGACCGAGGCCGGAGTGTTGATCTGGGTGATTTTGCCGAGCGTTCGGACCGCGCTCGCCGGAACGCGAAGGAGCACCGTGACCTGCGACGGATTGGCGACCTGTCCCGGCACCACGAGGGCGAATTCATCGAGAAGACTTTGAGGGTTCTGCACGATGCCCACGACGTCACGCGTCATGCCATCAACGTTCCAGGACTTGTCGAGCGAAAGATGGAACGCTGACTCTACGCCGCTCGTCACAGCGACTTGGCTCGCGTTCGAGGGGTAATGACCACTGAGGAGCGAGAGCATCGGTGCGCCAAATGGGCCGGGAGCGATCTGGGACCGCAGTTGATAGGTGTTGATCGAGCCGGGGATTGAGAGCGTCTGGTTTTCGATCACCTGAACGGTGCCGAGATGCTGCGCTGTTGCGATGAAGGACTGCGCCTTCGTGCTGTCAGAAGTAAAGCTTGCGGAATACGGCGCCGTGCCGAAGCCAGCGTCTTTCGGCGGAGGGTTGTTGACTGCAACCGACGAGCCAAGGATCGTCGCCGCGACGGCCACGGTTATGAGAGCGAGGATCAGAAACTGTTGACGCCATTCGCGTCGAAAGAGTCGCCACGCCCAATGCGTCACCGCCCGACGAGCCGGAAGTCCACCGTCAGACGGACGCGAATCAGTTGGTCGTCGACGAGGTTGAACTCTGAAGTCGTCCATCATGATGCCGGGTTCACTACGTCGGGATTCAAGAGTTCTTCGGGACTCGGCGGAGGCAACGTCTCATCAACCGCTTTGCCGTCGCGTAGGAACACCACGCGATCGGCCCACGAGGCGAGTTTGGCGTCGTGGGTCACCACGACGGCCGCTACCCCGTTGTGACAGGCCGCCAGGATCATTCGCATGACTGCTTCGCCGTTGACTGAATCCAAGGCGCCCGATGGTTCGTCGGCGAGAAGGAGACTGCGCTCGCCCACCACCGCCCTTGCGATGGCGACGCGCTGGCGTTCGCCACCGGATAGCTGATCCGGGAAGTTGTCGGCCCGCTCGCTGAGGCCCAGTCCCTCGAGCGCCGCCAACCCCTGGGACCGGGCTTTCTTCATCGAGACGCCGTCAAGTTCCAGAGGCAGCGACACGTTCTCGACCGCCGTTAGACCAGCGAGGAGATTGAAGTCTTGGAAGACGTAGCCCACCGAACGCCGTCGCAGGCGGGCTTTGTCGTTGCGCGACATTCCGGCGAGCCGAGCACCGTCGATCATCACCTCGCCGCTCGTCGGCTCTTCAAGACTCCCGGCGATCGTCAGGAGCGTCGACTTACCCGAACCGCTCGGTCCCATGATGGCGACCAGCGAACCGCGCTCGACCGTCAGGTCAATGTCCGAAATGGCGTCGACCTCGGTGGCGCCCTCACCGTAGCTCTTTGATACCTGTCGTAGTTCCAGCATGCTCATCGGTGTGCTCCTGTCCTTCGTCGGATATTCGGCAATGCAACTGCGACCTCGGGAGCCGCGTCGAACGTGGCGCGATGCAGTCGACCGTCGGCGGCGTCGAGCCATCGCACGACAGCGTCCAAGCGAAACAGTTCAGCGTCCACGGCCAAGGCGAACGCGATATCGAGACGGGTCTCGTCCTCTTTCAGACGGGTCCACTGCTGCATCAACTGCACGATGTAGCGACGGTGCACTTGGATCACCTCATAGACATCGACGTCGGGAAGTCGTGAAGCGACGAGCACCTTAATGACGAGCTCATCTCTCGGCGGCTGGGAAAGGTCAGGCGGCGTGCGCAACCACTGGGTGAGTTCGTCGTTCCCGTTCGGCGTGATCCGGTAGTTCTTTTGGCGAGCATCGGCTTCGACGTCGTCGGACTCCGTGAGGCCGTCGCGTTCGAGGCGCTGGAGCGTCGTGTAGACCTGGCCCACGTTGAGCGGCCACACTTCACCGGTGCTCTCTTCGAACTCTTGACGGAGCTGGAAGCCATATTTCGGGCCTTCGCTTAGTAGCGCAAGCAGTGAATGTCGGATGCTCATTTTGACCTCGCAGTGTTAAACATACTGAGTATGGTACTCAGTATGCTCACTGCGGTCAAGCGAGAAAAACGCTTAAATCACTGAAGATCCGGGAGAAACCCTTACATGACGCCGATTGGCTGGCCGAACATCAAAATGGAACATACTCACCACTCGCACCTCACGACTGTCGCTCTCTAAGGACAGTACGTCGCGTGCGATTAATGGGCAATCGGGGATATCCACCATCTCCCAATCAAGCCCGTTGTTTGAATCAGGGTTTTCCCTAATCCACCATTGTGGTGATTTGGGCGAACAGCCAAATGGTTTTTAGAACCGAATGACCCCACGAATGTTCTCGCCCGCCTCGAGGTCGTCATAGCCCTTTTGCACCTCGTCGAGTGCGTACTCCTGAGTGACCAACTCGTCAATCATGAACTTGCCTTCATTGTGCAATCGAAGGAGTCGAGGAATCTGAATTCTCGGTGCTTCAGAACCGAACACCGTACCGCGGAGCTCCTGGTTCATCATCGAGAACATGAAGAGGTTGAGGTCGACCGAAGTCTGATCCCATGGCGCGAGTGCCGCCGCGACGACGACACCGCCCTTCGCGGTGATGGAGCGGGCCTGTTCGATGATCTCGCTGGTGGCCTCGCCGACGGTGATGATCACGACGTCGCAGTTCTTGCCCCACGTCAGGTCGGGCAGAATCGTAAACGCCGCATCCAAGGTCGTCGTCGAACCGTGGGTCGCGCCGATCTTCATCGCGCGGTCGATCTTGGACTGATTGGTGTCGATGGCGACCACGGCGCGCGCGCCGGCGTGCAGCGCCCCTTGAATCGCCGCCGACCCCAGGCCACCACAGCCGATCACCGCGACAACGTCACCAGGCTTCACTCCCCCGCGGTTGACGGCGGCGCCGAAACCGGTCGAGATACCGCACGACAGGAGCGCGGCAGCGCGAAGGTCATACCAGGGTTCGACTCGAATCACCGACGCCTCGTGGGCGACGATGTACTCGGCGAAGGTGCCAAGGTTGCACATACGATTCACGTTCGTGTCGCCCAAGTGATGGCGCCACGTACCGTCCGAGATCATCGGGCCGGCGAGCGTCCCGGCAGCCATGTCACAGATATACGGTCGCCCCGAGATGCAGTACTCGCACTTGCCGCACGACGGGATGAACGACGTAGCCACGTGGTCGCCGACTTTCACCGATGTGACGCCTTCGCCAATCGCATCGACCACGCCAGAACCCTCGTGTCCGCCGATGATCGGAAACATCGTCGGGCGTCCGGAGAGAAACTCCAATGCCACGGGCGACTGAGAAAGGGCGCCGGTCTGCAGGTGAAGGTCCGAATGGCACATTCCGGAGAACGCCATCTTGACCCTCACTTCATAGGGGTGCGGTCCGTCGATCTCGATGGTTTCGGTGTGCCACGGACCGTGCACTTCGCTAAGGATTGAAGCCCTGACGTCCATAACTTCCCCCGTTCAAAGGGTCCTTCGACCCGCGATTGCACTTTATCGACGACACGACGAACGATGCGAGTCCGGCGATTTACATCTTCTCCGGCGCGTCGATGCCCAGCACCGAAAGTCCGGTAGCCAGCGTTCGTGCTGTGAGGTCGCACAGGGCGAGCCGCTGTTCGCGCAAAGCTCCTTCGGTGGTCAGGACCGGACAGGCGTCATAGAACGCGGTCAGGCGTTGAGCGAGATCGAAGAGGTAGACGCACAGACGATGAGGTTGGAGTGACGCGAGTGACGTCTCGAAGGCTTCGGGGAAGGCGAGCAGTCCGAGTGCCAGGTGACGCTCTTGGACCGTGTCAAGTGAGAACGTCACCGTCGGCGGATCCCACGGAGTTCCCAGTCGACGGAAGATCGATTTGAGTCGGGCGTGCGCGTACTGCAGATACGGACCGGTGTCGCCTTCGAAGGCGATCATGCGATCGAGGTCGAAGATGTAGTCGTGGTGTCGATCGGTCGAGAGGTCGGCGTACTTGATCGCGGCACGCGCGATCTGCACCGCGAGCTCGGTCCTGGCCAACTCGTCGAGGTCGGTGTTGCGCTCGAGCAACGCTGCATCAGCGCGCTCGATCGCCTCCTCTAGAAGTGAGGCCAGCTTCACCGTGTCGCCGCTTCGCGACTTGAACATCTTGCGATCGGGACCGAGGACGTTGCCGAACGTCACGTGCTCACAGCGCACGCGATCGGGAAGCCACCCGGCCATGCGCGCTACCGCGAAGACCATCTCGAAGTGCTGAGCCTGGGGCACGCCGACGACGTAGAGCATCTCGTCGGCGTGGAGGTTGTCGACCCGGTCGCGAACCGCGGCGAGGTCGCTTGCGGCGTAACCGAATCCTCCGTCACTTTTTTGGACGATGAGCGGTAGGGCCTCGCCGTCGCGGTTGGTGAAGCCGGGTGGAAAGACGCACAACGCACCGTCGCTCTCGATGATGAGACCATCGGCGTAAAGGTCAGCGACGATGTCACTCAACATCGCGTTGTAGAACGATTCGCCCGCGACGTCATCGACCGTGAGCGTGATGCCCAGGTCTTGATAGACGAGATCGAGATACGCAATCGACTGGTCGACGATGACACGCCAGAGTCGCAGGGTCTCGGGGTCCCCGGATTGCAGCGCGACGACGCGGGCCCGGGCACGTTCCTTGAACGCGTCGTCCGCGTCGAATTTGGACCGAGCATCCTTGTAGAAGCCGTCGAGGTCACTGATGGAGAACGTGGCACCGTCACTCGCGTCGCGGTCTAAGAGATGTTCGATCAGCATGGCGAACGGAGTGCCCCAGTCGCCTACGTGATTGCGAGCGACGACGTGGTGCCCTGCGAATCGATACATTCGCGCGAGCGCGTCACCGATGACCGTGGAACGAAGGTTGCCCACGTGCATCTCCTTGGCGACGTTGGGAGCCGAGTAGTCGATCACCACCGTTTTCACGGTCAATACCGCCTCGATTCCGAGGCGAGCATCATGACGAATATCACCGAGTTGACTGCCGAGGAAATCGGCTACCAGGGTCAGATTGATGAATCCCGGCCCGGCAATCTCGGCCGTCGCGACGTCGGACAAATCGGCTCGGCCGACGACCTCCTCGGCGACGTCGCGCGGAGTGCGTCCGAGGCGCTTGGCGAGGGCCATGACGCCGTTGGCTTGGTAGTCGCTGCGATCAGACGTGCGAAGGACCGGGTCGGCACCCTCTTCCAACGTGTCGAACGCGGATTGCAGTCGTGACAAGAGTGTGTCGTAGGTCGACGTCATGGTTTCAAGTCTCGCACTTCACCGACATCGTCATGGCTAACAAGGCGAAACGACGACTCGACGAACACGGCAGAATGGAGTTATGACCTCACTCAACTCCTTCGGCTCCAAGATGACACTCAACGTAAATGGGCGTGAACTGACGTACTACTCGTTGCGCTCAGACGCTCTCTTGGCGCTCGGAGTTGATCGTCTCCCGTACTCGATCAAGGTGTTGTTGGAGAACCTGTTGCGACACGAAGACGGCGTCAAGGTGAGCGCCGCGGACATCGAAGCTCTGGCTCGTTGGGGCGACAATCCGGCGCGCCACGGCGAAGCAGCAGGCGACGACGCCAAGGAGATCGCCTTTACGCCGGAACGCGTCCTCATGCAGGACTTGACGGGCGTACCCGCGGTGGTCGACCTCGCGTCGATGCGTGACGCGATCATCGCTTTAGGTGGCGACCCGAACAAGATCAATCCGTTGGTGCCGGTCGAACTCGTGATCGACCATTCAGTGATCCTCGAGCGCTCGGGGACGGCGGAGAGTTTCGACGAGAACGTGGTGATCGAATACGAGCGCAACATCGAGCGCTACACGTTCTTGAAGTGGGCCCAGAGTTCGTTCCAGAAGTTTCGTGTCGTTCCTCCGGGCATGGGCATCTGCCACCAGGTGAACCTCGAGCACCTCGCGCGCGTCGTCTTCGAACAAGACGGCGTCGCCTACCTCGACACCTTGGTCGGGACTGACTCGCACACGACCATGGTCAACGGTCTCGGCGTACTGGGTTGGGGCGTGGGCGGCATCGAAGCCGAAGCCGGCATGCTGGGTCAACCCACGTCGATGCTGATCCCGCCGGTCGTGGGCCTGCGCCTCTCCGGTGCTCCGCGCGAGGGCGTCACGGCCACCGACGTCGTGTTGACGATCACCGAATTGCTTCGCAAGCACGGCGTCGTCGGCAAGTTCGTCGAGGCCTACGGGCCTGGTGTCGCGTCGCTCTCGCTCGAAACGCGCGCCACGATCGGCAACATGTCGCCCGAGTACGGTGCGACGTGCGCGATCTTCCCGATCGACCAGTTGACCGTGGACTATCTCGCCTTCACCGGCCGCAAGAAGGATCAGCTCGATCTCGTCGAGACCTACGCCAAGGTGCAAGGTCTCTGGCACGATCACACGCAGAGCGAGCCGGTCTACTCCGAGTACGTTGAACTCGACCTCTCGACCGTGGAGCCGAGTCTGGCCGGTCCGAAGCGTCCGCAAGACCGCGTGTCGCTCTCGGGTGCGCGCGGCGCATTCCGCGACGCTCTCGGACGCGAACCGCTCGAGGTGCACGGCGAAGAGATGGCTGAGACACTGCGCGAAGGCGCGGTCGTCGTCGCGGCGATCACGTCGTGCACCAACACCTCCAACCCGTCAGTCTTGGTCGCAGCCGGCTTGGTCGCCAAACGGGCCGTCGAACTCGGGGTGAGCGTGAAGCCGTGGGTCAAGACCTCGCTCGCTCCGGGAAGTCGTGTCGTGATGGACTACCTCGAGCGGGCCGATTTGGTGAAGCCCCTCGATGCCTTGGGCTTCTATTTGGCCGGCTATGGCTGCACGACGTGCATCGGCAACACCGGACCGCTGCTCGCTGGCGTTTCCGAGGCGGTCAACGAACACGACCTGTCGGTCGTCTCGGTGTTGTCGGGCAACCGGAACTTCGAGGGTCGTATCCACCCCGACGTCAAGCAGAACTTCTTGGCCAGCCCTCCTCTGGTCGTCGCCTACGCCTTGGCCGGCACGATGGACATCGACCTCGTCAACGAACCACTCGGGGTGGGCACCGATGAGAAGCCGGTCTTCTTGGCCGACCTCTGGCCGAGTGACGCCGACGTGGCCGAGGCCGTGCGGGCCTCGATCACGCCCGCGATGTTCGAAGAGCGTTACGCCAGCGCCTTCAGCGGTGACGAACGCTGGCAGAAGGTGCCTACCACGAATGCCGTCACCTACGACTGGGACCCCAAGTCGACCTACGTGAAGCTCCCGCCGTTCTTCGACGGCCTCACGATAGAGCCGGGACGGGTCGAGGACTTCTCGGGCGCGCGCGTGCTCGCCAAACTCGGCGACTCGGTCACGACCGATCACATCTCGCCGGCGGGCAGCATCCGCGCGTCGTCCCCGGCCGGTCGTTACCTGATCGACGGCGGCGTTCTCCAAGCCGACTTCAACAGCTACGGCACGCGCCGAGGGAATCACGAGATCATGATGCGCGGCACCTTCGCCAACATCCGCATCCGCAACCAGATGGCGCCGGGCACCGAAGGCGGAGTGACGTTGAAACTTCCCGAGGGCACCGAGATGGCGATCTTCGACGCGGCGATGGCCTACCAAGCCGAAGGCACGCCGCTCATGATCATCGCCGGCAAGGAATACGGTTTCGGGTCCAGTCGCGACTGGGCCGCCAAGGGCACGAAGTTGCTCGGCGTGAAGGCCGTCCTCGTCGAGAGCTACGAACGAATCCACCGTGCCAATCTCGTGGGGATGGGCGTCTTGCCGCTGCAGTTCAACGCCGGCGATAGCGCCGCGACCTACGGCCTCGACGGCACCGAGACCTTCGCGATCTCGGGCCTTGAGGCGCTCAATCGCGGCGAGACCGTGCCCTCCGTGACGCTCAGCGCCACTCGCACGAACGGCGAATTGTTCGACTTCGACGTACGGCTTCGCATCGACACGCCGACCGAGGCCGAGTACTTCCGTCACGGCGGTGTCCTCAACTTCGTGTTGCGACACCTGGCGCAGAGCTAAGGCGTCGTCGCGCTTTCGGCGGCCACGGCCGCGGCGTCGGTGCTGTCGAAGAGTGCAATGGCCTTGATGGCCTTGCTCGTCGACTTCGCGAGTCGCTGGCGCACCGCATCGCTGGGACGCGAGAACGAGATCGTGATCTTGTCCGCCATGAGGTCGCCCACCACCTGAGAGAGCTCGTTCATGCCGGTGAAGTCGATGTCGGCCATCGCCACGGCATCGACGATGACGTGCTGGGTATCGGGACGCTTGGCCAGGTACAGGTGGATGTCGCGACGGAAGATCCCGGCGTTGGCGAAGAACAGCTCCTCGCCAAAGAGCACGGCCAGGATGTGGTCAACGCGCTCGACGCCCTCCTCTTCTTCCGGTTCCCAACTGGTCGTACCCGTCCTTCGGCCGAGTTCGACCATTCGGGGACGAGCCGATCGCCACGTTTGATCGAGAATCGCCAGACCGACGGCGATGGCGAGGCCCTGCTCGACACCGACGAATATGACGCCGAGCGCCGACACGAGAGCGAGGATGAACTCCCAGCGACTCGACATGAGAATCTTGTGAAACTGTCCAACCTTGACGAGGCGGCCACCGACGAACAGCAGCACGCCGGCCAGCGCCGCCAACGGGATCATGTGCGTGAATCTGGCCAAGGGTGAGAGCACCAGAGCGCCGAGGCCCGCGACGAGCAAGACCAGTTTCGTGCGACCGCCGGCCAGCTTCGCCACCGTCGTGCGTGCGGGACTCGCGTTCACGGGAAAGGCCCCCACCAGACCGCACGCGACATTCGCCAAACCGATGGCCACGAAGTCCTGACTTATGTTGTCGGCGATGGCGAGTTCATCGGCGCTGGTGCGAGCGGTTGCGGCGCTCTGACTCAGGATCACGATCACCAGGGTGATCGCTGTCGTGCACACGACTCCCCACTCGGACCCGCTCAGCCAGTGCAGACGCCAGTTCGGCAGTCCGGCGCTGACCGGACCGAGCTGCTGCACGCCGTGACTCGCAAGCGAAGCGGTCGCCGTCAGGATCGATGCTGCGAGTACCGCAGCGAGTGCCCAGGGCAACTTCGCGTTGAGCTGCTCGCCCACGACCATGACGGCCAGCGTGCCCACCGCGATGACGATCGACCAGGCGCTGACGTGTCCGAATTGATGAGATAGCCATTGGAGTCGCGAAATGAACGACTCGCCGCCCGAGGGAACCCCGAGGACTCGGGGCAACTGGTGCGTGATGATGATGACGCCGATGCCGCCCATGAACCCGACCACGATGGGCAGCGACAAGAAGTCGGCCAGCCAACCGAGCTTCAAAAGCCCGATGAGCATCACGATCAGTCCAGCGACGACCGCCGTCGCGGCGACCAGTTCCATGTACTGCGGCGAGGACGCCGGCGCGAGACGAAGGAGCGCCACGGCGAACAGCGGCGCAATGGTTGAGTCGGCGCCGACCGAGACAATCGGGTTCGACCCGATGGCGAAGAAGACCAGCGTGGCCGTGATGAAAGCGATCATCGCCGTGAAGGCGGGCACTCCGGCGAGCTGTGAGGTGGCGAGTTGCTCGGGGATCGCGATAGCGAGCAGCGTGATACCGGCAAGTAGTTGACCTGAGTAGTTCGCACGCGTGACACCGAGGAAGATCTGGTTGACGCCGCGCGTGACGCGCCGTTGAGCAATGGGTGTGCGTTCTGTGACAGGCACCGAATCCATTGACGTCACACTACGACGACGACACGTCGATTAATTGGTGATGACGACCCGGAAACCTTCGGCGAGACGGCCCTTGTCCATGCCCGCGTTCTTTGCGACGGACCGAGCCCACGTCTTCAGCAACTTCTTCAGTCCCTTGTTGTCCCCGACCTGGCTCACGTGACGCTTCAATGCCGCGTACTTGTACTTGAAGCGCTTGGTGATGTCGACGACCATCGTGGCGTTACTGCCGCTCAACCACACCAGCGGCACGGTGTGTGGGGTGAGTCCTTCGCGTAAAAGTTCCGGGAAGGCGTGGGGATTACGCGCATCGGGATAGACCGCGCGCATCGTCGCCTCGCCCGATGCCATGTGATCGGGGTGACTCGCGCGCATCCGCTCCCAGTTGCGTTCGGGGCTCTGGGTGATGACCAGATCCGGGCGGTGCGTGCGAATGACTCGCGCGATTTCTCGACGAAGCAACAACGTGGGCTCCACCTGGCCATCGGGCCAACGCAAGAATGAGATATTCGTCACTCCGACCTCACGACCAGCAGCGCGCTGCTCGGTCTCGCGGATCTCCGTGCGTTCTTCACGAGTGAGCGTGGAACCGTCACCGCCAGCGTCACCGGAAGTCACGAGGCAGTATGCAACATCGACCCCTTTGGCGGTCAAAGTTGCAACGGTGCCCGCGCAGCCGAAATCAACGTCATCCGGGTGAGCGACCACCACGAGGACGCGTTTGATGGACTTGTCGTACTTGAACACCGGCAGCCGCTTCTTCTTGCTCAAAGTACCGAGTCCTCCCTGGTCGGATCCCAACTCGCGAGATCCTTCAAGTGCGGGTCGTTTGAAAAGACTTCCACGATCGGCCGCTTAAGTCCTAAGCGACGCATGATCACTTCAGCCTCAATAATTTGATTCCACAGTAACAAAGAGACCACCACGCCCGTCGATCCGGCCCGTGCCGTGCGTCCGGAGCGGTGAAGATACGCCTTGTGGTCCTCCGGGGGGTCGAAGTGGATTACGCAGTCGACTGCATCAATATGCAGACCTCGAGCGGCCACGTCGGTCGCCACCAGCACGGCCAATCGGTCCCCCGAGAAGTCGGCGAGCGCCTTTTCTCGTTGGCTCTGGCGCAGGTCACCGTGAATGGCCGCCGCGTCGACGCCTTCTTTTTGGAGTTGCTCGACCAATCGGTCGGCGCCGCGCTTGGTGCGACAAAAGATCAGGGTCTTGCCGAATGAGGTGCAGATGGCGGCCGCAACTTTGATCCGGTCCATCTGGTGGACGTTCAAGAAGTGGTGCGCCATCAACGACACCGTTTGGCTGTCGCTCGCCACTTCGTGGAAGACGGGATCGGTGAGGTAGCGCTTGACCAATCGGTCGATTGCACCGTCGAGTGTGGCCGAGAACAACAACGTCTGGTGCGGTCGCTCGGCGATACGCCGGAGCACCCACTCGACCTGGGGCATGAATCCCATGTCGGCCATGCGGTCGGCCTCGTCGAGGACCAACACGTCGAGGTTCACGACGTTGACTTCGCCTCGGTCGCCCAAGTCGATAAGGCGACCCGGGGTGGCGATGATCACGTCGCAGCCCTTGCGCAGCGACTTCACCTGGCGCTCTATATCGGCGCCGCCGTAGACGGCACTCACGTGCAGACCCAGCGCCGCGCCGAGCGGCTTGATCACCTCATAGACCTGGACGGCGAGCTCGCGTGTCGGCAGCAACACCAGCGCACGCGGTCGAGCTGGTCCGTTCTCTTTCGACTTAAACGTCTCGCCCGCCGAGATGCGCTGGAGCATCGGGAGTCCGAAGCCGAGCGTCTTGCCCGATCCGGTCTTGGCCTTGCCGCAGACGTCTCGACCGGCGAGCGCGTCACTGATCGTGAGCGCCTGGATCGGGAAGGCCGTCGTGATTCCCTGCTCGTTGAGCACGGCGACGAGTTCTGGGGCGACGCCCAATTCGGCGAAGGATTTATTTGTTGCGTACGAGTCCTGTACCGACGGCACGGACTTCTTGATTTCACTGCTCACTGGACAACGACGTTTCTCGGTTGGACCCGGAACCGGCGTTCGTAAGTGTGGGCCCAAGCTCAATTCCTAGAGCTTCGTAACAAGTCTACGACATAAAGTTGATTTTTCGACCCACCGTCCGAAGGAGGACCATGCCACGACTGGACATTGGCGCGAAGGCACCGGCCTTTTCGCTGCCAAACCAAGCTGGAAAGACCATTTCGACGAAGGATCTCGCAAGCGAACGCTTCGTGCTGTACTTCTATCCCGCTGACGACACCCCCGGCTGCACGAAGGAAGCCTGTCAGTTCAACGACGGACTCTCGTCGTTTCGCAAACTCGGCGTGAAGGTGATCGGCGTGTCACCCGACAACGCCGAGAAGCACGTCGCCTTTCGAAAGAAATACGGCCTGACCTTTGACCTCTTGAGCGACCCCGAGAAGAAGGTCATGACGAACTACGGGGCCTGGGGCGAAAAGATGATGTACGGCAAGAAGGTGACCGGCGTCATCCGCTCCACCTTCGTCATTGGACCGAACGGACGGATCGAACACGCCTGGTACGGCGTTCGCGCCGACGGCCACGCCGACAAGGTCCTGGCTACGTTGACGAGCTAGTTGGCGTTCTCTCGCTGCACGCTTCGCCAACGCAGGTAGACCGCGAGCACGATGCCGATGACGACGACTGCGATGATCGGGTACTCCGAATAATGGAAATCGTTGCTCACGTGCTTCCAGTTGGATCCGGCCGCGTAACCCAGCCCACCGAGCAGCGCGACCCACGCAGCCGAACCGATGGTGGTGAGGACCGCGAATCGCACACGGTTCATCTCCGCGATACCGGCGGGCACCGAGATGAAACTCCGCACGACCGGGATGCAGCGCCCGATCAAGACTGACAATGAACCGAAGCGCTCGAACCAACGTTCGGAGCGGTCGAGGTCCTTTGTTGAGAGCAACAACCATTTGCCCCAGCGTTCGATGATCGTTCGTCCGGCGCTTCGTCCTACTTCGTAGGCGATGATCGCACCCACCAATGAACCGATCGTGCCGATGATGATGACCCCCACGAGCGAAAAGCGCGCGTGTCCGGTGATCGCAGTCGTGCAGAGGGCCCCGGCGAAGCCGTAGGCGACTTCTGACGGGATCGGAATGCACGCAGATGACAGCACCGAGAGGACGAAGAGCGCGAAGTACCCGTAGTGGGTGATGAAGGATTGCACCTCGACATTCTTACCGCTGGGAGGTCGCTGGACTGAGTGGCGGAGTTAAATCTGGTGTTTCGAACACCAATAGGTCGTTCGCCCACCAATCGTCGCCGACAGCATCGGTGAACCGTCGCGGGGACAGAACGCGCCCGGAAAGCGACCTTCCATGTGATCGCCGAGGTGCGAACCACCTCGACGTTGCAGGGTACGCATGGTTTGGGTGAAGGTTTTGTACAAAGCAGCTCGCTGTTCGGTACTCAAGAGACCGGTCGGTGTTCGTGGATCGATGCCCGCGCGGTAGAGCATCTCATCGGCGAGCAGGTTCCCCACACCGGCGACCGACGACTGATCCATCAGTCGTGCTTTGATCGCCGGTCCGTCGCCGCGGGACTTGAGCATCTCGTCGAACTGTTTGCGCGTGAGGCTCAGTGCGTCTGGACCGAGTTCACTCAAGTCCGGCGCGATCTCGAAGCGACCCATTCGTCTCGGATCATGCAGGATTAATTTCCGACCGTCGTCGAACTCCATGCCGCCTCGGATCCAATCGGCCCGGTAGTCGTGCGGTCCGTAGAACAGTCCGTCGATACCCGCTTTGTCGTCGATGAGCAGCACGCCGGTCATGCCGAAGCGAACTCCGAGTCGTACGCCGTCGGTGTCCAGGAGCAGTAACTTCCCTCGCCGATCAGTACCGGTGATCGTGAGTCCCTTGACGGCCCTCGCCCACGCACCGACACTCGTCAGTTTCTTCGCGCTATAGGCGTCAGCCCAACCGCGTTTGATCGTTGCACCGACCACGCGATTCGCGAGTTGACGATAGGACTCGACTTCGAGAATCTCGGGCACGCGGCGAGCGTATCGTCAAATTAACCGTGGCTCCTCGTCTATAAGGTTGTTAGATGGCACTCGAGAAGCCGCAGTGGAAAGAACTCTTCAGTGAAGTCGTGACGTCGGGGCTCTGCACGGGCTGTGCGGCCTGTGTCATCGCATGTCCCCACCCGGTCCTTGACTACGAGACCGACAACGGCGTCTACCGTCCGTTTCACCTCGACATCGACGGTGGTCCCGACGACTGCACGCACGGACAAAAAGGCTGCACGATGTGCACGAGGGCCTGTCCGCGCTTTCGAAACTGGGAGTCCGAGATCGACACGCACAAGTTCGCGCGCGAACGCACCGACGAGGAGGTCTCGGGCATCGGTGACGTCCTCTTGGCCCGCGCCACGGACGAGTCGCTGGTCGAAAACGGCCAAGACGGTGGATTCGTCTCGGCCCTGTTGATCTACGCCCTGGAGAACGACATCATCGACGCCGCGCTGGTGAGCGGCCTCGAAGGTGACGGTTCGACGTGGCGCGCCGTGCCCCAGGTCGCTCGCACGCGCCGCGACGTGATCGAGACCGCGAAGTCGCGCTACACCTACAGCGCCAATCTTCTGGCCTACCCCGAAGCGGCCGAAGGCGGTGCCGAGCGCATTGCCTTGGTCGGCATGGGTTGTATGGCCTCGGCACCGGGTGCGATGCAATCGCGCAAGGCCGGCAAGCTCGCTCGGCGACTAAGTCTCACCATTGGCCTGATGTGTTCCAAGACATTCGACGACTCGATCTTCGAAGAACTCTTCGACGCGAAGTACGGGATCAAGCGCGCGGACATCTTGAAGATGAACATCAAGGGCGTCTTCCAGATATGGACGACTGACGGCAACTTCCACGAAGTGCCGCTGAAGGAAGCGCACGCCTTCACCCGTGAAGGCTGCAAGATGTGTCCCGACTTCGCCGCCGAGCACGCCGACATCTCGACCGGTGGTATCGGCGCCTTCGGTGACTGGACACTGGTCATCGTTCGCACTGACCAGGGTCGTGAACTGATGCGAGCGCTGAAAGAGTACGGCTTGATCGAAACGCGACCGGGCGATGACGACCCGGGCGCGGTGGCGTTGTTGCACAAGCTGGCGGTCGTCTCGCGAAAGCGTTGGCCGGACACGGCTGTCGAAGGGCCCCGTCGCATCCCAGTCGTCATCAAATAGTCGGCCGTTAAGTTAGTTCCGTGCCTCCACGTCCTACCTTCACGACGGTGCTGCTCGTGCGCCACGGCGTCACCGCGACAACGGGCATGATCTTGCCGGGACGCGCACCCGGGTTGCATCTCTCGGAACGTGGCGTCGCACAGGCCGAACACGTCGCCGAACGAATGAGCGAACTCGCGCGAAAGCCTGTCGCGCTCTACAGCTCGCCGTTGGAGCGCACACGCGAAACCGCCGCACCGATCGCGCGAGCATTACGTCTTCGACCACAGATCGACCGCGGGCTCATCGAGTGCGATTTCGGCCTCTGGACCGGCAAGAAGTTGCACCTTCTCGCGAAGAAACCGGAGTGGCGCGCCGTGCAGCACGCCCCGAGCACCTTTCGATTCCCCCAGGGCGAGTCGTTCACCGAGCTGCAACTTCGAATGTGGACGACGTTGGAGAAGATCGCGGCCAAGCATCGCAATCGCACGGTCGTCGTCGTGAGCCACGCCGATCCGATCAAGGCCGCCGTCACCTACGCCCAAGGCGTGCCGCTCGATCTCTTTCAGCGAACGGTGATCTCGACGTGTTCGATAAGTGCGATTGGTTTCACCAACGGCGCGCCGGTCGTGCTGAGCGTCAACAACACCGACTCCTTGAAGGACCTCGCACCCTCGTGAACTACGTCTTCGCTCAGCCCGACAAGGTGATGGTCGGCGTGCGCGGCGAGGTCGGGAATCGGCTCTTCCTTCTTCAAGCGCGCGAAGGCCGTCGACTGGTGATCGTGAAGTGCGAGAAGCAGCAACTCGCCGCCCTCGCCCTCTGGCTCGCTCAGGTGATCGCCGAGTTGGGAAGGCCGAGCGAACTGCCGAATGACCTGGCGCTCGAGCCCGAATACGAATCGGACTTCGTCGCCGGTGACATCACGGTCGCCCTCGATGAGGAGGCTCACTCCATTGAGGTCACCTTCGAGTCGCTCGAGGGCGACGACGAGTTGGTCTTGACGCTCACGCGCGAATGGGCCGGTGCCTTAGCGATCGCCATCGCCCGTCTCGTCGAAGCCGGTCGGCCGACCTGTCCGCTCTGTGGCGGACCACTCGATCCCAAGGGCCACGACTGTCCGCGCACGAACGGCCACGCGCCTCCGATCAGGTAGACCGATGAACCGCGAAGAACAACACGCACTGCTGTTGAAGGGAGCGATCGAGGTGGAGGGTCGTGTCGTCACTTCATCGAACCAGGCACTTTTGGTCACGGTATCGCTCGACGGCGTCGAGGGACAGGCGTGCTACAAAGCCGAGGCCGGCGAACGACCACTCTGGGACTTCCCCGACGGACTCTGGCGCCGCGAAGTCGCGGCCTACGAGCTCGACGTCGCGCTGGAGACCGACCTCGTGCCCACGACGGTCGGTCGCGAAGACGGACCGTTCGGCGTTGGCTCGCTCCAGTGGTGGGTGGACGACAACGAAGAGGACCATTACTTCACACTGCGCGAGAATCTCGTGTTCCACGACTGGTTCAGCGAACTGGCGGCCTTCGACGTCGTGGCCAACAACGCAGACCGCAAGGCCGGCCACGTGATCTTCGACGGCGAACGCTGCTGGGCGATCGATAACGGCCTCTGCTTTAACGAACAGGACAAACTTCGCACGGTCATCTGGGAGTACGCCGGCATGGACGTGAAGGCGCACTTGCTGGAGCGAATCGATCGCTTCGCACGCGGCGACACCGGTCACGTCGGCGACTGGCTCAACCCGATCGAGTTGGCGCTCGCCCAGCACCGCGCTCACGGGCTCGTGGAGAACGCGACCTACCCGGTGCCCGACGAGGAGTCGGACTGGCCGCCGTACCCCTGGCCGCTCATTTAGAACCGAGCCGATCGTCAATCGAGTTGAAGTCGTGGACCGATGGCATAGAGAGGGACATTGGTCATATCCTCCTGCTCGCGGTAGTCGGCCAATGAGAAGCGCCACGCCTCGGTTGGATGGAATCGTTCGATGTAACTGCGCAAACTTAGTGACCGCAAATTCTCCTCGGCCTTTACCTCAATCGGGACCAACCCGCCCGAGCGTTCGATGGCAAAGTCAAGTTCGGCCCTGCCGTCCACGGGAGCCCAATACATCGGCACCGAATTACGCTCCGCGACAATTTGTTGCAGCACATATTGTTCGGTCAGCGCTCCTTTGAACTCTTCGAATACTCCGATGCCTTCCAACAACACCGATGCTTCGAGACCCGAAAGCGCGCCGAGCAGGCCGGTGTCTAGAAGGAAAAGTTTGAATATCTTTGTGTCTTCGTATGCGCGGATTGGATTCGCGGGCTTGGTGAAACGGGTCACTTGGTGAACCAGGCCAGCGTCGCACAGCCATTGAAGGGCTTCTTCGAATTCGCGCGCTCTCGCACCTTCACGAACTCGACCAAGGATGAATCGCTTGTTCTCACGCGCCAGTTGACTGGGCAGCGACGCCCAGACTTCGGCGACGCGACGACTGACGGTTGCACTGGCAAATTTGGCGAAGTCGTGCTCGTAGCCGCGCAAAATATCAAGTTGCACTGAACGGACAATGTCGTAAGAGGCACCGGCGACGTGGCGAGCTACAACCTCAGGCATTCCGCCAACGAACATGTACTGACGAAGGAGCTCAGTGAGTCGATCAGCGAATGACGTAATCAATGGCCAGTCCTGATCCAGCACTAGATCTGCCAACCCGGCTTCACCAATACCTCGTAGGTATTCGTCGAAGTCGAGAGGATGCAACTCGACGAAGTTGACTTTGCCGACGGGAAATGATGCGTCGGCGCGAAGGGCGACGCCGAGCAGCGAGCCGGCGACGGCGACATGGATGTCCGAGCGCTCCTCTTCAAAGTATTTGAGTGACGTCAGCCCCTGCGGCGCCTCTTGGATTTCATCAATGATGACCAAGGTCGTCGTCGGGTCGATGTTCGTTCGAGAGGCGATTGCGAGTCCGCGAAGAATGCGATCGGGGTCAAGATCGCCATCGAAGATGGCCGCCACCGAACGGTCACGTTGACAGTTCACGTATGCGACCTGCTCGTAGTGTGTTCGTCCGAACTCCTGTAGCAGCCAGGTCTTTCCGACCTGACGGGCGCCGCGCACGACGAGTGGCTTGCGCGCTGGGTCATTCTTCCAAGCGATCAGCGAGCGAAGTGCATGTCTTTCCACGCCTTCAGAATATCTGATATACACACATTCGGGACGGTTATTGTGTAACTTTACACATATTCGGGATGGTTTCTGTGTAATACTCCACGAATTCGGGATGATATTCGTAAGCAAAATCAGGGCTCCCGAGGATTTCTCTCCAATCTGAGGCCCCATCGCCCGTGGCCCTTAATTCAGGTCGTAGCGGGAACACCGTCTTGGTCGGGTACACCGGATTCGAGCAGTCCGAAGGTGAAGACCGCGCCAACGCCAAAGAACGCCGCCGCCCACCAGAAAGCGACGGCGTACCCGTGCAACGTCGCGAGCACCGCGTAGTTGTGCGCGGCGGATTGAGAGAGCGCTGGCTGTTTGACGGCATTGGACCGCGCCGTCACGGATACCGCGATCGTATTGAGCAACGCGACTCCCATCGATCCACCGATCTGTTGGGTGGTGTTGACGAGCGCTGAAGCCGCGCCGACGTCACTGAGGCGCACGCCCGCCGTCGCGCTCGCGATGGCCGGCGCAAAGATCAGTCCCAGGCCAAGACCCGTGACGACCAGACCGGGCAACACATTCGACGCGTAATCCGGATTAGGCGTGAGTCTGGTGAAGAGCACCATTCCCAACATCGAGAGCAGCATGCCGGTGGGCACGAGCGGACGCGGACCGCTCACCGCAAGCAGCCGAGCGCTGGCGACGAACGCCGAGAGCGCAATCGCCGCGACGAGGGGCAAGAAGGCGACGCCGGTGCGAAGCGGCGAATAACCCAACGTGCCCTGTAGGTAATACGCCAGGAAGAGTGATATCCCGAAGATCCCGATGCTCGTCAAGAACAGTGCGACCAGTGAGCCGCCGCGCATCCGATTGATCAGTAGGCGAAGCGGCAGCAGCGGATTCTTCGATCGTTGCTGCCAGCGCACGAAGGCGACGAGTAGGACCACACCAATGACCAGGCTCCCCCACGTGATGTAGTTGGCCCAGCCGGTGTTGACCGCGTGAGCGAAGCCGTAGACGACGAAGAACAGTCCGGCACTTCCGAGGAGCGTGCCGACGACGTCAAGGTTCGTGTCGTGTGTCCGCTTGTCACCAGTGATGAAGAGCGCGACGCCAACCACGGCGATCGCCGCGAAGACGAGGTTGATGAAGAGGCACCATCGCCACGTCGCCCATTGGGTGAGAGCCCCGCCGAGCAGCAGTCCGATCGCCGCCCCCGAAGCACCGATGGCGCCGTAGATAGAAAAGGCTTTGGCACGCTCTTTGGGGTCGCTGAACGTGGACGACAGGGTCGCGAGCGCGGCCGGTGCGAGCACGGCCCCGAAGACGCCCTGGACGGCGCGCGCCGTGACGAGCGTCGTGAAGCTGTGTGCCGATCCGCCGAGCGCCGAGGCGAGGGCGAATCCGGTGAGACCGACGTAGAGCGACGTGCGTCGCCCCCACAGGTCCGAGAGACGGCCCCCGACCAAGAGCAGCGAGCCGAATGCGAGGGCGTAGGCGGTGATGAGCCACTGACGATTGGCGAGCGAAAAGTGGAGGTCGCGTTGTGCGTGAGGCAGGGCGATGTTGATGACCGTTGCGTCGAGCGCCACCATCAGCTGGGTGATGCTGAGCACCCCGAGCGCCCACCACCGGCGATCTGACGAGGTCATGTCGCTCATGGTTCCTCCAGCCTAAATTGGCCGGCGCGCCGAAGGAGGAACGACGTCGAGACCCGTTTCGGGTCCCAAAACTTCAACGTTCGCTTAGGCCCGCGCCTTGAGGGCGGCGATCAAGGCGGGCAACACTTTGTGCACGTCACCCACGATTCCGAAATCAGCAATTTGAAAGATGGGGGCGTCGGGGTCCTTATTGATGGCCACTATGTTCTTCGAGCCCTTCATGCCGACCATGTGCTGAGTCGCACCTGAGATACCGGCCGCGATGTAGACCGTTGGCTTCACGGTCTTGCCGGTTTGACCGACCTGATGCGAATACGGGACCCACCCTGCGTCCACGATGGCCCGAGATGCTCCCGCGGCCCCGTGGAGCAACTTGGCGGTCTCTTCGATGAGTGCGTACTTCTCGGCCTCTCCCAGTCCACGTCCGCCAGAGACGACGACCGCAGCCTCTTCGAGTTTCGGCCCGACGCGCTCTTCAACGTGCGTGGCGGCGATTCTCGCGGTGCCGGTGGCTCCAACATCGCCCGCGGGTGCCGCTATCACGTTGGCCGCAGCACCGCCGCTCGGCTCGGCCGCGAATGACTTGGCACGGATGACGTAGATCCCGGGACCCTCGCCGGTGAAGTGGGCTTTCACCGTTTGGGAGCCACCAAAGATGGGGTGCTCGGTGACGAGGCCGCCGTTGTCACTCAGTCCGGTCACGTTCGTCAGGACCGGTCGGTCAAGGCGCGCCGAAAGACGTCCGGCGATGTCACGTCCGTCGTAACTGGTGGGGATGAGGATGGCGTCGGGCGCACCGGAAGCCACCAGCGCGGCGATCGCCGAAGCGACGGGCACACCGGGTAACGCACCCGCCAAATCGCCGACGTCATAGAGCGTCGTCGCGCCGTAGTCGCCCGCTACGGCGGCGCGCCCGACGTCGCCGCCCCAGGTGATCGCTGCAATCGTCGCGCCGAAGGTGCGCGCGTGAGTGAGAAGTTCGAGCGAGGTCGTCGTGAACGTACCATTCGATGGTTCGGCAACGATCCAGATGTTTGACAGTGCCATGGCGATCTCCTACAAAACCTTGATCGACTCGAGGAAGCCGACGATTCGTTCCGCGCCGTCGCCCTCGTCGACGTACTTCTCGCCCGCCGCGCGCGTTTCCGCGACGACGACGTCCGTGATTTCCTGACGCGCGCCTGCCGGACCTGTCTGATCGGCGAGCCCGAGGTCCGCGACCGACAGCACCTCCAGCGGCTTCGACTTGGCGGCCATGATGCCCTTGAAGGACGCGTAGCGCGGTTCGACGACACCGGCAGTGACGGTCACGAGCGCCGGCAGAGGTGCCGTCACTTCGTCGTAGCCGGACTCGGTCTGGCGCTCGACTTTCACGTTGCCGCCGTCAATCGTGACGGACTTGGCGAAGGTAATCGATGGCAGACCGAGCAGCTCTGCGATCTGCACCGGCGTGGTTCCGGTGTAGCCGTCGGACGACTCAGTCGCCGCGAGCACGAGATCAGGGTTATCTCGCCTGATTACCGCGGCCAACACTTTAGCGGTGCCGAGAGCATCGGTACCGCGAAGTGCGTCGTCGCTGACGATGACCGCCTTGGCGGCGCCCATGGCGAGGGCATTTCGTAGTCCCGCGACGTCGGCGGCGGATCCCATGGAGACCACGGTGACCTCGCCCGAGCCGGCCTTGTCGACCAATTGAAGGGCCATTTCGACCCCGTAGGTGTCAGCCTCGTCCAGGATCAGCTTGCCCGACCGGTTGAGGTTGTGTGAGGCGTCCAACGACTGCGGCGCGGCCGGGTCGGGGATCTGTTTTACGCAGACGACGATATTCATGGCCCTCAATCTACGTCAATATCGAGATGAGCCCGTCGCGGATCAGCGCTTCAGGATCTCGAGCGCGAGTAATGGATCGTCGGTGATAATGCCCGCGACGCCCAGCGCCGCCATCCATTCAAGGTCCTCTTTGGCGTTCACGGTCCAGACGTTGACGTCGAGTTCGAGATCGCTCGCACGCTCTATGACGTCTTGGTCTACCGACGAGAAATGAGGATTGACGGCGTTGAATCCGAGCACATGCGCCTGAATCAACGCGTCGCCGATGCTGACGTCCCACAGGAGCCAAGCGACGGACATCTCGCGGTCCATGGAACGCACGAACACGCAGGTCGTGAGGTCGAAGCACGAGATGCCGCAGTTTTCTGGCGATCTGGATGAATCAATAGTGCGAAGGACTTGACGGGCGAGTTCGCCCGTGGCGTCATAGACCTCGGCCACTCCCCGACCGTTCTTGATTTCTACGTTGATCCGCACTCCGTCCAGGGATTCCAGCGCTTTATCCAAGGTTGGGACGTAGTCCGGCAGATCCGAGTGCGCGCTGCGGGCAATTTCAAGCAATCCGACGGTCGGATCGTGATGCACGACCAAAACGCCGTCGTGGGTGCGGCGGACGTCGAGTTCGACTCCGTCAACTCCGAGGTCAACCGCTGCTTTGAAGGCGGCCAGCGTGTTCTCGCGTTCGGTCAGGTGGAACCCGCGATGGGCAACGACGTCAATCACTCGATGATTTTGTCAGAGCGAATACGAATTACACCGACGTCATATCGCTTAATCGTGAATCAGCCCTTGTTATTGGGTGAACAATTCGTTAAAATTGGACTCCCACCACCGCCTATTTCTAAGGAAATTGCAGTGGATTTACCCCCCACCTTAAGGATTTGAAATGTCGTTGATTTGGAACCGTACGCACGCCTGGGATGACGCCGACTGGCGTTCAAACGCAGCGTGTCGAGACACCGAACCTGAACTGTTTTTCCCTATTGGCACGACCGGAATGGCCACCGACCAGATCGAGTCGGCCAAGCGAGTGTGCCACAACTGTGATGCGCAAAAAGCTTGTCTCGAGTTCGCACTCGCGACCAACCAAGAGTCGGGCGTGTGGGGTGGCACGACCGAGGACGAGCGTCGCAAGCTTCGCAAGCAGTGGTTGGCCGCGCGCCGCCGCGCCGCCGCACTCTAAGGCCGAGCGTTCAGCGGGACCGCTACCCGCACGTAGGTTCCCCCACCGTTGGCGTAGTTCACGCTCTTCATTTCAATCGTGCCGTGCAACTGCGCGCGAATGATGTCACGCACGATTGAGAGTCCCAGACTCTTCGGGACTTCGAGTGAGAAGTCATCGGCGAGACCTCGACCGTTGTCGCGAATCTCGGCGATGGCGTCGCCTTCTTCGAGTGAGAGGTTCAACGTCACCACGCCTACTTGATCGTTGTTCACCCCACCGAAGTCGATGAAGGCGTGTTCGACGGCATTGGTCAAGAGTTCGGCGAGCGCGACCGCCAGCGGCGTGGCGAGGTCGGTCGAGAGCACGCCGAGGTTTCCGTTCACCAGGATCTCGACCGGGTGCAGAGCTAAAACGGTGTCTTCCACCAAGAGGACCAAAGAGCGCACGATCTCATCGAACACGACTTCCTCACCTGGCTCTCGACTGAGCACCTCGTGCACGACCGCGATCGATCGCACTCGACGTTCAGCTTCGCCCAGCGCGATGCGTGTCTCGGGTTCCTCACTTCGGCGTGCCTGCAACCGAAGCAGCGACGAGATCGTTTGCAGGTTGTTCTTCACCCGGTGGTGGACCTCACGCACGGCGGCCTCTTTGTTGAGGACCAGTCGGTTCAGTTGACGGAGGTCCGAGACGTCGCGCAGCAGCGTGACCACGCCGGTGACGAGGTTGTGTTCGAGCAGCGGCACGCAGTGGAAGAGGATCGCCACGTCGTGACCGCGGTCGATCTCTTCCATCGCGGGGATGGCGTACTCCAGCGCGCGCTCGACGCTGCGCACGCGCAGTCCCAACTCGAGGAGCGAGTGTCCTTCGGCCGGCGCGTAGATGCCCGTGCGGTGCAGCGCGTTCGCGGCGTTGGGAGTCGCGAACTCCACGCGCCCTTCGCCGTCGATGAGGATGATCCCGTCACCGACTCGTGGGAGACCCGGCCCGGCGACGCCTTCTTCGCGAAACGGGAAAGTCGAGTCGGCCACCATCAGGCACAGGCGCTCGAAGATCGAGAGGTAGGCCTGCTCGTAGAGCGACGCCGGCCCACGAAGCGGACCCTGGAGACGGACCATGACCGCGACCACCCGTCCGTCGAAGCGCACCGGCACGCACCACACCGGGATGGTGTCGTCGATCGCCTCGACGTTCACTTCACCGATGATCCTCGTCCCGCTCTCGAAGGCCAGATCCACCAGGGGCCACGCCGAGGACTCGTGTGTCGTACCCACCAGGTCGTCGTTGACCATCGTCGAGCGGTTGTTGGGACGCATCTGGCCGAGCACCACGAAGGTCGGTGCACCTTCGTCGACGCGCGCCATCAAGAGCATGTCGGAGAACGAAAGGTCTGCCAGGAGCGACCACGACGCCGTGAGGCGAAGTAAGTGATCGACCACAGGCTCGCTGAGTGACGTGCGAAGGGCTGCCAGTTCGGCGAGCGTGGCCATTAACTGGCTCGCAGCGGGAACATCCGTCGTTGGCGAGCGTCGTACGTGGCAACCTCGTGCACGCCGCGTGACTCCAAAAGATCGGCCAGCTCACCGGCACGAGATCCGACGCGTTCGAGCGAGTGGGCATCGCTGGCGGTGGTGAAGGTCAGTCCGCGCGCCACGAGACGGTCGAGGAAACCCTCGGACGGATACTGCTCGGCGACGGGCTTGGTCCAGCCGGCCGACGAGCACTCCATCGAGAGATCTGCCTTCGCCGCCGACTCGGCCATCAAGTCCCAGAAGTCGCCGGGATCCGACGCGATGTAGCCCGCCACCTTGATGAGGTCAGGGTGTGCGAGGACGTCGACGGAGTTCGACGCAGCGAGCTCGTCGATAGCGCGTGCGTAGTCGGCCCAACATTGATCGACGTCGCGCACCGTCCACTGGTGCGCGTGCTGAGGAACGTCGTAGTCATCGAACTGCCAGGTGCCCAGCCAGTGCACCGAACCGATCAAGACGTCGAAGGGGTACTGCGCGAGCAGCGGCGAGACGACGTCCATCTGGTCGGCGTAGTAGTCGACCTCGAGACCGATCTTGACGGGGAGTCCCTCGTCCTTGGCGCGCTGAGCGAGGTTGACGTACTCCTCGAGCGAGTTGCGGGCGTGGAAGTCCAGATACTCAGCCAACACCGGACTGGTCGGTTCGTGGCCGTAACGCAGCCAGAAGGGACCAACCAGCGAGAGCACGTCGCGAAATCGACTGGTGTGCTCAGTCAGGGCCAACTCGGTGACGCCGTGACGAGCGGCCTCGTCGCAGTAGTCGGCGATCTGGTCGAGTTTGAACCAGACCGAGGACTCCGAGTGGGGCCAAAGGTGCAGGTGGTAGTCGATCACCGCACGATGCCCGTCTAGCTCAAGCCGAGCCGAAACCGACGATGCGCTCGCTCGATGGAGAACCCAACTCCACGTAGGCGATTCGCGCCGCGGGGATGCCGACTCGGCGACCTTTGCGATCCGTGAGCCAGAGCACCGTGTCCTCGCTGAGCGAAGTCTCGATCTCCTTCATCACCCTCTCGCGCTTGGTGTCCTCGGGGAGAACGACCTCGATCTCCTTCATGGACTGCACGATGCCGATACGAACTTCCATTACTGCTCCTCTGCCATTTGGCGACTCACCACATGCTAGAAGGATGTAGAGATATGGAAAACGTGACAGAGCCACCGATCTCGGAACGCAGTCGACGTTGGGCCACGACGATGGAGGGCTACGAGGGCGCGGCCGAAGACGTCACGGTCGCACATCGTGACTCCTCGGCCTCCATCGACGTCTCCGCCACCTCGAGCACTCCGCGGTCCCTCGCCGAACGAGAGGAACTTCTCGACGCCACCTTCGCTATCGGTGCGACGCGGGGCCGCGGGGCCGGGAATCGAGTCCGCGAGGAAGAGCCCGACGAGATTCGGACCTGCTTCGAGCGCGACCGCGACCGAATCTTGCACTCCAGCGCCTTTCGGCGTCTGGCCGGCAAGACGCAGGTCTTCATCTTTCCTGACGATCACATGCGTACGCGCCTCACGCACGCTCTCGAGGTCGCCCAGGTCGCCACTGGCGTCGCGCGTGCCGTGGGCCTCAACGTCGCCCTCACCGAGGCCATCGCTCTCGGGCACGACTGCGGCCACGGGCCGGGTGGCCACGCCAGCGAAGAGGCCCTCGACCCCTTCGTCGAGGGCGGCTTCGACCACGCCGTCTGGGGTGCGGACGTGTCGCTGATCTCTCTCAATCTCTGTCTCGAGACGCTCGACGGGATTCGAAATCACTCGTGGTCGCGTCCCGCGCCAGCAACGCCCGAAGGCGAGGTCGTCAGTTGGGCCGACCGCATCGCCTATAGCTGCCACGACTTCGAAGACGCCGTCTCGGCCGGCGTCGTCTCCGCCGAGGAGTTGCCGTCACTCGTGCGCGACCGCGCCGGCACGCGACGGAGCCAACAACTCGGCACCTTCATCAACGCGATGATCCGCACCATTCGTTCGACCGGCGTTATCGGCATGGACGCGCGGCACTCCGAAGCACTCGCGGCCTTTCGGACGTTCAACTACGAGACGATCTATCTGCGTAGCGCCTCTCGGCAACAGGCCTCGTCAGTCGTCGCGATGCTGCGCGCACTCGTGGAGTACTTCGCGGCCCACCCGACGCTCATCCCGGATGTCGTCGAAAGCGATGAGGCGCTCTCCAGTCCCGCTTTCGCCCTGGAGTTGAGCGTCGCCTACGTCGCGGGCATGACTGACCGATTCGCGTGTCGATCTGCGGTCACCCAGCTCGACTGGCCAATCGACCTACTGCCGAGCGGTATCGACCGCTAGTTCACGTTGACGAGCCCCGCCATTGGCGAGGGGCCGCCGCGCATCCACTCGAGTCGCAGTTCAGTAATGCGCAGCGCCGAGTGTTCGTGCGTGAGGATCCAGAACTTCTCGTTGACGACGGCGTCTTCGACGGCCTTGGCGACGTCGGCCGCGTCGATACCCGCGTTCACTAATGCCGCGGCGATCTTCTTGATCTCCTGGGCCTCGGGGTTCTCGGCGAAGCTGACGAGCTCCTTGGGCATGTTGCGATCAGATTCGAAGATCCGGGTGCGCACGAAGTTCGGACAGAGCACTGAGACGTGGACGTTCTTACCGGTATTGGCGAGTTCGTGGAACAGCGACTCCGATATACCCACCACGGCGAACTTGCTCGCGTTGTAGGGGCCCATGCCCGCGACGCCGACCAGTCCGGCTTCGGAGGCGGTGTTCACGACGTGGCCCTCGTTCTGCTCCAGGAAGAGAGGTATGAAGGCGTTCATCCCATTGACGACGCCGTCAAAGTTCACGCTCATCACCCAGTCCCAGATCTTCTTTGGGGTACCGATGGTCGAACCGCCGGCGACGCCGGCGTTGTTGAAGATGACGTGCACCGCACCAAATTCCTTCAGTGCCGCGTCGCGTAGTGCTTCGACGTCGGATTCCTTCGCGACGTCGCAGTGCACGCCGATGACGGTGGCGCCGTGGGAACGCAACTCTGCGACCTGAGTCTCTAGGGGACCGTCTTCGATGTCGCCTAGCACGAGATTCGCACCGGCTTTCGAGAATTGGATTGCGGTGGCGAGACCGATACCGCTGGCCCCTCCGGTGATCACTGCAGTCTTGCCCTTCAATTCCATTGGTCGTCCTCACTCGTTTTGGTCTCGGCACTCTGACGATAGACCGTGGCCGACCACGACACGGCGGTAAGTAAGGACGAGCGCACCACGCCGTCACGGCTCTAGCCTCAGTCGATGACTGAAGTGGTCGATGATCTCGCCGAGCGACTCTGGCCCGGTCGAGTGCGCTCAATCGAAATACTCGCCCACGGGATTACGAACTCGAACTACGTGGTCGACCTCGGTGACGAGCGCGTCGTCGTGCGAGTACCCGGCAACGACACGCACTTGCTCGGGATCGACCGGTCCAACGAAGTCGTGGCGGGCGGCCTCGCCGCAGCGATCGGGGTAGGACCCGAGGTGCTCGCCACCGATGAGTCGACCGGTTGCATTGTCTTTCGATTCATCGACGGACGACCGATCTCCACGACGGAGCTCGCCGCCGAGCCCATGTTGGAGCTGTTCGCCGAAACACTCCAACTGGTGCACCACGCCGGACAGACACCCACGATCTGGAACCCCTACGACGTCATTCGCGATCACCGAGGCGTGGCCGCGGCGCGTGACGTCACCGCACCCTTCGACACCGTGTTTACGTTTTCGGTGCTGTCGCGAATCGAAACCGCGAGGCCGTTTCGCCCCACGGTGCTCGGCCACAACGACCTCTTGAACGCCAACTTCCTCTTCGATGGTCGACTGCGCATCGTCGACTGGGAGTACTCCGGCATGAGCGATCCGTTCTTCGACCTCGCCAACGTGTCGGTCAACAACGGATTCCCGGCCGATTCAGAGACTGCACTACTCGGGCACTACTTCGGTGAGGTCGGCGAGCACGTGACGTCAACGCTGCACCTCATGAAGATCGTGTCGGAGCTGCGCGAGGCCATGTGGGGCGTCGTCCAGATGGCGATCTCGTCGCTCGAGGTGGACTTCACGGCCTACGCACTGGAGCGCGGCTCGCACGCGATTGAACTGGCCAATCAAGGTGAACTCGGCGATCATCTCGCAGTGGCGAAAGAGTACGCCAGCGTCGAGCCTTAGGCGCGCACCTTTTCGTTGCCCGGATCGAATAGTGGCTCGGCGCGGACTTCGGCGCCGACGTCGCGACCGAAAATCCCGACGCTCACTCTCGTTCCGGGCTCCGATAACTCGACAGGCAGATAGGCGTAAGCGATGGAAAGGCCGAGGCTGTAGCCGAAGCCGCCGCTCGTGACCCTTCCTAAGGGCTGGCCCTCGAAACGCACCGGCTCCGAGCCCAGCACCACGGTTCCCGGCTCGTCCAAGACGAGACACGCGAGGCGGCGTGTCGGCTCCCCAGCTCGTTCTAGCGCCTCTCGTCCGATGAAGTCGCCCTTCTTCATCTTCACGGCGAAACCGAGTCCGGCTTCGAACGGCGAATCGGTCGTCGTGACGTCGCTTCCCCAGACGCGGTAGCCCTTCTCCAATCGCATCGATTCGATCGCGCGGTATCCGCCGGGCACGAGACCGTGCGGCTCACCGGCGGCCATCAGCGAGTCCCACAGCCCGACGGCGTATTCGCTCGGGCAATAGAGCTCCCAACCGAGCTCACCGACGAACGTGACGCGCACCGCAAGACATGGCACCGCACCCACGTTGATCTCGCGTGCGCTCATATAACCGAACGCCTCGTGTGACATGTCCGATTCGGTGAGGGGCTGCAGGATCTCTCGGGCGCGCGGTCCCCAAAGCGCGAAGCACGCGTACTTGGACGTGACGTCGTCGACCGCGACCGAATCGCCCTCGAGATGTTGGCGAATCCACGCGCTGTCATGGTTTCCAAAGGCCGTGCCGGTCACGAGTCGGAAGCGATCTTCGGCGAGACGCGTGACCGTGAGGTCGCATTCGACGCCGCCGCGCGGATTCAAGAGTTGCGTGTAGGTCACGGCGCCGACTCGGCGCGCGACACCGTTAGCGCAGAGGCGCTCGAGAAACGCAGCCGCGCCCGGACCGGTGACGTCGAGCTTGGAGAACGAACTCTCGTCAAAGAGCGCGGCACTCGCTCGACACGCTCGGTGCTCGGCTCCGATCGCCGGCGACCACAACATGCCGGCCCAGCCGTCGGGTCGCGTCGATTCGTCACCTGCGCTTGCATTCGACTCGTACCAATTGACTCGCTCCCAGCCGGACTTCTCGCCGAAGGCGGCGCCGAGGTCGCGGTGTCGGGCGTTGACCGCCGAGACCTTGAGGGGCCGCCCGGACTGGCGCTCGTGCCCGGGATACTTGACGTCGTAATACGTGGCGTAGATCTCGTCAGTTCGCGTCAGCGTGTACTCGCGACTCCGGTACTGCGGACCGAAACGCCGCGAGTCGAGCGCCCACGCGTCGAGGCTCGGCTGACCGTCGATGATCCACTCGGCCATTAACTTGCCCATACCGCCGGCCCCGGCGATACCGTGCGCGCAGAACCCGGCCGCCACCCAGAACCCCGCGACGGCGCTCTCGCCGAGGATGAACTCACCGTCGGGCGTGAAGGCTTCGGGACCGTTGATCAAGGTCAGGATCTCGGCGTCGGCTAATTCGGGTACACGAGAGATCGCGGCCTCATAGAGCGGTGCGAAGCGGTCCCAATCCGGTCCGAGAAGGCGCGAGTTGAAGTCCGCCGCGATACCCCCGAGGCCCCACACCGACGGATTGCGCTCGTAGCCGCCGACGACGAGTCCGCCACTCTCGGCGCGGAAATAGACGAGGCGCGCCGGGTCCCGAAGTGTCGGCATGTCGCGCGACAGTCCCGTCGGTTTCGTGATCGCATACTGATGAGCCATCGCCACGAGCGGCACGTGGACGCCGGCTAACAAGCCAATCTCGTGCGCATAGATGCCGCCAGCGTTCACGACGTACTCGCACTCGATCGTTCCTTGGTCCGTCTCGACGGCTCGCACGCGATTGTTCTCGACACGCACGCCGGTCACTCGAGTATTCGAGAGGATGGTCGCGCCACGTTGACGAGCGCCGCGCGCCAGTGCGAGCGTCAGCTGACTTGGATCGACGTAGCCGTCTGACGGCAACAGCGCCGCACCGAGAACCCCCTCGGTCGACATCGGTGGAAACATCGACTGCGCCTCGTTCGCTCCGATGAGATGCATCGGCAGCCCGAAGGTCTCGGCCCACGCCGACTGGCGCTCGAGTTCTTCCATGTGCTCTTTGGACGATGCGAGTCGAAGGGAGCCAACCTCGCGCCAGCCCGTCTCCAGATCCACCTCTTCGCCGAGCGTGCGGTAAAGGTCGACCGAATTCATCATCATCTGGGTGAGCGAGAGTGAGTTTCGAAGCTGTCCCACGAGACCGGCCGAATGGAAGGTGGATCCACTGGTCAGCTCAGATCGCTCGACCAGCGCCACGTCGCTCCAGCCCATGCGTGCGAGCCAGTAGAGGATCGAGCAGCCGCCGATACCGCCGCCGACCACCACCACGCGCGCTCTGTCGATCATGGTGTCTCCTCGCGCACGTCGTTGGCTAAACTGTCTATACCAAAAACAGATGGCGTGGCAAGTGAATACCGCCCGTTACTGTGCTTTGAGAGGATGAATTTTGCCACCGAACTCCAAATGGCCACCGAAGATTTCACGTTCCAAAGGGATGCTGCACACTCAAATCGCTAACGCGGTCGCGTCGTCGATCACCCTGGGACATTTTCGAACCGGTGACCGTCTCCCTCCGGAGCGTGAACTAGCCAAAGAGTTCGGTGTCAATCGCTTGACGGTTCGCCAGGCCTTGGCCGAACTCCAGATTCGTAAGCTCATCCATCGCCGCACCGGTAGGAACGGCGGTACTTTCATCGCCGAGCCGGTGATCGAGTACGACCTCACGAATTTCGCCGGATTCTCTGAACATGCTCGACGTCTCGGACACGTGGCCGGCGCGAGAGTGTTGCGAACAGAGCGAGTCGAGGCCGATGAGTTAACTGCCGAGGCGCTGCAACTCGCTGAAGGCGACGAAGTCTTTGAGATCGATCGACTTAGGTTCGCCAACGACCTGCCGGTGCTGCTCGAACACTCGAGCTTCCCCGCCGAACGATTCGCCGGTCTCCTCAGCGAACCTCTGCACGGCTCGATTTACGAACTTCTCGAACGCCGCTACGACGCGCGACCCGTACGCGCCGTCGAGCGAATCTCACCGATCGCCGCCAACGCGCGGACCGCTCGTCTGCTCGACGTCACTCGAGGCACGCCGCTGCTGCGTGTCGAACGAGAAGCGTTCGACGTGAACGGCGTGCCCGTGGAGAGCGCGTGCGACATCTTGCGCGCGGACCGAAGTCGCACGCTCGTATGGTCCTTCGAGCTGCCGCCCAAATAACGACAGTGCGCTTGATTTAACTCATGACTTCGTCGGGTGGCATCGACTCGGCCGGAATTACCACAGGACCAGTTTCTGCCGGCCTGATGATTTCGACCTTCGGCTTACGCACTTCAGAGATGAAGTAGTACAGGATTCCGATGATCAAGATGAGTCCGAGCACGAGGTAGAGGATCGGCACTTTGTTCAATTCGCCAATGCCCGTACTGAGCGCTCCACCAGTCTGATTCGGCGTTGGGTTACTCGCGACGCGAGGCCACGCGAAGTTCACCAACATCGCGCCACCCCAGGCGAGAGCAAGGATGTTGATCGGGATTCCCCACTTACCAAGAGCGAATGGTGTCTTCTCCCTCGGCCAGCCCTTGAGTCGCGCGCCCAGCACCGCCAGGTTTCCGAGGAAATAGGCGAGGTAGATCATCGCCGTTGCAGCGATGGCAACGATTCCGGCACCCGTGTACTTGAACAGCGGAATCGCAGCCAATATCGCGACCACGATGCACGAGAAGATTGGTGTGTGCAGGTTCGGGTGCACCTTGGCCAGCGTCCTCGATACGGGAAGTCGATTGTCACGTGCCATGCCGAAGGTCAACCGAATGGTCGCGGTCATGATGGCCAAGCAGCACACCAGAATCGCGGCAGACACGACCGCCAGATAGATGATGGCCCACGGCTTGGAGAAGTTCGACTCAATGATTTGAGCTGGTCCCCAACCATCAGCGATCGCCGTCTTGAGGTTGGGAATGGCCATCAGAATCGCGAGCAGGAAGATGCCGCCGATGATGAACGCGCCACCGACCGAGGAAATGACGGCCCTAGGGGCGAATCGTCGCGGGTCCACCGTCTCCTCCGCGAGTGTCGACGCGGTGTCGAATCCGTAAATGACGAAGAGGCTCATGAACATCGCGAGGAAGAACGATCCGAAGCCGACGTGAAGACCACCGCTGTTGGTGACGACCGAGATCGGCTGGTGGCGGTGGACGATGAGCATCACGATTGCGAAGACGACCAAACCGACGATTTCAAAGAAAACACCGGTGTTGTTGACGACCGAGACGACCTTCACGCTGTAAATGTTCAACACAGTGATGACCACGAGCGTTATCGCCGCGACCCAAATCTGGTCGTGAAGCGCACCGGCGTCGAGGTGCCAACCCATCAAGTTGACCATGGGAAGGATCGTGAGCGGCAACGTGACCACGACCGCCGTCACCGTGAGAACACCGGCAAAGATGTAGATCCATCCGGTGAACCACGCGTACGGTCGTCCGGCCAAGTATTTAGTCCACTGGAAGACCGAACCGGCTACTGGAAAGTGACTTGAGACTTCCGCGAAGTTCAACGCCACGAGCATCTGTCCGGCCGCGACAATCGGCCAACTCCAAATGAAGACCCCGCCAAGGGTCGTGAGGCCCAAGGCGAAGAGAGTGAAGATTCCCGTCGACGGAGAGATGTAGCTGAACGCCGCAGCAAACGAGCTGAAGAATCCGAGCGTTCGGTGCAGTTCTTGTTTGTACCCGAAAGCCGCGAGGTCTTTCTGGTCGCTCGAACCTGCGCTGGCCGTGTCGGTTTGATCCATATCTATTCCCCCCAATAGCCCGAGCATCAATGCCCAGTTAGCGGAAAATTATCAGATGTCGCGGTTAAATGTCTAGATATTTAGCAAAACCACTGACGTTTCTGTCAGTCGAACGTGCGAGGCGCATAGCTAGTCAGGACAGTTTCAGTTCCTGGCGATAGACGCGCGCCGGTCCCTGACTCACGATGGTCGCGGCCAACGCCTTGAAGGCGAGCGAGACCTCGCTCTCAGGATCGTGCACGACGATCGGTTCGCCGACGTCGCCGCCTTCTCGGAGTTTGGTGTCCAGAGGAATCTGACCCAGCAGAGCGATACCGAGTTCTTGGGCGAGCCGTGCGCCACCACCCGATCCGAAGATCTCGTAACGTTTGGCGTCGTCGCCGGTGAACCAACTCATGTTCTCAATGACACCGCGCACGCTGAGTTTTAATTTCCTCGCCGCGTAGGCGGAACGCTGTGCCACGCGTTGCGCGGCTGCCTGCGGCGTCGTCACCACGTACATCTCGATGCGCGGCAACACTTCGGAAAGAGTGAGCGCGACGTCGCCGGTGCCGGGAGGCATGTCGATCAACAAGAAATCCGGTTCGTCCCACCACGCCTCGGAGACGAGCTGTTGGATGGCCTTGTGCAGCATCGGCCCGCGCCAAATGACCGGTTGTTCGTCCGGCACGAAGTAACCCATCGACACGCAGCGCACACCGTGCGCCAATGTCGGAATGACGGTGTCGCCGAGCACGATCGGGTCATTGACCGCACCGAGCATCTTGGGCAATGAGAAGCCGTAGACGTCGGCGTCGAGCACCCCCACGTCGTGGCCGCTCTGGGCGAGCGCGATCGCCAGGTTGACGGTCACCGACGACTTGCCCACTCCCCCTTTCCCCGAGGAGATCCCGAGAATCCGTGTCTTGGAGAGCTTGTCAAGGAATTTGGGCGACGCCTCGCCGTGAGCGTGTTCACCCGGCCCCGGGTCACCGGCCATGGCACCGCGAAGGAAGTTGCGGAGTCCGAGCAGCTCCTCTTCGTTCATCGGACGAACGACGACCATGGCGTCGGGGACTATCTCCTTGATCGAAGCTTCGAGCAACGCCAGGTTCGGCCAGGATGAGACTGGCAGTATGAGCTCGACCCGCACCGACCCGCCAGTTTCGACGACGTCGCCAAGAAAACCCAACTCGCCCAACGTACGCACCAATTGGGGCTCAACGACAGTGCTGAGTTGACTATGCGTTGAACTGTTGGTTGTCACGAATTTCCTTAGAGAGAGCCATCCGAGGTTACCGGCGCAAAAGACCAGTGCGGTCCTAGACTTTCTACGTGTCAACTCCGTTAAACGAGAACGATCTCGATCCGGCCCTCTTCACGGCCAACGTCACGAGTTTGACGCACTCATTTGGCGACAATACGCGCCGAAAGATCTATCTTTACCTGCGCGAGAACCCAGGGGCGACCGCCACGGAGCTCTCGAAGCATTGCGAAGTCCACGCCAACGTGGTCCGTCACCACCTCGAACGCCTTACTGAGTCGGGCTATGTCACCTTCGACAACGTCCATAAGACCACCGTCGGACGTCCGGCCAAGGGCTACCGCGTCGTGGATTCCGGTTTGATCATGGACGGCTCCATGCGGCGCGACGCTCTCTTAGTCGCCCTTTTGGAGATGGCCCTCGAGCGACTCGGGCCCGAGGCCGCTGAATCGATGTCCCACGACGTTGGTGTGGAATACGGACGCACTTTGGCCGGTGCCGTAGGCGCAGGCGATTCGAGCCCGAGTCTCAAGGTCGCCATGGAGTCAATCGCCGGGATCTTGACGGCCCACGGATTCTCTGCGCGCGCCGAAGAGCACGACCTGGAACAGTCCGTGGTCTCGGATAACTGCCCCTTCGGGACCGCCGCAGTGCACCACCCGGTGCTTTGCGCCGTGGACCGCGGTCTCATCTCCGGCATGCTCGACGGTCTGGGCGCCGAACGCCGCAACGTCACGCTCACGTCGCGCGCCCGCGGCGACGATGCCTGTCGCGTGACCGCTTAACGACTCAGTCGTTCCTTTTCGCCACCAACAGGTCGAATCAACACGTGGTGCGCGGGATGATCGTTAACTTCTGGATAGGCACGTTCACGGTGTGATGGAATCCCATGAACGTATATTCGACCGGAAGGGTCGTATACGTCGTTGGCTCACTCTGTGCTGAAACGGGCACACACTGTTGGTTCCAGTGCACCACGAGCTGCAATTGACCTTTGCTCGCGAGGGACGTTGGCTTGAAGGCCGGACCACCTTTGTAGCTGTAGACGCCTAACTGGTTTCCTTTGGAATCGAAGTAGACGTGCACGTTGGACGTTCCCGAAGGGTTAGCCGGCGCCAGGACCTTGTTGATGGTGACACCGAAGCGCTGAACGTTGTTGAGAGAGACGATGACTTCGACGCGGAACGAGCCGCTCGGCTCCGTCCACGCCGAACCGGGAGAGTTGGCCAACGAACCATTGGACGTGAGCACTTGCGCGCCGTAGCTCCCGTTGAGTGACTGCGACAGCGGCTGGTAGTGACTCGCTGCTTCGTACAACGCGACACCGATCACGATGACGACCACGAGCAACGACACAACGACGGTGGGCCAACGACGCTGGCGACGTGGCTCGTCGGTTTCGTCGCTCGCGGGATCATCGCTGTCGATGAACGGGCGATCCATTGATATCTCTGCCACGGCCCTCCTGTTACATGCTGTGAGAATCGTAGCGACGATCGGACGAGGGGGTCGCTCGACGCGGCGCTGCGCCGAGTCGGCGATCTACGGGATCTTGATTCCTAATCTCTTCAAGAACGGTCGCGCGATCGCCAATTGACCGACCGAAGGTTTCAGTTTCAAGAACTCCTCAAACTCCGTTTTGGCGACACCTTGATTCCCCGGTGTGGAATCGGCGACGATGGCGAAATACAACCGCGGAGCCGTCTGTCGAGGAGCCACCGCGATCGCCTTTTCCAACTCCCTGATTCCGATTTCCACCACCGATGCCTTCTTCGCCGTACTCCCGGCCGTGAAGTCGAGCCAGCCACTCTGCGTGAGTGCCGTGACGTTCTTCGGATCCAGGCTGAGGACCTCGGCGTAGGCACTAAGTGCCGTCACGTCGTTGTTGTTGGCGACGTCGACTTCAGCTTGACTTAGAAGCCGGTCTATGGTCTGGGGCCGCGTTAGATCAATGCCTCCGTCGCCCGAGTTTCCCGCCTGCCGTGGTGACGACGAGGAAATCAGCGCGACGACGAGCACGACGGCGAAACACGCCAGTGCCACGACCAACCACCGGGTGCGTCGCCTGCGGTGCCGTGCAGGTGTCGCATCCGCACTCGCCAACAGGGTGTTCAACTCATTGCGCGCCATCTCGAGCGCGGCTCCTTCGCGAAGTTCAATGGTTGCGAACTGATCCGAGGAAAGCTCACCCGCGTCGCGCTCTCGCGACGCGTCGCTCAATGACGCTTCGCGAAGACGGATCTCGTCGCGCAGCTGTGCGGCGTCGCGCTTCATCGCCGTCTCACTAATCGCACGCCTGCGACGGCCAACGCGAGTAGCGCACCGATGGGCACGAGCCAAAGGAGCGACCCGAGGCCGGATGTCGACGGACTAAGCAGGATTGAAGTGCCGTAGGTCGCTTCTAATGAAGTCAGAATCTTGTTGTCGGACTGACCCTCCTCCACCCGCCGAACGATGTCGTGGCGCACGGCGATCGAGGACGTGGCGTTGCTTTGGGCGACCGACAGGTCATCGCACGCGGGGCACTTCACGAGCGACTCCAAATGCGCGACACGACCTTGCGTCGAGGCGGTACTCGGCGCTTCAAGCAAGGCGACCGCCAGCACGCAGAGAAAAGCGAGACACCAGAGTCGAAACGAGTTGAGGACCTTCATGACGAGATCCTCGCGACGACAGCTGCTAGTTGCTTCGCCGTGGTGGCACCTAGCAGTGTTGCCGCGACCCGGCCCTGGCGATTGATCACGAACGTGGTCGGTGGCGACGTGACGCCATAGCCGAGAGCGATGTTGCCGCCGGGATCGATGACCGACGGATAGAGCGAGCCGTAGTGCGCGGCGAAGGATGTCGCCGACGAGACCGTGTCATTGAAGACCACGCCGACCATGACGACACCGTTGTTTCGAACGCTCCAGGCGTAGGTCGAAAGTTCTGGGGCCTCCTGGATGCACGGCTCGCACCACGACGCCCAGAAGTTGACGATCACTATCTTGCCGCGTTCATTCTTCAACGAGAACGCGCCACCACCAAGCTCAGTGCCGTGAAGTTTCGGCGCGACCTTGCCGAGCAGCGGACTCGGTGCTTCGGTGGCTCCGCTCACCGGATGACGGGTGCCGAGGAACGCGGAGAAGGCGATCACGATCGCCAGAACCGCTATCGAGATCATGGTCACGGTGCGTTTCACGCGTCCACCTCGTCACCTTGACGTCGACGGAAGAACGACAACGCTGAGCCGACACCGAGGAGCAGTCCGCCGATCCACAACCAGGCCAGGAGCGGCTCGACGGTGACGCCGAGGACGACCGATCCGGCCGGCAGGTCACCTTCGACCTGCGCACCCGAGGCGGCGCCATTACCGCCGACGGCGTCGAAGGTCAGGTAGACGTCGCGCGCCAGGCTGGAGTCGATGGCCGGCGTGCCCACGGGCTGCGCACTTCGCCCGTCGTAGGTCGTGATGGCCGGCAGTAGGGCGTGGTGGTTGACGTCGACGCGCAACTGCGTCGCGGTCTCGAGCGAATCCTTCACCGTCCGAAATCCATTGAAGGTGACGTACTGTCCCGAGACGACGGTACTCTGTCCGGTCGCCAGCGTCACTTCGTTCCTCGTTGTGTACGAGGTCGAGGTCACGATCGCCAACGCCATCACGACGACACCGAGGTGTGTGACCATCCCGCCGACACTGGGACCGCGCAGCGCCTGGTACCAGCGTTGGTGACGGCGAATGGCGGCGACGAACGCGCCACGCAACGTTCGAATGGCGGCTCCCCCCGCGGTTACCGCCAGAAAGTACGCCAACAGCACCATGGGATGACGCACACCGGCGAGGATCAAGGCGACGACGACGATCAGCGACGTCCAAGCGCTGACCCGAAGTCGGGACCACAACACCTTGGCGTCCAGAGTGCGCCAGCCAACCAACGGCGCGAGCGACATGAGCACGAGCAAGACGATGCTCATCGGAACCGCGACCGTAGCGAAGTACGGCGTGCCGACCGTCACCTGTCCCCCGTTGACGGCTTCATAAAGGAGAGGAAACACAGTGCCGAGTAACACGACGACGGCGAAGCCGACGAAGAGCACGTTGTTGGCGACGAACAGTCCCTCTTTAGAGAGCGCGTGATCAACGCCGACGGGTGAGCGGAGCCGGTCCCCTCGCCACGCGAGCAGTCCGACGCCGAGGGCAACCGTGACGAAGAAGAATCCGATCAACAACGGGCCGAGCGTGCTCGAGGAGAATGCGTGCACGCTTTGCAGTACCCCGGAACGCGTGAAGAACGTACCGAGGATCGTCAGTGAGAACGTCGCGATAGCCAAAGAAAGATTCCACACCCGAAAGAGTCCGCGACGATCCTGGACGATGACCGAGTGAACATACGCGGTCGCCGTGAGCCAAGGCAACAACGCCGCGTTCTCAACGGGGTCCCAGCCCCAGAAACCTCCCCAGCCGAGCACCTGATAGCTCCACCACGCGCCCAAGACAATGCCCACCGACAACACGCCCCAGGCGAGCACGGTCCAGCGACGCTGCTCCAACGGCCACCGGTCGTGCACGCGTCCGGTGATCAACATCGCGATCGCGAAGGCGAAGGGCACGGTGAATCCGACGAAGCCCATGTAGAGCAACGGCGGATGGATGGCGACGAGCGGGTTGTCCTGCAACAGCGCGTTCGGTCCGGCCCCTTGCAATACCTTGGCGGCGTTATGAATGAACGGGTCGGCTGGTCCGCACATCAAACCCAGGAAGAACGCACTGACGCCAAAGAGCACGACGCTGGCCCACGACACGACCTGGTCGTCCGATCGACGACGGTAGTAAAGCAGTACCGCGACGATGATCGCACCTAGTAGGAGCGACCAGAGCAGGAGCGATCCCTCGAGGGCCGACCACATACCGGTGATCGAATACAGCAACGGCGTAAAGGTCGCGTTGTTCTCCGACACGTAGGCCAGCGAGAAGTTGTGCGTGATGAGAGCGAACTGCATCACCGTGATCGCACCGACGATGCCGACGAGCGAGACCAATGCCCACTGCAGCGACCTCGACCGACGCTTGGTCCGAAGCGCGAACACTTGGTGGATGATGCCGCCCACAGTGGCGAGGAAGGCGACGTAGAGCGCGGCGCGCCCGAGCCACGTCAGCGTCATCGCACGCTGCCGTTAGGTGCCTTCACCCGTCGCGGGTGTTTGGCGATGTACGTTGCGGTGTGTTTCACGAGTATCTGCGTGCCGTCGAACGTCGTCGAGTGACTCGTCGTGAAGTGTCCTTCGACGACGACGGGGATGTCGGCTTGGAAGAGCTGCGGTGGCGTGCCGCGACTGACGACGTAGACCTCGTGGGAACCGGAACCGGTCATCCAAAAGGATGCGCCGTTCGAGGTGCGCGTGATCGTGTGGGGTTTGACAACTCCTTCGAGTCGAATCGTCGTGGTGCCGATCTTGGCGCGGCTGGCGAAGACCTGATCGACGGTGTCGAAGTAGTTCAACGAATGCAAGAGCCCCTGGCTGAGCAACGCGAGGACCGCGACAACCAGCACCACCAGTACACCGATCGTGCGCCGTCGACTGGAGCTCTTCGATGGAGGTGGAGCGACCGGGGTGAGATCGAGGTTCGTCTCAGTCAAGGTTTCGCCCTCGCCACCAGATCGACAGCGCGTAGAGCGCCAGCCCCCCAAAGGCAAAGGAATAACCGGCGGTGACGTAGCCCATCAGTGGACGCCTTCGGCCCGACGTCGTTCGAGTACCACTTCAAGTGTCTCGGTGCTCGAGCGTTCGCGCCGCACTTCGAGTCGGTACCGCGCGCGAAGCAGCCACGCGTACGCGAGCGAGAAGGCGATGAAACTGAGCAGCAAGGTCCAGAGCATGCTGCCGTGCACTTTGAACTGACGATTCGGTCCGAGCAACGTCGCACCCTGGTGCAACGTGTGCCACCACTGCACCGAGAAATGGTCGAGGGGCACGTTGATCGCCGCGATGATCGCGAAGACCGCGCTTCGTCGGGCGCGAAGCTCGAAATCGTCGTTGGCCCGTCGAAGCGCCAGGTATCCCAACGCGAGCACACCCAGAATCGCCGTTGAGGTGAGGCGCGCGTCCCAGGCCCACCACACGCCCCAGGCCGGTCGACCCCAGATCGAACCGGTGATGAGCGTGAGCACGATGAAGACCAGGCTCACCTCCATCGCGCAGTGCGCCACGCGGTCCATGACGATCGAACGAGTCCGTCGCCATAGATACAGCGCACTGGCGATGGTCGCGGTACCGAAGGAGAGGTACAGCGCCACCGTGGCGATCGCCGGGTGGATGTAAAGCATGCGCGCGAGGTTGCCCTGAACCTTGTCCGGCGGGGTGATCCAGATTCCTAGCCAAATGGTGAGGGCCATCGTGACGATCGTCGCCGGTCCCAATAGTCGCTGGCTGATCTCTTTCATCACGATTCCTCGAGAACACCGTAAAGCAGAATTCCCAGGGCCATATATACAGCCAAGGCTACGACCGAGATGACCCACCATTCCAAAAGGGCACCGCCGTGGAGGGCCGAATTGAAAGAACGTTCGCCCGCAATAAGCAGAGGCGCAAAGGCCGGCAGGCTGAGGACCGGCAGAAGCGTCGCCGCAGCGCTACCTCCACTCGTGAGAGCCCCATAGAGCGTTCCCGCACCCGCGATCGCACCCAGTATGACCAGGATGCTCGGGGTCGCCACGAGGGTGCCGTGGAGGGCGGTATGAAGAACGACGACACTGCCCGCCAGCAGGACGATCGCCGTCAGCCAGAGTTCGACGGCGAGGGCGGCAGCCTTCCCCAAGAACACCCCAGCCGGGTCCAATCCCAGCGTCGCCACGGATGCCCTCGTTCCTCGCGTCGACTCGATAGCGTGCGAGCGATTGATCATGAGTAGCGCCACGAGCACGATGACCAGATAGAACAGGCCCGGCGCGGCCGATGAATGGCCGACTTGGTTAGGCCCGAGCGCCAGACCGCTGAGGAGTAGCGCCATCACGCCAAAGGGAACGACCTGCCAGAGCAAGACCCGGCTTCGTCGCTCAATCCGCAGGTCCTTGCCGGCGACGAGCAGCGCGACGCGAATCACGATTCACTCACGATCCGACCGCCGGCCATCACAAGCGTTCGCGGACACAGCTGTGCGCTGCGGAGTGGATCGTGCGCGCTCACTACGACCGTGGCGCCGCGCGCGACGACGTCGCCCAGCAGCGCGTCGAAGAACGTACGACCTTCGTCATCGAGCGACGCGTAGGGCTCGTCGAGCAGCCATAACTCGGGGCGTCGAAGTAACAACCACGCCAGTCCGAGGCGGCGTCGCTGGCCAGCCGAAAGTTGTTTCGCCGCAGTGTCGCGACGACTGCTGAGTTCAACGCGTTCCAACACGTTCGTAAGTTCCTCGAGAGGTCGCCCGAGAGCTTTCGCGGCGAAGGTCAAGTTCTCCTCGACGCTGAGATCGTCGTAGAAAGAGCCTTCGTGACCGAGCCATCCGACACGTCGACGCAGTTGACGACGGTCGACGGTGGCAAGATCAAGACCGAGGACCGAACCCTCCCCCGCGTTTAGTCCGATCAAACCGGCCAGCAAACGCAACAGGCTCGTCTTGCCGGCTCCGTTGGCGCCAACCAAGACGGTGAGCGACGAAGACGTCAACTCCAAATCCACGCCGCTCAAAAGTGGAAAACCACCCGCCATCGAGACGGCGTCGCGAAGTCGGACCGAAGAACCCTCGATGGCGGTCACGACTACCGAGCCAAGGCGTCGATGTCCGCGGCCACCATCATCTCAATCAGGCCGTAGAAGTCGACTTCGCACTTCCAACCCAACTGTTCGTGCGCCTTAGTGGCGTCGCCGACCAGCAGGTCTACTTCGGCCGGTCGGATGAACTTGGGATCGACCACCACGTGGTCTTCGTAGTTGAGTCCCGCCGCGGTAAAGGCCACCTCGCACAGTTCGCGCACCGAATGCGTTTGGCCCGTGGCGACAACGAAGTCGTCGGGCGTCTCTCGTTGCAGCATCGCCCACATCGCGCGCACGTAGTCCGCGGCGTAGCCCCAGTCGCGGTGCGCGTCCAAATTACCGAGGTGCAGCGAGGTGTCGAGTCCGGCCTTGATCCGCGCGACACCGTGTGTGACCTTTCGGGTCACGAACTCGAGTCCGCGTCGCGGTGATTCGTGGTTGAACAAGATCCCGGATGACGCGTGGAGGTTGTAGCTCTCGCGGTAGTTGACCGTGATCCAGTGGCCGTACATCTTGGCGACGCCGTAGGGACTGCGCGGATAAAACGCCGTGCTCTCGTCCTGGGGCACGGTGCGAACTCGTCCGAACATCTCAGAAGAACTCGCCTGGTAGAAACGGATCTCCGGATCCACGATGCGGATCGCGTCAAGCATTCTGGTGACACCGAGCGCGGTGATCTCGCCCGTCAACACCGGCTGGGTCCACGAAGTCTGAACAAAACTCTGAGCCGCCAGGTTGTAGACCTCGGCCGGTCGGTAATCGCGCAGCACGTTGATGAGCGACACCTCATCCACGAGGTCGCCGGAGACGAGAGTGATCTCATCCTGAATGTGGCTGATCCGCTCGATCGTGAGCGTCGAACTGCGTCGGATCAACCCGATCACCTCGTAGTCCTTGTCGAGCAGTAATTCAGCCAGGTAGGAGCCGTCCTGACCGGTGATACCGGTAATAAGTGCTCGTTTGGCCACCGACAGTCCTCCGAAAAAAGGCACCGACCAGCGGTCCGTACCGAATAAACAGGTTACTACTGGCGGTGAATCCGCTTCGAAGTCGTGCATAACCTTCATCGGTGGCCCAGCTCGTCGTCGTCAGTTTCCGCCTTGGGGGGACCGACGGCGTCGCTATCGAGTCGGCCAAATGGATTTCGGCCCTGACGGCGCTCGGTCACGGTGTTCGAACCGTCGCCGGCGAAGGGGTGGCCGACGTGCTCCTGCCGAGCCTGGCAATCAACGCCACAACGCCGACCTCGGTTTATGAGTTGGACCAGGCGTTGGGCGAGGCAAACCTGGTCATCGTCGAGAACCTCGTTTCGCTGCCACTCAACGTTGACGCTCGCAACGCGTTGTATCAGGTCTTAGATGGACGACGCGCGCTGTTTCACCATCACGATCTCCCGTGGCAACGTCCTCATCTCGAACACCTCGAAGCGCCGCGCACGAACCCGTTATGGCATCACGTGACGATCAACGACCTCTCGCGTCATGAACTTGCCGAACGCGGCATAGAAGCCGTGACCATCATGAATACCTTTGACTGTGATCCGCCGCGAGGACACCGCGACTCGGCTCGGCAAGCGCTCGATGTAGGAACACGGACTTTGGTCGTGATGCCGTCGCGCGCACTTCCCCGCAAGAACGTCGGGGGGGCACTCGCGATGTGCGACGCGTTGGACGCGGTGTTCTGGTTACTCGGACCAGCCGAGGACGGCTACGGATCAACGCTTGAGGAACTGATTCAAACATCGAACGTGGAAGTCCGGCGAGGACTCCCCGACGGTGTCGATATCCACGATGCCTACGCGGCGAGCGACCTCGTGGTGATGCCCTCGACGTGGGAGGGCTTCGGTAATCCGGTCCTCGAATCGGTGACGCACCGACGACCACTCGCGCTCTATCCGTATCCCGTAGCGCGCGAGATCATCGACTATGGGTTCAACTTCTTCGAGTTAGGCGAAACGGAGGCGATCAGATCATTTCTCGACGAGCCGGACTACGAACTGCTCGCGCACAACCTGGCGATCGCGGTAAAGCACTTCAACGTGACGTCACTTCCGGCTCGCCTGAAGGACTTTTTGGAATCTTTTGGCGTCGAGTAGGGACAACTAGCCTCTATATATGGTGATCCAAGAGGACCGACCTCGACACGCGGAGCGTCGAGAACAGCTGTTGAACGTCGCCAAGTCGCTCTTCGCGGAACGTGGATTCCAATCGACCACGATGGACGACATCGCGCGCGAGGCGGGTTTTACCAAGCCGATCCTCTACCAATTCTTCGACTCGAAGACCGATCTCTACCGCGAGATCGTCGCGCAATTGGCCGAGACCTTGTTGGCGTCGCTCAAAGTCGCGGTGAACGCTGCCGAGACGGGTCGCGAGAAGATCGAGGTGGCCTTTCGGGTCTATTTCGAGATGGTCGTGAGCGAGACCGACGCCTTTCGCATCCTTTTCATCCACTCCCACGAAGGTGATACCGCCAAAGAACTCCGCGCTCTAGAACTTGGTCTCATTTCCTTCATGGAACCCTTCTTCGACGCTTCGATGAGCGAAGATCATCGACGTCAACTGGCGGGCGGTGTCGTTGGCATTGCTGAAGGCGCGGCGATCGTGTGGCTTGAACAACAGGAGTCGAAGGGTTGGCCAACACCTGCCGCCGGTACCGCCGAACGCCTCGCGCAACGAAGCGCCACGCTGGCGTGGGGCGGACTTCGTACCGTTCACGAGGATTAAGCGACCGGTTCGCCTTCGACCAGCTTCACGAACGTCTGAGCGAGCTCCCATAACTGCCGCGCGCAACGGTCGTATGTGTCTTGATCGCCACCGGCCGGGTCATCGACGTCGCAATCTTTGGTCGGCTCGTAGCCCACGGCCGTTTGCAACTTTGCGTCAAAGCTTCCCACGGTCGGCGCGAACTTCACGAACTGCGCAAGCTGCACGGCCTTGTCGACATACGCCGCAAGGTTCTTCCGGACAAAGTTCACATTGGCAGCCTCGGCGGCCAGGATCACATGCGCCCACTCTGCGTCCGCGTTGTCGAGCTGATGACTCCGATGCGCGCCGTATCGATGATCGCCGAGTCCGTCAATCTTCATAAGGGCGTCGCGCGTACGACCGCTCATCGCTGAACCCTCCGCCACATGAGTGCCAGCTGTGCGAATCGTCCACTCTTGGCCGGATTCTTCAGCCAACGAGGTCAGCATGTAGCCGAGCATCACCGATCGTGCGACATTGCCGGTGCAGAGCGTGACAATGTTGAACGTAGATACGCCTAGTCGAGTATGCGGTTCGGATCGACTTAACTCTTTAGCCATTGATCACATTCTGTGACATCACGAAAGTCGATGTTAGAACTGCTCGAATTAACTAATTTAGAGAATGATTGACTGGTCGAGCGTCAACGGTCAGGTATGCAAAACGTTGTCTGATCCAGAGTTGTACGCGCTGGTTCCCGACGGGGTTGTCACCGTAACCGGGAAGCTCTGACCAGCGGCCAATCCCGAGGGGATGCACGCTTGAATCTGAGAATCACCAAATTCCGTAGGAGTCCCCGGGCTGGCTGTCTCTGTGTAAATAGTCGGATCACCGACAATATTTATTATTGGAGCGAAACCGTTGACGTACGAGAATCCGGTTCCCGTGATGATGAGACCCTGACCCCCACAGCCGCTGACGGCCGCTGATACGGCAACATTCGTTACGGTCGGCGGCGTCGCGTCAATCACCCAACTCACGACACTAAGACCGGAACCACACGTCGTTCCTGTTACGGGTGTCGACACTGGAGTGCAGTCATTCTTACTGCTCACCGAGTTGTCGTTGAAAGATACCTCCGCCTGCAAGAGCGGCCGATTCTCGCAAGTGAGCGAATCCCCACTTGCGCACACGGAGACAATGACCTGCCGACTTCCCGATATTTCATACCACTGAGTTCGACAGTAGGCCTGCATCGGAGGCAGCCCCAAAAAACTTGGCATCGAGGAAGTGCACGTCACCGGAGACGAAGAGTTAACCGTATTGGCGAGAAAGTCGTATCGGACATATTGCAGCGCGAGTTCCGCCGTACTGTTGGCGGCGGATTCGGTAGTGCGTGCGTCCTTGAAGTGGATACTGTCGGTGAGGCCGCCGCCAATAAGACCAAGCAAACTCGCGACCGTAACGCTGATGACGGTAAGGAAAATGAGGGCCAGTAGCAGCGATGCACCAACCTCGTCCCTCTCCGTGTTTCGTTGAATGACTGCGCGCCGCGCTTTTGCGAGAGCCGACGAGCTGGACCGTCGAACTATCGCGTTCGTCGATCGAGCTTCGCGTCGGCGAAGCACTGGCCGTTGCATTAGATGGCCACCGTCGAGGCGTACGACACCGGTGCAGAACTATTACCTGCGTTGTCGTACTGCACCACCGTGAAGTGGTACGTGTCGGAAATGATCGGATTGGAGGTATATGAGAACAAAATGCCCCCGGCTGGAGTTGCCGTGAATGTGTACGTAGGATTCGAAACGCACGATTTGCCACCGCTGTTATATTGCGACTTCGTGCACACGTAGATGGTTGGCCCCTGATCGGAACTCGTTGTTGCCGTGTACGCGTTCGTTCCGCCATTCACGGTCAAAGTGAACTTATGGCCATTCACAGCACTGACTTGAACGTTGCTGACAACCGGAGCGACGTTGTCGATAACGAAGGTCACGACGTTCGAGGTACCCACGTTGCCTGCCCCATCTTGTTGCGTTGCCTGCGCCGCATATTCGTGCGCGGGGTTGAGCGACAAACCCGACAACGACCATGTTCCGGCACCTAACGTGGTCGCTCCGAAGGTTCCGACGACGGTACCCCCCGTAGTGGCCCCTTGGTAGATCGTCACGGTGATCGGAGCCAGATCGGCGCTTTGGGACGGAGACGCCGCAAGTATTCCGGCCGTGCCGCTGATGACGGGGGAAAGACTATTGCCGTAGTACGTGCCGGAGTTCTGGTTGGTGTACACGGAAGCAATCGTGACTATCGGCGCTTTCGTGTCGATGACGAACGTGATCGGCGTCGACGTTCCGGTGCCACCCACTGAGTTCTTCTGGGTGGCCACGGCGGTGTACTGAGCGTTTCCTGTAAGAGGTGAATTCGGCGGACTGGTCCACGTCCCCGACGTTTGGTTGGTGGTGAAGGTCTCAAAGATTGGGCCCGTCGCTGCTGCGCCGCTGTAAATATTCACGGTGATAGTGGCCGCGTCAGTTGAAGTTGCAGTTCCAGTGAACGTTGGCGACGTCTGATTGGTGTAGTCGCCGTTTGTGGGAAATGTGATGGACACAGTTGGCGTCTCAGCCGAGGTTGTAGTGAACACCCCGGATCCGACAGCCTGTCCGTAATCACCATTTACAACGTCGATGTCGCAGGAGGTGGAATTCAAAGTAGCCGGAACAGTTACGGTAAGCGCCAGCGACGTAGGGCTCACCCAGAGCGTCTGATTGACTTGAATGCTCGAGCAGTCGCCGCCCGCGGAGGGTCCGAACGTGGCAACGAGGCTGGATCCGAGTATGAATCCCGTGCCGGTGACATTTACGGTGCCATTCGTGGTTCCCGGAGCGAGCGACGTTGCGGCGGTTACCGTTGGTGCCGGTGTGATGTTAATGACGTAGTCCATCACTATGGTCCCATCGCCATTCGTCACCGTCACGGGGCAATTGTTGTTCGGTGGTGCCGAAGCGGCGACCGAGAGAAGGAACCTGACAGAAGAAGGTGCATTGAAAGTAGGTGTAGTGACAGTAACGCCGGTGCATCCGACTGACACCGCGAGGTTCGGCCCGTTGTTGTTCAGTCCCGGACCGGTCACCGTCACCGGGACCGACTTGGCGCCGGCGCCTATCGAGGAAGGACTCGCCGACAACGAACCCTGCGTCGATGCGGCACCTCGGTCATCGACAATGAAACTACTGGAGTCGGTCAAAAACGGCTTCAATTGCGTCACCGTAATCGTGATCAGTTCCGGTGCAGTATTGGATACGCACAAACCAAACGAAGATGTTTGCGAGTTCCAGTATTCAATGGGTTGGCTCCCGAAGGTCACACTGAATCCGTAGGGAGCTGCCAGTTGTGCGCTAACGCCGGTGTGGGTGGGGTTGTTGTTGTAACCGGGCGAGGTGGGCGACAGAGCGGGCATCGCGGGACCGGCGAATTCCGCCATGTACTGAGCATCCTTCCCGCAAGCGATGTAGAGCGGGTTGGTTTGCTGCTGAATCTGTGAGACAGCCGCCTCTTCGGCGCTGCGCATGACCGTATCCACGGTGGCGATCCGCCGATATGTCGCAGACGACGAGATTGCCGTGCCAAAAGCTGTGATCAATGCGAGGCCGCACAGCGACAGCACGATCACTGCCAACAACACCTCGATCAGGGTGTCTCCCGCATCGCTCGAACGTCCAGCGTCATCGTTGCGGTGAGCTACTCGAGCACTTAACTTTGCGCGTGCCGTCTTCATCATGGCGAGGTGATGTTGATGATCGTGTTGTTGACGAAGGAGGCAGAATTGGTGACGATGAACGCGCACGTCACGGTGCCGTTTTGGGCGGTCGCGACCGTGGCGTAGGGAGCATAAATTCCGCCATAAGAATTGGTATCGGCGGTGGTCGTGCTGTTATTTGCCAAGGTCAAGGTACCGCCCAAACTCGCGTCCCAGATGGTGACTCCTTGGTTGCCGTCCTCCGGCGTCAAATTGATATTGGAGTTGTTGGCGAAAGTTGCGTTTTGACCGGTGATGTAGAACAGGACGTTATTTCCGTTGATGGTAATACCGCTGGTCCCCATCGTTAGCGCATTCGTGCCGCCGAAAATGTAGCTGCCAGTGGCAAAGATCGCCGATGGACCGTTGCCACCGGGAAGCGCCAATCCGTTCTGGAAGTTGTAATTGCCGCCACCTGTGAAGACGACTTGGACGCTGTTTGGAAAACTCTGCGTCGCGCTGTACAAACCAGGCGTGCAGTAATAAATGCCTGTTGTCGGATCCGGAGTGCAGGCTCCAGGCGTTGTCGGACTGACCGGCGCCTGCAGTGTGGCATATGGATCATAAATTTTGAAGTTCGGCGTTGATTCGGTTCCGTCAACGAGCGTCGAGTTATGCGTCGCCTGAATTGACGCACTTCCCGAATCATTCTCTGTAAGCACAGGACCTACCGTCAGCGTGCCATTGCTCGAAACGTCAACAGAGTCGGGACAGTTCGAGGCAATGGCGACTCCTCCGTTGCCACTGCCACCCGCAACATTTATGGAGACTGAACCCTCCTTGACCGTCATTGCCGACCCGGACACACATCCCGTTGGTGGATCGGTCGACGACGTTCCGCCGAGAAGAATTAGAGGTGCGTACGGTGGGCCACCAGACGAAGCGTTAGGACCGGACGTTGTCCATATTCTCGGTGTTGATTCCAGGAAATATGTGAAGGGAATCGTGGAGGAGCCAACTTTATCGCCCACCGCGAACTTGATCGTCACCGACTTGACGAGGTCCGCCCGTACCCATGAGTGTGTGACGTACGCCGAATCACACGGGTCCGCGGACGCACACGTGATGGCGGCCTTAGTTCCTGCCGGAAAGTTATTGGAGATAGTGGTTGAACTAGGCGCGGAGTCATTACCGGACGTGCAGATCTGCCGGACCAGCGAATACGTAGTGGTGGACCCAACGGTGAGTGGCACGGAGACGTAGGAGACGCTATCTTCACCGCTGGCATTGCTGCCTCCGCCCGTGTCCCACTGGAGCCCCAACAGTTGCGTGTCCGTCGTCTCGCCAGGTGCGTTGCAAATAATCGGAGTGTTAGTCGAAAAATTGGGCGGATTGTTGCCCGGCATTGCGGTGATGAGGCTCGCACTTTGCACGTCTTTAACAAATACGGACGCGGTAATTTGTGCGTCCGCGGTGTTGCCCGTCGAGCTCGTGACGCTGGTCTGCATTTGAAGGATGGTGATCAACCCGAGACCCATTGCGCCAACGACAAGCGGCATGATGATGACGACGATGAGCAATTCGATCAACGTGAAGCCGCTCTCGTCGGAACGCGTCACTGCCCTTCGTCGTACAAATTGTTTGATGGCCGTCGTGAAAACAGGAAGTACAAAATATGAACGTCGGTTGCTCGACTCCACAATTCCACCTTCATGCGTTGGCGAATGTCGAATTCATCGCGAACGCCAAGGGTAGGCCGCTTCTTTCGCCTTTTCACCTGGCCATTTACACGGACGCAGTACGAAATTCGGACTTTATTTGTTGAAGACTTGATGCAGAAGATTCGATGTTGCGAAGCAATGCACGAGGCGAAGCGATGGCGAATCACCTGATGGAATTGTTTAAACAAACTCCATCGTCGCCGGGCTTTGCGATCGGATGATTCACAGCACCAGGTAGTGCGCAACGGCGTGCTGCGAATCTTGCGCTAAGTATTGCGGCGCTCTTGCGTGAAAGTGGTTGAGAAGTTGAGCAAAATCATCGCCAAAGTGACCTGTTGGAGACGCGACCAGCGACGCGGCGATGCTATGGAACTTCAGCGCCAGCGACGACGCTACGTGGGCCGGACTCCAGCCGCGCCAATGAGTCGATGCCAATCTGATTGCCCAACTACGAGCGGCCGTGCTCCTGAGTTGCGTCCGACGTGAACGAGTATGTCTCACTGAAATATCACTCGGTTGCAGAGTCGACACGAAGTGAGCACGAAAAAGGTTCGTCGTCTTCGCGTGCACAGTGAAGTGGCCAATAAAAATCGCGTTCGAATTGCAACGCGAAGGCGCGACTGCCGGCGTCGAGGTCGGCGAGCCGTGTCACGCCTAACTGTCACCGCTCGGGTCGAACGCATCACCTGTAATCACGTCACGAGTGACCGAAGAGAACTTCGATCCGCCAGCAGCTGATGCCGATTCTTTGACATGACGTTCATGACCGCATCGTCGGAACCGGAAGCCTCGCCGCCAGACGAACATTTGGTAGCGATGACGTGGAGACCGTGGGCGTCGACATCTATCGTGTCGCAGTCGCCGAGGCAGGGCCGCCGTCTGAAGGTTTGGACGGGTCCGTGGCCTCGACGCGGAGTCGCCTAGGACCGCCTCTCCCGCCCTTCCAGGGTCGACGGGCCACGACGGATGCCCTATCTAACGGCGGTGCGATCAGGTGCGATTCTTGGTAGGGTCTGCGAATCCGAGTTCGCCCTTGGCGTAGCGGAGGCATCACAATATGATCGGACTTGAACAGATCTCATCCACATTCACCAACGGGGGTAATAGCAAATGAAAAAGCGAATGGGGAGCCTTGTGGCTTCGACGGCAGCACTAACGGTGCTGAGTTTGATAAGTGCGGGAGGTGGTTTTTCAAGTGCCGGGGCGAGTCCATCCACCCCGGGACCCGACGGACTAGTGGCTCAGGCCACGTCGACGGGAACTGCGGTCTTGCTTGGAACCTCGACACTCGCAGTAGGCGCGACCGAATTTGGCGGCGGGGCCCTCGGCACCACGCCTTCGTCTTCAGGGTTACCAGCCTCGATTCCAGCGGGAGACGGTCCTAGGACTCCCGACGCTGGTACGGACGCGTCAGGTGCAGCCAAGGCTCCCGCGTCCCTATCCACTTCGCAAGGCAGAGGCCACCCATCGGGCGTTCCGTACTCCACGGTCGCCGGTAACCCGGTCGTTGGTGCCTCCAGCGGCCTGACCTCAACCCCCGGGTTGAACGCCTTCGACCAGGGCATCACCCACCCGCAAGGCGGTGGTTTGCCCGGTGTCGATGTGGAGCCGTCCGACCAAGGACTGTGCGCCAGTTCGACCAACAAAATCGAGATCAACAACACGGTGATCTACGTGTATAGCGGCTCAAGTACAACGCCGGAAACGTTGGCGCCGCTTGAGAGCCTGTTCAATACACCCGAAATCTTCGGTGCCGATGGTCCTAGTGACCCGAGCTTGTCGATTCAAGGCGATCCGCGCTGCTTCTACGACAACGCCACTGGTCGCTGGTACGCCAGCCAACTTTGGCTTGACGAAAAAGACGGGACGCCGCAGGGTTGGGCAGGAACTTATCTGGCTGTGAGTCAGACTTCGGATCCAATCGGTACGTGGAACGTCTACTTCATTCCGGACCTGTCAAACCAATCGGGCACGAGCACCTGCAACAACCTTCCAGCGAGCAGTGCCAACTCCAACCCCTGTTTTGGGGATCAGCCACTGCTCGGCGTGGACGGCAACTCGGTCCAGATTTCAACCAATGAGTACTCGATCTTCGGCAATGCTCCGGCAGGACTAGACAACTACTACTTCCTCAGCAAGTCGGCCGTGGACAGCGGCGCCGCCAGCGTCCCCGTCTGGTGGAACGCCCTTGGTTCAGACGTGAGCGCCCCCGGAGGTGCGTGGTACTCGGTCGATCCGGCACAGTCTCCGGACGGAAATTACTTGTCGGCCAACGGAGGAACGAGTTACGCACTGAGCTCGCTTGACTTCACGAACGCGGGTGATTCACGAATTGCCGAGTGGGCGTTCACCAATACGTCCGCCGTCGACAGCTCCGGTTCGATTGGCATCTACGAGGTAACTCTCAGTTCCAACCTCTACGGCTTGCCACCGCTCGCAGCACAAAAGAGTGGCCCGACACCGCTTGGCAACTTCTGGAACGTCCTCAACGGAGCGAAGAGCAAGAAGCCGCTCCCCGAAGGTCCGATACAGACCAATGACGACCGTATGACCACGGCCGCGTTCGATAGCTCTACCGGTGCGCTCATCGGCGCCCTCAACACGGGCGTCAATCAGGCGGTCGGCGGGAAGTCGAGCCGTCCCTACACCGGCGTCGCGTATTTTGTGGTCACACCAACGTGGAGCTCGACCGGTCTCGAGGCGTCCACCCTCAACACCGGCTACATCTCACCGAGTGGCGCGAACGCGTTCTTCCCAGCGGTGTCCATCGCTCCTAACGGGAACGGCGTCATCAACTACGTGTTGACGGGCACCGGTTACTACCCGAGCACGGCTTACTCACTCGTGTCAGCCAATGACACCGTCAGTTCGACGGTGCACGTGGCTGCCGCGGGCGCCGGACCCCAAGACGGTTTCACCGAGTATGAACAGCCGTTCGATCCGCGCTGGGGTGACTACTCCGGTTCTCAGGTAGTCGGCAACACTGTGGTCTTCGCTGGAGAGATGATCAACCAGAGCTGCACGAACGCGCAGTTCCAGGCTGACTTCACATGTGGAAACACCCGCGACCTATTCATCAACTGGGGAACGTCCGTCAACTGGATCACGCCTTAACCTGCCATCCGCCAACCTTCGGCCCTTCGGGGTCGAAGGTTGGCGGATGCCTAATCCATGCGGGGTTTCGACGCGATTTCAATACTCAGCCAGCATCGCGACGACTTTGGAAATACCGTGCAACCATTCGCGATGACTGGTGCGAGTACCTTGTGGGCGATGGAACTTAGGCCGCAGCGCTGACCTAAGGTACGCAGTGATGGTCAAACAGCGAGAGATTCAGTGTCTTGCCTGGCACGGAGCGGCCATCGTGATCCATGACACAGTGAACGTGCCGCGCCAGTCAGAGACTCCTCTAGGGGCGCTCTCGACCAGTGGCGCGAAGGCGACAGTGCGCACGTTCACGGTACTGACGGCGGACCTCGCCGAAGCGAACAAGTCGTAACCCTAGAGGAGGAAATATGGCAGACAACGATCACGAAGTGCCAGTAAGCGCAATGGATCCGTCGTTCTGGCGAGGGATGACCCAGCCACGATTCTCACGGCGACAGGCTTTGGTTGCGACGGGTGTCGGACTGGCATCGGTGTTCGCCGGGGGCATAGCCGGACCAGTGTCGTCCGCGGGCGCCAGCGCTGCAGTCGGTTCCACTTCGTGGTGGGAGAAACAGAAGAAGCACGACGTACTGAATTTTGCGAACTGGCCGTACTACATCGACGTCCTCGCCGGGAAGCACCCTTCGCTCGAGCACTTCACCAAGACGACCGGCATCAAAGTCAATTACTTGGAAGTCATCCAGGACAACTCGTCCTTCTATCAGAAGATCCGTCCGTCGCTCACTGCTGGTCAATACACGGGCTTCGACATCGTGGTGATGACGAACAATGACCCTGAACTGGGGTACCTGATCGAACTCGACTGGCTGATTCCCCTCGACCAGTCGAAGATGCCGAACTTCCACAAGTATGCCGGGCCCCTCATCAAGAGCCCCGTGTGGGACCCCGGCAACAAGTTCACGATGGCCTGGCAGTCGGGTTGGACAGGGGTCGGCTACAACAGCAAGGTCGTCAAGGATCCGGGCACCAGCATCGACATCCTCTTCAGTAAGAAGTACGCCGGCCGGGTAGGCATGCTGACCGACCTCTTCGAACTCGGCAGCGCTGGCCTGCTCGCCATCGGGGTCGAGCCGGCGAAGTCCACCGAGTCGGACTGGGTCAAGGCCGCAAAGAAACTCCAACTTCAAAAGAGTGACGGTATTGTCGCCTCCTACTACGACCAGAGTTACATCGAGCACCTGAAGAACGGCGACGTCGTGGTCTGCCAGGCCTATTCGGGTGACATCTTCCAAGCGGACCTCAACAGCAAATACCGGAACCTCGCCTTAATGCTCCCTGACGAAGGGGCCATGCTCTGGACGGACAACATGTGCATACCGGTGCACGCACAGAACCCGGTCGACGCAATGACGGCGATGGACTACTTTTACAGCCCGTTGACCCAGGCCGTCGTCGAGTATTACAACGATTACATCTGTCCAGTTCCGGCCGCTAAACAGCAGTTGCTTCACCCCACCGGCTGGGACAAGGCCGCGCTGGCGTCACTAAAGCCTGAGATCGGACTCGCGACGTCGGTGACTGCCGATTCGAACCTCGTGTTCCCCGACGCCGCCCGAGTGAAGGACTCCAAGCCCTACCGCGTCTTCACGAACCAAGACGAGATCAACACGTGGACCAACCTCTTCCTCCCGATCATTCAGGGGGCGTGAAGGGCCACCGAGCCTTATCGCGAACCGAACTCAGCGTCCAACTAGGTCCGCGGCAGCTTCAGCGAATACCTCGGAATGGTGATCAATGTCAGCCGTCGAAGTGACCGGGCACATCAGGGCCATATTGTGGAACGGCGTCATAAGGATCCCACGGTTGAGTGTGAATAAGTGCATGTACTGATCCAATTCAAAGTCAGCCGCCGCAGCCGATTGACCGCCATTTTGCGGTCCAGGACGGACGAAGCGGTACTCTGAGCGCGCCCCAAGCTGTGTGACCGACCAGGGCAAGTCGTTTTCCACAATGATCCGCTCGGCGTCGGCGGTGTAGCGCGTAGCCATCGCTACCATGTCCGCGAACGCAGCTTCCGTCAAGACCTCACCGAGGGTCGCGCGCATCGCCGCTGAAGAAAGCGCGTTACCGGCGAGGGTCCCCCCGACGCCACCCACATCACCGAGACCGGCGGCGCCCGCATTCTCGCGCACCGAGGTGGCGACCTCCTCCGAAAGTCCGTAGGCGCCACAGGGGATACCGCCACCGATCGACTTTCCGATCACGAAGATGTCTGGGATCAATCCGTCGCGAGCCGTCATGCCCCCGGGTCCCGCTGAGATCGTGTGCGTCTCGTCGATCATGAGCAGCGCACCGTACTTCGTCGCCAATTCGCGCAGTCCCTCGTGAAATCCTGGCGCGGGTAGCACGATCCCGATGTTGGTCAGGGCCGGCTCCATCAGAATCGCGGCGACATCGCCGTGAGCGAGCTCGCGCTCGACGGCCGCGAGATCGTTCCATTCGACGACTCGAGTCGTCTCGATCGGATCTACCCCCGGGGCCACGTTGTCCGGACGGCTCATTTGTTGGCCATTGGGCCCTACGATGACGAGCGTTTCGTCCACCGAGCCGTGATAGCAGTAGGAAAATACGAGCAGCTTCGACTTGCCCGTCGCCAGACGAGCCAGTCGGATCGCCCAACGATTGGCGTCTGTCGCGCTCAACGTGAATGACCACTTCGGCAATCCGAAGCGCCTCGTCAACTCCTCGGCTACCCACTCAGCGTCTTCGGTCGGCAGCATGGCAGTGATACCGCCCAATGTCGCCATTCTTTGCGTCACCGCCCGAACTGTCGGCTCCGGCGAGTGACCCGCCATCGCCCCGGTATCTCCAAGGGCGAAGTCGATGTAGGTCAATCCATCAACATCGGTGACCTTATTGCCCTTCGCCGACGCGAGCGCCAGCGGAAACCCGCCCGACCACTGGGTCATCCAGGTCATCGGCACGCGACCAAAGAGATGTTCTGCCCGCTGGTGTACCCCTAATGACAAAGGGTGTTCTGCGTGAAAGCGAGTTCGCTCACGTTCGAGCAATTCAGTCAAGCGATTCCGATCGACCACGGTACTGCACCCCACCATTCCTCTAAGGCGAAAATTATTTCGCTTTTCAATTTGTAGGGGGCGACGATCAACGCTCAGCGGCCCGCCTGATTTCGAGAAATGGTACCACGGCGTTGGGAGATGCCAACAAGAGCGAAGGCCCGCTGATTAGCGGCTCGGACTACTTGATGTGAACGCCAGAAATCGCGCGAGCGATAATCAATCGCTGAATCTCACTGGTACCTTCAAAGATCGTGTAGATCTTGGAGTCACGGTGCCACCGTTCGACGGGGTACTCACGGATGTAGCCGTAGCCGCCGAGGATCTGAATGGCTTCCTCGGTAACTTTGACGGCCGTTTCGCCGGCATAGAGCTTGGACATCGAGCCTTCGCCGTTAAGAAACGGTTTACGAGTCGCGGCCATCCACGATGCTCGCCAGATGAGTAGTCGTGCCGCATCAATGTGCATCTTCATGTCGGCGAGTTTGAAGGCAATCGCCTGGTTCTCGATGATCGCGCGACCGAACTGCTTTCGCTCTTTGGCGTAGTCAAGGGAGAACTCGTAGGCGGCGCGAGCGATGCCCAGCGCCTGAGCCCCCACGGCCGGTCGACTGGCCTCGAAGGTCGCCATGGCGGCCTGGCTCTGGGAGCGCTTGCCTTCGCGAGCTCGAGCGATCTTCTCGTCGAGTTTCTCCTTGCCGCCCAGCAAACAGCGTCCGGGAATCCGACAGTCTTCCAGGACCACTTCGCCGGTGTGGCTGGCGCGAATGCCCATCTTCTTGAACTTCTGGCCGAGTCGGATGCCCTTCGTGCCATCGGGCACGATAAACGACGCCTGACCTCGACTGCCGAGTTCGGGCTCGACCGAGGCGACGATGACATGGAGGTTCGCGATACCTCCATTTGAGATCCAGGTCTTGGTGCCGTTGAGGACCCACTCGTCGTTCGCTTCGTCGTAGACCGCCCGCGTGCGAAGTGACGACACGTCGCTGCCGGCGTCGGGTTCTGAGACCCCGAAGGCCGCGAGTTTGAGGTCGTCAGGCGTCCCGTAACACTGGGGCACCCACTCCATGACCTGTTCGGGCGTGCCGTTGGCGACGATGGCGGCCACTCCGAGCGATGTTGCCATCAGGGCCATCGTCAAACCTGCGTCGCCCCAACTCAACTCTTCGGTCGCGATCATCAGCGAGAGTCCGGTCTTGTCGTTGAAGGCGTTCATCATGAAGTCGAGTGAGTAGATGCCGACTTCGGCCGCCTCCTGGATGAACTCCCACGGCGTTTCTTCGCGCTCGTCCCACTCGGCCGCGATGGGGCGCATCTTGTTGAGCGCGAAACCATGCACCCACTCCTGCAGCGTTTGTTGATCGTCGTTCAATTCCATTGAGAAGTCGCTCATGCAGATCCTTCGAGTTCGTTCACGCTGTACTCGCGAGTAACGCTCGTACTTTAGGTGACGGCGCGACAAAAAGAAGAACCGCCGCCCGAAGGCGGCGGTTCCTACTACTAAAAGATTTGGTTAGTTCAAGACGACGCGCTTGGCGAGTGGTCCTCGATCGCCCGGCTCGATGTCAAACTCAACGGTTTGACCTTCGACGAGCGTCTTACGACCTTCTCCTTGAATCTCCGAGTAGTGCACAAAGACGTCAGGTTGGCCATCAACAGCGATGAATCCCCAACCCTTTTCGTCGTTGAACCACTTGACGGTTCCTACAGCCACTGTGGGCCTCCTTGTTTCTTTTGGGACCGATTTTCGTCGGTCCCGGAGGGAACCACAACGGCAACCTCAACTTCCCAGCCTACTTGAGAACCCTTGGCCCTCCAAATGTTTTTAGGGGCGGCGAATGAGGGTTCCCGCCGAAGAGTCCTCCACGATCCAGCCCAATGTAACTAATTCGTTACGAAGTCGATCCGCCTCGACCCAGTCCTTCGCGTTTCGCGCGATGTCGCGCTTTATCACCAGGTCAGCACTCACTACGTCGATCTCATCCTCACGTGCGTGCAGCGCGAGACCCATTGCCCCGAAGAGAGCATTTATCGCATTCGCGAGGTTCTGAGCTTTCGTCGCATCGCCGGCGTCAGCGGCTGAATTGGCGGCCGCGAGCGCATCAAAGAGGAGCGCCACGGCGAGCGGAGTATTGAGATCCTCATCGAGCACTGCTCCTACTTCTTGGTAGAGCGCCTCGCCGTCGCCCACCCACTCGAAGTTCGAAGCGACTTCGAGTGTTTCGCCAGCCAGCTCCGGTAGGGCGAAACGACGAGCGAGCGCGTCGATACGCGCCAGAGCACGCTCGGCGTCGGCGATCGTCTCTGGTTTGACTTCAATGGGTGATCTGTAATGCGAGCGCAAGACCAGGAGTCGGTACGCCCTCGGATCAGAGGTTTCGGCCAGGTGCGTGAGCGACGTGAAGTTGCCGAGCGACTTGCTCATCTTCTCGTCGCCCACCATCACCCACCCGTTGTGGCTCCAGTGTCGCGAGAAGACGCGTCCGGCGGCGACGGCCTGGGCTCGTTCATTCTCGTGATGGGGGAATTTCAAGTCCAGTCCACCGGTATGAAGATCGAAGTTGTCCCCCAAGAGACCGAGCGACATGACCACGCATTCGGTGTGCCAACCGGGACGTCCGTCGCCGAAGGGTGCCGGCCAACTCGGCTCGCCGGGCTTCGCGTTCTTCCACAAAGCGAAGTCGAGCGGCGAACGCTTCTCGTCGACGGCTTCGACGCGTGCGCCTGCGCGAAGACTGTCGAGCGGTTGACCGGCGAGCAGTCCGTAATCCGGGACTCGCGAGACGTCGAAGTAGATGCCGTCACTGATGGCGTAGGCGATATCGAGCGCGAGGAGCTCGTTGATCAGTTCGATCATCTCGGGGACGTACTGCGTGGCGTGCGGCGCCTCGTCGGGTCGAGCCACCCCAAGTTGGTCCATCGCGTCCCACCACATGGCCTCGTACGTGTCGACGACATCGGAGGTGGTGCGGTGTTCTTGTTGCGAACGCGCGATGATCTTGTCCTCGATGTCCGTGATGTTGGACACGAAGGTGACGTCTAGCCCTCGAAAGGTGAACCAACGCCGCGCCACGTCCCACACAAGGGTGAATCGGCCGTGTCCGAGGTGAGGCAGATTGTCGACCGTGGGACCGCAGACGTACATCGAAACTCGCCCCGGATCACGCAGGATGAGCTCGCGGACTTCGCCGTCGACCGAATCGTAGAGCCGAAGCATTGTTCTAAACTACGCCAACCGTGGAAGACGCTCTCACCCCGACGCACCGACGAGTGCCCGATCAGCCCACCGTTGACGGGCTGGAGGAGCGCTGGATAACGCACTGGGACAAGGAGCACGTTTACCGCTTCAATCGCGACGCCACCAGGGAAACGGTCTTCTCTATCGATACGCCGCCGCCGACGGTGTCCGGAACACTGCACGTCGGACACGTCTATAGCTACTCGCACCCCGACATCGTCGCTCGCTTCTGGCGTATGCGCGGCAAAGACGTCTTCTATCCCATGGGCTGGGACGACAACGGACTTCCGACTGAGCGCCGGGTGGAGAACTTCTACGGTGTGCGCTGTGACCCGTCGCTCCCCTACGACGCGAAGTACCGACCACCGGAGAAGCCCGCCAAGCAAAAGGAATCGATCTCTCGCAAGAACTTCGTCGAGCTCTGCCTCGAGCTGACCGCCAAGGACGAAGAGGCCTTCAAAGATCTCTGGCGAGCCATCGGGGTGAGCGTCGACTGGGGCTATGAGTATTCAACGATCTCTAAAGAGGCACAGGGCGTGAGCCAACGGGCCTTTTTGCAGATGTTGGCGCGCGAACAGCTCTATTCGGCCGAAGCACCGACCCTTTGGGACATCGATTTTCGTACCGCGGTCTCCCAAGCTGAACTCGAGGACCGCGAGCAGCCAGGCGCCTACCATCGCATCGCCTTCGACCGTGCCGACAACACCGGCACCGTTGACGTCGACACGACGCGCCCCGAGATGCTGGCGAGTTGCGTGGCGTTGGTCGCGCATCCTGATGACGAGCGTTACCAGCCGCTGTTCGGCATGTTGGTCGTGACGCCGCTCTTCGGGGTCGAGGTACCCATCCTCGCCCACGAATTGGCCGACCCAGAAAAGGGAACCGGCATCGCCATGATCTGCACCTTCGGCGACACGACCGACGTGGTGTGGTGGCGCGAACTCAACCTCCCCACTCGGGCTCTGATCGGTCGCGACGGACGATTTCTTCCCGCCGATTTCTCAGATGAAAGTTGGCCCGTTCGTGACGCCGAGCTGGCCCAGGACTTCTACGACCGCGAGGTGCTCGGAAAAACGGTCAAGCAAGCTCGCGCAGCCATGGTCGATGGCCTTCGAGCAACGGGAGCACTGATCGGCGACGTGCGCGAGATCACTCACCCGGTCAAGTTCTACGAGAAGGGCGAACGACCACTTGAAATCGTCACGTCGCGCCAGTGGTTCGTGCGAACGCTCGAACAACGCGACGAACTCTTGGCGCGCGGCGAAGAACTCAGGTGGCATCCGGAATACATGCGTCACCGTTACCGTTCATGGGTTGAAGGACTGAACGTCGACTGGAATATTTCGCGTCAGCGATTCTTCGGCGTGCCGTTTCCAGTGTGGTACCCCGTGGATGCCAGCGGCGAAGTCAACTTCGACCATCTGCTCGTTGCCGATGAAGAGACCTTGCCGATCGATCCATCCAGTGACGTGCCGGCCGGCTACCGCGAAGATCAACGAGGCGAGCCCGGAGGATTCGTCGGCGATCCGGACGTGATGGACACGTGGGCTACGAGTTCACTTTCGCCCCAGATCGCCGGTCGCTGGGGTACGGACCTCTTCGCCCGGGTCTTTCCCATGGACCTTCGGCCTCAGGGTCACGACATCATCCGCACCTGGCTCTTTGCCACGGTCGTGCGGAGTCAACTCGAGTTCAACTCACTTCCATTCAGTGATGCCCTGATCTCCGGATTCATCGTGGACCCGGATCGAAAGAAGATGAGCAAGTCCATTGGCAACTCCGTCACGCCGATGCCGCTGGTCGAGCAGTACGGGGCAGACGCCTTGCGATACTGGGCAGCCGGCGGTCGCCCCGGATCAGACCTCGCCTTCGATGAGAGCCAGTTGAAGATCGGTCGACGTCTCGGCATCAAGATCCTCAACGCGTCAAAGTTCGTCCTCGGACGCCTCGACGACGAGATTCCCGGACCTTCAGATGTCACGGAGCCGATCGACCTGGATCTCCTGGGGATGTTGTCAAAGCTCATCACCGCCACCACCGATGACTTCGAGGACTACGACTACGCACGCGCCCTCGAGCGCACCGAGAGTTTCTTCTGGTCGTTCTGCGACGACTACGTCGAATTGGTGAAGATCCGCGCCTACGGCGACACGAATGACGGCCCCACGAAGTCCGCGCGCGCCACACTGGCGATCACGTTGTCCGTGCTGCAGCGTCTCTTCGCACCGATCATGCCCTTCGTCACCGAAGAGGTGTGGCACTGGTGGCACGATCCATCGATCCACTCGTCACCGTGGCCCACCTTGAACGAACTCCCAACAGTTGAGGCCATGGGCGCAGGCTCGACGTATGGACCGGCCACGGAGGTGCTCGAAGCGATTCGCCGTGCCAAGAGTTCCGCGAAGGTCTCTCAGCGCGCTGAGGTCGCCTCGGTTACCGTTCGTGCGCCGCAGGAGTTTCTCGCAGCGATTGCGCTCTGTGAAGATGACGTCAAAGCCGCAGGCGTCGTGGCGTCACTACTGACGCGCGAAGAGGCTGATTTGTCGGTAGACGTAAACCTCGCTGAGGCGTAGTCCCGCCGAAACCATCAAGCGCCGAACTGCACAGTCGACGTCTCCTGCCACAACCAAGTCTGAGCCTCTGGTTATTTAAGGATCTCACCCGTTGCAACGCTTCGTACGAGGACCCGGTCCTCGGTCACGTCATAGATCGCGAACTGGTCCCACACTTTGCCAAGTTCCCTCGCAAATTCGATACTCCTATCGAACAGGGCGAAACCTTCTTCGCCCGGCCATGCGCCTGAAGGATCACGACTGATGGTGTGACGATGTTGCACGCCACGTCGCTTCAAGTCAGCCAAGAGTTTGCTTCGCCTTGCAGCGTTCTCGTCAACGGCCAGCACGTTGCTGAATGGATTATCCGATGTCAAGACGGTGAAGGGCCCGAGTTCTCGGGCGGCATCTTGCGCATTCATCCACTCACCTTCCGTGACTTGCACGACCAATTCGGACGGCGGGACTTGATAGCTGTCAACGAGCGAAGACGTCAGTCGAGGGCGACGAACCACCGATTCAGCGAAGGCGATCGCCGCTCGCGTCGTGGCTGACGTGCGAGGGCTGGCTGTCAGGTCAAACGCGTGTTGGGTAAAGGGCAGCTCGATGTAATACATCGGTGCATGAGCCACCTCGCGGAACTTCTCGACGAAGTCTCGCGCCACATGGACATCGACCAGTGTGTCGGTTCGCCCTTGGACGGCGAAGAACGGAGGCGCATCGGGCCGAATGAATTCGAATGGCGACAAACTCTGATACAGCGCCTCATTGCCTTCGAAGGGCACTTGGACTATCCGATTTTCGAGTAATTTCCGCAACCCCAATCCCAGTCCACGCCAGTGTTCCTCGTCCCCCGTCATCTCCAGAACGCCGTAGAAGGACATTGCGCCGCGCACGGACCAATCGGTGACGTCGGCCATATCAGCCGGTCGCCACGCGGCGTCGTTCGCGCAAAGGGCCACCAGAGCGGCAAGTTGACCCCCCGCCGACGCGCCCGCGATGACGATCAACTCTGCGTCGCCACCGTAGGTCGCGATGTTCTTCTTCACCCAGCCGAGCGCCCGGTTGACGTCTTCGATCTGCGCTGGCCAGGGATTACGAGGGGCCAAGCGGTAGTTCGGTACGACGGCGATCCATCCTCGACGCACGAATTCGTGCAACATCGGACGGCCCTGCTCGCGCTTGTCACCCATCATCCATGAGCCTCCGTGAACGTAGAGGACCACTGGTGCGTGCAACGGTGTGGTGGACGTGCGCCAGACGTCGAGCTTCTGGCGAGGCAGTGGCCCGTAGGCGACGTTCTTCACGAGTTGCATGTCGCGCGGATGAAATGGGATCTGCAGCGCCGTGCGCCACCAGGAACCGAACGCGTCCCCAGCTGAACTCAAGATCGTCAACGGTTCGATAGGCGCGTTCGCCATCGAAAGGCGCACAATCCGCTTCGCGTAGAGCGCGATGGAGATCAGCGCCAGGTTCTCAAGGACGACGACGATTCCGAGGGCCACGACCACAAGACCGATCCACGTCGTTCGCGGCCATCCCCACCACGCCAACACTCCCCAGAGGGCACCCTGCGTCACGATGGCTTGGACCGGCAGCTCGCCCGCCGCCCAGCCCACGGGATAGGCCAGGATCGCGGCGAGACCCCGTCGACCAGGTCGCAGTGCGGTCGCCGCGGAGAGCACGAGGAACGCACTCACGAGCGCGACGAAATAAGCCATCCGTCTAGTCTGACGGTTTCGCGGCAGGGTGTTGCGGTACCTAGGCTTTATCTCATGTCGACCTGGCCCTCTTCGCTCGAACAACTGCGCGGCACGATCGGGATTTGGACCTTCGCGCACGAGACACTGCCTGCCGATCGAAGCGGCGACATCGCGTCGGAACTGGAGTCACTCGGGTACTCGGCGATGTGGTTGCCCGAGGCGTGGGGCCGCGAGGCTTTCACGAACGCTGGACTGATGCTTCGCGCCACGTCGTCCTTGATCGTCGCCACCGGCATCGCCAACATCTGGGCGCGCGACGCAGTCGCGGCGGCCAACGCCGCCAAGACCCTCAACGCTGCGTACGAGGACCGATTCGTCCTCGGGCTCGGCGTGAGCCACCGTCCGCTCGTCGAACGACTCCGCGGTCACGACTACACAGCGCCGGTTGAGGCGATGCGCGACTACCTGAGCGCGATGGACGCCGCTCCGATGAGAGCGCCCGAAGGTGAGCGGCGCTACGCGAGAGTCATCGCGGCCTTCGGGCCCAAGATGCTCGAGGTCGGGGCCACATTGACTGACGGCGTTCACCCGTATCTCGTGACGCCCGAACACACCGCTCGAACCCGAGCAGCTGTCGGTGACAAGTTTGTCGGCGTCGAGCAGGCCGTCGTGTTCGGACAGAGCCGCGAGGAGTACTTGAACCGCGCCCACGCTCACCTGGGGTTTTACACCGGTCTGGAGAACTATACGAACAGTTGGCGTCGCCTCGGATTCGTTGACGAGGACTTCGTGCGCGGCGGATCCGAGAGGCTCTGCGAGGCGTTGGTCGTCCACGGCGACGAGAGCGCAGTGATGGAACGCGTACACGAACATCGCCTGGCCGGCGCCGATCATGTCTGTCTTCAAGTATTGGGCGACGAGACGAACGCTCCCCCGTATGACGAATGGCGACGTCTGGCTTCGCTCAATCAATGAGCATTAAGGCTTAACGCCTGTCGCCACCGGGTCCGTAGACGACGACATCGCCGTCGCGCGTACGCGACGAACCGCGCAGCAATCGCATGAACGACCCGACGATGAACAGGGTGGCGAACTCGAGCCCACCGATGAGCACCCAGCCGATCGTTATCCAGAAGAACCCGACGAAGAGGCCCTTCAAGAATCCGTCGCGCACCATCGCTGCAATCCATAGTGACACCCAGGCGACCATCCAACTCACGAACGGCGCTACGAATGCCGCCGCCACCCGACGCCGAAATCCTAGGTAGATCCCGAAGAGCGCCGTCGCCCCAAAACCGACCCACAACGCGTCGTGATGCGCTCCGTGGCTCGCTTCGACCATGAAGATGACGACAGCCATCACGATCGACCACACGATCATGGGAGCCGTCACGTTGCCGCGGGCCCGGTTCTTAACTTGAATGAACACCGTACTCACGGAGCCAATTTAGTCATTGGGCGCGAAGGCAGCATCAATTCTTAGACGGTACGCTGCATTCGTGACCCTGGGCGTCCTCGCACTACTCGGCTCGGGCGAGACCGCCCCTGGCATGACCAAAATCCATCGGGAACTCCTTAAGCCGTTCAACGACGTTCGGGCGGTCAATCTCGACACCGCCTACGGATTCCAACAGAACGTCCCCCAGATGAGCGAGAAACTCGAGGATTACTTCAAGACTTCACTCCACGTCGCCTTGACAACCCTGCACTTCGGCTCCTTCGCTAAATCAAGTGAGCTCGAGCGGACCCTCTTCAAGCAACAGGTCCGCCAGGCCGACTACGTCTTCGCCGGTCCAGGCAGTCCGACATATGCGCTCTCTCAGTGGGCACCGTTGCACTTTGGCGACGATCTCCTCGACGTACTCAATCACAGTGGCACGCTGTGTTTCGCCTCAGCGGCAGCACTCACTCTCGGAGCCTTCACGGCGCCTATCTACGAGATCTACAAGGTGGGTGCGGAAGAACCCCACTGGCGAGAGGGCCTCAACATCCTCGCAGCATTTGGTCTCAACTGCGTGGTAATCCCTCACTTCGACAACAACGAAGGCGGTAACTACGACACCCGGTACTGCTACTTGGGCGAGAAACGGCTGCTCGATCTCGAAGCCGCACTCCCTGACGGTGTCGCAACCTTGGGGGTCGATGAACACACGGCGCTCATCATCGATTTCGCAGAGAGCACCCTGTCAGTGAAGGGCCGATCCAATGGGTACTGGCGTCTTAACGGTGAAATGCGAGTCCTCGAAAACGCCTCAACGACCCAGCTCGACGAATTGACCAGCGTTCGTTCTTCAGGCGTACGAGCACCGGCGGTCGAGATTCAATCGACTAAAGGAAGTCCAGTTGAACTGGCAGAGATCGTCGCGGAGCGAAGCGACGCCAGTCTCGAAGCACTCGCGCAACTCGTACAACTTGCGTCAACGGGCGGTGAAGGGTTTATCGACCCGGCCGATCTCGTAGAGGGCGTCCTTCGCGCCCGCGTAAGTGCGCGCTCAGCGGGCCAGTACGAACTTGCCGACGATCTCCGAGACGCACTCGTCAAGGCCGGCATCGACGTACAAGACAGTCCCGAAGGTACGCAGTGGTCTCTTAGACGACCACAACGCTAGATCCAACGAAGTAGACGTCTCGTCCCGCCAAGAAGATACCGCGGATGCTTCGATGCCCCCTTCCCGAGGGAAGGGGGCATCGAAATGAATCGAAAGATTAAGACTTAACGAAGGCTGAACTTCACTGACGCACGCTTGCCATTCGCCAGGATCACCGTCATAGAGTGCACGCCCGTCCTGGCCGTGGCGGACACAGTGACGATAACGCGCAGGGTTCGGCCGGTGTCTTGAGTGACCCTGGCGCTGAAACCACCGACGTTGGCGATGATGCGCGGACGACCGGTGAACCCGGAGCCGATCAAAGTGATTGTCTGCGTTCGCCCGACGAAAATCGAACCGGCGACGCGAGTCACCTTAAAGGGCAGTACAAACGTGACCGTTGTCGCCGCCGAAGAGACCGCGATGTAGGTCGTGGTTCCAGCCTTGGTCGCCGTCACTAGACACGTGCCAGCTCTCGCAGCCTTCACCGCGCCGCCAGAGACCGAGCATCCAGCAGTACCGGAGGTGGTAGTCAACGTAACGGCACCGGCGCCGGTGCCGCCGCTCGTCTTGATCGCGAGAGGCGTACCCACCAAGCCCTTGAGTGAAGTAATGCTCAGGGCAGCCTGGGCAGTTCCCACAGTCGTCGTGGCAGCGGCCGTAGTGAGAGCCCTAGTGGAGTCAGTGGCCGTTAGAACACAAACCCCAGTGTCGCTGACTGACAGCAGACTGAATGTCGCGACGCCAGCGACAGCGACGCCGGTCGTGGTGCCTCCCAGCGTGCACGGCGACGCAGCAGTAATGGTGATGGTGTCATTCGTACCGGTGCCAGAAGTGATCACGTTGCCGTTGGTGTCCTCGACGGATACCTTGAAAGTCGTCAGCAGCGTTCCTGCCGTGGTGACAGTTGTGGGTGGTGCCGTCGTGAACACAACCTTGGTCGCGGCCCCTGCCAACACTGTCACCAAGTTGCTGGTCGCGGTAGCAAGGGTTCGTGTAGCGTCCGCGGCAATCAACGTGCAGGAAGCCCCGGTTTTAATCGCTAACGCGTTGAAAGTCGCAACGCCAGCGACCGCGACAGCACTCGTCGTACCTTCAAGCGTGCATGCCGACGTAATGGTAACTGTGTCGGTGGAACCAGTTCCGGAAGCGACGGTAATGCCATTACTTTCCTCAATCGAAACCGCGAACGATGGCAACACCACCCCGGCAGTAGCGCTGGCCGGCGGAGCGGTCGAAAACCCAACCTTAACTGGCGTCGACGAAGCAACTGTGATCGCGGCGCTGATTACGGGAGTAAAGGAATTATCTGGGGACAGGGTGTCGGTGGCGGTAAGTGCGCAACTCGTTCCCGTTGCGACGTTCACGTTACTGAACGTTGCCACGCCGTTGACTGCAGCGACGCTATCCGTACCTGCAACGCTGCACCCAGCTGAGGCCGTTGTGATGTTAATCGTGTCGACGGCGCCGGTTCCCGTGGTGACGACATTTCCAAAGGTGTCCTCCACTGAGACTTTGAAAGTCGTCAGAGGGGCGCCGAGCGTTGCGTCGGCCGGTGGAGCGGTGGTAAAGGCAATTTTGTTGGCGGCGGCAGCACTAACTACGACGGGCGGAGTGCTTGACCCCGACGTCAGGCCACTCGTCGTCGAGTCCGTCGCAGTAAAGGTGTAAGTGCCTGCAGTGTCGATCACAAGAGAAGAGAAGGTTGCCACGCCATTGACTGCAGCAACAACGTTGCCAGTCATTGACGGGTTCCCATTGGCGACCAGGGTGATGACGTCAGTTGAACCCGCTCCCGAAGTTTCGACGTTCCCCACCGAGTCTTCAACTGAAACCGCAACAGTGGTCAAGCCGGTGCTTGATCCCGCAGTGGCCGTCGACGACGGATTCCCCGTAAACACGAGCTTGTTTGGTGCGCCCGCGGCCGATGCTGGAGCTGCAGCAAAGACTGTCAGACCCGCCAACATAAGCGCTGACGTTGCTCCGACGACTACAAGTGACTTCATGAAAGTTGCCAAGGAGCGATGGCCAGCTTTTTGTAATGTTGAATTCATTGTTGGATTCCACCTATGCACTTCCCGTCAGGCGTGATGCCTAAAACACGTGCTTATCGGGTACTAGTTGTACTAGTTCAAGCATAGGCAGTGGCCGAGAGACTCGTCTTGCTGTTGTGTTACAGTTCCCCGTCAATTGCCTGAGAATGTCTGAGCCGATGGCCTTCCTATTAAGGATGCGAACTCTATTTTCACCACCGCTTGAAGGATCAACATTTCTTCAACAATTTTTCAAATAAACAAATAGTGCAACTCAAACTCGTTTGCTTCACTTCGAATCTCACCGAACAGAAAGGAATGGCCCCCTCTTTCGAGGGGGCCATTCCTTTACTGCATGGAGTGAGTTACCGAACTAGTGAGTAATGCACCTTGCCGTGGTTAGCACCCTGCGAGACGGTGAACGTCTTTACGCCTGGTGCAGTTGTGGCACGAGTGGTCACTCGAACGGTGAGTCGCGTACCGGTGTCATGGGAAACAATCGCCCGCGTCCCAGGTGCGCTGCTCGTGATGTGTGGCTGTCCGTGGAAGCCCGAACCAATGATTGTCACGCTGACCGTACGGCCTACAACTGCGTGGCCGACCACTCGAATTACGCGGAACGGCACTGGCTTCTTCGGTGGTGGAGGCGTTGCCGCGGCGAGAATCACCGTGGAGGCAGTGCCGCCGTCAGGGTTCGTCACGATCATGTTCGATGCTGTCGACTGCGCGACACCCAGGGTGCAGCTCACCGTCAGCGACGTCGCGGACACGAATGTCGTGGCCCCGCAACTTCCGTTGGCGGAGATGCTCACGACTGAACTCGCCGTGTAGCCCGTACCCGTGAGGGTGAAGTTGGTTGTCGCTCCTGCGAGACCCGTTGAAGGCGACACGCTAGTAATGACCGGACCTGCGTCGATGGTAATCGGGAACTGGAAGGGTGAAACCTTAGCAAATCCACCATCCGTATTCGTCACCGTGTAACCAACAGCAGTGTTCGTGTCACCCGCGGCAACGGCAACCGTTGCCGTGATGGACGTACCAGCCGCGTTGACCGCGGTCACTGTCACAGTGACGTTGGGGTCAGCAACACCGGCGGTGTTGGTGAAGGCCGTAACCGTGGCACCAGTGGCGAAACCTTCGCCGTGGATGACGATTCCCTGAGCCGTGGCACCAACGCCAACACCTGACGTACCCGTCGTGGCGTAGGTAACAGCTGAGGTCACAGCAGGAGGTCCGTCAACCGTGAGGTCGAATGGCGTCGATAGAACGTTGACGCCAGCCGAAACGACTTGCGACAGCACGATCGAGTCAGTCGAAGAAGCCGTGGTGACGTCAGCCGCGCTAGGCGAAGCCGTGACGACAAAGTTGGCTGTAGTGGCGCTCACGAATGAGAGGATTCCGCGCAAGGTGCCGTGGAACACACTGGTACCTGACAACGTCATCGTGTTCGTGAAGCCGGTACCCGTCAAAACGATGACCGTTCCCACTGGCGCGCCTTCGACGATCGCTGCAGGCGCAGCCGAAGTAATTGACGGACCCGCAACGTAGAGACCGTCAGCGAATGCTGCGCTCGCTTGGCCACCGTTGGTAACCGTCACACTGTCAACACCGGCGACGGCGTTGGTACCAACCGTGACGACACAGGTCAAGGACGTACCACCGCTTGAGGTGCAACTGTTAACAGTCACAGCCCCGTCAGAGAAGGTAACGATACTGCCGCTACCAAATCCAAGACCAGTCAACGTCACTGAAGAAGCCGCTGAGCCAGGAACAATGGCCGTGGCCGCAGTCGCGCTCGATGCCGTAACAATCGGTGCGACAGCACTTGATTCCCCGACGCCCAAGGCATTAGCCAAAGTTTGAGACTGTCCGTTTCCGTCCGGAATTCCAGCTGGAGCGCCGGTCACCGGTGGGTTAAGAACCGTGACAGCACAGCGGGTTGGGCTCGCGAACGCGGTTGCGATTGTGCCGGTGACCGTCAAGGTCGTCGGGCTCACAAACGTGGCGTCTCCGAAAGTGTCAGTACCGAATGTAAGGGTATTTGACACGCATCCTGCGCTTGGCGTAACACTCGCACCGAACTCAAAGCCCGAACCGGTGATCGTCAGCGTACTGCTGCCGGCCGCCTGGGCGATTTCTGAAGGTGAAACTTCACTTATGGTCACTGCTTCGACCTGGAAATCACCATTAAGCACAGCCGTACCACCGTCAGGGTTCGTGACCGTAATGTTGTAGAACCCAAGGGTTGCTGCGCCGCTCGTGACCGAGTTAGTCGGCGTGACAGAAACCGTCAACGATCCGTCGGCGTTCAAGGTCGAAGCTCCGACCTTCAGACTCGTGCCGTCGGATTGGCTCACAAATGAAACTGTCGCGCCACTCTCAAACGCATTAGCGGTCGAGTCCGAAAGGGTCACCGACTGCGCACTCTGCGTTACACCAATGAAGTCTGGTGACACAGTGTCGAATACTGGAGCGGAAGAAATCGTGAACGCATTGGTTAGCGTCAAGCCTGCTCCGGTGTTCGTGGCGTCAACCAAATTCACGCCGTCCAAACCGGTTGTGGCGGAACCAGAAACCGCGTAATCACCAGTAATTGTGGTGGTCGAGGCGGTCTCATTGTCATTGGTGAAGGATAAGTTGCCCCCCGTGTCAGTAAGCGTGTCGACTCCTCCGTTACCAGCGAAGCCCACACCCGTCAGCGTGAAGGTGCCTGATGCGCCTTGGCCGACGGTGTTACCAGAGCCCGAGGGCGTGAAGGCAATCGAGGTAATGGACGGCGTCACCGCCGCGCTGGCAGCCGTAGCAACCGCCAAAGGCAGCGCCGCAGCAGCGAGCAAGGCGCCGGCCGCAAGTGCCTTTACCAAGTGGCGTTGTATCCGTCGTGGATTATTCATGGTCAATTCACTCCATTCATAAGGGTCGAACTTCGTCAACCTTTAATTTTAAGATCATGCGGCACTACGTTGAAACTCACAAGGTAGCGCCTCGTGACATAACACGGCCGTTTCCTTAGGACCAAGTATAGGTAACAGGCGCAGTCAAGGAAGGAACGCGAATCACATCTTAAGGCGACTCACTAGGAAGCGTCCTTGATCGACTAGGTTTATCAAAATCCCTGATCGAAAGCGTGAAAAATACACAAGTTGTAAACAACAGTGTCGCGCCTGATGAGAACCGAAATAATCGTAACCATATTGTAAGCCGACGTTTTGAGGATTTTGTTTGAGTATTGGTCGCGAAGCGAGGTCGCATTTCTGGTCCGAGCGATATTAATTGCGAAGACGCAACCCTGACGTTTACGCGATTGGACAAACATCTTTTGAGTCCAAAGACTGGTGGTTGCTTCGCCGAGGGAAGTCGATTGAATTCGAGTAGTTACCGTAAATCAGCGATCAACGCAGTAAGACTATTAATACGTTGCGAGAGGAAGCCGCTTCAATGCGAGTTTTACCTAGGCAATAGCGCAACGGTTCGGCCCCGCCTCTAAGACAAGGCTGTCAGAACCGAGTGCGGCTTGACCCGCGTTTATGCGAGCAATCTGCTTGTAGTTCCCAGGGCGATCCTTGACATTCGTGAGTGCCCAAGCGACAAAGTCGTCCTCGTCGAGGGCGAGTGCAGCAAGTTCGAAGCGAAGGGATCCCAGTTCTCGAGCCACGAACTCGTGCGCCTGGACCGTGACCGAAGGGCCGAAATGGGCCGGAAATACGGTGATTTCATCACTCAGGGGCAGGACTCGCTGGTGCAAGCTCGCGTACAGATGATGGGCAAAAGGCTCCGCCTGATCAGCCAAATCAGGTCGACCGACGCTCTCCAGGAACAGTGTGTCGCCAGTGAAGATCGCATGTTCGCCCAGTTGGTACATCGTCGAACCCTCGGTGTGCCCGGGCACGCTTACCGACGAGACCCGTAGATGAACTCCGGGCATTAATTCGACGGATTTGCCGTCGATCAGTGGTTCAAAATCAAACTGAAAGGGATCGGCTGGATTGAGCCATAACGCTGCGCCGCTCTCGGCCGCCAGATCACGCGCGCCACTTATGTGATCCGCGTGCAGGTGTGTGTCGAACACGTGGCTGATCGTCCAGCCGTGACGCGCCGCCACATCCAAGTACAGATGAGTCTCAAGCGATGGATCGATTACGACGGCATTGGTGCCACCGCCAACGACGTACGACAGGCATCCCTTACCCCGGCGTCGCACTTGCACGACTGTCGCGCCGCCGAAGGTTCCTTCGACTTCGTCGTAGGTCGTAGCCCACGCACCCATGCCGCCTTCGAGGACTTCACTCGCGATGTCGTGATGCGCCAAGATCTCCGCACCCTGTCGCGCCCGAGTGCCGGCAGCGCAGATCACGACGATGCGTTCGTCACGCGGAATTTCGTCGACTCTCTTCTCGAGAGAACCCAGGGGGATGTTGTAGACGCCCGGGATCTTCCACTCGGCAACCTCGTCGACCTCGCGCACGTCGAGCATGAATGGAGAGTCATCGCCGTCAAGCAAAGGAAGAAGCTCATCGGTAGAGATACCTGAGATCAACTCCGAGCGCGCCACGCGAAAAGTCTAGAAGTAGATTCGATAGCAAAGGCGAAGAGCCCCATCGGAGGAACATCATGGTCGAACTACGCAACGTGAACGTCGCCGAGGCGCTCGAGTTATTGGCAGATGGCGCCCTTTTATTGGACGTTCGCGAAGATAACGAGTGGGAGTCCGGCCGAGCGCCGGACGCGGTGCACATCGCTCTCAACGAAGTGCCCGATCATCTCGACGAGTTATCGAAGGATCGTCAGATCGTGTGCGTGTGTCGCTCGGGCGCGCGTTCGGGACGGGCCGCCAATTTTCTGGTCGAACATGGTCGTAACGCGGTGAACCTCGAAGGCGGGATGCTCGCCTGGAGCGCAGAAGGCGAACCACTCGTTGGCGACGAAGGCGAAGCAACCATCATTTAGCACCACTTGGAACCTTCACGCAACCCCATTTAACCCAAAAGTGGAGCGTCGAGGCATTGGCGCTAAATCAGGTGAAGTACTGCGTATACGCGAAGAACTTGGTGACGTCGATGCCTACATGTAAAACTTCCAGAAACACGAGCACGCCTTCGTTGGTTCAGAAGTGCCCCACGACGCATAAGTGTGGAGAGATAATTGCGACGCCGCATAACTGTCCTTCGAGGGCTAGGAATACTGACCACAGGCGCCCTCGTGATCGGTGCACTCGCTTCGCCCGTCGCGGCCTCAGGGATCCTTCCGCCCAACAATCCGACGGCCAATGTTTTGCCCTCGCCCAACTTCCTCTCTAGTGGCTCCTGCCAGGCGAACGCGGTGGCGGCACCGTGTTCGAATCCATGCGTTCGACTCGTCGGAGGGAGTTCCAATCTTCACCCTCAGTTTCCGGCGTTCGACGGCTCGCCTTCCTGCACCAAGTTCATCCTGCGGGCGCTGAACAACGCGCGGTACGACGAGGGCCTTCCGCCGATCGTGTTGCCCACGAACTGGTATCGCCTTCGACCCCAGGAGCAGATCTTCGTCATCGTCGACCTGGAGCGAACGGCCCGAGGACTGCCGCCGTACCTCGGACTCAATCGCCAGATGCACGCTGCCGCACAGAGCGCCGCCGCCCACGAGACCGATCCCGCCTACGCGACCGGCTTTGCCGCGGGTCTCGATCCCCAGGGCGTGCGCGGCATGGGGAGTTCCTTGGCGATGGGTTACGCGGTACTGGAAGCCGACTACGTCTGGATGTACGACGACGGTTGGGGCGGCGCCACCTCATTGACGCCAAACTTGGCGTGCACGTTCGACGGAGCCCTTGGATGTTGGGGGCACCGCGACCAGTTACTCGGTTTCGACGGCCGCTACAACTTCGGCGTAGGACTGCACTGCACCAAATGTGAGATGGGCACAGGGTTCGCGATCGTGAATCACACCGGCTCGTTCACCGGCCTGGTCGAACTTCCCGCTGGTTCACCGCCACCCATGTATTTCACGTGGGCCAAAGACGTCGTGCCCTACTTAACTCCGTAGGATTCCGTTAGGTGGACGTTGACGGTAAAATCTCTTCGTCGCGAATATGACAACTCGTCGCGTAGACGGATTTGGTGATCGCTGTCTCTCAACGTTGTAGTCGGAGGTGTTCCAGAATGGCATTCCGTCGTCGAAGCATATTTCGCCGCCGAGCGAAGCTCAACCTTCGAACACTGATTCGACTCGCTGTCCTCTGCTTGATCGTCATCGTGATCCTGAAATTACTGAACGTAATTTGAAGATCGTCGACAACGGTCGACCAGCCCTGCGCGAGGGCGTGACACTCCACTTGAGCAGTCCCAACGGGATTCGAACCCGTGCCTCCACCTTGAGAGGGTGATGTCCTAGGCCACTAGACGATGGGACCCTGAGCGAAACGACGAAGCGTTTCATTCGCTCGGGGGCAAGGACTCGAACCCTGAATAACTGGACCAGAACCAGTTGTGTTGCCAATTACACCACCCCCGAAGGGCCTCGAAAGCCTACCCGAGTTGGTGAAGATATCGCCAGCGTCGAGTGTGCACTCCGGTCAGTCGAACCACGAATGGAACCGTTGGAATCCAATGATGCGACCAATGCCGACTTCGAAGGTCTCTTTCAAGTAGTACTTCCAGAGCGAGTGCTTCACCGTCGGCGAGTTGCGCACCGGCGACGGATACGGCGACAGTCCTTGGGACGAGCAGATGGCCATGGCGCGGTCCTCGTGGAAGGGATCGGTGACCGTGAGCACGGTCTTGATGTCGTGTGACTTCAACCTCGACAGAATCGTCGCAACATTGCGCCACGTATCGGTTCCCGATCCTCTCAAGATCTTTGCGGCCGGCACGCCGTGTGCTTCGAGATACGTGGCCGATACACCGGCCTCGGTGAATTGATCGCCCGGTCGCTTACCCCCGGTGACGCCGATCCACGGCGCGCGGTCCTTGTGCCACAAATCCAGCGCTTGATCAAGACGGGCCTGCAACTCCGGTGACGGTGTGCCGTTGTCTTCAGTCGTGCCAAAGACCAGGATCCCTTGGGCGTGCTTCGTGGAGTGCTCGTGACCGGTCATCCAGATTTGGACGAAGGTGATCGCGAAGTAGAGGATCACGACACTGATCAATGTCGCGACGATGCGAAGTACGAGTTTTATCGGACCGAAGATCACCCGTCGGCACGAACCAAGGCGCCTCGCAGACGCTGCAACACCGCCTCACGCCCTAACAGTTCCATCGACTCGAAGAGCGGCGGACCGACCAACGTGCCGGTAATGGCGCATCGAATCGGTGCCTGGCTTTTGCGCAGGGCCAGGCCGAGGGTCTCACCTAAGTGCAGCGTCGACTCGTGCAGCGTGGCGGCGTTCCACTCAACCGTGGCGAAGGCGTCGATGGCCAGTCCAAGAACCTTTCGCCCGACCTCATCATTGGCGATGGTCTTTTCGAAGGCCGCGTCATCGAAGGGAACTTCGTCGAGGAAAAAGAAACTCACCATCGCTGGAATCTCGCCCAAGGTCGCGACACGCTCCTGCACCAAGTGAGCGACGCGACCGAACAGTTCCGCGTCGAACTGCAGATGTGTCCACGGCACTTCGCGGTCACTCGGTCGCCACTCACTCAACCACGGTGCGACCCAGGGCGTCGCGGCCTCCACGAACTCGTCCAATCTCATGGCTCGGATGTACTCACCGTTGATATGCGTCAACTTCTTCACGTCAAAGAAGGCTGGCGAGTGTGAGACATCTTCGAGGCGAAACTGCTCGACGAGGGTCGCGCGCGGCACGATCTCTTCTTCGCCGCGAGGACTCCATCCGAGGAGCGCCAAGTAGTTGACGAATGCCGTAGCCAGGTAGCCCTGATCGTGATAGGACTCGACCGCCACGGGGTCCTTGCGCTTGGAGAGCTTCTTGCGCTGTTCGTTCACCAGCATCGGCAGGTGAGCGTAGAGCGGCACCGCTACTTGCTCGATTCCCTCGCAGAGATTGAGGGCTTCCCACATCATCACCTGCTTGGGGGCCGTCGGCAACAAGTCCTCGCCGCGAATGACGTGCGTGATCCCGATGGTTCGATCGTCGACGGCATTGGCCAGCGGATACAACACCACGCCGTTGGAACGCGTGACGATGAAATCCTCGTAACTGTCGTGCGTGAACGTGACATCACCTCGAATGACGTCGTGCACGACGGTAAAGCCGTCTTCGGGGACACGAAAGCGCAGCGCCGTCGAATCGGTCCGAGGAATGTTGCGATCACGGCAGTAACCGTCGTAGCCGGGCTTGTCGTTGCCCTTGATCCGTTCGTCGATCTCTTCTCGCGTGCAGTCACAGGCGTAGAGATAACCGTTGGCATAGAGCGCTTCGGCGGCCGCGACGTGGTCGGACAACAGGTCGCTCTGCAAGTAGGGACCTTCGTCGAAATTGAGGTCCAGCCAGTGCATCGCCGTGATGATGCCTTCGCGCGCTTCTTCTATGTTGCGCTCGGTGTCGGTGTCTTCGATGCGCAAGATGAACGTACCGTTGGCCTGATGTGCGAAGAGCCAATTGAAAAGCGCCGTTCGCGCGGTGCCGACGTGGAAGAAACCCGTCGGTGATGGCGCGATGCGGACGCGAGGACCGCTCACCGACTACTCCTCAAGGGAGAGGGCGCCGTTTGGACAACTGGCCACGGCCTCACGAAGCCGCTCGTCGAACTCCGGCCCGGGATTTTCGTTCAACACGTACATGAAGCCGTCATCGCGAACTTCGAAGATTTCGGGCGCGATGCCCATGCACACGGCGTTGCTGGAACAGGCATCGTAATCGACCACGACTTTCATAGAGCTCCTTCGCGCGAACTGCACCTCATCGTAGTTGTCGCCAGCCGAATCGCAATGAGTGGTTACCCCGAATGGCAAGGAACACCTCGCTTCACAATGTGACGTGACAGCCCATCCTTAGCATTCACACATGGCATCAGGCGCCTCCCGCAGTCGCACATTCCGCTATCGCCTTCATCCAACCAAACTTCAGACGCGATCCCTACTCCACCAGTTGGATCTTCAACGAGAGTTGTATAACGCGGCCCTCGAAGAGAGAATCGGCGCATGGAGTTGGGAACACCGTTCCGTCACCTACTACGACCAGTGCCTTACGGTCACCGGACTGAAGGAGCTTCGGCCAGACGTGGTCGCGTCCGGGATTCACCTGTGTCGAGGGACTCTCAAGCGGCTCGATCGCGCTTACAGCGCATTCTTTGGACGAGTGAAAAGGGGGGAGACGCCAGGGTTTCCAAGATTCAAACCAGCGAGTCGATTCCATTCCCTGCAATGGGAAGACCGCGGCGGTTGGAAACTGAAAATCAAAGATCGTCGACTCTACCTATTGGGAATAGGCGAGATTAGGGCCAATTATCATCGTCCGCTCGCCGGTGAGCCGAAAACGATCACCGTCAAGCGCGAAGGCACCAAGTGGTGGCTCAGTGTCCATTGCGTGAAGGTGCCCGCTGCGCCACTACCTCGAACTTGCTGCGATATTGGCATCGATCTTGGCGTCGTGAACCAAATAGCCACTAGTGACGGCGAGCTAAAGAAGGGCCTGCACTTCGGTGTCAAAGCGCAGAAGAATCTGACTCGAGCCCAGCGTGAACTTGCGCGTAAACAAAGTGGATCAAATCGTCGACGACGAAAGGTCGATGAGATCGCCCGAATTCATAACAAGATCAAGTGTCAACGGAGCAATCGCGCTCACGAGTTGAGCCGAGAACTCGTGAATGACTATGACTTCATAGCTCACGAGGATCTAGAGATCACCAACTTGGTGCGTGCACCGAAAGGAAAGCCCGACCCGGAGCAACCGGGAATGTATCTTCCAAACGGCGCCCGACGTAAAGCGGGACTCAATCGGTCAATTCATGACGCGGGGTGGGGACAATTTCTCTCACTGCTTACCTACAAGGCTGAGAGCGCCGGTAGGACGGTAGTGATGGTGAATCCCCAGTACACCAGCCAGATGTGCGCCGAATGCCACAATGTCCATCCCGGAAATCGGGCCCGTCAAAAGGAGTTTCGATGCCTTAGTTGCGGTCACACGGACGTCGCTGACATCAACGCTGCTCGCAACATTCTTCGGGCCGGTAGAGCCCTGCAGGCTTCGGCCTGCGACGGTTGAATCTGATCACTACCCGTACACTCGAATCGACCCGAGGAGGAACATATGGAGACACGCGCTCTGGGATCGCTGCAAGTGTCGGTCGTCGGCGTGGGGTGCAACAACTTCGGCTCCCGCCTCGACCAAACCACGACGACAGGCGTCGTTCAAGGCGCCCTCGAAGCCGGTGTCACCTTCTTCGACACCGCCGACACCTACGGCGCCACCAAGTCCGAAGTGATGCTCGGCGTCGCGCTGGGTAATCGACGCGACGACGTCATCATCGCGACCAAATTCGGCATGCCCCTCGACGACACGCACTACGGCGCGAGCCCTACCTACGTGCGCTCGGCGTGCGAGGACTCGCTGCGCCGCCTCGGCACCGACCACATCGACCTCTACCAACTGCACTACCCGGATAGCACCGTGCCGATCGCCGACACCTTGGGTGCCCTTCGAGAACTGGTCGAGGCCGGCAAGGTCCGCGAGATAGGGTGCTCGAACTTGAGCGCTGAACAGCTGCGCGACGCAAAGAGCGCAGCCGGGGACGGCCCCGCGTTCATCTCGGTGCAAAACCAATACTCGCTGCTCGAACGTGAGCCCGAGCGAGACGGAGTCCTCGAGACCTGCGTCGAATTAAATATGGGCTTCTTGCCCTTTTACCCGCTGGCCAACGGACTCCTCACCGGCAAGGTCCGCCCCGGACAACCGATTCCCGAAGGGACACGTCTCGCGAAAATGGCACCCGAACGAAGCGTGCACTGGCTGGGCGATGAACTGCAGTCCAAGGTCGCGACGTTGCTCGAGTACGCCGAGCAGATCGACGTACCGATCTTGTCGCTCGCCTTCTCGTGGCTGCTGAGCCACGGCGCTGTCGCCAGCGTCATCGCCGGGGCGTCCAACGCCGACCAGGTTCGCGCGAACGCTCACGCCGTGCAAACCCTGAGCCCGGACGTGATTGACCGGTTGAACGAACTGACGAACTAGTTGGCCTTGACGGCCGCCACCATCTTCGTGAGTGTGTCCTTCGCGTCACCGAAGACGAGTGTCGTCTTGGGGTTGTAGAGCAGATCGTTCTCGATACCGGCAAAGCCCGGTCGCATCGAGCGCTTCAGGAAGACGACGTTCTCGGCCAAGTCGGCGTGGATGATGGGCATGCCGTAAATCGGCGAACTCGGGTCATCGGTCGCGGCCGGGTTCACGGTGTCGTTGGCACCCACCACCAATGCCACGTCGGCCGTCGCGAGTTCGGAGTTCGCCTCATCCATTTCGAGGAGTTGTTCGTAGGGAACGTTGGCTTCGGCGAGCAAGACGTTCATGTGTCCGGGCATGCGTCCGGCCACCGGGTGGATGGCGTAAAAGACTTCGATTCCCCTGGATTCCAGCAGGTCGGCCAGCTCACGCAGCACGTGTTGGCCCTGGGCGACGGCCAGTCCGTAGCCCGGGATGATCACGACGCGCGAGGAGAAACCCAGCATGATGGCGATGTCCTCGGGCGTACCCGAGCGAACACTGCGTCCGTCGTCACGCGTCGTGGCGCCACTGGCGGTCACGACAGAACCGAAGGCCGAGAAGAGCACGTTGGAGAGACTTCGACCCATGGCCTTGCTCATGAGACGGGTGAGCAAGATACCTGAAGCCCCGACCAGTGTGCCGGCAACGATCAACAGGTTCGAGCCGAGCGTGAATCCTGATGCTGCGACCGCCAAACCGGTGAAGGCGTTCAGTAGCGAGATCAACACTGGCACGTCAGCGCCACCGATCGGCAGCACGAAGATGACGCCGAGGATGAAGGCGAGTGCCAAGAGGACCCACAAGAGACTCGTCGAAGCCGTGACGAGGATCGTCACGATCAAGGTCAGTGCCGCGAGACCGACAATGCCGTTAATCAGTTGTTGGCCGGGGTAGGTCACGGGTCGACCGGTCATGAGTTCTTGGAGTTTGGCGAACGCGACGGCCGATCCGGCGAAGGACACCGTGCCAATCAAGACACCGAGCAGGACTTCCAAGATGACGTACGTCGCCGGGTGCGACGATTTGATATGGATGAACTCGGTGATCGACACGAGCGACGCGGCGCCGCCACCGACGCCGTTGAAGATCGCCACCAGCTGCGGCATCGCCGTCATCTTCACGAATCGAGCCGTCGGCACCGCGATGACCGCGCCAATGAACATGGCGAGCAGGATGAGCCACACGTGGCGTAGGGCGTGACCGTCGACGTAGTTGAAGAACGTGGCGACGATGGCGACCAGCATGCCGAACGCGGCGACCAAGTTCCCGCGCCTGGCGTGCTTGGGACTTCCGAGACCCTTCAGCGCGACGATAAATGTCGTAGCCGAGAACAGATAGATCAGATCAATCAGCGTCTGACGACTCACTGCGACACCTCGTCACCGGGCTTCTCTTTGGGTTTCGCGGCGCGCGGCTTGAACATCTCAAGCATGCGGTCGGTGACGACGAACCCACCCACCACATTGAGCGTCGCGAGAATCACCGCAAGAAATCCGAGGACCTCTTGGAGATTCGTCGTCGCCCCGCCGAGGATGAGCATCGAACCCACGAGGATCACGCCGTGGATGGCATTCGATCCGCTCATCAACGGCGTGTGCAGGATCGACGGGACCTTGGCGATGATCTCGGTTCCGACGAACGCCGTCAGGATCAGCACCGTCACGTACTGCAATATGACGTTGTGCATCAGGCGGTCTCCTTCACTTCGGGGACGATGGGCACGTGCGCGACGCCTAGTGCCTCGGCGGTGGGCGCGTGATTGATGGCGCCGTCACGCGCGACGGTGACGCCGATGACAACTTCGTCGTTCCAGTTGGGGGCTAACTGTCCTTTCGAACCGAAGAGGGCCAGCAACTTGAGCACGTTGTTGGCGTACATGAAGCTCGCACTCGCTCCCATCTCCGCCGGCGGATTCGACATGCCGACGATTCGAACGCCGTGGTGCTCGACGATCTCACCGACCTTCGTCAACTCACAGTTGCCACCGCCGTCAGCGGCCATGTCCACGACCAGCGAACCTTCGCCCATGGCTTCGACCATCGCCGTCGTCACCAGGATCGGCGACTTGCGACCCGGTACCGCCGCGGTGGTGATCACGACGTCGGAGTTGGCGACCTCACTGAGGAGCGCAGCCTGTTGCTGTTGGCGCTCCTCGTCGGTCAACTCTCGGGCGTAACCTCCGGCGGCGTCGGCCGTGACGTCAAGTTTCACGAAGACCGCCCCGGCCGATTCGGCCTCTTCCTTCGCGGCCGAACGAACGTCGTAGGCCCGCACTTTGGCGCCCAACCGTTTGGCCGTCGAGATCGCCTGTAGTCCGGCGACGCCAACCCCCATTACCAGGACTTTCGCAGGTCGAATCGTTCCTGCGGCCGTGGTCAGGAGGGGAAAGAATCGGTCGAAGAGCGACGCGCCTTTTAGAGCGGCGCGATAACCCGACACGGTGGCCTGCGACGAGAGTGCGTCCATGTACTGGGCCCGCGAGATTCTCGGCAGAAGATCGAAGGAAAGTATCGTCACTCGTCGATCATTGAGCGCTTTCACCACATCCAAGGCGAGGAGCGGCGACAGAAACGAAAGATGCATCGTTCCTTCGCTGAGGAGTGCCACTTCCGCCACTGTTGGCGGATTGACTCGCACGGTGATGTCACCGGCCGGAGCGTCTGCAATCGTCGCGCCGACCGCTTCGTAGGTGGTGTCATTGAAGTGCGAGAGTTCGCCCGCGCCGCGCTGCACCACGACCTGCCAGCCGTCTGCGACGAGGGATTTCACGGCGTCAGGGGTGAGCGCGACCCGCGTTTCGCCCGCGCGCGACTCCTTGCACAACCCTATTTTCATACCTCGTTTCTAGCAGTCCTTCGTCAACCCTCCGATTGGACGGCGTCACCGTGCGACGAATGAACGTTCCGACGAGCGCCTCAACCGACCGTTGGTGACCGAAGTGAGATCTCTTGTCGTTGTCACATCGCAGGAGTAGAAGAGGACCATGAAAACTTTTGTCGCGAACGTAAAGTCCCCCGTCGGTGTGTGGAGCGTCGTCGGCACCGATGAAGGCGTCACACACATTCATCTGCCGCACGATGAACTGACGGCGTCCAAAGGTGCGATGCCCAAACCGGTCGCCGACGCCGTGGCTCAACTCAAGGAATACTTCGCGGGCTCTCGACGGACCTTCAAGGTCAAATTAGCCCCGTCGCCGGCGACGTCGTTTCAGCACGACGTGTGGGCGGCGCTGACAAAGATCCCGTACGGCCAGGTCCGCACCTACGGCGAAGTCGCCGATGAAGTCGATCGGCCGCGCGCCCATCGTGCCGTCGGCAACGCGAATCATGCCAATCCGTGGCCCATCGTCGTGCCCTGTCACCGGGTCGTCGCCTCGAGCGGACTCGGAGGCTACGGCGGAGGCGATCACGTCAAGCGATATCTGCTCGACCTCGAGGGCGTCCACTACGACTGAATCGCTTCAATTCATCACCTACGAAACGGCGACCGGCACTTTCAAAGCGGCGAACATCGCGAGTGTTCCGTCGGCAAAGTGTTGACGCTCGTCCTCGCTCAGGACGTCGAAACATTGCGCCATCTTGGCTGAGGTCAACTCTTCGGCCCGGACTTTCTTCGCCGCGGTCTCGGGCGTCACGCTCGGTGTCTCGTCTTCCACGTACCCGTGCAGGGTGAAGATCATGGGGTCCTGGAGATAGCAGGCTTCGACCGCGCTCAGACCGACCTCGTTCACGGCGTCGATGTGGACGCACCCGCGAAGCTCGCGCATCAAGATGCAACCGAGATAGGCGGCGTGCACCTGGTTCGACGGCACGTCGTACTGCTTGTAGCCATCGACGAGTTGATGGTGGCCGCTCTCGACCTCGGCGGCGACCTTGTGGGCCGCGGCGGCGAAGTCACTGAGGACTTTGACGTCAATCGCGCCGAACGTGCGATCGGCGAACTCATAGGCCGATTGAACATAGTCAGCCGCGACGGCCACGGGATCGACTCGTTGCTGAGGCAATGTCCACAGGCGTTCGATGACTCGTGGATGAAAGAAGGTGAAGGCCTCGATAATCACGTCCGTATCGACGTTGCCCAGCGTGCCGCCTCGACCGAGGCCGTAGTACTCATAGATATTGAGTCCACTATCCTTGGCGCGCACACCGGTCAAGGGATCGAAGTAGAACGACATCCCCAGGACTTGGACCGGGTCGGCCGTGAGATCAGCGAGTTCAGAAGAGTTCATAGGGCACTTTACGTCGAACCCGACAGCCAAGTCTCCGCTACCACTCCACCGTCTCGCCGTACGCGAAGTTCGATCTTCGTGCCGCGATCGGTCGGCACGAAGCGCGCATTGCCGCCGTGGCGCTCGACGATTTCGGCGACGATGGCGAGCCCGAGGCCGGTACCGCCGGAGTCGCGTGCGCGTGCCGGGTCCGAACGAGCGAATCGTTCGAAGAATCGCCCGCTCTCACTGACATTGACTCCCTCGCCGTCGTCGGCGACCGTGATCACCGCGTCGTCGCCGTCGTAGTGCGAATCGAATCGCAACTCGTGATTCGCGTAGCGCGACGCGTTGTCGACGACATTACGGATCATGCGTTTCATCATCGCTTGGTCCGCGGTGACGCGCGTGGGGTGCACCTGGGCGGTGTCAACGTGAAGTTCACTGAGCAGGCGGACTCGGTGGCCCTCGTCGAAGAGCACGTCATCGAGGTCGACATCGACGCGGTGAATCTCCGCTCGGTGTTCATCGTGGCGCGCTAACCACGCGAGATCGTCGATCAACGTTTCGAGCTTGCGACCCTCGTGCATCACGACCTCACTCACCTCGGCCCAATTCGCGCGCTGAGGATCCTTCGCGGCCCGTTCGGTCGTGGCGAGAATTGTCGTCAGGGGGCTTCGCAACTCGTGGCTCGCATTCGAGACGAACTCCTGCTCGAACACCGAGGACGCCTCTAGACGTTCCAGCATGGCGTTGACGGTGCGAGCCATCCTCGCTATTTGATCGTTGCCGCCGGTGGGAGGTACGCGCTGGGACAGATCGGTTGCGGCGATCGTGTCGACGCGCCGCCGGATGGACTCGACGGGCGCGAGGGCCAAACCCATACCTACCCAAATAAGTGCGGCGGTTATCAAGAGCAACAACGGGAACGAGATGCCCAGGCTGGTGATCAACACACCCACGCTGTGGTCGATGCCTTCGCCGTAGACGTAGCCGAAGATCAGGCCGGATCCGCGCTTACTGGAGAAGGTCTCGACTTGGCCGGAGCTGATCTGGGACAACGTCGCCGCGGTCGCAGGCGTTCGCACTAGTTTCACCGCCAAGCCGTCGATCGATGCGTTGTCGAACGTTTCGTGAGCCAAGACCGGCGCATTCGCGATGGCAGAACTGGCCGCCCAGACCTGTGTACCCGTGATATTCGTGACCTGGATGACGACGTTGCCGTGCATCGGAAGAAGGACTCGGTGATGCTGGGTCGTCTTGTAGTCCGCAAAGCGTTGCTGCGTGCGGAGCATTTCGCCCTGAATCTGAGTGTTGGCGTTCGTTGCCAGAGAGTTGCGCACCAGGTGCACGAGCGCCAAACTCGTGACGCCCAGGATCAACGCGATCACCGCGACGAAGATCATCGTAAGACGCGCGCGGATTGAGAATCTGTGTAGCACCGCGGTCAGTCCGCGTGAACGCTGTAGCCGACACCTCGCACGGTCTTGATCACCGAATGATTGGACGCGAGGTCGATCTTGCGTCGTAAGTAGCCGATGTACACCTCGACGATGTTGGGATCGCCGTCGAATCCACTGCCCCACACCGCTTGGAGGATCTCGCTCTTGGCAAGGGGCTCGTTCACCCTCCCCATGAGATATTCGAGCAACGCGAACTCGCGAGGCGTCAACGTGACGTCGCGACCGTAGGCGATGACGACGCGCCGCATCGGATCGAGCGAGATCGGTCCCACGACCAATTTGCGCGGGCGACCTCGGTCGTGTCGCCGTAGCAGTGCGTGGAGGTGAGCCATCAGGATCGAGTTTTCGAAGGGCTTGTGCACGAAGGCATCGGCTCCGACCTCGAGACCTTCGACCTCGTCCAGCTCCCCGTCCTTGGCGGTCAACATCAGCAGTGGCGTGTTGACACCTGCTGTGCGCAGGTCCTGACAGACGCTGAATCCGTTTCGCTTCGGCAACATGAGGTCCAGCACGATGATGTCAAACTCACCCTTGAGCCCGACCATCAGCCCAGATTCGCCGTCATAACACTGCACGACGTCGAAACCGTCGTCCTCCAGGAGGTTCGCCACTGCTCGCGAGAGGTTCTGATCATCCTCGATGACCAGCACCCGCCGGCGTTTTTTACTCATTGCAAGTAGAGGATACCTTTCGGCGAGGAATTAATTTTACTAACCAGATCTTGACGCAATCCCCATCAAGAAGAATGGACAAGTGCTCGCTGCTTCCATCGTCTCGTACCTGCTGAACGAGATTCATCGACTCCCGAGCGGGCTGGTCTACGGACTCGTCACCGCGCTGGTCTTCGGCGAAGCGGCGTTGTTCATTGGATTCATCCTGCCCGGCGAGACGGCGGTCCTGGTGGCTGGAGTCGTCGCCTCGCAGGACCACGTCAACGTCGGCGTCGTGTGCGTCTTGGTGGTGGTCGCCGCCATTACCGGCGACTCGGTGGGCTACGCGGTCGGACGCCACTACGGCGAGTCGCTTATGAAACTTCCCGTGCTTCGACGACGACGCCCGGCGCTGGAGCGCGCCCTGGAAGGACTTCGACGACGCGGTCCGATCTACGTCTTCATCGGTCGCTTCACCGCGTTCCTGAGGGCGGTCATGCCGGGGCTCGCGGGTATGAGCCGCATGAACTATCGACGCTTCCTCGTCGCGAACGCGCTCGGTGGTCTCATCTGGGGTGTTGCCTTCACCTTGCTCGGTTACTTCGCGGGTACGGCACTTACTCGAATAGAGAAGTATGCGAGTTGGGCTGGTCTTAGCGTGCTGCTGTTGATGATCCTCTTCTTCGTCACGTTTCACTTCGTGAAGAAGCGTCGCGAGACCAACGAAGACACGGTTGCGAGCGACGGCGTCGACGACTCAACGAAGGATGCTCAGTAGTTCATCTGATGCATTCACCCGCCAGCCGTCGGAGTCCTTGACTAACAACCCGGCACTCGCGCTGGGGCCGTGTCCGCGAACGAGCGAGCGAAAATACACTTCGTCACACTCGGTCTCGAGGGCACCGCGTATCTCACCGACCGGTTGATCCACTCGAACACTCGCGCTGGTCGAAATCATTTTGTGTCCAACGACAGCATCGTCACGTAACGCCGAGCTGATCGATTCGATCTGCGCCCGAGCGAGATCCGCGTCGACTCGAGCGTTTCGTCGCCACGGCGGCGCGCTGGAGTTCAGAAAGCCGTTGACCAACGAGTCGCGATTGGCGAAGACGATCACGCCATTGGGTGCCATCGACGTCACGACGCGTGTCGTCTGTTCAAGCACGCGCGGGACGACCCACGGCAAGAGCCACGCCTCGAGTCCGAGCCATGCGGGCCACGCCGCGTCCACGATCACCGTCGTCACGCCGAGTCCCAGCGACTGCGCGTGGCGCACGACTTCGGCGTAACGCGCCAGAGCCGGTTCATCCACCTCGCCGCGGCGAGGTTCGACTCGGGCCCACTCGACGTTGAGGCGAACACCGTCAAAACCCAGCGTCGGTACGAGGTCCAGTACTTCTTCGTAGTTGTGCCAAAGGTCGTCAGCTTCACCCGGACCCACGTGGCGACCGAGCGCGATAGTCGGTCGAAAACAGGTCGATGGTTCGTACGGTCCATCGAAACCACCCTCGACCGCGTATCCCTCGAGGGTGACGTAGCGCCGCGGTCGTCTCTGCATCGATTCAGTTTCGCACGCCCCGTTCCGAGCCAACTCCGGTATCGTTCGACTCGTTACCCCTCGGGGCCGTTCGAAGGAGAATCATGGCTGACGAAGTACTACGCGAGCGACGCGGACACGTCGAGATCCTCACAATCAATCGTCCCGAAGCTAGAAACGCGATCAACCGAGCGACGGCCATCGCACTTGGTGACGCCCTCGACGCCTGCGAAAGTGACGACGACGTCTGGGTCGTCATCCTGACCGGTGCGGGCGACAAAGCCTTCTCCGCTGGTATGGACTTGAAAGCCTTCGCCGCCGGCGAGTTCCCGGTTACCGAGAAGGGTTTCGGTGGCATCACGCAGCGCGATTTTCCCAAACCACTCATCGCCGCGGCGAATGGAGCGGCGCTGGCCGGCGGATTCGAGATCCTGATCAGCTGCGACATGGTCGTCGCGGCCGATCACGCGAAGTTCGGCATTCCCGAAGCGTCGCGCGGTCTTGTCGCCGGCGGCGGTGGACTAATCCGTTTGCCCAAACTCATTCCGCTCGCCGTCGCCTACGAGATGGCGTTGACGGCCGATCCCATCGACGCGAAGCGCGCCTACGAACTCGGCCTCGTCAATCGCGTGGTGCCGGGTGAAGCGGTCCTCGACGAAGCCGTAACGCTCGCCGAACGGATCGCCAAGAACGCCCCGCTTGCCGTGCGCACGTCAAAGGACGTCATGAAGAAGGCGCGCGAAATGACCGAGGCGCAGTGCTGGGACTTGAACACCGAAGCGTTCGGGATGATCGGACGAAGTGCTGATGCTCTGGAAGGCGCAATTGCCTTCGCCGAGAAACGCGAGCCCGTGTGGCAGGGCAAGTAGTCAAGGTCGACGTCGCCGCTTAATGCAGGTGGTAGACGAGGGCCGACGTCGCCGCCGCGGCCACGACCACCACCGGAAACGGGGCCTTGGCCAGTAGCGCCACGAGCGCCACGCCCAGACCGGCGAGGCGATGATCGATCACGACGTGCGTCTTTTGGACGAAACCCTCCGCGATCACGAGCGCGCTGAGTAAGGAGATAGGAATCAGCGCGTTGATGCGTTGCAGTCGGGCGTTCGCCAGCCATCGCTCGGGTATCAAGTAGCCGAGCAGTTTGATCACGAAGCACAGGGCACTCGTCGCGCCCAACACGATCCACATCGTCGTCGTGCTCATCGCGACTTCCACCCGAAGATGACGGCCACGACGACGGTCGTGATGATCGGCAATCCGGCCGGCATCAAGGGCGTAACGAGAACCGCGAAAACCATCGAGGCGACGGCGACCACCCGCAAGAAGTTCGATTGAAGTCGCGGCCACAACAAGCCCAGAAATGCTGCGGGCACCGCCGCGTCCAAGCCCCAGGACGCGGGATTGCCGAGCGCCTTGGCTCCAACGGCACCGAGAAGCGTGAAGATGTTCCAAAAGATGAAGACACCAGTCCCGGTGATCCAGAAGCCGTGGCGCATCGCGTCAACGCCTCGTCGTGCCTGGGAGAGCGCGACGCCGGTCGATTCATCGATGGTTATCTGCGCGGCCAACACTCGTCGTACGCCCTTCACCTTCAATATGGGCGCCATTTGGATTCCGTAGAGGGTGTTTCGGGTGCCCAAGAGCGCGGCGGCCGCGACGGCGCCTGCCGCGGCGCCACCCGACGCGACCACGCCCACGGCGGCGAACTGACTCGCGCCGGTGAACGTGAGCAATGAAAATAGACAGCTCTGGAGCACCGAGAAGCCTGCCGCGACGCTGGCCGCGCCAAAGGCGACCCCGTACGTGCCGACCGTGAGCGCGACGCTGAGCGAGTCGCGCACAGTGCTCCTGGTCAGGTTCGACATCCGAACAGTCTTGCCGAATCGAATAATCAACTGATACGAGGCGCCTTCGCGGAGCAAGGCGTAGCGCACTACTCTGGAACTAAGCACGTCAAAGGAGAAGGCAGTGTTCTTAGGCGAAATTTTTGGGCCCGATCTCTTGATCGTCATCATCGTTGTCGCAGTACTCCTCTTCGGAGGCGCCGCCATTCCGAAGTTGGCCAAGAACCTCGGTTCGGCCAAGTCCGAGTTTGAAAAGGGGCTGAAAGAGGCCAAGACCTCCGACGCCTCGGCTGAGAAGCCGTCGACGGCCGCCGAGACGAAGCCCGACGCCGACAAATAGTTCGACGTCGCAGAGGCCCGATTGGGCTCGTCGACACCGTGGCCTCGGGCACCTCAATCGGAGTCGCGAGCCCGTTCTTGATACGGACTTACGCCCGGCGCGCGCCAAGTCCCGGCGGAATTTTTGAGTAGTGTCGTGTCGTGGAATCACCTCCCCTGCCCCCACAGGGTGTAACTGTCCGCACTCGTCGGTGGCGTCGCGTGCGTCGTTTCGTTGCACTCCCGATTGCGGCCCTGGCACTCTCGGGCTGCACCGTGCCGTCCTTCGGCGCCCACCAGGGGGCGACCACCGAGTCAAGTTCCGTCTATCACCTCTGGCAGGGATTCTCGATCGGCGCCGTTGTCATTGGCGGCTTCGTCACGGTGCTCTTCGTCTTCGCGATTATTCGGTATCGGCGCAAGGGTGACAACATCCCGCGTCAGGCCCAGTACCACCTCCCGGCCGAGGTGCTCTACACCGTCGTGCCGATCCTGGTCGTCTTTGGACTATTCGCCGCGACGCTGGTCGTCGAGAACAAGGAAGTATCGAACCCCAAGACCAACGTCACCGTCGACGTGAACGCCTTCCAATGGGGCTGGAAGTTCACCTATCCACACACCGAGACCGTCGTGATCGGTCAGACCACCCAGGACCCGACGATGGTGATCCCCGTCAATACCAACATCCACATCAACCTGACGTCGACCGACGTCATCCACGGCTTTTACGTGAAAGCCTTCAACTTCTCGCGCTACGCCCTGCCCGGCGTACTGAACCAGTTCACCCTCGAAGCCGTGAAGACCGGCACTTTCGCTGGTCAGTGCACGCAACTGTGCGGTCTTTACCATTCGCTTATGTTCTTTAACGTGAAAGTCGTCACGATGCCGCAGTACACCGCGTGGCTCGCCAGCACCGCCAACCCGGCCGCCTTCGCCGCGGCCGAAAAGACGACCACGCAACAGACCGCGACGCAGGTGCCGACCAAGCCCGCTTCGAGCCACGGGGATAACTGATGGTTGATCTCATCAACCCGCCACCGGCCATCATCGACGTAGGACTGCCGGAGGAACACGCAGAACACGAACACCACGGTCCGACCGGGATCCTCAAGTGGATGACCTCGACCGACCACAAGGTCATCGGACTCTCCTACACCGTCACTTCGGTGGTGATGCTGATCATCGGTGGTCTCTTCGCCGAGATCATTCGAGCGCAACTCGCGTCACCCAACGGAACACTGGTATCGCTCGCCCAGTACAACGAACTGTTCACGATGCACGGTTCGGTGATGATCTACCTCTTTGCCGGTCCCTTCGCCTTCGGGGGACTCGCCAACATCATCGTACCCATTCAAATCGGTGCGCCGGACATGGCGTTCCCGCGCCTCAACGCCCTTTCGTACTGGCTCTATCTCATGGGATCGATCACCATGTTGATGGGTTTCTTCACCGCCGGCGGCGCCGCGAACTTCGGTTGGGTCGCCTACGCGCCGCTCTCGAACTCGATCAACACCCCCGGCGCCGGCGCCGACTTGTGGATCGGCGGACTTTTGCTGACTGGTTTCTCGGCGATCTTCACCGGCGTCAACTTGACCGCCACGATCTTCTATCTACGCGCACCGGGCATGACCATGTTCCGAATGCCGATCTTCACCTGGAACATGTTGGTGACGGCGATCTTGATCCTGTTGGCCTTCCCTGTGCTGACGGCCGGGCTCATCATGCTCTACTGCGACAGACACTTCGGGACACATATCTTCTCGGTCTCCGGAGGAGGTGTCCCGGTGCTATGGCAACACATCTTCTGGTTCTGGGGCCATCCGGAGGTCTATATTCTCGCCCTGCCGTTCTTCGGCATGGCGACCGAGATAATCGCGGTCTTCTCGAAGAAGCCCGTCTTCGGTTACAAGAGCATGGTCTTCGCCACGCTCTCGATCGGCGCCCTTTCACTCGGCGTGTGGGCGCACCACATGTTCACGACCGGTGTCGTGTTGTTGCCCTTCTTCTCGATCATGAGTCTCTTGATCGCGGTACCCACCGGTATCAAGATTTTCAACTGGATAGGCACCATGTGGAGAGGGGAGCTCTGGTTCTCAACCGCCATGTTGATGGCTCTCGGCTTCCTGTTTACGTTCCTCATCGGGGGCCTCACGGGTGTCTACCTGGCCAGTCCCCCGTTGGACTTCTTCACCCACGACACGTATTTCGTGGTCGCGCACTTCCATTCGATCGTGATGGCGCTCGTGCTCGCGGGAATGGGTGGACTCTATTACTGGGGTCCGAAGTTCACCGGGTACATGCTGAACGAGAAGTTCGGCCGAATCCAGTTCTGGTTCCTCTTCATCGGCACCCAGGTCTTCACGTTTCCCCAGTATTTGCTCGGCCTTGACGGCATGCCGCGCCGCGTCGGGGTCTATCCGCACAGTCCGCAGTGGAAGGCGCTGAACGACTGGAGCACCTTCGGCGCGGTCCTCGTGGGCATCTCGATGATCGTGTTCGTGGTCAACGTCGGTTACAGCTGGAAGAAGTACCCGGCCGGTGACAATCCGTGGGACGCCCAGACCCTTGAGTGGTTCACGACCTCTCCCCCGCCGCACCACAACTTCTACCGATTGCCGCAGATTCGATCGGAACGTCCGACGTGGGATTACAACCACCCGGAGCACCGTTCATTGGCGCACGGTTCCTTATCCATTGGTCATCATGAGTTCGCCCATGCGGCAGTCGGCCCCGACGAAAACGATCAGGAGCAACACGTATGAGGGTCGAAGCCAAGATCCTCCTGAGCCTCGGCACGTTCTTCGGCATCATGTGTGCCGTCTACTGGAATTGGAGCCTCGAAAACGCCGGTGGCGTGATGATGTTCGCCGGCATGCTGCTGTGCTTCGTGCCCGGCAGCTACTACTTCTGGTGGAGCCGTCGGATGAAGGCGCGACCAGAAGACGATCCCCACGCCACCCAAGCTGAGGGCGCCGGCGTCGTCGGCTCCTTTCCCGGTTCATCGATCTTTCCGTTCACTTTGGGCATGGGAGCGTTCTTCGTCGTCCTCGCGCTGGTCTTCGGCATCTGGTTCTTGGTGCCGGGACTCGGACTGGCGACGTGGGCGCTGCTTGGCGCTACTGCAGAAGGCCGCCGCGGGGGCCACGTCTAAACAACGAGGGCAGTTGACATTGCTTGGACGAACCGGTTCATTCGTGTGACGCGACAATGTACATGCCAAGGAGACCAACGGTCAACGGTCCGTGGATACTCATCTCGCGGTGCAGCAGCTCAAGTTGTCCCCTGTATCGCTCGATTGAAAAGTCGGGGACTGCCCATGGAACCATGCGAAGAAACCAGGCCAGCGCTCCGACGTCATGGAAAGTGGACTTCTGTGCGGCCTCGGCAGACTCGTCGATGCGCATTCTCGCGAATTCGATCTGTCGTGTGACAAGTTCCAGGAACGATGGATCAGCGGGACGTAGCGTCGCGCCGAAGAGTTCACGAAATTCCCGATGTCCGTCAACACCGATCTGCTGTGTTGCGAAGTGCCCGCCGACCGTGTTGATCCGTGCCACTTCCCGGGCGACGAACGCTTCGTGACGTGCGACTACAAGTTCAAAACGATTGTCATCGAATGGAAGCCTCGGTCCAGCGGCACCTTCAGATCCCTGCTCGTCGTTGTCGAGGCAACCTTCCACTTCGACCACCTCGATACCGAGTGGCGCCAGGCGGTCTCGGGCAATCGCGAAATTCGGTTGCCACGACTCGGTTGCGACCGTTATTTGAGGACGGTGCGACAGATTAGCGAGCCACTCGCCGCCACCCGTGCCGAGGTCGATCATCGAGTCGACGTCGCGCACAAGTCGATTGACGAGGTCTGTGAAGTCCCACGGCAGCGGCCCGGTCTCCATGCGATCGCCGAGCCACGAGAAGTCCCAACCTCCGACGGGATGTGTCTGAGCTTCCTTCAGCAATTCTGAAAATGTGTCTACAGGCACCTTCGAACTATTGCTGATTGCGCCGGTTGACGCACGGCTCCAGTTCGATTCCTCTGGCGGAGTGCGAATAACTGAGATGTAATGGTGATGTTAGAAGAGACCAAAGAGAGATAGGCGCAATGACCAGCAATCAACAATGGAGTGCTTCATTTGCATCAGCACCGACGAGTGCACTTTGCTTCTATGACGAGATCATGGTTCCGCGAATGTTCGATCCATGGGCCGATCTCTTACTCGACGAAGTCAAGCTTCAAGGCGGACAAGCGGTTCTCGATGTCGCCTGTGGACCAGGAACGGTGACCCGAAACGCCGCGCTACGCGTTGGCTCCGTAGGACGAGTTACTGGTTGCGACCTGAGCCCGGCGATGCTCGACCTCGCGCGATCGAAGGAGCTGGTTAGTGACAGCGCACCGATCGAATACCTTGAATGTCCGGCAGATTCGCTCCCCGTACCCGACGACGCGTTTGATGTGGCGACCTGTCAGCAAGGCTTTCAGTTCTTTCCCGACCGCCCGACCGCCCTCGCCGAGATGCGACGAGCGCTTCGACCTAACGGACAGCTGGGCATCGCCGTGTGGTGCGCCATCGAGGACTGTCCTCCATTTGCGGCTCTGAAGACTGCATTGGGAGAAGTGCTCGGCTCAGAAACCGCGGATGCGTACGAGGCGGGTCCCTGGGGATTCAGTGACGCGAATGCGTTGGCCCAACTCGTCAAGGACAACGGATTCAGGGATGTGAAAGTGCAGAGAAACGAGTTGCCGTTGGTTTTTGAAGGCGGCCCCGGTCAGCTCTTGCTGACGCTGCGTGCGGCATCGGTGGCGACGACCCTCGCCCAACTTCCCGAGGCCGATCTAGCGGCGCTCGCAGCAGCGCTGGAGGTGGCGACTCGAACCATCACCTTCGACGGAATCGTTCGCTCACACGCAACGTCGAACATCTTGACTGCGCACGTTGGCGACAAGCGAGATTAAAACTCTCTGTTATCGCAAACATCTACCCGAGCGTTGAAACGTGAAACGTGCCTCCGTACGTCGCGGAAAGACCCGGGGCTGCGGTGGCGAGCAGTCGGAATGATTCGGTCGCGTGCAGAGGGAATCGCCACGTGAACGCAATGGACCATTTCTTGGTCGTGGTCGAATAGATGAAAGAACCCATGCTCACCCAATTGGTTCCGTTCTTGCGCAACAAGACGAGATGTCCTTTCGCGGGGGTGGGGTGCACGACCGCCGTGATAGTGGCCCTCGTTCCGACGGCGACGCGTAGCGGATAGCTCTCGAACATCGACCTATACGGCTGAGCCGGTCCGGTCGTTGTCGTGGACGAGGTGACGTGCGTGAAGGTGAGAACGGCCTGTGAACCGGCCGGCTCGTTGGCGTCGGTCGTGAGGATCGCGGTCCAGACAGTCCCTTGCAGTGCTCCACCGACACCGTCCCAGGTGGTCTGCGGATTGCCCGGACCGGTGAGTCCGTAGGGACCTTGGCCCGCGTCCATGGAATTGAACCAAGGCTTGTTATCAGGCATGGTCGAGCCGACCTGCTCATTCATGTTTGACGTCAGCGGAATCGTGACAGTGCAGTTGTCGACGTTTACCGGGACGCACTGAAAGGTCGGATCTCCCCCGGCGCTGGCGTAACCCGCGGAGCCGACGGTGATGAGCGAGACCGAAACGAATGCGATCGCGATTCGATTTGACACTTTCATGACGCACTCCCCGTGAGAATTTGTGGCGCTGACTACAAGGTATTCAGAGCGTGCCCTTCGTCAAAAGGGTGTTGGTACGAATTCGTGCAGTGGGGTCAGCACTCTCTCGAAAACGGGAGCCGCTTTCCTATGCCGGCAACGCCATGGCGTAGATAGACGAAAGACTCGGTCCAGAATGAAGGATTCGGTCTGACACGAGAGCGATGACATCCAAATCTCTGCGTGGTCCGACGGCAATCACGGGATGTCCGTTGGGCCATGCCCGCCAGTGGCTCCCAGCAACGTTAGAGACGATGACATTACCCACGAACTCACCTACCTCATTACCCAGATCGACGGTCTCGAAATGAAGTGGATCGGCGTACCACTCATCCAAACGCGAGTCGAGTGCCTCAAGACATTCGGGGTCGTCGGTGAGGGCGACGCCATGCGCGAGCGACCAGTTTCGAAGCCGACTCGTATCGAAGGGAAGGATGGTCAACTCACTGATTGGAACCGACGACGAAGTGAACATTGCGACGCCTCGCGCAACACCATGTTTCGGCCCCATCCATCGTCTACGAAATCTAAATCGCATGAATCATCGGCTTCCGCTCACAAGTGTCGATGTCAACCTAGAGGAAACCGATTCGTGAGAACGGCCAGATTCGAAAGAACGCCTTGCCGATGATGTCGGAGCGTGGCACAACACCCCAGAAGCGACTGTCGCACGAGTTGGCGCGGTTGTCGCCCATCACGAAGTAACTGTTCGCCGGCACCGTGGTCTTCTTGATCGGTGGACTGAGTGTGTGGAAATACGTCCATGGTTCGTTCAGTTTCTTGGGATTCGGGTGCTGTTTCGTGCTCACGTACACGTTGTTGCCTTTAGAAGTCAAGGTCTGTCCCGGAAGTCCGATCACACGCTTGACCAAGTCGGTGTAATCGCCGCTGTCGCAGTGCTCGGCCGGCGGTGCCTTGAAGACGACGATGTCGCCGACGTTGATGGTTCCGAATCGGACGCTCAGTTTGTCAACCAGGATGCGATCGCCGGTGTGGAGCGTGGGATTCATCGACTTGGACGGAATGAAAAACGTCTGAACTACGTACTGGCGCACGAGGAACGAAGCGAGTACGGCGATGACGAGGATCACGCCCCACTCAATGATGATCCTTCGTTTCCGTCTAGTCACAGAACGGTGCCCCGGATGATGATGTCACGCGTGACAAGCGTTCGGAGCCACAGCGACATTGTTCAAGGCTAGCGATGACGTGAATAGTGAAACGCCGCACCGGCTCGACTTCGACAATCAATGAAGAAATCGTTGGCACTGGATGTCGGTATCAAGCGTCTCGTTTTTCCAGCAGCGACGCACCGATGAGCAACAGCGCTACGGCGTAGATGGCCATGACGATCATGCCGACCCACGGCGAGAACGCCTGGAATACCTTCCCGTGCGTGGTGACCATTTGGACCGCGATGCGGTCCGGCATGAACTTACGTACGTCGAGCGACAATTGGTTCGGCAGCACTTGGACGATGATCGGAAGTACTAGCAATACCCCGACGAACGCGCTGATCGCTCCGGCGGTGTGACGAATGATCGTGCCCAAGCCCATCGCGATGAGTCCGAGTGCGCACACGAACAGGCCGCCGCCGAACACCGCACGGAGGGCTCCGGGGCTCGAGAGCGTGGCGTGCGTGGCCGGTGCCGACAGCAGGATCTGTCCAACGAAGAAGGCCGCGAACGACGTCAACTCGGCGACGATGAAGGACAACAATCCAAAGACGACAGTCTTGGCGGCTAATACCCTCGTCCGATTGGGGGCCGCAGAGAACGTTGCTCGAATCGTCCCGGTGGTGTATTCGGCGCTGATGACCAACACACCCAAGACACCCACGGAGAACTGAGCGAACAAAAGTCCGGTCAAACTCGTGGCCGTCGGGTCGAAGGTCGCCCGATTCACGGCGCCCATGCTGTTCCAGTGCGATTGGGTCAGCGCGGAGACGAGCGCACCGATGCCGATGCCCAGCACGATCGTGACGCCAATCGTCCACATGGTCGAGCGAACCGTTCGGATCTTCGTCCATTCCGATCGCACGAGGTCATAGAAGGAGTAGCGACCGGCCGGCAGCTTGGTTGGGGCGATCTCGGTTGAGGTGGTCACTGTGCTCACGACTTGGCTCCCGTCGAGTTGGTTGGACTGGTGGTAGCGCCGTGAAATTCGATGCTGTCTTCGGTCAACTCCATGAACGCCTCTTCCAGCGAAGCCGATTGAGGGGCGAGTTCGTGAAGGACTACCGGAATCTTGGCGGCCAATTCACCGATGGCGACCTCGTTGGCTCCGCGCACGGAGAGCGAGCCGTCGTCTTCCAAGGCGACGACCGCTCCTTCGTGTTCAAGGGCGACCTTCAGCTTCGCGGCATCCGGTGAGCGCACTCGCACGAAGTTCTCGGTGCTCTGGGCGAGCAGGTCCTCGATCGAGGTTTGCGAGATCAGTTTGCCCTTTCCGATGATGACGACTTCGTCGGCGGTAAGCGCCATCTCGCTCATGAGGTGACTCGAGACGAAGACCGTACGACCTTCGCGAGCGAGTCCCTTGAGCAAGTTGCGCACCCAACGGATTCCGTCGGGGTCGAGACCGTTCACGGGCTCATCGAACAGGAGAATCTCGGGATCGCCGAGTAGTGCGGCGGCAATGCCGAGTCGTTGACCCATCCCCAATGAGAACTTCCCGGCGCGCTTACTAGCCACGGCGCTCAATCCCACGAGCTCGAGCAACTCGTCGACTCGCAAATTGGAGATGTGATTGGTTTGGGCGAGCATCGTCAGGTGTGCGCGAGCACTGCGTCCGGGATGGATGGCCTTGGCCTCTAACAGAGCACCGACTTCGCGAAGCGGCCACGCTAGATGATTGAAATGTTTGCCCTTCACGGTGACGTCCCCGGCCGTTGGCGTGTCGAGACCCATGATCATTCGCATCGTCGTCGATTTCCCAGAACCGTTCGGGCCGAGAAAGCCGGTGACGACACCCGGTCGAACCGTGAAACTCAACTGCTCCACGGCGCGTTTGTCGTCATAGTGCTTCGTCAGGCCCTTCGCTTCAATCATGGGTGATCTCCCGTCGCGACCGCGAGTGTTTCGGCCTCCTCTAAACCTACGGCAGTCACCGAACCACGAAATCGGCAAGAACCCTAAGAGTTCCGTCAATGCGCCTCAGGATCTCGGGGTTATCCCCGAGAACAGACCAACGTTCACGAACAGTTCACCTTTCGAAGTCGACTGCTCGCTGTTAATCACGCTTTCGAAGAAGGATCAATCAGAATGCGTCTCGTCGGAGTTCGCACTGGTTTTGACGAACCGCCGTAGCGCTTCAACGTAACGTCGCGTCACCGAGAGTTGCACTCTCCGGCCAATCGGACCCGAGAGACGCGCCAACATGTCGACGGGTCGCGAGAATGCGCTCACCGTGAAGAACGTTGCGTCGTCAAAGCGCTCGAGAACGAAACTCTCCTCGCCGATTTCAGGGTGACCGGGCAGCGTCCCGTATGAGAAACCGAAGAGGTCCGGCTCCTTGAAGACGGCCACGATTCGACACGGAGCTACCAACTGCACGAAACCCAGAGACGTGATCGCAATCACGGTGGCGTCCGGCACGACGGGATCATGCGGAAAGATCCGCAGTCCGGCACCTTCGTGGGCGGCCCAGGTGCGAAGTCCGAATACGGCCCGATCGAACGAGATCTCGTCTCCGATTCGTTCTCTCACGCGTACATGGTGATAGCCGGCGGGCAGTTCGCGGCCGCGTGATGCGCCGACGTCGGTATAAGTCAGCGCTGACCGACGAGCCTTCGCGAGTTGCGCCTCCACCTGATTCGGTCCGAGTCGACGAATTGCGATCACTCCCCCGTGTTATCAGACCGAGGCGTCGATTAGCCACGGCCCATTCGCCCGATGAATCTTCGCTATCGATTGGCGAGATGTTCTGCATTTGTAAGGCGTCGAGAACCATGAAATGACCGCTTCGCTTTTCGGAGCGACTCTCAGCAATGCCTAAGATTGGCGAGGCGCTAGAAAATCGGCCGGCAACAGGGAGAGTGCGTGACCGCTGTGGAGAGTTCGACGAAGGTTGTGCTGGGCGGCACCCGAGGCGGACCAGAAACTCCGACGCTGCGACAGGACCGGTGGTGGATCCAGCCGGTCGTCATCGTGTCGATCTTGACCGCCTTCATCATCTACTCGACCTGGGCGGCCTTTCAGAACCGGTACTACTTCGTCGGCGCCAGTATGAACCGCGACCTCATCAGCCCCTTCTATTCACCATGCATCGGCGGCGTGTGCGTACCCGGAGCTAGGGCCGGCTTCACGCTCAATTGGTTTCGACTTTCGCCCGCGTTACTGATCTTGATTTTCCCCTTGGGTTTTCGTCTGACCTGTTACTACTACCGACGTAGTTACTATCGGGCGTTCTGGTGGTCACCGCCGTCCTGCGCGGTATCCGACGCGCACGGTAAGTACTCGGGCGAGACCAGGTTCCCCTTGGTCATGCAGAATTTGCATCGTTACTTCTTCTACGCCGGCCTTGTCTTCAACACCCTGTTGACAATCGACGCCGTCGAAGCCTTCCGCGAACCGGGACTCGGCTGGGGCGTGAGCGTTGGCACCATCGTGCTCTGCGTGAATGCGGTCCTGCTCTGGCTGTACTCACTGAGCTGTCACGCCTGTCGCCACCTCGCCGGGGGCCACGTTCGAAGTTTCAAGCAACATCCCATCCGGTACCGATTCTGGAAGGTCATCACGTCGCTCAACTCGAAGCACATGAACTTTGCCTGGGCCTCACTCATCGTCGTCGGGCTGGCGGACGTGTACGTGCGTCTCGTCGCCTCCGGCGCTATCGCCGACTACAAGCTCTTTTAGAAGGACAACGTGTGACCGATTCTCCGTACGAACATCACGTCTACGACGTGCTGATAATTGGCGCTGGCGGCGCCGGGCTTCGCGCCGCGATCGAAGCAAAACAGCGCGGACTCAAGGTCGGCATCATCACCAAGTCGTTGCTCGGCAAGGCGCACACCGTCATGGCCGAAGGCGGTATCGCGGCGGCGATGGGCAACGTCTATTCCGAGGACAACTGGATGGTGCACTTTCGCGACACCATGCGCGGCGGGAAATACCTCAACAACAACCGCATGGCCGAACTCCACGCCAAGGAGTCGCCCGACCGGGTCTGGGAACTCGAGCAGTGGGGCGCGCTCTTCGACCGCACCAAGGACGGCAAGATCCTCCAACGCGACTTCGGTGGCCACCGCTATGCGCGCCTCGCGCACGTAGGCGACCGAACGGGATTGGAGTTGATCCGCACACTCCAACAAAAGGTCGTCTCCATGGACACCGACGTCTTCATGGAGTGCAAGGTCCTGAAGTTGGTCCATGACGACGGTGGTCGCATCGCCGGCTGCGTCGCGTACTGGCGCGCATCGGGTGAGTTCGTCACCTTCGAAGCGAAGACGGTCATCATCGCAACCGGCGGGGTCGGCAAGTCGTGGAAGTTCACATCGAACTCGTGGGAGGGCACCGGCGACGGCCACGCCATGGCGTTGTGGGCCGGCGCCAAGTTGATCGACATGGAGTGCATCCAGTTCCACCCGACCGGCATGGTCTGGCCGCTCAGCGTGCGCGGTCTCCTCGTGACCGAGAGCGTGCGCGGCGACGGCGGCGTGCTGCGCAACTCCGAGGGCGTACGTTTCATGTTCAACTACGTCCCCGAGATGTTCCGCGCCGAGACCGCCGACACTGAAGAAGAAGGCGACAAGTGGTACGACGACCACTCCGCCGGGCGTCGACCACCGGAACTGCTGCCGCGAGATGAAGTGGCGCGCGCCATCAACGCCGAAGTGAAGGCCGGACGGGGCAGCCCTCACGGCGGTGTCTTCCTCGACATCGCGTCGCGTCGCACGCCCGAGTTCATCCGTCGACGCTTGCCGTCGATGTACCACCAATTCATGGAACTGGCCGGCGTCGATATCACCAAGGAGTCGATGGAGATCGGTCCGACCTGTCACTACATCATGGGCGGCGTCCAGGTCATCGCCGACACCGCGGCCACGGTCGTGCCGGGACTCTTTGCCGCCGGCGAAGCGGCCGGCGGCATGCACGGCGCGAATCGTCTTGGGGGCAACTCACTCAGTGACCTCGTAGTCTTCGGTCGACGTGCCGGTATTGGTGCCGCCGAATACATCGAAGCCGGTGACGTCGCGACGTCGTTCAATATGGATGAAGCCGAAGCCGCGGTGCGAGAATCGCTCGAGCCTTTCGATCGAGAGACCGGCGAGAATCCGTACACCATCCATCACGACCTCCAAGAGATGATGCAGGAACTGGTCGGCATCATCCGCAACGGCCCCGAGCTGGAAGAGGCGCTCACCAAACTCGATGGGTTCACCGAGCGCGTGAAGAACATGTCAGTGAAAGGCGGTCGGGCCTACAACCCCGGCTGGAACCTGGCGACCGATCTGCCCGCAATGCTCACGGTCTCTCGCGCCACAGCTCTCGGAGCAAGTCTGCGAAAGGAGTCGCGCGGCGGTCACACCCGTGAGGACTACCCGAATCCCGACCCCGAGTTCGCCAAGTTCAACTTCGCGCTCTCGAGCGACGGCGGCACCTGGGACAGTCCGATCTCGGCCACGGAGTCACTCCTGCTGCCGATGCCCGATGAGCTGAAGGCGCTACTCGAGGAGGCGCACTAATGGCCGACGTGACAATGCGAATCTGGCGCGGCGACGCCACGGGCGGTGACTTCGAGAACTACACGATCGCGGAGAACGAGGGTGAGGTCGTGCTCGACGTCATCCACCGCATTCAGGCCACCGAGGCACCAGATCTCGCCTGTCGCTGGAACTGCAAGGCCGGCAAGTGCGGATCGTGCTCGGCCGAGATCAACGGCAAGCCGCGCCTCATGTGCATGACACGCATGGACGATCTGCCCGACGGCCCCGTGACCGTGACCCCGATGAAGACCTTCCCCATCATCCGTGACCTCGTGACGGACGTCTCATTCAACTTCGAGATGGCCAAGCGCGTGCCGGCGCTCCTCCCGCCGCCGATGCCCGAGGGCGGCTATCGCATGTTCCAACAGGACGTCGAGCGCGGACAAGAGTTTCGCAAATGCATCGAGTGCTTCTTGTGCCAAGACGTCTGCCACGTCATCCGAGACCACGAAGAGAACAAGACGAACTACGCCGGTCCCCGCTTCTTCATTCGTTACGCCGAGCTCGAGATGCACCCCCTCGACACGAACGATCGTCGCGAACTCCTGAAAGAGGAGATGGGCCTCGGCTACTGCAACATCACGAAGTGTTGCACCGAGGTCTGCCCCGAACACATCCACATCACCGACAATGCGATCATCCCGTTGAAGGAGCGCGTCGTCGACGCCGACTACGACCCTGTCGCGTGGATCGGACGAAAGATTCTCCGACGCACGAAGAAGACGGCCGCCGAAGCCGACGTGCAACCGAAACCGTAGGTCGTGGCGGACTTCCTTTCGAACGAGTGGTTCCAGGAGCTCAACTTCACACTCGCGAATGCCGAACCGATTCCGCCTGACGTCGGCCAATCGACAGTGCGTGTCGTGCTCGATTTCGCTGACGCGCCGAGCAACGGACCGCACGCCATCACCTTTTCAATCAGTGCCGATGGCGCTCGCGGCGAAGCTGGCGACCATCTAGGCGCCGACGCCATTATGGAACTCTCCTATGCCGACGCGTCCGCTCTGACCGGTGGCGACGTTGAGAGCGCCTCGGCGCTGCGCGAGGGACGCATCAAGGTGCGTGGTGATATCAACGCGATCGTCCCGTTGCTCACTTGGCTCCAACGGGCCCATCCCAACGCCAATTAGGTACTCGCCATGGATCTACCGCTCCTAGAAGACGACCTCTCTGAACCCGCGGTACTCGAAGCGCACATGTTGCACCGTCATGGTGCTGACATTTCACCCGTCGCCGTGCTGTGTTTCTTCAATGATCTTCTCGAACAAATGGCACAGGACGGACTGCTCGAAACCAAGTACGTCCTGCGCAGTGAGATCGGTCACAACCCCGTCTACGAGTTCCTCACCGACGAGGGCCCCGTGTCGGTCGTCCATCCAGGCGTCGGGGCGCCGCTAGCGGCGGGATTCGTGGAAGAGATCGCATCGCTCGGCGTGACCACGCTCGTCGCTTGCGGCGGGGCCGGCGCATTGGTCGACAAACTAGACCTCGGCCACGTCATGATCGTGGCGTCGGCGCTTCGCGACGAAGGCACGAGTTTCCACTACGCCGCTCCGAGCCGAATAATCGACGCGGATCCTCTCGGGGTTCGAGTCTTGGGCGAAGTCCTTGACGAATACAAGATCGAGCACTTCGTTGGGCGAACGTGGACAACCGACGCCTTCTTTCGCGAGACGCGTTCGAGAGTCAATCGACGGATCGACGAGCACTGTTCGGTCGTGGACATGGAATCTTCAGCCTTCATTGCAGTGGCCAAGTACCGAGGTCTCAGATTCGCTCAGCTGCTTTATGCCGGCGACACGCTCGCGGGAGAAGAGTGGGACAGCCGTTCGTGGTCTGGTGCGCGCTCCGTACGCGAAGAACTCTTTCGCGTGAGCGCAGTCGCCGCCCGTCGCCTTCACGTGGCGTCTGCGATCTAACGACGTCCCAGTGGTCATCGGGATTCAACATAACGAAATGGCGTTGGTATCAGTTTTCGTTGAGGTGACCGAGATTAACCTTGGCCCAATGAAGAAATGCGGTGGTTGATGCACGGATTCGACCACTTCCTTCATGACATCTTCGGTTGGACCGGCACCTTCAATGAACCAGGAAGTTGGTACGGCTTCTGGTCCGGTTTCGCGGGCGGATTCGGCATCCTAACGATCGTGATAATCGGTTATCGCAAGATCAATTGTCACACTCAACGATGTTGGCGGATCGGTCATCACGACTTGGTCGTCAAGCATTCGCCCACTGACCCAGGGACGACCTACCGCGTCTGTCGACACTGCCATCCCGAGATTCAAGGCAAACGTTTCACTCGGGAGGAATTACACAAATTGCACCATGATCACGTGGAAGAGAGTGCGCAATGACCTGGTGGGATCGATGGGTTTGGCCGGCCGGAGGATCAGGAGGCATTCCCGGTGACATCGTCGCCACGCTCATTTGGGTGATCATTGCCGCAATCGTCACGATTCTGGCGTGGCCTCCACTTCGTCGATTGATTTGGCGCGTGCTCGGTCTGCACGCCTTGCACGCGAAACTCGACCACATTATTCTCGAGCACCCTTCAATCGCGGACGAGATCCCTGGACTCGAGGCGCAGTTCCAACCGAAGCGGCAACCACCCGCCGAAGGGACTCCCGTGGCTCCGACAACCTCACCGCCACCAGATACGTCAAACTGACTTCGGTACGTTAGAGGGAGCTAGCCGCCGGGAGTGAAATGGAAGCCGCGCGCGCAGGTGGTCCCATCAGCATCGAGTGGTCCAAGTTGCCACCAGACACCGCGCAAATGCACGACGCACATGTCGAACGGTGGCCCGAAATCATTGAGATACACGAGTCCGGTGGCGTTCGAACCAACGCCCAGGGCGGTCAGAAATTGAATCGATAGACCGCTTCTTGATGGAGTCTGGTTCACGAGGATTTTGACAATCTTTCCCACGCCCGGAATGTCGCGGAGAGGACCAACGGGTACGACTGGTGAATGCGAACTGATTTCGGAACGCACAAGAGTGACATCAGCGATCCACGTCGCACTGTTTCTGTGCACGTCGTAGGGGTGGGCCGGGCGATTGTAGAAATGCCAAGAAACGATTGCGGCGGCGACAATGACGAGCACGACGAGAGCGGCAACGCCAGCGGGTAGACCCTTGGGCTCCGCGTTTGGCTGGCTATCGTTCGATTTCACGGAATCCGAGTCGAGGCGATTTGGTCACCGTCCCAACGGTACTCGTGACCCTGCGCTTTGAGAAGTTCGCGGTCCATCCCGAAGGACCCAATCGACGTCTCGGAGGATCTAAATCAGAGCGAGAGCCTTTACCTCATCACGCTCGGAGAGCAATTCGTCCGTCGTGATCCTAATGCGGTCCTTGGCGAAGTCGTCGGATTCGAAACTCTCTTTCACCTTCCATGAGCCCGTCCCGTCAGACATGACGGGGAATCCGAAAGTGAGCCCCTCCGGCGCGCCGTACTCACCGTGACTCGTGACTGCAACCGATGCACAGTCGTCACTCGCCGTTGCACTCACGAGGCTCACGACCGTGTCGATCGCGGCGTTCGCGGCGCTGGCGGCCGAACTTAAGCCTCGTGCTTCGATGACAGCGGCGCCGCGCTTTTGCACGGTGGTGATGAAGTCGCCGCGCAGCCATTCCAAATCGGATATCGCATCCGTCGCCTTCTTGCCGTTGATCGTTGCGTTGGCGAAATCCGGAAATTGGGTCGAAGAGTGATTGCCCCAGATGGCCAGGTTCTTCACTTCCTTCACCGGGACGCCGGCCTTCTTCGCCAACTGGGTCTCCGCTCGGTTCTGGTCGAGTCGCGTCATCGCGAACCAGCGATCATCGGGAACGTCTTTGGCGCTCGAACGTGCGATGAGACAGTTGGTGTTGCACGGGTTTCCCACGACGAGGATCCGCACGTCACTCGCGGCGTTCTTCGAAATCGCTTCACCCTGGGGCTTGAAGATGCCACCATTCACCTTCAACAGATCACCGCGCTCCATACCGGCCTTGCGCGGGATTGAGCCGACGAGCAGAGCCCAGTTGGTATTCGTGAAAGCGTGATCAAGGTTGCTCGTCGCTTCGATGCCCGCGAGCAATGGGAACGCGCAGTCGTCGAGTTCCATGACGACGCCTTCCAGTGACTTCATTGCTGGTTCAATCTCCAATAGTCGCAACACGATTCGAGTGTCGGGTCCTAGTAACTGACCTGACGCAATGCGAAAGAGGAGCGAGTAGCCGATCTGGCCGGCGGCGCCGGTGACCGTGACGTGGACGGGGGTGGTCATTGTTCCTCCAGTATTCGTTAGAGACGATCGACGATCGCAGCCGCGAACTCTGAGCACTTCACCTCAGTAGCGCCGTCCATCAAGCGCGCGAAGTCGTAGGTGACGATCTTGTCTGAGATCGTCGCCTCCATCGCGCGCACGATGTCGTTCGCTGCGTCCGTCCAACCCAGGTGCTCGAACATCAAGACGCCCGAGAGCAACACCGATCCAGGATTGACCTTGTCGAGCCCGGCGTACTTCGGAGCCGTGCCGTGGGTCGCTTCGAAGATGCCGTGACCGGTCATGTAGTTGATGTTCGCACCTGGTGCGATGCCAATGCCGCCGACTTGAGCCGCGAGTGCGTCCGAGAGGTAGTCACCATTCAAGTTCATTGTCGCAATGACGTCGAACTCCGAGGCGCGTGTGAGTGACTGTTGGAAGCAGATGTCGGCGATGACGTCTTTGACGAGAAGCTTCGACCCCGGTTTGCCGTCGCAGTCGTCCCAGCCGACGGCGACGTCGCTGAACTCGTCCTTCACGAGCTGATAGCCCCACTTCATGAAGGCACCCTCGGTGAACTTTTGGATGTTGCCCTTGTGCACCAACGTGACCGATTCGCGGTCGTGCTTGAGGGCGTAGACGATGGCGGCGCGGATGAGTCGCTCCGAACCTTCTTTGGAGATCGGCTTGACACCGATGCCGCTCATCTCGCGAATGTTCCAGTCGAAACTCTCCTTCAAGAAGCTCCGCAATTTCTCCGCCTGGGGCGAACCGGCTTCCACTTCGAGACCGGCGTAGACGTCTTCGGTGTTCTCGCGAAAGATCACCATGTCGACGAGGTCGGGTCGCTTCACCGGCGAGGGGACACCCTCAAACCAGCGCACCGGTCGCAGACAGACGTAGAGATCAAGGATCTGACGAAGTGCGACGTTGAGCGAGCGGATGCCACCGCCGATCGGCGTGGTCAAGGGCCCCTTGATTCCGATTAGGTAATCGCGGAAGTCGGTGACCGTCTGTTCGGGTAGCCACTCGCCCGTCTCGTCAAAAGCCTTTTGGCCAGCGAGAACTTCTTTCCATTCGATGGTCTTGCCATACTTCTTGGCCGCGGCGTCGAGGACCAGCTTGGCCGCCGGCCAGATGTCGACACCGGTGCCGTCGCCTTCGATGAACGGGATGATCGGGTTGTCCGAGACGTTGAGTTCGCCGTCGGCGTTCTGTGTGATTTTGTCAGCCATAGAGCCATCCTACGGTGATTCCGAGAGGCCCTCTTTTGACGAAAACGCTTGGTGACAATACCGAAAGCTATTCGAAGAGCGCGTGATAGATCTCACTCGTGGCGGTCGATCGATTGAGCGTATAGAAGTGCAAACCGGGCGCGTCTTGATCCAATAACTCTCGGCAGAGCTCGATCGCCGCGCGAATGCCCTCGGCCCGGACCTCGTTCGAGCCGCCGCGCTGGTCGGCTGCGACGAGTCGCTCCACGAGCGACGACGGTACAGCGGCGCCCATTGTTTTCATGCGGTCTATACCCGACAACGTCGTCACCGGCATGATGCCGGGAAGTACAGGCTTGGTGACGCCCAGTTCCGCGAGTTGCGCAACCAGACCAGTCCAACCGCGGCTCTCGAAGAAGAACTGCGTGACAGCGAAATCGGCGAGCTTGAGCTTCTCCGCGAGGTGACGACGGTCAGTGGCGAGGTCCGGCGACCTGGGATGACCGGCCGGATGTGCGGCCACGCCAACAGAGAAGTCACCAGTGTCTCGGATTAGCTCGATGAGGTCGATCGCGTGTTCGAATTCGGAATGCGCGGCAGTCGGATCGCTCGGAATGTCGCCGCCCAGCGCCATGATGTTCTGGACACCGGCGTCGGAGTAGTTCTTCAAGAGATCGCGCATCTCGGCTCGGGTGTGTCCGACGCAGATGACGTGCGCCATCGCGGTTACGTAACCGTCGCTCTCGATCTGCGTGACGAGGTCGTAGGTGCGCTGACGAGACTCTGGTCCGCCACGGTACGTCACCGAGACGAAGGAAGGCTGCAGCGGTTGGATGTCTTCGAGTGAGGCCGCAAGAGTGGCGCTCTCCTCGTCGGACTTCGGAGGAAAGAATTCGAATGAACGGGTGGGGCCAGCTGCGAGCAGCTCGTCAATACGCACCGAGTTAGTTTGCCCGTCCGAAGTCGTCCTCGAGACGCACGATGTCGTCCTCGCCGAAATACGTTCCGTGTTGGACTTCGATGAACACGACCGGCACCTCGCCGTAGTTCTCACAGCGATGCGCCTGGCCGATGGCGATGTCGATACTCCCCCCGGGTCCGAGGGCGTGTTCGACGCCGTCGAGGATCACGGTGGCCTGGCCACTTACGATGAACCAGTGTTCGGCTCGCTTGGCGTGGAACTGATAGCTGAGACGCTTGCCGGGTGACACGACGATCCGCTTGACGTGGTGATCGAACATCTCGTCGTCGAGCACGGTGTAATTACCCCACGGACGCTCGCTGTACTCGCGGCCCTTATCGTCAGTCGTTTCTTCGGTCATCGCACCTTCTCCGCAGCTAGGACGGCGTTGCGTAACAGCATTGCACGGGTCATGGGACCGACGCCACCGATCCGTGGCGTGATCCAGGCAACCTTCTCCGCCACGTCATCGGCAACGTCGCTCAAGAGCTTCTTGCCGGCAAACGACGTTCCTGCTCCGACCACCGCGATGCCCGGGCGCACCATGTCCGCGGTGAGAATGCCCGGCACTCCGGCTGCCGACACGATCACGTCCGCCGTTCTCGTCAACGCGGGGATGTCGTCGACACCGGTGTGCACGACCGTCACGGCGGCGTTGCAGTTCGGACGACGCATCGCCATCAACAGTGCCAGCGGTCGTCCGATGGTGAGCCCTCGCCCGATGATGACGACGTGCTTACCTTCCACTTGGACCTTGTACTCGGCGAGCAATTCGACGATGCCGGCTGGCGTGCAGGGCATCGGCCCCGGCACGCCCATTACCAGTCGTCCAAGATTCGTCGGGTGCAGGCCGTCGACGTCCTTTTCTGGATTGACACGCAGGAGGACCTGTTCCTCGTTGATTCCGTCGGGCAACGGCAGCTGCACCAAGATCGAATGAACATCGGGGTTGGCGTTCAAACGGTCGACCACCGCTTCGATCTCTTCCTGACTCGCAGTTGCAGGCAGGTGCTCGTCGAAGGATCGGATGCCGATCTCCTTACTTTCTTCGACCTTCATCTCGACGTAGCGAGCGCTCGAGGGATTTTCGCCGACGAGCAGTGTGCCAAGGCCTGGAGTCCTCCCCATCGCGATGAGACGCGCGCAGCGTTCGGCGAGTTCCATCTTGATTCGCTGGGCTAATCGTTCTCCGTCAAGTAGTTGCGCTGTCATGACTCTCCTAGTGGCGAAAGTGACGCTCACCGGTGAGCATCATCACGATTCCCGCGGCGTTCGCCGCGTCAATGACCTCTTGGTCGCGAACCGAACCACCCGGCTGCACGACGGCCGTGACGCCGGCGCTCGTCAACGACTCCAGACCGTCGGCGAATGGGAAGAACGCGTCCGACGCCGCGGCGGCACCCTTTGCGAATTCACCGGCCTTGGCCGTTGCGATATTCGCCGCTACCACCCGCGACTGTTGACCGGCGCCGATTCCTACCGCGACCCCGTCACGCGCGATCACGATCGCGTTCGACGTCGTGCGTGCGCATACGCGCCACGCGATGGCCAGATCTTGGAGCTGTTGTTCCGTCGGCTTCGCGACGGTGACAATCTTCCATTCGCTCACCGGTACCAAGAGTTCGTCCGCGTTCTGCACCAGCGCCGTGTCACCGAAGGTTCGCACCGAGAGTCCGAGCGGTTCGGGCGAAGGGGCGCTGAGAAGTCGCGTCGCCTTTCGGCGCTTGACCAGGACGTCGACCGCGTGCGGATCGATGGATGAGGCGATGATGACATCGGCCTGAGGACCTTCCGCGATGAGCAACGCCAGCGCGCGATCGAGTTCGCCGCCCACGGCGATGATCCCGCCGAAGGCACTTTGGGGATCGGCGTCGAGGGCCTTCTGAAACGCGTCGACGAACGTCGCACCCACGGCCGCTCCCGAGGCGTTCGCGTGCTTGATGATGGCGACCGCACACGAGTCGGGCACGTCAACTTTCAGCTCGTGCACCAGTCGCCACGCTGCGTCGGCGTCGAAGAGGTTCAGATAGGAAAGTGCGGTCCCAGCGTGTTGGGTGACGCCGTCCCACCACGGCGTCGTACCCGCGAAGCGGTAGCGCGCACCAGTCTGATGCGGGTTCTCGCCGTAGCGCACGACCGCAGCACGCTCAAGTGTGAGGTGCAGCGTCGACGGCACGACGGCGTCGACGCCCTGTGGAGCTTCGCCAATCGCGCCACCTCGGTCGAGCCACGCGACGATCGCGGCGTCGTAAGCCGCAGTGTGCGCGAAGGCCGCCCGGGCCAGCGCGTGTCGCGTCGAGTCGGACAGCGAACCCGTCGAGACGACCTCTTCAAGGACTGCGCCATACTGGCTCGGACTCGTGAGCACGCCGACGTGCTCGTGATTCTTCGCCGCGGCGCGAACCATGGACGGACCTCCGATGTCGATGAGTTCGATCGAAGGATTGGAAGAAAACGGATAGAGATTGCAGACGACGAGATCGATGGCCGTGATGTCGTTGGCGGCGAGTGCCGCGAGGTGATTGGGTTTCGAGCGATCGGCGAGAATCCCGGCGTGGAGGCGCGGATGCAAGGTCTTCACGCGACCATCGAGCATCTCGGGAAAGCCGGTGACGTCGGCGACTTCGAGATGCGCGATACCTGCGTCGCGCAAAGCCGCGGCGGTGCCGCCCGAAGCGACCAGTTCGACGTCATACGCGGCGAGCCCCGTCGCGAGTTCAATCAGTCCGGTCTTGTCCCACACGCTTAGTAGCGCTCGCATCTATTCCTCCGGCGTTTCCGCGATTGATGAGGGCTCTCGGCCCTCGCGCATTGCCGCCATCACCCTACCGACCACCAGCGGGTACAACTCTCGTTCGACGAGCTTGATTCGTTCGTGCAACGTCGCTTCGGTGTCCTCAGGCTCAACAGCCACTTTTCTCTGAGCAAGGATCGGACCGTCGTCCAGGGCTTCGGTCGCGATGTGCACCGTGCACCCGGTTTCGGTGACGCCCGATTCCAGCGCTTGGGCGACGGCGTGCCAGCCCTTGAAAGCCGGCAACAGGCTCGGATGCGTATTGAGCACTCGCCCCGGGTACGCGAGGTGAAACGTGCCGGTCACGATGGTGCCAAAACCGGCCATCGCCACCAGGTCGATGTCGCGACTTTTCAGCGCTTCCGTGAGCTCCTTCGTGAAACCCTCGCGGTCGAACGTCGGGGCGAATCCACCGAAGTCGTCGCGCGACACGAGCAGTGTTTCTATTCCTGACCCAAAAGCAACGTCGAGTCCGCGACAACGTCGATCGGACGCGACGAGTGCGACCTCGAGACCGGCACGAATCATGGCTTCCAAGATGGTGCCCGACCCGGACACCAACACGCAGAGCCGAACGTCGTCCAACGCGCTACAGCGCCTTGACGATCTCGCCCATTTTCTGGCCGGCTTCGGTGGGGTTCAAGCAGACGTGTACGCCAGCCGCGGCGAGCGCGTCCATCTTCGCTTGCGCGGTGCCTTTGGAGCCAGAGATGATGGCCCCAGCGTGTCCCATCTTTCGCCCCGGGGGCGCGGTGACACCGGCGATGTAGGAGACGACGGGCTTGGTCATGTTCAACTTGATCCATTCGGCGGCGCGTTCTTCTTCGGAGCCACCGATCTCCCCGATCATCATCACGGCGAGCGTCTCGGGGTCGGCCTGGAAGGCGGCGAGACAGTCGATGAAATTGGTCCCAGGCACCGGGTCGCCGCCGATGCCGACGCACGTCGTCTGTCCGATTCCTTGTTGGCTGAGTTCATAGAGCGCTTGGTACGTGAGCGTCCCGGAGCGCGAAACGATTCCGACCGGTCCCCCGGCCAACGCGATGTCACCCGAGGTGATCCCGATGTTGCACTTGCCCGGGCTGATGATGCCTGGGCAGTTCGGACCGAGCAAGCGCACGCCCGGAAAGTCCTCGACCAAGCGGTTGTAGGTGATCGCCTCATCCTGAGCGGGAATGCCTTCGGTGATGCAGACGATGAAATCGATCCCGCCTTCGGCCGCTTCAATGATCGCGGCAGAAGCGAACTTCGGCGGCACCACGACGAATGAAGCGGTCGCGCCGGTCGCGGCGACGGCATCCTTGACCGAATTGAAGACGGGCACGCCGTCGACGTCGGAGCCGCCCTTACCGGGTGTGACGCCCCCCACGACCTTGGTGCCGTAGTCACGATTGCGCAGTCCGTGGAAACGACCCTGGCTGCCGGTAAGCCCCTGGACAATTACCTTCGTGTTCTCATCAACGAAAATGCTCATGTCGCTTCCTTTAGGCGTTCGCGAAGGAGACGGCTCGGCGAGCGGCATCCAACATCGTGGGTTCGGTCATCAGTGAATCGTTGAGGTGCGGAGCCAGGATCGCTCGACCCTCGACGGCGTTAGTACCGTCGAGTCGCAGCACGATCGGAGTCGTAATCGCTACTCGCTTCAGAGCCTCCAAGACACCGTTGGCGACTTCGTCGACACGCGTGATGCCGCCGAAGATGTTCACGAAGATCGCCTTCACTTTGGGATCGGTGTTGATGACTTCGAGCGCGGAGGCCATGACGTCGGCGTTGGCGCCGCCACCGATGTCCAAGAAGTTCGCTGCCGTGCCGCCGACCTGATTGACGACGTCGAGCGTCGACATGGCGAGTCCAGCGCCGTTGGCGATGATCCCGACGGAGCCGTCGAGTCCGATGTAGTTGAGGCCCTTCTCCTTGGCCAACTTTTCTCGAGGGTCCTCGAACTCGTCAGCCCGGAACTCTTCCCATTCGGGGTGGCGGAATGCGGCGTTCTCATCAAGGGTGACTTTGGCGTCGAGCGCGTGGACCTTATTATCCGGGGTCAGGATCAACGGGTTGATCTCGGCGAGGTCGCAGTCGCCTCGGGTGTAGCACTCGTAGAGATGCACGAGGAGTTCAGCGGCCTGTTCGCGCGCGACCTCATCGAGTTCGGCGTCGTTCACCCATCGCCGCGCCGTCTCGACGTCCAGCCCACGTACCGGGTCGATGGCAAGAAATGCGATGGCGTCGGGGTTCTCCTCGGCCACCACTTCGATCTCGACGCCGCCTTGGGCACTCAGCATGCCGAGGTGGGTCTTGTTCTGGCGGTCCAAGGTGAAGGAGGCGTAGTACTCCTTGGCGATATCACTCGAGCGTTCGATCCAGAGTCGCTGGACGACGTGACCTTTTATATCGAGACCAAGAATGTTGCCGGCGTGCTCACGCACTTCTTCGACGTTGTTGGCCAGCTTGACGCCGCCCGCCTTGCCTCGTCCGCCGACCTTGACTTGGGCTTTCACGACGACGGGATAACCCACGCGCTCGGCGACCTCGACCGCCTGATCGACGGTGTCGGCGATGTCGCCGGGTGACACCGCGATCCCGTAGCGCGCGAAGTACTGCTTCCCTTGATATTCGAACAGATCCATCTACTTCAACTTTCAACTAGACGACCGTCGGATGACAGTCACTTCGATTCAGTGCAGGCGTTCTCGGGCATCCAACGTCGACTCGAGCCAGGTACCGATCTCGGCCAGTGACGCCCCGGGTGTGAAGACCCGGGCGACGCCCAACGCCTCGAGTCCAGCGATGTCGTCGTCGGGGATGATCCCGCCGACCAAGAGCAACACGTCCTCGCGACCCTCGGACTTTAAGAGATCGATGACCCTCGGGACCAGGACAGTATGGGCGCCGGAGAGCAAAGAGAGCCCGAGCGCGTCGGCGTCTTCTTGGATCACCGCTTGGACGATCTGTTCGGGCGTTTGGTGCAGTCCCGTATAGACCACCTCGAAACCGGCGTCGCGCAGGGTCCGCGCGATGACCTTGGCGCCGCGGTCATGCCCGTCGAGACCGGGCTTGGCGACGACGACTCGGTACGTGCGGTCCATGGAAATCCCATCTTAAGGGACTTTCGTGGGGCCACTTTCTGACTCGTGAGCTCCGAGATGCGTCGTTAAACCTCTTTAGTAGCGTCACGTATTGAGACGTCGGCTCTGCTCGACATTGCACACGGATTGGAACCGGCACCCATGGAGAACAGTTTCGGACATCCTCAGAGTGTCATCATCCTCGGCGGTAGCTCGGACATCGCGCGCGCCCTCACGAAGCGCCTCGCAGCGGCGCGCGCCCAGACCGTCGTGTTGTGCGGGCGAAACCAGGAACTGCTTGACGTCTCGGCCGAAGAGGCGAAGGACTACGGCGCGAAAACGACTGACACCGTGCTCTTTGACGCCGAGAACGTCAACGACGCCGCGCGCGTTGTCGCCGAAGCCTTCGAGAAGGCCGGCGGGAACGTCGATCTGGTGGTTGTCGCCGTCGGTCTCCTCGGCGATCAGTTCGCCCAGGAGAATGACGCCGCGGCTGCGGCCAGCGTCGCGCTGGTGAACTTCGCGTGGCCCGTCGCGGCCCTGGCCGAGATCCGTCGTCTGTTGGTCGCCCAGGGCTACGGACGGATACTCGTGATGTCTTCGGTGGCTTCCATCCGAGTTCGCCGCAACGCCTATCTCTACGGGGGCGCCAAGGCCGGACTCGACCGTTTGTGCGACGGCCTCGCTGACTCCTTGGACGGCACGGGCGTCCAACTGCAACTACTTCGACCGGGCGTCGTGCGCACCCGCATGACCGAAGGGCAGTCACCGGTTCCCTTTACGACCGGTCCCGAAGAGGTGGCCGGTTACGTGATGAAGGGGCTCGAGACGAACGACCGGGTGATCTGGAGTCCACCGGTGTTGCGCTATGTCTTCGCCATCTTGCGTCATCTGCCCAAGCCGATCTGGCGAAAGGTCGTCGACCGCTAACCCGGTGTCGTCGTGGTCGTCGTTGACACGTTGGTAACCGTGTGGTGCAACTCATCGCCGCGCAGCGACATCGTGATGAAATCGTGTTCCCAGAACGACGAGAAATAGCGATCGGGCATTCCCGGCATCGACGACAGGAGACTCGTGCCGTTGCTGGCGTCGATGACGTGGTCGGGAACGCCCGTGAAGCTCGAGAGCTGGACCCAGTCCAGGCCGTAGTCCAGTTCCATACCTTCTTCGACACCCGCACGCAGCATCACGTTGGCAAGGTCGCTCAGCGACATGCCCGGTCCACCGACATACACCAAGGCACCGCTCTTCGTGATACCGAGCCCCGAGCGCCACACGTCCTGGTTAGGACCGACGACGGTGCCCCACTTCGTCGACGTGGGATTCCTCAGCCCGTGAATCTCCTTCGAGTTATCGACGATCAGGTCGAGGTTCTGGCGCACCGAGGCGATTTGATTCGTCATGAGCACGTCGCGACCCCACTTCGCCACGACCATGCGACCGTTCTTGAAGATGACCACGGACGCGGCGCCGTTTCGCAACTTCTTGTAGGTCTTGCCGTCGGTGAAGTAGCCACCGTCCGCGTTCTGCATCATGAAACCCGCATTGAAAGCGGCGACCAGAGTTTTCGATCGGATTGCGCTGATTGGCGCGTTGTGCCAGAACGGTCCCCCGCCGGGAATCTGTGATCCGGAGTACAACAACGCCGTCAACAGGTTCGTGTCCATCCACACGAATCCGACGACGTAGCTGGTGTGGACGGCGTCGGGACGCACGAACGCCTCGTACATCGTGGGGATGCCGTTGGCGGTCGTGCGCCCGGCCACGTGCCATACGCCTTCACCGCGCAACGGGTGCTTCGCGGGCGAGACGATATTCACCGGCGGCGCGAGGACCAGCGGAGATTTGTAGGTCTTCGTGATCGCTCCGGTGCCGAAGGACCCTGCCGGCGGCGTGCCGCCTTTCTTCGGGAGGTCCCATTGATAGGCCTCGTCGGCGGCCCACGACACAACGCTCGCCAGGCCGTGCTGGCGACCCCACTGCGAAGCCCGCGTCGACAGACTGGCGCCGTAGGAGGGATTGAGGAGCGCGAAGATGAGTGTGGCAACGAGATAGCCCACGAAGGTCAACACGGCCAGGGCCAGCGTCACGATCGAGCGCCGACGCCAATAGACCGGTCGCGGAAGTCGGTGGGCATGGGGTCGAGGCGCGGCCGGAGGTCGATAGGCCGGACGCGAATTAGCCATGAAACTTCATTCTGGCACTTCGACAGCGTCAGATTTCAGTTCAATTACCGTTCTTCACCACGATTTATGCGCGATGCAACGGTGTCATCGCTAGTACCAATTGCTTCGTCCCATGCTCATCGAAGTCGACGGCCGCTCGCGCGTGAGAACCGGACCCTTCGACCCTCGTCACGACGCCAGGTCCAAAGCGGTCGTGCACGACCCGTTCGCCGACTTCTAATCCCAGCTTCTCGGCACCCGTCGATCGAACCGGAGGTGCAGCGCCAGTGCCGAAAGCCCGTCCTTCAGTGAACTCGGTACTTCGGCCCGTGAAGCCGTCGGCGTCGCGGTAATCCATGCGACGTAACGGCATCGTCGCCGAGATGTCGTTGATGAGCTCGGACGGGATCTCTTGGAGGAATCGGCTCGCCAGAGCGTCCATGCGGTTACCCCACATGGTTCGACTCCACGCGTGCGTCAGAATCAAGTGACGCATGGCGCGAGTGATCCCGACATAACAAAGTCGACGTTCCTCTTCGAGTTCGTTGTCGTCCGAGAGCGCACGCCGGTGCGGGAAGATCGTCTCTTCCATGCCGGTGATCACGACCGCCGGATACTCAAGACCTTTGGCGACGTGCAACGTCATCATCGAGATCGCGCCCGCGTTGCCATCGAGTTGGTCGGAGTCCGCGACCAACGCCATTCGTTCGACGAAGTCCATCAAGGTGTCGTACTGACTCGCGGCCGACGCGAGTTCACCGAGGTTCTCGAGTCTCGAATAGGCCTCGTCGGTGTTCTCCGCGCGCAGGGCGTCACCCATTCCTGACTCTCGGACAATCGCGTCGATCACTTCGCGTGGTGCAAGGTCATTGGCGAGTGCGCGAAGTTCGTCGAGCATGAATGAGAACTTCTGGGCACCGATGAGGGCTCGTCCGGTGAGGCCCGCCTCCTTGGCGTAGTGCGTGGCCTCGGCGAAGGAGAGGCCGTGCTGGGCGGCGTAGATACCCAGCTTCGCCTGCGCTGCTTCACCGATACCGCGTTTGGGTTCGTTGATCACCCGTCTCGCCGACGCCTCGTCGCGGGGATTCACGATCAGCCTCGTAAAAGCGAGCGCGTTCTTAACCTCTTTGCGGTCGTAGAAGCGCATGCCCGACATGACGCGGTAGGGAATCGAGGCGCGAAGCATCTCCTCTTCAAGCACTCGACTTTGGGCGTTCGTGCGGTAGAAGACAGCCATTTGATTCCACGAGAGTTTGGACTCGGTCGCCAGCCGTCGAAGTTCGGTCGCCACCCAACGGCCCTCGTCGTACTCGTCTCCGGCGCGGTATAGACGGATCTTTTCGCCCTGGACGTCGTCGGTGAAGAGGTTCTTGGCGTGACGACTGGAGTTCTTGGAGATCACGGCATTCGCCGCGTCGAGGATCGTCTGGGTCGAACGGAAGTTCTGTTCCAACAAGATGACCGACGCGTCGGGGAAGCGCTGCTCGAACTGAAGGATGTTGCGCACGTCGGCCGCCCGGAACCTGTAGATCGACTGATCGGAGTCCCCGACCACGCAGAGGTTGCGGTGCTTTTCGGCGAGCAACATCACCAACTGGTTCTGGACGCCGTTGGTGTCTTGAAACTCGTCGACCAACAGATACTTGAACCGGTTCTGATAGCTCGCGCGAACCTCCTCATCCTTCTGCAACATCGCCAACGCGTTCAAGAGCAGGTCATCGAAGTCCATGGCGTTCGCTAACTTCAAGCGCGCGTTGTAGAGGTGATAGATCTCGGCGATGCGACGATGGTGCGGATTGCCGTCGCCCGAGTCGGCGTAGGCATCCGGTGAGAGCATCTCGTTCTTGGCCGCCGAGATCGCCGCGGACACGCTGCGCGGCGAGAGTCGTTTGGTATCGAGATTGAGTTCCTTCATGATGCGCTCGACCGCGGTCTCGGCGTCACCGGCGTCGTAGATCGTGAAGCCACGCTGGTAGCCCAGCACGTCGGCGTGCGAGCGCAACATCCGCAAACACGCGGAGTGGAACGTCGAGACCCACATATCGCGAGCGTCGGCGCCGACTAGGTCGATGACGCGTCGGCGCATCTCATCGGCCGCCTTGTTGGTGAAGGTGATCGCCATGATCTCCCACGGTCGCGCGTCACCCATGGCCAGGATGTGCGCGATGCGCCGCGTGAGGACTCTGGTCTTACCCGATCCGGCGCCCGCGATCACGAGCAGCGGTCCCCCACGCTGCAAGACGGCCGCTCGCTGCGGCACGGTCAATCCTTCGAGCAACGAATCGGGATCCAGACGTTCCTCGACGACTGCACCATCGGTTCCCCAGAGCGACTCCTCGGAGAACGAGCCCCGCGTCACTCCCACTCAATGGTGCCCGGAGGCTTGCTCGTCACGTCCAAGGCGACTCGATTGACGCCGTCGACCTCTCGAATCAGTCGGTTCGCAATCTTCTCGATGACGTCGTAAGGCAAGCGGGCCCAGTCCGCCGTCATCGCATCATCACTGGTGACCGCGCGGATGATGATCGGATACGCGTACGTCCTGCCATCGCCCATGACGCCCACCGTACGCACCGCCGGTAACACCGCGAAGCTCTGCCACAGTTCGCGGTACAGCCCGGCCTTCTTGATCTCGTCGACGACCACGTAGTCGGCGTTACGAAGAATCTCGGCGCGTTCGCGCGTCACCTCGCCCACGATGCGCACGCCCAGTCCCGGACCGGGGAACGGCTGGCGCCAGACGATCTCGGCCGGGAGCCCGAGTTCTTCGCCGACGTGGCGGACCTCGTCCTTGAACAGGTTGCGCAGTGGCTCCACCAGGTCAAAGGAAAGGTCTTCCGGAAGACCACCGACGTTGTGGTGGCTCTTGATGTTGGCGGCGTGTCCCGAACCCGATTCGATGACATCGGGATACAAGGTCCCTTGAACCAAGAACCTCGGACCGTCGCCGCCCTTACCGAGTTCGCGCGCCACGGTTTCGAACTCTCGGATGAACAGGCCACCGATGATCTTGCGCTTCTCTTCGGGGTCGGTCACTCCGGCCAGGGCATCGAAGAAACGATCCTGCGCTTTCACGTGGATGAGTTCAACCCCGAACTGGCGGGTGAACGTCTCTTCGATCTGTTCGCCCTCGTCCTTGCGCATGAGACCGGTGTCGACGAAGACGCAGGTCAACTGCTTACCGACCGCCTTGGTGACCAGCGCCGCAGCGACGGCGGAGTCAACACCGCCGGAAAGTGCGCAGAGCACCTTCTCGGTACCAACTTGGTCCCGGATCGCGGCGACCTGATCTTCGATGATGGACGTATTCGTCCAGGTCGGCGGGATCTCGGCGACGTGGTGCAAGAAATTGGCAAGCAGGTCCTGACCTCGTTCGGTGTGGACGACCTCGGGGTGGAACTGCACCGCGTGCAGTCGACGCGCGACGTCCTCCATAACGGCGACCGGTCCTTCGGGCGAGGAACCGGTGACCTCGAAGCCGTCCGGCGCCATGGCAATCGCGTCGCCGTGACTCATCCAACAGGTCACGCTCGCCGGCCATTCATCCATCAGCACCGAGCGACCCTTACGCGTCAGCGTCGTGCGGCCGTACTCGCCGATGCCGGTATTGGCGACGGTGCCACCGAGTTGTTGGGCCATGAGTTGGGCGCCGTAGCAAATGCCCAGCACGGGGATGCCCAATTCGTAGATGGCGGGATCGAGCGACGGCGCCGGTACTTCGTACACCGACTTGGGTCCGCCGGAGAGAATGATCGCCGCCGGTGCCTTGGCGCGAACTTCGTCGGCGCTGATGGTGCTCTGGACGATCTCGGAATAGACGTGCGCTTCGCGAACACGTCGCGCTATCAATTGGGCGTACTGGGCGCCGAAGTCGACGACGAGAACGTGCTGGGTCAATGTCCCATGCCGACGCCCTGGGAACGCTGCAACTGCTTTCCTTCGGTCTGGAGTGATGGGGCCAGCATGATCTCGGCCTTTTGGAACTCCTTCAGGGTCTCGTAGCCGCACGTGGCCATCGAGGTTCGAAGCGCGCCGAAGAGATTGAGGCGACCGTCATTCTCGTGCGCCGGTCCGAGCAGGATGTCCTTCAAAGTGCCTCGAACCTGCGTGCGTACACGCGTGCCGCGCGGGAGCGTCGGGTGAAATGTGGCCATGCCCCAGTGGAAGCCCCGGGCCGGCGCTTCCACGGCGCTCGTGAGCGGCGAGCCGATCATCACGGCGTCAGCGCCGCAGGCAATCGCCTTGGCGATGTCGCCGCCCTTGCTCATGCCACCGTCGGCGATCACGTGCACATAGACGCCGGTCTCATCGAGGTGACGCATACGCGCACCCGCAACGTCGGCGATGGCCGTCGCTTGGGGCACACCTATGCCGAGCACCGCACGCGAGGTGCAGGCGTTGCCTGGTCCCACACCCACGAGTACGCCCGCGGCGCCGGTGCGCATGAGGTGCAGCGCTGCCTGATAGCTCGCGCAACCACCAACGATGACGGGAAGCTCGAACTCGCGAATGAACTTCTTCAAATTGAGTGGTTCAACGGTCTTGGAGACGTGCTCGGCCGACACGACAGTGCCCTGGATGACCAGGATGTCGAGACCGGCATCGAGGATGGTCTTGGCCATCCAATCGGTGCGTGCCGGGGTGACCGACGCCGAGGTGGTGATGCCCGCAGCCTTCATCTCGGCGATGCGCTGGGCGACGAGCTCGATCTTGATCGGCTCCAGGTACATCTGTTGCATTCGGGCTGTTGCCTTGTCATCATCGAGTTCGCGAATCTCTTCGAACAGTGGCATCGGGTCTTCGTATCGTGTCCAGAGTCCTTCGAGATTCAGAACTCCCAAACCGCCGAGACGTCCCAGCTCGATTGCGGTCGCCGGCGACATGGCGCCATCCATGGCCGAGCCGAGCACCGGGAGTTCGAACTTGTAGGCGTCGATCTGCCACGAAATATCGACGTCTTCGGGGTCGCGGGTCCGGCGCGACGGCACGATGGCGATGTCGTCGAAACCGTACGCCTGTCGCGCCGATTTATAGATGCCGATCTCTACTTCTGCCATGGTGACCTCCGCCTAAGAAAGAAGCAACCAAAATCGGCTGCGCGTTAGCCAATTCTACTTGACAGAATTACGGCTACAGCCGCTTCGAATCGGGCCATTCGACACCGGTGACCACGCTCAGCAACTCGGTGAGGACGCGCGCGGTCGCACCCCAAATGAGGTCGCCAGGGACCCGGAAAAAGTAGATCGGGAAGTAGCCATCCGCGTCCGTCCCGGGCCACGCCGTTTGGCGTCGCCAACGTTCCTCGAGGAAAGTCCCGTCGGTGAGGAGTTCGGCCAACGACACCGTGAATGCGCGGTCGACCTCGTTGGGATCGGTCACCATTGTCGGTCGCCCTTCCAGGATTCCGACCACCGGCCAGATCGCCGATCCGAGGGCGAAGGTGACGAGCGGACTCAGCCATCCCACGACACGCACCGCGCCCTCGTCAATACCCACTTCTTCACGCGCCTCACGAAGTGCAGTGGCAATAGGCGTCTCGTCGGCGTCGCTGCGGCCTCCGGGTAGTGCGATTTCACCTCGGTGTTCTCGCATCGAGAACGATCGTCGCGTCAAGACCAGGTGCGTCTCGCCGTTCTCTTCGAACAGTGCGATGAGCACGGCCGAGCGCTGAGCAATGGGCTGGGCTTCTAGAGAACTGATGGTGAAGCCCTCGAGGTCGGCGGGGAGGACCGAGTTGTCGACGTGGCGCTGGGCTTCTTTCAGTCTCGATTCGACGAGTTCGAGCGTCAGGTTCGATCGCTGTGACACCGGCAGTGAACTCCACGGTGCTTGGGCACCCGCTTGGATGTCGTCTGGTTCGGGAAGAGTCTGGGGATATTCGTGACCTTCAAAACGCGCCGGCCGTGTGCCGTCTGGCGCCATGGAAAATCTCCCCTAATGTTGTGTTGCCAATAAGTCTCGTTGCACGATTTTATTCGGTCCCCCTCTGGCCCAATCAGGAGAATCAAACTTAATGAAGTCCCTCGCCCGTTTCGCCTATCGACGACGCTGGTTGATCCTCGCCATTTGGGTCATTCTCTTCCTCGGCATGAACGCACTGTCGCAGTCCTTCGGAACTGCGTACGCCAACACCTTCAATCTTCCCGGAACCAATTCGACGCACGCTCTGTCCTTGCTGCAGTCGGGCTTCAAGAGCAAGTCCGGTGACGTCGACGAGATCGTCTTTCAGGCGCGAACCGGCACGATCGCCAGTCACAAGCAAGAGATACTCGCAATGGACAGGAAGGTGGCCAAGGTCGCCTCGGTCGCCAACGTCGTCTCGCCCTTCGTCGGCGGTTCCTTACAGATCAGTCCAAACGGCAAGATCGCGTACTCCGTCGTGTACTTCACCAAGCAGGGGTACAAACTGACGAACCCCGAGATACAACCGGTCGAAATCGCGGGTATCTCCGCGCGTTCCGCGTCGCTCAATGTGCAGTTCGCCGGCAACGCATTCGAGAACCTTGCCTCGCAAAAGGGAAGTCCGGATTTGATCTTCGGTCTCATCCTCACGGCCATCGTGCTCGTACTGGCCTTCGGTTCGTTCTGGGCGACGTTGCTGCCACTTGGTGTTGCGCTGTTCGCAGTCGGCATCGCGACCGCGGCCACGACGCTGCTCAGTCACGGACTTTCCATCGCCACGTTCGCGCCGATCCTCGGATCGCTGATTGGACTGGGCGTAGGAATCGACTACGCGCTCTTCATCGTGACGAGGTGTCGCCAAGGGATAAAACGCGGCTTGAGTCCTGAAGACGCCATCGTCACGGCCGTCAACACCTCGGGACGAGCCGTCCTCTTCGCGGGCGCGACCGTGTGCATCGCCTTGCTGGGCATGCTCGTCTTGCAGCTCTCGTTTTTGAACGGTGTCGCCATTGCCGCCTCGCTCACCGTGCTCATCACCATGTTCGCGTCACTGACGTTGCTGCCGGCATTGCTTGGATTCCAGGGGATGCATGTCCTGAGTCGACGTGAGCGACGCTCGCTTGCCGACCACGGCCCCGAGCCGATCGTCACCAACAGCCGCTGGCAGCGATGGTCCAACACGGTGGCCAAGCACCCTCTGAAACTGTCGCTTGTCGCACTCATCGCGATCGTGGTCATCTGCATACCGTTCTTCTCGTTGCATCTCGGCAGTTCTGACGCGGGAACTGACCCGGCGAGCTCGACGACTCGTCAGGCCTACGACCTGCTCGCCACCGGATTCGGCCCCGGCTTCAACGGACCGTTGCAAGTCGTGGGTTCGATCCACAACGCCAAAGACCTTTCGACCATGGAAGCGCTCGACCAGAAGTTGCAAGGCAAGCCCGACGTCGCCGTCGCGGCCCCGTTGCAGGTCTCCAAGAGCGGCAAGGTCGCGGTCATCTACGTCGTGCCGAAGTCAAGCCCCGATTCCAAGATCACCGAGAATCTCATCTACTCGATTCGCAACAACTACATACCGGCCGTGACCTCGAACACTCACGCCGCCATCTACGTGGGCGGGCTCACCGCCATCTTCGTGGACTTCGCTCAGGTCTTTACGTCGAAGATCCCCTTGTTCGTCGGCGTGATCGTCTTGCTCGGATGTCTTTTGTTGATGGTGGCATTCAGAAGCATCGTCGTCCCGCTGACGGCTGCGGCGATGAACATCTTCGCTGCCGGCGCATCCTTCGGACTCGTTGTCGCCGTCTTCCAATGGGGATGGGGCAGCTCGCTGATCAACGCCGGGACCGGGCCGGTGGAATCGTTCTTGCCGACGATCATGATCGCCATACTCTTCGGGCTTTCGATGGACTACCAGGTCTTCTTGGTGTCGCGAATGCACGAGGAGTGGCTGAATACCGGCAGCAACGAAGAGGCCATCAACCGGGGCCAGGCCAACACCGGGCGGGTGATTTCGGCGGCGGCCCTGATCATGATCTGTGTCTTCTTCTCCTTCGCCTTCGGGGGTCAGCGCATCATCGCCGAATTTGGTATCGGCTTGGGCGGCGCGGTGTTGATGGACGCCTTCATCCTTCGCACCGTGCTCGTACCGGCGTTGATGCACTTGTTCGGCAACGCGAACTGGTACTTCCCCAAGTGGCTCGACCGAATCGTTCCTCACGTCGCGGTCGAAGCGACCGAAGACGTTGCGATCTAACCCTTAAGAAACCCCTAAATACTCAGGGTTTTTGACATTGTTGTCATTGTCCCTTGTGCTGCACGCCAGTAAGTTCTCCTCAAGGCCGAAAGAGGGATTCAAGTGTTCATTCAGAAGTCAGTTCACGTCGGACCCTTCGGTCCAGGTGGCCCAGGTCCCTTCAGGGGCGGCATCTTTAACGGAGGTCCAGACTTGGGCTTCGGAATATCGAGGTTCATCATCATGGTTCTGTTTCTCATCGTCATCGGCGCGGTCGCGTACTTCGTCATCCGTCACTTCGATCACGCCCAGATGCACCATCACAGCTATGCAAACGTAGGAGGCGGCGGAGCTTCCCCAGACAGCGCGGCAGCTGACGTCTTGAAGATGCGATTTGCCAAGGGCGAGATCGACGAAGACGAGTTCACTCGGCGCATGAACACGCTGAAGGATCATCTGTCAGTCAGTTGACGCGGTCGAAGTAGTAAAACGCGCAACGTTTCATATTCCCAAACACCATTACGTCTGCTTGTCCTCGATCTCCCAGGCGTGATCGAGGACGTGCCAGGCGATGCGGCGAAGTGAGTATCTCGAGGGCCACGTTCCTTCAGGTGAGTCAGCGAGTAGCGCCTCGGTAACCACTAGGCGCTGCTCGACCCAAGGAGTTCGTGGCGGCACTCGCGTGCCCAGCTTCGAGCAGTAGTGCCGCTCGGCCTCGCGGACGTGGTCCACGACCGCGTCACGGTCACGGCCCCCGCCACGCGGACCCTTGGTCAGTTTCGATGAGGAGGCCTTCACCGCGGCATCGAAGGCCGCCCAACAGTCCTTCAAGACCGTGACTTGACGAGTGAGGTCGCGCTTCGTGATCGGTTCAGCGTCCCACGGCGTGTCGACGGCTGGCGCACCGTAATCTGTCGTCGCGTTCCCGCGAACCGATCCCACCACTTCGAGCTTTCCGGGTTTGAACGGCACCGTGAGCACCGCGGCGTAACGGTCCTGATAGTCGAGCAGCGCTTCGAGCGCCAGATCCGTCGACTTCGCGCGTCGACACCATCCGGGCCAGTCGATCGCCGCGGCGAACACGGAACTCTTGCCTTCTTCGAAGTAGACGCGCGTCGCCACAGTTCTCCCATCTTCGACGAGCGACTCTGCGCTCGATACGACTCAAACTAGCGACGGGTTGCGACAACGTCGTGTGTAAGGTGAACCTCGTTCACCGCGGAGGGACCCGGTGTCACGAATGAAGGACGATGAATGGCGACAACCCGAAATGCACGAGCACACTGGGATGGCACACTTTTCGAGGGTCAAGGAACCGTCGAGATGACCTCCAGTGGCATCGGTACGTACCCCATCACGTGGGCCTCGAGGGCCGAAACGCCCGAGGGCCGCACAAGCCCCGAAGAGCTGATCGCGGCGGCCCACGCGTCGTGCTTCTCGATGGCGCTCTCGAACGGGCTCGCGAAGTCCGGCAGTACCGCCATCTCACTCAACACGTCAGTCGAGGTCGACTTCCAACCCGGCACCGGCATCACCGAAATCCGCATCACCGTCTCGGGAGAGGCCGACAATCTCGACGCCGAAGGCTTCAAGGCCGCCGCCGAAGACGCCAAGGCCAACTGCCCGGTCTCCAAGGCCCTCGCCGCGGTCCCATCGATCAAGTTGATCGTCGTCTAAGGGATTCGTCGAAGGATAATGAGTGGGAGTCGCGACGACGGGAGTGCCACCGACTCCGAGTCGCGACTCCTCACGGCGGAAACGCAACCCGCCAGTCGCTACGACGCGCGTCCGTTGGTCGCGCGATTTCTGGGCCTGGTCGGCATCGTCCTCTACAACTGGTGGGTCTGGGTTCTTGTGGCGACGAATCTGCTCATCAACACCGACGAGTTCTTCAGTGACCTGGAAGCGACGGGCCGCCCCGACGCGGCGCTCTTCCAACATCTCGATCTCGCGGCGGGTCTCGTATTGATCGTCGCCTTTCTCCTGCGCGGTCCCTGGGGGCCGACGGGCAAGCGAAAGGAATGGCGTTGGTTGGTGTTGTTCGCGGTGGCGGGCGCGGTAGGCGGTCACTACAGCTACGCCTGTCCCGAAGGTTTGAGCGCCTCCTGTCGAAACGCCGAGTGGCATCTGCGACTTCCTTTGCATCATTACGTGCACGTCGTGTCGGGCATCATCGAATTCACGGCGATCACGATCGCGGTCTATCTCGCGTGGAAGCGAACGAGAGAGGACTCCGGTTGGGTGGCACGAGGCGTGAAGGCCGTCGGGGTCGCGATGTTGTTCGGCTACCCGCTCTTGGCGATCGCGTATCTGAGCGACCGCTTCGGTGCGATCGTCGAACCGATCTTCTTCGTGTGTTTCTCAGCGATGGTCGCGATTGAACTGCTGGAGCCGAGACGTCGACCGATCGAGGCGACGTCAGTCAGCTGATCGCCGGCACTGGCGGTGCCTCGACGTAGTTGACCAACTCCAGTTTCTCTGAAGTGCCTGTTAGGTAGGCGACGGCCGCCGACACCATCAACAACAACGCCGAGGCAATTAGAGCGATGTCAAGGCCGTGGGTGAGAGCTCCGTACGCGGCTTTGATGACCTTATTAATGGTCCCCTGGAATGCTTTTCTAGTAGCCGGATTGAGGTTCGCCTCAGCCGAGGCCGTCTGACCGGTCGTCACGGCCGAGATCACGAGTTGACGATAGGCGGCCGGGATGCCGAGTTGAATGAGACGCGCGGTCAGATTGACGGTCAGTTGACCATTCACGATCGAACCGAGGATCGCCACACCGGCGACGGCGCCGAGTTCGCGACTGGTGTTCACGGCTGACGAGGCCATCCCGGAGTTCGACGCCGGCAACGACGACAGGGCGGTGGCGTTCACCGGAACGATGACGATGCCGAACCCGATGCCGGCGATACCCATCGTCCATCCGAGGACCGTCACGCCGACGTGCGGACCAATCGCGACGTAGGTCAAGATCACGCCGAGGCCCGCCAAGAGACATCCGGCGGTCATCGGGATACGCGATCCGACTCGTCCGACCCAACGTCCGGTGAAGAGCGACGCGACGACGATGCCGCCGAGCAACGGCAAGAAGTCCAGCGCCAACCCGTAGGCACTGACGTTGGCCACGACTTCGAGGTACAGCGCGACGAAAAAGAAGATGGAGAAGATCGAGAAGTAGCTAGCGAAGGCGATGAACGCCGAGCCGGTGAAGGACTTGCGGCGGAAGAAGTCCAACTCGAGCATCGGACTCGGCGCGCTCTTCTCACAGAGATAGAAGATCGGCACCGTGAGGAAGCTGATGATGAAGAGCGTGATCACCCAGCCACTCTCGTAACCCGTGAGCTCGCCCTGGATGCACGCGAACGTCGCTGTCCCGAGGATGACCGCACCGAAGAAGAAGCCGGCATAGTCGACTTTCTTGCGCAGCGCGTTCACGCTCTCCGGTAATGCGATCCTCGCGACGATGAAGGCCAGTACTCCGAAGAGGAGGTTGAACCAGAAGACCGCGCGCCAGGACCAGATGCCGACGAGAATGCCGCCGATGACCGGTCCCATTGCGAGCGCCAATCCCGAAACCGCAGCCCAGGCGCCTAGGGCTCGCGCGCGGGTCTTGTGGTCGGGGTAGATGTGTCGGATCATTGACAGCGTCGCTGGCTCAGAAGCGGCTGCTCCGACACCCATGATGATCCGTCCGATGACGAGTTCACTGGGGTTCATCGAAATCGCGCAGACGACAGAGCCAGCGCAGAAGATCGCCACACCTATCAACATCAGGCGCTTGCGACCGAAGTTGTCGCCCAACGCACCGAACATCAACATCAAACTCGCGAAGGCGAGCGCGTAACCGCCGACGACCCATTGCAGTTGGGAGACGTTGGCGTGGAGTTTCGCCTGCACGCTGGTGAGGACTGCACTCGCCACTGTGTTATCGAGGAAGGTCAAGAACAAAATTGCGAGAAGCGCCGCGAAGCTGAAGTGGGCGCGGATTCCGCGAACGATTACTTCACGAAACTCACCAGGCTCTCGCGCGAGCGCGGAGAGGGAGCCGGAATCGTTTGCCATTCTCCCCTTTCGTCCTCGGACACTTCAATTACTTGGCCCAATACGCCTTGCGAGCCAGTCCTGCGCCATGTTGTCAAATCAACTACACGGACCAATGTATGGTCATCGTTTACAACTTCAGACGCCCAGAAAGCTTGTGCGTCACTCCTGACCGCGTTGATGAACCGTCATTTCGGTTCAACGGAGCGCTTGGGCTGTTACGCCTTGGGTAGGGCGAAGGTGATCTTGAAGACCGCGCTGTCGCCGCCGTTGACATTGCCCGCGCTTACGGCGCATTTCTTCAGGTTCGTTGCAGTGGTGCCACATCTTCCGTTACCCACGGTGCCGGTGACCACCTTGAACTTCGTCTTGGGCATCACACCGGTTGCGCTGATCTTGACCGGTACGGCCGTGAATATGTCACATCCGGCCTCACCCTTCGCACTGACTTGACACTCCGTGATGTACACCGTGTCGTGATGCTTGAATCCGGTGCCCGAGACGGTGACGACTGTGTGATTGTGGAGTCCAGTTGATGGCGTGACCACCAATTTTGGAACTGTCACGGCGCTCGCGCTGGTTGCGTTTACTAGGCCACTGGTCAAGATTCCGGTGCATAGTAATGCGGCAGTCGCTAGACCCCGGATCGTACGAGTCGATAGCACGTTCTCTCCCAATCTTTTCGTTGAACCGAATCTTCATCGCCCGTCGCCGCCATGACGCATCACATGACATCGAACATGGAACTCAATCCACTTGTGCACGCATCGTACTAAGTCATCGACCATTTCGTGACGGTGAAAACCCTTATAAGCCATTACGGAACTGGTCGAGCAGACGCCCTATGAGGATTGTCTCTTCTGCTCGACCAGTGGGCCGTACTGGATCGTGAAGCACCTGATTCGGAAATGCTCCACGATCCTCTATGCCCTTGCGTCCTAGTCGCCACTCGCAGCGGGAGGCGCGTTCCACTTGGTCATGACTTAGCCTTTGTGATCAGTTGAATACTCGTATCCGTCGAACCTGCGTAATTTGGGTCGTTGGCGTAGACGGCAGTCACGGTGAAACTGCCTGCCTTCGGAAAGGTAATCGAACAGTGAACAACACCAGAACCCAGCTGAAGATTCTTGCAACCTGCAACCGCGACACCGTTCATGTAGAAAGTCACGGTCCCAGTGAGGGGTCCGTTACCCGCCGTCGCTAACACGTGTGCTTGGAAATTGACGGTTGAGCCAGCCGCTTTCGGACCAGGATTCTGTGGCTCGAGTTTGAGACTCGTAGTGCCAACGGCTTGTGCCTGGCTCACCGTGGGCGTGTCGGTGTTCGACGTGCTGGTCAGGTAGTTGGTGTCCCCGCCGTAGACGGCGTAGGCACTGTATTGCCCGGCCAGGGC